>Ga0209370_1000168_pt1 | contig 128048 bp, 111 predicted proteins | sample AgamicAtPrz_FD_187164 | JGI IMG/M metagenome (GOLD analysis project Ga0209370, IMG submission 187164) | Agave microbial communities from Guanajuato, Mexico - At.P.rz (SPAdes) (version 2) | ecosystem: Host-associated > Plants > Phyllosphere > Phylloplane/Leaf | place: Guanajuato, Mexico...
TTGTAGCTGATAAGGAATCTTTTATGACCCAGAAATTCGACGTAGTGGTGATTGGTGCAGGTCCTGGCGGCTATGTTGCCGCCATCAAGGCTGCCCAACTCGGTCTGAAGACTGCCTGTATCGAGAAATACACCGACGCCGAGGGCAAGCTGGCCCTGGGCGGCACCTGCCTGAACGTGGGTTGCATTCCGTCCAAGGCGCTGCTGGACAGCTCCTGGAAGTACAAGGAAGCCAAAGAGAGCTTCAACGTGCACGGTATCTCCACTGGCGAAGTGAAGATGGACGTTGCCGCGATGGTTGGCCGCAAGGCCGGTATCGTCAAGAACCTGACCGGTGGCGTCGCCACCCTGTTCAAGGCCAACGGCGTCACTTCGATCCAGGGCCACGGCAAGCTGCTGGCCGGCAAGAAAGTCGAAGTCACCAAGGCTGACGGCACCACCGAAGTCATCGAAGCCGAGAACGTGATCCTGGCCTCCGGCTCGCGTCCGATCGACATTCCGCCGGCCCCGGTCGACCAGAACGTCATCGTCGACTCCACCGGCGCCCTGGAATTCCAGAGCGTACCGAAGCGCCTGGGCGTCATCGGTGCCGGCGTGATCGGCCTGGAGCTGGGCTCGGTATGGGCTCGCCTGGGTGCCGAAGTCACCGTCCTGGAAGCCCTGGACACCTTCCTGATGGCTGCCGACACCGCCGTGTCGAAAGAAGCCCAGAAGACCCTGACCAAGCAAGGCCTGGACATCAAGCTGGGCGCTCGCGTCACCGGCTCGAAAGTCAACGGCAACGAAGTCGAAGTCACCTACACCAACGCCGAAGGCGAGCAGAAGATCACCTTCGACAAGCTGATCGTCGCGGTCGGCCGTCGTCCGGTGACCACCGACCTGCTGGCCGCCGACAGCGGTGTGACCATCGACGAGCGTGGCTACATCTTCGTCGACGATCACTGCGCCACCAGCGTTCCGGGCGTCTACGCCATCGGTGACGTGGTGCGCGGCATGATGCTGGCGCACAAGGCCTCGGAAGAGGGCATCATGGTCGTCGAGCGCATCAAGGGCCACAAAGCCCAGATGAACTACGACCTGATCCCGTCGGTCATCTACACCCACCCGGAAATCGCGTGGGTCGGCAAGACCGAACAGGCGTTGAAAGCCGAAGGCGTTGAGGTTAACGTGGGCACCTTCCCGTTCGCGGCCAGCGGCCGTGCGATGGCGGCCAACGACACCGGTGGTTTCGTCAAGGTCATCGCCGATGCCAAGACCGACCGCGTACTGGGTGTTCACGTGATCGGCCCATCGGCTGCCGAGCTGGTTCAGCAAGGCGCGATCGCAATGGAATTCGGCACCAGTGCCGAGGACCTGGGCATGATGGTCTTCAGCCATCCGACCCTGTCCGAAGCGTTGCATGAAGCAGCGCTGGCGGTGAATGGCGGTGCCATTCACGTCGCCAACCGTAAGAAGCGTTAATTATAAGAAACCACGGCGGGCTGCCCGTCGTGGGTCTTGCGTGCAAGACTCACCGCGGAACGTCCGCCGGACCGGATCACACGGGAAAACCCGGGGTCAACGGTCACAGGTGGTGCGGCGCCAGTCATGGCGCAGCGCCGAAGCGCAGTACCTAACGAAGACGGTAAAAAGCATGAATCTTCACGAGTATCAGGGTAAGCAGCTGTTCGCTGAGTACGGCCTGCCAGTTTCCAAGGGTTTCGCTGTCGATACCCCTGAGCAAGCTGCAGAAGCCTGCGACAAGATCGGCGGGAACGAGTGGGTCGTCAAAGCCCAGGTCCACGCCGGTGGTCGCGGCAAGGCGGGCGGCGTCAAGCTGGTTCGCAGCAAGGAAGACGCCAAGGCGTTCGCTGCTCAGTGGCTGGGCAAGAACCTGGTCACCTACCAGACCGACGCCAACGGTCAGCCAGTTTCCAAGATCCTGGTCGAGTCCTGCACTGACATCGCCAAAGAGCTGTACCTGGGCGCTGTAGTCGATCGTTCGAGCCGTCGCATCGTGTTCATGGCCTCCACCGAAGGTGGCGTGGACATCGAGAAAGTCGCTCACGAAACTCCTGAGAAGATCCTCAAGGCCACCATCGATCCGCTGGTCGGCGCCCAGCCGTTCCAGGGTCGTGAACTGGCGTTCCAGCTGGGTCTGGAAGGCAAGCAGGTGCAACAGTTCGCCAAGATCTTCGTAGGCCTGGCCAAGCTGTTCAAGGATCACGATCTGGCCCTGCTGGAAGTGAACCCGCTGGTGATCAAGGCCGACGGCGACCTGCACTGCCTCGATGCCAAGATCAACATCGACGCCAACGCCATGTACCGTCAGCCCAAGCTGAAAACCTTCCACGACCCGTCGCAGGACGACGCTCGTGAAGCCCACGCTGCCAAGTTCGAACTGAACTACGTTGCCCTCGAAGGCAACATCGGCTGCATGGTCAACGGTGCCGGCCTGGCCATGGGTACCATGGACATCGTCAACCTGCACGGCGGCAAGCCGGCCAACTTCCTCGACGTTGGCGGTGGTGCTACCAAAGAGCGCGTTACCGAAGCGTTCAAGATCATTCTGTCCGACAGCAATGTCGCGGCCGTTCTGGTCAACATCTTCGGCGGCATCGTTCGCTGCGACATGATTGCCGAAGGCATCATCGGTGCAGTGAAAGAAGTCGGCGTCAAAGTGCCGGTCGTCGTTCGCCTTGAAGGCAACAACGCCGAACTGGGCGCTAAAGTACTGGCAGAAAGCGGTTTGAACATCATTGCGGCAACCAGCCTGACCGACGCTGCTCAACAAGTTGTCAAAGCTGCGGAGGGCAAGTAATGAGCGTCCTGATCAATAAAGACACCAAAGTCATCTGCCAGGGCTTCACCGGCTCGCAGGGTACTTTCCACTCCGAACAGGCCATCGCCTACGGCACCAAGATGGTCGGCGGCGTAACCCCAGGCAAGGGTGGCACCACCCACCTGGGCCTGCCAGTGTTCAACACCGTGAAAGAAGCTGTGGAAGCTACCGGCGCTGACGCTTCGGTCATCTACGTTCCGGCTCCTTTCTGCAAGGACTCGATCCTGGAAGCTGCCTTCGGCGGCATCAAGCTGATCGTGTGCATCACCGAAGGCATTCCTACCCTGGACATGCTGGATGCCAAGGTCAAGTGCGACGAGCTGGGCGTGACCCTGATCGGCCCTAACTGCCCAGGTGTCATCACCCCGGGCGAGTGCAAGATCGGCATCATGCCAGGCCACATCCACCTGCCAGGCAAGGTCGGTATCGTTTCGCGTTCCGGCACCCTGACCTACGAAGCTGTGAAGCAGACCACCGACGCCGGCTTCGGCCAGTCGACCTGCGTCGGCATCGGCGGTGACCCGATCCCGGGCTCCAACTTCATCGACATCCTGAAGCTGTTCCAGGAAGACCCGAAGACCGAAGCGATCGTCATGATCGGTGAGATCGGCGGTTCCGCTGAAGAAGAAGCCGCGGCCTACATCAAGGCCAACGTGACCAAGCCTGTCGTTTCCTACATCGCCGGTGTTACCGCACCTGCGGGCAAGCGCATGGGCCACGCTGGCGCCATCATCTCCGGTGGCAAGGGCACTGCGGACGAGAAGTTCGCCGCCCTGCAGGACGCCGGTGTGAAAACCGTGCGTTCCCTGGCTGACATCGGCAAGGCCCTGGCCGAGCTGACTGGCTGGGAAGTCAAGAAGTAAGTAACACGCAGTACCCCCCACGCGCACAAAGGCCACCTTCGGGTGGCCTTTGTCGTTGTTGCGGCTGTGCCGGCCTCTTCGCGGGTAAACCCGCTCCCACAGGGCATCACACAATCCCTGTGGGAGCGGGTTTACCCGCGAAGAGGCCGGAACAGGTGATGAGGAAAATTCGATCACCTCAATCAGGATTTTCAACCAGACATCCACCCAAATGAGCAATAAATTGTCGCCTAACACGTTCAACCAGACGACAAACACATACGCACATCGGACAAGCAGCACTGTGCCAGTGCGTTTGTCAGGCAAAACAGGTAGGCTACGCGTTCACTCTGTGCCCGTACCCCAAAAGGGAACGACACGCTAAACGGGTCTGGCTCACCAAGCCGGGCAGCATTTCCCTTCATCCTATGGGAAATCCCCTCCGACTCCCGATTTCAGCAGTGTGGTATTTCCTTAAATGAAAGTGTTAAAAGGCCAGGATATCCTGGCGCTTGGCTTTATGACGTTCGCGCTGTTCGTCGGCGCCGGCAACATCATCTTCCCGCCCATCGTCGGCCTGCAGTCCGGTCCGCACGTGTGGATGGCCGCGCTCGGCTTCCTGGTCACCGCCGTGGGCCTGCCGGTCATCACCGTGGTCGCCCTGGCCAAGGTCGGTGGCGGCATGGACGCCCTGAGCAGCCCGATCGGCAAGTTCTTCGGTGGTCTGCTGGCGGCTGTGTGCTACCTCTCGGTCGGCCCGCTGTTCGCCACCCCGCGTACCGCGACCGTGTCGTTCGAAGTGGGCGTTGCGCCGCTGACCGGCGAGAGCCCGACGGCGCTGCTCATCTACAGCATCGTGTACTTCGCCGTGGTCCTGGCCGTGTCCATGTACCCGGGCAAGCTGCTCGACACCGTGGGCCGTTTCCTCGCGCCGTTGAAGATCATCGCCCTGGCGGTGCTGGGCATCGCCGCCTTCGCCCTGCCGGCCGGCACCATTGGCGAGGCCCAGCCTGCCTACGCCGCCGCCGCGTTCTCCAAAGGCTTCTCCGACGGCTACCTGACCATGGACACCCTGGGCGCCCTGGTCTTCGGTATCGTCATCGTCAACGCCATCCGCTCGCGTGGCGTCGAGTCGCCGAAGCTGATCACCCGCTATGCCATCATCGCCGGCCTGATTGCCGGTGTCGGCCTGGTGCTGGTGTATGTCAGCCTGTTCCGCCTCGGTGCGGGCAGCCATGACATCGCCGCCGATGCCACCAACGGCGCGATGGTCCTGCATGCCTATGTGCAGCACACCTTTGGTTCCCTGGGCAGCGGCTTCCTCGCCGTGCTGATCGCCCTGGCCTGCCTGGTGACCGCTGTTGGCCTGACCTGCGCCTGCGCGGAGTACTTCAGCCAGATCCTGCCGCTGTCGTACCGCACCCTGGTGGTGATCCTGGCCGGCTTCTCGCTGGTGATCTCCAACCTCGGCCTGACCAAGCTGATCATGTTCTCGATTCCCGTGCTGACGGCGATCTACCCGCCGTGCATCGTGGTCGTGGGCCTGAGCTTCGTGAAGGACCTGTGGAATTCGCCGACCCGTATCCTGGCCCCGGTCATGCTGGTGTCGCTGGTGTTCGGCGTTGTCGACGCGATCAAGGGCAGCAGCTTTGCCCACGTACTGCCTGACGCCCTGGCTCACCTGCCGTTCAGCAACGAAGGCATGGCCTGGCTGGTGCCGTCGGTGGTTACCCTGGCCGCTGCCGTGGTCTGCGACCGCATGCTGGGCAAGCCGCGCGAGGCGCTGGCCTGATGGATTGAAGCCCGAAGGGCAGGGCGCCGGCCACAAGCCGAAGGGCGCCTGACCAAGGTGGATATCGAAACCCCGCTTCCCGTGAAGGAGCGGGGTTTTTTATTGGCTGTGCCGACCCTTTCGCGGGTAAACCCGCTCCCACAGGCACCGTGCGATCCCTGTGGGAGCGGGTTTACCCGCGAAGAGGCCAGTGCAGGAAAAGCCAAAAATGGCGTACATGTGTCTTATGGCGAATCCGGGCGTCGAAAACCGGTCTGTTTCTCTTTGACGGGATTCCTGCATGAGCTTCATTCAAAACAACCTGGGCAACCTCCTGGCCGCCTGCTGGTTCGCCATCTGCTGGGGCGGCTACACCCGCTACGCTATCTGGAAAGGCCGCGACACGGCGTGCCTGGCCAGCGTTTTGCACCTGTACCGCGAAGACTGGATGCGGCGCATGCTGCTGCGCGACAACCGCATCGCCGATGCCAGCGTGATCGGCAACCTGGAGCGCAACGCGTCGTTCTTCGCCTCCAGTACCTTGATCATCCTCGCCGGTATCCTCACCGTGCTCGGTGCGTCGGATCGCGCGCTGTCGCTGCTGGCCGACCTGCCGCTGGTGCAGCAGGCCTCGCAAGGGATGTCGGAGATCAAGTTGCTGTGCCTGGCGATGGTGTTCGTCTACGCCTTCTTCACCTTCAGCTGGTGCATGCGCCAATACAACTTCGCCGCCGTACTGGTGGGTTCGGCGCCGATGATCGGTGAGCGCCTGGTCAACGAGCTCGAGCGCAAGGCGTTCGCCTCTCGGGCCGCGCGAGTACTGTCGCTGGCCGCCAACCAGTTCAACCTGGGATTGCGTTCGTACTACTTTGGCATGGCCATGCTGAGCTGGTTCATCAGCCCCTGGTTGTTCATGGTCATGAGCGTGGGCGTGGTATTCATCCTGTATCGCCGCGAGTTCCATTCCCATGTATTGGAAGTGATGGTATTTACGCCGACCGAAAGTGTTTCGGTCGAGGCAGGCAAGGATACTTCCGGTATTACCGGCTGAAGCCTTTCAGCTATAAACGCCAGGTACAAAAAAACCCGACATTGTCGGGTTTTTTTGTACTGCGCGATTACTGCTTGGCAGGCTCGGCAGGCGCAGTGGTCGGCGCTGGAGTGGTCGGCGCGGCTTCCTCGGCGGCCTTCTGCTGCGCTTCGGCCTGATCTTTGGCGGCTTCGGCGTTTTCCTTGGCGGCTTCGTTCATCTTATCCTGAGCTTCGCCCATCTTCTCCTGGGCTTGCTCGGCGTGTTGCTGTGCGTCCTGGGCTTTGTCTTCGCTCGCTTTATCGCAAGCAGCCAGGCCCATGGCAGCGGCCAGCATCAGAGCAAAAGCAAAAGGTTTACGCATGGGGTGTTTCTCCTGGGTGGAATAACTTTACTTGTACCTTCGAGTTCGTCGGGTACGAATAAGTTCCACAAAGGTTACAGATATATAACTGCCCGACCTATATGGACTTTTTATCCATTTTATGAAGCGAGGGACAATGAACGAGACGCCATTGATGGCGATGGCCGAGCGTTTTCTCTCGGCGCTGAAACATTGCCAGGTATTGCAGATGCGCGTGCACCACGCCGACACCGACGGCATGACGCTGGTGCTGCCCTGGTCGCCGGCCATTGTCGGCAATCCGCAGAACGGCGCGGTGCACGGCGGCGTGCTGACCACGCTGATGGACACTACCTGCGGCATGGCCACGCTCTGCGCGTTGCCGCGTTTCGAAGTGTGCCCGACCCTGGACCTGCGCATCGACTACATGCACCCGGCCGAGGCGGGCAAGGCTATCTACGGCCATGCCCAGTGCTACCGGGTGACCCGCGATGTCATCTTTACCCGTGGCACCGCCTATCAGGATGACCCTGCGCAGCCGATCTGCCAGGTGGTCGGCACCTTCATGCGCCTGGGACAGGACGTCAAGGGCGGCATCCGCTTCGGCAACAGCCTCAAGGAGGGCCGCGCGTGATTCCCGCCGACATCCGTCAACAGCTGAACCAGGCCCACGCGCGGGGCGACTACCAGCCCCTGCTGGCGTTGATCCCGTATGCCGGGCTGATCGGCATCGAATGCGAGCGCCAGGGCGATGACCTGCTGTTCCGCCTGCCGGCCAATCCCGACAACATCGGCAACCCGTTGCTGCCGGCGATCCATGGCGGCGTCATCGCCGGCTTCATGGAGCTGTCCGCGGCACTCTACCTGCTGATCTACAGCGAGAGCGCGAGCATTCCGAAGATCATCGATTTCTCCATCGACTACCTGCGTGCCGGGCATTTTCGCGACACCTACGCCCAGTGCCAGCTGTGGCGCCAGGGGCGGCGGGTGACCAATGTCGCCATCACTGCCTGGCAGGGCGATCGCGACACGCCGATCGCCACGGCGCGCGCGCATTTCAAGATCGAACCGGAAAAGCCCTTGAAATAGTCAGGGCTGCCCCCATCTGTTGGGCATCCGCCATAAAAAGCAGGCCAGACGGCCGCCAGGCGCCAACAACCAACAGATTGGAGTTTTGAAGACCATGAGTGTGGAGACTCAAAAAGAAACCCTGGGCTTCCAGACCGAGGTAAAGCAGCTGCTGCACCTCATGATCCATTCCCTGTATTCGAACAAGGAGATCTTCCTGCGCGAGCTGGTCTCCAACGCCTCCGACGCCGTCGACAAGCTGCGTTTCGAGGCCCTGGCCAAGCCCGAGCTGCTCGAAGATGGCGCCGAACTGAAGATCCGCGTGAGCTTCGACAAGGCCGCCAATACCGTGACCCTCGAGGACAACGGTATCGGCATGAGCCGCGAAGACGTCATCGCCCACCTGGGCACCATTGCCAAGTCCGGCACCGCCGACTTCATGAAGAACCTCACCGGTGACCAGAAGAAGGACTCGCACCTGATCGGTCAGTTCGGCGTGGGCTTCTACTCCGCATTCATCGTCGCCGACAAGGTCGATGTGTTCAGCCGTCGCGCCGGGCTGCCGGCCGCCGAAGGCGTGCACTGGTCGTCCAAGGGCGAGGGTGAGTTCGAAGTTGCCACGATCGACAAGCCAGAGCGCGGCACCCGTATTGTCCTGCACCTGAAGAAGGGCGAGGACGAGTTCGCCGACGGCTGGCGCCTGCGCAACATCATCAAGAAATACTCCGATCACATCGCCTTGCCGATCGAGCTGCCGAAGGAGCAATCCGCCGCCGAGGGTGAGGAGCAGCCGGCGCAGGAGTGGGAAACCGTCAACCGCGCCAGCGCCCTGTGGACCCGTTCGCGTACCGAGGTCAAGGACGAGGAGTACCAGGAGTTCTACAAGCACATCGGTCATGACTTCGAGAACCCGCTGGCCTGGAGCCACAACAAGGTCGAAGGCAAGCTCGAATACAACTCGCTGCTGTACGTGCCGGCCCGCGCGCCGTTCGACCTGTACCAGCGCGAAGCGCCACGCGGCCTGAAGCTGTACGTGCAGCGCGTGTTCATCATGGACCAGGCCGAGTCGTTCCTGCCGCTGTACCTGCGCTTCATCAAGGGCGTGGTCGACTCCAACGACCTGTCGCTGAACGTTTCCCGCGAGATCCTGCAGAAGGATCCGATCATCGATTCGATGAAGACCGCGCTGACCAAGCGCGTGCTGGACATGCTGGAAAAGCTGGCGAAGAACGAGCCCGAGCAGTACAAGGGCTTCTGGAAGAACTTTGGCCAGGTGCTGAAGGAAGGCCCGGCCGAGGACTTCGCCAACAAGGAGAAGATCGCAAGCCTGCTGCGCTTTGCCTCCACCCATGACGACAGCGGCGAGCAGAGCGTCGCCCTGGCCGACTACCTGGCCCGCGCCAAGGAAGGCCAGGACAAGATCTACTTCCTGACCGGCGAGTCCTACGCCCAGGTCAAGAACAGCCCACACCTGGAAGTCTTCCGCAAGAAAGGCATCGAAGTACTGTTGCTGACCGATCGCATCGACGAGTGGCTGATGAGCTACCTCAGCGAGTTCGATGGCAAGGCCTTCGTCGACGTCGCCCGTGGCGACCTGGACCTGGGCAAGCTGGACTCCGAAGAGGACAAGAAGGCCCAGGAAGAAGTCGCCAAGGACAAGGAAGGCCTGGTCGAGCGTCTGAAAGGCGCGCTGGGTGACAGCGTGGCCGAAGTGCGTGTCTCGCACCGCCTGACCGACTCGCCGGCGATCCTGGCCATCGGCGAACAGGACCTGGGCCTGCAGATGCGCCAGATCCTCGAAGCCAGCGGGCAGAAGGTGCCGGAGTCCAAGCCGATCTTCGAGTTCAACCCGACCCACCCGCTGATCGAGAAGCTCGATGGCGAGCAGAGCGAAGACCGCTTCGCCGAGCTTTCGCACATCCTGTTCGACCAGGCGGCCCTGGCGGCCGGCGACAGCCTGAAGGACCCGGCGGCCTATGTGCGTCGCCTCAACAAGCTGCTGGTCGAGCTGTCCGCTTGATCTGACGCAGACAAAGCCCGCTTCGGCGGGCTTTTTCATTTCTGGCGGGGGCAAGCCCGCTCCCACGAATACATCTATCATGTGCTGACCCGTGAAGCCCAAGGAGAGCTGAATGAGCAAGGTCATCGTCGAATCGCTGGTCTATCACCTGTCAGGCAAAGCCTACGAGAGCCGTCTGGTCTACACCCAGGGCGCGCTGCCGCAGCCGGGGCTGGTGATGGCGCCGAACTGGATGGGTATCGGCGAGGGCGCCGAACGTATCGCCAAGGAAGTGGCCGAGCAAGGCTATGTGGTGTTGATCGCCGACCTGTACGGCCAGTCGGTGCGCCCGTCCAATGCCGACGAGGCGGGCGCGGCGATGATGCCGCTGAAGAACGACCGCGCCGAGCTGCGCAAGCGCATGCAGGAGGCGCTGGCGCAGTTGGTGGGGCAATCGAAGGCTCTGCTGGAGCCCGGCAAGGTGGCCACCTTCGGCTTCTGCTTCGGCGGTTGCTGCGCCCTGGAGCTGGCGCGTACCGGCGCTGACCTGAAGGCGGCAGTGTCATTCCATGGCACCCTGGACACGCCGAACCCCGAGGATGCCAAGCGTATCAAGGGTTCGGTGCTGGTGCTGCATGGCGCTTCCGATCCGTTGGTGCCGAAGGAGCAATTGCCGGCCTTCGAGGAAGAGATGAACGCCGCCAAGGTCGACTGGCAACTGCTTAGCTACGGTGGGGCGGTGCATTCGTTCACCGATCCGAACGCCAATGTGCCGGGCAAGATGCAGTATGACCGGCGTACGTCGGAGCGGGCGTTCCGCGCGATGCATAACCTGCTCAAGGAAGTGTTCGCAGGCTGAACGTTCAGGGGCCTGCCGCGCAGGCCCATCGCCGGCAAGCCGGCTCCCACAAGAAGCAACGCAACTCCCTGTGGGAGCCGGCTTGCCGGCGATGGGTCGCAAAGCGGCCCCGGTCAGCGCGGCAATTCGATCCGCCCGCTTTCCCCCGGCACCACCGGCCAATCTCCAGCCGCCCAGCGCGCCCGGGCTTGTTCTATCAATGCCGGATCGCTGGCCACAAAATTCCAGTTCATCCGCCGCGGCCCATCCAGCGGCGCGCCGCCGATCAGCACCAGCTGGCACTCATCCTCGGCATACAAGCTCACAGCTTCTCCTTCAGGCAGCACGACCAGGCTGCAGGGCTCGACTTCCTCGTCATCCAGCATCAACTCGCCTTCGAGCAGATACAGGGCGCGCTGTGCATGTTCCGTCGGCACGATCAGTGTGGTGGCCGGCTGCATGCGCACATGGGCATAGAGCGTGGGGGAGAGCACGGGTACGGGGGACTCCAGGCAGAAGCCTTTGCCGGCAATCATACGGATCTGCACGCCCAGGCTGTCGCTGAGCGGGAGGCTGGCCGCCGGGTGGTGGCTGTAGCTCGCCGGCCCTTGTTCGGCGCTTTGCGGGGAAGCCAGCCATACCTGCAGTCCATGCAGGCGCGAGCCGTTGCGAAACACTTCTGCCGGCGTGCGCTCGACATGCGCCACGCCTGCGCCGGCAGTCATCCAACTGACATCGCCCGGCTGTACATGCTGGTCTGAACCCAGGCTGTCCTTGTGCTGGATTTCACCCTCGAACAGGTAGGTGAGGGTGGACAGGCCGATATGCGGATGCTGGCGAATGTCCATGCCATGGCCCGGCGCGTAGTCGGTTTCCAGCATATGGTCGAAGAACACGAAGGGGCCGACGCTGCGGCACTGCGCCGAGGGTAGCGGGCGCAGGATCGGCTGGCCCTCGACCGATTCGGCACGTGGGCGGATGACCAGGGGACTGCTCATGGCGAAACTCCTTGAGGGATGCCTGCAAGCATAGCGTTTCGCCGTCCGTGGCTGAACCGTCGCGGACGCTGCCCGGTCTACTCTTGCGGGACCGGCAAAGGAGGCTTTGATGATCGCCCGCATACTGGCTTGCCTGCTGCTGAGCACAGGTCTGTTCGACGCCGCTCAGGCCCGCGACTACCGCTACAGCGACGCGCACCTGCACTACGTGGACTTCTTCCAGGAAACCGAGGGCATGCCAGCGCTGCTCAAGGCCATGGACGCGGCCGGGGTCGAGCAGTCGATGATCTCCGGCATCCCGGTGGCCAAGAAGTGGCACGAGGACGAGCCCAAGCGCCCGCGCTATTACGCCGGCGACGACGCCGACGCCTACTGGTACAGCGCCACCGACCTGTACGTCGCCGACGCGTTGCAGAAGCTGCCAGCGGAGCAACGCCGTCGCTTCCACCCGTTCCTCACCGGCTTCAATCCGGTGGACAAGAACGCCGTCAACCATATCGAACGCATGCTCGAGCTCTACCCGGGGTTGTGGCAGGGCATCGGCGAGGTCTTCACCCGCCACGACGACCTCACCGCCCTGACCAGCGGCGACACGCCGCGGGCCAACAACGAAGCCATGACCCGTATCTACCACCTGGCCGCCGAGCGCGACCTGCCGGTGCTGCTGCATTCGAACATCACCTCCAAGCGCGAGCGCAACCCGCTGTACCTGGCCGAAATCGAAGAGCCGCTGCGCAACCACCCGCATACCCGCTTCATCTGGGCGCACGCTGGCAGCAGCCTGGAGATCCACCGGCACCAGGAGCAGATGGACTTTCTCCTGCCGGTGCTGACCCGGCTGCTGGAGGACTACCCGAACCTGTATGTCGACCTGTCCTGGAGCGTGCTCGAGCCCTACCTGCTTGACCCGCAAGGTGTGCCGCGCCAGGACTGGGTGGCGTTAGTCGAGCGCTTTCCACAGCGCTTCGTGCTCGGTTCCGATCTTGTGGGGCGGTTCGACAGCCTGGGTGAGCAGATGCACGCTTTCGGCCCCTTCCTCGATGCCTTGCCGGCAGCGGTGGCGGAGCAGGTGAGTCGGACAAATTTTGTCAATCTGCTGCCAAAAGCGGCAAAGTAGCGCGTTTTAGCAGCGGATAGCTTTTTGATATCGCCTTTTCGTCTTACGCAATTTCCAGGCGGCCCGATACCTTCATTAAGCGACGGAACAACGCTTTTGGGAGGGATCCTGGAAATGAGCCTGAGACGCTTGAATATCGCCCCGCGCGCGAGCCTGGGCTTCGGCATCATGGCGCTGCTGGTGGTGGCGCTGGGCGGCTTCGCGCTGCAGCAGATGACCAGCATGCGCCAGCAGTCCGAGCAGGTCGACAACAACTGGCTGCCGAGCGTGATCTCGGTGGGCCGCATGACCCAGGACATGCTGCGCATCCGCGCCTTGACCCTGCGTCTGCTGGTCAATACCGACCCGGCGGCCCAGCAGCAGAACCGTGCCCGTATCGAAGAAATCAAGGGCGGCCTGAGCAAGGCCCAGAACCATTACGATGGGTTGATCGTGCTGCCTGAGGAGCGGACCTTGTTCGACCGCTACCAGGTCCTCGAGCGACAGTACATGGCCTTGCAGGGGCAGGTGGTGCAGCTGGCCACCGATGGGCATGTCCAGGCGGCGGCGGCGCTGGTCAACGGCGAGATGAACCAGCTGGCCGACCAGATGACCGCCACGCTCAACGAGCTGATCGAGCTGAACAACCACCAGGCCAACTCCGCCACCGACCTGGCCGAGGCCGTGTACAACGGCGCCAAGGTGTGGGTCGGCGTGCTGCTGGTGATCGCCCTGAGCCTCACCGTGGTGCTCGCCCTGGCCCTGACCCGCAGCATCGTGCGACCGCTCGGGCAGTCGCTGAAGGTGGCCGAGACGGTCGCCACGGGCGACCTCACGCCGCAGATCACCGTGCAGGGCGATGATGAGCCGGCGCGCCTGCTGGCGGCGCTCAAGAGCATGCAGCAGAGTTTGCGTGAGACCATCGGGCGGATTTCCGACTCGGCCAGCCAGCTGGCCTCGGCCTCTGAGGAACTGAGCGCGGTCACCGAAGACGCCACCCGCGGCCTGCAGCAGCAGAGCATGGAGATCGAGCAGGCCGCGACCGCGGTCAACCAGATGACGGCGGCGGTGGAGGAGGTGGCGAGCAATGCGGTCGCCACTTCGGAAGCTTCCCGCGAGTCCGACCAGATCGCTCGCCGTGGGCGTGAGCAGGTGCAGGCCACGGTCACCGCCATCGAGGCACTGGCCAGTGGCGTGGCGGGCAACGCCGAAGAGGTGGGGCAGCTGGCCCAGCAGGTGCACGACATCAGCAAGGTGCTGGATGTAATTGGCTCGATCGCCGAGCAGACCAACCTGCTGGCGCTCAATGCCGCCATCGAGGCGGCGCGGGCCGGGGAGGCCGGGCGCGGGTTCGCCGTGGTCGCCGACGAGGTACGGGCGTTGGCCCATCGCACGCAGTCCTCGACCCAGGAGATCGAGCAGATGATCGTTGCCATTCGCAGCGGCGCCGAGCGGGCCGTGCAGGGTATGCAGCACAGCGACGCCCAGGCCCGTTCGACCTTGGACGGCGCTCATGCCGCCGGCCAGGCGCTGGAAGCGATCGCAGCGGCCATCGGCCAGATCAACGAGCGCAACCTGGTGATCGCCAGTGCCTCGGAGCAGCAGGCCCAGGTGGCTCGGGAGGTGGACCGTAACCTGACCACCATCCGCGACCTGGCGCACCAGTCCTCGGCCGGCGCCGAAGAAACGTCCGCCGCCAGTCAGGCGCTGTCGCGATTGGCGGTGGACCTGAACACCCTGGTACAACGGTTTTCCGTATAGAGGCCTGGCCCTTGTAGGAGCGGCCTTGTGCCGCGAAAGGGGCGCGAAGCAGCCCCAGGATACTGGCCTCACCGATGAATCGCCGGGGGCGCTTCCGCGCCCCTTTCGCGGCACAAGGCCGCTCCTACAGGTGGATGTGATTCGTCCGGCAGCACAAACAAAAACGCCCGGACCAAGGTCCGGGCGTTCTCGTTCAGCAGATCAAGCGATCACTTGCCAGTCCAGCGCTTGAGCACCAGGGTGGCGTTGGTGCCGCCGAAGCCGAAGCTGTTGCTCATGACCGTGTCGATCTTGGCGTTCTCTTCGGTCTTGCGCAGTACCGGCAGGTCGGCGACCTCCGGGTCCAGCTCGTCGATGTTGGCGGAGCCGGCGATGAAGTTGTTCTCCATCATCAGCAGGCAGTAGATCGCCTCGTGCACGCCCGCGGCGCCCAGCGAGTGGCCCGACAGGCTCTTGGTCGAGCTGATCTTCGGTGCCTTGTCGCCGAACACTTCACGCACGCCCTTCATCTCGGCGACGTCGCCGACCGGGGTGGAGGTGCCGTGGGTGTTCAGGTAGTCGATCGGGGTGTCGACGGTGGACAGCGCCTGCTGCATGCAGCGGATCGCGCCTTCGCCGCTCGGGGCGACCATGTCGTAGCCGTCGGAAGTCGCGCCGTAGCCGACGATCTCGGCGTAGATCTTGGCGCCACGGGCCAGGGCATGTTCCAGCTCCTCGACCACCACCATGCCGCCGCCGCCGGCGATGACGAAACCGTCACGGTCGGCGTCGTAGGCGCGCGAGGCCAGTTCCGGGGTTTCGTTGCGCTTGGTCGACAGGGCGCCCATGGCGTCGAACAGGAACGACTGGCTCCAGTGCTCTTCTTCACCGCCGCCGGCGAAGACGATGTCCTGCTTGCCCCACTGGATCTGCTCCAGGGCGGTGCCGATGCAGTGCGCGGAGGTGGCGCAGGCCGACGAGATCGAGTAGTTGATGCCCTTGATCTTGAACGGGGTGGCCAGGCACGCCGACACGGTGCTGCCCATCGTGCGGGTGACGCGGTAGGGGCCGACGCGCTTGACGCCTTTTTCGCGCAGGGTGTCCAGGGCTTCCATCTGGTTCAGGGTGGAGGCGCCGCCGGAGCCGGCAACCAGGCCGGTGCGCGGGTTGGAAACCTGCTCTTCGGTCAGGCCCGAGTCCTTGATCGCGTCCTGCATTGCCAGGTAGGCATAGGCGGCGGCGTGGCCGACGAAGCGATAGACCTTGCGGTCGATCAGCTCTTCGAGGTTGAGGTCGATGGAACCGGAAACCTGGCTACGCAGCCCCATTTCCTTGTATTCCGGGTTGTAACGGATACCCGGACGGCTGTTGCGCAGGTTTTCGGTGACGGTAGCTTTGTCATTGCCCAGGCACGATACGATGCCCAGACCAGTGATCACGACGCGGCGCATGCGAATAACCCTTAGAAATTGTCAGTGGAGGTGAACACGCCGACCCGCAGGCCTTCGGCGGTGTAGATCTCGCGACCGTCGACGCTGACCGAGCCATCGGCGATGGCCATGTTCAGCTTGCCTTTCAGGACGCGCTTGATATGAATGTTGTAGGTGACTTTCTTGGCGGTAGGCAATACCTGGCCGAAGAATTTGACTTCGCCCGAACCCAGGGCGCGGCCACGGCCCGGCAGACCCTGCCAGCCGAGGAAGAAACCGACCAGCTGCCACATGGCATCCAGGCCCAGGCAGCCCGGCATCACCGGATCGCCTTCGAAGTGGCAGGCGAAGAACCACAGGTCCGGATTGATATCCAGCTCGGCGACCAATTCACCTTTGCCGAACTTGCCGCCTTCCTCGCTGATATGGGTGATGCGATCGACCATCAGCATGTTCGGGGCGGGCAGTTGCGCATTACCGGGGCCGAACAGCTCACCGCGACTGCAGCGCAGCAGGTCTTCCCGAGTAAAGGCGTGTTGTTTGGTCATGCGAGCTCCTCAATAACCCCCTGCGGCAGGGGATGAATCTTCCCGGCCGGCCCGAAGCGCGTGGCACTCGAGGCGGCAGCCTACAGGTAGACTATTGCGTTGTGGTGAAAGTCACAGCGCACCTGGCAAAAGAAGTACAGGTGTGCACTGAAATGTTATTTTCCGGCCCTGAGGCGGTCCTGTCCAGTCCTTAAGACTGCCGCAATTTAGCATTTATCGCCAGTCGCGGCTGTCCGACCCGGCAACCAGCGCTGCAGGATGCGTTGCAGATCAGTGCGTTTGAACGGCTTGCTCAGGTAATCGTTCATTCCGGCGGCCAGGCAGCGCTCGCGGTCGCCCTGCAATGCGCTGGCGGTCAGGGCGATGATCGGCAGGCCCTCGGTGCGCGGCAACTGGCGGATGCGTCGGGTGGCCTCGTAGCCGTCGACATTCGGCAGGCGGCAGTCCATCAGCACGGCGGCAAAGCGTTGCTGGCCGACCAGGTCGACCGCCTGGGCACCGTCCATGGCCAGGCTCACCTCGAAACCCAGGCTGCGCAGCATCGCCTCGATGACGCTCTGGTTGACCGGGTTGTCCTCCACCAGCAGGACGCGCCCGACGCTTGCGCCTATCGCGCTATCCTGGGGGGCGGCGCCGGGCAGGGCGGCAGGGGCGCTGGCCAGGGCCAGCGGCATTTCCAGGGTGAAGGTCGAGCCCAGCCCCTCGCGGCTCTCGCCGCGCAACTGGCCGCCCATGCGCTCGGCCAGGGTGCGGGCGATCGACAGGCCCAGGCCGGTGCCGCCGTAGCGCCGGGAAATGGTGTTGTCGGCCTGCTGGAAGGCCACGAACATCATCTCCAGGCGGTTGCTGTCGATGCCGATGCCGGTGTCGCGCACGGTGCAGGTCAGCCAGATCAGCTGGCGGTCGAGCACCTGCCAGCGGGCCTCGATGGCCACCTCGCCACGCTCGGTGAATTTCAGCGCATTGCCCACCAGGTTCAGCAGGATCTGGCGGATGCGCGTCGGATCACCCATTACCTGCAGCTGGTTCATGCCCGGCGGCAACTGCAGGCGCAGGTCCAGGTTGCGCTGCTGGGCGCCGTGCTGGAACGACTGCACGCTGCTGGTGATCAGCTCGCCGAGGTTGAAGTCGATATGTTCCAGCTCCAGGGTGGTGCGCTCGATCCGCGAGAAGTCGAGGATGTCGTTGATCACCTTGAGCAGGTGGCCGGTGGATTCGCTGGCCACCGCGGTGTAGTCGGCCTGCTCGCTGGTCAGCTCGGTGGTCTCCAGCAGTTGCAGCATGCCCAGCACGCCGTTCATGGGCGTGCGCAGCTCGTGGCTCATCATCGCCAGGAAATCCGACTTGGCGCGGTTGGCCTGCTCGGCTTCCTCGCGGGCCTGGATCAGCTGGCCCATGGCCTGCTGCTGTTCATGGGCCGCCTGGTCGAGGGCGCTGGCCAGGTTGTTGATGTGCCGGGCCAGGTGGCCCAGCTCGCTGTCGTCGACCACCGGCAGCGGCGCGTTGAAGTCGCCCTGCTGGATCGCCCGGACCGCGTGGCCCATGTCGCTGATCGGCTTGGACAGGCTGGTGGCCAGGCGCCGCGCCAGCAGGAAGGTGAACAGCAGGGCAAACAGGGCGAGGATCGCGGCCTTGATCACGATCTCCTGCTGGCGCTGGCTGAAGGCGTCGTCGGACATGCCGACGATCACCCGGCCGAGGTAATCGTCGCCGATGTTCGGCGCCGGCGCCTTGCCCTGCAGGAAGTCATTGTCCAGGCGGATCTGCTGCAGGCGGATCGGTGCCTGGAACACCTCGACGCGCTGGGCGCGGCTGTGGCTCTCGTCGGGTTGCTCGACGTACACCAGGATATGGTTGCGGCTGTCCTGCACCTCGAGGAAGCGCACGTGGGGAATGCTCAGGGTGGCGCGCATCAGGCTCTCGAGCACCTCGTTGTTGCCCGAGATCACCCCGTACTCCGAGGCTGGCGCCAACTGGTTGGCGATCAGTTGCCCAGTGTGGTTGAGTTCCTGGCGCAGGTCCTGGATCCGCACGAAGGTGAAGAAGCTGATCAGCAGCAGGGTCAGCAACAGGGCGGGGCCCAGGCTGATGATCTGGGTGCGGGTGTGGATGTCCCAGCTCAGGCGCTTGCTCATGGGGTGGAGGTTCCTTCGGCAAGGGCCAGGGCGGTGGCGACCGGGTCGATCGCCTCCAGGCCCAGGGCGCGGGCCACCTGCTGGTTGCCGCTGACACCGAAGTGCGCGGGGTAGAGGCTGCGCGGCCAGCGGGCCGGCGGCAGGTCGAGCAGCTGCCCGAGCACCGCCAGCCAGTCGTCCTGGTCGCTGTAGGTGCTGGCCAGGGCGCCGGCGCGGACAAAGCCGACGTTAGGCCCGATCAGCGCCATCTGCCGGCCATAGCTGCTGAGCAGCACGTTCTTGGCCGACTTGGAGTTGTACAGGTCAGGATCGTCCAGGCCGAGCAGCACGTCGCTGTTGCCGAGCAGGTCTTGCAGGGGGCGGCTGTCGCGCAGGTCGGGCCAGTCCTGGGCGACGATCTCCAGGCCCAGTGCACTGGCGGCCTGGCGCAGCTCGTCGAGCAGGAAGCGGCTGTGTTCGCCGTAGAGCACGCCGATGCGTCGCGCCTGCGGCAACAGGTAACGCGCCAGGCGCAGTTGCCGGGCCAGAGGCGGGTCGCTCCACAGCAGGGTCAGGTAGGCGGGGCGCGAGGTACCCAGCCGCTGTTCGATCTGGACCCGGCTGACCCGCAACGCCAGCGCCGCCGGCCCTGCGGATTCAGCCAGGCGCCACTCCAGGGCCGGGGTGTCGAGGAGGATCAGGCGGGTGTCGGCCTTGAGCTTGGCTGGGCTTGGCAGCTGCTCGACGGTCTGGAACCGCACCTGGTCGTTGGGACGCCGTTTTTCCAGGGCCGTGACGAAGCTGCGGATGCCGGGCTGGTCCTCGGCGCCCACCAGCAGGATTTCGCTGGCGGACAGCGATCCCAGGGGCCAGAGGCACAGCAATAACAGGCGCAGCAGACGGACCATCAGAATTCCAGCTCCGCGCTGACGCTCAGGCGGTGGCGGCTGTCGTAACGGTTCTGTTCCACGGTGACCGGCTCGTCATCCAGGCGCTGCTGCCACAGCGCGGCCAACTCCAGGTTGCTGCCCTGCACCTTGAAACGCTTGGCCAGGCGCAGGTCGACCCGTTCGTAACGGTAACCATTGAGGGCGTCGTCACCGTAGTAGAAGAGGGCGCTGGACCAGCCTTCGCCCCAGTCGCGCAGCCAGCCGGCCGAACCGCTGTTGCGGGCGCTCAGGCGCCGGTCGTTGGGGTTGCTGGCCCAGGCGTCGACGTAGGCGTAGGTCAGGCGCAGGCGGTCGCGCTGGGTGGCGCGCCAGTCGAACTGCGCCTCGCTGCCGCTGAAGCGGGCCTTGTTGGCGTTGCTGGCGATGTACTGGTTGTTCTTCAACGGCTCGCTGATCATTCCGGTGATCTCGTCGTAGAACAGTTTCACGTCCATGCTCAGGTCCAGGTCGGTGAAATAGCCGTTATAGCCGAGTTCACGCGAGCGCATGCGCTCCTGGTCGAGGTTGCCCGGGCCGCGGGTCTTGACGAAGTATTCGCCGTTCTGCAGGCCGTAGCGGTTGGGCGTGAGGTTCTTGACCGTGTAGCTCCAGTTGACGTTGTTCTCGAACATGTCTGGCGAGCGGATCGCCTCGGAATACACGGCGCGCAGGCCGTGGCGCGGGGTGATCAGGTAGTTCACCGCCACCCGTGGCGTGAGCGAGTTGCCCGACAGCTGCGAGTGCTCGTGCATCGCCCCGCCCTGGACGATCCAGTGTTCGTCGATGCGCCATTCGAGCTGACCGAACAGGCGCCAGGTCTGGTCGTCGATGTTGCCGTTGAAGTAGGTCTGCGAGTCGGCCTTGTCGTAGCGGTAGTTCATGCCGGTGACCAGGCGCAGGCTGTCGGTCAGGCTCAGGGTGTCCTGGATCTCCAGGTCGTAGCGGGTCTCGCGGGTGCTCTGGTCGACATCGCCGCAGATCGTGTTGCGGCCACCGTTGGCCCATTGGTCCTGCACCTGGCCCATCAGCGAGCCGAGCTCGGGGTTGGTGGTGCTGGGCAGGTTGCCGGTAAACAGGTTGCGCGCGACCTTCTCGGCGAAGTTCGGGTCGAGCTGCCACAGGCGGGTCAGCTCCGGACTGAAGGCGATCGCCGCATCGCAGGCGCGCCATACCTGCTGGCGGTCGAAATGCTGGGCCGAACCCTGCACATACAGGCTGTGCTCGGGGTTGAGGTCGAGGTTCCAGCGCACCGAACCTGCGTAATCCTTGGCGTTGACATCGGCGTTGTCGCCGGCGCGGTAGTTGCCGAACACTGGCTGGTAGGTATAGGGCCGCTGGTTGCTGCCTTCCTTGGCCGCCAGTTGCCATTCCAGGGTCTGGTTCGGCGCCAGGGTGTGGCTGGCGTTGAGGTTGACGCGGTTGAGCCGGCGGCTGTCGCGGTAGTCGCGGCCGAACTGGTCGTGGTCGAAGCCATCGTCCTGCTGGCCGGAGAGCGACAGGCGCAGGTCGCCGCTGTCCCAGCCAAAGCCCTGGCTCGCGTAGTAATCGTTGATGCCATCCTGGCCGCGGGTCAGCTTGACCCGCGTGCCATGGCTGTCGGCCGGGTTGCGGGTGAGGATGTTGACCACCGCCATCAGCGCGTTGGCGCCGTAGCTGACGGTGTTGGGGCCGCGGAACACCTCGATGCGCTCGATGTCCTCGATCGCCACCGGGATATCGCTCCAGTCCACCGTGGCCAGGCCCGCGCGGTACACCGAGCGGCCGTCGATCAGCACCTGCATGCGCCGGGCGTCGCTGACATTGCTGCCATGGTAGTTGACCGTCGGCTGGTTGCCGGCGCCATAGCCGATCATCATCCCCGGCACCAGGCGCAGCAGTTCGGGGATGTCGCGGGCGCCGCTGGCACGGATCAGCTCGTTGTCGAGCACGGTCATGCTGCCCGGGACCGCCGCCGGGGATTGTTTCAGGCGTGTGGCGGTCAGAACCTGCGGCAGGTCCTGGTTGTCGATGAACAGGTCGTCGGCCACGGCCGGGCCGCCCAGCAGGGCAGTCAGCAAAATCAGGCGTGGATAGGGAGGCGTGCCAGGGAACACGAAACGGCCTTGTTTCAGAAATGAATCAGGCATGTTAACTGACCGTACGGCTTTTGCCAGTGATTGGCGGATGGCCTATTGCCGCATCGCACCCCCTGAACTTTCTCTATTGTGTTCGGGTGCGTGGGCGCGGGCTTGCCCCGCGATGCATACGCACTGGTTCTGTCGCATCGGCACCGTATAATGCCCGGGTCGCCACTTACTTTATTGGTTAACGGATTGGATATGACTGAACAGCAACCTGTTGCGGTTCTTGGAGGCGGCAGCTTCGGCACCGCCGTGGCGAACCTCCTGGCCGAGAACGGCCATCCGGTGCGGCAATGGATGCGCGACCCGGCGCAGGCCGAGGCGATGCGCGTCGATCGCGAGAACCCGCGCTACCTCAAGGGCATTCGCCTGCACGACGGCGTCGAGCCGGTCAACGATTTGCTCGCCACCCTGCAGGGCAGCGCGCTGATCTTCGTCGCCTTGCCCTCCAGCGCCTTGCGCAGCGTGCTCGCCCCCCATGCCGAGTTGCTGCGCGGCAAGGGTCTGGTCAGCCTGACCAAGGGCATCGAGGCGCACACCTTCAAGTTGATGAGCCAGATTCTCGAAGAAATCGCTCCCCAGGCGCGCATCGGCGTGCTGTCGGGGCCCAACCTGGCCCGCGAGATCGCCGAGCATGCGCTGACCGCCACCGTGGTCGCCAGCGAGGACGAGGCGCTGTGCCAGCAGGTGCAGGCCGTGCTGCATGGCCGTACCTTCCGCGTCTACGCCAGTACCGACCGCTTCGGCGTCGAACTGGGCGGCGCGCTGAAGAACGTCTATGCCATCATCGCCGGCATGGCGGTGGCCTTGGGGATGGGCGAGAACACCAAGAGCATGCTGATCACCCGCGCCCTGGCCGAGATGACTCGCTTCGCCGTGAGCCAGGGCGCCAACCCCATGACCTTCCTGGGTCTGGCCGGGGTGGGTGACCTGATCGTCACCTGCTCTTCGCCCAAGAGTCGCAACTACCAGGTCGGCCATGCCCTGGGCCAGGGCTTGAGCCTGGAACAGGCGGTCAGCCGCCTGGGCGAGGTGGCCGAAGGCGTCAACACGCTCAAGGTGCTCAAGGCCAAGGCCCAGGAAGTGGGCGTGTACATGCCGCTGGTGGCGGGCCTGCACGCGATCCTGTTCGAAGGGCGCACGCTCAACCAGGTGATCGAGCACCTGATGCGCGCCGAGCCCAAGACCGATGTCGATTTCATTTCCACCAGCGGTTTCAACTGAAGGAGCGACCCATGAACGATACTCCCGAGCGCGCCCAGCGCGAGTCGATCATCCTGCGGGTGCTGTGGATGCTGGTGTTCCTGGTGGCCTGGCAACTGGCCGAGCTGCTGCTCGGCGGCCTGGTGCTGGTGCAGCTGATCTACCGGTTGATCTACGGCGCGCCGAGCGCCAGCCTGATGAACTTCGGCGACAGCCTCAGCCAGTACCTGGCGCAGATCGGCCGCTTCGGCACCTTCCACTCCGACCAGAAGCCCTGGCCGTTCGCCGACTGGCCGACGCCGCGCGCCCCGGAAGGCGAGGCGCCGCACGCGGTCACCCCGGCGGCGCATCCGGTACGTGACGAGGAGCCCAAGCTGTGAAACTCTGGGTGCTGCGCCACGGCGAGGCGGAAACCCGGGCCAACAGCGATGCCGAGCGACGCCTGACCGCCCACGGTCGCGAGCAGGTGCTGCGCAGCGCCGCGCACCTGCTCGGCCAACCGTTGCAGGCGATCATCGCCAGCCCCTATGTGCGCGCCCAGCAGACCGCCGCCTTGGTGCACGGCGCGCTGGGCTTTGCCGAACCGGTGCGCTCGGTGCCCTGGCTGACCCCGGACAGCGACGCGCAGCAGGTGATTGGCGAAATCGAGCGGCTGGGGCTGGAACACGTGTTGCTGGTCAGCCACCAGCCCTTGGTGGGCACCTTGGTCGGCCTGCTTGAGCATGGCCACGAACAGCAGCCGGCGCCGCTGAGCACGGCGAGCCTGGCCGAACTGGAAGGCGACTGGCCGCTGGCGGGTCTGATGATCCTGCGCAGCCTGCGTCATGCTGGCTGAGTCCTGGCAACTGGCATTTCTGTCAGTTGCCAATCGCCAGGTGGGCCAAGTAGCGTGGCGCGGTGAATGATTCGTGAAGCCGCACGGGCACAGGGAGTGGTGAATGAGCAATCGTCGTCTGGAGCTGGTGCGCTCCGTGAACCCGCAACCGTTGCTCGACAAGCTGAGTGACGCACGGGCGCTGGATTTTGCCGAGTATCGCCTGTTGCAGGACTGTGCCGACGCCAGGCTCGACCAGCTGATGCGACGTTTCGAAGGCCAGTACGAGCTCGAGCAACTGCGCCAGGCAAGCATCCGTATGGCGCACTTGTTGCAGACCAGCTGCCTGGCTCTGCGCCGGCTGGCCGACAATGAAGCGGACCGCAGCCTGGCCCGCGAAGCCCTCGAATGGCAGTTGGGCTACATGCGCGCCTGCCTGCACCGTTCTCTGGCCAGCCTCGAGCACTGCTCGATGACCTGATCGCCACTGGCGATGACCTATCCGAACGTTGCCGCCGGGGGCCGGCTTGCCGACAATGGCCATCCATCCCCGTGCAGAGCAGGCGGCCATGTCGCAGCAGATCTTCTTCGCCCACGCCAACGGCTTCCCTTCGGCCACCTACGGCAAGCTGTTCGCCGCCCTGGGGCCGGACTACGAGGTCCGCCACCTGGCGCAGCACGCCCACGATCCACGTTTTCCGGTCAACGACAACTGGCAGAACCTGGTGGACGAACTGCTGCATCACCTCGAACGGCAGGACGCGCCGGTGTGGGGCGTCGGCCATTCGCTGGGCGGCGTGCTGCACCTGCATGCGGCGTTGCGCCGTCCGGAGTTCTACCGTGGGGTGGTGATGCTCGACTCGCCGGTGCTGACCCGCGCGGACGAGTGGCTGATCCAGGCCGCCAAGCGCCTGGGCTTCATCGACCGCATTACCCCGGCCGGGCGCACCCTGGGCCGGCGCGAGGCATTTCCCGACCGCGATAGCGCGCGCAACTATTTTGCCGGCAAGACCCTGTTCCGCCACTTCGACCCGGACTGCCTGGAAGCCTACCTGGAACATGGCCTGGAGCAGGGCGAGGAAGGCCTGCGCCTGCGCTTCGATCCGGCCACCGAGATCAGCATCTACCGCAGCATTCCCCATGTCAGCCCGGCGCGGCCGCGCCAGTTGCAGGTGCCGCTGGCGATGGTGCGCGGCGCCCAGAGCCGGGTGATCCGCAAGCACCATGCCCTGGCCGTGCGCGCCATGGCCAAGGGCGAGTACCACAGCCTGCCGGGCGGGCACATGTTCCCGCTGGAGCGGCCCACCGACACCGCTGGCCTGATCAAGGGCCTGTTCGACCGCTGGAGCCAGGCATGAGCGCCCAGGTCGAGGAGATCCGCCTGACGCTCGGCCATATCGAGCTGGCCGCGCACCTGTTCGGCCCGGCCGACGGCCTGCCGGTGATCGCCCTGCACGGCTGGCTGGACAACGCCAACAGCTTCGCCCGCCTGGCGCCGCAACTCAACGGCCTGCGCATCGTCGCCCTGGACCTGGCGGGGCACGGCTATTCCGAACATCGCCCGGTCGGTGCCGGCTACGCCCTGGCCGACTACGCCCATGACGTGCTGCGGGTTGCCGAGCAACTGGGCTGGGAGCGTTTCGGCCTGCTCGGTCATTCGCTGGGGGCGATCATCTCGGTGCAACTGGCCGGGGCCTTGCCCGAACGGGTCAGCCACCTGGCGCTGATCGACGGGGTGATTCCGCCGACGCTCAGTGAACAGGACGCCGCCGAGCGCTTGGGGCTGGCGCTGCAGGCGCAGCTGCGCCTGGAAGGCAAGCGCAAGTCGGTGTACGCGACCCTGGAGGAGGGCGTCGAGGCGCGCATGAAGGGCATGGTCGCGGTCAGCCGCGAAGCTGCCGAACTGCTGGCCCAGCGCGGCCTGATGCCGGTGCCCGGCGGCTATAGCTGGCGCAGCGACAGCCGCCTGACCTTGCCCTCGCCAACTCGCCTGAACCAGGACCAGGCTATGGCCTTCGTCAAACGCATCGCCTGCCCGGCCTGCCTGGTGGTGGCCGCCGACGGCATGTTGGCGCGCCACACGCAACTGCTGGAGCAGCTACCCTTCGAGCAGGTGACCCTGCCGGGCGGCCACCACCTGCACCTGAACGACGCCGAGGGCGCGGCCCTTGTCGCAGACTGTTTCAATCGCTTTTTTGGCATTCCTTGACTTGCACCGGACAAGTGTCGAGGCTTGGCGGGTTGAAAGGGAGACAACCATGTACATGCCAGACATCCACGCGTCTTGCCACGCCACCTGTGAGGGTGGTCGATGAGCGCACCTGTTTTCGTTCGCGGCGCCATCGCCGCCTGCCTCGCCATCGCCAGCCCCCTGTTGTGGGCCGGCAGCCTGCCGGTACCGCCTGACGCCAAGGTGGTCGACCAGCGCCCGGCGGTGGAGCAGGAGCGAGTCTACCCCATGGGCCCGTTGCGCAAGATCAGCGGCCGCCTGCGGGTCGACGACAAGGTCGAGAGCCGTGGCCAGGTCAGTTCCGTGACCTACGAATTGCCGGTCGAGCGCAGCGCCCGCGAAGCCTTCACCAGCGCTCGCGAGGCCCTGCAGCAGGACGGCGGCTATCCACTGTTCTGGTGCCAGGGCCGCGATTGCGGCGAGGCCAGCCTGTGGGCCAACGACGTGTTCGCCAATGCCCGGCTCAATGGCGGTGACGAACAGCAGGCGTTCATCCTGTTGCGTCGCTCAGCCGAGGAAGCCGACACCCTGGTGGCGTTGTACAGCGTGACCCGCGGCAACCGTCGCGCTTACCTGCATGTCGAGGAGTTCGTTGCCGGCAGTCCGCTGGGTGAACTGCTGCCCACCGCTGCCACCGTGCTGCGTGAACTGCGCGACACTGGCAAGCTCGACTACCCTGATCTGGCCGAACCTCAGGCCGCCTGGGCCACGTTGCTGGCCCGTAGCCTGAACCTCGACAGCACCTTGCGCGCCAGCCTCAGCGGCAAGGGCGCCGAGGCCTGGCGCGAGCAGCTGGTCAAGGCCGGCGTGCGCAGCGCCCGGTTGGAGGTCGGCGACGCCCCGACCGAGGGCCTGCACCTGGAACTGATCCGTTGAGTGAGCGCCACCATGGCCAACAATGACCGCCTGTTGATCCAGATCCTGCTGCTGACCCTGCTGGGCGCCGCGCTGTGGGTGATGGCACCGTTCATCTCGGCGCTGCTGTGGGGCGCCATCCTGGCCTTTGCCAGCTGGCCTTTGATGCGCCTGCTGACCCGCGTGCTCGGCGGGCGCGAAACCCTCGCCGCGAGCCTGCTGACCACGGTGTGGATCCTGCTGGTGGCGCTGCCGTTGGTATGGCTGGGTTTCAACCTGGCCGACCATGTGCGCGATGCCACCGCGTTCATTCGCGACGTGCAGGTCGATGGCCTGCCGGACGCGCCCGCCTGGGTGGCGGGCATTCCGTTCGTGGGCGAGCGCCTGGTGAGCTGGTGGGCGTCGTTCGACCAGCAGGGCGCGGCCTTGCTTGCCTCGGCCAAGCCGTACCTGGGCCAGGTCGGCAACTGGTTGCTGGCGCGCAGCGCGCAGATCGGCGGTGGGGTGCTGGAGCTGACCCTGAGCCTGGTGTTCGTGTTCTTCTTCTACCGTGACGGGCCACGCCTGGCGGCTTTCGTCCACCGCCTGCTGCAAAGGCTGGTGGGCGAGCGCGCCGAGTACTACGTTGACTTGGTGGCCGGCACCGTGCAACGGGTGGTCAACGGCGTGATCGGTACCGCCGCGGCCCAGGCCCTGCTGGCGCTGATCGGTTTCCTGATTGCCGGCGTGCCGGGGGCCATCGTGCTGGGCCTTGTGACCTTCATGCTCAGCCTGATCCCCATGGGCCCGCCGCTGGCCTGGATACCGGCCACCGCCTGGCTGGTATCGAAGGGCGACTATGGCATGGCGGTGTTCCTGGGGGTGTGGGGCACGTTCATCATCAGTGGCGTGGACAACGTGCTCAAACCGTACCTGATCAGCCGGGGCGGCAACCTGCCGCTGGTGATCGTGCTGCTGGGGGTGTTCGGTGGCTTGATCGCGTTCGGTTTCATCGGCCTGTTCATCGGGCCGACCCTGCTGGCGGTGGGGTACAGCCTGCTGCTGGACTGGAGCCGCAATACCGCGCAGCACACGCCGCAACGTTGACCTTTCAGGCCTCTTCGCGGGTAAACCCGCTCCCACAGGGACAGCACAGCCTTGAGCTTGGCGCAGCGCCTGTGGGAGCGTGTTTACCCGCGAATGGGCCCGTGCAGCGATTCGGTGTATCTGATCTTTACGCATTCTTTATGCCCCGACCCCACCCCCGATCTCGCCCCTTTACGCCCCTCCCTCGGACAATTTCCCCAAAGCGGCCTTCATGCCGCAACCTGGGGAGATTCACTCATGTACATGCTCGACGGGCTGTCACTGCTTCTGGCGGTGGCGTTGGCGGTTTACCTGCTGGTGGCGCTGCTGCGCGCCGATCGCGGCTAAGGGGCGACCATGCACAGTTACGATTACCTGCTGCTGCTGGCGTTCTTCGCCATCGTGCTGCTGCCGGCGCCCTGGCTCGGGCGTTTCTACTACAAGGTGATGGAAGGCCAGCGCACCTGGCTGTCGCCGCTTCTCGGCCCGGTGGAGCGGGGCTGCTACCGCGTGGCCGGCGTGCGCGCCGACCAGGAGCAGAGCTGGAAGCAGTACACCCTGGCCCTGCTGGCCTTCAACCTGGTCGGCTTTCTGATGGTGTTCGGCGTCCTGCAACTGCAGGGCAGCCTGCCGCTCAACCCGCAGCACCTGCCAGGCCAGGAATGGTCGCTGGCGTTCAACACCGCGGTCAGCTTCATGACCAACACCAACTGGCAGGCCTACAGCGGTGAGGCCTCGGTCAGCTACCTGAGCCAGATGATCGGCCTGACCGTGCAGAACTTCGTCAGCGCCGCCACCGGCCTTGCCGTGCTGGTCGCCCTGTGCCGGGGTATCGCCCGTCGCTCGGCCAGCACCCTGGGCAACTTCTGGGTCGACCTGACCCGCGCCACCCTCTACGGCCTGCTGCCGCTGTGCCTGGTGCTGGCGCTGCTGCTGGTCTGGCAGGGCGTGCCGCAGACCTTTGCCGACTATGTCCATGCCGTGACCCTGCAAGGCACCGACCAGACCATTCCGTTGGGCCCGGCCGCCAGCCAGATCGCCATCAAGCAGCTGGGCACCAACGGCGGCGGCTTCTTCGGCGTCAACTCGGCGCACCCGTTCGAGAACCCCACGGCCTGGAGCAACCTGTTCGAGGTGGCCTCGATCATCCTGATCCCGGTGGCCCTGGTGTTCACCTTCGGCCATTACGTCAAGGACCTGCGCCAGAGCCGCGCGATCATCGCCTGCATGCTGGCGCTCTTCCTGATCGGCGGCAGCACGGCGCTGTGGTCGGAGCACCAGCCCAACCCGGCCCTGGAAAGCGCCCAGGTACAGCAGAGCGCGCCGCTGGAAGGCAAGGAGAGCCGCTTCGGCACCACCGGTTCCGTGCTGTGGACGGTGACCACCACCTCCGCCTCCAACGGCTCGGTCAACGCCATGCATGACAGCCTCAACCCGATTACCGGCATGGTGGCGATGGTCAACATGATGCTTGGCGAAGTGATCTTCGGCGGCGTCGGCGCCGGCCTCTACGGCATGCTGCTGTTCGTGTTGATCGCGGTATTCCTGGCCGGCCTGATGATCGGCCGCACCCCGGAGTACCTGGGCAAGAAGCTGCAGGCCCGTGAAGTGCAACTGCTGGTGGCGAGCCTGCTGGTGATGCCGGTGGGCGTGCTGATCCTCGGCGCCATCGCCGCCAGCCTGCCCGGGCCGGCCGGCGCGGTGACCAACCCCGGCGCCCACGGTTTCAGCCAGCTGCTGTACGCCTACACCTCCGGCACCGCCAACAACGGCTCGGCCTTCGCCGGTTTCGGCGCCAACACGGTGTTCCACAACGTGATGATCGGCCTGGCCATGCTCATCGGCCGCTTCGGCTACATCCTGCCGGTGCTGGCCCTGGCCGGCAGCCTGGCGGCGAAGAAGAGCGCGCCGCAAGGCATCAACAGCTTCCCCACCCACGGCCCGCTGTTCACCACGCTGCTGCTGGTGACCATCCTGCTGGTCGGTGGCCTGACCTTCCTGCCGACCCTGGCCCTGGGGCCGATCGCCGAACACCTGAGCCTGGGTTTCTGAGGAATACACAATGAACATGCCCATTCCCGAAGTGAAGGCGCGTCAAGGCGCCAAGGACCAGACCCGCTTCAGCGCGTTGTGGCGCCCGGCGCTGGTCCAGGCTTTCGTCAAGCTCGATCCGCGCCAGCTCAAGCGCGCCCCGGTGATGTTGGTGGTGGCCCTCACCGCCGTGCTCACCACCGTGCTGTGCGTGGTGCCCGGCAGCGGCGTGAGTACCGGCGTGGCGGTGCAGATCGCCGTCTGGCTGTGGTTCACCGTGCTGTTCGCCAACTTCGCCGAAGCCCTGGCCGAGGGCCGCGGCAAGGCCCGCGCCGACAGTCTCAAGGCCGGCAGCCAGGGCCTGACCGCCAAGCGCCGCAAGAGTGACGGCAGCTTCGAGAGCGTCGCCGCCACCCAGCTGCGCAAGGACGATGTGGTACGCGTCGTGGCCGGTGAGATGATCCCCGGCGACGGCGAGGTGCTCGAAGGCATCGCCGCGGTCAACGAGTCGGCGATCACCGGCGAATCCGCCCCGGTGATCCGCGAGTCCGGCGGCGACCGCTCGGCGGTCACCGGCAACACCCGCCTGGTTTCCGACTGGCTGCTGATCCGCATCACCAGCAACCCGGGCGAGTCGACCCTGGACCGCATGATCGCCCTGGTCGAAGGTGCCAAGCGCCAGAAGACCCCCAACGAGATCGCCCTGGACATCCTGCTGATCGGCCTGACCCTGATCTTCCTGATCGTGGTGGTGACCCTGCAGCCGTTCGCCCGCTTCGCCGGTGGCGAGCTGCCACTGATCTTCCTCGCCGCGTTGCTGGTCACCTTGATCCCCACCACCATCGGCGGCCTGCTGTCGGCCATCGGCATCGCCGGCATGGACCGCCTGGTGCGTCTGAACGTGATCGCCCGATCCGGCCGTGCGGTGGAAGCAGCCGGCGACGTGCACACCCTGATGCTCGACAAGACTGGCACCATCACCTTCGGCAACCGCCGCTGCAGCGCCCTGCACGCCGCCTCCGGGGTGACCGCCAAGGAGCTGGGGGAGGGCGCCTTGCTCGCCTCGCTGGCCGACGATACCGCCGAGGGCAAGTCGATCGTCGAGTACCTGCGTCAACTGCACGACTTTGCCGAACCCTCGACCGAGCAGTACCAAGCCATCGCCTTCAGTGCCGAGACCCGCCTGTCGGGCATCGATTTCCAGCAGCGCCGCTACCGCAAGGGCGCTGTCGACGCGGTATTGGCCTTCTGTGGCCTGCAACGCCTGGAGCTGCCCGCCGCCCTGGCCCGTGAAGTGGAGCGCATCGCCCAGAGCGGCGGTACCCCACTGCTGGTGTGTGTCGACACGCACTTGCTCGGCGTGATCCACCTCAAGGACGTGGTCAAGCCTGGTATCCGTGAGCGCTTTGCCGAACTGCGCAAGCTCGGCATCCGCACCGTGATGGTCACCGGCGACAACCCGCTGACCGCCGCCGCCATCGCCGCCGAGGCTGGCGTGGACGACGTGCTGGCCGAAGCCACTCCGGAGAAGAAGCTGGCGCGTATCCGCCAGGAGCAGAATGACGGCCGCCTGGTGGCCATGTGCGGCGACGGTGCCAACGACGCCCCGGCCCTGGCCCAGGCTGACGTGGGCATGGCCATGAATGACGGCACCCAGGCCGCCCGCGAGGCCGCCAACATGGTCGACCTGGACAGCGACCCGACCAAGCTGCTGGACGTGGTGCAGGTGGGCAAGGAGCTGCTGGTCACTCGCGGCGCGCTGACCACGTTCTCCATCGCCAACGACGTGGCCAAGTACTTCGCCATCCTGCCGGCGCTGTTCGCCGCCATCTACCCGCAGCTGGGCGTGCTCAACCTGATGCACCTGGCCAGCCCGCAGAGCGCGATTCTCTCGGCCATCGTGTTCAACGCGCTGATCATCATCGTGCTGATCCCCCTGGCCCTGCGCGGGGTGCGGGTGCAGGCCGCCAGCGCCGCCCACCTGCTGCGGCGCAACCTGCTGATCTACGGCCTGGGCGGCATCATCGTGCCGTTCGCCGGGATCAAGCTGATCGACATGCTGCTCACTGCGCTGCACCTGGTCTGAGGAGACTGACATGACCGCTTATGTACGCCCGGCCCTGAGCCTGGTCCTGCTGATGACCCTGGTCACCGGCGCGCTGTATCCCCTGGCGGTGACCGGCATCGCCCAGGTCGCCTTCCCCAAGCAGGCCAACGGTAGCCTGGTACGCGACGACCGCGGCGAGGTGCGTGGCTCGGCGCTGATCGCCCAGGAATTCAAGGGTGACGCCTGGTTCCAGTCGCGGCCTTCGGCGGGGGCCTATGCCACCGTGGCCAGCGGTGCGAGCAACCTGGCGCCGAGCAATCCGGCATTGGCCGAGCGGGTCAGGACCGATGCCGCCGCGCAATATCAGGTACAGCAAGGGCCGGTACCCCAGGCGCTGCTGACCACCTCGGGCAGCGGGCTGGATCCGCACCTGCCACCCGAGGCGATCGCCTACCAGCTGCCGCGCGTGGCGGCGGCGCGGCAGGTCTCGGAGGAGCGCTTGCAAGCGCTGGTGAATGAGGCCACCCTGCGACCACTGGTCGGGCCACCGGTGGTCAATGTGCTGGCGCTGAACCAGGCGCTTGAGCGCTTGGCGCCTGTGGCCGTGCACTGACCCCTGTAGGAGCGGCCTTGTGTCGCGAAAGGGCCGCTCCCACAGTGACCGTGAACAAGCAAAGGATAAAACATGAGTGACTCCGCCCGCGCCGACGCGCTGTTGGCGGGCCTGCCCCGGGAAGGCCGGGGCAGGCTCAAGGTATTTCTCGGCGCCGCGCCCGGGGTCGGCAAGACCTTTGCCATGCTGCAGGCCGCCCACGCCCAGCAACGCCAGGGTGTGCGCGTGGTGGCCGGGGTGGTCGAGACCCACGGTCGCGCCGAGACCGAGGCCCTGCTCGGTGGCCTGACCCAGCAACCGCTGCTGCGCAGCGAGTACCGTGGCGTGATGCTCGAGGAAATGGACCTCGACGGCCTGCTCAAGGCCACGCCCCCCTTGGTGCTGGTCGACGAACTGGCCCACACCAACGCCCCCGGCAGCCGCCACGCCAAGCGCTGGCAGGATGTGCAGGAACTGCTCGCCGCCGGCATCGACGTATACACCACGGTCAACGTCCAGCACCTGGAAAGCCTCAACGACAAGGTCCGCGACATCACCGGCGTGCAGGTGCGCGAGACCCTGCCGGATTGGGTGCTGCAGGAAGCCTTCGAACTGGTGCTGATCGACCTGCCGCCGCGCGAACTGCTCGAGCGCCTGCGCGAGGGCAAGGTCTACGTGCCCGAGCAGGCACGGGCGGCCATCGAGGCTTATTTCTCCCAGACCAACCTCACCGCCCTGCGCGAGCTGGCCATGCAGACCGCCGCTGCCCAGGTCGACGCGGACCTGGCCAGCGGCTACCGCCAGCGCGGCCAGGAAGCCCCGGCCCTGCGCGGTCGCTTGCTGGTGGGCATCGACGGCGATGACCAGGCCGAGCGTCTGGTGCGTCATGCCTGCCGCGTGGCCCAGCGTCGCCACCTGCCGTGGAGCGTGGTGCATGTGGACAATGGCCGGCTGCGCGACGAGACCGCTCGCCATCGCCTGCAGGCCGCCCAGCAACTGGCCGAGCGCCTGGGCGGCGAAGTGGTGCTGCTGCGCGCTGGCGAGGTGGCGCGCACGCTGATCCAGCACGCCGCCGAGCGCCGCGCAAGCCTGGTATTGGTGGGCCAGTCCCGCGATCTGCTGCGTCGGCGCTTCTTCGGCGCTGGCGTCGCCGCGCGCCTGTTGCGCGAGAGCCACGGCCTGGAGATCAACGTCCTTGATCGCGACACCCAGCCGCAACCGGCGCGGGCGGCGGTCAAGCGTGTCTGGGTGTGGCGTCACTACCTGCTGGCGCTGGTCGCCACGCTGCTGGCCGCCGGGCTCGCCTGGGCCGTGTCGAGCGTGCTGGCGCTGCCCAACATTTCCCTGGTGTTCCTTGCCGCCGTGCTGCTGGTGGCGGTGCGCAGCAGCCTGGGCCCGGCGCTGGCCTGCGCGGCGTTGTCGTTCCTGACCTACGACTTCCTGTTCATCCCGCCGAACTTCTCCTTCGCCATTCAGCGCGAGGAGGACGTGCTGACCCTGGTGTTCTTCCTGCTGATGGCCGCGCTCACCGGCAATCTTGCCGCCCGCCAGCGTCGCCAGCTGCAGGCCCTGCGCGAGACCCAGGCGCAGACCAACCAACTGCTCGACCTGTCGCGCCGCCTGACCGTGGCCACCGACCGTCAGGCCGTGTTCAGCGCCGCCGGCCAGCATATGGATGGCTGGCAGGACGTGCAGGTGTGCCTGCTCGAACGCAGCGCCGATGGCTTGCTGCAGGGCGCCAGCGGCGGCAACCATGCCTTCACCGACAACGAACGCGCCGCCGCCGAGTGGGCCTGGCAGCATGGCCAGGCCGCAGGCTTTGGCAGCGACACCTTGCCTCATGGTCGTTGGTGGTGGTGGCCGTTGGCCGTGGAAGAGCAGCCCCTGGCGTTGCTTGGCATTCGTCCTCGCGATGGCGAGCCGCTGAGTGCCCAACGCCGCCGCCTGCTGAAGGCCCTGGCGCAACCGCTGGCCCAGGCCCTGGCTCGCGCACGCCTTGGCGAGCAACTGGAAGCCGCGCGCCTGCATGGCGAAACCGAGCAACTGCGCAGCGCCTTGCTCGCCTCGGTATCCCACGACCTGCGCACGCCGCTGACGTCCATGCGCGGCAGCATCGACAGCCTGCTGGCCCTGGGTGATGCGATTCCCCCGGACGACCGCCGCGAACTGCTCGAAGGCACCCGCAACGAAGCCGAGCGCCTGGACCGCTATATCCAGAATCTGCTGGACATGACCCGCCTGGGCCACGGCACCCTCAAGCTGGCCCGCGACTGGGTGGCCCCGGCCGACATCGTCGGCAGCGCCCTCAATCGCCTGCGCGTGGTGCTGGCGCCCCTGCGCGTGCACACCGAAGTGCCGCCCGAGCTGCCGCTGCTGTTCGTGCACGCGGCGCTGATCGAGCAGGCGCTGATCAACGTGCTGGAGAACGCCGCCCGTTTTTCCCCGCCGCAGGGCCGCCTGGAGTTGCAGGTCTCGGTGCGCGACGAGCAGCTGTGCTTCGCTGTCGCCGACGAAGGACCCGGCATCCCCCCGGACGAGCGCGAGAGGATCTTCGACATGTTCTACACCGCCGCCCGCGGTGACCGGGGCGGGCAGGGCACCGGCCTGGGCCTGGCGATCTGCCAGGGCATGATCGGTGCCCATGGCGGGCGCATCCTGGTCGATGATGGCATCGATGGCCACGGCACCTGCATCACTCTATGCTTGCCGCTGCCGACCCAACCCGATACTGAAAGTGAAGCCCCATGAGCCAAGCCGCCACCCTGCTGGTCATCGACGACGAGCCGCAGATCCGCAAGTTCCTGCGCATCAGCCTGGCGTCCCAGGGCTACAAGGTGCTCGAGGCCGCCACCGGCAGCGAGGGCCTGGCCCAGGCCGCGCTGAACAAGCCCGATCTGGTGGTGCTCGACCTGGGCCTGCCCGACATGGACGGCCAGCAGGTGCTGCGTGAGCTGCGTGAGTGGAGCGCGGTTCCGGTGATGGTGCTGTCGGTGCGCGCCAGCGAGGTGCAGAAGGTCGATGCACTGGATGGCGGGGCCAACGACTACGTGACCAAGCCGTTCGGCATCCAGGAATTTCTCGCACGGGTGCGGGCGTTGCTGCGTCAGGCGCCCCAGGGGGGCCCCGTGTCGTCGGCGGCGAGCTTCGGGCCGCTGGTGGTGGATTTCGCCTTTCGCAAGGTGACGCTTGAGGGCGTCGAGGTGGCGCTGACGCGCAAGGAGTACGCGCTGCTGGCGCAGCTGGCCGGGCACCCGGGGCGGGTGATCACCCAGCAGCAACTGCTGAAGGACATCTGGGGGCCGACCCATGTGGACGACACCCACTACCTGCGGATCGTGGTGGGGCACCTGCGGCAGAAGCTGGGGGATGACCCCACGGCGCCACGGTTCATCGTTACCGAGGCAGGGGTGGGGTATCGGCTGGTGACGCCGACCCTGTAGGAGATTTCAGGCAGTCCGCCTCTCCTGTGGGAGCGTCAGGCTCGGAGGGCCGCGTTACACCACCAGCTCCAGTGCCAAAAGCTCCTGCACGGTCTGGCGCCGACGGATCATGCGCAGGTTGCCCTGTTCGATCAGAAACTCAGGCAGCAGGGGACGGCTGTTGTAGTTCGACGACATCGAAGCCCCGTAGGCCCCCGCATCGTGAATCACCAGCAGATCGCCCACCTTGGCCTGGGGCAGTTGCTGCGGGGTCAGTTCCTCGTCGTTCTGGGTGAATACATCCCCCGACTCGCACAGCGGCCCGGCCACCACGGTCGGCTGCAGGGGGCGGCTCACTGGCCGGCCTACCGCATCGAACAGGCTCATGCGGTGGTAGGCACCGTACATCGCCGGGCGCATCAGGTCGTTGAAGCCGGCATCGACCAGGATGTAGTGCCGGTCGCCCATCTGCTTGACGGCGCGCACCTCGGTCACCAGGCAACCCGACTCCGCCACCAGGAAGCGACCCGGTTCGATCTCCATGCGCACGGGGTGGCCGAGCATCGCTTCAATCTCCGCCCGCGCCACCGCCCAGGTGCGGGCATAGCGTTGCAGGTCTACCGGCTGGTCATCGCTGCGGTACGGCGTGGACAGCCCGCCTCCGATGGAAAAAGCCTCGATATCCATGCCCAGCTTGCCGACCAGCCCGACCATGGCGCCGGCCACCTGTTCCAGGTGCGCGTAATCCACCCCTGAGCCGATGTGCATGTGCACGCCGACCAGATGCAGGCCGTGTTCTTTCACGCAAGCCAGCGCCTCGGGTAGTTGCTCGTGCCAGATGCCGTGCTTGCTGTTCTCGCCTCCGGTGTTGGTCTTGCGGCTGTGGCCATGGCCGAAGCCCGGGTTGATGCGCAGCCACACCCGGTGCCCGGGGGAGTGCTCGCCCAGCTGGCGGAGCATGTCGATGGAACCGGCGTTCACCTCGATCTTCGTGTCGACTACCCGCGCCAGAGTCGGTTGGTCCAGCACGTCGCAGGTCAGCACCACGCCGGCCGGATCGCCGTCCACCGTCGCCCCGGCCGCGAAGGCCCGCTCCATTTCCCCCAGCGACACGGCATCGAGCACCAGGCCACGTTCGCGCATCAGGCGCAGGACATGCAGGTTCGGGTTGGCCTTCTGCGCGAAGCGGACCGTGTCGAAGTGCTGCAGGAGCTGGTCGATGCGCTGGTGGATGGTCTGGGCGTCGTAGGCCCACAGTGGGGAGCCGTGCTGACGAACGGCCTGGGCCAGGAGGGTGGTGGTCATGGTGGGGTTCCTTGTAATGGATACACCGATCTTGAGTGAGTTGGATGATTCATAAAAATAGCTAATTTTCAGAAGGTCATCCGTATCTGATATACCATCGACGGCTGTAGGAGCGGGCTTGTCCCGCGAACACCGGCAAAGCCGGTGCCATCCACCGCGTTGCCGGTGTTCGCGGGACAAGCCCGCTCCTACAGGTCCCTGCCAAACGTTCAGGTGTTGCATGCCCCCATGAAACTCACCATCCGCCACATCGAAGTGTTCCGCGCCATCATGGCCGCCGGCAGCGTCACCGGCGCCGCCCGCCTGCTGTTCACCTCGCAGCCCACCGTCAGTCGCGAGCTGGCGCGCATGGAGCAGGTCACCGGGCTGAACCTGTTCGAGCGCGAAGGCGGGCGCCTGGCGCCCACGGCCCAGGCCTTGCTGCTGATCGAGGAAGTCGAACGCGCCTTCGTCGGCCTGGAGCGCATCGACCGCTTCGCCCAGGCCATCCGCAACTTCGAACAGGGCCGGCTGGCCATCACCTGCCTGCCGCTGTTCTCGCAGACACTGCTGCCCAAGGCCTGCAAAACCTTCCATCAGCAACACCCGGGCGTAAGCCTGAGTATCACCGCCCAGGAGTCGCCGCTGCTGGAAGAGTCGCTGGTCGCCCAGCAGCACGACCTAGGTTTGACCGAAACCGAGCAGGTGCCAAGGGGCGCGGTCGGTGAGTTGCTGTTCAGCGCCGACATGGTCTGCGTGCTGCCCAGGGGGCACCCGCTGCTGGCCAAGCCGATACTTGAGCTGCGCGATTTCCACGAAGTCGATTTCATCAACCTGGCCAGCCTGGACAGCTACCGACAGCAGCTTGACCGCCGTTTCCGCGAGGCGGGGGTGAACCGGCGTACCGTGATCGAAACCACCAGCGCGGCTTCGGTGTGCGCCATGGTTCGACAGGGCCTGGGGGTGGCGATCATCAATCCGTTGAGCGGATTGGATGCTCGACAGGCGGGGCTTTCTATTCGGCGGTTGAGTATTTCAGTGCCCTACCGAGTGATGTTGATCCGCCCGGAGCATCGGCCAGCGTCAGCGGTGTTGGAGCCGTTTTGCCAAGTGTTGGCGATGCGGGCACGAGAGATGGAAGCGGTATTGGTGAAAGACTTCGGTCGCCTTGGAGACGGTGAGCGTGTTGTTCAAGAACCCGATGCATCCCCGGCAAGGGCACCCGAATGACCCCATGAGGGGTAACGCCAATTCGAGTGCGCGAAGGTCCAGGGATGATTGGTTCAGGCAAGACAGTTCAGGCCGGGGCATGCGCCGGGAAGTTCAGGCCTTGCTCGATGACCGTGAAGATTTCGTCGAGAACGTCGGAATAGGGCACCGGTGAGGACTTTTTCATCTTCCACAGGTCATGGGCAGCGATGTGCGCGTAGTCCAGCACCCAGGCCAGGACATTGGGCCGGATATCCTCGCTGGAGTCGGTGCCCATGCGCTGGGCCAACAGCTTGACGATCGAGTCACGGCGCTCCACGCCGTTCTGCAGGTTCTTCGCCCTGACCAGCGGGTGGCTGCGCAGCAGTTCCTGCAGGGTCATGAAGCGGTCGGCATCAAAGCCGTACGAGCCATTTTCACAACATCGCACGACTTCCACCGCAGCGTGGTGCAGCGCGCTCAGTGCTGGCTCTTCGGGCGGGCGGCGGTTGAGGGCGGCCATGAAGTCGTCGTGCTCGGCTGACTGATAGTCGAGCACCACGTCTTCCTTGCACGCGAAGTAGCGAAAGAACGTGCGGGTGGATACGTCAACTTTCTCGGTAATGTCCTCGACCCGTGTCTCGTCGAAGCCTTTTTCTGCAAACAGCTCATAGGCCGCGGAAATCAGCGCGTCACGCAGCATCAGCTTCTTGCGTTCACGCCTACCTACCTCTTCTTTCTCTGTCACGCGTCTACTTCCTCCTGTTAGGTCAGGTCAACGAGTGTAGACCAATCGAGCAGTATGGTTTTTATGTGACATTTGCGCAATTTCTAAAGTATTCACTGTAAGAAATATGACGCTTGACACAATCTGTCACTCAGCGACATTATTCGCGCCAGTGTTACAAAGCGGATGACGGACCATCCTGCGCTGGATTCGACGAGCCTGAAGAGGGCTTGCAGGGGCGGTCCGCTGAGCCGGAATCCACTATCTAAAGGGAGTTAGGTCACCGATGAACATTGCGATCAACGCCAGCGAAGCAACCCTGCATGAAGCACAGTCGCTGAGCCCTTACGAACAGGACATCTGGGTCGAGGCTCAGCGTGAGCCGCTAAGCCATCAGTTCACCGTGGCGTTGAGCATTCGCCTGCCACTGTCGTTCGGTCTGGATGCGCTGCATGAGGCCGCCGAGGGCGTGATGCAGGGCGAGCCCGCCTGCCGGCGAATCTATGTCGAGCATGCAGGCGCTGCGTGCGCCGAGGCTGCTCCCGCGCCGAGTGCAGTCGAGCGCTATGCGTTCGCCGACGCGGCGGGTGCCGAGGCCTTTTTCGAAGAGTGGTCGCGCAAGTTTTGGACGCTGTCCGGCGAACCGCTGGTGGACATTGCGGTGGGGCGTTCGCCCTCCGAGCTGGTGCTGATGCTGCGTGCCCACCATATTGTCGCCGACAGTTGGGCGCTGGATGTGCTGGCCCGCAAGATCCTCGACGTACGTACTGGCGGCACCGAGCGACTGTTGCAGAGCCAGCCGTTCGCCGCCGCCAGCCCCCTGTTGGCAGCGGATGAGTTCGACACCGCCGCGCGTGAAGTCGCCACCCGGTACGCCGCGACGGAGCCGGTTCTGTTCGGCAAGTCGGCGGGCACGCTGTCGACGGCGCCCATTTATCGGCGCACCTTCCAGATCGCCGCCGCCGATGTGCAGCACGCCCTGGAAGGTGGCATCACGCCGTTCATGAGCGTATCGGCCGCGCTGGCGGTGTTGCTGTCCTGCCAGTACGGCAGTGAGCGATTCTTCATCGGCGTCCCTTATCTCAACCGTGACGCTGCGCGGATCACCCGTGTCGAGCAGCGCGCCAACACCCTGGCGCTCGGTGTCGAAATCAATCAGCACCAGACCTTCCGCGAAATCGCCCAGGCCATCCGACAGGAAGCGGCATTTCTCAAGGACAGGCAAGCGCTCCCGTTCGGTCGCCAGGTTTCGGCCCTGGCTCGCTCGGGGCATTCACGCCAGTTGTTCGATGCCACTATTTCCTACCTGCGTTATCCATCGCATGACCTGGACGCGCTGCAGCCGGCGGACCTGCGCAACATCGCCCATGTGCACGCTCAGGATGCCGTTGCGGTGCACTTGCATAGTTACGGCGAATGCGCGCAGGTGCAGGGCGAGGTGTGCCTGAACAGCTTGGCCTTTGCCTCCGAACGCAGCGCCACGGAGTTCCTCGATGCCTTCGTGCAACTGGTCGAGTGTTTCCAGAGCCACCTCGACCAGCCCGTGTCGGCGATGAACCTGTTGACCACCGAACAGGCCACGACCCTCGCCCAGTTCGAAGACGGCCCTGCCGAGTCCTACAGCGAACACGAAACGCTGATGTCGATGTTCGAGTCAACCGCAGCGCGGCACCCGCACCAGGTCGCCGTGCGCGACGGGCGGGGGGCAGCGCTGAGCTACGCCCAGCTCGACGCCTGGGCTTCGTCGCTGGCCCTGGCCCTGCAGGCGCGCGGCGTTGGGCGCGGCGACATCGTCGCGGTCTCGCTGGAGCGCTCGCCACGCATGCTCGCGGCGATCTTCGGCGTGCTCAAGACCGGCGCCGCGTACCTGCCCATCGACAGCGAATACCCGCAGGACCGTATCCAGTACATGCTTGAGGACAGCCAGGCCAAGGTGGTGATCACCGACCTGGCCCAAGTGATCGCCAGTAGCGATCCGCGCTGGTTCGACCTTGCCGCGGTTCCCGAGCAGGGGCCACAAGGTGCGCTGCTGCGCAGCAAGGCCCGCCCCCGCGACCCGGCCTATGTCATCTACACCTCGGGCTCGACCGGCCGCCCCAAAGGCGTGGTCATCGAGCACCACAGCGTGATCAACCGGCTGGAGTGGATGCAGCAGGTCCATCCGCTGGCCACCACCGACGTGATCCTGCAGAAGACCCCGGTTTCCTTCGATGTGTCGGTCTGGGAGCTGTTCTGGTGGAGTATGACCGGCGCCAGTGTGGCCCTGCTCGCACCGGGCGCCCAGCGCGATCCGCGGGCGCTGGTCGAAGCAATCCAGTACCACGGGGTGACCGTCGCCCACTTCGTGCCTTCGATGCTTGAGCCCTACGTGCAGGCGCTGGCCGATGACCGACGGCTGCTGGCGTCGGTGGCCAGCCTGGAATGTCTGTTCACCAGTGGCGAGGCCTTGAGCCCGGCGGTGGTCAACAAGTACCGCCGGCTGTTCGGCGAAGACACGCGGCCGCCGCGGTTGGTCAACCTGTACGGCCCTACCGAGGCGACCGTGGACGTCACCTGGTTCGAGCTTGATCTGCGTGGCCGTGACGATATCGAAGTGGTGCCCATTGGTTTCCCGATCAACAACACCTCGATCCGCATCGTCTCGCAACATGGCGCACGCCAGCCGATCGGCATCCCGGGCGAGCTGCAGATCGGCGGCGTGCAATTGGCCCGCGGTTACCTGAACCGCGCCGAACTGACGGCCGAACGCTTCATCACCGACCCCAACGACAACCGCCGCTGGTATCGCTCCGGCGACCTGGCTTGCTGGGAGGCAGATGGTTCGATCCTGTACCTCGGTCGCATGGACGGCCAGGTCAAGATCCGCGGCAATCGCATCGAGCTCGGCGAGATCAAGAGCGCATTGATGGCACTGCCGCACATCCTCAACGCCGAGATACTGGTCGAAGACGACGAAGTACGCGGCAAGCACCTGATCGCGGCCTATGTCAGCCGCCAACCGCTGCAAGAGCGCCAGTTGCGCCAGCAATTGGCTGTTACGCTGCCTGCGTTCATGTTGCCGTCGCGTTGGGCCGCCCTGGACCACATGCCGCTCACGCCCAACGGCAAGTTCGACCGCAAGCGTGCGTTGCAACTGATCAACAGTTCGGTGGCGGTGACGCCGACCGCCGTGCTGGACGAGCACCAGGCACTGGTCGCCGAGGTCTGGCGCAAGGTGCTCGGCGAGCAGGACATGGCCTGTGAGGATGACTTCTATTCCCTGGGCGGGGATTCGATCCTCATGCTCAAGGTGCGCTCGGAGCTTGAGCACCGGGGCTATGCCATCGACCTCTCGGCGCTAGGCGAACACACCACCCTCGGCGATCTGGCACAAGTGCTGGAGCAGCATGCGCTGGCCACTGTGCCAAGCCGCGAAGCGCTGCCGGCGTTCGCCCTGGTGCGCGAGGTGGAGCGCAAGCGTCTGGCCGAAGACTGGGCCGATGCCTATCCGGTGTCGCAACTGCAACTGGGCCTGTTGTTCCACAGTCGTGAGCGTCAGGATGCGAAGGCTTACAAAGACGTGTTCCGCTACACGCTGAAGATGGCTTGGAACGAGGCCGCGTTCCGCCAGGCGCTGGCGGGCGTTGTCGCACGGCACCCGGCCCTGCGCACCTGCTTCAACCTGAGCGATCCCGGTCGGCCGCTGCAACTGGTGCGTCGGACGCTACCGGTGGAACGTGTGCTGGCGATCGTCGCCATTCAGGATGGCCGTCACGAGCAACGGATCGCGCGCCATATGCGTGACTGGGCCCAGCACGACTATGGCTTTGCCGAAGGACCGTTGTTCAACATCACCCTGTTCCCCGATGACAACGCCGGGGTGGTCGACCTGGTGCTCAGTTTCCACCATGCGATCCTTGACGGCGGCAGTGTCGCCAACCTGATGCGCGAGTTGCTGTTGGCCTACGCTCAGGGCGGCAGCGCCGAGCCTGACTACCCTGGGCAGGCATTGCCGAGCCCGGCGATGTTCGTCGAGGACGAACTGGCGGCGATGGCCGACGACGAGCATCGCCAGTATTGGCGCGATTACCTCGATGGCGCCAGCAACACCCTGCCGGTCGGTTTGGCAGGGCACCTGCAGGCGCCAGGCCATGGCGTGCTCTCGTACCGCTTCGAAGTGGATACGCGCCTGGACGCCGCGCTGGCCAAAGTGGCCCGTGCCAGCCACGTGCCGATCAAGTTGTATTACCTCGCCGCGCACTGTCTGGCGCTTGGGGCCATGAGCGGCGCGCAGGAGGTGACTACCGGCGTGGTAACCCATGCCCGTCCAGAGGTCGAGCATGCCGAGCACATGCTCGGGCTTTTCCTCAACACCCTGCCCATACGTGCCAGCCTCGAGGGCAGCTGGCAAGCCCTGGTCGAACGCCTGTACCTGCTCGACAAGCGCAGCCACAAGCATCGTCGCTTGCCTTTGAGTGAGATCCAGCACGCCAGCCCGGGGATCACCCTGGCGACAGCCTTCAACTATATCCATTTCCATGTGCTGCACGATGTGGCGACCCAGGCCGGAATCGAGATCGCCGAGTTCGACCCGCAGGAAGAAACCAGTTTCGCCATCCTCGCCAACGTGATGCGCGGCTACTCCGGCGAAGGTGTAAGCGTACGGGTCGACATGGACGCCGGGCGCTATGCCGGTGAACAAGGCCAGGCCTATGCGGAGCTGTTCAACCTGGCGCTGGCCGGCATGGCCTACCAACCTCAGGCCGACGTCACGGTCGGGCGAAGTCTTGCCGAACTTGGCCAACTGCTCGACAGCGAAGCCGGGCAAGCCTTTGTCGCGGCGCCGCAGCGCATCGCCACCGCCGTGGGCAGCAACCCGCAGGCCATCGCCTTGAGGGGTGAACAAGGGCAGTGGGACTACGCCCGTCTGTGGCGTGAAGTGGGTGAGGTGGCTACCCGCCTGCAAGCCCGTGGCGTGACCCAGGGCGACATCATTGGCGTGGCCCTGCCTCGCTCGTTCGAGCAGATCGCCACCGTGGTCGCCATCTCGGCCGTCGGCGCAGTGTGCCTGCCACTCGACCTTGGCTACCCGGCCAGCCGGCTCGAACTGATTGTGCGCATGGCCGCACCTAAGTTGATCGTCAGCGACACTGAGGTACCGGGGGCATCGGCCCAGGTGCCGTGTATGCCTCTGGGGCAGGAAGAGCCCGGCGGCGCGACGAGGGCCTGGGCACCGTGTGCGGAGATCGAAGCCGCCGACCCGGCGTACATCCTGTTCACCTCAGGCTCCACCGGCACGCCCAAGGGAGTAGCCATGGCCCATCGCGGGCTGGCCAATCTCGTAGTGTGGCAGAACGGCTCCGCTAGCGGCGCGGTGGCCTCGACGCTGCAGTACGCGCCGATGAGTTTCGACGTATCGTTCCAGGAAATATTCGCCACCCTCGGCGCCGGCGCCACGTTGCAGGTGATTGCCGAGGATCAGCGGCGCGATCCGGCGGCGCTGTTGCGCTACCTCGATCAGTACTCCGTGGAGCGGGTGTTCCTGCCCTACGTGGCGTTGCAGCAACTGGCCGAGACCGCCGCCACCTTGGACTTGTACCCCCGTGGTCTGCGGGTAATCGGCTCTTCTGGCGAACAACTGCGAGTCACCCCGGAGATTCGTGCGCTGATGAAGAGGCTGCCGGCCAGCTTGTTGGAGAACCAGTACGGGCCGACCGAAACTCACGTGGTGACCAGCCATGCCATGAGCGGCGACCCTGATCGCTTCCCGGCGCTACCACCGATCGGCCGGGCCATCGACGGCGTCGGCGTGCTGGTCCTCGACAGTACCGGGCAGGTGCTGCCGGATGGTGTGCCGGGTGAGATCTGCGTGTTCGGCGAGGCCCTGGCCAACGGCTATCACCGTGCGCCGGACGAAACCGCTGCCAAGTTTGTCCGTCATGGCAAAGTGCCAGGTGGTCGTTACTACCGCACTGGCGATATCGGTATCCGCAGCCTGCAGGGGCAGGTCATCAGCCTGGGGCGCAACGACGCGCAGGTGAAGGTGCGTGGCTACCGGGTCGAGCCTTCCGAAATCGAACTGAAGATCCTTGAGTACTTCGAGGCACTTGGCGAGCGTGTGGAGGTCGCGGTGGTCGCCCGTCCACGGGATCAGCTGGACGCCTACCTGGTGGCCTACCTGGTGGGGGACGCCGCGCAGCAGTCGACACATATCGACGCTCTGCGCGCGCAGCTGGCCGAGCAATTACCAGCCTACATGGTGCCGAGCCATATCGTGGCAATCGAGCGGATGCCCACCACGCCGAGCGGCAAGCGCGATGATGCGCAGCTTCGTGCCCTGGAGATCCGCCTGGCCAGCAACCGCAGTTACCGCGAAGCAATCGGCGCCTACGAGACCCAGCTCTGCCAGCTGGCCGCCGAACTGTTGAAGCTGCCGAGCCTGGCGCCCGAGCAGAGCATCTTCGACTGTGGCGCCACGTCGCTGACGGCGATGCGTATCGTCGTACTGGTCGAAAAGCTCTATGGCATCAACGTGCCGCTGTCGGCCTTCGTCAGCGCGCCGACCATGGAGAAGCTGGCGCAACTGATCGAGCAGGGAGGCGGGCAGTTCAAGTTCGACCCGCTGGTGCCACTGCGCCAGACCGGCGAGCGCCAACCGCTGTTCCTGGTCCACCCCATGGGCGGCAACATCCTTTCGTACCTGCGTATGCTGCCGCACCTGCCGGCCGACCAGCCGTTCTACGCCCTGCAGGCCTCGGGCGTGGACGCTGGTTCGCAACCGGTCGCCAGCGTCGAGGCGCAGGCCGCGTTGTATATCGAGGCCATGCGCCGTGTGCAGCCGCAGGGGCCTTACCTGATCGGTGGCTGGTCCTATGGCGGGTTCGTCGCCTTCGAGATCGCCAACCAGTTGATCCAGGCGGGTGAGCAGGTGAGCAACGTACTGGTGCTCGACACCATGGCGCTGAGCGACCAGGCCAAGGGCAAGGCCAGCGATGACGGTCTGCTGAGCTGGTTCTTCTGGGAACTGCTGTGGACCTCACGCGGCTCGGAGCTGCCGGTGACCCTGGTGCCCGAGCATATCGAGGGCCTGCAGGCACGTTTCGACTACATCACCGACCATGCCATTGCCATCGGCGCGATCCCGGCCGGCAGCACCAAAGCGGTGATGCAGCGTCTTTTCGAGGTGTACCGCAACAACTGGGATGCGGCCACCGAATACAACTACCTGGCCCGCCGTCCGGCTGTCGACATCACCTTGGTGCGGGCGAAACAGCCGCTGCCGCGGATTCTGCGCGAGATGCACGACACCATCCGCAGCGAATACAACGACCCGCTCAACGGCTGGACCGCGCAGACCTCGGGGCAAGTGCGGCTGGTGGAAGTTGAAGGCGACCACCTGACCATCATGGAAGAACCCTTCGTCGGCCCGCTGGTGGCCGCGATCCTGGCAGACATTCAACAAGGGACTGAGCAATGAGCAACGCACCCACCGCACTGATCATCGGTACCGGCATCGGTGGCCTGGCAACCGCCGTGGCCTTGAAGAAATCGGGCTGGGCTGTGCGCCTGTTCGAGAAGGCCGACAGCCTGCGGGTTTCCGGCTCGGGCCTGTCGGTGATGTCCAATGCCAGCGCCGCGATGCAGAGCCTGCTGGGTATTGACCTGGGCCTGGAACGCTACGGCGCGCCGATCCTCGACTTCGAGATCCGCCACCAGTCCGGCCTGCTGCTCAAACGCCTGCCGTTCCAGGAGATTGCCCAGGCGCAGGGCGCGCAGAGCGTGTGCATCTCTCGCCAGCAGTTGCAGAAAGCACTGCTGGACAATTTGGGCGAGGCGGACATCCAGCTGGGCAAGCGCTTTGCCAGCTATGAAGAGCAGCCCGGAGGGGTTCGGGTGAGTTTCGAGGATGGCAGCCAGGTCAGCGGCGACATCCTGGTCGGCGCCGACGGCTATCACTCCGCGGTGCGCGAGGCGATGGGCGTGCGTAGCGTCGTGCAGGAAGCCGGCTACATCTGCTGGCTGGCGCTGGTGCGCTACAGCCACCCGCAGATCACCCCAGGCTATGTGGTGCATTACTGGGGCAAGGGCAAGCGCGTCGGCATCATCGATATCGGCGATGGCTGGGTGTACTGGTGGGGCACGGCCAACATGCCCAACCAGCAGGCCCGGCAGTGGCAGGGCAACCGCACGGATGTGGCGCAGGTGTACGAGGGCTGGCCAGAGATCGTCGGCGACATCATCCAGGCCACGCCAGACGATGCCATCATCAGCGTCGATGCCAAGGACCGCTCGTTCCCCGCGACCTGGACAAAGGGGCGGGTAACCCTGCTGGGCGATGCCGCGCACCCGATGCTGACCAGCCTCGGCCAGGGCGCCGGCATGTCGATCGAGGATGCCGCAGTGCTCGGCCATGTGCTGGCCGATGCGCCGGACCACGCCGCAGCCCTGCGCCGCTACGAAGCTATCCGCCAGCCGCGGGCCAGGACCATCGTCAACGCCTCCCGGGCCTTGAGCGAGGTGGAGCAATACGACCGCTTCGTACCGCGGCTCAAGCGCGACCTGAGCATGTGGCTGGCGCCCGCGCGGACCATGCGCGAACGCCTGCAAGTCTCGCTGCTGTTCGACGACCTTGCCGTGCGTGCCCAGTGAAACCGCGATCAACCACCAGATAAGGGATTGTCATGAGCAAGAAAAGCGTACTCGTCACCGGCGCATCTTCGGGGCTTGGCCTGGCGGCCGCTCTGTTGCTGGCGCGCAGCGGCTTCCAGGTGTTCGCCGCCGCGCGTCATGTCCAGGAGCTGCCCGATGAACCAGGGCTGCTACCCGTGACCCTGGACGTGAGTTGCCAGGCGTCGGTCACCGCCGCCTTCGGTGAAATCGCCCGGGCTACCGATGGTAAGCCCCTGTGGGCGCTGGTCAACAACGCCGGGATCTGCGTGCCCAGCCCGCTGGAACTGTTGAGTGCCGAGGAGCTGCGGCGCCAGCTGGACACCAACGTGATCGGCCAACTGTTGGTCACCCAGGCCGCCTTGCCCCAGCTGCGTAGCAGCCGTGGCCGGGTGGTCAACGTCACCTCTGGGCTGGGCAGCATTGCCGTGCCCTACCTGGGTGCCTATTCGATTGCCCAGTTCGCCAAGATGGCCTTCACCGATGCCCTGCGTCGTGAACTCGAGCACTCCGGGGTGAGCGTGAGCGTGGTGCAGCCCGGCGCGATTAATACGCCGATCTGGGGCAAGTTCCGCGCCACCGGACAGCAGGTCCTGGCCCAGGCGCAACCTCAGGCGCGGGCGATCTACGGGGCGTCGTTCGAGACCTTCCTGGGGCAAAGCGAAGCGCTGGCGCAGCAGGCCGTGACCACGGCCGATGATTTCGCCAAGGTCATCCTGCAGGTGCTGACCACCCCGCACGTCGAGAGCCATTACTGTGTCGGCAACGACGCCGCTGAGTTTGTCGCCATGGCACGTAGCCTGAGCACCGCCGAGCTGGATGCGTTGTTCAGCGCACAGATGCCGGGCGCGCAGGCCTTCGCCCAGGCCGGTGGCACGGCATGAACCTGCGCAAGCTCAAGGCCTGGCGCGAGCAGCATGGACCGATGCTGCTCGCGGCCACTGCCGCGGTGCGCACACGCCAGCCGTTCAGCCCGTTCTCCGACGACTTGACGGATTACGACGCCAAGCTGATCGAGCAGGGCGAGAAGAAATTCAACAGCCTGTTGGGCAACCCGTTCACGGTCGAACCGGGTGTGGTGGACGGGGCAGCGGACCGGCGCGCAGGTGCCGAACGCTCGCCCTATGGCTTCGACCTGGGCATCACGTACCGGGCCGAGGCCTTCGATACGCTGGTCGAGCGCGCCGACGGTGCCATGCGCAAGTGGCAGCAGCTGGATGTCGAGCTGCGTTGCGCCTTGCTCTGCGAGGTGATCGCGCGGTTGCACGCCGACACCTTCCTGTTTGCCCATGTCGGCATGCACACCAGTGGCCACGGCCTGTTCATGGGCTTTCATGCCAATGCCATCCACGCCCAGGCCCGGGCCCTGGAGTCGGTGGCCAATGTGTTCGAGGTGTCGCGCGGGCTCACCTGCCAGCTGGAGAACGAGCTGCTGGTGGGGCAGGGGCCGGCGCAGCGCATTCAGCGTGACTTCCGTGTGATGCCGGCCGGGCTGTCACTGGTGTTCGCCGGCCAAGTGGTGCCGACCTGGGGTGCCTACCCTGGGCTGTTCGCTTCATTGGCCGCCGGCTGCCCGGTGGTGCTCGTCGCCCACGCCAATGCGGTTCTGCCGATCGCCCTGACGGTCAGGACGATCAAGGCGGCCTGCGCCCAGGTGGGGGTGCCGCACGACATCGTCAACCTGTTCCATTCCGACAACCTGGCGCACTACCGTGACGCCGCCCGGCATGACGCCGTGCGCCTAGTCGACTACATGGGCGGCGCCGAGTTCGGTAGCTGGTTGCGCCAACATGCCTGGCAAGCTCGGGTGATGACCCAGCAGAGCGCACAAACCTCGGTGCTGGTGCACTCGACGGCGGATTACGACGGAATGCTCGAGAACCTGGCGTTCGGCCTGTGTTCTTACTCCGCCCAGCTGTGCACCTCGCCGCAGAACATCTACCTGCTGGCCGAGGGCATCGGCGTGCCCGGCGGCCGCGTCACGGTGGAGCGGTTCCAGCACGACCTGGTCGCGCGTGTCGAGGAGGTGCTGGGCAGGTTCGCCCCACCCCGCGAACTGCTGGGCGCAGTGCTGGACCGCAGCAGGTTGGCCGAGATCCGAGCGTGCGAGGACGCACATTTCGCCAGGGTGCTGCGCCGCGCCGAGGTGCTGGAGGATGTCGAATATCCGCAGGCGTGCATCCTCTCGCCGTCGGTGATCGAGGTGCGTCCGGGCTTTGCCAGCAGTGTCGAGCATTACGCCCGTGAGGTGCGCGGGCCGGTGTCTTTCATCATTGGCAAGCCGGATATGCGCGAGGTGCTCGCGGAGCTTCGCCGTATCGGCCAGGCGTATGGCGTGCTGGGCCTTGGCCTGTACACCACCGACGCAGGCGTGGAGAGCGCGATGGGGCAGGTTGCCGCGCAGATCGGCGCGCTGTTGTCGACGAACTTCTGCGAGAACTTCTTCATCAGCCAGTGCGCTGTATTCACCGACCTGCATGGTGGGGCGATCGGCCCGGCTGCGGATGTCACCTATGGCGGGCCGGGTTTTTACCATGCTCGCCTGCGCATGACCGAACAACGGAAGATCCTGTGAATCGAGGAGCTCGTTCATGACCGCGGCGCAGTCCATCTGGCCTTTCCAGCAACCGCGCCCCGAAGGCCTTGAACTATATGCCATCGGTCTTGATGACTACCGGGGTGCCAGTGAGCCGGGGTCGGCCTGCGAGCCGAGTCTGGAGCACGCCTTGCCCGCCAGGCGCAAGGAGTTCGCCGCGGGCAGGGCCTGTGCCGCCACGGCGCTGCAGGCCCTTGGCCACGCGCCGGCCTGGTTGCCGGTGGCCCGGCCGTATCGCTATGCGCAGTTTCCGCTCGGCGTGGTTGGCTCGATCACCCATACCCAAGGCTTGGCCATGGCCTGCGCTGGCGACGCCCAGCATTTCATTGGGGTGGGAGTGGATGCCGAGCATATCGCATGGCACCCAGAGCTATGTCTTATGACCAAACAGGTGATGTCCGACAGTGAACTGGCACAACTGGAGGACATGTCGCCGACCGAGGCGCTGCGTTTCTTCTACCTGAGTTTCAGTACCAAGGAGGCATTCTTCAAGGCGGTGTTCCCGATCTGCCACACCGACATGGATTTCTGCGAAGCGCAGCTTTTGAGCTGGGACGAGCAGGGAAGTTTTCGCCTGCGCCTGACTTCGACCCGGCTTGCCCCCTGGTTTGCCATCGGGCAGGTGTTCGATGGCTGCTGGGGTGTGCAGGGCGAAACCCTGCTGACCTTGCTGACCATTGGTCACGATGTGGCGTGCTGTGGGCGTGGCTGAAGTGTCTTTACATTCGGTGCGTATGATAATAAGATTTTAATCATACGCTTTGTATGTATCTTGCTCTGGCCCGTCGACATCCGCGTCGTGGGCTTTTCGATAAGGAGTGTCGAGCATGTTCAGTTCCTACCGTGAGTTGTTCCAAGCCCGTGGCAGCAAGGGCTTTGCCCTGGCCGGCCTACTGGCGCGCATCCCGTTGCCGATGACAGGTATCGGCATCATCACCATGCTGTCGCAGATCCGCGGCAGCTATGGCCTGGCCGGCGCGGTGTCGGCCACCTTCGTCCTCACCTATGCCTTGATGTCACCGCAGATCTCGCGGCTGGTGGACCGTTACGGCCAGCGTCGGGTGCTGCCGGCGGCTGCCGGTCTGAGTGTCTGCGGCATCCTCCTGCTGCTGGCTTGCAGCCACTGGAATACGCCGGACTGGACGCTGTTCGTTGGCGCTGTGCTGGCCGGCTTCATGCCTAGCATGTCGGCGATGGTGCGTGCCCGCTGGACCGCCATCTACCGCGGCAAGCCGCAATTGCAGACAGCCTTCTCGTTGGAGACGGTGCTCGATGAGGTCACCTTCATCGCCGGCCCGCCGATCTCCGTGGGCCTGAGCGTGGCCGTGCTGCCCCAGGCAGGTCCGCTGGCGGCCGCAGCGCTGCTGGCAATCGGCGTGTTCGCCCTGGCTGTGCAGGTGAGCACCGAGCCGCCAGTGGAAACTGCCGCAGCGGGCGGTCGGGATAACGATTCGGTGTTTCGTCTTGCCGATGTGCGCCTGCTGACCCTGCTCATGGTTGCCATGGGCGTGATAGTCGGTACCGTGGACATCGTCAGCGTCGCCTTCGCCGAGCAGATGGGCACGCCGGCTGCGGCCAGTGTGGTGTTGTCGTGCTACGCCATCGGCTCCTGCGTCGCCGGCTTGGTGTTTGGCGCGCTGAAACTCAACACGCCACTGCGCAAGCTGCTGCTCCTGGGCGGCCTGGCAACGGCGGCGACCACCTTGCCACTGCTACTGGCCGGCAACATCTTTGGCCTGTCGGCCGCGGTGCTGGTGGCGGGCCTGTTCTTCGCCCCGACGATGATCGTGGCCATGTCGTTGGTGGAGCGCATCGTGCCCGAGCACAAACTGACCGAAGGCATGACCTGGTTGCTGGCCGGCCTGAACATCGGGGTCGCGGGTGGTGCCGCCGCCTCGGGCCAGGTGGTCGACCTGATCGGCGCCAAGGGTGGTTTCAACGTGGCCCTGTGCGCAGGTGTGGCGGTGTTGCTGGTGGCCCTCTGGGGTTACTACCGCATGCGTGACCGCGACGAGCAGGTGTCCTACTCCGTCTGACCGGCCCTTCGCCACGTGGTGCCTGGGCGGCGAGCGTCGACCAGGCGAGCAAGGCCAGTCTTCCCAGGCTGGCCATCCACCCTGGCCCGAAACAAGGCTGACCTGATGACCCACGAAATCTTCGATCTTGGCGATATTACGCTGCAATCCGGCGCGACGCTGACCAGGGCCCGGCTGGCGTACAAGACCTTCGGCACGCTTAGCCCCGCCCGGGACAACGTCATCGTCTATCCCACTTCCTTCGCCGCCACCCATGACGACGCCACCTGGCTGATCGGGCCGGGTCGGGCGCTGGACCCGCGCAAGTACTTCATCATCGTGCCCGACGCTTTCGCCAACGGCCTGTCCAGCTCGCCCAGCAACACACCGGCGCCGCAGCACGGCAGAAAGTTCCCTGCGCTCACCCTGCACGACAATGTGCTCCAGCAGCGGCGCCTGTTGAGCGAGCGCTTCGGCGTGGAAAGGGTACGCCTGGCCGTGGGCTGGTCGCTGGGTGGTGCCCAGGCCTTCGAGTGGGCGGCGACCTTCCCCGACAGTGTGGAACGGCTGTTTGCCTTCCAGAGCGCTGCGCGCACCTCGCGGCATTTCCATGTGTTCTTCGACAGTGTGCGCATGGCCATCGAGCTCGATCCAGCGTTTCGTCAAGGTGCCTATACCCAGCCGCCGGAGCGGGGCTTGCGCGCAGCGGCGCGGGTCTACGCCGCCTGGGGTTTCTCGCAGGCGTTCTTTCGCCGGCATCTGGACCAGACTGCACTGGGCTATTCCTCCCTCGAGGCGTTCCTGGTGGAGTTCTGGGAGGCATGGTTCCTCGCGCGCGACGCCAACGACATCATCGCCCAGTTGCGCAGTGGCCAGGGCGCGGATATCAGCGCCAACAGCCGCTATCACGGCGACTTCGCCAAGGCACTGGCGGCCATCAAGGCCGACACCCTGCTGATGCCGTCGTCGAGCGATTTGTACTTCCCGGTAGCCGATGCCGAGCTCGAGGCCAGGGGTATTCCCAACGCCGAACTGCGGGTGTTGCAGACTGACTGGGGCCATGTGGCCGGCGAAGGCTTGAACCAGACCGACACCCGTGCGATCGAGCAGGCCATCACCGACCTGCTAGGACGTTAGGCGCATGCTTGTCAGCGCCGCGGACGATCATGACAATGGCGGCCGGCCCTTGAACAGCCGCCCAAGCCCGCAGGATAGGAGAAACTGGATGGTTCGTCGCACCCGCGCCGAAATGGAAGAAACCCGCGCCACCTTGTTGGCGACCGCGCGAACGGTCTTTACTGAACGGGGGTATGCGGATACCTCGATGGACGACCTGACCGCCCAGGCGCACCTGACTCGCGGCGCACTGTATCACCACTTCGGTGACAAGAAGGGCCTGTTGCAGGCGGTGGTGGAGCAGCTCGACGCCGAAATGGATGCACGCCTGTGTGCGATCACCGACACCGCCGAAGATGGCTGGGACGGTTTTCGCCAACGCTGCCACGCTTATCTGGAAATGGCACTCGAGCCTCCGATCCAGCGCATCGTGCTGCGCGATGCCAGGGCGGTACTGGGCGGCGGTTCGCCCGAGGCACAGCGCCACTGTGTGGTGTCGATGCAAGGGCTGATCCACAACCTGATCGAGCAGGGCATCGTCGCTCGGGTCAATGCCCAGGCGCTGGCCTCGCTCATCTACGGCAGTCTGACCGAGTCGGCGTTCTGGATCGCCGAGGGCGACGATGGCGCCGCGCGGCTGGCCCAGGCCAGCGCGGCACTCGATCTGCTGCTGCGCGGGATGCGGGTGGCGGCGGGGCCGGAGCGCCAGGGCGCGTGATCGGAACGATTCGGCTGGCCTCGAGGTCCACCTTTCACCGGTAAACGAAAACGGTCCACTGCATGAGGATTGGTCATGAGTACGCTGACGATCGAAGGCTGGTGCAAACCTGACGGCGCGCAAAGATCCACCCCGGTGGGTGATGTTCATTTTGATATTCAGGGCCCGACCCACACGGCGCTGGAGCAGGCCGAAGAACGCCTGCAGCAGAGCCACGAGCTCGAAGCAATGGTGGATGTCGATATGAACACGTTGAACCTGGTCTTGCCTGAAGGCTACGCTCCACTGTCCGACTGTCGCCTGCGCGTCTACCTGAGCAACGACGAGCGTGGCCAGTTCCACTTGGTCGGACATCGGGCCAGCGACGGCAGCCTGATCTACACCAACGCGGTGCTGATTGCGCAATTGAGCTGAGCCTCAGCTGCGCTCCAGCTGTGCGGCCACCTCCTTGGCCAGCATCAGGAAGGCCCGCGCCGCTGCCGTCTGATAGACACCCCTGCGCTGCATGAGCACGGCCGTGCGTTGCAGGCGCAAGGGGTCGAGGGTGATGGCGGTCAGGTCGTCATGCGCCAGGGCAAGGGTGGCGGGCAGCAAGGTCGACAGCGTCGTCCTGCGTACCACTTCGATCACCGCGCCGATGGCGTTGGCCTCCATTTTTACCTGCGGGCGGATACCGTGCTGCCGGCAGTAGCGCTCGATCTGCTCGCGGGTGGCGAATTCGGCACTGAGCAGGATCATCGACTCGTCGTTCAGCGCCTGTAGCCCGATGGCGCTTGCATGGGCCAATGGGTGCTGGCTGCCGACCACCAGCGCCAGTGTCTCGACCAGCAATGGGTAGGTGTCGATGTCCTGGGCGTGGGGCTCATCGAAGGCGATACCGACATCCAGTTCGTCCGCCAGCAGCAGTTCCTCCATGTGCTCCTGGGCGATTTCGCGCAAATTCAGGGTGATGTTCGGGTACCGGCTGTGGAAGGCCTCGACCAAGGGGCCGACCAGATAGCTGGTGAAGGTCGGCGTCACCGCCACCCGCAATGACCCTCGGCTGAGGTCGCTCACATCATGGATGGCGCGCCTGGCCTCCTGCAGTTCCTGCGACGCCCGTTTCGCGTAGCGCAGATAGACCTCGCCGGCATCGGTCAGCCGAGTCGTGCGCCCCGAGCGATCGAACAACTGCGCCCCCAGGCTTTCCTCCAGTTGCCTGACCTGCTGTGAAAGCGCGGGCTGGGAGACGTGCAGGGCTGCCGCCGCCCGAGTGAAGCTGTGGTGTTGTGCGACCGCGAGAAAGTATTGGATGTGCCGGGCGAGCATTTTACGATCCATAAGATAACCTGATGCCATGCATCATAAATGAGACTTTTACCTTATGTAACGCGAAGCCTAACCTTTGCCTCACACACCGCGACACTGAGGCATCAGCCATGCAAGACATCATCGACGGCTTCCTGAAGTTCCAGCGCGACGCCTTCCCCGAGCGGGTCAAGCTGTTCAAGGACCTGGCCACCCAGCAAAGCCCACGGGCGCTGTTCATCTCCTGCTCCGACAGCCGCCTGGTGCCCGAACTGGTCACCCAGCGTGAACCCGGCGACCTGTTCGTCATCCGCAACGCAGGCAACATCGTGCCGTCCTATGGCCCTGAACCCGGCGGGGTGTCGGCTTCGGTCGAGTATGCCGTCGCCGCCCTGCAAGTGGCCGATATCGTCATCTGCGGCCATTCCGACTGCGGCGCCATGACCGCCATCGCCACCTGCAAGTGCCTGGACCATATGCCCGCCGTGGCCGGCTGGTTGCGCTACGCCGACTCGGCCCGTGTGGTCAACGAAGCCCGCCCGCATCAAACCCCTCACGCCAAGGTCGAGGCCATGGTGCGCGAGAACGTGATCGCCCAGTTGGCCAACATCCAGACCCACCCCTCGGTGCGCCTGGCCCTGGAAGAGGGCCGCGTGGCCCTGCATGGCTGGATCTACGACATCGAGAGCGGTCGCATCGACGCCTTCGACGGACGCACCGGCCAGTTCGTATCCCTGGCGGACAACCCAGGAGTCCGCGCTGTTTCCCACGCTTCCCGGCACGTTGCCTGAACCTTTTTTCAACCCAAGGAGATACTCCCATGATCCAGTCGCAAATCAGCCAGAACGCCCGTCTTGCCCTGAGCGAGGTCATCCTCCTGGCCAAGGCCCGCAAGGACCTGTCATTCGCCCAGATCACCGACGGCACCGGCCTGTCCGAAGCTTTCGTCACCGCCGCGCTGCTGGGCCAGCACCCGCTGCCGGCCAGCGCCGCCCAGGTGGTGGGTGACAAGCTCGGCCTGGATGCCGACGGCATCGCACTTCTGCAGACCATCCCACTGCGCGGCAGTATCGAAGGCGGCGTGCCGACCGATCCGACCATCTACCGCTTCTACGAGATGCTCCAGGTGTACGGCACCACGCTCAAGGCGCTGGTCCACGAGAAGTTCGGCGACGGCATCATCAGCGCCATCAACTTCAAGCTGGATGTGAAGAAGGTCGATGATCCGGAAGGCGGTTCCCGCGCTGTGATCACCCTGGATGGCAAGTACCTGCCGACCAAGCCGTTCTGATTCACCCGTAGGGACATGGCCCGGTCGCCTCAGGGTGGCCGGGCCGCTATTGGCCCCCTGTAGGAGCGGGCTTGCCCCGCGAACACCGGCAAGGCCGGTGCCATCCACCGCGTTGTCCGACATCGCGAGTACAGGGTGTCGACCGTAATGACTGATTACGAGAAACGACGGCATGGACCTGATCTTCAGAAATGTACGCATCGACGATGCAAAACCCTTGATGGATGTGGCCGTGCACAACGGCAAGATCACAGAAATCGCCCAAACGATCACCGCAACGGCAACCCAGGAAATACAAGGTAACGGCAATGTCCTGATCCCAGGCTTCGTCGAAGGCCACCTGCACCTGGAAAAAGCCAACGTCATGCAGCGCAAGGCCAATCGCTCCGGCACCTTGAAGGAAGCGATCGCCGTCACCGCCGAGCTCAAGCCCACGCTCACCCGCGAAGACATCCGCGAGCGCTCGACGCAGGTGTTGCGCGCGCTGGTGCAGGCCGGCACCACCCATGTCCGTGCCCACGCCGAGTTCGACCCCGCCCAGGGTTTCACGGGCCTGGATGTGGTGCTGGAGCTGCGGGAAACATTGCGCGATGTCATCGATATCCAGGTGGTCGCCTTTCCCCAGGAAGGCATCCTCAAGTTGCCCGGCATGAAGGCGATGATGGTCGAGGCCATGGAGAAGGGCGCCGATGTGGTCGGCGGCATTCCCTACAACGACGTATCGCCCCACGAGCACATTGATTTCGTCTTCGACCTGGCCAGGCGCTACGACAAGGACATCGACCTGCATCAGGATTTCGCCGATGACGCCGAGCAGATGACCATCGAATACGTGGCCCGCCGGACCATCGCCGAGGGTTACCAGGGGCGGGTGTGCGTCGGCCACCTCACCAGCCTCGCGGCCGTCGAGCCCGAGCGGCAGGCGCGTATCGTAGCGCTGCTGCGCGAGGCCGGTATCAGCGTGATGTGCCTGCCGGCCACCGACCTGCACCTGGGCGCCCGTGGCGACAGCCACAACGTGCGCCGTACCCTGACACCGGTGCGGGCCTTGCGCGATGGCGGGGTGAATGTGTGCCTGGCCACCAACAATATCCGCAACGCCTTCACCCCTTATGGCACGGGCGACCTGCTGAACATCGCGCAACTGGCCATCCCCGCCTGCCACCTCGGCGGGGCGGACGACCAGGCCACGGTGTTGTCGATGCTCACGACCAACCCGGCCAGGGCCTTGGGCTTGCGCGACCATGGCCTGGCCGTGGGCAAGGATGCGGACCTGGTGTTGCTGGATACCCAGCGCGTCAGCGATGTGATCCTCGACCTGCCGGCGCGATTGGCGGTGCTCAAGCGTGGGCGGGTGGTGGCAACGGCCGAGCATCGCCGGTCGGTGGTGTTCTGAGCGGTTGACCCTCAACGGCCCCCGCGACGGCAATCAGGCCATCGGCGTACCGTGAGTGTCAGTGGAGGGATGTGCAGTGGTCGCAGTGAAAGGTTTGGCTATCGTCCGCTATCAACGCGATCAATGTTGGCAGACGCGACTCGTTCTCTCCCTCTAGTTTGCGCAGGGCGTGCTGGAACCCCGAACAACGATAACGAGGGACCCGACTATGCCCACCGCCATCCAAGCGTCCAACGCCTGGCGCATTCTGTTCCTGCTGTTCCTGGCCAACCTGTTCAACTTCTTCGACCGTACCATCCCCGCCATCGTCATCGAGCCGATCCGCCTGGAGTGGCACCTGAGCGACTTCCAGATCGGCATCATCGGCACCGCCTTCACCCTGGTCTATGCCATTGCCGGCCTGCCGCTGGCGCGCATCGCCGACACCGGCTCGCGCAGCCGGCTCATGGGCTGGGGCCTGCTGGCGTGGAGCGGGCTGACGGCGGTCAACGGCATGGTCGGCAGTTTCTGGAGCTTCCTGCTGGTGCGCATGGGCGTAGGTATCGGCGAGGCCAGCTACGCGCCGGCCGCCAACTCGCTGATCGGCGACCTGTTCCCGGCCGGACGGCGGGCGCGGGCGATGGGCATCTTCATGCTCGGCCTGCCGCTGGGCTTGCTACTGGCGTTCTTCACCATCGGTGCGATGGTCCAGGCTTTCGACAGCTGGCGCGCACCGTTCTTCATCGCCGCCGTGCCTGGTGTGCTGCTGGCGCTGTTCATCTTCATGATCCGCGAGCCCGCGCGCGGCGCCGCGGAGGCGGTGGCCACCGCCCAGGCCCCGTTGGACCGCCCGCTGCGCAGGGTGCTCAGCGTACCCACCTTCGCCTGGCTGGTGCTGGCGGGGCTGACCTTCAACTTCGCCTCGTATGCCTGTAACTCGTTCATGGTGCCAATGCTGCAGCGCTACTTCGCGCTGCAGCTGCACGACGCCGCGGTGGCCACCGGGATGATCGTCGGCCTGAGCGGCCTGGTGGGCCTGACCCTTGGCGGTTGGGTGGCCGACAAGGTGCACCAGCGCTTTGCCAACGGCCGCCTGGTATTCGCCGCGCTGAGCATGTTGGCTGCCACCTTGTGCACTGCCTGGGCGCTGCATGCCGGGCGCATCGAACTGGGGGTGTTCGTGGCGGTGTTCGGGGTCGGCTGGCTGTTCTCGTACAACTTCTACACCTGCGTGTACACCGCCATCCAGGATGTGGTGCAACCGCGCCTGCGGGCCACGGCCATGGCGCTGTTCTTCGCCGGGTTGTACCTGCTGGGTGGTGGCCTGGGGCCGGTGGTGGTCGGTGGACTGTCGGATCATTTTGCCGTGTCGGCCATGGCGGCGGCGGGCGAGGTGGCGATGAGCGAGGCGTTCAAGGCCCAGGGGCTGCATGACGCGATGTACCTGATCCCTGTGGCCCTGTTGCTGACCATGGTGTTCCTGCTGGCGGCCTCGCGGTGTTTCAGCCGGGATGCGCAGCGGATGCGCGAGGGCATGGTGCTGGATGGCGCAGCGGTGACGGGGCAGGCTGCACAGGCCTGAGTCCCTGTAGTTCGGCCAGATGTTACGGGGCGATCACTATCGGTTTTATCGTGGGTGATGCTGAGCCAGCCATTGATCATAGGCTGCCGTCATTGTTCGCCACGTGGTGCCATCGGCCGGCACCAGGTGTTCGATGCGCAGTGAAGCCACCGTGATGTCCTGTGGCATGCCGAAGGTAGTGAAGGTGGACAGAAACCTCAATTCACCTTCGGCAGCCCGCACTCGCGTCAACACCACAGGTGATTGCGGCGTGCCTGCTGCCAATGTGGGCGGGGCGGGCAAGCCTTGCAGCCGCCGCGCCAGGTCAGGATTGCCCACCGCCTCCCTGGCCGCCCGCTGCCAGGCGATCGCCCGTATCTCATCGGCATTGACCAGATGATCTCCCAGTCCGCCCGGGCGCAGCAGTGTGTCCAGCAGGTTGAGTTCCGATGTGCTGGTTGTCGCTACCCCGGCCATGGCGAACAGCAACCCGGCACTGGCATTGGCCGCAGTGATGTCCCAGTTGCTGGCGATGACGATGGCCGGTGCGGGGTTGTTGGCCTGCAGGATGTGCTCCACTGCGTCATGCACCATCTTCATGGCTGGGGCGTCCGGTGCAGAGGTCATGTAGCGCGGTGCGTAACCTGCCGCGAGGAATACTTCGTTGCAGTGCTCGAGTGGTACATCCAGCGCGCTGAGCAGGGCATGCAGGGTGCTTGGGCTGGCCTTGGCACGGCCGGTTTCCACGCAGCTCAGGTGGCGTTGCGACAGGCCCGCCAACAGCGCCAGTTCGAGCTGGCTGAGGCCTGCCTGGCGGCGCAGGCGACGCAGGTGTTCTCCGGCATCGGTGATGGCAGGTGTGTGCGTGGGGTGAAAGGGAGAAGGGCTCATGCGTCGACTCTGGCTGTCCTTGGCTGATGCGTCCATGACCTGTGAGGTCATTGAGGCGGGGACGACTCTATCACTACCGTGACGGCAACATCGCCCCTGTAGGAATCGGACAATGAACGCACGATGGATCGCGCTGCCAGTGTTGCTGCTGTTTACCTTGTACACCGGTTGGACCCTGATGATTGCGGATCAGTCGCTCATCGCCTTTGGCCTGGACCTGATGTCCCGGCCGGATACAGCTCAAGTCGTTATCGACCTGTATGTGATGGCCGGGCTGGGCTGTGTGTGGATGGTCAGCGACCAGCGCCACCGAGGCGGCTCGTTGCTCGGGGTCTTGCCCTATCTGTTGCTGACGGCAATTTTCGTCTCCCTGGGGCCGATGCTGTACATCGTGGTCAAGGGCTTTGCGCAGAAGCGCGGGGCATGAGCGCCGCCCTGGCGGTCTATGCCAGCTGCGTGGTGGTGCTGTTTTTCAAGATGCTGGCGATTTCCTGCTACCAGGGCTACTTCCGCCTGCGCTTCCTGGCCTTCACCAACAGCGAGGATGCGGCAGTGTTCAAACGCTCGGCTTGCCCTGTGGAACTGCCGCAGGTCACGCGGGCCATGCAGGCCTGGCGCAACGATCTGGAGAACATCCCGATGTTCCTCGCGCTGGGCGGCCTGGCGGTCGTACTGGAAGCGCCCGGTGTCATGACGGCTTGGCTGAGCGGGGTATTCACCGTGGCCAGGGTGTCGCATACGGTGAGTTACCTGGCGGGTATCCAGCCGTGGCGGACGGTGAGTTATGGGATTGGGCTACTGTGCCTGATCGGGCTGGCGGCGCTGGTCATCGACAGCCTGTGTTCGGCGCAGGGCTCAGCAAGCGCAATTGGGGCTGCTACGCAGCCCATCGCTGGCAAGCCAGCTCCCACAGAGTCGTGCTGTTCCTGAGGATTGCGCTGTACCTGTGGGAGCCGGCTTGCCGGCGATGGGCCGCAAGGCGGCCCCATCTGCCTATCGACAAGCGCTCGTGCCCAAAGGCCGGCTGTGGTAGCGTGCGCCGCCCAGCCATGAGGCTGCGCGTCGTTGATTCTCGAATGACAAGGACAGTCGATATGAGCGATACCCCTTCCTTAATCCGAAAACTGGTCATTCGGCTACTGGGGTTGGTCCTGGTGCTTCCCGTGGTACTGGTGACAGGTTACTGGGCCATGTTCGCCGTTATCCTGCTCCCGGGGATGATCTATAACGGGTTCAACGATCCTTGGGACTATCAGCTGAGTCGCGTCGGCTTGGCCATCGTGGTGGTCATAGGCCTTTTCGGCGTGAACACGGGGATAAAGCTGTACCGGCATTTTTTGCGCAGCACCCGGGCGCCGGAGTGGATCGGCTCGGCCTGGGCGGGCCTGGGCTGTGGAACCGTGGCGAATCTGGCGATCATGTGCTGGTTTCCAGGGTCGCCGTGGTTCATGGTGTTCCTGGGATGGCCTTTGTTGGGCTGTGCGGTGTTTGCCTTGTTGTTGCTGCAAAGCACCCGAGGGACACGAACCCGTGCCAGTCTGAAAGCCTGACTTCAGCTTGAACAGAAAACATCCGGCTTCGGCACAAAGAAGCGAGCAAACAATTCAGACTGCGACTTGATGTTCAACTTGGCGTAAATGTTCCGGCGGTGCACTTTCACCGTTTCCGCCGAAAGTGAAAGTTTCCCGGCAATCTCTTTATTGGAAAAACCGCTCAGCAGTAGCCTGAGCACATCGCTTTCACGGGTGGTGATCTGCGCGCCCAGCTGGGTCAGTGTTTCCTGCCAGGGCGGGGTCTCGGCAAGGTCCTTCTCGACGTCCACCTCGAAGGCCATGCGCTGGTGCATCAAGGCCGTCACCCAGGGCTTGATGAGGTCGAGGATGGTGATCTGCTCCTGGCTGAAGCGCGCCTTGCTGCCAATGGAGATGCACAGCGTGCGGTCGGCGTCGAGCTGAACGTTGTACTGCGCCTCATCGGCCGAGATGTAGTGCGCGAAGTACTGGTGGTAGTACTCGGTTTCGAGAAAGTACTCCGGCGCGATATCCAGCAGGTGGAAGAACCCGCTCTGCGGGTTTTCCCGGTTGGCGATGTAGAACGGGTCCAGCAGGTAGAGCCCCTTTACATAACGATGGATGAACGCGTTGACCTCTTCGGCATCCGCCACCTCGGGCAGGCTCACCACTTCCACTTGCTGGCTGGCGAAGATCAGCACCACCCAGTTGTCGATCTGCACGTACTCGTTCAACACCCGAACCAGCGAACTCCAGAACGCCGGACGATCCAGCTGCATGATCAGCTTGCCGATCGATCGGTGCCAGGCCAGGCTTTGCAGGTCGAACGGCATTATCTACCCCTTTTGGGTTAGGCATTCGCGGGTCAGAGGTAAGTATTCCGAGGTATTTACTATCCGGTCCTGCCCGGTATAGTCGCTCACTGGGCCTAGGATGGCCGTGAAGATACATCGATTCGATAAGGATGTTGCATGAGAAGGTCACGTTTGCGAACCCTTTTTTCGGCCTCGCTGCTCTGCGCGGGGATCAGCACCTCGGTGCTGGCCGCCGAGCCCGGGATGCACCTGTACAACTGGTTCGGGCTGCTCGCGCCGGAGACGCCAAAGGCGTTCGAAAAGGAAACCGGCACCCGCGTGCACATGGACGCGTTCGACAGCGCCGACATCATGCAGAGCAAGGTCATGGCCGGGCGCACCGGGTATGACGTGGTGGTGGCCACTTCCAACGTGCTGCCCAGCCTGATAGCGGCAGGCGTGCTGCAGCCGCTGGACCGCGCGCAACTGGGTAATCTTTCGCATATCGACCCCGATATCCTTGCCCAGCTGGCGGTCAACGACCCCGGCAACCGCTACGCGGTGCCCTACCTGTGGGGCACCACCGGCATCGGCTACGACATCGACAAGGTCAAGGCCGCGTTGGGCGGCCAGGCGCCGGTGGACAGCTGGGACCTGATCTTCAAGGAAGAGAACATCAGCAAGCTCAAATCCTGCGGCGTGGCGATGCTCGACTCGCCCAGCGAGATCATCTCGATTGCCCTGAACTACCTGGGCCTGCCCAGCAACAGCAGCAACCCGGCGGACTACCAGAAGGCGCAAGACCTGCTGATGAAGATCCGTCCGTACGTGCTGTATTTCGACTCGTCGCGCATCGACACCGACATGGCCGACGGCAATATCTGCGCGGTGGTGGGCTGGGCCAACGGCGCCCTGGCCGCCCAGGCCCTCAACGAGAAGAACAACACCGGGCGGCGGATCGGCTACAGCCTGCCGCGCGAAGGCGCGCTGGTGTGGTCGGAAAACCTGGTGTTGCTCAAGGATGCGCCCCATCCCAAGGCAGGCATGGCGTTCATCAACTACATGATGCGCCCGGAAGTGATCGCCAAGACCTCGAACCACACCCTGTACCCCAACGCCAACAAGGACGCCACCCAGTTCGTCGAACAGGCCCTGCGGGACAACCCGTGGATCTACCCCGACAAGAAGACGGTTGCCACGTTGATCCCGCTCGAACCGCTGCCGTTGAAACTGGAGCGGATCCGCACACGGGTCTGGACCAAGGTGAAGAGTGGCGTTTGACCTGAATTGACGTGTCGCCCGCTGCCCGGTGCAAGGGAGTCCCGGACAGCGCGTTGACCAAGGTTGCCTGCGGCCTATTGCTTCAAGCACCAGCGAACACCATCGTCTCGCGATATCCGGCTGCTCAGCCGAGGCGGGCGATGGTCTTGCGCACCTGATTTCATCTTGAGCCGGAGGAGAACAGCGGATGTTCAGCCCAGCCCATAAGACACACTTGAACTTGACGATCGAAGGTGTGGAGCACGATTTCCAGGTGCTCGGCTACACCGGGGAAGCAGTGGCCAACAGGCCTTTCTTTTTCAACGTGGAACTGGCCAGCGAATGGCCTGACCTGGACCTCGAACGCTTCCTCGACCTCGAGGCGTTCTTCAGCTTCGACAGGAACGGCAATGGCATCCATGGGCGGATCTACCACATCGCGCCGATGGGGCAGGCCCCGTGTTCGGCGCGTTACAGGTTGACCCTGGTGCCGCATTTGTCCTACCTGCGCCATCGCATCAACCAGCGGATCTTTCAACAGTTCTCGGTGCCCAGGATTGTCGCCTTGATATTGGAAGAGCATGGGATCGTGGGAGATGCCTATCGCTTCGAGCTGAGTGCGAGCTACCCCGAGCGCGACTACTGCACCCAGTATGGTGAAACGGATCTGCACTTCGTCCAGCGCTTGTGTGAAGAGGAGGGCATCCGTTTTCACTTCCAGCACAGTGCCCAAGGCCATGTGCTGGTGTTTGCCGATGGCCAGGCGGTGCTGCCGTGGGGCGTGCTCTATCGTCCGCCCCTGGTTCATGCCAAGCCCCGGGTGGTGGAGAACCAGACCGCCGTGGTCATTGCCGTGGAGGATGACGAGAGTCGGTGTGATCGGCGCCTTGCCCGCATTCAGGTCAAGTTTCCTTGGGATCCTGAGGATAGGTTCGACGACAAGAGCTGTTGCTGGCTGTCGGTGGCTTCCGATTGGTGTTGTGCTGTCACGCCTCCGCGAACGGGGATGGAGGTGATGGTCTCGTTTCTCGGAAACGATCCTGACCAGCCGCGGGTCAGTGGGTGCCTGTGTTGCCGATAGCCTCATTCCGGCCGCGGCAGCTTTATCCGAAATTATTCCAGGCCGATAATTATTGGCCTCCCATAATTGCGAATAAACCCATGGCTGACGATTCCCTGCACCCCGGTGGGACACACCGATGAACATCGACTCTCGATATGGCGTGATTACCGTCGTTGACGAGCCGACCTACACGTTCGACTCCACAGACAATATCCGGTGTTATGCGCGGGAAATCATCCTGGGCGACGATGGCGTGTCATCGGTTCATGGCGTAATGCTGGCCGACACCGGCCTGCTGGTGGTCGGTGCCGGCGGGGGCGGGGCAGGAGTACATGCACAGTCGGCGCTGGTGATCGACGACAAGCTGCTATTGGCCGTGGGCAACCAGATTGCCTGCGTGTCGCTGACTGCTCCCCATGACCTGCTTTGGTCGCGCAAGGTGGATCTGGCGACGTGTTTCGGTCTCTATTGGGCAGCGCGGCAGCGTGCACTGATTTCGCACGGCGAGCTGGAAATCACAGGTTTGTCTCTTGAGGGCGACGTTATCTGGAAGGGCATGGGTGCCGACATCTTCACCGGGCGCTTTCAGCTGGCGCCTGACCATGTGGAAATCGTGGATTTCTACGACACCGTCTACCGTTTTGATGTTGTGACGGGGGAGGCATTGAAAGGCAGCTGATGCATGGGGCCGGTTATATGTCCTGATGCAATCCTTCTGCGTCCTGCCAATACAAAGTTCGCTCGAATTGAAAGCTGATCACGAAGCGTGAACCTGTCCGCGCAATGGCATTGGCAATCTTGTCCAGATCCGCCATGGGTGAATGTTCCTGCGGCCCAGGCCCTTTGATCCTGATGCTGGCGCGCATGGCGACACTGAAGTCGAGCTGTTTGGTGTCCTCTGCATAGAGGGTGTGGTCGGTGATGGCGAGGTCGGCGGTCAGTGTCAGCCATGACGCGAAGTAGGCTTCCAGGCTGTCGCTTGTACGCGTGACTTCAATCGCGCCGGCTGCTTGCAGGGCGTTTGCCAGTGCTGCTGCGTCAAGTGCCGCGTCAGCTTCCAGGAACAGATCAAGGCTCAATGACGTTACCCTCGGTCGACGCTTTGAAGCGCTGGGCGACCCAGCATTCTTCCCCCAGGTGCAGAAAGGCTCCACCCAGCCGCCATAGCTGCCAGTTGTTCTGGCGTGCCTCGTTGCGTGGGGAGCAGGTACAGGTAGGGAAGCGTGCCGGCAGCCAGCACTTCCAACGTGCACCTGGCCAGTTCGGAGGCGTGCTTGAAGCCTTCGAGGATGGTGGCCACCTCGTGGGGCTTGCCATGTTCCTTGAACAGCGCGATGAACTGGGATTTATCGATATCGCTGCGGCCTTCGACCAAGGCGCGCCAATCATCCAGCAGGGAGGTGTCCATTCGGCTTCCTTGGTTATGAGCGCGGGCATTGTGCATCGCGCTTCGGTTGTTGCGCCAGGGAACGAGCGCCGGGTTCGGGCCTCGTTGAATGGACCACTCCTGTCGGTTGCGGGAGTGTTCTCCTTTAATCGATACCCAGCTCCCAAACGCCGCTGGCGTGCTCGATCCGCTCACCCGGCAACCGGATGCGTTGGTTGGCGCTGTAGTCATGGAAGGCGCGGGCCTTGCCGATCAGCGACAGGTCCAGGGTCACGCTATGCCGCGACTCGCCGCGCCCGGCCTCGAACAGCGTGCGGCCATACGGGTCCACCGCCAGGCTCGCCCCCACGAACACGCAGCCATCCGGCCCTTCGCCCACGCGGTTGGCGACCACGGCGAACACCTGGTTCTCCATCGCCCGGGCCATCACCGACACCCGGTGCACATGATCCTCCGGTTCGGCCAGGCCATCGGTGATCAGCAGCAACTGCGCGCCCAAGGCCTTCAGTGCTCGTGCTGTCTCGGGGAATTCGCTGTCGTAGCAGATCAACAGGCCCAGGCGCACGCCGCGCCATTCGACGGTGGCGAAGCGATCGCCCGGAACGACGATGCCGTGCTCCGGCAACCACAAGTGGGTCTTGCGGTAGGTGAGCAGGATGCCTTCAGGGGCGATGAACAGGGTGGTGTTGTAGAACGTGCCGCCGTCGTTCTCGTACAGCCCCAGCACCACCGCGACATTGTGCCGGCGCGCTGCCTCGACCACCGCCTGCACGGCATCGCCGTGGACGGCTTCGGACAGCATACCGACGTCGTCCTCAGTGAGAAAACCGGTCAGGTGCGACTCGGGAAACAGCAGGATATCGGTGTCCGGCGCGCACTGGTCCAGGGCCTCGAGGATGCCGCGCAGGTTGTGGGCGGTGTCGCCGTCGCGGGTTGTCGTCTGTACCACTTCGATCTTCATGGGCAATCCGTCTCGCTGGGCCCGACCCTTCCGCGGGCGAGTGACATTTGCGAAGGGTGGTGCAAGTATGAAAACAATCACTGGCAAAACAATCACTTCGACGGGTTAACCCGGGGGTAGGGCATGAGCTTGAGCCTGCAGGATCTTTCGTGGCACCAGGGTGTGGGCCAATGCATCGAGCACCTCGACCGGCCGAGTTTCTGGCGCACCCTGGCGACGCTGCTCGGCGACTTCGTCGAGGTGGATACCTGGGTGGCGCTGCTGTTCAGCCACGACAAGCCGTTGATCTTCGACCAGAGCCCCTACGAGCGCGAGGGCATCGACCCGCTGGTGAGCGTGTACGCCAACGGCCTGTACCTGCTCGACCCGTTCTACATCAGCAGCCGCGAGCGGCCGCTGACCGGTCTGGTGCGCCTGGCCGACGTAGCCCCGGAGCAGTTCCAGCAGACCGACTACTACCGCCTGTACTTCACCCACAACGTGGTCGCCGACGAGGTGCAGTTCAACCTGGCCCTGGGCGATGGGCGCACGTTGTGCCTGTCGCTGGGCGGGCGCTCACGTTTCGACGCCCAGGCCATCGCCCAGCTGGACCTGGTGCGCCCCTGGCTGATCGGCCTGCTGCGCCAGCGCCTTCACTTCGAGCAACTGCCCGAGCGCGCACCGGCCAAGCCCGCGCTGGGCCTGGCCCAGGGGCGCGACGAGGCAAGGCGGCAGCTGGAGTCGGTGCTGACAGCGCGGGAGCTGGACGTGGTGCGGCTGATCCTGGCGGGGCATTCGAACAAGGAGACGGCCATCAAGCTCCAGCTGTCGGCCGAGACGGTGAAGGTTCATAGACGCAACGTGTACCGCAAGCTGGACGTGAACTCCCAGAGCGAGCTGTTCTCGCTGCTGTTCCTGGCCGGTGAAGACCTCGCCAGCCTGCAACCGGCGCCGTGATTCCCCCGCGCCATTACCCCCAGGTTAATCCTTCGACGTTATAGGAATCCGCACGGGGATCCGCATACTGGGCTGGCAGCTTGCTTGCGCGTGACCACCTGGAAGCCGCGTGAGAGCGGGCTTCGTGGTCGCAGCGTGGAAGCGGGCTTCGCGGTCGTGGCGTGGGAGCGGGCTTGCCCCGCGATCACCGGCAAGGCCGGTGCCATCCACCACCTGCATCGCGGGGCAAGCCCGCTCCCACGCTGCATTTCCTGTACCTGTACCTGCACCTGCTGCATCTGCTTAGCGTGCTGCAGACCGGCTTGGCAATTTCCTAGAACAATCACAAGAGGATGACCCATGGCTCATTTCGCTCACGGCCCGGCCCGTGGCATCGCCCCTGCGCGCCAGGAGGCCAGCCATGCCTGACGCCACCCCTGCAAAACTCTCCCTGACTTCCTTGACCGTCTTCGGCCTGGCCTACATGTGCCCGAGCCTGGCCATGGTGATCTTCGGCGTGATCTCCGAACGCAGCGACGGCATCGCCCCCAGCGCCTTCCTGCTGGCCACTGGCGCCATGCTGCTGTCGGCCCTGAGCTACGCCAAGCTGTCGCGCCTGTTCCCGGTGTCCGGCTCGGCCTACTACTACGCCAAGCGCCTGCTCGGCCCTGGCTGCGGCTTCGTGGTCGGCTGGGCGGTGCTGCTGGCCTACCTGTTCATGCCCATGGTCGCCTGGCTGCTGCAATCGGTGTTTCTCAACGCCCAGTTCCCGCAGGTGCCCACCTGGGGCTGGCTGCTGATCAACATCGGCCTGACCACGGCGGTGACCGTCAGCGGCATGACCCTGACCGACCGCTTGAACAAAGTGCTCACGGTCTTCAGCGTGGCCCTGGTGCTGTTGTTCATTGGCTACTGCCTGCGCTATGTGGCCGGCCAGCCCCAGGTCGGCTTCACCCACCCCGTATGGAACGAGCACAGCACCCTGACCGGCCTCACCGCCGCCGCCGCCATCGCCGCCTATTCGTTCCTCGGGTTCGACGCCGTGACCACCCTGGCCGAGGAGGCCGAGCAGCCCAAGCGCGACATCCCCCGGGCGGTGCTGCTGGTGATCAGCGTGGGCGGGCTGCTGTTCACGGCGGTGGCCTACCTGATGCAACTTAGCCATCCCGGCGGCCAGTTCGCCGACCCGCAGACCGCGACCTATGCGCTGTCGATCGAGGTGGGCGGGCAGTTCTTCGCCGACTTCGTCAACCTCGGCGGCATCGTCGCCGGCTTCGCCTCGTGCCTGGCGGTGCAGGTCAGTGCCAGCCGCTTGCTGTACTTCATGGGCCGCGAAGGCGTGCTGCCGCCGCGTTATTTCGCCAAGCTGCAAGGCAGGGCGCGCACGCCGGTGTTCAACCTGCTGCTGATTGCCGGGCTGGGGTTGATCGGGATCGGAGCGGATGTGAGCTCGGCCGCTTCGCTGATCAACTTCGGCGCGTTCCTGGCGTTTGCGGCGGTGAATGTCTGCGTGATTGCGTACTACCTGCGTGAGCGGCGCAAGCAGCGGTTGAGTGGGGTGGGGTTCGTGGTGTTTCCGCTGTTGGCGATTGGGGTAAACCTGTATCTGCTGTCGCTGTTGAGCACGGTGGTGATACTGGCCGGGGTGGCTTGGCTGGTGTGTGGTGGGTTGTACCTGATGTGGCTGACGGCGGGGTTCAGCAAGCCCACGCCGGGGTTGATGGAGGTTGAGTCTTGAGGGGGGCGCAGGCCACCGCGGCTTTACATGGAATTATTCCAGGCCAACAATAATCGGCTTGGAATACTTCCAGATGAACCTTTGACTGACATTTTTCTGCGCCCGCGGAGGCAGCCGACATGGCCACACAAGCGCTGCTAGCGTTCTGGGTAGACGAGCACTGATGAAGATTGACTTTGAACTGCTCACATTGCCGGACGACATGTCAGGCTACAACGCGGCGGCCTTTACCGAAGGCCGTCTGCACATCGAAGTTAAGGGGCAGGTGTTTTTGCAGGTAGAGTTCTGCCTGTTGCTCGAATTGGCGAACGTGATGGCGCAATGGCTGGCGTCCGTGGCCACCTGTGGGGCTCAGGATTTTTACTACGCCTCGATGGACGAAGAAGAAGAGCCGATCATCGCGCTGCGCTACTGCCGCGCCAGATCGGTCTTCTCACTATGGTCCTGTTGGGCGGCGTGCGAGCAGGGTCCCGAAGTGACGCTGGAACAGGCCATCGAATGTTTCGAGCGGTATGTTCATGACTTGAGTCAGGCAATCGACCAGCGCCTGCAGGCCGTTTCGCCCTGACAATCAATTCAAGCCCATGCGCAACCTGTAAGGGCGGCCTTGCGTCGCGAAAGGGCCGCAAAGCGACCCCATGCATCATAAGACGCTTTCAATTTTTGAGATTAATGCGGGAATGCCTGTGACAATCATTGCATTAGAATTTACTTGTGCTTTGCGGATATAATCTGAGGTTGCCCCGTCAGCGCTGAATATATCTACGTAGGGAAGGTAAACCGCATGTATAAGGTCGCCTAAATCACTGTGTCGTGGCTTCCTAGAATTTTTTGTCGCGGCGAGGGAAGCGAGGAAGATCTGAGCGCCTACCTTAGCGAATGCTGTAGTCGACGGGGATTTTTCAATGTCAGGCTCCGATGCCGGAGGGGCCAAATCTTCTGCCAGACTAGTTATAAAATCCCGAGGGGCCTGGTCAGCAATTTCTTTCGCCAATACTCCAAGCTTTTCGGAGATATATATTTGATTGGCTTTTTCAAGTATCAGGTGCTCGTACTGTTGGCGAACCTGTTTTGAACCGTCAGAAATAATTTTTTTCAACCCCTCGCCAGCCTCTCTCACGGCTAATGAGAATTTTGTCGAGGTGCTCCAGTTTTTCATGTGCCATCTAAAAAGAAAATCGAGATCCTTGGTGGATTGCTGTAGCGCTGTGCCGAATGAGCTTCCGGCTCCATATTTTGAAAACATATCTAGGGTAGCGCTTTTTTTGATCGGGAACTGATTGGTAAGCTCTAAGGCGTTCGGATCTTTCGAAGCAAATCCTTTCTTGATCTGATATCGAGCTGCACGTCGATCCGCTCTGTTTTTGGGTGGCTCATCCAGCTCGTCAACTTCTGTGCGCCATATTTTGTCCATGGAGGGGAACCAGAGTCCATCATCATTTATGACACTTTCCAGTGGTTCTCTCGTTAATTCTCTGTGAATAATCGTTATTGGGTCTAAAAAAACCTTATTTCCGCACAGTTTTTTGATGAGTTCGAGCCTAAGCTTGCCGAGTTCGGCCGATTCTTTAGCTAGTGGTAAGGCTTCCATGATATGAGCTAAGGAGTAGCGAATCGTAATGCTGCCAGCACTCACCAGCTTTTCTAGCTTTTCTCTGGCTTGAAGCAGGTCAGGTTTTTTTAAAGACTCGGGGTTTGACAGGATAGATATATCGCTGCTGTCGAGGTAAACAAGCAGTGGTTTTGCGGTGTGAGCTGATGGAGTCATCCGTTGACGGTCTCGTGGCAGTGAAATCTTAAGTTACGATGGCATATTGATATTGATCTGCGCTGTGGTCAACGTCGAAACGCTACTCAGTGCGGTGTATCAACGGATTACCTTCGCCGCGAAAGGGCCGTAACGTGGTCGCCGGAGTTGCTATGCAGCCCCCTTGCCGCACAAGGCTGCTCCTACACGCCCCACATGTACCAGGAGCTCAGTGCTTCATCCCCAAATCCGCATCATCCATCAGCGCCTTGGCCAGCGCGCTCAGGTAATACGCCCAGATCAGCTGAGGCTTCTCCTCCATGATCCCGGTGATGGTCAGGTCGCACACGCAGCCCATCAACTCCGAGGCTTGCTCGCGTGCGTGCTGGCAAGGGATGCCGGGCTTGATGTAGAGCAGTGGGGTTGGTCATGGCCTTTGCTCTGGTAGAACCTGGTCTTACCCACGGTGATGTGGAGGTGCCTGACGCCATCTGTGCATCAGAGCAAGAACTTAAACTCGGAAAGCAGTTTTACCGTTTCAGGCAGCTTCTGCTGGAGCAGCTTGTCCAGATACATTTGGACGCTTTGAGGTGGATGCCTCAACGACTGCCGTTGTCGCTGGACGGCTTCAAGCACCGCTGCCTTGTCCAGGTCCCACAGGTCGGCGATGAAATCATCGGGGTGCAGCGCTTCGATATCGAAACCACGAAGCGCAGTGTCAGGAAAGTCTTTGAGGTTGAAGGTGACGATCACCGAAGCGTTACCTTTGATTGCGGCAGCAAGGACGTGGCGATCGTCTTCATCCGGCAGGTCCAGCCCGCTCACCAGTGCTTCGTAATCGCTGATCGGTGCGTCGGGTACTGCTGCATCCATCAGGCCGGAGGTGCGATCCAGTTGCTCTTGGGTAAGGTCCGGGCGATTCAGTAGCAGATTGCGCTTCCACTCGTCATGAATCCTGGCTGACCAGCGAGCGCGGTATACGCCGGTTAGCGCAAGGTTCATGAGGAGGTCGCGCAGTATTGCGGGGTATAGCACATTGGCGTCGTACAGGGCTGTGAAGGAAGAGTGCTTCATTCGTAGCCCATCCTTAACGCCTGGGCTTGGGCCGCCAGTTCGTCCATCGCCGCACGGCTGGCCTCGTCGCGCTTTTCCTTGTAGGCCACCAGGTCTGCGAATTTGACCCGGCGGTGACGGCCTGTCTTGGTGTGAGGAATCAAGCCGTCGTCCAGCAGTTTCACCAGGTGCGGGCGCGATACATTGAGCAGGTCGGCCGCTTCCTGGGTGGTTAGCTCGGCGTGGATCGGCACGACCTTGACCGCGTTGCCCAGTGCCAGCTCGCTGAGGATTTCTCCGAACAGACGCAGTGCGAAGGTAGGCACCTCGACGACCTGGCGCTGGTTGTCTTCGTTGAGCAGCTCGATCCGTTGGGTTTGCGAGGCTGTCGAAAGAAAGGCGGCCAGGGTGCGGCTGGATTCGACGGCTGCGGCAATCTCATGCTCGTCGGGCAGCAGCTTGTGAGAAAGGTCGGCGGTAGTCATTGTCTTCTCCGGAGGGGTATCGAGGGTAGGGGGCTTTACAAGGGGCGATAGCCTGAGCTGAATGTATATTCGAAATAATCGAAAATCGCAATAAGCGAAACGCTCAGACTGAATGCAGTAAGCACGATGCAAACCTTCAGGAGTGGGCTCGCCTGTGATGAGGCAAGCTCTCCCTACCTACATAGCCTTCAGTGCTTCATCCCCAACTCCGCATCATCCATCAGCGCCTTGGCCAGCGCGCTCAGGTAATATGACGCCCAGATCAACTGAGGCTTCTCCTCCATGATCCCGGTGATGGTCAGGTCGCACACGCAGCCCATCAACTCCGAAGCCTGTTCCCGTGCGTGTTGGCACGGGATGCCGGGTTCGATGCAGAACAGCGGGTCGGTATGCCCTTCACCCTGGTAGAACCGGGTCTTGCCCACCGTGGTGTGGGGCGTGGTGTCGTCTGTACTCATGGCTCAATCTCCCTGAAATGATCGGTGCCTGGGCGAGCAGGTAGTCCAGCAATCAGCTACACAGCATCTGCCGCGCAGCCACGCCGACCCCCTGTGGGAGCCGGCTTGCCGGCGATGAGGCCAGCCCAGGCAACCTATGGCTAACGCCTTAATGCAACGTCCGAGGCTCCACCTGCGGCATCTGCACCTGAATCAATGCCGACTCGAGCAGCACCCGCAGCGCCTCCATTTCATGCATCGCGGCCATGACCAGAATCGACACGGGTGACTTGGGATGCAGCAGAACAGCCTGATGCGCCACGGTCTGCGCGCACAGGGCGTACTCCGTGGCCTGAATGATGGTGTCTTCGAGGGAGTGGTGATTGTGGGGTGGATCGGGGACGATCTTTAACATAACAATTTCCCTTTGGTGGTGCCGCCACCTGCCTGCTGTCAAACAGTAGGGTGGCAGCTGTACGTGGGTTGACAGACCGGCGGAAATTGCAAAGTTCCGGCGCACGCAAGCGTGCCCGCACGTACAGCTGCCATAAAGGTTGAGCTGCGTGCAATTTGCCGTCACAGCCTGTCAAAGCTGTATCGTTGATGTGCAACGATAGGCCGAGACTAGAGCCCCACCAGGGAGACCGCAACGGAAAAAAGGCGGCAGAAGTATGTTTGGGAAATGGACTACAGCATAGGGTTTTAATCTGATTTTTCTGAGCGACCCATCGCGATACGACGTAATACCAACAAGGCGGACAGCGGTTGCGCGTCCGATGACATTTGAGTTGGCTACGCTGCTTCAGGCGGTCGATGTCGTCCCCAAAAACGCAGCTTCCAACAACTGCCTCGTATACCCATGCTGCGGCTCGTGGAAAATGGCCCTCGCATCCCCCTGTTCCACCACCTGCCCATGCTTGATCACCATCAACTGATGACTCAACGCCTTGACCACCGCCAGGTCATGACTGATAAACAGATAGGTCAGGTTGTACTTAACCTGCAAATTCCGCAGCAACTCAACCACTTGCCGCTGCACCGTCCGATCCAGCGCCGAGGTCGGCTCATCCAGCAGAATCAGCGCCGGCTTCAACACCAACGCCCGAGCAATCGCAATCCGCTGCCGTTGCCCCCCAGAAAACTCATGGGGATACCGATGCCGCGTCCGCGGATCCAGCCCCACTTCCTCCAACGCCGCAATAATCGCCGCTTCCTGCTCAGCCGGCGTGCCGATCTTGTGAATCCGTAACCCCTCGCCAACGATATCCGCCACGCACATACGCGGGCTCAGGCTGCCAAAGGGATCCTGAAACACCACCTGCATCTCCCGCCGCAGCGGCCGCACGGCCTTCTGGTTCAGCCCTTCAAGATTCTGCCCATGGAAGCGAATCCCTCCCTGGCTGGAAATCAACCGCAAGATCGCCAACCCCAAGGTGGACTTGCCCGACCCACTTTCGCCAACGATCCCCAGCGTCTGCCCCTGTGGCAGGCTGAAGTTCACCCCGTCCACGGCCTTCACATGGTCCACGGTGCGGCGCAGCAGCCCCTTCTTGATCGGGAACCACACCTTCAGGTCCTTCACCTCCAGCAACGGCGCCCCTTCGGCATTCGCGGCGGGCGCGCCGCTGGGCTCGGCGTTGATCAGCATCTGCGTATACGGATGCTGCGGCTTGCTGAACAGCGTGGCGCAATCGGCCTGCTCGACGATCTTGCCGCACTGCATCACGCACACGCGGTGGGCGATGCGGCGCACCAGGTTGAGGTCGTGGCTGATCAGCAGCAGGGCCATGCCGAGGCGCGCTTGAAGTTCCTTGAGCAGGTCGAGAATCTTCAACTGCACGGTCACGTCGAGTGCCGTGGTGGGCTCGTCGGCAATCAGCAGTTCGGGCTCGTTGGCCAGGGCCATGGCGATCATCACCCGCTGGCGCTGGCCACCGGACAGCTCATGGGGCAGGGCTTTCAGGCGCTTCTTCGGCTCGGGAATGCCAACCAGCTCCAGCAGCTCCAGCGTGCGTGCAGTGGCCGCCTTGCCGGTGAGGCCCTTGTGCAGCAACAGAATCTCGTTGATCTGCTTCTCGATGCTGTGCAGCGGGTTCAGCGAGGTCATCGGTTCCTGGAAGATCATCGCAATACGGTTGCCGCGAATGCGCTGCATGGGCTTCTCGCCCAGGTGCAGCAGGTCCTTGCCGCCGTACTGGATGGTGCCGCTCGGATGCCGCGCCAGCGGGTAGGGCAGCAGGCGCAGGATCGAATGCGCGGTCACCGACTTGCCCGAGCCGCTTTCGCCGACCAGGGCCAGGGTCTCGCCCTTGCGGATGTCGAAGCTGATGCCGTCGACCACGCGGTTGACCTGCTCGCCAGTGACGAACTCCACCGCCAGGTCGCGGACTTCGATCAGGGTGTCTTGGCTCATGTCATTTCCTCGGGTCGAAGGCGTCGCGGGCGGATTCGCCGATGAATACCAGCAGGCTCAGCATCACCGCCAGCACGGCGAAGGCGCTGATGCCCAGCCACGGGGCTTGCAGGTTGGACTTGCCCTGGGCGACCAGCTCGCCCAGCGACGGGGAGCCGGCGGGCAGGCCGAAGCCTAAGAAGTCCAGGGCGGTGAGGGTGCCGATGGCGCCGGTGAGGATGAACGGCATGAAGGTCATGGTCGAGATCATGGCGTTGGGCAGGATATGCCGGAACATGATCGGGCCGTTGCGCATGCCCAGCGCGCGGGCGGCGCGCACGTACTCGAGGTTGCGCCCACGGAGGAACTCGGCGCGCACCACGTCCACCAGGCTCATCCACGAGAACAGCAGCATGATGCCCAGCAACCACCAGAAGTTGGGCTGCACGAAGCTGGCAAGGATGATCAGCAGGTACAGCACCGGCAGGCCGGACCAGATCTCCAGGAAGCGCTGGCCGGCGAGGTCCACCCAGCCGCCGTAGAAGCCCTGCAAGGCGCCGGCGATTACGCCGACGATGGAGCTGGCGATGGTCAGCGTGAGGGCGAACAGCACCGAGATACGGAAGCCGTAGATCACCCGGGCCAGCACGTCGCGGCCCTGGTCGTCGGTGCCCAGCAGGTTGGCGGTGGAGGGCGGCGCGGGGGCCGGCACCTTCAGGTCGTAGTTGATGCTCTGGTAGCTGTAGGGGATCGGCGCCCACAGCACGAAGGCGTCTTTTTTCTCCAGCAGCTCGCGGATGTACGGGCTCTTGTAGTTGGCCTCCAGCGGGAACTCGCCGCCGAAGGTGGTCTCGGGGTAGCGCTTGAAGGCGGGGAAGTACCATTCGCCGTCGTAGCGCACGGCAATCGGCTTGTCGTTGGCGATGAACTCGGCGCCCAGGCTCAGCACGAACAGCACCAGGAAGATCCACAGCGACCACCAGCCGCGGCGGTTGGCCTTGAAGCGCTCGAAGCGCCGGCGATTGAGGGGGGACAGGGCCATGTCAGTGCTCCCGGCTGGCGAAGTCGATGCGCGGATCGACCAGGGTGTAGGTGAGGTCGCCGATCAGCTTCACCACCAAACCAAGCAGGGTGAAGATGAACAAGGTGCCGAACACCACCGGGTAGTCGCGGTTGATCGCCGCTTCGAAACTCATCAGGCCCAGGCCGTCGAGGCTGAAGATCACCTCGATCAACAAGGAACCGGTGAAGAAGATGCCGATGAACGCCGAGGGGAAGCCGGCGATCACCAGCAGCATGGCGTTGCGGAACACGTGGCCGTACAGCACCCGCGAGCGGCTCAGGCCCTTGGCCTTGGCGGTAACCACGTACTGCTTGTTGATCTCGTCGAGGAAGCTGTTCTTGGTCAGCAGGGTCATGGTGGCGAAGTTGCCGATCACCAGCGCGGTGATCGGCAGCACCAGGTGCCAGAAGTAGTCGAGCACCTTGCCGGTGGTGCTGAGCTCGTCGAAGTTGTTGGAGGTCAGCCCGCGCAGCGGGAACCAGTCGAAGTAGCTGCCGCCGGCGAACAGCACGATCAGCAAAATGGCGAACAGGAACGCGGGGATGGCGTAGCCGACGATGATCGCCGAGCTGGTCCACACGTCGAAATGGCTGCCGTGGCGCACGGCCTTGGCGATCCCCAGGGGGATCGACACCAGGTACATGATCAGCGTGCTCCATAGCCCCAGCGAAATGGACACGGGCATCTTCTCGGCGATCAGGTCGATGACCTTGGCGTCGCGGAAGAAGCTGTTGCCAAAATCCAGCTGGGCGTAGTTCTTGACCATGATCCACAGCCGCTCGGGCGCCGACTTGTCGAAGCCATACATGCGCTCGATCTCGGCGATCAGTGCCGGATCCAGCCCTTGCGCGCCGCGGTAGTTGGAGCCGGCCACCGAGACTTCGGCGCCGCCGCCGGCAATGCGGCTGGTGGCACCGTCGAAGCCTTCGAGCTTGGCGATCATCTGCTCGACCGGGCCGCCGGGGGCGGCCTGGACGATGATGAAGTTGATGATGAGGATGCCGAACAGGGTCGGGATGATCAGCAGCAGGCGCCGCAGGATATAGGCCAGCATGTCAGTGGGCCTCTTCCGGTGCGGGGGCTTCGCTCACGGCAGGCGTGACGTCGGGCTTGATCCACCAGGTGTCGATGCCGATGTCGTACTTGGGCGACACGGCGGGGTGGCCGATGTGGTTCCAGTAGGCCACGCGCCAGGTCTTGATGTGCCAGTTGGGGATCACGTAGTAGCCCCACAGCAGCACCCGGTCCAGGGCGCGGCAGTGGTCAACCAGGCTCTGGCGCGAATCGGCGTTGATCAGCTGTTCCACCAACTGGTCGATGGCAGGATCGCGCAGGCCGATGAAGTTGCGGCTGCCGGGGTTGTCGGCGGCGGCGCTGTTCCAGTATTCACGCTGCTCGTTGCCGGGCGAGTTCGATTGCGCGAAGCCGCCGACGATCATGTCGTAGTCCCGCGAGCGCAGGCGGGTGATGTACTGCGACACGTCCACCCGGCGGATCTCGAGGTTGATGCCCAGGTCCGCGAGGTTGCGCTTGAACGGCAGCAGCACGCGCTCGAACTGGGTCTGGGCCAGCAGGAACTCGATGCTCAGCGGCTTGCCGTCCTTGTCGACCATCTTGTCGTCGACGATCTTCCAGCCGGCGTCCTGCAGCAGCTTGTAGGCCTGGCGCTGCTGGTCGCGGATCATGCCGCTGCCGTCGGTGACGGGGTTGCGGAAGGCGCCGTTGAACACCTCGTCGGGCACCTTGCCGCGCAGCGGTTCGAGGATCTTCAGCTCGGCGGGCGAGGGCAGGCCGCTGGCGGCCATCTCGGAGTTCTCGAAGTAGCTGCCGGTGCGAGTGTAGGCGCCGTTGAACAGCTGCTTGTTGGTCCACTCGAAGTCCATCAGCAGGCTGATGGCCTGGCGCACGCGGGCGTCCTGGAACATCGGCTTGCGCAGGTTGAAGATGAAACCCTGCATGCCCACCGGGTTGCCGTTGGGGATCTCTTCCTTGATCAGGCGGCCGTCGCGCACGGCCGGCACGTCGTAGGCGGTGGCCCAGTTCTTCGCGCTGACTTCCAGGGCGTAGTCGAACTGGCCGGCCTTGAGCGCTTCGAGGGCGACGGTGTTGTCGCGGTAGGAGTCGAAGGTCATCACGTCGAAGTTGTAGAAACCGCGGTTGATCGGCAGGTCCTTGGCCCAGTAGTCCTTGACCCGCTCGTAGCGGATCGAGCGGCCGGCCTTCACCTCGGTGACCTTGTACGGGCCGCTGCCCAGCGGGATCTCCAGGTTGCCGCGGTTGAAGTCGCGGTTGGCATACCAGTGCTTGGGCAGTACCGGGAGCTGGCCGAGGATCAGTGGCAGCTCGCGGTTGTTGCTGTGCTTGAACTTGAACAGCACCTTGAGCGGGTCTTCGGCGACCACTTCGGCGACGTCGGCATAGTACTGGCGGTACAGCGGCGCGCCGTCCTTGATCAGGGCGTTGAAGGTGAACACCACGTCTTCGGCGCGCATCGGGTGGCCGTCGTGAAAACGCGCCTCGGGACGCAGGTAGAAGCGCACCCAGCTGTTGTCTGGGGCCTTTTCGATCTTGCCGGCCACCAGACCGTATTCGGTGAAAGGCTCGTCCAGGCTCTGGCGCATCAGGGTGTCGTAGATGCTGCCGACGTTGTCGGCGGGTACGCCCTTGTTGATGAACGGGTTGAGGCTGTCGAAGCCGCCGAAGCTGGACTGGCGGAAGGTGCCGCCCTTGGGGGCATCGGGGTTGACGTATTCGAAGTGCTTGAAGGTGGCCGGGTATTTCGGCGCCTCGCCATACAGGGTCAGGGCGTGTTGCGGGGCGGCCACGGCCGGGAGCGTGAGGCAGGCCAGCAGCAGGCTGGCGGCCAGGCGGCGCAGGGTCGGCGTCATTTGGCTTTCTCCGAAGTCTTCTTGATCCACCAGCTGTTCAGCCCGAGGGTGTAGGGCGGCGTGGTGACGAAGGCGAACCGGTTGCGGTAGGCCAGGCGGTGATTGTCGAGGTACCAGTTGGGGATCATGTAGTACTGCCATGAGAGCACGCGGTCCAGGGCGCGCGCGGCGGCGATCTGGTCATCGCGGCTGCGGGCGGCGAGCAGGGTGTCGAGCAGGTGGTCGACCACCGGGTCCTTCACGCCAGCATAGTTCTTGCTGCCCTTGACGGCGGCCTGGCTCGAATGGAAATACAGCCACTGTTCGAGGCCCGGGCTCAGGGTCTGGTTCAGGGTCATCAGGATCATGTCGAAATCGAACTGGTCGAGCCGTTGTTTGTACTGGGCGCGGTCGACGGTGCGCAAGCGCGCATCGATGCCGATGCTGGCCAAATTTTCGACATAAGGTTGCAGGATGCGTTCGAGGTTCGGGTTTACCAGCAACAGTTCCATACGGAATGGCCGGCCCTTGCCGTCCACCAGGCGCTGGCCGTTGAGTTTCCAGCCGGCCTGGGCGAACAGGTCGAGGGCCTGGCGCAGGGCCGCGCGGCTGATGCCGCTGCCGTCGGTGTGGCTGACCTGGTAGGGCTGGGTGAACAGTTTCTCGGGCAGCTGGTCGCGGAACGGCTTGAGCAGCAGCCACTCCTTGCCGGTGGGCAGGCCTGTGGCGGTGAAATCGCTATTAGGGTAATAGCTGGTGGCGCGGCGGTACGCGCCGTTGAACAGGGCGCGGTTGGTCCACTCGAAGTCGAGCATCAGGCCCAGGGCCTGGCGTACCCGTGGATCGCTGAACGCGGCGCGGCGGCTGTTCATGAACAGGCCCTGGGTTTGCGTCGGGATCTTGTGCGGGATCTGCGCCTTGATCACCTCGCCCCGGCGCACGGCGGGGAAGGTGTAGCCGTTGGCCCAGTTCTTCGCCTGGTGCTCGATATAGATGTCGAATTCGCCGGCCTTGAACGCTTCGAAGGCCACGGTGGCGTCACGGTAGAACTCGTATTCGACGCGCTTGAAGTTGTACTTGCCGCGGTTCACGGCCAGGTCCTTGCCCCAGTAGTCCTTCACCCGTTCGAACACCAGGCGCCGGCCCGGTTGCACCTCGGTGATGCGGTAGGGGCCGCTGCCCAGCGGCGGCTCGAAGGTGGTGGCCTTGAAGTCGCGCTTTTCCCAGTAGTGCTTGGGCAGCACCGGCATCTCGCCCAGGCGCAGGATCAGCAGCGGGTTGCCGGCGCGCTTGAACACGAAACGGATGCGCAGGGGGTTGAGGATGTCGACCCGGGCCACTTCCTGCAGGTTGGTGCGGTAGATCGGGTGGCCGTCCTTGAGCAGGGTGCGGTAGCTGAAGGCGACGTCGGCGGCGGTGATCGGCACGCCGTCGTGGAAGTGCGCCTCGGGGCGCAGGTTGAACACCACCCAGCTGCGGTCCTCGCTGTACTCGACGGAACGGGCGATCAGGCCGTAGCTGGAGGTGGGTTCGTCGCCGGAGGGGTCGTACATGCCGGTGCCGACCATCAGCGGCTCGTTGAGCTCGTTGATGCCGTACTGCAGGAAGTTGGGCGTGGTGACCGGGCTCGAGCCCTTGAAGGTGTAGGGGTTGAGCGTGTCGAAGGTGCCGAAGGCCATGGCCCGCAAGGTGCCGCCTTTCGGGGCTTGCGGATTGACCCAGTCGAAGTGGGTGAAGCTGGCCGGGTACTTGAGCGTGCCGAACTGCGCGTATCCGTGGCTTTCGCTCACCATCGCGACGGCGGGGAAGCTCAAGGCCAGGCTGAGAGACAGCAGGAGGGGACGTATCAAGTCGGCATCCGATCCAGAAGGCGTTGGGCTTGGTTCGGAGTACAGTAACAGCTTGTCTGGAATGGAAAAAGGGTGCGGGTCGGTGAGATGGGTGTGGCTGATTGGGGCTGCTTTGCAGCCCTTTCCGGCCGGTCCGACGCCTCGGCAAGGCCGCTCCTACAGGGATTGCGCTAGCCCTTGGGATTGCGCGGACTCTGTAGGAGCGGCCTTGTGCCGCGAAAGGGGCGCGAAGCGCCCCCAGGATTCACATCAACGCGACAGGTAAACGGTCAGCGTCTGCCCCGGCTTGAGCGCATGCCCGCTGCGCGGATTCCAGCGCTTGAGGTGTTTCATCTCGACGTTGAAACGCTTGGCCACCAGGTAGTACGAGTCGCCCTTGCGCACCTTGTACTGGGTGGAACGCTGCTTCGCATCGGCCACGCGGTTGGCCGCCGCGCTCGGCGCGTTGCCGCCACGCAGGGCCAGCACCTGGCCGACCTTGAGGCTGTTGCCGCGCAGGCTGTTCCAGCGCTGGATGTCCTTGACCGCGACGCGGTTGGCCTTGGCGATGCTGCCCAGGTTGTCGCCACGCTTGACCCGGTAGCTGCGCGCCGCCGGCGCCTTGGCTTCGGCCAGGGCAGCCTGGAACACCGCCTTGTTCGGCTGCAGGCTGACCAGTTCCTCGGGCTTGAGGTTGGACATGCGGTCGCTCAGCAGCTGCGCCTTGGCGGTGGGCACCAGCAATTGCTGCGGGCCGTCCACGGTCATGCGCTTCTTGAAGGCGGGGTTGAGCTGGATCAGCTCGTCTTCGTCGATGTCGGCGAAGGCCGCGACGCGGGACAGGTCGAGGCGGTCGTTGATGGCGACGGCTTCGAAATAGGGTTCGTTGGCGATCGGGTTCAGGTTGATCCCGTAGGCGGCCGGGGTGTTGACCACCTGCGACAGGGCCAGCAGCTTGGGCACGTAGTCGCGGGTTTCCTGCGGCAGCGGCAGGTTCCAGTAGTCGGTCGGCAGGCCCAGGCGCTCGTTGCGCTCGATGGCGCGGCTGACGGTGCCTTCGCCGGCATTGTAGGCCGCCAGCGCCAGCAGCCAGTCGCCGTTGAACATGTCGTGCAGGCGGTTCAGGTAGTCCAGCGCGGCGTTGGTCGAGGCGGTGACGTCGCGACGGCCGTCGTAGAAGTTGGTCTGGCGCAGGTTGAAGTGGCGCCCGGTGGACGGGATGAACTGCCACATGCCGGCGGCGTGCGCGCGGGAGTAGGCCATCGGGTTGTAGGCACTCTCGATGGCCGGCAGCAGGGCCAGCTCCAGCGGCATGTCGCGTTCTTCGAGGCGCTCGACGATGTAGTGCAGGTAGAGGCTGCCGCGCTCGCCGGCGTTCTCGAGGAACGACGGGTTGCTGGCGAACCACAGGCGTTGCTGTTCGATGCGCGGATTGACGTCCATGCCGTCCTGCAGGGCGAAGCCCTGGCGCATGCGCTCCCAGACGTCCTGGGGCGGTGCTTCCTTGGGCTTGACCACCAGCGGCGCGGGCTTGTGCTTGATCCGCGCCTGGTAGTTGTGCGCGCGAACGCTGTCCGAATCGTCGAGCTGACGGGTACTCTGGCAGCCGACCAGGGTGGCGGCCAGCGCCAGTGCACTGATCTGTGCCAGTCGCGTCAGGGCGACCGAATGAGCGGTTCTGCGGCTAGGGGAAGACATCGGCTGGAACGGTTATCCGGGCAAAAAAGTTGGGCGATTCTAGAAACCGGCCCCGGCCGGGTCAACCTTTCGGCGTGTGTCACGATATATCTTGAGGTTATCAGAACACGTCCTTCCAAGACCTCAAGGCAGCAAAAACAGTGGCTTGGGTAGGGTTGGAATGACCCTTCCATTCGTCTGCTTTTTGTTTAACGAATGTTTCAGCGGTGCGCAAAAACGGGTTGGTCAGGCGCTCGAGGCCGATGGTGGAGGGCAAGCTGATGCGATTGTCGGCGCGCAGGCGGGTAACGTCTTCGAAGCGTTGCAGAACGTGCGGGTTTTCCGGCTCAACGGCGCGGGCGAAGCGCAGGTTGCTAAGGGTGTACTCGTGGGCGCAGTACACTTCGGTCTCGGCGGGCAGGGCGGCCAGGCGCTGCAGCGAATGGTGCATCTGTTCGGGCGTGCCTTCGAACAACCGCCCGCAACCGGCGGCGAACAGGGTGTCGCCACTGAACAGTAGCGGCGTGGGCGATTGCGCAGTGTAATAGGCGATGTGCCCCAAAGTGTGGCCGGGCATGGCCATGACTTCGAAGGTCAGGCCCAGCGCCTGGACCTGCGCGCCGTCCTCCAGGGCAACGTCGCGGGCCGGAATGCGTTCGCTGGCCGGGCCGTAGACAGTGGCGCTGGTGGCCTGCTTCAGGACTTCGACGCCGCCGACATGGTCATGGTGATGGTGGGTGACCAGGATCGCCTCCAGCGTCCAGTCGGGATGCTGGCCCAGCCAGGCGAGCACCGGCCCGGCATCGCCGGGATCGACCACTGCGCAGCGGCGATTGGCAGTATCCTGTAACAACCAGATGTAGTTGTCGTTGAAAGCGGGTAGGGCATCGATCTGTATCATGTGCGGATCCGTATAGCCAAGCCTGGACATTGGGGGCATCTTAGCCGCGATGGCGCGGCCCGAGAACCTTCGAGGGAGAACGCAATGACCGACCAAGCCTTCGCCCAGGCCGACCCCGACTGGGTCGAACTCATCAGCCTGGCCCGCGACTGGTTCAATGGCCCCCTTGGGCAGTTGATGCTCAAGGAAGAGGAAAAGTTGCTCGAAGAAGAGCTGCGGCGCTTCTTCGGTGGTTACCTGGTGCACTACGGCCCCTGCGCCGAACCCCCGCCCAATGCGCCACAGGTGCAGCGCAACGTGCGCCTCGGCGCGCCGTTGCCGGGGGTTGAGATCGTCTGCGAGGAACAGGCCTGGCCGTTGTCGGAGCATGCCGCCGACGTGGTGGTGCTGCAGCATGGCCTGGACTTCAGCCTGTCGCCCCATGGCCTGCTACGCGAGGCGGCCAGCGCGGTGCGCCCGGGTGGCCACCTGCTGATCGTCGGCATCAACCCGTGGAGCAGCTGGGGGCTGCGGCATTTCTTCAGCCAGGGCGCCTTGCGCAAGGCCCGCTGCATCTCGCCGTCGCGGGTCGGCGACTGGCTCAACCTGCTGGGCTTCGCGCTGGAGAAACGCCGCTTCGGGTGCTATCGTCCGCCGCTTGCCTCGCCGGCCTGGCAACAGCGCCTGGCCGGTTGGGAGCGGGTGGCCGGAGGCTGGCAGAGTGCCGGTGGCGGCGTCTACCTGCTGGTGGCGCGCAAGATGGTGGTCGGCCTGCGGCCGCTGCGCCTGGAGCGCCGCGAGCCGATGGGCAAGCTGCTGCCGCTGCCATTGGCCAAGGTCAACCGCAGCGCCACCCACCCCGATTCCGAAAAGCACTGAACACGAGTGGTACATGAGCGATAGCGTCGAGATCTACACCGATGGTGCCTGCAAGGGCAATCCCGGCCCGGGCGGCTGGGGCGTCCTGATGGTTTTCAAGGGCGTCGAGAAGGAACTGTGGGGCGGCGAGCGCGAGACCACCAACAACCGCATGGAGCTGATGGCCGCGATCGAGGGCCTGAAGGCGCTCAAGCGCGAGTGTGAGGTGGTGCTGACCACCGACTCCCAGTACGTGATGAAGGGCATCAACGAGTGGATGACCAACTGGAAGAAGCGCGGCTGGAAGACCGCCGCCAAGGAGCCGGTAAAGAACGCCGACCTGTGGATGGCCCTCGATGAACAGGTCAACCGGCACAAGGTGACCTGGAAGTGGGTGCGCGGGCATATCGGCCACCCGGGCAACGAGCGGGCCGACCAGTTGGCCAATCGTGGGGTCGACGAAGTACGTGCCCAGCGTTGATTGTGTTGCGGGCCATCGCGGGGCAAGCCCGCTCCCACAGGATTCACGCGGTCCCTGTAGGAGCGGCCTTGTGCCGCGATGGGCCGCAAAGCGGCCCCGATTCCGGTATACTCCCGCCTCGAATTCAAGCCCCGCAAGTTGGAGTCACCCGTGGAGCAGCAGCAAGACAAACGGTTCGTCATCCTCGACACCGAGACCACCGGCATGCCGGTGGCCGAAGGCCACCGCATCATCGAGATCGGTTGCGTCGAGGTCGTCGGCCGGCGCCTGACCGGGCGGCACTTCCACGTCTACCTGCAGCCCGACCGCGACAGTGACGAGGGCGCGATCAACGTCCACGGCATCACCGACGCCTTCCTGGTCGGCAAGCCGCGTTTCGGCGATGTGGCCGAGGAGTTCTTCGAGTTCATCCAGGGCGCCACCCTGGTCATCCACAACGCGGCGTTCGACGTCGGTTTCATCAACAACGAGTTCGCGCTGATCGGTCAGCAGGACCGCGCCGACATCTCGCAGCACTGCCCGATCCTCGATACCCTGATGATGGCGCGCTCGCGCCATCCGGGGCAGCGCAACAGCCTCGATGCGCTGTGCAAACGCTACGGTATCGACAACTCCGGCCGTGAACTGCACGGCGCACTGCTCGACTCGGAACTGCTGGCCGACGTCTACCTGGCGATGACCGGCGGCCAGACCAGCCTGTCGCTGGCAGGGGATGGCGCGCAGGGCGAGGATGGGCAGGCCAGTACCGGCAGCGAGATCCGTCGGATTACCGGTCGGGCGGCGGGTAAGGTGATCATGGCCAGCGAGGAAGAACTCGAGGCCCATGCCGAGCGTTTGGCAGCCATTGCCAAGTCGGCGGGTGGGCCGGCGATGTGGCAGGCGTTGACCGAGACTCCTGCCAACTGATCTACCAGCAGTACTGGCCCTTTCGCGGGTAAACCCGCTCCCACAGGCAACCCTCGAACCTGTGGGAGCGGGTTTACCCGCGAAGAGGCCGGCACTGACGACACCAGCCTCAACTACCCTGAGGGGGAAGCCCCCGCAGAGGTAGCCGCCCGATGTACAAGGACCTCCAGTTCCCCATCCTCATCGTCCACCGGGCGATCAAGGCCGACAGCGTCGCCGGTGAGCGGGTGCGCGGCATCGCCGACGAACTGGCCAGGGACGGCTTCGCCATCCTCGCCGCCGCCGATCAGGCCGAAGCGCGCCTGGTGGCCGCCACCCACCACGGCCTGGCCTGCATGCTGATCGCCGCCGAGGGGGTCGGCGACAACAGCCGGCTGCTGCAGAACATGGCCGAGCTGATCCGCCTGGCCCGGCTGCGCGCACCCAACCTGCCGATCTTCGCCCTGGGCGAGCAGGTCACCCTGGAGAACGCCCCGGCCGAGGCCATGGGCGAGCTCAACCAGCTGCGCGGCATCCTCTACCTGTTCGAAGACACCGTGCCCTTTCTCGCCCGCCAGGTGGCACGGGCCGCGCACAGCTACCTCGACGGCCTGCTGCCACCGTTCTTCAAGGCCCTGGTGCAACACACCGCGCAGTCGAACTATTCCTGGCACACGCCGGGCCACGGCGGCGGCGTGGCCTATCACAAGAGCCCGGTGGGGCAGGCCTTCCACCAATTCTTCGGCGAGAACACCCTGCGCTCGGACCTGTCCGTGTCGGTGCCCGAGCTGGGTTCGCTACTCGACCACACCGGCCCCCTGGCCGCCGCCGAGGCGCGGGCGGCGCGCAACTTCGGCGCCGACCATACCTTCTTCGTCATCAACGGCACCTCCACCGCCAACAAGATCGTCTGGCATGCGATGGTCGGGCGCGGTGACCTGGTGCTGGTGGACCGCAACTGCCACAAGTCGGTGGTGCACGCGATCATCATGACCGGCGCCATTCCCCTCTACCTGTGCCCGGAGCGCAACGAAGTGGGCATCATCGGGCCGATTCCGCTCAGCGAGTTCACCCCGGCGTCGATCCAGGCGAAGATCCAGGCCCATCCGCTGGCCCAGGGGCGGCCGGCGACGATCAAGCTGGCGGTGGTCACCAACTCCACCTACGACGGCCTGTGCTACCACGCCGGGCTGATCAAGCAGACCCTCGGCGCCAGTGTCCAGGTGCTGCACTTCGACGAGGCCTGGTTCGCCTACGCCGCCTTCCATGAATTCTTCGCCGGCCGCTATGCCATGGGCACGCCACGCGGCGATGAAGGGCCGCTGCTGTTCAGCACCCATTCGACCCACAAGCTGCTGGCCGCCTTCAGCCAGGCGTCGATGATCCATGTGCAGGACGGCGCCTCCCGCCAGCTGGACCGCGACCGTTTCAACGAAGCGTTCATGATGCATATCTCCACCTCGCCGCAGTACAGCATCCTCGCCTCGCTGGACGTGGCCTCGGCGATGATGGAGGGCCCGGCCGGGCGTTCGCTGCTGCAGGAGATGTTCGACGAGGCCTTGAGCTTTCGCCGGGCGCTGGCCAACCTGCGCGAGCACATCGCCGCCGACGACTGGTGGTTCAGCATCTGGCAGCCGCCGCTGGCCCAGGGTGGCGAGCGCCTGGAGGCGGCGGACTGGCTGTTGCAGCCGGGGGCCGAGTGGCATGGCTTTGCCGAGCTGAGCGACGACTATGTGCTGCTTGACCCACTCAAGGTCACCCTGGTGATGCCGGGGGCCGGTGGCGGCGCGGGCGAGCAGGGCATTCCGGCTGCAGTGGTCAGCAAGTTTTTGTGGGAGCGGGGGCTGGTGGTGGAGAAGACCGGCCTGTACAGCTTTTTGGTGCTGTTCTCGATGGGTATCACCAAGGGCAAGTGGAGCACGCTGCTGACCGAACTGCTGGAGTTCAAGCGCCACTACGACGCCAATACCGCGCTGGCCGACTGCCTGCCCAGCGTGGTGACGCCGCAGCCGTCACGCTACCAGGGGCTGGGGCTGCGCGACCTGTGCCAGCAACTGCATGCCTTCTACCGCGGCAATGCCACGTCCAGGCAGCTCAAGCTGCTGTTCACCCGTTTGCCCGAAGTGGCGATGACGCCGGCCGAGGCCTATGACCGGATGGTGCGTGGGGAGGTGGAGGCGGTGCCGATCGAGCAGTTGCTGGGCCGGGTCGCGGCGGTGATGCTGGTGCCCTATCCACCGGGAATCCCCTTGATCATGCCGGGCGAGCGCTTCACCGAGGCGACCCGCTCGATCCTGGTCTACCTGGACTGTGCCCGGGCCTTCGACCAGGGCTTCCCGGGCTTCGTCGCCGACGTGCATGGCCTGCAGCGCGAGGGGACGCTGTACACCGTCGATTGCGTCAAGGAATGCGGATGATCTCGACGCCGGTCTGGGCCAGCTCGAAGCGGTCGTCGCCCAGGTGGTTGACGCGGTCGCCGATGGCCAGGCGATAGCTGGTGACCGGCGCGCCGAGGGTGCTGCCGTCGGCCTGCAGGGTGGATTCCTGGAATTCGTGGACGGGGTAGATACGGCCTTCGGCGTCGCGGGCGTGGAACTGGCCGACCATTACTGCTGCCATTTAGGTGGAAACCTCTGAATCGTGTAGGAAATGTCTGTAGGCATAGACCAGTGAAACGCCCGGGAAGTTTTCAGCCGAATGGAAAAAAACCGCGAAACCGAGGAACGGTCATCTATAACTAACAGGTCCCATTCCCAGAGCAGAGGTTGCAAAACGCCATGAGCCAGGTCTATTCGGTAGCGGTCGTCGTCGGCAGCTTGCGCAAGGAGTCCTATAACCGCAAGGTGGCCCGCGCGTTGTCTGAGCTGGCGCCGTCCAGCCTTGCCCTGCGGATCGTCGAGATCGGCGAGCTGCCGTTGTACAACGAGGATGTCGAGGCTGAGGGCGCGCCCGAGGCGTGGAAGCATTTTCGCGACGAGATCCGCCGCAGCGACGCGGTGCTGTTCGTTACTCCGGAGTACAACCGTTCGGTGCCGGGCGGATTGAAGAACGCCATCGATGTGGGATCGCGGCCTTATGGGCAGAGTGTGTGGGGCGGCAAGCCGGCGGCGGTGGCCAGCGTGTCGCCGGGGGCGATCGGCGGGTTCGGCGCCAATCATGCGGTGCGCCAGTCGCTGGTGTTCCTCGACATGCCGTGCATGCAGATGCCCGAGGCGTATATCGGCGGGGCGGCGACGTTGTTCGATGACAGCGGCAAGTTGAACGACAAGACCCGGCCATTCCTGCAGGGCTTTATCGACCGTTTTGCGTCGTGGGTGAAATTGAATCGGGCGGTCTGATCCCCAAAAGGCATCGCGGGGCAAGTCGCAGCGGCGAACCGCCGCTCCCACGCCAGCCTGCATGTATGCTGGGCGTGGGAGCGGGCTTGCCCCGCGATGATTCTCGACATCATGCGCTCTGCGGCATCTCCCCCTTGGCCAGGCGCCGGTTGATATCGGCAATCACCTCGGGCAACTCGTTGATGGTATCGATCAAGTAGTGCGGCCGCGATGCGGCGAACATCCCATGGATCCGCTTGCGTTCGCTCTCCAGCTTCTCCGCGCTTAACGCCCGGTAGCCTTCCCAGGTCAGCCCCAGGGCATTGCCCGAGCACACCAGCGCCACGGTCCACATCCCGGCGCGGCGGCCTTCGAGAATCCCTGGCACGGTGTCGTCGACCTTCACGCAGGCGGCGACGTCATCGATGCCCAGGGCAATCACGTTGGCCAGTGCCTGGGCCGGCCACGGGCGACCGTTCGGTGTCTCGTCGGTGGCCACCACATGGTCGGCCACGTAGCCGTTCTGCGCGGCCAGTTCGACCACCTTGTCCATCACCACCTTCGGGTAGCCCGAGCAGGAGCCGATCTTCAGGCCGTCCTGGCGCAGCCCGGTCAAGGTGTCCAGGGCGCCGGGGATCAGCGCCGAGTGCACGGCGATCTTCTCGATCTGCAACGGCATGAAGCGCTCGTAGATGGCGGTGACGTCGTCGTCGGTCGGCGTGCGGCCGAACACCTTGCGGTAGCGCTCGGCGATGTCCGGCACGTCGCACAGGGTGCGGATATGGTCCCACTTGCCCATGCCCATCGGGCCACGGGCCTCTTCGATGGACACCTGCACGTCGAACTCGGCGAAGGCTTCGACGAAGATCTGGGTCGGGGCGAACGAGCCGAAGTCGACCACGGTGCCGGCCCAGTCGAGGATGGCGGCTTGCAACTGGGTGGGGTTGCTGTAGTTCATGTGCGCATTTTCCTTGAATTGGGTGGGCAAAGGGTCAGATGTCCAGCACTTCCATTTCCCGCAGCACCTCGGCCACGGCGTTCACGGCGGCCTGCATGCCGTCGGCGCCGACCACGCCGATGCAGCCGACGCGGAAGGTCTCGACCTGGGTCAGTTTGCCTGGGTAGAGGATGAAGCCCTTGGCCTTGACCCGCTCGTAGAAGTCCTTGAACTGGTAGCGCGGATCCTTCGGCGCGTGGAAGGTGACGATGATCGGTGCCTGGATTGCGGCGGGCAGGAAGCTCTGCAGGCCGATTTTCGCCATGCCGTCGAGCAGGGTCTTGCAGTTGTCGGCGTAGCGCTGGTGGCGGGCGGGCAGTCCTCCCTCTTCGTTGTATTGCTGCAGCGCTTCGTGCAGGGCGGCGACCACGTGGGTCGGCGGGGTGAAGCGCCACTGGCCGGTCTTGGCCATGTAGGCGTGCTGGTCATGCAGGTCCATGGCCAGGGAGTGGGCGTTGCCTTCGGCGGCGGCCAGGGCGGTTTTCTCGGCGAAGACGAAGCCCATGCCCGGCACGCCTTCCAGGCACTTGCCGGAGGCGGCGATCAGCGCTTCGAAGGGGACCTGGCGGGCATCGATCGGCAGCGCGCCGAACGAGCTCATGGCGTCGATGATCAGGCGCTTGCCGTGACGGTGGACCACCTCGGCGATTTCGGGCAGCGGGTTGAGGATGCCGGTGCTGGTCTCGCAGTGGATCAGTGCCACATGGGTCACGACGGGGTCGGCGGCCAGCAGGCGGTCGACGTCGGCGGCGGTGGTCGGCTGGTCCTCGGCGGTTTCGAAGGTGCTGTAGGCGCGGCCCAGCACCTTGCAGATCTTCGCCAGGCGCTGGCCGTAGGCGCCGTTGATCAGCACCAGTACCTTGCCGTCACGGGGTACCAGTGTACCGATGGCGGCCTCGACGGCGAAGGTGCCGCTGCCTTGCAGGGGCACGCAGTGGTGGCTGGCGCTGCCGTCGATGATGGCCAGCAGCTGTTCGCACACGCTGGCGGTCAACTGGTTGAAGGCGCGATCCCACGAGCCCCAGTCCACGAGCATGGCCTGGCGGGTGCGGATCGAGGTGGTCAATGGACCGGGGGTCAGCAGGATCGGGGCGTTGCTCATTCCGTGGTTCCTCACTATGCGGTGGGCTGGAAACTAGTGGGGCTAGGTTGCAATTCGCTGTGTCATCAATCAAATTGTTTGTAGATATGCCAGCCATAAGTCAGGCCGATAGATATGAACCTGTTCCAGCTCCGCGCCTTCGACGCCGTCGCCCGCGAGGGCAGCTTCACCCGCGCCGCCGAGCGCCTGTTCATCAGCCAGCCGGCGGTGACCGGGCATGTAAAGGCGTTGGAGGAGCACTACCAGATCACCTTGCTGCGCCGTACCGCCCGGCGGGTCGAGTTGACGGAGGAGGGTACGCGCCTGGCGGCTATCACCCGGGCCATGTTCGGCCTGGCCGAGGAAGCCCAAGCCATGCTCGAGGCCAACCGGCAGTTGCTGACCGGGCGCCTGGAGGTGGCGGCTGATGGCCCGCACCGGGTGATGCCGATGCTGGCGCAGTTGCGCGAGCGCTATCCCGGCATCACCGTCAACCTGCGCTTGGGCAATGCCCAGGAAACCCTGGCCGCGTTGCTGTCGGAGCATGCCGATGTGGCCGTGCTGACCGAGATCGAGCCGCGCAAGGGCCTGCACCTGCAGGCGTTGCGCGAGTCGCGGTTGTGTGCACTGTTGCCCGTGGGGCATGCCTGGGCGGGTGCCGGGGGAGACTTGCCGCTGGCCGAGCTGGACAGGCAGATCATGGTGCTGCGCGAGCCCAGTTCGACCACCCGGCGCACCTTCGACAAGGCCTGCGCCGACGCCGGCGTGCAACCTCGGGTGCTGCTGGAGCTGGACAGCCGCGAAGCGGTCACCGAGGCGGTGGCGGCGGAACTGGGCATCGGCGTGGTGTCCTCCACCGAAGTGGCCCATGACCCGCGGGTGGTGGCCCGCCCCTTGGCCGGTCAGGGCCTGGTCAACCAGCACATGGTCGGTTGTCTGGAGCGCCGCCGCGAGCTGCGCCTGATCCAGGCGTTCCTGGGCCTGGCCGCCGGCCAGTGATCGGCGGCTGACGTTTTCCCCGTGGCGGCCTAAGATGGCCGCCACAGCGCAGACTGGATTGCCGATGAGCGAGAAGGACACCATTTCCATGCAACTGGTGCGCGAAGCCCTGTTGCAGACCTGCCCGGCCGGCGAACCCGACGCCGGGCTGCTGGCCCGTGCCGGGATCGCGGCCGAGCAGCTGGACTTGCCCGAGGCGCGGGTGACGGCAGAGTCCTACGCCCGGCTCTGGCGCCTGCTGGCGCGGCGCTGCAACGACGAGTTCTTCGCCATGGACCGGCGCGGCCTGCGCAGCGGCAGCCTGGCATTCCTGTGCCGGGCGGCGATGCCCCAGCCGACCGTGGGCCTCGGCCTGCAGACTGCCCTGGATTTTCTCGGGTTGATGCTTGAAGACCTGCAGCCGGGGCTGGTACGCCAGCAGAGCCTGGCCGAGATCGTCGTCAACGAGCCCCGCGACGAGCCCCGGCGGGCTTTCACCTATTTCACCTTCTGGATGATCGTGCACGGCGTTGCCTGTTGGCTGGCCGGGCGGCGCATCCCGATCCTGGCTATCGACCTGCGTTGCCCGGAGCCACCGTTCTGCGATGACTATCGGGTGATGTTCTCTGAGAACCTGCGCTTCGAGCGGCCGCGGACGCGGATGATCATCGCCGCCGACTGCCTGGACCTGCCGATCCGGCGCACAGACGAGGAGCTGCAACGGTTTCTTGCCGAGGCGCCGGGTAACATCCTGGTCAAGTACCGCGACCCGGCCAGCCTGGCCCGGCATGTGCGGCACAAGCTGCTGGGGCTGCGGCCCGATGCCTGGCCGGATGCCGGGCAACTGGCGGGATCGTTGCACATGTCGGTGGCGACGCTGCGCCGTCGCCTGTCCGAAGAGGGCCAGCATTACCAGGGCATCAAGGACAGCGTTCGCAGGGAACTGGCGATTGCCTGGCTCGCCGAGGCCAACCTGAACCTTGGGCAAGTCGCCGAACGCCTGGGTTTTGCCGACAGCAGCTCGTTCTACAAGGCGTTTCGCAAGTGGTTCGGTTGCAACCCCGGGCAGTATCGCAACCTGGTGCTGCAGGGCGTGTAGCCGCGCCAGGGGCGTTCGCCTTCCCCCTGCCATTGCGCGTTGCTCCAGCCCATTGTCGGTTCTTCGCAACCGACACGGGTGAACTCATGACTTCTACGGCCACACTTACCGCCACGGATCAATTCGTGGCACGGCACCTGCCAACCTGGCTCGGCCAGGCTTCAGCAGGCCAGGTGCGCAAGCTGCGTGACTGTTATACGGACTGCCGCGCCAGCCAGCAGCGGCTTCATGCGGCCATGGCTGCGCTGCCCGCGCCCCAGGCGTTCGCCGAACAGTCCTTCCAGGTCATACGCCCGCCTGGCGTGCCCTTTGGCACCGCGCTGGCGGACCTGCAATGGCTGGAGGCGCGCTACCGCTACGAAGTCCAGGCCAGCACCGGATTTCCTGTGCCCCAGGAGACACGCCTGGTGTTCCCGGCCTTGGCGCGGCTGATGCAGAACATGGCTGGCGGCGAGCCTTTCTATGTCGGCAGCGGCTTGGTGCGCGAAGGCGAGCAGACCATCCTCTCCGGCGATCCGAACCGCTTTGCCAAGGCCTGGCGTGGGCTGGACGTGGGCAAGCAGTATCAGGCCCGGCTCGACCGGCATTTCACCGCTGCGCTCAAACGCCTGCTCGCCGAGCACAAGCGCCACGGTTTCGCCCTGGCCCTGGAGCTGGCGGCGCTCAAAGGGCAGATTGGTGGCCAGGAGCATGCAGCCCTGCGTCAGCTCATCGAAGGTAACAAGGACCATGGCGAGCACGGGGTGCGCGCCTACGCGGGGCAACTGCGCATGCTCGATTGCACAGTGGCCGGGGCCCTGCAGATTCAATTGCGTGGTCCCTTGGGGCAGGACCTGGGTGTGATGGCCTACCTGCCCGCGGACGCCGAGCGGCCGTTGCGCCGGTTCGGTTCCCTGGCGTTGATGAACCAGGGGCTGGTGGCCGATCTCGCCCACGCTGCCGTGCATCGGCGGATCGGCCAGCTGATCCGCCTGCAGGACCGCTCTGCCTTCCTGGCCCGCCTGGACAAACGCCTGAAGGATGACGAGCCCGACCTGGCGCTGGACGGACAGGTGGCCGAGGACGATCCGTTCAGTCAGCTTGCCGTGGCTCATGTCCAGCGTTTGAAGGATGACGCCCGCCTGCTGCTGGTCTCTACAGACGATCACGACAAGGATGAGGCCCGGGCGCGGCAGGCGCGCTGGAAGAGCCTCGGCCTCGGGGTGTTGAACATCGCCGGGCTGTTCGTGCCCGGCATTGGCGAACTGCTGTTGGCCGACCTGGCGGTGCATATCCTGGCACAGACCTATGAAGGCGTTGCCGACTGGGCCCATGGCCATCGACACGAGGCGATGGAGCATCTGCTTGGGGTCGCCGAAACGGTGGCGCAGACAGCCGTCACGGGAGTGGCGGGCGGGCTGCTGGTCGGAGGCATAACCCGCAGCGTGTTCGTCGATACCCTGGAGCCGGTGGCCATCGATGACACCGACGCACGTCTGTGGAGCACCGAACTGACCCCTTACGAGACAAGTCGGGGCCAGGCCGTGCTCGCAGAGGACGGATTGTATGCCGAGGGAGAGCGGCGCCTGGTCCGTCTTGATGACCGTTATTACGCCGTGCATCGTACGCAAGAGCATGGCCCCTGGCGCTTGCGCCATTCCAACCGGAGCCAGGCCTTCGGCCCGGAGCTGGTAAGCAATGGCGAGCGCGGCTGGCGTCTGTGTATGGAGCGGCCGCTGGAGTGGGATGATCCCCATGCGATGCTCGATCGGTTGTGGCCGCAGGACCCACCGCTGAGCGCGCAACAGACCGGGCGCATCCTCCAGGTGGCCGGTGTCGACACTGAGGAGTTGCGCGGTATATGGGTCGAGAACCGCCCCGTGCCGTTCAACCTGCGTGACACGTTGCGGCGCTTTGCCGCCGATCATCGGCTTGAACGATTGTTCGCCAGGCTTGCCGTGCCGGGTTCACAGATCGACGATTTTCAAGTGCTGGCGTGGTGTCGTGCCCACCCGCAACTGAAGGGGCTGGGTGATGCACAGATCGCTCAGCGTCTTTACCAGAGCCGGGGCGAGTGGCGTGGCCAGTTGCTGGAGCACCTGGCTGCGGTGCAACCGCGTCAGGATAGCCTGTCGGCCATCCTGCGCCGCGACTTTCCGGGTCTGCCGGAAAGCTATGTGCAGGAGGCACTGCGGGAAACCGACGCGGGCGAGCGGCGACTGGCTGAGGCAGAGAATCGCCTGCCCTTGGCACTGGGCACCCGGGCCCGCGCGCTGTTGCAACTGGCACGGGTCAACCGGGCGCTGGAAGGGGTTTTCCTAGAGTCCAGTTATTGCGATGGCAGCGGTGAACTGGTGTTCGCCTTGTTGCGACGCCTGCCGGGCTGGTCGCGGCGGATCAACCTGGAGCTGCGTGCCGGATCTGCGGACGGCCGCTTGCTGGCTGTGCTTGATCCGCAGGGCCCACAGGCGCAAAGGACCGTATTGGTCCACCAGGAGGCGGGGTTCCGGCTCCATGACAGTCGCGGGCTCGCGCGCGAGGAAGGGGTTCCCGAGCCCGGCGGTATCTTCGAGGCTTTGCTGGTGTTGCTGGACACCCCTGCCCGCGAGCGTCTGGGGCTGGGGCCCGACAGCGCGGCGCGGCAGCTGCGCGCCCTGCTGGTCGAGCAACTGCCGACTAGTCGGCGGGAGGTGTTCAACCTGCTCGGGTGGCGGGTCGAGATCCCATGGTTGAACCCTGGCAAGCGACTGCCCGATGGTCGTGTGGGCTATACGCTAGGAGGGCGGGTCTCGCGTGGCACCGGGGCAGTGGACATGCTGCGCCAGCGGACCCGTGCGCTCTACCCGAGCTTCGATGATGCGGCCGTTGAGAGTTTTGTCATGCGACTGCTTCGGGAAAGGGGCTCACCGTTCGACAACCTGCTTGTGCATGAACGCAACTACGCCCAGCTTGATCGCGCGTTGACGCGTTGGGTATCCACCGGCGGGGACGACCTGATGCGCAACATGCAACTCCAGTTCGCCAATCGCCTGCGGGGTGCCTGGCGCTATGAAGGCGAAGTGGCTGTGGACGCCGATGGCCGTTCCCAGGGCATGTCGCTCAACCTCAGCGGCTGGCGCATCGGCCAACTGCCGAAGCTGCCGGCGCGCACCGATTTCAGCCACGTCACCGAACTGGTGCTGGCGGGCATGGAGCTGGAGGAAGTGCCGGCCAACTTCCTGCGCTGCTTCGAGGCCGTGCGGACGCTGAGCATCAATCACAATCGCCTGACCGCGGTTCCCCCAGGCATCGTCCAGCTTCGCGAGCTACGTGTGCTGCGGTTGATGTCCAACCACATCCGAGTGGACGAGACGGACCTGGAGGTCCTGGCTTCCCTGGCACAGTTGCAAACACTCGACCTCAGTCGCAATCCAGTGCGCACCCTGGACCTGAGCGGCAACCGGCTGCCGAACCTGCAGGTACTGCGACTGAGCCGCTGTGGTTTGCTGGCGGTGCCGGAGGGGCTGGAGAGCTGCGCATCGCTGAGCATCGCTGACTTGAGCGACAACCGGATCGCCCAGGTTCCCCAGCGCGTGCTGAGCATGCCCTGGTACTTTCGCATGCGTCTGAACCTTGTTCGCAATGCGGTACCGGCCGCCGAGATCGAGCAGCTCTATACCTTCGATATACATCCGCGGGTCGAACCTGTGGCAATGACGGTCGACTGGACGCGCAACCCCTGGCTGGTCGGTAGCGACGCGCAACAGCAGGAATTGCGCGGGCAGCAGTGGGCACGGCTGTTTGCCCATGACCGGCATGAGGGCCTGCTGCGCTTGCTGGGTGACCTGACCGAAACCAGTGACTATACCCAGGCACGAGGCTACCTCACCGGCCAGGTGTGGGACATGATCCAGGCGTTGGACCAGGACGGGGCGTTGCGTGAGGCCGTGTTCAGCCGCGCAAGCGAGCAGCGTGGCTGTCATGACAGCATTGCGGAGCGTTTCAGCCGCCTGCAGGTCCAGGTGCTGGTTCAGGTCGCGGAGCAGGCCGATGACTCCCACTCGGCCGGCGAACGACTGCTGGACCTCGGCCGACGGTTGTTCCGTCTGGAGCGTCTGGACGCGTTCGCTCAGGACGATGCCCGCGAGCGGTTGTTGGTTGACCCCGGCGTCGATGTGCTGGAAGTGGTACTGGGCTATCGGGTGCAACTGGCGGGCCCGCTGAGATTGCCTTGTCAGCCCCGGAGCATGAGATTCGGGCGTCTTGCCGGCCTTACCGCCTATCACCTGGCCAAGGCGTTGGCGGCGGTAAGGGCCGAGGAGGCAACTGATGCCTTGGCCCAGAGCCTGGTCGAGCGGGATTTCTGGCGCGCATGGCTGCGGCGCGCCCACCCGGCGGCCTTTACCGCGGTGGGTGAACCGTTCGATACGCAGGGTACGCTGCTCGACGCGCAGGGTGATGCCTTGGCCAGCCAAGAGTACCAACGACGCTGGGACGTGTTGAGACACGCCAGGGAGATCGCCGAGGAGGAGATGTGCCTGCGGTTGACACGGGAGGCGGTGGCGGCAACGCCAGATGTGGCCACTGACGCCAGTTCGGCGCAGGTTGTCTGAAGGGGGGCACGGCCAAACCGCTCATCCAGATTGAGGGGTTTGGCCATTGTGAGCGCCTGCGCTTGGCGGGACCATCGTCAGTACTTTGGTGTGATTCCAACAATAAGAAACCAGGAGTCTGACGATGCGCGATTACGCCGAGGCCGCTCGTTCGTTCGACCATGCCCGAGCCGCCGCCGCGGCGCTGCATGGCAACCTCGAGGCCCTCAATGCCTGTGTCGAGTGCTGCGACCGCCACACCGGCAGTGACAAGCCCGCCCTGGTCTGGGAAGACCGCGATGGCAACAGCGGGCGCTACACTTTTGACCAACTGCAGGCCCTGGCCGCACGCTTTGCCAACGTGCTCAAGGCCCAGGGCGTCGAGGCCGGCGATCGCGTCGCCGGGCTCATGCCGCGTACCCCCGAATTGCTGGTGACCATCCTGGCCACCTGGCGCCTGGGCGCTGTCTATCAGCCCCTGTTCACGGCCTTCGGGCCCAAGGCCATCGAGCACCGTCTCGAGCAGTCCCATGCCAAGGTGGTGGTCACTGACCGCCACAACCGACCCAAGCTCGATGAAGTGGTGGATTGCCCGACCATCGTAACGGTCGGTGCCGCCGAGGGTGAGCTGGACTTCCATCGCGGCCTCGAGGCCGCTGCCAGCGAGTGTGCGCCGGTGATGCGTACCGGCAACGATCCTTTCCTGCTGATGTTCACCTCGGGCACCACCGGCCCGGCCAAACCGCTGGAAGTACCGCTGCGTGCCATCGTCGCGTTCCAGGGCTACATGCGCGATGCGATCGGCCTGCGCCCGGACGACAACTTCTGGAACCTGGCCGATCCCGGCTGGGCCTATGGCCTTTACTACGCAGTTACCGGCCCCTTGTCTCTAGGCCATGCCACCACCTTCTACGACGGCCCGTTCAGTGTCGAAAGCTGCGCGCGGGTCATCGACAAGCTGGGCATCACCAACCTGGCAGGCTCGCCCACGGCCTACAGGTTGCTGATTGCGGCGGACAGCGCATTCTCGGCGCCGATCAAGGGGCGCCTGCGGGTGGTCAGCAGTGCCGGTGAACCGCTCAACCCGGAAGTGATCCGCTGGTTCGCCGACGAGCTCGGGGTGACCATCCACGACCACTACGGCCAGACCGAGCTGGGCATGGTGCTGTGCAACCACCACGCACTGGCGCACCCGGTGCACCTGGGCTCGGCCGGCTTCGCCATTCCCGGCCACCGCATCGTCGTGGTGGACGAGCAGGGCAACGAACTGCCTGTCGGCCAGCCCGGCATCCTCGCGGTGGACCGTGAGCAATCGCCGCTGTGCTGGTTCGCCGGTTACCACGGGTTGCCGACCAAGGCCTTCGTCGGCAGGTACTACCTGTCCGGCGACACCGTCGAGCTCAACCAGGACGGCAGCATCAGCTTCGTCGGTCGCAGCGACGATGTGATCACCACCTCGGGCTACCGGGTCGGCCCGTTCGACGTGGAAAGCGCGCTGATCGAGCACCCGGCGGTGGTCGAGGCGGCGGTGATCGGCAAACCCGACCCGGAGCGCACCGAACTGATCAAGGCCTTCGTGGTGCTGGCCCAGGGTTACCAGGGCAGCGCCGAGCTTGAGGAAACCCTGCGCCAACACGTACGCCAGCGTCTCTACGCCCACGCCTACCCGCGTGAAATCGAATTCGTCGGCGAGCTGCCCAAGACCCCGAGCGGCAAGCTGCAACGCTTCATCCTGCGCAACCAGGAAATCGCCCGACAACAAGCCGCGCAGCCGATCGCTGCGGGCGCCTGAAGGAAGACCGACATGCACATCACTCAAAAGAATTTCATCGTCAGCGGCGCGGCCTCGGGCCTGGGCGCCGCCACTGCGCAGATGCTCATCGAGGCCGGCGCCAAGGTCATGCTGGTCGACCTGAACGCCGCGGCCGTCGAGGCCAAGGCCGCCGAACTGGGCGCCAATGCCCGCTTCGCGGTGGCCGACATCAGCGACGAGCAGGCCGCCAAGGCGGCGGTCGACGCAGCCGTCAGCGCCTTTGGCAGCCTGCACGGGCTGGTCAACTGCGCTGGTATCGTCGGCGCCGAGAAGGTCCTGGGCAAGAACGGCCCGCATGCCCTGGGCAGTTTCGCCAAGGTCATCAACGTCAACCTGATCGGCAGCTTCAACCTGCTGCGCCTGGCCGCCGCAGCCATGGCCGAAGGGCCGGCGGACGAGGGTGGCGAACGGGGCGTGATCATCAATACCGCCTCCATCGCCGCCTACGATGGCCAGATCGGCCAGGCTGCCTATGCCGCCTCCAAGGGCGCCATCGCCAGCCTCACCCTGCCGGCGGCCCGTGAGCTGGCGCGCTTCGGCATCCGCGTGATGACCATCGCCCCCGGCATTTTCGAAACCCCGATGATGGCCGGCATGACCGACGAAGTACGTGCCTCGCTGTCCGCCGGCGTGCCGTTCCCGCCCCGCCTGGGGCGCCCGCAGGAATACGCAGCGCTGGCCCGCCATATCATCGAGAACAGCATGCTCAACGGTGAAGTGATCCGCCTCGACGGCGCGCTGCGCATGGCTGCCAAGTAAGGAGAACCGAACATGAGCCTGAACCACGATCCGATTGTCATCGTCAGCGCCGTGCGCACCCCCATGGGCGGCTTGCAGGGCGACCTCAAGAGCCTGACCGCGCCGCAGCTGGGCAGCGCGGCCATCCGTGCCGCCGTCGAGCGCGCCGGTATCGATGCTGCCAGTGTCGAGCAGGTGCTGTTCGGCTGCGTGCTGCCGGCCGGCCAGGGCCAGGCACCGGCGCGCCAGGCGGCGCTGGGTGCCGGCCTGGACAAGCACACCACCTGCACCACCCTGAACAAGATGTGCGGCTCGGGCATGCAGGCGGCGATCATGGCCCATGACCAATTGCTGGCCGGCAGCGCCGACGTGATCGTCGCCGGTGGCATGGAAAGCATGACCAACGCCCCGTACCTGCTGGACAAAGCCCGTGGCGGTTATCGCATGGGCCACGGCAAGATCACCGACCACATGTTCATGGATGGCCTGGAAGACGCCTACGACAAAGGCCGCCTGATGGGCACCTTCGCCGAGGATTGCGCGCAGAAGGGCGACTTCAGCCGCGAAGCCCAGGACGCTTTCGCCATCGCTTCGCTGACCCGTGCCCAGGAAGCGATCAAGAGCGGCCGTTTCGCCGCCGAGATCGTCCCGGTGGAAGTCACCGAGGGCAAGGAGAAGCGCGTCGTCAAAGATGACGAGCAGCCGCCCAAGGCGCGCCTGGACAAGATCCCGCAGCTCAAGCCGGCCTTCCGCGAAGGCGGCACTGTCACCGCAGCAAACTCCAGCTCGATTTCCGACGGCGCCGCCGCGCTGGTGCTGATGCGCCGCTCCGAGGCCGAGAAACGCGGCCTGAAACCACTGGCCGTGATCCATGGCCACGCAGCCTTCGCCGACACCCCGGCACTGTTCCCCACCGCCCCCATCGGTGCCATCGACAAGCTGCTCAAACGTACCGGCTGGAACCTGGCCGAGGTGGACCTGTTCGAGATCAACGAGGCTTTCGCCGTGGTCACCCTGGCGGCCATGAAGCACCTCGACCTGCCCCATGACAAAGTCAATATCCACGGCGGCGCCTGCGCCCTGGGCCACCCGATCGGCGCCTCGGGCGCGCGCATTCTGGTGACCCTGCTGTCTGCCCTGCGCCAGAACAACCTGCGCCGTGGCGTGGCGGCCATCTGCATCGGCGGTGGCGAAGCGACGGCCATGGCGGTCGAGTGCCTGTACTGAGGTGAATCATGCTGGTAACTGAAGAGCAACAACAGATCGCCGACGCCGTGCGCGACTTCGCCCAGGAGCGTCTGAAGCCGTTTGCCGAGCAGTGGGACAAGGAGCACCGCTTCCCCAAGGAGGCCATTGAAGAGATGGCCGGCCTCGGCCTGTTCGGCATGCTGGTGCCGGAGCAGTACGGCGGCAGCGACACCGGCTATGTGGGCTATGCCATGGCCCTGGAAGAGATCGCTGCCGGTGACGGCGCCTGCTCGACCATCATGAGCGTGCACAACTCGGTGGGCTGCGTGCCGATCCTCAAGTTCGGCACAGAGGCACAGAAGCAGCAGTTCCTGGCGCCACTGGCCAGCGGCGCGATGCTCGGCGCCTTCGCCCTGACCGAGCCGCAGGCCGGCTCCGACGCCAGCAGCCTGAAGACCCGCGCCCGCCTGGATGGCGACCACTACGTGCTCAACGGCAGCAAGCAGTTCATCACCTCCGGCCAGAACGCCGGGGTGGTGATCGTTTTCGCCGTCACCGATCCGGACGCTGGCAAGCGCGGCATCACGGCCTTCATCGTGCCTACCGACTCACCGGGCTACCAGGTGGCGCGGGTCGAGGACAAGCTTGGCCAGCATGCCTCCGACACCTGCCAGATCGTCTTCGACAACGTGCGCGTGCCGGTGGCCAACCGCCTGGGTGAAGAAGGGCAGGGCTACAAGATCGCCCTGGCCAACCTCGAAGGCGGCCGCATCGGCATCGCCTCGCAGTCGGTGGGCATGGCCCGTGCCGCCTTCGAAGCGGCGCGCGATTACGCCAACGAGCGGCAGACCTTCGGCAAGCCACTGATCGAGCACCAGGCCGTGGCCTTCCGCCTGGCCGACATGGCGACGAAGATCGCCGTGGCCCGGCAGATGGTGCTGCACGCCGCCGCCCTGCGCGACGCCGGGCGTCCGGCACTGGTAGAAGCCTCGATGGCCAAGCTTTTCGCCTCGGAAATGGCCGAAAAGGTCTGTTCGGATGCCTTGCAGACCTTGGGCGGTTATGGCTATCTGAGCGACTTCCCGCTGGAGCGGATCTACCGCGACGTGCGAGTCTGCCAGATCTACGAAGGCACCAGCGACATTCAGCGCATGGTCATTGCGCGCAATCTTTGAAGGAGCAGACTGCATGGCATTCGAAACCATCCTGTTGGACATCCACGGCAAGGTCGGCCTGATCACCCTCAACCGCCCGCAGGCGCTGAACGCGCTGAACGCGCAGATCGTCGGCGAGATCAACCAGGCCCTGGACCAGTTGGAGCGTGACCCGAACATCGGCTGCGTGGTGCTGACCGGCTCGGCCAAGGCCTTTGCCGCCGGCGCCGACATCAAGGAAATGGCCGAGCTGCAATACCCGCAGATCTACGTCGAGGACCTGTTCAGCGATTCCGATCGCATCGCCAACCGGCGCAAGCCGATCATCGCCGCGGTATCGGGCTTTGCCCTGGGCGGTGGCTGCGAGCTGGCGATGATGTGCGACTTCATCCTCGCCGCCGACAACGCCAAGTTCGGCCAGCCGGAGATCAACCTTGGTGTGTTGCCGGGCATGGGCGGCACCCAACGCCTGACCCGCGCCGTCGGCAAGGCCAAGGCCATGGAACTGTGCCTGACCGGCCGCCTGATGGGCGCCGAAGAAGCCGAGCGCGCCGGCTTGGTGGCGCGTATCGTGCCGCAGGCAGAGCTGGTGGAAGAGGCGCTGAAAGTGGCCGCGACCATCGCCAGCAAGTCGATTCCGGTGAGCATGATGGTCAAGGAGAGCGTCAACCGCGCCTTCGAGGTCACCCTGAGCGAGGGCGTGCGCTTCGAGCGTCGGGTGTTCCATGCCGCCTTCGCCACCGAAGACCAGAAGGAAGGCATGGCCGCGTTCATTGCCAAGCGCGAGGCGCAGTTCAAGGACCGTTGATGGGGAGGGGGCGCAGTCTGCGCTGCGCCCCCGTGGCTTAAAGGTCGAAGAAGTACCTGGCGGCGGCCGCGCTGGTGATCGGTGCGCGATAGACGTCGAACACGCTGCCGCTGCCATCGCTGTAGCGCTGGCCCGGCATGTGCCGTTGCTCTGCCATCTTCAGGTGCCCGGCGGTGAAATCGGCCTTGGCGGTGGCCATCGACGGGTAGTGAAAGTGTGCGTACCACAGTACCTTGCCCTCATGGCTGATGCTGTACTCGTCGAGAAAATCGGCGGGCCGGCCCTTGACCCTGGCCAGTCGACTGCGTGCGCCCTCGGCCCGCAACTGCACATGTCCGCCATCGACCAGATACATCACCTCACCCATGCGCGGTTTCTGCGTGAGAGCGGCGGATACGCGTAGCCGCGTCGCCGTTGCTTGCAACTCCAGCGCCTGCCGTCGCAGGGATCCGGCGACCAGTTCGGCATCCTTGCCGCCACGGGCCTCGTCCGTTTCGTTGTCCTCGGTCAGACGTGTCTCGATGGCATCGATCCGTTCGAGCAGGCGGGTGCGTTGATGCAGCACGCTCTCCTCGATCTCCACCGGCAGATAGCGATTCGGGTGCGCTTGCAGACTCGAAACCTCGTCGCGGGTTTGTGCAATCAACCTGTCACTGTCCTTGAGCAGGCGTTTGAGGCTCATCTGCGGCGGGCGGGAGTCGGCCTGGCTGGGCTTGAGCTCCACCCAGTCGCCATGCTTGAGGTGGTAGGTACGTGCGGGCGTCCTGTCGTCCGGGCCGGGAATATCGACGGTGTTGGCATCGTCGCTGCGCAATTCGGCCAGGAGCAGTCCGTGCTCGGTGGTCTCGATCAGCCCAGGCACCTTCTTGCGCAGTTGCCCCAGTGTGCTGATCGGTGGGTAGTCGGGCAATTCGCCGAGGTCCTTGCGGTTTCGTTCCAGCAGCCAGTCGAGTTGTTCGTTCATCTGTCGTACGGTCTGTAGCGGCGCGTCGCCACGGATCAGCGTTGTGAAAATCTGCAGTTGTCGTGCTGCGGTCTCGAGGTGTCCGATGATGCTGCGCAGCAGCCTGGCGGTGATTTCGTCATCGGTGTTTTGCAGCTTGAACAGCCTGGCACGCTGGGCGATACCCAGTTCGAAGCTATCCCAGAAGCGGTCTCTCCAGCGGCAGGCCTCCTCGCTCAGGCCATGTACCAGGGTCATGCGGTTGAGCAGTCCCTCCAGCCGCAGGAAGCGCAGGATCAGCTCCTGTTCCGGGGAGGCCCGCATGGTGAAGGCGAGGTCTCGCCATTGCTGGATCTGCGGTTGTTGAGGGCTTGCCAGTTTGTTCAGCTCATCCTGGCAATGGCGCAAGCGCCTGTTGTTGTCGATCATCCGGTCAATCAGGGGGGCTAGTCTGTCCAGGCGGGCGGCGATGATACCCGCGTCCGTCGGGGTAAGCGTTTCGCCGCTTTGCTGAAGCCGGGCAGCTTGCAGTATCTGGTCCCGGTCAGGCTGATAGCGCAGGTGCAGGACCTTGCGCAGCAGCCGCTGGCAGAAACTGTCCTGATAGAGCGCGAAGGCATGGACCTTTTTGAATTCCTTTACAGGTTGCAAGATGTTGCGCTGTTTAAGGTGTTCGATATGTGCCGTCCAGAAGTCCGAGAGAGTGTCGAGCTTGTCCTGGCAGGTCTGCAGGCGGGCGTCGTCGAGCGATGTGGCCACCAGTTTCTCGAGGGTAGCCTGTTCCTTGATTTTCGCGTCAATGGTGTCCCTGTCGGTCTTGATCAGTGCGTTGGCCGTGCGCAGGGCGCTTTCCTTTTCCAGTTGCAGCTTGCGGATCTGCGCGGACAGTGGCATGCCGCCCTTGAGCGTCAAGCTCAGGTCCAATTGCCAACGACCGGCTTCGTCGCGGCGCAACCAGGGACCTGCGGTTCCGTCGGGGCCGACGATGCGCATCTGGTTGCGAGGCATGTCGAGCATGACCTGGTACACATTGACGTGCAGCTGTGTGTAGAGTTTTTCCCCGTGCAGGTACAGCCCGCGCAGCGCGCCATTGGGTAGCGGCTCACCGAGTGAGGCGACGTCGATGTCCGCCCGCAAGGCTCGCAGTGCCGTGCTTTGCGCGGTAGTCAGGGTTTGTGCCGGACGTGTCCAGCTGAAGTCGAGATGGACCAGAGGGATGGTCTGGATCACGCTGGGAGACACTGGTTGCGGATCAGAGGCGATGAGAGGCATGGCTGGCGCGTCAAGTGCGCGTGCAGTACCACCTTCCTCATTCAGGCGGTTGGTCGAATGGACGGCCAGCAGCAGGGCGATGTTGACCAGCACGTTGACCCCGGCCAGCTCATGTCCGGTGGGATCGCGTTCGGCATCGGTGCTTGCGAATTCGGCCAGCGCCACCTCCATCTGCGCCAGCCACGCCACCTTGCCCAGTGTGCCTCCCGCCAGCGGGAGCAGGGTGTTGAACAGCAACCAACCCAGCTCTTGCCAGCGCGCCCAGCGGGTCTGCGCGCTGGTCGAGGCATGCGCCTCGAACGTCTGGATCGATTCGTTCACGCAGGCAAGGTAAAGGTCGGCGCCGAGGTCGTTGGACGGTGGTTCGAATGTCAGTTCCACCGGAGCCGGCCTGCCGAACGGGATGGTGCTGGTGTCGTCCAGTGGAACGAACAGGTGAGGCTCAAGGAAGCCGCCATGGGCATAAAATCTCCGGTCTTCGGCCGGAAGGCGTTGCAGCAGGTCGTCCTGCAGGGCGCCAGGGGTGCTGATGGCCACGAACAGCGCCAGCCGATCGCTGAACTGTAACAGGCTGTCCTCGTGCAGGGGGCGGTACAGCAGGCAACTGTCGGCATTGGGTGAACGTGGCTCGATGAGCCAGGTGTTGCATGGATGATCCACTGTCGAGCCAGGGGCCTTGAGCAGACCCAGCGGCCGAATGATCCAGTGTTTCGGGTCATCGTCGTCCGTGGCGCAGAACACCTGGGCGATATGACTGGCGATGTCTTGATCTGGCAATTTCCCTCGCAGGTACAGCTCCTGGGCCAGGGCGGGCAATTGACTGGCGAGTTGCGCAATGAGCAGGCGTTGGCGCTGCTCCCGTTGCGAGGTGTCATTCAGCAGCTTGCTGCGCAGCATGGTGGGGTATGCGCTGGCTATGTCCAGTTCGCTGATCACTGTGCGCAGGTAGTTTTCACTCAGCCAATCAGGCAACGGCTCGGCACTTTCCGAGTGCAACTCCACCCGCCCGGGCTTGAGCAAACCGACATTGGCAATGGCCAGTTGGGCGAGGGAGAATGTGACGGGATTCACCTCGCCTGTGCCGGCAAGCCCCGGGCGCGCGGCGGCGACGGCAATGGTCTGGTAGTTGACGACCCTGACCTGCTTGGGTTCCAGGGGCTCACCCGGATGGTCCGTCATGAAGCGTGCGGCCAGTTGCCGATTGGCGAATTCCTCGGCGTTGTCGACGCCGTCGAGCCAGAACTGTCCATTGGTGTTCTTGTAGGCTTGGGCGACGTCGAGCAATAGCGTGCTGTAGCGCAACAACGGCTGGCCGTTGGCGTTACGCAGCCAGTCCGGCAGTTGGGCCGATAACGCCATGCGCTGGTTGGACTCGGCATTGCTGCATAGGTCGAGCATGGAGGTGAGCCGGTCCAGTTCCAGGCTCATGTCGAGGGCGTCGAGTTTGCTTCGATAAGCCTTTGCGCGATGCTCGATCACGCGTAGCTGCTGGTCCAGCAAGCCCAGCGCCATGCTTTCGAAGTCCCCTTGGGCGGGCGGGCCGATGCTGACCTCCCGGGAGGAGGCCCGGGAACGTGGGGGCCAGTACCGGGCGATGCTTGCCAGCATGTCCTGGCGGGATGCGAAAGCGAGCAGCTTGCCTGTGAGGGTATAAAGAAGGACCAGATTGCGCTTGGGGTCGGCATCACGGTGCTCGATCAGCAGTGCGCTCGCCAGTTCGCTGTCCAGCGTTCCATCCCTGGAAAAGTCCACGGCAAGCTGCGAGACGCTCAGGCCGGCCGCATTCTGCCAGTTTCGGTGAGCGGGGTCCGGGTAGGCATGCACCATCCTGGCGACGACCAGGGCGAAGGCGGGTAGGCTGCCGGCGTTCTGGTGGGTTTCTATGGCCTCTCTGAATCGGTTGCGCAGGTCTTTGGCGTACCAGCGCCAAGGGGTTTCACCACTGCTGTCGAAGCGGCTCCAATAGGTTGCCAGCGATTGTTGATACACTCCAAGCAGTAGCGGTGCGGTGTCATTGATCAGCAACTCCACCTGGTGCAGGGGAATATATACCTGCCAGCCGGGGGCCCCATCGACCCGGGTGGTAAGGGCATCCTCGCCGACCGTGAGGTTGAGTGTCCGGCGCAGGCAATAACGCTCGGCGAGTACATGCGACAACGGGCGAATCCACAGGCTGCCGGAGCGTGGATGTCGACTGGCGAGATAGAGCCCCCTTGGATCATGGGTGTCGTTCGGTAGATAATGTGGCCACTGCGCCACAAGGATTTGGTCTGCGGCGTCGAGCAATTCCGGGCGCTCGCTGAAGCGTTGGGCAATCTTGCATTGAAGCGAGCTGGAGCGTGTCAGGCGTCGAGGTGGCGTATCGTTCATGGTTAGGCCTCATGCGTGAAAAGAAGGCCTTATCAAGCGTGCTCGACGCGACTGCTGGTCACTAACCCTATACCTCCTGCCGTGGCGGCGCTTGCACGCTGGCGTGATGACAGAGGGTATTTGTTACGACATATTGCTTCCCTTGTCGTGAAAGGCGGCAGGCAGCGCACCAGTAGGCGGATTCCTGGCCATTTCGGACAATTCCTCCGTCATTTCTGTTGCCCGCTGCGGCGCGGCACCTTAGACTGCCGCCCCCTGTAAAAGAGTGCCGGTTGGCGCTTGAAGAATTCCGCCCCCGACGATACGTCGTCGGCGGTACCCGAATCGCCCAAATGCACATTTTTTCATAGAGAAATCGATGACCAAGGAACAGTTGCTGGCCATGTCGGCCGATGACTACATGAACGCTGAACAGCTCGCGTTCTTCACCAAGCTGCTGCAAGCGATGAAAGTCGAAACGCACGAGCGCATCGAACTCAGCCGCACCTCCATCGAGAGCCTGGACAGCCCGTCGGATCCGGCTGACGTGGCCTCGGTCGAGGAAGAGCGCACCTGGCTGGTCAATGCCATCGACCGTGACCAGCGCCTGCTGCCGCAGCTGGAGATGGCCCTGGACCGCATCGCCGACGAAAGCTTCGGCTGGTGCGACGACAGCGGCGAGCCGATTGGCCTGAAGCGCCTGCTGATCAGCCCGACCACCAAGTACTGCATCGAAGCCCAGGAGCGTCACGAGCAGCTCGACCGCCACCAGCGGCAGATCTGATCCAACGCCTTGCGCAAGGCCCCACGGAGCGATCCCTGGGGCCTTCGTGTTTTCTTGCCCTGTATCAACGGGTGGCCGGCTGCATCCAAGTGAGCGTGGATAATGGCGTTATAGTGGCGTTTAATGACGTCACAATAACGACATGCGGATGGACCACGACAATGATGCGAGAAGGATCTCTGCCGGCCAGCGCAGCGCCGCAGACCACCCCGACCCGTGCGGGGGCCGCCGTCGCCCTGTTGCAGGGCGTCGCGCTGTGCGCGGTGTTGGCGGCCATGGCGTTCGCCGGGCTGCCCTTGTACCTGGCCTTGCCGATGGCGCTGGCGGTGCTGTGGCTGCCGCGTGGGCGCAAGGTGGCCGCCGTGCAGCCGGCATCGACCCCGGCCCAGGACGGCACGCTGCTCCAGGAGCTGGCCCGCGGCACCAGCCACAATGCTTTGTCGGCCGCCGCAGTGGCGCATTCGGTGCAGCAACTGGCGGCCCGGGTGCAGTCGCAGCTGGGGGCGGCCCAGGAGATCGTCGGCAGCGCCGAGATCATGATCACCACCGAGGAGCAGACTGCCCAGCTCAGCCAGCAGGCGCTAGAGGCCGCTCGTTCCGCCCACGGCAGCAGCGTGGTCGGCAGCGAGGTGCTGGCCGAGTCCATCCAGTGCATGCGCGAGCTGAGTGCGCGCGCCTCGGCCAGCCGCGAGCTGATCGAGGCCCTGCACCAGCGCAGCGAGGATATCGCCCGGGTCACCCTGGTGATCCAGGGCATTGCCAGCCAGACCAACCTGCTGGCGCTCAACGCCGCCATCGAGGCGGCGCGAGCCGGCGAGCATGGGCGGGGCTTCGCAGTGGTGGCCGACGAGGTCCGCGGCCTTGCCGGGCGCACCGCCAGCGCCACCGAGGAGGTGGGGCAGATGGTCGCGGACATCCAGGCGCGCACCGCCCAGGTGGTGGCGCAGATCCGCACGCTGGCCGAGGACCTGGGCAAGGGTGTCGGCCAGGTCGAGCAGGCCGGCGGACAACTGGCGCAGATCGCCAGCCTGGCGGCCAGTGTCGAGGGTCAGGTGAGCGAGATCGCCGGGGGCACGCAGGTCAACCAGGCCCAGCTCGACACCCTGTTCCAGGCCGTGGCCCAGGTGCGCGGCGACCTGGAGGTCAGCGACCAGCAGACCCGGCGCCTGGCCAAGGCGGCCGTGCAGATGGAAGGGCAGGTGGAAAGCCTCAGCGAACGGTTGGCCGAGGTCGGCCTGGACGCCTACCACCAGCGGGTGTTCGAACTGGCGCAGGCGGGCGCGCGGCAGATCGGCGAGCGTTTCGAGGCGGATATCGAACAGGGGCGCATCGGCCTGGACGATCTGTTCGACCGGCATTACAGGCCGATTGCTGGCATGCAGCCCCCGCGTTTCTCCACGCGCTTCGACCACTACACCGACACCGTGCTGCCACAGCTCCAGGAACCGCTGCTGCAGCAGGACGGGTTGGTGTATGCCATCGCCTGCACCCAGCAGGGCTACGTGCCGACCCACAACAACGCGTTCAACCAGCCGCTGACTGGCGATGCCGCCCATGACACGGCGCACAACCGCAGCAAGCGCATGTTCGATGATCGTACCGGTGCTCGTTGCGGCAGTCACCAGCAGCGGGTGCTGCTGCAGACCTACACGCGAGACACCGGTGAGCTGATGCACGACCTGTCAGTGCCGATCTTCGTCGCAGGACAGCATTGGGGCGGACTGCGCCTGGGATATCGGCCCGAACCCGGGCTCGACTAAGGCGATTTGTTGCCTGGTATGCAACACTGCTGTACCGCTTTGCGCTTTATTCGCGGGGTACACTGGTCGTATCATGCGCACATCGTTAGGTTGCTAATTAAATTCCGGAGGGAATGATGACTAGCCGAGTCGATGTGGCCGTGATGATCGGCAGCGGTGTTCCACGCTCCTTGCAGGCCCTGGGCAAAAGGGCGTGCTGGGTGGTTCTGGTTGACGGCGAGCGCCGTGGCACGGCCTTCGCCAGCCGTGACGAGGCCCTGGAGTGTCAGGCGGCGTGGCAGCAGCAAGTGGACAGGCATCATGCGGCGTGAGACCTCAGCGCTCCAGGTAGCATGCCAGCTCACAGGCGTCCTGATAGCGCTGGCGAAAGCCACGGACCTTGCCTGACGGGCTTTCTGTGATGTGGAACAGGCCTTTACCGGCTGCCACGACACGATATCGCGGCTTGTCTGACGCATCCGTATGACAAGAAATGTTACGCGCCTCTCGACGGATTTCAGTGTTTTCGTGCATATTCGTATCCCTGTAATGCGCGATGAAGGGTTGGGGCACACTTGAGCTGAAGTGTCGCCCTCAGTAGTCGCATCTTTCCTGACCCCTTAGCTGTCAGGTATTACGTTTCCTATTTGCGGATAGTTTGCCGAAGCACGCCGGATGTTCCAGCGGGAAGTATTCCCTGCTTGGCGTATCGTCCCTGTGCGTGGATCTTCGCTGACCGAATCCATGGTCCATCGGACTTCGACTTGAAGTGGCTGTCACCCCACGCCCAGCGGCGTGCGCGGTGCGGCCTGCTGTAATTGATGTGAGGAGCTTTTCAGTGGCAGTCAGTACTCTGGATACCCATGCGTTGTTTGCCCTGGGTGATTTGCGCGCCAAGCTGGTCAAGTTGTTCCAGGGGCGCTTCGTGTATGTCACCGAGCAGAACCCCGACGGCCTGTACATGGCCGAGATCGATACCGACGACGCCATGGTGGTCGACGACAAGCAGCGCCTGGAGCTGAAAGTGGGTGACCACTTCCGCGCCGCGGTGCTGCCCAGCCGCGAAGGCGGCAAGCTCGAACTGCGTTTTCGCGAGATCAAGTTCAATGTGTACGGGCAGGGCGACTACGCCTTCGTTTCCGTGCCGGAAGGCGAGGCCATCGTGTTCCGTGAAGGGCAGGGCGTGATGCTGGTGTTCGCAGCCCAGCAGCAGGTCCAGGAAGGCCTGGGCAAGCTGCTCAAGGCGGTGACCGGCAAGGTCGCCAAGTGGCGCAAGGGTGAGCTGACCACCTTCAAGGCCAGCGAGTGAGCGACGAGGCCACGCCCGCCTCGCGGGCCGACTTCCACCGTGAGCATCAGGCCCGGGCGCTCGAGCAGGCCGAACGCCTTTTGGCGCGCCGAAGTGAATTGCAAGGCGCCTGGCTGGCCTGGGTGGCCGGCGAACTCTACCAGATGAGCCCACCGCCTTTCGTTGCCATGGTGCGACGCGAGTTGCAGCGCCTGAGCCAGGCCTGAGGTTCAGTTCCCGCGATCACGCCCGCTGCTGACTTCTTCCGGTACGTCCTCGCCCGAGGTGCGCTTGCGAAACAGCGCAGCCCTGGCCAGTAGCAGGGTGGTCACCGGCACGGTGATCGACAGCAGGATCGGGATCAGCCAGGCGTGCAGCACCGGGCTCTGCTTGAGCACCGAGAAGTACAGGATCGAGGCCAGCGCCACGCACCAGGCGCCAATGGTCGAGGCCAGCGCGGGCGGGTGCATGCGCTGGAAGTACTCCTTCAGGCGCACCAGGCCAATGGCGCCGATCAGGGCGAACAGGCTGCCGGTGAGCAGCAGGGCGGCGGTGACCAGCTCCAGCCAGAACGGCATTACCACGGATTCGTTCATTCGATCACCTCGCCACGCAGGAGGAACTTGGCCAGGGCGAAAGAGCCGACGAAGCCGAACAAGGCGATCAGCAGGGCGCCTTCGAAGTAGGTGTCGCTGGCATAGCGGATCCCCAGCACCAGCATCATCAGCATGCCGAGGATGTACAGGTAGTCCAGGGCCAGTACCCGGTCCTGGGCGGACGGGCCGCGGAACAGCCGGATCAGCGTCAGGCCCATGGCCAGGGCGAAGATGAACAGGCTGGCGAGGACGGCATTGGCAAGCAGGCCGCTCATTCGAAGATCTCCATCAGCGGGCGTTCATAGGTGTGTTTGAAGTGTTCGACGAACGTTGGTTCGTCGTCCAGGTCGAACACGTGCAGCAGCAGTACGCTGCGGTCCAGGGCCAGCTCCGACCAGATGGTGCCCGGCACCACGGTGGTGATCATCGACAGCGCCGCCAGGCCGTGGGCGTCGCGCAGGTCCAGGGGGATGTGCACGAACGCCGAGCGCGGTGGCGTGCTGCTGGCGCGCAGTACACCACGGGCGACCTGCAGGTTGGAATGGATCACGTCGAGGCCGACCCGGCCGATCAGCTTGGCGATCACCCAGGGCCGGCGCACATGGGCATGCTGCGGGCGCAGCGGCGCCATCAGAATCGGCGCGAGGATGCCCAGCAGGGCGCCCAGCAGCAGGTTGCCCGGGCTGACCGACAGATTGAGCAGCAGCCACAGCACGAACAGCGCGACGGACAGCAGCGGCGCAGGGAACAGTCGGTTCATGGCTGCACCTCCAGGCCGGCGGTGGTCGGGCCGGGCAGCGGCCGGGTCGCCATCACCGCCTTGATGTAGGCCTCCGGCGTGCGCAGGCTGGCGGCGGTATCCTGGGTGTAGCGCAGCAGCGGTTCGGCCTTGAGGCTGAGGAAAATGCACAGGCCCAGGAGGATGACGATGGGCACGCATTCATAGCGGCGCAACACCGGGGAGGGGCGCTCCTCGGGCTTCCAGAAACGCTGGATGCCGACACGACCAAAGGCGATCAGCGAGGCCATGCCGGACAGCACCAGCAGGGTGACCAGGGTCCAGCCCGGGGCGCCCAGCGGCTGCTCCGGGGCAACGCCCAGGCCTTGCGGGTTGAACAGCGCGCTGATCAGGTTGAGCTTGCCGATGAAGCCCGACAGCGGCGGCATGCCGATGATCAGCAGGGCGCAGGCGATGAAGCTCAGGCCCAGGAAGGCCATGGTCCACGGAATGATCTGGCCGATCACCACCTGCTGCTCGTCGTCCAGGTTGATGCCCTTGGGCGGGTGCAGCGACTCCAGCGGCGAGGGCATCGCGTCCTCTTCCTCATCCAGCGGCGCCTCGTTGGCCGAGCGCGAGCGCTCCACCAGTTCGGCCAGCAGGAACAGTGCGCACAGGGCCAGGGTGGAGCTTGCCAGGTAGAACAGCGCGGCGCCGGTCAGGATCGACTGGCCGAAGCCGACGGCGGCCAGCAGCGTGCCGGCGGACATCAGGATGCTCAGGGCCGCCAGGCGCTCCAGGCGCTGGGCGGCGAGGATCGACATGGCCGCCACGGCCAGGGTCGCCAGGCCGCCGCACACCAGCCAGTCGCCACCGAAGAACGCCGAGGCGCCGGCCTGGCCGGAGAACAGCAATGTCCACATGCGCAGGATGGCGTACAGCCCAACCTTGGTCATGATTGCGAACAGCGCGGCCACCGGTGCGCTGGCCGATGAATAGGCCGGCACCAGCCAGAAGTTCAACGGCCACATCCCGGCCTTGGCCAGGAAGGCGATGGCCAGGATCGCCGCGCCGGCATGCAGCAGGCCGCGGTCGGCTTCCGGCACCAGCGGAACTTTCAGCGCCAGGTCGGCCATGTTCAGGGTGCCGGTCACGCCATAGAGCATGGCCGCGCCGACCAGGAACAGCGACGAGGCGAACAGGTTGATGGCGATGTAGTGCAGCCCGGCCTTGACCCGCGCCCGCCCCGAACCATGCAGCAGCAGGCCGTAGGAGGCCGCCAGCAACACCTCGAAGAACACGAACAGGTTGAACAGGTCGGCGGTGAGGAAGGCGCCATACAGGCCCATCAGCTGGATCTGGAACAGCGCATGGAAGCTGGCCCCGGCGCCATCCCAGCGTGCCCGGGCGAACAGCAGGGCGCTCAAACCGACGATACCGGTGAGGGTGAGCAGCAGCGCCGACAGGTGATCGACCACCAGGGCGATGCCGAACGGCGCCGGCCAGTTGCCCGGCAGGTAGACGCCGATGGACTCGGCCTGGCCCTGGGTACGCACCCACATCAGCAGGGTGACGGCAATGCCCAGGCCGACGGCGGTGGACAGCAGGTTCAGGCGCGCCTTGAGCCAGCGGTGCTTCTCGCCGATCAGCAGCATCAATGAGGCGGTGATCAGCGGCAGCAGGATCGGCGCGATGATCAGTTGGTTCATCCCGCTCATTCCTCACGCTCCCGGCCATCGACGTGGTCGGTCCCGGTCAGGCCGCGGGAAGCCAGTAGCACCACCAGGAACAGCGCGGTCATGGCGAAGCTGATGACGATCGCGGTGAGTACCAGTGCCTGGGGCAGTGGGTCGGTGTAGTGCAGCAGGTCGTGGGGCACGCCGTCCTTGATGATCGGCTCCTTGCCGATGAACAGGCTGCCCATGCTGAAGATGAACAGGTTGACCCCGTAGGACAGCAGGCACAGGCCCATGATCACCTGGTAGGTCCGTGGGCGCAGGACCAGCCAGACCCCGGAGGCGGCCAGGACGCCGATGGCGACTGCAATGACTTCTTCCATCAGGCGGCTCCTGCTTGGCTGGACTTGGCGGGGCGGTAGGCACGCACCGACTGGTGGGCCAGGGCGGTGAGGATCAGCAGGGTCGAGCCGACCACCACGGTGTACACGCCGATGTCGAAGAACAGCGCGCTGGCCACGTGCACGTCACCCAGCAGCGGCAGGTGCAGGTGGGCGGTGTGGGTGGTCAGGAACGGGTAGCCCAGCAGCATTGCTCCGGCGCCGGTGAGGGTGGCGCAGAGCAGGCCGGTGCCCATCCAGCGCAGCGGACGCAGGCTCATCTGCGCCTCGACCCACTGGGTGCCGGCGACCATGTACTGCAGGATGAACGCCACCGACATCACCAGGCCGGCGACGAAGCCGCCACCCGGCTGGTTGTGGCCGCGCATGAACAGGTACATCGATACCAGCAGGGCGATCGGCAGCAGCAGGCGCACCAGGGCGGCCGGCACCATCATGAAGCCGAGCGCGGTGTCGGTGGCCTGACGCGGGTTGACCAGGTCGGTGACTACGTCTGGCGCCAGCAGGCGCTGCTGGGCCGGCAACTGCATGCTCTCCTTCGGCGGGCGGAAGCGGCGCAGCAGGGCGAACACGGTCAGCGCCACGGCCACCAGCACGGTGACCTCGCCGAGGGTGTCGAAGCCGCGGAAGTCCACCAGCATCACATTGACCACATTGGTGCCGCCGCCCTGGGGCAGGGCACGGCTGAGGTAGAACGAGGAGATGTCATTGGGTGTCGGGCGGGTCAGCATGGCGTAGGACAGCAGCGCCATGCCGCCGCCGACCAGCACCGCCAGCACAAGGTCGCGCAGGCGGCGCAGGCGTGCGCGGTCCTGGCTGCCGGGCAGCGGCGACACGCCTTCGATACGTCGTGGCAGCCAGCGCAGGCCGAGCAGGATCAACACGGTGGTGACCACCTCGACCGCCAGCTGGGTCAGCGCCAGGTCCGGCGCGGAGAACCAGACGAAGGTGATGCAGGTCATCAGGCCGCAGACGCCGACCATGATCAAGGCGGCCAGTCGGTGGTACTTGGCCTGGTAGGCGGCGCCGATGGCGCAGGCGATGGCGATCAGCCAGAGGGCGACGAACACACCGGAACCCGGGATCTTCGGCCGGTCGCCCCAGCTCAGGCCGCTGTACAGCAGCGGCACCAGGCCGGCGACGAAGGCCGCCAGCACCAGCATGAACAGTTGCGTCTGCAGGCGCTTGGTGGTCAGCAGACGCTCGGCATGCCGGGCCAGCAGCATCAGGCGCACCAGGCCGTGCTCGAACAGGCGCTTGCCGTTGAAGCGCTCGATCAGCGGTGGATAGGGGAAACGGCCGCGCTGCAGCTGCTTGCGCAACAGCAGGTAGAGGGCAATGCCGCCGGTCATGGCGATCAGGCTCATCATCAGCGGCGCGTTCCAGCCGTGCCAGATGGCCAGGCTGTATTCCGGAAGCACGCCGCCCACCACGGGCGTCGCGGCCGCTGCCAGCAATGGGCCGACCGATTGCGCCGGGAAGATGCCGACCACCAGGCAGGTGAGCACCAGCAGCTCGACCGGCGCGCGCATCCAGCGCGGCGGCTCGTGGGGCGTGTGCGGCAGGTCATGGGCCGGTGGGCCGAAGAACACGTCGACGGTAAAGCGTAGCGCGTAGGCCACGCTGAAGGTCCCGGCGAGGGTGGCGATCACCGGCAGGGCCGCTTCGACCCAGGCCGTGGAGGTGATGAACACGGTCTCGGCGAAGAACATCTCCTTGGACAGGAAACCGTTCATCAGTGGCACGCCGGCCATCGAGGCGCTGGCGACCATGGCCAGGGTCGCGGTGAACGGCACCAGGCGGAACAGGCCGCTCAGGCGGCGGATGTCACGGGTGCCGCTCTCGTGGTCGATGATCCCCGCCGCCATGAACAGCGAGGCCTTGAAGGTGGCGTGGTTGAGGATGTGGAACACCGCGGCGACCGCCGCCAGCGGGCTGTTCAGGCCCAGCAGCAGGGTGATCAGGCCGAGGTGGCTGATGGTCGAATAGGCCAGCAGGCCCTTGAGGTCGTTCTGGAACATCGCGGCGAAGGCGCCGAGCAGCAGGGTGGCGGCACCGGCACCGCCGACGATCCAGAACCATTCCTCGCTGCCCGACAGCGCCGGCCACAGGCGGGCCAGCAGGAACACCCCGGCCTTGACCATGGTCGCCGAGTGCAGGTAAGCCGAGACGGGGGTGGGCGCCGCCATGGCATGGGGCAGCCAGAACTGGAAGGGGAATTGTGCGCTCTTGCTCAGGGCGCCGATCAGGATCAGGGGCAGCAGCACCGGGTACAGCGCATGCTGGCGGATGGTGTCGCCGGCAGCCAGGACCTTGTCCAGGTCGTAGCTGCCGACCACATGGCCGAGCAGCAGGGCCCCGACCAGCAGGCACAAGCCGCCGGCCCCCGTGACCATCAACGCCATGTAGGCGCCGCGGCGGGCGTCGGCGCGGTGGTGCCAGTAGCCGATCAGCAGGAAGGAGAACAGGCTGGTCAGCTCCCAGAAGAACACCAGCTGGATCAGGTTGCCGGAGATCACCAGGCCGAGCATGGCGCCCATGAACGCCAGGAAGAAGGCGAAGAAGCGCGGCACCGGGTCCTGGGGCGACATGTAGTAGCGGGCGTACAGCGACACCAGGGTACCGATGCCCAGCACCAGTAAACTGAACAGCCAGGCGAAGCCGTCCATGCGCAGGACCAGGTTAAGGCCCAGGCTCGGCAGCCACAGGAACTCTTCGCGGATGACTCCGCCATCGGCGATCTGGGGATACAGCAACGCCACCTGGACGGTGCCGACCAGGGCCACGAGCCCGGCAAGAATCGACTCGGCGTTACGTGCGTTGTGCGGCAGTACAGCCGCCAGGCAACTGCCCAGGAAGGGCAGAAGCAATAGCACAATCAATGACATAGCGTTCTGTTCTGAGAAGTTTGCCAAGGATCATACGTGCCGGACGGTTGATCACCAACACGCAAGGGTTTGCAGGATCCTACAAATGTGCTGTGACAAGCTGTTTTTTTATAACAGTTTCTTTCAGAGCATAGCGGCTGAGCGTATGTTCGTGGTGCCGCATTCAAACCATGCGCATTCCCTGTGGGGAGCGGGGGATTTACAGTCCAGCCTCGCGCTCACGCGCCTCACCATCCTGCATGGCGTCGGCCTCATCCTGGCGACGGATCTTCAGCTCGCTGACCACCACAGCCAGCACGATCAGCAGCCCGCCGATCAGCGCCACACCCGGCAGGCGCTCGCCGGCGATGCGCCCGACGATACCGGCCCATACCGGCTCGCCGGCATAGATCAGGGTGGCGCGGGTCGGCGAGACCGACTGCTGCGCCCAGTTCATCGCCACCTGTATCACCGCGCTCATGGCGCCCAGGCCTACCGCGCTTGCCAGCAGCAGCCAGGAAAAACCGGGCAGTTGCTCCTGGGTCGGCACGATCATCAGGAACGACAGCGCCGAGGCGGTGGCCAGCTGCACCACGGTGACCCGGCGCACATCGACCTTGCCGGCGTAGCGGCTGATCAGGATGATCTCGCCGGCAATTGCCACGGCGCTGACCAGCGTCACCAGTTCGCCTTCGCTGAAGTGCAGCGTGCCGCCCTCGGGACCGGCCAGCAGCATCAGTCCGACGAAGGCCAGGCCGATGCCCAGGCTCGGCATCAGGCCCGGACGGCGGCCCTGCACCAGCCATTGCAGCAGGGGCACGAAGGGTACGTAGAGCGCGGTGATGAACGCCGACTGGCTGCTGCTGATGGTCTGCAGCCCCATGGTCTGCAAGCCGTAGCCAAGCATGATCGACACGCCGATGAGCACGCCGGCCTTGAGCTCGGTGAAGGTCAGCCCCGACAGCGAACGGGCCGATACCAGGCTGACGAACAGCGCGGCGGCGGCAAAGCGCAGGCCGACGAAGAACATCGGCCCGCTGACGGTCATGACGTTGTGCACGATCAGGAAGGTGCCGCCCCAGAGCATGGTGATGAACACCAGCACCAGTTCGGCCTTGCTCAGGCGCAAGCTGACGGTAGGTTTGCGGGTGGGGGCCTGGTTCATGGTCTTGCACACTCGGAAGGGGCGGCGCACAATTCGCCGCAAAGTGGGCAGTATACTGCGCATCCCCTACCAGTGAGCAATATAGTGCACAAAGATTCCGAGCACCGCGCATCGGTGCTGCAGCATGTCAGCCAGAACGTTCGTCGCCTGCGTGGCGACGCCAGCCTGAGCCAGGCCGCCCTGGCCGAGCGTTCCGGGGTCAGCCGGCGGATGCTGGTGGCCATCGAGGCCGGCGAGAAGAATGTCAGCCTCACCACCCTGGACCTGATCGCCGAAGCGCTGGGGGTGGCGTTCAGCACCCTGATCCAGGCGCCGGACCGGCGCGACCCCAGCCGTATCGAAGAGTTGGCCTGGGCCGGTGTGCACCCTGCCAGCCGCGCCGTGCTGCTCGGCAGCAGCCCGGCGCGACGCGAGGTCGAGTTGTGGGAGTGGACCCTGGCCCCCGGCGAGTGCTACGCCAGCGAAGCCGACGCCGCTGGCTGGAGCGAGCAGATCTATGTGACCGACGGCCGCCTGACCCTGATCATCGAAGGGGGAGAGCGGCACCTGGGCAAGGGCGAGTTCTTCGTCTTCCCCAGCGACTGCCGCTACGCCTACCGCAATGATGGCCAGGAGCCGGTGCGTTTCGTGCGCAACGTGGTGATCTGAGTTTTCAATGTTGCGACGACTGGACATCGCTCGTGGTCGGGTGAGGGCCGGGGCCCTCATCGGCGAGGCGGTCGTGATGGTTGCGCAGCGGGCATTCCTTCAACGACATGCAGCCACAGCCGATGCAGCCGTCTAGCTGGTCGCGCAGCATCACCAACTCGTCGATGCGCCGGCTCAGGTCGTCGCGCCAGCGCGCCGACAGGCGCTGCCAGTCGTCGGCGGTGGGGGTGTGGTCGCAGGGCAGGGCCTCCAGGGCGCTGGCGATGTCGGCCAGGGCGATGCCCAGGCGCTGGGCCATCTTGATCACCGCCACCCGGCGCAGCATGGCCCGTGGATAGCGACGCTGGTTGCCGGCGTTGCGGGTGCTGTGGATCAGCCCCTTGGTCTCGTAGAAGTGCAGGGCGGTCACGGCCACGCCGCTGCGTGCGGCCAGCTGGCCGACGCTGAGCAGGCGCTCCTGGGCGGAAGGGGGCTTCATCGGCAAAAAATCCTTGACCTTGAGTTAGCTGGAGGTTTTACCCTCCACGACCATCTGCTGCAAGAGCCCGAAACGAGGAGATGCGTCATGGCGGTCAACACCCATTCCCTGTGGTTCACCCAGATGATCGAGTACGACGTGCCACCGTTGCGCCAGGATGCCCTGGCCGAGGCCCTGGTGGTGCGCAGCGAGCACCTGGCGCAACGCTGCGCCGGCCTGCTCAGCGTCAGCATCCAGGTCAGCGACGACGGTCGTCGGGTGCTCCAGCACCTGCGCTGGCAATCGCGCCAGGCCTGGGCCGCCGCCGCCGGCTGCTTCATCGAGGAGCCGTTCCTCGACCTGCTGGGCGAGCATCAGGCCCGCGGGGTGAACTTCGCCGCGTACCAGACGCTGCGCAGCCTGGTGAGGGGCGCCGATGGCGGCCTGCATTGCCAGCTGGGCAGCACTCAGGCATACCAGGGCGCGTAGTGCGGGTAGCGGTCCAGGCGCGCGCCGATGACCATCTCGCTGACCCATGCCGTGAGTATGGCGCTGTAGGCTTTCTGGTTCTCTTCGCTGGACAGCGCGTGGTCGGCGCCGTCGACCAGGCGGTGGGTCATCGAGTGGGCGCCGACGAAGGCCGAGCGGTAGCTCATCAGCGTGCTGTGCGGCACATAGTCGTCCTGTTCGGACTCCACCAGCAGCACGTCGCCGGCGAATTCGGCACAGGCGGCCAGGGCGCGGTTGTCGGCCGGGCCCAGGTCACGCAGGCGGTAGGCGTTGAGCCGCTGGCGGTCGAGGGCCTGCTTGGGCGCATCCCATTCATCGTCCCAGTAGAGCGCCGGCACCCTTAGTGCCAGCCATTTGACTGGCCGGTGACGGGTGAGCAGGGTGGCCAGGTAGCCGCCGTAGCTGCTGCCGATCACGGCAATGGCGCCGGGGTCGACCGATGGGTGGCTGGCCAGCCGGTCATAGGCGGCCAGCAGGTCGGCCAGGTTCTGCTCGCGGGTGACGGTCAGGCGCTGGCTTTCGGTCTTTTCATGACCACGCAGGTCGAAGGTCATGCACACGCAGCCGAGCCCGGTGATCTGTCGGGCACGGGCCAGGTCGCGTTGCTGGCTGCCGCCCCAGCCATGGACGAAGAGGATCCCCGGCATGCGGCTGCCCGGGCTGACCAGGGTACCGGCGATGCTCTCGCCTTCTACCTGCAGTTCCACGGTTTCACTCTCGATGGTCATGGTCGCGTATCCGTGCATATTTGCTGAGTTGTCCAAGTTCACTGTCATGGCCCTGGTAGAACAGGGTGGCATCGGCGGGCAGTTGCGCGTCGCCGAATACCTCGTGGGTCGAGGCGCGTAGCCGTTGCAGCGCGGGATCGGCGGCGAAGGCCTGCAGCGCTAGGGCCTCGGCAGGGCTGGCGCCGCCCAGGCGCCAGGATTGCTCGAGCACGCCGCTGCGCAGATGGCCATGGTGGTCCTGGCCCCGGGCGATGTCGTAGTTGCGACGTGAGGCGATGAAGCCCGGGAAGTAGCGTTCGGCGGCCTCTTCATAGGTCATGGCCTGGTTGATGGCAAGGCGCAGGTGGTCCTCGAGCGGCAACTGCAGCAGTTGCTGGTAGTCGCCGCGCACGATCACCAGGTCGGAGCCGCCGTACACCTCCGTGCCCGCATGATCGTGGGTGAGGTGCTGGGTGCCGTGATAGCTCAGGGTCAGCCCGGCCACGCGCACCTGCCCTACGCTGAAAGTCTCGACCTTGTCGAGGTCTTCTTCCAATACCAATCCCCATAAGCCCAGCTGCTGTTCATCCATCGCCTCCAGCAACGGCTCCAGGGCCAGCCTGTCGATGATCACCTCCTGGCCCCGGCCAGCGCAGGCCAGTACCGGCTTGATCCTTACCGGCCCATCGCGCAGCAGCAGTTCGGCGGCGCGGCGGGCGTCGGCCCTGGAGAACACGGTGTAGCCGCGCAGCAGGGCGTCGCTGGCATGCTGGGCAAAGGCATCGGTCCAGCCGGGCGGGAAGCTGGCGTCGGCCGGCAGCGGGTGCGAGATGGCCTTGGTGGCCATGTGCGGATGGCTGACCATGCCACCAAACAGATCCTGTTCGTCGTGAATGCCCAGTGCTGCGTGACGCTCCGGATCGACCAAAGTCTGGGTCGGTACATAGTAGTAGCCGGCCGTATCGGATTGCGTGGGTGAAGGCTCGACCCGCTCGACTCCCAGCAGGGGCGCCAGGTGATCGGCGATCTTCAGGTGGACTGCCCGTTCATGCTCGGGTGTGTGCTCGCGGGTGTCGAGCAGCACGATGGCGCTTTTCGGCTTGCGTGAGTGGGGCATGCTTGGCCTCGCGTACGCACGGTATGTAAGGGTTGTGAAGGCCCGCAGCCGGATTAGTTCAGGAGGATGGATCGACGGTCGGCAGGGCAGTTGGGGCAATGCATGCCTTGTTACGGTCGCGGAGATTGCGGGCGCCTGCCGGCTGTTCCATTATCAGCATCCTGGACCCGTCGACACCTATCCGCAGGAGTGCGCATGAACAGTCAGTCCCCCCTTCACGAATCTGTCCCGGCGCGCCTTGCCCGCGTGCGCGAGGCCATGGCCCGGGAGGGCGTGGATGCCCTGCTGGTGCCTTCGGCCGACCCGCACCTGTCCGAGTACCTGCCGGGCTATTGGCAAGGTCGGCAGTGGCTGTCCGGGTTCCTCGGTTCGGTGGGGACGCTGGTGGTGACCGAGGACTTTGCCGGGCTGTGGGCTGACAGCCGTTACTGGGAACAGGCGGACAAGGAACTGGCCGGCAGCGGCATCGAGTTGATGAAGCTGCGCCCCGGCCAGCCCGGGGCGCTGGAGTGGCTGGGCGCAGAAGTGTCCGGCACCGTCGCGGTGGATGGCGCGGTCATGGCCTTGGCCTCGGCGCGGCAACTGGGCGAGCGCCTGCAGGCGCGTGGTGCGAAATTGCGCACCGATCTCGACCTGCTGGAACTGGTCTGGGCTGACCGTCCCTCGCTTCCGGGTAATCCGGTATACCAGCACCTGCCACCCCATGCCACGGTCAACCGTGCGCAAAAACTCGCCGAGTTGCGCAGCACATTGCGGGAGAAGGGTGCCGACTGGCATTTCATTGCCACCCTCGACGACATCGCCTGGCTGTTCAACCTGCGCGGCAGCGATGTCTCCTACAATCCCGTGTTCGTTTCCTTCGCGCTGGTCAGCCAGGACAAGGCGTTCCTGTTTGTCGGGCGTGACAAGGTCGATGGCCACCTGCGCCAGGTGCTGGCGGCCGATGGCATCGAGGTTCGCGACTACGCCGAGGTCAATGACGCGCTGGCCGCGATACCGGCTGCGGCGAGCCTGCTGGTGGACCCGACGCGGGTTACCCGCGGCCTGCTGGACAACCTGCACGAGCAGGTGCGACTGGTCGAGAGCATCAACCCGACTACCTTGAGCAAGTCGCGCAAGGGGGAGGGCGACCTCGTCCATATCCGCCAGGCCATGGAGCAGGATGGCGCGGCGTTGTGCGAATTTTTCGCCTGGTTCGAAGCGAACCTCGGCGCGCAAGCGATCACCGAATTGACCATCGACGACCAGCTGAGCGCGGCCCGTGCCCGCCGTCCAGGCTTTGTGTCGCTGAGTTTTTCCACCATCGCGGCCTATAACGCCAACGGTGCGATGCCGCATTACCGCGCCACCGAAGAGTCCCACGCCGTCATCGAAGGCAATGGCCTGCTGTTGATCGACTCGGGTGGCCAGTACCTGGGCGGGACCACGGATATCACCCGCATGGTGCCGATCGGCGAGCCGAGCCGTGAGCAGAAGGCCGATTGCTCCCGGGTGCTCAAGGGCATGATTGCCCTGTCACGGGCCAGCTTTCCGCGCGGAATACTTTCGCCACTGCTCGATGCCATTGCCCGGGCACCGATCTGGGCCGATCAGGTCGAGTACGGCCATGGTACCGGTCACGGTGTCGGCTATTTCATGAACGTGCACGAAGGCCCGCAGGTGATCGCCTACCAGGCTGCGGCCACACCGCAGACGGCCATGCAGCCGGGCATGATCAGTTCCATCGAGCCTGGGACCTATCGCCCGGGGCAGTGGGGCGTGCGGATCGAGAACCTGGTGGTCAACCGTGAGGCGGGTAGCAGCGAGTTCGGTGAGTTCCTGAACTTCGAGACCTTGACCCTGTGCCCGATCGACACGCGTTGCCTGCTGGTCGAGGCGCTGGGCAGTGAAGATATCGCCTGGCTGAACCGTTACCACCAGACGGTACGGGAACGGCTGGCACCGCTGCTGGAAGGCGAGGCGCTGGCCTGGCTGGAGCGGCGCACCGCGGCGCTCTGACTATGAAAAGGGCAGCCACTGGCTGCCCTATTTGCATCTGTTACTTGCAGATCACGATCATGCTGCGGCTGGTATAGCCGGCCGGATTGATGCCGAATACATAATCGCCAGGCTCTTCGTCGGTGTCGCCGGAGCGGGCGATGACCTTGTAGCCCTTGCTGCTGCAGGAGCTGGCAGCTTTGCTATAACACTTGTCCCACGACGAAGAGAGCCCCGAGCAGTTGATGTGCAGGCCCTTCTTCCCCCGCTTCACCTCGGTGTTGGCTGTCGCGGCGCATCCCGCGATGACCAGGATGCTCAGGATGAGCAAAATACGTTTCATTCCTGTCCTTATCGGCCCGACTGCTTCAACGGACCTGTCGTTTGCGCTTCGCCTCTTCCCTGATGATCCCCGGCGTCCATGTGCCGCACAGTAGATAGCGTCAAGATGATGATTGGGTGACAGCTTAATCAGCCAGGCCGTGTGGTACAAGGTTGCAGGTCAGCTAAATGCAAATATTTCTCAAATCAGTCTGCGGCCACGGGCGGTGCTGTATCCCGTTTCATGGACAGTGTCGCGCCCACCGAGGCGGTGATGATGGCGAGGATCGCCAGCCATTGCCACAGGGTGAGTTTCTCGCCTAGGAAGAGTAGCCCGGACAGTGCGCCAAACGCTGGTTCTATGCTCATCAGCGTGCCGAAGGTGCGGGCGGGCATGCGGGTCAGGGCGACCATTTCCAGGCTGTAGGGGAGGGCTGTCGACAGGATGGCCACACCCAGGGCCACCGGTAGCAGCGCTGGCGTCAGCAGGGCGCTGCCGGCGTGGGCGATGCCAATGGGGGCAATGAACAGCGCGGCGATCACCACGCCCAGGGCTGCAGTCTGGATACCGTTCTCGGCACCGGCTTTCTGTCCATAGAGGATGTACAGCGCCCAGCACACGCCTGCCCCCAGGGCGTAGGCGGCGCCGATCGGGTCGAGACTGGCACCGGTCTGGCCAACGGGAATCAGCAGCAGCAGACCGACGACCGCCAGGGCGATCCACAGGAAGTCCAGCGCCCGTCGCGACGCCCATAGCGCCACGGCCAGCGGCCCGGTGAACTCGAGGGCGACAGCGATACCCAGTGGCACGCTGCGCAAAGACATATAGAAGAGGAAGTTCATGCCGCCCAGGGCCATGCCGTAGATGATCACGCTGCGCAGGGTGCTGGCATCCAGGCGTGCGCGCCAGGGACGCAACAGCAGGAGCATGATGACGCTGGCGAAGATGAGGCGCAGGGCGGTGGTGCCCTGGGCGCCGACGATGGGGAACATGCTTTTGGCCAGTGAAGCCCCAGACTGGATGGAGGCCATGGCGATCAGCAGCAGGCCGATGGGGAACAGCGTGGTGGCCAGGCTGCGGTTTGGGGTGTTCATGGAGGTTTCCGATTGTTGTGCGCGCTAGGGTGCGCAATATAGTGCGCAGTGGTGGGCGGGTTGGCAAGGTTGGAATGGGGGTTGTGGATGGTGTGAGGGCTGGCAGATGCCAGTCTTGGGATTGCGGTGTGTCTCAGGAGTGTTCGCCGTGGGCCTTGCAGCGCCTATGAGATCGAGCGCCGCCCGCGCGGCGCTCGATCTCATAGGCGCTGCAAGGCTCTCGGCGAACACCTTGAGGCCCTGACGCGGTCCTTTTCATATTCCTGAAATAAAAGGTTGACGCCCTCTCAGATCCCCTTATAATGCGCCCCACTTCCGACGTAGTCGAAACGGAAAACCTCTTATTAATCAATAGGTTGAATGTTTCAGGTGGTATCGGAGGTGCTTCGATCATCTGATCGGCAGCGGTGAAAAAGGCAGTTGACAGCAGGTTGTAACGCTGTATGATTCGCCTCCCGCTACGAGAGATCGCAGCGAGTCAAGTGTTTGAAGTGAAACGAAAAACTTCAAAATAAACGCTTGACACGAAATGAGGAAAGCGTAGAATGCGCGCCTCGGTTGAGGCGAAAAGCTCTCAGCCAAACGCTCTTTAACAAATTGAATCAAGCAATTCGTGTGGGTGCTTGTGAGTACGGACTGATAGTCGCCAAGATTATCAGCATCACAAGTGGCCATGCGAGAAATCACATAGTCATTTGAGATTGCTGAGCCAAGTTTAGGGTTTCTTAAAAACCCAAGCAGTATTGAACTGAAGAGTTTGATCATGGCTCAGATT
>Ga0209370_1000169_pt1 | contig 127632 bp, 96 predicted proteins | sample AgamicAtPrz_FD_187164 | JGI IMG/M metagenome (GOLD analysis project Ga0209370, IMG submission 187164) | Agave microbial communities from Guanajuato, Mexico - At.P.rz (SPAdes) (version 2) | ecosystem: Host-associated > Plants > Phyllosphere > Phylloplane/Leaf | place: Guanajuato, Mexico...
GCAACACGCGGTCGTTCGGGCCGATCGGGAAGGCGTCCTGCATCCAGTACAGGCGGTTCATCAAGGCGCCGTGTTCGTTCATCACGCCTTTGGGTTGGCCGGTGGAGCCGGAGGTGTAGAGCACGTAGGCCAGGTCATTGGCCTTGACGCTGATGGGCTCGAACGCCGGGGCCTGGGGCAGGGCGTCGAGGGTCCAGGCCGGGTGCCCGGCGGGCAGCTGCGCCAGCCACTGCGGTTGAGTCAGGGTGACTTTGGCGTCGGCGTCCTCGATCAGGAACGCCAGGCGCGCGGCCGGCAGTTGCGGATCCAGCGGCAGCCAGGCCGCGCCGGCATGGACCACGCCGAGCAGGGCCACAACCATTTCCACGGAACGCTCCATGCACACCGGCACGATGTCGTCCGCGCCAATTCCGGCTGCACGCAGGGCGCGGGCGACGGCTTGGGCGCGCCGGTCCAGCTCGGCGTAGCTCAGGCGCTGGTCCTCGAACACCAGCGCCGGGGCGTCGGGGCTCAGGGCTGCCTGTTGGGTCAGGGCGGTGTGCAGGTCAGTCGGGCCGCTGTAACGGCGCTCGGTGGCGTTCCACTCGACCAATTGCAGGTGCCGTTCTGCCGTCGGCAATGGCGACCATTCCCCGAGGCGGGTCTGTGGCGCGTCGAGCATCGTCTCAAGCAGTTGTTGCCATTGCTCCAGCCAACGGCGCGCCGTGGTTTCGCTGAACAGCGCTGCGCGGTATTCCAGCAACACCGACAGCACATCGCCGTCATGCACTTCCCAGTTCAGGTCGAATTTAGTCGCCTGGGCAGTGACGGCCCGTTCGCTGACTTGCAAGCGGGGCCATTGGCCCGCAGACGCATCGGCGTTCTGCATGGCGAACAGCACCTGGAACAACGGCGTCTGGCCGAGGCTGCGCGACGGCTTGAGGTGTTCGACAACCTGGTCGAACGGCACGTCCTGATGCTGTTGTGCGTCCAGCACCCGATTGCGCACCTGCTTGAGCAGGCCTTCGAAATCCAGCATCGGATCGAGATCGGCACGCATGACCACGGTGTTGACGAAGCAGCCGATCAACGGTTGCAGTTCGGCGAACGGACGCTGGGCCACCGGGCTGCCGACCCGCACATCGCGTTGGTTGGCGTAGCGTCCCAAGAGCAACTGCGCAGCGCTGAGCAGCAGCATGTACAGCGTGGCGCCGCGTTGCTGGGCGAACTGGCGCAAGCGACCCACCAGCTCCGGCGGCAACTGCAGTTGTACCGCGCCGGCAGCCGGAGCGAGCTGGTCTGGACGACCCTGTTCGGTCGGCAGGTCCAGCAGGTAGTCGCCGTCCACAAGCTGGGTCCGCCAGTACTCCAATTGACTGCTGAACGCCGTCTGCTGGGCAGGCTCGCGTTGCCAGAGGGCGTAGTCGGGATATTGCAACGCCAGGTCCGGCACCGTCGCGGCAGCGCCCTGGCAGCGGGCGCTGTAGAACCGTCCCAGTTCATCCAGCAGGTTCTGGCTGGAGGCATCATCGGTGGCGCAGTGATGCACGGTGAGCAACAGCAGGGATTGGGCACGTGCGCTGCGTTGGATCAGCGTGGCGCGGATCGGCACTTCGCTGGCGAGATCGAAGCGGTGTCCGGTTTCCTGGCGAATCGCTTCGTCGGTCAGTCGTTCCCAGGCCGCGTCGTCAAGGGCATCCGGCGTTGTTACCTGGACGGTGAGATCGACTTGCGGTTCGACGATCAGCATCAATTCGCCGTCGTTGTCTCGCACGATGCGGCTGCGCAGGATTTCGTGGCGCCGCACCACATCGTTCAGCGCCGATTGCAGGGCCTGGGTGTCGAGCTCTCCATCCAGCTGCACGGCGCTGACCACGTTGTACTCGCCACCGCCGCCGCTCAGCTGTTCGAGGAACCACAGGCGTTGCTGTTCGAACGACAATGGCAAGCGCGCCGGGCGTGCTGCCGGGGTGAACGTCGCCGCTGGCGCTTGCAATGGATCCGCCAGCAGTGCGGCCAGGGCTTCGAGGGTCGGGTGCTCGAACACCGCTCGCAGCGGCGGCACCGTGGCGAACTGTTGGCGCAGGCGGGCGAACAGTGCCGCCGCCAGCAGCGAATGACCGCCCAGGTAGAAAAAGTGACTGTCGCGACCGATCTGGGTCGACGGCACGTTCAACAGCTCCGACCACAGCGCCGCCAGTTGGCGTTCGGCGGCGCTGCGCGGGGGATCCAGGGCGTCCGGGGCCGCCTGGACGTCTGGAGCCGGAAGGGCCTTGCGGTTGAGCTTGCCGTTGTCGGTCAGCGGCAGTTCATCCAGCAGCACAAAGGCCGAGGGCACCATGTAGTCGGGCAGGGCGGCGCCAAGGGTTTTGCGCCAGGCGTTGATATCGGCCTGCTGGTCGCAGGTCACGTAGGCCACCAGGCGCTTGTCGCCGGGCACATCCTCGCGGGCCAGGACCACGGCCTGGCGTACGCCCGGTTGGGCACCGATCAGGCTTTCGATTTCGCCCAGCTCGACGCGGAAACCACGGATCTTGACCTGATGGTCCATGCGCCCCAGGTATTCGAGCTGACCGTCGGGCAGCCAGCGCACCAGGTCGCCGGACTTGTACATGCGCGCACCGGCCACCGGCGAGAACGGGTCGTCGATGAACACCTTGGCGGTCTGCTCGGCGCGATTGAGGTAGCCCAGGGTCACGCCGGCACCGCCGATGTGCAGCTCACCCGGTACGCCCACCGGCATCGGGTTGAGGAAACCATCGAGCACGTAGGTGCGCACGTTGGCGATGGGCCGGCCGATGATCGGGCGTTGCGGGAAGTCCTCGACCGCACAGCCGGTGGCGTCGACTGTGCATTCGGTCGGGCCGTAGGTGTTGAAGAAGCGGCTGCCGCTGATCGACGGCAATCGTTGCCACAGTTGTGCGTCCACGGCATCGCCACCGAACAGCACGAAGCGCGGCAGGTACACCTCGCCACGTCGCACGCCGTCGCTTTCCAGCAGGGCCTTGAGCTGTGCCGGGGTGCACTCGAATGCGTCGAGGCGGCTCTTGCGGAAGAACCGCGCCAGCGCCTCGGGGTCATAGCGCACCTCTTCCGGGGTCAGGTACAGGCTGTGGCCGTCGAGCAACAGGATCAGTTCGGCCACCGAACTGTCGAAGGCGAACGAATAGTTGAAGCTGGTGCGCATCGGCTGGTCGGTGTAGCGGCGATACAGGCCATGGATCCGCGCCCAGGCCAGGTTCACCACCGAACCGTTGGTCACCAGGGTGCCCTTGGGCTTACCGGTCGAGCCGGAGGTGTACATGATGTAGGCCAGGTCGTCGGGGCCGGCGAGGGGCGCGAGGTTGCCGTCCGGTTGGTCGGCGAACAGGGCGGCGTCGCTGTCCAGGCGCAGGCGCGGCAGTTCGCTGCCCAGTTGTTCCAGCAAACCTCGCTGGCCGAGGAACAGCGCCGGTTGCGCGTCTTCGAGCATGTAGGCCAGGCGGTCCACCGGGTAGGTCGGGTCCAGCGGCACATAGGCGCCACCGGCCTTGAGAATGCCCAGCAGGCCCACCAGCAGTTCCAGCGAGCGCTCGACACACAGCGCCACCGGGCGGTTGGCGACGACGCCGCGACTGCGCAGGTAATGCGCCAGTTGGTTGGCCCGACGGTTCAACTCGTCGTAGCTCAGGCTACGGCCTTCGAAGCACAGCGCGTCCCGTTGCGGGGTGCGCTCGACCTGTTGCTCGAACAGCTGGGCGAAGGTCAAGTGTCGCGGCACTTCCATCTCGGTGCGGTTCCACTCGACCACGGTGCGTTGCCATTCCGCTTGCATCAGCAGCGGCAGGGCGGCCACCGGGCGTTGCGGTTCGCTGAGCATCTGTTCGAGCAAATGCTCCAGACGCCCGAGGGTCTGGCGGGCGCTGTCGGCGACGAACAGGTCCAGGGCGAACATCAATTCCAGCTGGATCGGCGCGTCGGCCGGGCACAGCACGTGCAGGTCCAGGTCGCATTCGGAGTGGCGCAGCGGGGTTTCCAATGCTTCGAACGTCAGGCCCGGGAAGCGCAAGCGCGTCTCCATGGCCAACTGCTGGGCGACCATCACCTGATACAGCGGCGCGTGACTGAGGCTGCGCGGCAGTTGCAGGTGGTCCACCAGTTGCTCGAAGGGCAGGTCCTGGTGCAGCAGGCCATCGCGCAGGCGCTCGGCCACCTGCTTCACCAGTGCGGTGAAGTCCCCTTGGGGGGCGAAGTCGGCACGGATCGCCAGGTTGTTCAGCAGGATACCCAGCAGGCCCTCGGTGCCCGGTTGTTCGCGATGGGTGACCGGGGTGCCGATCAGCACCGTGGCATCGCCGCTCAAACGGTGCATCAACACTGCGAAGCCCGCAAACAGCACGGTGAACGGCGTGGTGCCGAGGCGGCTGGCAAAGGCTTGGACCCGGGCGCTGAGGTCGGCGCTGAGTTCGCGCTGGACGATCCCGGCCCGATAGCTTTGCACCGACGGGCGTGGATGGTCGGTGGGCAAGGCCAACAGCGGGCTGCCTTCGCTGTCGCGCCGGTCAAGGGTGGCGGTCCAGTAATCGAGCTGGCGCTTGAGTTCGGCGCCTTGCAGGTGTTCGCGCTGCCAGAGGGCGAAGTCAGCGTACTGCACCGGCAACGCCGGCAGTTGCGCGGGCGCGCCGTTGCAGCGGGCTTCATAACCCAGGGCCAGTTCACGCAGGGCAATGGTTGCCGACCAGGCATCCGAGACCAGGTGATGCAGGGCGATGCCCAGTACGTGCTCGTCCGGCGCCAGGCGCAGCAAACGTGCACGCAACAGCGGTGGGGAGGCCAGGTCGAACGGCTGCTCGAAGGTTTCCTGCAGGGCGTTGAACTGCGCGCCCGCCTGGGCGGTGGCGCTCAGGCCGGACAGGTCTTCGAAAGGCAGCGCGATGTCCAGGGTCTGGCTGATGCGCTGGCACGGCACGCCGTCGGTGCTGTGGATGCCGGTGCGCAGGATTTCATGGCGTGCCAGCAGGTCGTTCAGGCTGGCGTGCAGCGCGTCGACGTTCAGCTCGCCCTTGAGGTGCAGGGCGAAAGGGATATTGAAAAGGGTGGTGCCTGGGGTCAGCTGCTCGATGAACCACAGGCGCTGTTGCGAGAACGACAGCGGCAGTAACGTCGGGCGTGGCTTGGCTTTCGGCGCGCTGATCGAAGGGGTTTGCGACGTGGTCGCGTCAGCCTGTCGGGCGGCGATGGCGACGGCCAACAGCGCCACGGTCGGGTGTTCGAACAGCACCCGCAACGGCAGTTCCAGTTTGAAATGACTGCGCAGGCGCGCCACGATCTGGGTCGCCAGCAGCGAGTGACCGCCGAGGCTGAAGAAATTGTCCTCCACGCCCACGGTGTCGCGCCCCAGGACCTCGGCCCAGACTTTCGCCACAGCCGCTTCCAGCTCGTTGCGCGGTGCGATGCTGGCCTGGGTGTCGGCCTGCCAGTCCAGTTCCCGGGCGGCCAGGGCCTTGCGGTCAACCTTGCCGTTGTTGTTCAGCGGCAGTTGGTCCAGGCAGACGAAGGCGGCCGGCACCATGTAGGGCGGCAACTGGGCGCGCAGGTGGTCGCTGAGGCCGTCGCTACCCAGCGCTTGGTCGTGGGCCGACCAGTAGGCCACCAGCCAGGCTTCGCCGACGCTGTTTTCCCGCAACAGCACGGCAGCTTCGCGCACGTTCGGGTGCTGGGCCAGGCGGTGTTCGATCTCCGTCAGTTCGATCCGGTGCCCCCGCAGTTTGACCTGCTGGTCGCGCCGGCCGAGGTATTCGATCACGCCGTCGGCACGCCAGCGTCCCAGGTCACCGGTGCGGTACAGGCGAGCGGACAGTTGTGGGTGATCGATGAAGGCTTCGGCGGTGCGCTGTGGGTCGTGCAGGTAGCCACGGCCGACACCGACGCCGCCGACGCAAATCTCCCCGGCCACACCGACAGGTACCGGGCGCAAGGCCTCGTCCAGTACATACAGGCGGTTGTTGGCGGTCGGTCGGCCGATGGGCATGTGGGCGACGTCGGCCCCGGGGGCTTCGCTGATGGGCTGGAAGGCCACGTCGTCGGCGCACTCGGCCGGTCCGTAGGCGTTCATCAAGGCAATGTCGGGGAAGCGCGCAAACCAGTCCCGGGCCACGGTCGGCGGTAAGGCTTCACCGGTGGGCAGGACCCAGCGCAGGGCCGGCAGTTGCAGGTCGCACGGGCACAGCGCGAGCAGGGTGCGCATCAGGCTCGGGACGATTTCCAGCACGCTCAGGCGCTCGTCGGCGAGCACTTGCAACAGGCGTTGCGGGTCGTGGGCCACCTCGTCCGGCAGGATCTGCACGGTAGCGCCGAGCACCGGCGCGGCGAGGAACTGCCACACGCTGATGTCGAACGCCACCGAAGCGGTCTGCGGGATCCGGTCGTTGGCGTTGAGGCCCAGGGCCGGGACCTTGCCGAAGATGTTGTTGAGCATGCCCCGTTGTTCGATCATCACGCCCTTGGGGGTGCCGGTCGAACCCGAGGTGAACAGCACGTAGGCCAGGCTTGCAGGGCTGCCGAGGGCAGGCAGCGGTGAGTCGTTGCCGGATCTCCAGCAGGCTTCGGCGAACAGCGCCGCGGGCGCCGGGTCGAGACCGCTGAGCAGTTGATCGAGCAGCGCGCTGCAGTCTTCGCTGGCCACCAGCAGCGGTGCGCCGGCCAGAGTGAGAATTTCCCGCAGGCGCTCGGGCGGATGATTGACCTCCAGCGGCAGCATGGCAGCGCCCGCCTTGAACACTGCGATCATCATGGTCAGCAGCGCCAGGCCACGGGGCGCGACCAGGGCAACCAATTGATCTTCACCGGCGCCCGCTTCTCGCAAGGCGTGGGCCAGGCGCGTGGAACGGCGGTCCAGTTCGGCGTAGGTCAGGGATTCGCCGTCACAGACCGCCGCCACTTGTTCGCCGCGCTGGGCGACCTGTGCAGCGAACAGCTGGGCGTAGCTTTGATCCAGCGGGAAGTCGTGAGGATTGACTGCCCATTCGTCCAACAGTTGGCGGCGCTCTTCCACGGCCAGCAGCTCGAAGCTGCCCAGCGGCGCGTCCGGTGCGGCGAGCATGTTCTCTACCAGACTGGCGATATGACCCAGCAGGCGCTGGACGGTGGCAGCCTCGAAACGCTCGCGGTCATAGGACACGCGGATGCCCAGTTCTTCGCCCGGCAGGATCACCACGGTCAGGCCGTAGTGGGTGTGCACGCTGTGGTCCATGCCCTCCAGGCTGAACTGGAAACCGCCTTCGAGGATCTGCTCGTCGATGGGCGCGTTTTCAAACACCACGATGCTGTCGAACAGGGTTTCGCCGCGAGGAAAATCGCTCCAGCCCTGGATGTCGGTCAGCGGCGTGTGCTCAAAGTCGCGCATGTCGACGTTCAGCCCCTGGATCGCGCTCAGCCAGGTGCCGAGCGATGCCTCGGGGTCAACGCTGACCCGCAGCGGCAGGGTGTTGATGAACAGGCCGATCATCTCGGCGACACCGCTGAGCTCCGCCGGACGACCGGCTACAGTGACGCCGAACACCACGTCCCGTTGCCCGCTGTAGCGCGACAGCAGCAGCGACCAGACACCCTGGAAGAAGGTGTTCGGGGTGATCCGGCGGCTACGGCAGAACGCGGCCAGTGCCTGGGTCTGCTGCTCGCTGAGGTGAATCAGTTGATCGTCCACCAGCACCGCATCGGTGTAGCGGTCGCGGGTCACGCCGTTGTCTACGGTGAGCGGCGTGGGCGCGTTCAGGCCTTGCAGTTGGCCGCGCCAGAATTGTTCAGCCTTGCTGGCGTCCTGGCGTCGCAGCCACTGGATGTAATCGCGAAACGGCCGGGGTGCCTTCAGCTCGGGCGTGCGGTCATTGCACAGCGCTTCGTAGACCTTGAGGAAGTCCACGGTCACCAGGGAAATGCACCAGGCGTCCATCAGGATGTGATGGAAGCTGCGAATGAACTCATAGGATTCGTCGGCCAGTCGCACCAGTCGGAACCGGATCAGTGGCGGCTTGGATAGGTTGAAGCCGACTTTCTGCTCGTGCTCCAGCAGAGATCGGATTCGCGCTTCCTGGTCAGAGGGTGAGAGTCCGCGCAGGTCGAGGGTGTCCAACGGCACGTTGACCTCGCGGTGGATGACCTGCACCGGCTGCTTCTGGCTTTTCCACTGGAAACTGGCGCGCAGGGAAGGGTGCAGCGCCACTACCTGGCGCCAAGACTCCAGGAACGCGGCCTCATCGATGGCCCCGCCGATGCGGTAGCGATCCTGCATCAGGTACACACCGGAATCTTCGTGCAGCAACGAGTGGAACAACATCCCCTGCTGCAACGGCGACAGCGGGTAGACGTCTTCGATCGGATTGGCGGTGGTTTTTTCAGTGGTCATTGAACGCGTCCTGCATGAAAAGGGGCAACGGTGATGGCGCGAGGGCTGAAGGAACCGGTCACAGGTCGGCCTCGTTCAGCTCGGTCATCAGCGCTTGCATGTCGTCGTCGGACAGGCCCGAGGCACTGAACTCTGTGCTTTCGGCGACCGGCTCAGCGGTGCTGGCTGCCAGCGGTTGCGCGACCTCGGCCATGGCGGCGATGGTCTGGCGCTCGAAGACTTGCTTGGCCGAGAGTGCGATGCCTTGTTCATGGGCCTGGGCCACCACTTGCAGGCTCAGGATCGAGTCACCGCCGATGGCGAAAAAGTTGTCGGTGATGCTGACGCTGGAAAGCTTCAGGACCTTGGCGACGATGGCTTGCAACGCGGTTTCCATGGCATTGCGCGGCGCCACGTGGGCGCTTTCGTTGAACTGGTCCGGGTCGGGCAGCTGGCGGCTGTCGAGCTTGCCGTTGGGCGTGCGCGGGAAGCTCGCCAGGGTCAGCACTTTGGCCGGCACCATGTAAGTGGGCAGGCGCTCACCGAGAAAGCGCCTGATCGCTTCCGAATCCGGCGCATAACCGTGGGCGGCCAGGATGTAGGCCAGCAGGCGCTTGCCCACTGCATGCTCCTGCACGATCACCGCGGCTTCGCGTACGTCGCTGTGGCTGCACAGTTGCCGTTCGATTTCCCCGAGTTCGATGCGGTAGCCGCGGACCTTGACCTGATGGTCCTTGCGCCCGAGAAATGCCAGGCGCCCGTCCGCGAGCCAGCAACCGAGATCGCCTGTGCGGTAGGCGCGGGTGCCATCGGCAAGGGTGACGAAGGCCTTGGCGGTTTCCTCGGGTTTGTTGCGGTAGCCGCGGGCCAGGGTCGGGCCGGCGAGGACGATTTCCCCGGGTTCGCCGATGCCGCTGGCGGTGTCGGATTCGTTGAGGACGCGCAGGTCCATGCCGGCGATCGGCCGGCCGATACTGACGCTCCTGCCGGGTGTCAGCACTTCATAGGTTGCCCAAACCGTGGCTTCGGTGGGGCCGTATTCGTTGACCAGTCGGGCCTGGGGCAGGGTCCTGGCATGCTGCGTGACGAGCGACGGCGGGCAGGCTTCGCCGGCGACGATCCAGCACTCAAGGCTGTCGTGGCCCCCGGTGCGCTGCAACTGATCGAGCAAGGCCTGGTAAAGCGAGGGCAGCGACAGGCCATGGCTGACCTGATGCTTGGCAATCAGCTGGGCTAGCCGGGCCATGTCCAGCTCTTCGCCGGCCGCCGGCAGCACCAGCCGCCCACCCTGGGCCAGGGTCCAGAAGATCCCGGCCACCGAACTGTCGAAGGCAAACGAGGACAGCAGCAGATAAGCTCGCACCGGCGCCTCGTAGGCGGCCATGCGCACCTGTGTCGAATGGCTGAGGGCGCCATGGCTGATTTCCACCGCTTTTGGCGCGCCCGTGGAACCCGAGGTGTAGATCAGGTACGCCAGGTCGTCGGCAGTTGGAACGGGCAGGGCCGGCAGATGGCTGGCGTCGGGCGCGGTCAGGTCTTGCAGCACGAAGCGTTGCAGGCTGCTCGGTACGCTGTCGGCCAGTTCGGCGCTGACCACGATGTGTTCAATGGCGCTGTCGGCGAGCATGTAGGCGCGGCGATCGGCCGGGTAGGTCGGATCGATCGGCACGTAGGCGCCACGGGCCTTCAACACTGCGAGCATGGCGACGATGGCGGCGTTACCGCGCTCGAACAGGATGCCGACCGGTACCCCGGGACCAATGCCGGCGGCCACCAGTTGATGGGCCAGGTGCGTCGCTCGGGCATCGAGGCGGCTGTAGCTCAGGTCGCCGTGCTGGTCGCTGAGGGCAATGGCGTCCGGCTGCTGGCGTACCTGCCGGGCGATCAGTTCAAGCAACGTCACCGGTTCGATGGACGGCACGCTCGGAGCATTGTCGATAATCCGCGATTGCAGGGGCCCACTCAACGGCAGATTGGCCCAGGGGCGTTGCGGTTGCGCCAGTGCGCCGAGCAGCTGTTGCAACCATTGCTCGGCGAGGCTGCCTGCGGCGTCGGCGCTGAGCAAGTGCTGATCGTAAATCAGCTGCGCGTGCAGGTTGCCCGGCGATTGGCGCACGCTCAGGCAGGCCTTCACCGGGCCCATGACCGCGCTGGCATGACGTTCCCGGCTATCGCTCGGGCGCCAGGCAAAGGCGTAGCCAGCGCTGAGGTTGCCGGTGTAGTAGTCCTGCCAGCCGACGGTCCGCTCGATGAGCGCGCCGATTTGCGTGCCTTGATCGAGCAAGGTCGCCTGGGCGTCCAGGTCAATGCTCAGGGGCAGACCCTGTTCGAACAGACCGAGGGTGCTTTCCAGCTCCACGCCACGGCTTTCGTGCAGCAGTGTGACGGCGATGCGCTGCTGGCCCGCCTGCCGACCGAGCACCGCCGCCCATGCCGCCAGCATCAACTCGCGGGTCAGGGCCGGATGGCCGGTGAGTTCGGCGGGCAGGCTCAGGTCGTGGCGGGCCGGGGCAAAGCCGCTGCCGGTGACTGACTCCAGTGCCAGTTGCAACGTCGGTTGTTCGGCTTCGCTGGACGCTGTCCAGAAATTCACGCCCGGATGATCCGGCTCGTCTTCAACCAGGCTCCAGCGCCATTCTGCATAGTCGGCGTATTGCAGCGTTTCGCCCAGGTCCGGGGCGGAGTCTTGCAGCAGGGCCGCGGCCAGCCATTTCAGGCTGGCAAGGTCCAGATGACTGCTGGCCGCAGCCAGGTCCAGCACCGATTGCTCGGTCGACAGCCGCACCAGGGTCACGGACAGCGGTAGGGTCCAATCGCGGGCCTGCGCCGCGAGGCGAGCCAGGGCGGCTTCCTGATCGGCCGGACTGTGCGACTGCAAGTCCAGCAGTTGCACGGTCAGCGGGGCGGTTTCGTCGATGACCTGCACGGGGTGGCGCAGGCCCGGCACCGGCATCAGGCGCGTGCGCAGGATCTCACTGCCGGCAACCAGCCCAGGCAGACGGCTGTTCAGCGCCTCGATGTCCACCGGGCGCGACACCGACCATTGCAAATGGCAACTGAAAGGGTGCACTGTCGTGCCGTTGAGGTGCGGGTACAGCGATGCCTGTTGTGGCGAAATACGAAAACCTTGGAGTCCGCTCATGTTCAACTCGACTGGAAAAGGGTTTGAAGCTGGGTCACCCCGAGGACGCCGGGCCCGCCTGGCATCTGCCGGCAAGCCGCCTGCGCACGCTGGGTGCCCGTGGAATGTCAGATGGCGACGTCGCTCGACAGCAGGGCTTCGGCCATGCCGGTCATGATTGCGCGCTTGCCGGTAAAGGGTTCGCGACCGTGGACCGCGAGCATGTTGTCGATGAACAACACGTCGCCCTGCTGCCAGCCGAAGCGCACCAGCGAGTCGAGGTAAGCCGCACGCAGGGCCTGCAATACGTCGGGCTCGATCGGTTCGCCATCGCCATAAAAGGTGTTGGTGGGCAGGTCAAGGTCGTTGAAATTGCTTTGCAGCGAATCGCGGATCGCCGGCGGCAGGGTGCTGATGTGGAAGAAGGTCGCATGGTTGAACCAGACCTCTTCCCCGGTCCGCGGATGGCGCACCAACGCCGGCCCGCGCTGACGGGTGCGCAGGCGGTTGTTGTCTTTCCATTCCACTTCGATGCCGACGCTGGCGCAGTAGGCCTGCACTTCGTTGCGGTCTTCGGACTGGAACACGGTCTGCCACGGCAGGCCGAAACCATCGCCGTAGTTGCGCACATAGAGCACGCCTTTTTCCCGGAACCGTGCCTCGACCTGCGGGCTGATCGCCGCCTTCACCGCACGGGTCGAGCCGATCGGCGTTTCGCCACCGGTCTCGGAGGGCTGTTGGCAGTAGAAGAACAATCGCAGCGGGAAACGCGGCGAATAGGAGTGTTCGTTGTGGGGGAAAATCATCTGGTCGGCCGGGTAGTCGGTCGAGGTGTAGATGTTGCCGCCGACCCGGGTCCGGGGCGAGGCGCGGAACATGTATTCCAGGGCACCCGGGGAGAGGGCGGCGATCACCTGGTCGAACTGTTCCACGGACGACACGCCGAAACCGCGAAACAGCAGGGCGCCGTATTGCAGCAGTTTCTGTTCCAAGGATTCGCGTTCCCGGGTGGCCCAGGCCACCAGATCGACGCCGCTGACGGCGGGTTCAATCACCAGGGGCAAGGCGTGGTCGGGGCTGAACAGGCGCTCGGTGACCAGTTGCTGTTCCGAGACGCTCATGGCTTTGCGACGCACGGCGCCGAGGGCGCGTGGCGATGGGGGCACGATAGACATAACGGCATCCAACTCGGTTAAAGGCTCAGGGAGCGGCGTTTGGTTTGCATCATCTGGCTGCGACCGGCCAGTGCCTGGGACTGTTGGCGCTCACGCAGGAAGGTGCGGTCCCAGCTGTCGATGCGCTCGGCCAGCGCCGGCAATGGCTCGTCCAGCAAGTTGCGCACCTGGTCCAGCAGGCAGGTCCACAGGTGTTGCAGGCGCAGCGCGCGGTCCTGGTCGAAGTATTCGCCGCGATACTTGAGGATGGCGTCGAGGCCGTCGGGGCCATGCACCAGATCCAGCACCAGCTGGAAATCCCCCGGTGCCTGGGCCACGTCCAAAGCAGACAGGTGAGCACCGGCGATATCGGTCGGGGTGACCCGTGACGGCTGATAGTTGAGCTTCACCTGGAACAATGGCGAATGACCGGGACGGCGCTGGGGCGAGAGCGCCGAGACCACCATGTCGAATGGCAGGCCCTGGTGGGCATAAGCCAGGCGTGCTTCGTCGCGCACCTGCTCGAGGAACCGGGCCAATGTCGGTTCGCCGTGCAGGTCGCAACGCAGGGTCAGTTGGTTGACGAAGAAGCCGATGACCTCGTTGTGTTCCGCCAGCGGTCGACCGCTGACGTCGGTGCCCAGCAGGAATCTCGACTGCCCGCTCAGTTGCCTGAGCACCAGTTGATAACAGGCCAGCAACAGCATGAACAGGGTCATGCCGCGCTCGCGGGCCAGGGCTGCCAGTGGTTCACAGTCGGCTTGGGCGATGCGGAAATTCAGGCTGTGTTCGCCGTGGACTGGCCCACCAGCGCCCAGATCGAGGGTCTGTGGAAAATCGGTCAGATGCTCACGCCAGAACGTCTGCTCGCTGGCGATCCGTTGCTCGCTCCAGTAGTGGGCTTCCCATTGGGCGAAATCCAGGTATCGCGCCGGCAGCGCGGCGCTTGTCGTACCGGCCAGTTCCGCCAGCAGAACTTGCGCCGAGCGTCCGTCGAAGGCGATGTGGTGCAGGGTCAACAACAGGTCATGCTGTTGTGCAGCGCGGCTGAGTAGTTGCGCGCGCAGCACTGGCCCCGCTTGCAGGTCGACGGGAGTGGCGTGTTCATTCGCCAGGCAGTCGTCGAGCGCCTGCTGTTGCTGCGCCTCACTCTGTTCGCGCAAATCGTGGTGGGCCAGCGCTACGGCCGTGGCTGGCAATACCTGTTGCTGCGGCCCCGCGACAGCGTCGCGATACACGGTGCGCAGCACGCTGTGGCGCTCCACCAGACGATTGAGTCGCCCGGCCAGTGTCTCGACGTCCAGCGGACCTTGCAGGCGCAGATGCAGCACCAGGTTGTGACGTGTGTCGTCCGGATTCAGCTGGCGCAGGAACCACAGGCGGCTCTGGGCGAAGGACTGACGACCTTGGCTGGCCTGGCCCTGTGCGTTTGAGTCCCTGGCCAATGGCAAAGGTTCGCTCAGGAACCCTTGCAAGGCCTGCGCCCATTGCGCCAGGGTGCGTTTGCCGAACAGGCTCTGGGTGTCGGGGCTCCAGCCCAGATCCTTGTGCAGGCGAGCGGCGAAGTCGGCGACGGCAATGGAATCCAGCCCTTGTTCGACCAGGCTGAGTTCGAAGTTCGCCGAACAGTACGGGTTGACCTCGCGCAGGGTCTGTTCGAGCCACTGGCGGCAAGCCGCCTGGGCCACCTCCGGGGTATCGGCCACGCGCTGCTTGAGCTGCTGCAGGTCGAGGGTTTCGCCGATCGCAGCCATCTGTCCGCCGCTCTGGGCGATGATGCTCAACGTACCGGCTGCCAGCTGTTTGCGCGCACCCTGACGGGCGATCTTGCCGCTGGTGGTCATCGGGATGGTACCGGCCTGCACCAGCACGATCTGATCGATGCCGCAATCGGCCGCTTCCTTCACGGCGTTCTGCATCGAGGCGAACAGCGCCGGGTGGTGGGCCGGGTCGACGAATTTGCGTTGCGGCTCGGCGACGATCACCAGCTTCTCACGGCCCAGTGCTGGGTCCATTTCCGAGAACGCGGCGATGCGCCCGGTGCGGATGCCCGGCTCGGCATCGGTGATGGCGAATTCGATGTCGTGAGGGTAGAGGTTACGGCCGTTGAGAATCAGCAGATCCTTGAGCCGCCCGCAGATCACCACCTGGCCTTCGTGCATGAAGCCCAGGTCGCCGGAGCGCAGGTAGTGATCGGTCGAGCCGACAATCTGTGCTTCAAAGGCTTCGCGGGTGGCTTGGGGATTCTTCCAATAGGACTCGGCGTTGCTCGGGCCCTTAAGCCAGACTTCGCCGATGCGATCAGCGGCGCAGCGTTCATGGGTCTGCGGGTCGACGATGGCGATGCTGTGCAAGGCTTGCGGGTAACCACAGGCAACGAATTCCACGGCGGCGGCATCGGCGGACGCGATTGCCACGCGACCGGTTTCCAGCACCGCCTTGTCCAGGCGCAGCACTACGGGCAACGCATCGTGAGGCGTGGCGCTGACGCACAGGGTCGCTTCGGCCTGTCCATAACCCGGGCTGATGGCCAACGGGTTGAGGCCGCACGGAGCAAAGCGCTGGGCGAACGCTTCGAGGGTGCCGGGATGGATCGGCTCGGCGCCGTTGATCGCATGTTTCCACGCGCTCAGGTCGAGCTGGGCGATCAGGTTGTCGCTGACCACCCGGTTGCACAGCGCATAGGCGAAGTTGGGCGCGAAACTGGCGGTGGCGCGATAGCGACTCAAGGCCTGCAACCAGGTCGATGGCGCGTTGACGAAGGTCTGCGAAGCCATCAGGTAACACGGCATGCCACTGTAGATCGGGGCGAGCAGGCCACCGATCAGGCCCATGTCGTGATACAGCGGCAGCCAGTTGACCATGGCGCCGTGCTCATCGAAACCGTAGGCGTTGCGCATCAGCTCGACGTTGGCGATCAGGTTGCGCTGACGCACCTCGACGCCTTTCGGCGAGCCGGTGGAGCCTGAGGTGTATTGCAGAAAAGCCACGGTCGAACCGTCGATCTGCGGACGTTGCCATTGGCTGGCCGGTGGTGTGCCCAACTGCTGGACAGTCAGCACATCGACCTGGCCGTCCACCAGCTCCAGCAGACCTTCGCAATGGTCCGCCGGGGCGAGAATCAGCGCCGGCTCGGCATCGACCACCACGTTTCGGACGCGGTCCAGGTGACGCGGTTTGCGTGAGGGCGGCGGGAACAGCGGTACGGCGATCAGGCCGGCATATTGGCAGGCACAGAATGCCCGGGCGTAGTCCAGGCTGCTGGGCAGCATCAACAGCACCCGCTCACCCGGCGCGTAGCGTGATTGCAATGCCGCGGCGAGGGATTGTGACTGCTCGTGCAATTGCAGGAAGGTCAGGGTTTCGCCGATCTCTACGCCGTCCGGCAAAAAATGCAGGGCAGCGCGCTGTGGAAAGTGCAGGGCGTTGGCTTCCAGCACTTCGATCCAGTGTTTGAATGAAAACATGTGCAATTCACGCCATGGCTACGATGACTTTGCGGTCACCGGTGAAAGGATTGCGACCGTGTGCTACCAGCCGGTTGTCGAGCATCAGGATGTCGCCGGGTTGCCAGGGGAAGCTGATGGCCGTCTGGTGATAGACCTCGCGCACGCGATCGAGCAGTTCATCGGGTATGGCGCTGCCATCGCCGAAGTAGACGTGGCGCGGCAGGTTCTCTTCGCCCACCGCAGCCAGCAGGCTGGCGCGCACGCCCGGCTCGATGGCCGAGACGTGGAACAGGTGCGCCTGGTTGAACCAGACCCACTCGCCCGTCTCCGGGTGCTGCTGCACGGCGGCGCAACGCTGGCGGGTGCGCAGGTCGCCGTCGGCTTTCCATTCCCACTCAATGTCGTTGTCCCGGCAGTAGCGCTCGACCTGGGCGCGGTCCTGGGTGTTGAAGACCTTTTGCCAGGGCAGGTCCAGGGCGCCGCTGTAGTTACGCACGTAGAGCAGCTCGCGGCTGACGAACAGCTTGCGGATGTCTTCGGGCATGCGCTGGTAGATCAGGCGGCTATCGGCGATGGGCGTTTCGCCTCCGGTTTCGCTGGCCTTGATGCAGTGGAACCAGATATGCGCAGGCCACGGGCGGGTATAAGCCTGCTCGTTGTGCAGCGGAATGAACTGGTGGGCCGGGTATTCGGTGGAGCTGTAGACCCCGGCGAAGACTTTGCTGCGCGGCGTGGAGCCGAACTCGTAGCTGGCCAGTGGTACGCCGAAGCTGGCGGCGAAGCGCTTGAAATCGATCGGCGTGGCCACGTTGAAGCCACGGAACAACACGCCGCCAACGGTGCTCAGGGTGTGGGGCAGGCTGTCGCGAAGCGAGGCGTCCAGGTCATGGATCGACTGGCCCGGTGTCGCCTGCACGAGCACGGGCAGTGACAAAGTGCCGCCGTCCATGGAAGCAACAGGAAAAGGCTCGGAACGCCCCTTCAGGTGTTCGATTGAGGTCATCCTTGCACATCCTCTTTTATCTTTTTCGATCCGTCACAAGACCTGAAAACCGGGCAGTGGTCGGCTGTGTCGGATGCATCTGTAAACGTATTCGTCTCAATACAGGACGGCATATTAGGTGCTAATGAGAGAGATTATCAATACTATTTATTTAAATTTTTTTTTGGATTAGACTCCGCTCCGCTGGCGCCAAACAGCATTCCGCCAGCTCGAAAAAAACCAAAAAATATCTGTCGCAGGGGAGCGGGGCGTGAATTTCAAAAAGAATACAATTGCGTTGGCGGTGGGGTCGGCGCTAGGCCTGAGCAACTGCGTCTGGGCCGCTGATGAAGCCGGCAAGATGGAGATTGCCCCGATCACCGTCACCGGTGAAAAGATCGACCGTGCCCTGGACAAGACTCAGTCCAGCGTTGTGGTCATGACCGACAAGAACCTGCGTGAACACGGCGACAAGGACCTGGTGGATGTGTTCGCCCGTACGCCAGGCGTCTATAGCCAGGCTGGCAACGAAAACTGGGGCATTCGCGGCGTGCCGGTGTCCGGTTTCGACGACCAGGGCCCGGCGGCCCTCAACGGCGCGGTGTCGGTGTACGTCGACGGTGCTGTGCAGCCGAACCGTGCACTGACCCTTAGCCCGGTTCCGCTCTGGGATGCCGAGCAGGTGGAAGTTTTCCTGGGGCCGCAATCCACCACCCAGGGCCGTAACTCCCTGGCCGGTGCGGTGGTGATCCGGACCAAGAATCCAACCTTCGAACCGAGCTTCTCGGCGCAGACCAACGTCGGTAACTATGGTGAGCATGGGGCTGCGGTCGCTGGTGGCGGCGCCATCGTCGACGACAAGATCGCCGGTCGTATCGCCGTGGACTATTCCGATGGCGACGGCTACATCCGCAACACCACCCTCGACAAGGACGCCAATCCGCACCGTACCAGCAATGCCCGCGGCAAATTGCTGATCCTGCCCAGTGACGACACCGACGTCCTGTTGACCTACGCCCACAACGAACACCGTCAAGGTGATCGCTCGACGATGCGCGGCGCCGATGGCAAGCCCAGCTATTACGACATCGGGTCCAACACCGAGGCGTACGACAACCTCAAGCAGGACACGGTCAGCGCCAAGGTGGACCATCGCCTGAACGATACCTGGTCGTTGACGAGCATGACCGCCAATACCAGTACGGACTACAGCAACCGTCTGGACTTCGACCAGAACGCCGTGGACAACGAGGTCGTTCTGCGGAAGCAGGACGGTAACCTGTTCAGTCAGGAACTGCGTCTGAATTACAACTCGGACACGGTGAAGAGTTTCGTCGGTGCCTATTACGGCCACAACACCAACAATTTCCATGATCGGTTGTTGTTCGACAACGTCCTGGTTCGCACGGTCAAGGGTGACACCAAGATCGAAAACAAGGCGGTATTCGGTGAAGTCAACTGGACGTTCGCGCCGCGTTGGACCTTGATCACCGGCCTGCGTTACGACCACGAGACGAACGATACCGACATCGAGGCCGACGGCCGCTTCGTTCCCGAGAAGATCAAGAAGTCGTTTGATGCCGTGTTGCCGAAACTCGGTATCGACTACGAACTGGCAACGGATCAGTACCTTGGTTTCATGGTGCAGAAGGGCTATCGCGGTGGCGGTGTCAACCTGCGCTCCGGCAGCGGTCACCAAGCCTACGACCCTGAATACACCACCAACTACGAGCTGTCCTATCGCGGTTCTTTCTTCGACAAGACCCTGCGTACCCGCGCCAACCTGTACTACACCGACTGGAAAGATCAGCAGGTCAGCGTCCGGCAGCCCGGTAGCACCGTCATTGATATCTACAATGCCGGTCGCAGCGATATCAAGGGTCTGGAAGTCTTCGTCGAGAAAGACATCACCGAACAGCTGACCCTGACCTTCGGTGGCGCCGTTACCGACAGTGAATACAAGGACTTCGTCGCCGACAATGGCCAGGACAGGAGCGGCGAGTCGTTCCTCTACTCGCCGAAATACAAGGCTTCGGTGGGCGGTGTCTATCGCTTCGATGATCGCCTGATGTTTGGCACCGACGTGGTCTATCAGAGCACTGCGCCGTCGGAGTACGAGTTCGACTCGAACGGCAAGGTCAGTGGCGAACGCAAGAGCGACGCCTATGTGCTGGTGAACTTCAACACCGAGTACAAAGTCACCAAGAATGTTGCTGTGTCGGCCTACGTCAAGAATGCGTTCGACAAGGAATACATTACCAACAACCGTAACGACGACATCATCGACGTCGGCGCCCCGCGCACGGTGGGCATGATCCTGCGTTACGACATGTAAGCCCATGGGCGCGGGGAGGCAATCTCCCCGCGCCCGCTTGCTGTGTCGCGGATGTCTGTTTCAAGGCTGTTTGTCCCTTTCAAACCCAGCCTCCATGGAGGAAATCATGAGTGCTTTTTCGAATGTCACAGCGGGTGGCGCGCAACAGCTACGCCTGTTGCATACCGGTCTGGCGAGTCCTTACTGCCTCGATCCGACCCCGCTGCTGGAGCGCCAGCAACAACAGGAATCCAATGCGCGCAGTTACCCGCGCCGCATCCCACTGGTACTCGAAAGGGCCCATGGTATCTACGTGCAGGACAGTCGCGGGCAAGTGTTCGTCGACTGTCTGGCTGGCGCCGGGACCCTCGCGCTGGGGCACAACCATCCGGTGATCATAGAAGCCATCACTCAGGTCATGGCGGCGGGTTTGCCCATGCACACCCTGGACCTGATGACGCCGGTGAAAGATGCATTCGTCCAGGAAATATTCGGTTGCCTGCCCAGCGAGTTCGCTCGTAACGCACGCATCCAGTTCTGCGGCCCGAGTGGTGCCGATGCGGTGGAGGCTGCGCTCAAGCTCACCCGTACCGCGACAGGCCGGCACTCGGTGCTCGCCTTCGAAGGGGCTTATCACGGGATGACCTTGGGCACCCTGGCCATCAGCGGCAACCTGTCGCCAAAGAATGCCCTGGGTGCATTGATGCCGGGCGTGCAGCGCCTGCCATTCCCCCACGATTACCGTTGCCCGTTCGGGGTGGGCGGCGATCAGGCGGTAACGTTGAACGTGCGTTATCTTGAGCATCTGCTCAACGATCCGGAAAGCGGCGTGACTGCGCCGGCGGCGATGATCCTTGAGCCGATCCAGGGCGAGGGCGGAGTGATTGCCGCGCCGGACCGCTGGCTCCAGGAGCTGCGCCGCTTGACCCAGGTCCATGGCATTCCCTTGATCGTCGACGAGATCCAGTGCGGTATCGCCCGCAGCGGCCGGATGTTCGGTTTCGAGCAATCGGGGATCACGCCGGATGTCATTACCCTGTCCAAGGCCATCGGCGGCGGCCTGCCGTTGTCGGTCGTGGTCTACAACGACTCCCTGGACGTCTGGCAGCCGGGTGCCCACGCCGGTACGTTCCGTGGCAATCAACTGGCGATGGCGGCGGGCACTGCGACCTTGCGCTTTATCCGTGACGAAGGCCTGGTGCAGCACGCCGAAACGATGGGTGCCCGGCTGGGCAAACATCTACGCGCGCTGCAAAGCGAGTTCGCCTGGATCGGTAATGTGCGCGGTCGCGGCCTGATGCTCGGCATGGAAATCGTCGACCCCCAGGGCAGCCTCGACGTACAGGGCCACCCGCCGGTGGATACGGCCCGGGCCAAGGCCTTCCAGCAGGCCTGCCTCAAACACGGCTTGATCGTAGAGCTGGGCGGGCGCCACGGTGCGACCGTCCGCTTCCTGCCGCCGTTGATCATCACTGAGCAGGAGATCGACTTCGTCGGCCAGATCCTGTTCCAGGCCGCGAGCAGCATCAACGAGCCTGCTGCGCGCTAAGAACGTACATGAAGTTGTGGCGAGGGGATAAATTCCCCTCGCCACAAACAACCAAGTGCGCCCTTATTGATCCTGGTCAAGGCAATTAAAAGATCATGGTGAAAAACCGGAGCAAGCAGAAAACAGTCCGATATTTGAGGTGATGGCTGTTTGATATTGCGCTAAGATCGCTTGCGGAACAGCGCGTAATACAATCACCTCACAACAAGTTCACGCGTCAATACATATGCTGGTATGGAATGAGGCTTGAACGGATATGCTCAAGAATGCACCGCTGCGTCTGAAACTTTTACTGATCCTACTACTTCCCTTATTAGGATTCCTGACGTTGGCTGGGGTCTTCGTAGTCGATAACTACAAGACACTACGTGATATGGACGCCACAGTGGCCGCCAGCGCCAAGGCACAAAAGTTGAGTCAGTTGATTACCACGCTTCAGCGCGAGCGCGGCGCGAGTGGGGTATTCCTGGGCAGCAACGGCAAGACCATGGGCGAGCGAATGGGCCAGATGCGTAAGGACTCCAGTGCAGCGGTCGAGGTGGTGCAGGCGTTGGCCGTGCCGGGGAACGAGCAGTTGGAGGGTGTGTTGCGTGCCCTGAATGAACTGCCTGCAATCCGGGCCCAGGTGGACAAGTTAGGTATCAGCAGTACTGAATCGGGCGTTCGTTACACCGATATCATTCAAGTGCTGGTGGGCTATACCCATTCTTTGGAAGCGACCATCAATAATGCTTCGATTGTTCACGCCCTCGGCGCGCTCAATCAATTTATCGAGATGAAAGAGCGCGCCGGGCGCGAACGCGTTGTGCTTGGCCTAGTGTTCAGCCAGGGTCACTTCGATGAGACGTTATTGTCGCGTTTCAGTCGTAACCTGGGTGAGTTCGCCGCTTATTCCGACGCATTCCGTCGCAAGGCTCCGCCAGCCTTGCTCCAACAATTCAATGAGCAAATGCAAAAGCCGGCCGCAATGGACGTTGGCAAGTTGCAGCGCCTGGCATTCGAAGTGCCGATGGGGCAACCGCTGGGTGTCCGGCCGGAAGCGTGGTTTGAACTCTCCACCCAGCGTATTGATTTGATGAGTCAGGTAGAGGATGCGCTGGGCCAGAATGTCAGCCGGCTGGCGATGCACGAGCGCGATCAGGCGAGCCGTGCATTGTGGTTGACGATCGTGGCGGTGGTTGTCGCGCTGGTTGCTGTCGGAGTGCTCTCGTATCTGATCATCCGCATGATCGATCTGGCGGTACGCGATGTGAATCAAGCCCTCGATGGCCTGGCCCAGCGCGACCTCACGGCCAGGGCGAGCTATGAAGGCCGGGACGAGTTCGGCCAGATCTCCCGCAACCTCAATCGGATGGCGCAAGAGATCAGCGCCGTCGTACAGGAGATCGGCAATGCCACGGCCCAGGTGGCAACCGCGGCGGAAGAGTCTTCCACGGTGACGATCCAGACCAGCGAAAGCGTCGAGCAGCAACGCCAGGGCACCGAGTTGGTCGCCACTGCGATCAACCAGATGAGCGCGACCGTGCGAGATGTGGCGCAGAGCACAAACGACGCCGCGCAGATGTCACGGCAGGTCAACCGCAGCACGGCTCAAGGTCGCGAAGAGATCGAGAGCACCATCGGCCTGATTCGCCAATTGTCGGGGCAGGCCGAAGAGACGGCGTTGATCATTGGCGATCTCAAGCTGGAAAGCGATGCCATTTCCTCGGTACTCGATGTGATTCGCGGCATTGCCGAGCAAACCAATCTGTTGGCGCTGAACGCGGCCATTGAAGCGGCGCGGGCCGGTGACCATGGCCGTGGGTTCGCGGTGGTGGCGTCGGAGGTGCGTACCCTGGCGCAAAAGACCCAGGAGTCCACGGGTAACATCCAGCAGATGATCAGCAACCTGCAAGCGGGCTCGGACCGGGCGGCGGTGTCCATGCAGCAGACCTTGGGCAAGGCTCAGGACGGCGCGAGCAAAGTCGAGCGGGCGGGTGAACTACTGGTGGAGATCGCCGAAGGGGTTGCCAGCATCAGCGACCGCAATACCCAGATCGCCTCGGCGGCGGAAGAGCAGAGCGCCGTTTCAGAGGACATCAATCGCAACGTGAACGAGATCAATGATCTGGTGATCCAGGTGAGCGCCGGTGCCGAGCAGACCGCCATCACCAGCCAGGAACTGGCGCGCCTGGCTGAATACCAGCAACAGTTGGTGAGTCGGTTCAAGGTGGCCTGAGGCAGCGATGCAATTGTGGTGAGGAACACAAGTCCCGTGGCGAGGGAGCTTGCTCCCGCTGGGCTGCGCAGCAGACCTGAACTCCGGCGCCTCGGTGGGTCAGGCTGATTGCAGGAGGTTTTTCAAGGGCCGCTTCGCACCCCAGCGGGAGCAAGCTCCCTCGCCACGGGATGGAGGAAAGGATAGCGGGCCGACTCAGCCCAAATCCTCAGCCCGATGCCGCTCCGGTACCTGGCTCGCCTCATCGCCCCAGGTCCGATTGACACGCTGTCCACGCATCACCGCCGGGCGCTTGGCGATTTCTTCGGCCCAGCGCTGCACATGGGCGTATTCGTGTGCCGCAAGGAATTCGGCGGCCGAGTACACGTTGTTGCGCACCAGTTGTCCATACCAGGGCCAGACCGCGATGTCGGCGATGGTGTAAGTCTCGCCGGCCAGGTATCGGCTTTCACCCAGGCGTCGATCCAGCACATCGAGTTGGCGCTTGGCTTCCATGGTGAAGCGGTTGATCGGGTATTCCAGCTTCTCTGGTGCATAGGCGTAGAAATGCCCGAAGCCACCCCCCAGGTAAGGCGCCGCGCCCATCTGCCAGAACAGCCAGTTCAAGGTTTCGGTGCGGCCCGCCAAATCGCTCGGCAGGAAAGCGCCGAATTTTTCCGCCAGGTACAGCAGGATCGATCCGGATTCGAACACCCGCACCGGCGGTTCAACGCTGCGGTCCAGCAGGGCCGGGATCTTGGAGTTGGGGTTGATCTGGACGAAGCCGCTGGAGAACTGCTCGCCTTCGCTGATGCGGATCAGCCACGCGTCGTATTCGGCGTCGGTATGACCCAGCGCCAGCAGCTCTTCTAGCAGGATGGTGACTTTCACACCATTGGGCGTGGCCAGTGAGTAGAGCTGCAAAGGGTGCTTGCCCGTTGGCAGTTGCTTGTCATGGGTCGGCCCGGCGACAGGGCGGTTGATACTGGCGAACTGGCCGCCAGACGGGGCCTCATGTTTCCAGACCTGAGGTGGAACATAGGGCGTATTGCTCATGAGACGTTCCTCGTCGTTTGCTTGTCGTAAGCAGGTAGACCACCAAGCGCAACCCAGGTGCGCAAGACGTGATCCGCGAGCTTAACGCTTTTCGTCCATGATTCGCGCCACTTCTCCTGAGGCCTTGAGCTGTTCGAAGGCGCGTTGGGCACTGGCAACCACCTCGTCTGGCGTGCTCAGGCTGAAGGCCAGATAGACCCGGTGAGGTTGCTCGTCGAGGGTATAAACCGCTTCCAGCGCTGCGAAATCCACCTGGGCGTCCTGGCTCAACAGGCGCGCGGTGTTCTCCGGCATCGGCACCAGTTGGACCTGGTGATTCAACAGTTTCTGGAAATTGTCGTGGTTGTCGGTCGATACCACCAGCCGGGTAAAACCGCGTCCTTGCAGGTAGATCTGCTTGGCGTCATTGCGCACCACGCCGACCGTGTACTGCTTGGCCTCTTCGAGGCTACTGACAGTGATAGCGTCGCCACCACGCATCCTGTAGAGCTTGCTCGCCACCCGGTGTATTTCGCCCACCCACTTGAACAATGGCTCGCGAGCCGGGGTGCGATCCAGCGGAAAAATCAGCACATCGGGCTCGTGCAGCGCCTTTTCGTAGGCCCGGGCCCATGGGTAGAGCGTCACGCTGAAGTCGGCGAGCCCTGCGTTCTTCAACGTCAGTTCGGCAATGCGCGTGCCCGGTCCGATGACTTTGTCTTCACGCAGATACGCATACAAGGAGTCTTCGGTGACGACTTCGACCGCCTCGGCGGAGGCCTTCAGGCTGATCAACGCCAGCAACAAGCAGGAGCAGAGCGGCAGACGGTTGCGCATACAGACCTCGTGGCACGGGATGGTTTTTAAAGGGCAATGCAGTTGCGACCCTGGTGTTTGGCTCGGTACAACGCCTGGTCGGCGCGCTGCAGCAGCCGGTCAAAATGATCCATGGTTTGCGGGTCCAGCTCGGCCACCCCGATGCTGAGGGTGACAAAGGGCGACACCTGGGATCCGCTGTGGGGCAGCTCACGCTCGGCCAGGCTCGCACGCAGGCGTTGGGCGGCTTCGTAAGCCTGCCGGGCGCCGACGTTGGGGAGCATCACGACGAACTCCTCGCCGCCCACGCGAGCGGTCACTTCGCCAGAGCGGCTGAAAACATCGCGCAGGGTGTCGGCGATCTGTTTCAGGCACTCATCGCCCTGCATATGGCCGTAGGTGTCGTTGTAGTTCTTGAAGAAATCGACATCGCACATGAGCACTGACAGGGGTGTCTGGTGGCGGATCGCCCGGCGAAATTCGACTTCTTTAAGTTCATCGAAATAGCGACGGTTGGCCAGGCCGGTCAAGGCGTCGTGCCGGGACAGCGCTTCCAGGGACTGGTTGGCTGCCTTGAGCTCAGCGGTACGCGCCTCGACCTGCTGCGCCAATTGATCGCGACTGGCGGCGAGGGCCAGTTCATCCGAATGCTGGCGCGCCAGATGCGCGTGCAGGTTGTCCTGCAGTTCATTGACCTGGGATTCGAGCAGGCTCAATTCGTCCTGACGGTGGGTGGCGCGCTGCAGCTTGAGGTGATGCCTGAGGGTATGCGGCGCGAGCTGGCCCAGATGGCGGGCGATGTGCACCACATGCACTGTCACCAGCCGGTTGAACATGGTCATGACCAGTCCGGCCAGCAGCAACGACTGGATAACCTGGGTGATGACAATGCTGCGGGCTTCGCCCCAGAGGCGTTCCCATAGCAGGCGGTTATCGCCCTCGATGGTCAGTTCGCCGACTTTTTCGTGGGCGCCGGCATAGGGCTGTGCGACGAGCTGGCGGTGCAGTATCGGCGCGACGCTTGAAGGATCGGTCGCATTTCGACTGAGCTCGATGATTTCCGGCGATTGACCCGGGCGTAGAACATTCAACACCACGCGCCCCACCGGCGCCGCACCAGCAACGCTGTTGAGCTGCTGGTTCAGGGACTCGCGATCCATTTCCCAAATGGCATGGGCCAGGGTGTTCTGGAACACCTGGTCGATCAGCACCAGTTCCGAATTCATTTCCGCCAGATTGTTTTCCCATGCCAGCCAGGTGCGCCACGTGACCATGGCCAGGGTAAACAGCAGGCAGAACAACAGGGTTGCAAGCACCAGGCGCCGTCCCAGGGAACTGAACGTCCTGGTCTGTGGCTGGTGGGAGGGATTGCCCCGGAAACGGCCGTCCATGTCACAACCATTTGCGCACGATGGCATCGTAGACGCCATTGTGACGGATGGCCTCCAAGCCTGCCCGGAACTTCTCCACCGTCTCCGGCGGCGTCTTGCGGCTGAACGCCATGTAGAAGCCGTCCGCACGGCTCAACTCGGGCAGCGGCAATGAACGGATCAACACTTTGTCCGGGTCCTCGCCGTTCTGGCGGGTCAGGTACAGGGCGTTGAGCTCGTTGGAAATCCACATCTCCACATGGTCGACCTTGAGCTTGCGATAGTTATGTTCGTAGCGGGTGCTTGACTGCAACTCTTCACCGACGCGGAAACCCTTCGAGACCAGGTATTGCTCGCCCACGTCCTGATTGACCGTGGCGATCTGGTGACCATGGGCATCGGCCAGGGAATTGAGCACCACCGGGTGGTCGGCCAGGGAATAGAGATACCACTGGGTCGAAGCGATGCTCCCGACCCAGTGGAAAAGCGCTTCACGTTCAGGCGTGCGGACGATCGAATAGATCAGCACATTGCTCTCGTTGAGCGCCAGTTCGTAGGCGCGGGCCCAAGGCATGGGTTGGATCGGCGCCTCAACGCCGATCTCCTTGAGCACAGCCTGCACGACTTCGGTGCTCATGCCCGTCACTTTGCCGTCCTGGGTCATGTTGAACGGCGGCAGTTCCTCGGTCACGATGCGCAAGGGCGCCTCAGCCGCCCAGGTGCTGGCAGCGAGGAACATCAGGATGCTCCACATCAGTAGGCGATTAAGCGGCGAACCCATCGATAGATAACCTTATGCAACCTGCAGGACCCTGGCTAGGTTCCAAGCTTCACTCATAGGGTTATCGGCTGGGCTGGCAGCGGCTTGAGCCCGGGTCGATGTCGCCGCCCGACGGTCGTTCAGCCGTTGAGCAAACCCATCGTCTGGGCGTGATAACGCTCGCCTGCCACCGCGCCGTCACCCGCGAAGATTTCATCCAGCTGCGCCAATTCTTCAACGCTCAGCTCGACCCCGGCGGCGGCCACGTTACTCTCCAGGTACTTGCGCTGCTTGGTGCCAGGGATCGGGATGAGGTGGTCACCTTGGGCCAACACCCAGCCCAGCGCCACTTGCGAGGCGCTGATGCCCTTGGTGGCGGCCAGTGCCTTGACCCGTTCCACCAGCACCAGGTTGCGATTGAAGTTGTCGGCCTCGAAGCGTGGGTTGGAACGGCGATAGTCATCGGCGGCGAAATCCTCTGCCGACTTCAGCGCACCGGTCAGGAAGCCCCGGCCCAATGGGCTGTACGCGACGAAGGCAATCCCCAAGTCTCGGCAGGTATCGAGCACGCCGTTGTGTTCGGGGTCTCGGGACCACAACGAGTATTCGCTCTGCACCGCCGCCAGTGGATGCACGGCGTGGGCTCTCTGGATGGTTCGGGCACTGGCTTCGGAAATGCCGATCTGGCGGACTTTGCCAACCTTCACCAGGTCGGCCATGGCGCCAATGGTTTCCTCGACCGGCACATCGGGGTCGATGCGATGCTGGTAGTAGAGGTCCAGGTAGTCGGTTTCAAGGCGCTTGAGGCTTGCGTCAATCGACTGCCTGACGTACTCGGGGCGGCCGTTGACGCCTCGGGCATGGGGATCGCTGCTGCGCACCAGGCCGAACTTGCTGGCCAGGTAAATGCCGTCACGCTTGCCGCGCAGGGCTCGTCCGAGCAATTGCTCGTTGGTGTGAGGCCCGTACATATCGGCAGTGTCGAACAGCGTCACGCCCAGTTCCAGGGCGCGGTGGAGCGTGGCGATGGCTTCGCGCTCGTCCACGCCGGTGGTGTAGAAATCCGACATGCCCATGCAGCCCAGGCCGATGGAGGATACGTGTGGGCCGCTGTGGCCAAGTTGACGGGTCTTCATAGGGGCGACTCCAGGTTGTGTGTGAATACCCGTACAGTCTCCATCAGGCTATTTTATGGATAAACCCGCGATTATTGGTTTAACTATTCGTGATATCTAAATAGTGAGCGTGAAAAATGGACCAATTACAGGCCATGCAGGTGTTCCGGCGCATCGTCGAATTGGGCGGTTTCGGCAAGGCCGCCGATGACCTGGGGTTGCCCCGGGCCACCGTCAGCCTGCTGATCCAACAGCTGGAAGCGCACCTGGGGGTGCAACTGCTACAACGCACCACGCGACAGGTGCGCACGACGCTCGATGGCGAGGCGTATTACCAGCGCAGCGGTCAACTGTTGGACGATCTCGATGAATTGGAAAGTTCGTTGTCGGCGCAGCGCAGCCAACCGCGCGGCACCTTGAAAGTGGACATGCCCATCGCCTTCGGTTGCGCCTGGATCGTGCCGCGCCTGCCTGAGTTCTATCGGCGTTACCCGGCATTGCAGCTGGACATGGGCTTTCACGATCGCCAGGTGCATCTGCAACGCGAAGGCGTCGATTGTGCGATCCGCGCTGGGGTCATCGTCGACCAGGCGCTGGTGGCGCGGCCCATCGTGAAGCTGCATCAGCTGACCTGCGCCAGCCCCGACTACCTGGCGCGCTGGGGCAAGCCCCGGCAGTTGGAGGACCTGGCGGAGCACCGTGTCATCCAGTTCTCGTCCGGCAACGGACGGTTTTTCCCGTTCGAATTCGAGGTGGCGGGGCAGGTGCGCGAGTGGCAACTGTCCGGGGAGCTGACCGTCAACAATGCCGACGCCTACGTGGCGGCTGCCGAGGCGGGATTGGGTTTGGTCCAGGTGCCGCGTTATCACGTGCAACGACAACTGGACGAGGGCCGGCTGATTCCGCTGCTGGAGGAATACCGCGTGCCGTCCTGGCCGATCTCGGCGGTGTACCCGCCCCATCGACAGTTGTCGCCGAGGGTGCGGGTGTTTATCGACTGGGTGATCGAGTTGCTGCACGGTGTGGCGGACGGGCAGCAGACATTGATGGCGAGGGTGTGAGCTGCGAGGCCACACTGACATGAGGCCTCACAGCGCCAGTCTCAGAACAGCTTGGTAAACAACCAGTACAAACTCCCGGACAGCAGGATCGCAGCAGGCAGCGTCAGCACCCAGGCCATCACCAGGTTGCGGATCGTACGCATCTGCAAGCCGGAGCCATTGGCGACCATGGTCCCGGCCACGCCGGAGGACAGTACGTGGGTGGTGGAGACCGGCAGGCCGAACATGTCGGCGGCGCCGATGGTCAGCATCGCCACGGTTTCCGCCGAGGCGCCCTGGGCGTAGGTCAGGTGGCTCTTGCCGATTTTTTCACCCACTGTCACCACGATGCGTTTCCAGCCGACCATGGTGCCGAGGCCGAGGGCGATCGCCACCGCGATCTTCACCCACAACGGAATGAAGCGGGTGGAGCTGTCGATCTGCTGCTTGAACAGTTGCAGCTTGCTGTTGGTGTCGGCGTCGAAATTGCCGACTTTGTTCTTGTCCATCAGGCGAATGGTTTCGCTGGTCAGGTACATGTCGTTACGCACGTTGCCCACGGCTTCGGCGGGTACCCTGGCAAGTGAGCCGTAGCCCTTGACCTCGGCGCCGATGCTGCCGGTCAGGGCGGCCAGGGCCGGTACCAGCTGCGGTGTGGCTTGCTTGGTGCTGACGAAGTGGGACAGCACCGCTCGTGGATCGGTCGGTGCCGGCTGCGGTGAACTCTTCACCAGGGCCTGTTGGGTGACTTCAGCCACTGCGGCGAATTGCAGGGCCTGGTCGGCTGGCATGGTGCGGTTCAGCGCATAGGCCATCGGCAGGGTGCCGACCAGGATCAACATGATCAGGCCCATGCCTTTCTGGCCGTCGTTGGAACCGTGGGCGAACGACACGCCGGTGCAGGTCAGGATCAGCATGCCGCGAATCCACCACGGCGGCGGGGTGTTGCCTTCAGGCGCCTTGTACAGCGAGCGGTTCTTGACGAAGACCCGCAGCGCCACCAGCAATAGCGCCGCGCAGCCAAAGCCCACCAGCGGCGAGAGCAGCAACGCGTAGCCGATCTTGGTCGCCTGGACCCAATCCACGCCGCTGGTGCCGTCACGGCCGTGCATCAAGGCATTGGCGACGCCGACACCGATGATCGAGCCGATCAAGGTGTGGGACGAGGACGCCGGCAAACCCAGCCACCAGGTGCCGAGGTTCCACAGGATGGCGGCGATCAGCAGGGCGAAGATCATGGCGAAACCGGCGGACGAGCCAACCTGCAGAATCAGCTCCACTGGCAGCAGCGCGATGATGCCGAAGGCCACCGCGCCGCTGGACAGCAGCACTCCGAGGAAGTTGAAGAATCCCGACCAGGCCACGGCAACGTTCGGTGCCATGGAGTTGGTGTAGATGACCGTGGCCACCGCGTTGGCGGTGTCGTGGAAACCGTTGACGAACTCAAAGCCGAGGGCGATCAGCAACGCCACGCCCAGCAGCAGGAACGGCGTCCAGGTGGTGACCACGGTGCCGAGCTCGTTCATGTCGTGCATCAGGCTGTAGGCGGTGAACAACAGTCCGCTGCCCAGCACGGCGAAGAACACCACCAGGGTGAGCACGCTTGGCTTGCGGTTGAGCTGCGGTCTTGAACTGTGGGCGACTGGACTCGCTGAGTCCATGGCCAGGGTCGGGTTTGTCATGATGGCAACTCGCGTCGTGAAGGCGCCTTTCACGCTAGTTGCAATTTGTTACATAGTGGTGACGGGGCTCTTCGCTTTACGTCGTTTGTTATCACTAAAACGTTTTATTCAGGACGATGCCTGCAAGATCCGGTTTTATACAGTGGCTGCTCCAGCGCATAAAAGTGTCATCCAGGTGTCATCAGCGCCATGCAAGCTCGGTGGCCTTGTGGGTCGCTGCTGCTCGAATGTTCGTCGTCGACGAGCGCTCAACATCGGGCATCGGCACCTCTTGGGTGCCTCCTTGCTGTCAGGTCGTCGATCATTTCCTTTATAGAACAATGGGTAAACCGGTTATCGGAAGCTTCAGGGCGGATCAGGATGATTACTCGAACGGGGCTTTTCGCTCTTTCGATATGCAGTCAGTGAAGGCACAATGCGCATCCTTTTTTGGCTCGCCTTGCCGGAGGCCGCGAAAATGATCAAAACGCCGTACTACCTCATCGACAAACAGAAGCTGCTGGCGAACATGCAGAAGATCGCCTATGTGCGTGAGCAGTCCGGGGCCAAGGCCTTGCTGGCGCTCAAGTGCTTCGCCACCTGGTCGGTGTTCGACCTGATGCAGCAGTACATGGACGGCACCACTTCGTCGTCGCTCTATGAGCTCAAGCTCGGTCGGCAGAAGTTCGCCGGCGAGACCCACGCCTACAGCGTGGCCTGGGCCGACGATGAAATCGAAGACATGCTCGCCAACTGCGACAAGATCATCTTCAACTCCATCGGCCAGTTGCAGCGCTACGCCGAGGCGTCGGCGGGCAAGGTTCGTGGCCTGCGGGTCAACCCGCAGGTGAGCAGTTCGGATTACCTGCTGGCCGACCCGGCGCGTCCGTTCAGCCGCCTGGGCGAATGGGATCCGGTAAAGGTCGAGCAGGTCATCGAGCAGATCTCCGGCTTCATGTTCCACAACAACTGCGAGAACGGCGACTTCGGTCTGTTCGACCAGATGCTGGGCACTATCGAAGAACGCTTTGGTCACCTGTTACATAAGGTCGAGTGGGTCAGCCTCGGTGGCGGCATCCATTTCACCGGCGAGGGCTATGCCCTGGACGCGTTCTGCGCACGTCTCAAGGCGTTCTCGCAGAAGTACGGCGTGCAGGTCTACCTGGAACCGGGCGAAGCAGCGATCACCCAGAGCGCATCGCTGGAAGTCACCGTGCTCGACACGCTTTACAACGGCAAGCACCTGGCCGTGGTCGACAGCTCCATCGAGGCGCACATGCTCGATCTGCTGATCTATCGCCTGAACGCCAAGCTGGCGCCGAGCGAGGGCGAGTACACCTATATGATTTGCGGCAAGTCGTGCCTGGCCGGAGACATCTTCGGCGAATACCAATTCGATCGTCCGCTGTCCATCGGCGATCGGCTGTCGTTCATCGACGCAGCGGGCTACACCATGGTCAAGAAGAACTGGTTCAACGGCCTGAAAATGCCGTCCATCGTAGTGAAGCAGCTCGACGGCAGCGTCGAAGTGGTTCGCGAATTTGTTTACGACGACTATCTGTCCAGCCTCTCTTGAGCTGGCGGAAGGAGACTTGAAGAAATTGAAGAAGAACGTACTTATCATTGGTGCAGGAGGTGTCGCCAAGGTGGTGGCCCACAAGTGCGCGCAGCACAACGACGAACTCGGTCGTATTGCTATCGCGTCGCGCAACATCTCCAAATGCCAGGCCATCATCGACAGCGTCAAGGCCAAGGGTAGCCTCAAGCAGCCCGCCGACATCAAGGCCTTTGCACTGAACGCTCTGGATGTCGAAGCGACCAAGGCGCTGATTCGCGAGACCGAGTCGCAGATCGTCATCAACGTCGGCTCCGCTTTCCTCAATATGTCGGTGCTGCGTGCCTGCATCGATACCGGCGTGGCCTACCTGGACACCGCCATCCACGAAGAACCGGGCAAGGTCTGCGAAACGCCGCCCTGGTACGGCAACTACGAGTGGAAGCATCTGCAAGAGTGCCAGGAGAAGAACATCACCGCCATTCTCGGCGTGGGCTTCGATCCGGGCGTGGTCAATGCCTATGCGGCACTGGCCCAGCAACAGCATTTCGACCGCATTGATTCGATCGATATTCTCGATGTCAATGCCGGCTCGCACGGCAAGTATTTCGCCACCAATTTCGATCCGGAAATCAATTTCCGTGAATTCACCGGACAGGTGTGGAGCTGGCAGGACAGCCAGTGGACCAGCAACACCATGTTCGAAGTCAAGCGTACCGATGACCTGCCGGTCGTGGGCTCGCAGAACCTGTACCTGACCGGCCACGACGAAGTGCATTCGCTGTCGAAGAACCTCGACGTGCCCAACGTGCGCTTCTGGATGAGCTTTGGCGAGCACTACATCAATGTGTTCACCGTCCTGCGCAACCTCGGGCTGCTCTCCGAGCAACCGGTCATGACCGCCGAGGGCCTGGAAGTCGTGCCGCTGAAAGTGGTCAAGGCCGTGCTGCCAGACCCGAGCTCCCTGGCGCCGGGCTATACCGGCAAGACTTGCATTGGCGACCTGGTCAAGGGCGTCAAGGACGGCCAGCCGCGCGAGATGTTCATCTACAACGTGGCCGACCACGAAGAGGCCTACGCCGAAACCGACAGCCAGGGCATCTCCTACACCGCCGGCGTACCGCCAGTCGCCGCAGCCCTGCTGGTGGCCCGTGGCGAGTGGGACGTGCAGCGCATGGTCAACGTCGAAGAGCTGCCCGCCGAGCCGTTCCTCCAGGCGCTGGACGTGATGGGCCTGCCGACGCGCATCAAGGACGAGCAGGGCGACCGCCCTTGGAACAACTGATAACCGGTTGACTCCGAGCGGTTTGTCGTCAGTGTGAAAACCTGGCAAACCTCAGAAAAATGCCCCGCACCGAAAGGTACGGGGCATTTTTCGTTATGGCTGACCCAAGACGACCCTGTGGCGAGGGGCCTGCTCCCGCTGGGCCACGAAGCGGCCCTTCCTTCGAGGGCTTCTGGTGTGCATACAGACCCCGCACCCACCACAAAACCCCTGTGGGAGCGGGTTTACCCGCGAAGGCGTCGGAACATTCAATATTTTCCCGGCTGACCCACCGCCATCGCGAGCAGGCTCGCTCCCACATTGGATCTGGGTGCATATAAGTTCTATACCCGCCATAGAGCCCCTGTGGGAGCGAGCTTGCTCGCGATGGCGGTAGATCAGCCAACGAAGGCCTCGACTGGTCATACCCCACATTCACCCTTACGATTGCCAACCGAAGCCAAGGAGAGATCATCAGTGCACCCCATCAATATTCGCCAACTGAAAGTAACCGATGCCCCGGCACTGCTGGCATTCGAAGTCGCTAACCGCCTCTGGTTCGAATCCCATATCGACCCTCGTGCCCCTTCGTTCTATTCGCTTGAAGGCGTCACCGAGCATATCGAAAACTACCTGGCCGATTTCGCCGCCCAGGCCTGGCATCCGTTTGTGATCGAGGACTGCCGTGGAAGTATCGTCGGGCGGGCGAATCTTAAACACATCAACTCACCGCAAGGCTGCGCAGAAGTGGGGTATCGGATAGACCAGGGCGCTTGCGGGCAGGGGCTGGCAACGTTGGCCTTGAAGCGCTTGATCGAAGAGGCGCGTGAGCGTTGGGGCCTGAGGCAGTTGGTGGCTTATGTGTATGAGGATAATGTCGGCTCACGAAAGGTTGTAGAACGGTGCGGATTCTCGCTTGACCCAGGCGGTTGTGATGACAAGGGCTTGGATGAACGCCGCTTCGTCTTGCTGATCTAGACCGGCTCAGTTGCCCAGAGGGGCTTCACCGTGCCTGGTCCCGAAGTATCTGAAGTGTCCGCAAGTCCGCACTGGCCTTGCTAGCCAACACTTGCCCGTATAGGGATCCTTCACCCGCCGCCACCGAAAACAGCGTCATGCACGACGCAAATTTCACCGCGTCCAGGCCGCCCAGGAGTCGTTCCAAGGGCACTTTCGAATCCAATACAACGCGGGTCGCCTGCTCCAGGCGCGGCCCCAGGATCGGATGCTCCAGATAATCACGCGCCTCCTGGAGATCTCGCAGGCCATAGTAAGTGGCGTTCGTGCTGACGCCGAGGCCACGCAGTTGCGGGAAGACAAACCAGATCCAGTGACTCTCTTTGCGTCCACGCTCAAGCTCCCGTATCGCCTGTTCGTAGCTCGATGCCTGGGCCTGGACGAAACGTTCCAGTGATTCGGTCATGTGGGGCTCCATGCAGCTGCAAGGCTGAAAATACAAATGCATCCTGGGTTGGGACAGCCCGGGATAAACCTTTGCTCATTTTCATCAGCAAAGCACTATGAGGCTCAGGCCCCGGCTTCGATACCTGGCGTTGTGGACCCCGAGGGTTCATGGAACATCGCCCGGGATTTACCGGCACGCTTGGCCCGGTAGAGCGCCGCGTCGGCCTGGGCCAGTGCGGCAGAAAACGCGCCGCCGGTCCACAATGTTGCGCCGATGCTGCAACCGATCTTGATGGGCTCACCGGCCAATACGACCGGCTCTGACAGCTTCGCAATCACGCGTTGGGCGGCGCTCTGCAGGCTGCTCAAGGATTCGCCTGCCCGCAGGCGCAGCAGAAGCACGAACTCATCGCCGCCGTGCCGTACGGCAATGTCGCCCTCGCGCACCGCAGCCAGGAGTCGGATGCCGACTTCACGCAGCAGTTCATCGCCCACGGCGTGGCCGAAGCGGTCGTTGACCGGTTTGAAGCCGTCGAGGTCCAGGCACAGGACGCCGAATTCAGGCAGGTCTTGCAACTCGTTGCCCAGTGCCTCGATGTATTTGTCCAGCGCCGCCCGATTGGGCAGGCCGGTCACGACGTCACGGTAGGCAATGCCCTCGACCAGTGCCAACTGACCGCCCTTACGGGTGAGGCTGTCCACCAGATGGCGGATCGCGACGCTGAGTGTTTCGACTTCCCGGGCGCCTTTGAGCAGTGGGATACGCTCATCGGCGCCCTCGGAAAGGCGCGCAGCCGCGTCGGCGATGATGTTCACGGGGCCCGTGAGGATGCCCGCGACAATCCAGCCGATGATCGCGAACACGATGGACAGAATGCCGCCCCACATGAGTATTTCGTTGCGCAATGCCTGGGCCTGGGCGAAGGCGACCTCGGCCGGCTGACGCGTCACCACGGTCCAGCCCAGTCCCGGATACCCGTCGACGCCGACGCTCTGTGCCGCGCCGGCCAGATAAAGATTACCGTCCTGCCAACGCTCCACCGACCAACTCTGCCCACCATCGGCACGCAGGCTGATCCCGACAGGCTTGCCGATCATGTCCTTGGGGCCTAGCAGCACAGTGCCGTCTTTGCTGATGACCAGGAATTCCAGGCCGGGCAGGCGCTTTTGCAAAGGCTCGAACAGCGAGCGTCCGACTTCGGCTGCCCATTCCCAGGAGAGATGCGCCGCGAGCACCCCGGTCAGTTGGCCGGCGGCATCCTTGATCGGCATGCTGATGTCGACGAATTTCATCGCCTCGCCGGACGGGTTGGGCAGCAGCTTGGACAGCATCACCGCCTCGTGCACGTCGCCGATGAAGGTTTGCTCACGGGCGTTGCTGAACACCGGTCGATGGGAGATGTCCGCGCCCTGCAGCAGGCCGCCGGACGAAGCGAGAACCTTGCCGTGCGCATCGGTCAGGCCAATCCAGGAATAACTGGGAAACTGCTGGCTGAGGTGATCGAGCAGCGCCCGCGCCTGAACGGCATCTGCGGGACCGCGCAACGCTTGCAACTGACTCAGGACAGTGAGTCCTTTGGCGCGGCTGCTCATGTCGCGGTCAAGGCGATCGACCATCGAATAGGCGTACTCGCTTAACTGACGACCTGTCTGTTCCTTGAGCCTGGAGATGGACGATTCGCCGATCACGGCGCCAAAGATGCAACTGAGGAGCAGCACGACCAATGCCACGACGATGGCGAAGCGTGCCCGCAGGCTTTGAAAGAGAAGGGAGTACATAGTGTTGCCCCAGGGTGTTATCCAGAAGCCTGAGTTCCCTGGCTTGTTTTTGCTTATCCTCTCAAATTTTCTGCGGCCACGGTACTGGGCGCCAGGGTGAGATCAATCGACCGCAACCGCAGGATCGATGATCGGAGCGGCCAGGATCGGCGCGTCGCAGGGAGGCGCCGATCCATCCGACTGCTTACAACCAGTAACGCAGGCCGAGCATCAACGATTGGGCGTTGTACTCGGTGCTTACGTCGCCCTGGGGCAGGCCCTGGATGTTGCCGAAGTGCGCGTCGCGGGTCTTGAAATACCGATAATCGACGGACATGGACCAGTGCTCGGTGAGCTCATAGCCGACCCCCGCACCGAGTTGATAGGCCCCGACGGTGTCACGGTGGGTGCCGCCGAACTGGACGCCGCCGGCCTCCAGGCCGCTGATGGTCAAGACCGCGTAGCCCAGGCCACCACCGACATACGGGGTGAGCCGGCTGAAGGGAGCAGGCAGGTGCTTGACGTCATACCAGAGGTTGGCCATGACGCTGCTGGCTTCTTCTTCGCCCTTGCCCTCGATACTGCCGCCGCCTTCGTAGACCCGGTGATTGAACTGGTCCAGGGTGTTGCGACGGTAGTTGAGCTCCAGCTCCGGCCGTAGCCCGACCGGGAATCCCCAACCCACTGCAAGCCCGGTGGCGTAGCCCGAGTGCAGCGGCTGGTTGTACTGCATTTCGACGAAATCGAGGTCGTTCTGGGTCAGGTCCTGCTTGGCCACCCAGTTCACGCCGCCCATGGCGCTGACATAGGGGCCGAGCGTGTCGGCGAAGCTGGTCGCTGGTGCGATGACACCCATGCCAATGATGCACATCATGAGGTACTGGGTGTTTTTCTGTAGGTTCATGCTGGGTCCAGAGTAAGGCGGTTATCGATAAGTAAACAAAGGTGGTGCGGTGCGTTCACGCCAGGTGCAGCGGCGAGCGGTTCTTCTCGAACTTCGTCGCGCTCAGGGCATTGGTCCGCTGCTCGGCCAGGTTGCACAGGTTGTCCAGGGCCCGGGTCATCGCGCCGCTCAGCGCTCTGCGCATCAGCCCGCGGTACAGAAAACTCAAGGGGCCAGAGATTTTCGCGCTATGGACGACCTGGGTTTCGTGAGGGGAAAGCCTGCGCATCTGGTGGTCGAACTCAAGACTCATCCAAAGCAGCCTGGCGCTGTTGCGATAGCTCTCATGCAGGCTCACGGCTTCCAGTTTCAGTGGCATCGTCAGGCCATTCTCCAGGACGCACTTGCCCCGGGTTCCGGCGATGAAGGGGCCGTTGAGTTCGCAGTGGCGCACGTCGGTATCCCATAGCGGCGCTTCGGCGAAATTGCTCCAGATCTTCCAGATTTCGGAAGGCGGCGATTTGACTATGACTTGCACTTTTACATCGTTCATGGCGACACCTTGGTTGTGGGGCACGATCATGCCGAGGGTGGGTTCAATCCGCGCCTCAGGCAGCAGGTGCTGATTGACTCAGCACCTGGGCGGTGATGGTGGCTTGACCGATCTTTTCGCCCCGGTTGAACAGGTCGATATAGATGCGGTTGGTTTTGAATGACTGGAACTGCCCTTCAAAACCCGCCTGCGGCGCCAACGACAAGGGGCTGTTGCGCGGGATCGGTCGTTCCAGGGTGAAACTCAGGGCCAACAGGTTCATCGGGATATTGAGCGGAATCCGCAAATGGCTATGGGCAATCTGCATGTAGCACTGACGAGCCACTTCGAGGAAATACACCATCGAACAGTGCTCTGGATCGCCATCGCGGAAGAAGTGCTCATTCGGCAGCTTCACCGTGTCCACGCTCAGCCCCTGGGCGACACCGCTCATGTCGCTGACGATGACGTTCTCCTCCCGGTGCTTATGCAGCAGGGCTTTGTCGCGGCAGGGGGTGGCTGTGAAGTCCACGGCCGGGGATGTCTCGAACGCCGAGCTGTAGGCCATGCCGAGCACGCAGGTGCACATCAGCTTGCCGCCTTGCATGACCTTCGCGTTGAACACGAGAGGGTCGCTGCCTTGTTCCAGGTGCAAATCAATCACACCTTCCTTTTGCACGTACTGCTGGAACTTGATGTTCAGGGTCTTGACGTAGGCAGCCCGGCCACTGAGGAGCGGCGTGGCCAGCTCGACCAACTGCAACACGCCTTCGAGCAGCAGGATGCCGGGAATGTGATCCAACGGGTGATCGAAGAAATACGGATGCGCTTCGTTCACCAACAACTGCGCCTGCAACGACCTGGCGCTGCGCTGGACGTTGGTGATCACTTTGTTTTGCTCACGGCGCGGCCACGGCGTCGGCCGCTGATCCTGAGTGCCGCGATGCAGGGCAAAGAGGCTTTCCATGGCGCGAACCCGCACGCGCAGCCCGGAGAGCACCGTACTGGTCAGCATGTCGCTGAGTTGCAGCACGTCGACGCCGTCATGGCGCGGCTCGGGCGCCAGGCTGACAGGTCGTGTCGGCGCAATCACCGGTTGCAGCTCCTGGGATGCGCCATGGGCGAAACGCAACATGAACGGATGCTTGATGGGCGTGGTGGCGTCGTTTGCCGTAGGCGTCCATTGGCGCAGCTTTTCGGTGAACAACCACATCACGACCTTGCCGGCTTCGCGCACCTCGATCACGCTGTGAGTCGCGCCTTTGAGCAGCACAGCCAGCAGGGTCTCGATGCCAGTGGCTTCCGCCAGGAAACCGGTCCTGTCTTGCAGCGATCCGCTGGCAGGCGCCCCGTGGGGCTTGAGCTCACAGACTTCAATGTTCGAGTACTGGTTGCGCTCTTTGCCCAGCAGGTGGCAGGCCTGTTCCAGTGAGTCGGCGGCATGGGCGAGCACCGCCGCGCGGATCACCAGCAGCGGTTTGTCGTTGCCGGCCGCCTGATAAGGACGCAGGGCCAGCAGCCCCAGGCCTTCCCCTTGCACGGTGGGGGAACGACGAGCGCGCTCGACCTCGATTTCACCGCTGATAAAGCGCCCGGCACCCAGCAACAGCGTGCTGATGCCTTCCTTGAACCATTGCTGCGACGCCAGCAGGGTCTGCCAGAACAACCCGGCGGTGCCCACCAGGGTCTGGTGAAAACCCTTGAAGTCAAAAATCTGTGCCGGATAGCCCGACAGCATGTTTGGCAACATCGTCGCCACGTCGGTCACTTCTACACCAGGCGCCACGCCTTGGCCCCGGGAATAGAAATTGTGGGCGCTGCTGTACGCATTGCTGAAACGTTCGCCGCCCATGTTGCAGCACATGACCATCGCCGTGCCGGCAGAGCCCGCCACGTCCGGCAAGCGTCGCAGCAGATGATTGACCCGATCGGTGATCAACAGCTTGAACGGATCGACATGCGCCAGCGGCTTGGGCCCCATGCCGTAGCCGTCGATATCAATGAGGTGATCCTGCGCCAGGAATTTGCCCAGTAGCGGCTGGGTGGCGGCAACGGTGCAATCAACGAAGCGCCCATAAGGGAACGTCACCGCCGCTGTCGCTGGCTGATCGAGTTGTTGGCTGAACGCCTGCAAGCCATTGTGGCCGGCGAACGCCGCTTCGGCCTCGACGATGGCCAGGTCCAGCGTCAGCACGCCAGAGGCGGGCCGAGGAGCGGCGGGGCGGTTGTCTGGGAGGTATTGATCCACCACCAGGTGAGCGTTGGCGCCGCCGAAGCCGAAACTGGAGATGCCGATGCGGATCGCTGACTGACGATTCGCCAGGGCCTGCATCTGTTCGGTGGCGAGCTTCAGGCAGGTCTCGTCGACTTTCGCACTGGGACGGTAGCCGGGTTGGGGTGGGATGCCTTTATGACGCAGGATCATCAAGGCCTTGGCCAGCGACGCGCCACCGGCGGCCGCCAAGGGGTGACCGATCACCGACTTGATCGAACCGATGGTGATTTTCCGGCCGTCGGCGCGATGAGGCCCGAAGAAACTGTCGAGCGAGGCCAGCTCCGTCGCGTCGCCCAATGGCGTGCCGGTGCCGTGGGTTTCGATGTAGTCCACCTCGCTTGGGTCGAGACCGGCATAGGCGCGTTGGTAAGCCGAATATTGTGCCTGCTTGCCCGGCGCGAACACCGAGCCTTCAGCGCCGTCGGCGGAAAGTCCCAGTGCCCGGACAATCCCCAGTGGCTGACGCTGGGCGAGCAACGCCTGGGAGACAGGCTCCACCAGAAACGCCACCGCACATTCGCCGGGTACGATGCCGTCGGCGTCCTGGCCGAACGCTTCCATGCGGGCCCGGGCGGAAAACGCCGTCAGTTGCGAAAAGCCCAGGAACAGCGCTGGCGGCAGCACAGTGTTGAGCGCCATGACGATCGCGTTATCCGCCTGTCCGCTGTTCACCAGGGCCTGGGCCATATCGATCGCGTAGGGGAACGAGCTACAGGCCGTGTCCACCGACAGCGCCGGCCCGCCCAGGGCGAACGCCGCGGCCAGCTCCGCCACTTGCTCACCGGGCGTATAGCCGCGCAACGCATCGGCGTGTCCGCTCACTCCGGTTGCGAAATAGCTCTCGTCACTCCAGGAAGTGGCGACTACCAATGCCGTGCGTTTCCTGGTCAGAGCCTGCCCAGCCAGTTGGCCCAGCAGCGTCTGAAGCACTTTCTTGCCGATGGCGACCTGCCGCCCTTCATGCCGTGAGGGCGTCGATGGTTCATCGGTCAGGCAAAACGCGTTGTCCAGGTACACCCGGTCCTTTTCACCGGCCTTGGCCGAATAGATCGACGCTTTGTCCAACTCCCAACGTGCCGGCATCGATTCGATGGGCGCTCTCTGCCCCTGGGACAGCAAATGCCAAAGCGCCTCCGTCGAAGGCGCTCCTGGAAATTCGCCGGCCATCGCGCTGAAGCAGAACGCGTCCTCTGTAGTGACTGCGCCACTCATACCTTGTCTCCTGATCACCAAATGCTGGGTGATCGCTCGATCACCCGGATTCCATTCCTTTTTCGCCTGCGCCTGGCTCAGCTCAGCCTTGCCAGGAGGGACATGGCGTCCTGCGGTGTGCGCCGGGACATCAGTGCTTCACCGGCAAATTCGCTGGTGGCGCACTGTTGAGCCATGGATTGGCAGAGCGCTTCCCGGGCAAACCCGTTGAGACCCAACTGTGCGAAAGGCGTCTGGATGTCGATCGACTGCGGCGCGTCGGTGACCAGGGGTGAAAGGGCGCCGATCAGCGGATGGATGTCCGGCTCCTGAGCGACCGTTGCCGTGCCCGGTTGCTCCTCGTCCGGCGCCGCTACCGGCTGGGGATTGGCCAGGGCCATGGTGATCAGCTCAATGGTCGCCTGGGGGAATTTCGCATTGGCCAGCTCGCTGCCGTTGGCTTTCAGTTGCGGCCACATCGCGACAACTGATTCGAGAAAGTCCAACTGCACCAGAGAGTCCAGGCCCAGGCTCTCGTAGCTCTGGGTCGGGTCGATCTGCTCGACGGTGAACCCGGTGATGGTCGCCAGTTGCTCCAGTACCCAGCCTTGGACGTCCACCCCAGGCGCTTGAGGATCGGCTTCGAGCCGTGCCAGCAAGACCGTGGGCGTGGGCGCATCGAACAGCTCGGAGGTCAGGGCCTTCTTTTCCGGGAAATGCTGACCCAGGGATTCGAACAGGTCCACCAACCCCAGGGAGTCGATTCCCAGGCTTTCGAAACTTTGATCGAAGTCGATCTGCTCCGGCTTGAAGCCGGTGACCGAACTGATCTCGGCGCGCAGCCACCGGGCATAATCGAGTGCCGGTGCCTGTTCGATCGCGGGGGCCTGGGCCATGACCGGTGCGTTCGACTGCACCGGGTCCAGCATCGCCACGCTTCGATTGACCGGAGCTTCGATGCCTTGGGCATAGACACCCTCGAGCACTTGTTGATGCGCATTGAAGTAATGCGCAGTAACGGACTCGGCCTGCTCCAGCAGACGCAACAAGATCGATTCCTTGGCGATATTGGATTCGCACAATGAATCGATGATTTTCTCCGAGAGGGAAAAGTAGCTATGAGCTATTTTTCCGTTGGACACGATAAATTCCTGCACGACATCGTTGAGTTGCAAGCGCATGAGGTTCTCCTAACCAAAAGTCGGGTGAAGTTTCCAGAATCAGGAAAAATCAAAAGTCATGGCCCAGGGCAGGGCCTTGTTCGTATCAGTTCATCAACGGGCAGTTGTCAAAAAGACACTTCAAAGTTGGAGTTCCACTGCGTCGATCTCGGCAGGCGTTGTTTTCGTGGCTCCTTTGAGCAGCCCGGATCTGACGTTCAGATAGGTAACGAGTGTCATTGCATCGGCACCCTGGAAGGCGATGTAGCCATCAGGGCGGATCAGCATCAACGTGCCCGGCTGGGCGTGGTAACGCTTATGCAGGCGCCAGTCAGGATCCAGCAGCGTCGAGTGCCAGGCCGGCAGCCCGTCGCAGCTCAAGGCATCGATCACGCAATAAGCCTTGATGCCCGGATAGTCCTTTTCCACCGATGCGGCCAGCGAGTAATAACCTGGCAGCAATGGCGAGAACTGATCGGCCGCGCTGAAAATCAACAGCGTGAAGGTGCCGTGGAACAAGTCGATCAGGCGTTTGGGCGGCAATCCTTGCAATTGCCACAACTCAACGTCGGGCGCCAGTTGTCCGGCCCGGGGCACCGGCGATTGGAACTCGGGTTTTTTACCTTTCTTGTCCCAATTCTTGCGCTGCTTCTTGGTCAGCGATTCCTGGATGTACTCACTTTTGCCGTAGTGGTATTGATGACCGGAAATCATCGACGGCAGTTTGCGTTGGACTTTTTTGCGGTTGCTCAGCAGCGGCAGGATGTTGTCCCGCAACCAGACCAGAGGGCGATTGCGCACGGTGATCAAACCCGTCAACCGGTGCGCGGTGTTCTCGACTTCGAGGGCCACTGGATAGCGTTCTTCGTTGTAGCTTTCCAGCAAGGACGGATCGGCCAGGCCCTGATCGACATAGGCCATTTTCCAGGCCAGGTTATAGGCTTCGGAAACCCCCAGGTTCATCCACTGCCCACCAATCGGGCTGCCGATATGCGCCGAATCCCCCACCAGGAACACCGAGCCCTGCTGCATCGACTGCACTCGACGGTGCTGGAAAGAGGCGATGGTGGTAGAGGAGATATTCGACAGGGTCATGTTCTGCCCGCGTCCTTCGCACAGCCGCTGGAAATTCTCCAGGCTCAGGGAAGGGCGTTCACCTTCCGGTGGCAGGTTGTAAGGCATCTCGATGAACAAGCGATAGCGGGACTGATCGCTGATCGGCGCCACGGCCACATAGCCGTCCTGCGCGCCTAGGAAGAATGCGCCTTCATCCTTGCTGCCGGACCACTGGATATCGGCATCGGCGAGCATGAAGAAGCGGTCGTAGGACGAGCCTTCGAAGGTCATGTCGAGGCGTTTTCTGATGTTGCTGCGCGCGCCGTCACAGGCAGCGACCCAGCGCGTGGTGAAGTTTTCCTCGGTGCCGTCGCCGTGGCGCAGGGTCATGCGCACCGAACCCGGTTGGTTTTCGATATCGACCAACTCGGTGTTCCACTCCACTTCAGCGCCCAACTCGTTGAGTCGCTCCAGCAGAATCTTCTCGGTCTGCGGCTGAGGCAGGCTCAGGAGCAGCGGATAGGTCGCATCCAGGTAGGAGAAGTTGTAGTTCAGCACGCGTTTGGCGTTCGACTGCACCGAAAACTGGTTGATCTTGAAGCCGTCGCTGACGGCCTGGTCGGCCACGCCCAGGTCGCGGAAAATTTCCAGGGTACGCGAGTGGATCGCCATCGCTTTGGTCGCTGTCGAAGGCCCGGCGTTTTTTTCAATGATGCGGAACGACACGCCCCATTTTTTCAGCATGATTGCCAGGGACAGGCCAATCGGGCCGGCGCCTACGATCATCACGGTCGGGGCGCTTGCAGGGCGTTTGAAATGCTTGGGGGCCAATGTGCTCAAAGTGTTCATCGGTCAGTACCAGTTTCTGTAGAAAGGGGAGTTGGCAATGCCGAGCAGGGCGTCGTCGCCTGACGAGTCGCCGTAGGCATAGATGTAGAAGTCATCAAGGTTGCTCAGGCAGCCTTTGAGCCGGGTGACTTTCTCCCTTTCGACGCAGTTGGTACCGGATATCCCGCCGGTCAGCCGGTTCCTGGCCGTGGCCAGGCGAGTGCCGCACACGTAGTCGAAGCCGGCGGCCTGGCCCCAGGGGATCAGGTAGTTCTCCGGCGAATTGCTGACCAGCGCGGTGATGTGCCCCATGGATTGATGCCATTGCAACCGGCGCAGCGCCTCGGGCCGCAGCCAGAGCGGGAGCAGTTCGCTGATGAAATATTTGGCGTGTTCACGCTCTTGCTCCACCGACAGGCCGCCCAGGTAGCAGGCAATGAAGGCCAGCCGGGCTTGCATCAACGGCGTGATGCCAACGAGCACGCTGAGCATTTTTGGCAGCAGAGGGATGATCCTGAGCCAGAACGCACGGGTGCCGGCGATGTAGCGCATGTAGCGCCAGAACGTGTGCCGGTCAGTCAATGTGCCGTCAAAATCGAAGACAGCCAGTACCGGTTTTGTGTGGTCAGCTTGCATAAGCCTCTTCCTTGAGAGAAATGATCTCGATGGTCTTGGGCAGCTTGAAGCCCGACAGGTACTGCGCGAGCAGGGTGGCAAGAGCGCCTTGACTCAGGTCACCGCGCGCCTCGACGCACAGGTGCAGTACGTTGACTTCCTTGTGGTCGGGGACGATGTAGGCCTTGGCGCGGACCACGTCGGGATGCTTCAGGGCGATGGATTCGATTTCCGTGAAATCGACCATCTGCGCCTTGATCTTCGAAATGCGCAGGCGTTGGCAGTAGAAAAACACGTGCCCGTCATCGTCGCGCCAGACCAGGTCTCCGCTGTGAAACCAGCCGTCACGGAAGAACCGGGTATTGGCCTCCTCGGCGTCGCTGTAACCCTCGATCACCATCGGGCCGCGGATCAGCAACTCACCAATGCGTCCAGGTGCAACGTCCTGGCCCTGGGCGTCGATTACCCGCAGTTGCACGCCGCTGATCGGTTGGCCCATGGCGCCTCGGTGCACGTCGCCAATCGAACTCTGGACAATCACTGGCATGCTTTCAGTCAGACCGTAGCCTTGCAGCACCGGTTTACAGCCCAGGAGTTTCCCCAGTTTGTCGGCTTCATCGGCCGGCAGATGGCTGCCGCCCGAATAAATCATCAGTTGCGGGTGCAGCGGCAGCGGCGCGCCTTTGCGTTTGGCCAGCCGGGTATTGAAGTAGCGGATGACGTCGGGGACCAGGCAGGCAAAGGTCACCTGATGTTCCGACAGGACCTCTGCCAGGTCGCGATTGAGCAGCGTGTTGGTCATCAGCAGGGTGGCGCCGATGCTCAACGGGAACACCATCATCACCGACAGTCCGAAGATGGCGTACAGCGGCAAGGTCACCAGGTGAACGGAACCGACGCCCTGCGGATGGAAATGCTCATGCAGCCCATCGCTCGATTGCGTCAGGTCCAGATAGCGGTGACAGACCGCCAGGGGCTTGCCCAGTCCTCGATAGGTGAACTGCATCGAAACGATCGGATTGCCTTCGGGCATCAGCAACGGAACGGCTTCTAGCGGCAGTTCCGAGCAGACCGTTGCGTGGGCGGGCAGGGGCGACGACCGCTCACCGTCGACATCCAGCACCAAGGCGTGGCGAACGCCATTGGCAGGCTGGAATGTCTCGCTGTGTTGCTCCATCAGCGCTTCGGTCGTCACCACCACCATCGGCCTGGCGATGCTCACGACACCGGTCATCTCAAAGGGGGTCAGTTTGTAGTTCAAGATGACCGGGATCGCCCCGCGCCCGACAATCGCCAGGTAATAGGCAATGAACGCCACGCCGTTGGGCAAGACCAGCGCGACCTTGTCGCCGGGCGAGACATCCAGCGCCGTGAGCGCGCCGTTGCATTCTTCCGCCTTGATTCGCAACGCCCTGTAAGTGACGGTCTCTTCTTCCGCGTCCAGGTGGCGAATAGCAACCTGATCGGGAAAAGATTCCGAAAAACTGACAAAGCGATGCAGAAAACCTTCTTTATATAAAAGGTCTTTCATTTACCAACCTCTCTCAATCCTTGGATGTATGGCTAGTCAAAAAAAGTACTACAGAGGCAGGCTATATATGAATTGTTTCAATTAAGCATCTATGTAGTTATTGTTCCGATACCAATTAAGCGTATCGGTCAGTGTTTCAGTTACCGGGCGGAATTTGCACTCCAGTTCCCGCGAACTTTTGTTATGGCTGAAGTGTGTACGGCCTTGTTCCTGCTCCATGAGCTTGACCGTAGAGGTGCTGATAAGTACCGGCTTCTTGGTAATGCGGTAATAGCCTTCGTAAATAAGGGCAATGATCCGCAACATCAGCAGCGGAACTTTGCGTTCCGGCGCCTTTACACCACTGACGCTGGACAGTGCCTGGAAAATGCTGTTCATGTCCATGTGCCTGCCCGCCGCCAGGTAGCGCTCTCCGGACCTGCCGCGGGTGATGGCGGCGATTTGATGCTCCGCCACATCCCGGGCGTCGACCACGGAGAAGCTGCCGGGAAGTACGCCGGGCAGTTTTTGTCCGACAAAATCGAGCAGGAATTGTCCTGAGGAAGTAGGGCCGATATCACCGGGACCAAACATCCAGCCCGGCAGTACCATGGCGATGAACATGTCCGGGTGCTGCGCCAGGAATTGTTGGACCTTCTGCTCGGACAGTATTTTGCTCAAGTAGTAATCGTCAGCCTCCGCTTCACTGCGGGACATCGTTTCATCGATCACTTGATCTTTATTGCCCTTGAGGACGGCAATCGAAGAGGTGTGGACCGCACGCCGGATGCCGGCGTCGTAGGCGGCTTGCAGCAGGCGCTCGGTGCCGGTGACGTTGGTGTCGTAGAGTTTTTGCCAGTGTTTTCCGCCCTTGTAGCTGTCACGGAAATACGCCGCCGTGTGAAACAGCGCATCACAACCCTGCAGGGCGTGGCTGAAGGCTTCGACGTTGAGCATGTCGCCTTCGACCAGCTCAACCGGCAGGCTACCGAATTGCTTGCGGGCTTTTTCTACAGAGCGAACCAGCGCTTTAACCTTGATGTTTCGTTTCAGCAGCGCGTGAACGACATTGTTTCCGAGCAGGCCAGTAGCACCTGTGACGAAGGCATATTCCATTAAGATCCAGCTCCCTGTGAGATGACCGGTCGCCGCATCGGGTCTTGATCGCTGACTCGATGCCTTGGCCGGGCGTTGGGCTCCACCAACGGCGCAAGTAGAAACCATACGGTATCTGAAAATCAAGTGGTATTTCGCAATCCTGCACCTGGAGCCGGGAAATCAACGCATCAAGGCTCGGGGCGCGAGGCAGGCGGCCTTGTGATCCTCCGCTGAGCTGGCAACTACATGGCCATTACATGGCATTTCTTAAATTTCAAAACTTAAAATGTAAATGCTAGGAGGAGGCGAGTATAAGATATGATGTCTGACGCCGATGCTGTGCGGTGACTAGGCGATGTGTCGCATCCAGTTACAAGTGCATATTTTTTAGTGGGCCAAAGGAGCCGAGGGCGTGATCAAAAAGAGACTAGGTCGAGAAGAGAGCCAGCAAGTAACAAGAGATAAATTGTTCGATACAGCCACCGATCTGATGATCAAAAAAGGCTTTCACGCCGCAAGCGTAAACGCCATTTCCGAAGAGGCGGGTTTTTCTAAAGGCGCCTTCTTTTCCAACTTTGAAAGCAAGTCCGATTTGCTCCTCCAGTTGACTCAACGATTCAAGCGCGTTGAAATCGACCGTTTGAGCGCGACCTTGAACGCAGGGTATTCGTCGGAGCAACTGACCCAAGGCTTGAATGCTTATATCGACACGCTGAAGAACAACACCAATTGCGCAATTCTGGACGCCGAGCTCCAGCTTATCGCTCTTCGTGACGAAGAGTTTTCAGCGCATTACTACGATTTGCACGAAGAAAACAGCGAAGCCTTGGGCAAGTTGATTACCATCATCTTCAATCATGCCGGGAAAAAACCGCCCTTGGCCTATGCCGCACTTGCCCGAACTTTCACGGCGTTGGCGGAAGGTTTGATATTGCAAGGACATAAAGATCCGGCGGCTGAAATCAAACTGGTGCTGGACTCGCTTATCCAGACTGCGGAGCCTTTGTGAAACTGGCCTTTTGAATATGTCCGAGGCCCTACCTCGGGCAGCAGGCACAGTTGTAATCCGCTCAATGTGTTGCAGGTCTAGTCGCGCTGTCAGCCAGGCGTCGATTTTTTTGCGGATCATGTCCATCAGATACTTGCCCACCTGCTCACCTTCTGGTGCATCTGGCCGGCCAGTTGGAGCGCGGGATGCCTTGGGCTGCCCGCACGCCGTGGATCCGAGCTGGCAACCTGTGAAAAAGTCAGGTCAGGACCGGCGCAATTCTCCCGGACTGATCCCCAGGCGCTGCTTGAAGACTGTTGTCATGTGCGCCTGAGAGTTGAAGCCGCAAGCGAGGGCGATCTCGCTCAATCCGGCGGTTGAATCACGCAGCAAGGCACGCGCCTTGGCGAGACGGCGGTCGATCAGGTAGCTGTGGGGGCTTTTCCCCGTGGCGTTCTTGAAGGCCCGCATGAAATAGCCTTCGGACAATCCGAGCAGTTGCGCCATGGTGTGTACACCCAACGGCCCATCGAGGCCTGCGTCGATGAACTCATCCAGCAGGCGCATCCGGTTACTGGTGAGGACGCCCTGGGGCGATTCCATGGCCCCGACCGTTCGTTCAGCCAGTCCGATGGCCCAGGTTTCCCAATCGTCTTCGACCGAAGCCCGCAACAGCGCGCCGCGCATGCGGTGCGCGAGAGCCATGGCTTGGCGGTCGATACGATTATTGAAGGGCTGGGTGCCTTCCAGCGCCGTTGCGTCGGTGCGAATGACGCGCAGGTATTCGCCACCCAGGGGGGATTCGGAAAAAACATCGCAGCCCACGGGGACGAACGCCAAGCCATTGGGCATGGCGTCGAAAGGTTGCACCCGGTCGCTGCCGATGGCGTGCAAGCCGCGCTGGCTGTCGAAGGCAAAGCCGATGGCCGACTGGCTCGCTACGTACCGGGTAGCGTAGGCGCTGCCCGGCAACAACTCGATCGCCCAGGGGCCTGCCTCGATGCGGCGGATCGGTTCGGGTTGCGGCGGCTGTCGGCGGTTTCGATGGCTCATGGGCAACATAGTAGAGAAGTGCAGCCCTGAAAGTCAGGTCAGTTTTTTGAAAGCCGGCCTGCAGTGTCCATGCCTAGACTGGGCCAAAACCTGGAGGCTGAACCATGCACCCACTGACACTCGACGCTATCGAACAGGCTGCCCGCCATGTCTACCAAGTCATGCCCGCCACTGCCCAGTACGCCTGGCCGTTGCTGGCCGAACGGCTCGGTTGCGCGGTATGGGTCAAGCACGAGAACCATACGCCGACTGGCGCTTTCAAGGCGCGTGGGGGGGTGACCTTCATGCACTGGCTCAAGCGTGAGCACCCGCAGGCAAAGGGCGTCGTCACGGCGACCCGCGGCAACCATGGCCAGAGCCTGGCGCTGGCAGCCAGGGCGTTGGGTTTGAAAGCACTGATCGTCGTGCCCAAAGGCAATTCGCTGGAAAAAAACAATGCCATGCGCGGTTTTGGCGGCGAAGTGATCGAATACGGTCGGGATTTCGATGAGGCCCGTGAAGAGGCTGCGCGCCTGGCGCAAGTCCACGGCCTGTTCCTGGTGCCACCGTTCCACCCTGAGCTGGTCAAGGGCGTGGCGACCTATGCCCTGGAGCTGTTCAACGCGGTGCCGGACCTGCACACCGTCTACGTGCCCATCGGTTGTGGTTCCGGCATCTGTGCGGTAATCGCCGCGCGGGATGCGCTGGGCCTGAAGACGCAAGTGGTAGGCGTGGTCTCCACCGAGGCCACGGCGGCGAAGTCGTCATTCGAGACGGGTACGCTGTGCGAAACCGCCTCGGCCAATACCTTCGCTGACGGCCTCGCCGTGCGCCGCCCGATACCCGAGGCATTTGCCATCTACAGCGCTGGCGCGGCGCGAATCGTGGCGGTCAGCGATCAGGAGATCGCCGAGGCCATGCGGGTTTACTACACCGATACTCATAACCTCGCAGAAGGCGCCGGCGCGGCGGCCCTGGCAGCGCTCATGCAGGAGCGTGAAACGATGCGGGGCAAAAGGGTGGCGGTGATCCTGTCTGGCGGCAATGTTGACCAGTCGGTGTATGGGAAAGTGATCGGCTAACGATGGCTTGCTGTTAATCGAAGGGAAAGGATCAGCAGTCAATTAGACCGATTATTTCTTACGGTTATTTATATAGACCTCAATGGAATAGCTGGAGCCGAGGGATCGCAGCTGTTGCCGATTTGAATTCTGCAATGGCTGCAAAATCGTCGTTAAAGAAGACAGGTCGGCGCTGACCGCATCGTTCGGGCTGCTTGAGCGTTCGTTCCGGCTGTTCGATCGCCATCTTGTTGGGCCTGGGGCAATCCTTAGAATGCGCCCCATCAGCTTCGTCCAACTATCGACTTTAGGGAGCAACACCATGATGAATGCCATGCAAATGCCGATGAACACCACCATGCCGATGATGCCGATGATGGGCATGCCGATGATGATGGCGACCATGTCCTGCGAAATGATGGACGACGGCATGATGTGCAAAATGATGCCCGCTGCCGGCATGGACATGGCCATGTTCAAGAACAGCGCCGAAATGATGCAGATGATGATGAACTGCGGCATGCCGATGATGATGCACTGCGCCAACATGAGCATGATGTGCATGTCTCAGGCGAGCATGGCGATGCCGATGTCGAGCATGATGATGCCGATGCCAACCATGGGCATGCCGATGCCATCGATGAAGTGCGTGATGGAATGCACGGTGATGGCTGACTGCATGATGTGCAAAATCATGCCGATGGCCGGCATGAACATGGACATGATGAAAAACTGCTGCGCGCTGATGATGAAAATGATGAACGACTGCGGCATGCCAATGATGATGAGCTGCAACGGCATGCCGATGATGTGCTGCACCTGCTGAGACTGACGCAGTCCACTGTGGTGAGGGAGCTTTCTGTGGCGAGGGAGCTTGCTCCCGCTGGGCTGCGCAGCAGCCCCCTTTTGTGAGCGCTTCGCGCTGGAGCGCCAGCCCGGTCAAGCGGGAGCAAGCTCCCTCGCCACGACAGGCCCCCTCGCCACATGAGTCCGCCGAACTGCTTTCAGTCCAGGCGTTCCGGGTAGGTCACCACCAGGTACGCCACGGCTTCACTGTCGGCCGGGTTGCGATAGCGGTGAGGCTGGTCGGCATAGAATAGAATCGAGTCGCCGGTGGAAAGCAGGTAACGTTCCTCGTTGACGCTGATTTCCAGCACGCCTTGGGACACCACCAGGTTCTCCTGGACACCCGGCCCGTGTCCGTCGGATTGTTCTTCGCCCAGAGGGCTCAGGCGCAGCTCATAAAATTCCGATTGGCGTGCCACGTCGAACGGGAACAGCGTGCGACTGACAAAAGCGCCGTTGGCGCTGACCAGGCGTTTGCTCTGAGCGGCTGACAGTACCGCCACCCCCTCGAAAGCCCGATGCTCCAGAAACGCGGCCACCGACACCTTCAAACCCTTGGCGATTTTGCACAGCACCTTGATCGACGGCACGCTGCGCCCGGACTCGATCTGCGCCAGCATGGCCCGGCTGACACCGCACTGGCGGGCGAGGGCGTCCAGCGACAGATGACGCTTGCCCCGCAGGCGTTGCAGGTTCTGCCCGACCCGCTCGCAGATCGGGTCTTCATCCAACGCTTCGAGGTTGTTCAGGTCCACCTCGGGTTCGTCCGCGCTCGTCAAAAAGCGCGAGGGCTCCTGGGCGCTCACGCGTTGTATGTCCTGGTGGAATGGGACGCCTGGACCCACTGGAACACCTGGTAACCGGCATTGCGTGCATACATCTCCCACAAGGCCCGGGCCAATTGTTGGGCCTGCTTGCGTTTGCGAAATTGGGCGAGGTCGATAACGTTGTCAGTCTGTTTCATGGGGCACTTCACTGTCTTGACCAAGGGGCGGATGAGTTGAGCCTACGTGGTTATTTTTATAACTATAAATACTTATTTTTTATTTATTAATTCCTGTGCGTTCTAGTGAAGGCGAGCGATCAAATCACGTGGGCGCGCTGCAACTCGGTCAAGGCCAGCGCCTTGAGTCTGGCCAGCAGCGGGTCGCGGCGGTCTCGCGGGTGCTCCAGCGATACCGCCAGTTCCTGGCGAATACTGCTGGGCCGGTTATCCATCACCAGCACCCGGTCGCTCAGGTACAGTGCCTCGTCGACATCGTGGGTCACCAGCAACAGGGCAATGGCATGGCGCTCGGCCAATTGCAGTAGCAGCTCCTGCAGTTTCATCCGGGTGAAGGCATCCACCGCGCTGAAGGGCTCGTCCAGTAATAGCACCTGCGGCCGTGAGTACAGGCCGCGGGCAATCGCCACCCGTTGCGCCATGCCTCCGGACAATGCCTTGGGCAAGGCATCGGCGAAGCCCGCGAGCCCGACTTCCTCGATCAACTGCGCGACCCAGGTCTTGTCGTACTGGCCGTCGTCGCTGAAGCCGATGTTCTGTTCCACCGTCAGCCAGGGCATCAACCGTGGCTCCTGGAACACAAAGGCCAGGGGCCCGGTATCGCTGAGCCGTTGCCCTTCGAAATCCTGTTCAAGGCCGGCGATGATGCGCAGCAGGGTGCTTTTGCCACAGCCGCTGGGCCCCAGCAGGCTCACGGTTTCCCGGGGTTGCAGTTGCAGGTGGATATTGTTCAGGACGGTGGTGGCGGCGAAGGTCTTGCGTTCGACGTGTATACCCAGCAGGGCTTGGCTCATTAATCGATTCCTTTGCGTTGGGCTTCAGCTGCCTTGCCCGTTGAAGGTGTCACGCCAGGCCAGGAAGCGTTTTTCCAGGCCGGCGAGGAGGCCGTCGCTGAGTTTGCCCAGCACCGCGAGCACGATGATCGCTGCCAGCACGATGTCCGGCCGCGAGGTTTCCCGGCCATCGCTGAGCAGATAGCCCAAGCCTTTGGTCGCCGCGATCAGTTCGGCAGCCACCAAAAACATCCAGGCCAGGCTCATGCCGCTGCGCAAACCGGTGAACAGGCCGGGCAGGGCAGCCGGCAGAAGAATCCGCCGCACCAGGCGGCGCCGGCTGAAACCATACATATCGCCGACCTCCACCAGCTTGCGGTCGATGTTGCGAATCGCCGCCACACCGTTGAGGTACACCGGAAAGAACGCGCCGATGGCGATCAGCACCACCTTGGAAGTTTCGTCGATGCCCAGCCACAGCAGGAGCAACGGCACCCAGGCCAGGCTGGGAATCGAGCGCAGGCCGGCGAAGGTCGGCTCCAGATACGCTTCGGCCTCCCGGCTCAAGCCGACCCAGGCGGCAAAGAGCAACGCCAGGCTGGCGCCGATGGCAAAGCCCAGCAGAACCCGCAGCAGGCTGGCGCCGATGTGTTTCCACAGCGCGCCTTCGGCCAGGTCGCCCAGGGTCAAGGCGATCTCGCTGGGCGCCGGCATCTGGTAGGAAGGCAACCAGCCGATGCGCACGATGATTTCCAGGGCCACGATGATCAGCGCTGGCAGGACCAGGCCCTTCAAGCGCGGTCGCCAGCGGGCAAGATTCAACGGGGGCGTACTGCCGGATGTGGACAGGCCCAGCGCACCGGACAATTCTTTGCGAGCCAGGTCGTTGCTGTTGCTGCTCATGATGCTCCTTGGGCAACGCCGACCCCATGCCTGGCGCGGGGCCGGTGTCGTCCGGGCGGTGAGTTATTGACGGGCCACGGCTTGCTGGCGACCGGTGTCGAGCAGTTGGTCGATCACCTGATCCACGTTCACGCCGCGCCGTACCAGGTCCTCGGATACCAGGATCGGCGCGGCAGCCTTGGACGCCAGCACGTCCTGGGCGCTCAACTGCGGGTTGCCAAGGTCGGTGCGCGACAGTTGCAGCCTGGCGACTTCCAGTGGCAGGCCGGACTCGTCGGCCAGTAGCCTGGCCAGTTCCTGAGGATGCTGGACCGCCCACTCACGGGCCTGTTCGTAAGCCTTCAGCACGGTATCGATGGTTTGCCGATGCTCCCGGGCATATTGCTCCGTGACGCTGACCACGCCGTAGCTGTTGAAATTGGGGTTGCGGTACAGCAGGCGCGCACCGGCCTGTACTTCACTGGCGGCCATGTGCGGGTCGAGGCCGGCCCAGGCATCGACATCGCCCTTTTCCAGCGCGACGCGGCCGTCCGGATGTTGCAAGTGCACCAGCTCCACATCGTCTTTGCTCAGTCCGGCCTGTTGCAGGCTGCGCAGGGTAAACAGATAGGGATCGGTGCCCTTGGTGGCGGCGATTTTCTTGCCCTTGAGATCGGCGACCGTCCGGTACGGCGAATCCTTGCGTACCACCAGGGCGGTCCACTCGGCGCGGCTGTAGACATACACCGACTTGATCGGGCTGCCGTTGGCCCGGCTCAGCACCGCCGCGAGGCTGGCCGAGGAGGCAAAGTCGACGCCGCCACTGTTGAGGTATTCCAGGGCGCGATTGCTGCCTTGGCTCAGGACCCAGCTTACTTTGGTCTGGGGCAGGGCTTTTTCCAGATAACCGAAATGCTTGAGCACCAGGCTGACCGGCGAGTAATAGGCGAAGTCCAGATGCACCTCAGCCGGAGGATTTTCTGCGGCCTGGGCCAGTGGATGCAGTCCCAGCGCCAGCACACAGGCGCCGATCAGGTATCTGGCGCGGGCCAGGGGAAAGCGCAAATTCGGTTTCATGGGACAGCTCCAGGCAAGGCGGGTGAGGGCAATTTTTCTTATTTCCGAAAAATCGGAATGTCGGAGCGAATCCTGACTGAAAGGAATATTGCAGTCTCTGTGCCATCGCTGGAAAAGCCGCGGTTCTTGAGGTCTGGCGGAAGGTGACATCAGCAGCAAGTGTTGTCAGATCAACACTTGGGCCACATCAGTGTTGCTACAGGAACAACGTCCGCGCCCGGATCGCTATAGCGATCCGGGCGCGGACCTGTCGATTACGGGATCAGCACGACTTTCGCGCTGCTGCCATGGGCGATCAGCTCGTACTGGGCCTTGCCTTCCGCCAGGGGGATCTCAACGATGTCCTTGGGGGCTTCGATGAGGCCGGTATCGAAGTGGATGCCGAATTGCTCAAGCATCCGCGCGCAGTCGGTATTGTCGTAAAGCAGCGAATTCACGCCGACCAGCACGCCACCCTTGCGATAGAGCGCCAGGGCGGGGAAGTGCACCATGCCGTCCGGCGGGGCGGCAATGATTGCAATACGGCCAAAGTTGGCCAGCGCGGGGACCGCCTCCGGAAGCCAGAAACCGGTGGTGTCAAAGATCACCTGGGCCCCACCCGGGAAGATTTCGCCGACCTGCTCGGCCAGGCTGCCGGGTGCGCCAAGGACGATGACGTCGTAGCCCTTGGCTTGCAAGCCATGCACCTGTTCCGCCCGGCGAACGGCAGCCAGTACGCGGGCGCCGCGGGCTTTCGCCAGGGCCAGCGCCGCACTGCCGACCGCGCCATTGGCGCCGATCACCAGGAACGTTGTGTCGCGCTGCACCTGGGCGCGTTCGACGGCATCGTAGGCGGTGGTGAAAGGCACGCCGATCGCCGCCGCTTGCTGGAACGACAGACTTTGCGGCTTCAACGCTACACCGCTGGCCGGCACCGTAAGGAACTGCGCATGGGAGCCGTCACGCAGGAAGCCGGGGCCCTTGCCGGTGCCCCAGACGGCCTTGCCCAGCAGATGCGCCGGGCCTTGCTCGACCACGCCGGCGAAATCACGCCCAGGCACACGGGGCAGGGTGGTGTAGGGGAAACGTCCGAGTACATTCTTGACGTCGCTGGGGTTAAGCCCGGCGGCTTCGACCCGGATGAGCACTTCATCGGGGCCGGCGACGGCCGTTGGCAAGTCGACCAGGCGCAGGTGGTCCAGGCTGCCGGTGGCGGAAAATTGAAGGGCTTTCAAGCGGCGATACTCCTCGATAAAAGGTGCGTCGAGGATAGCGTCCGCACTGATAGCGGACCTGCCAGAGAGTTTCGCCTATCGGACAACATCCTTGGATGTCATTGCGCTTTTGTACGACGAAGGCGCGACGCCCAGGGCGCGACGGAACATTTCGCTGAAACTGCTCAGCGTGTAGCCCAGTTGCGTGGCGATGGAGCTTACCGGCAATCCCTCCAGCAACGACGCGACGGCATGGGCCAGTTGTACTTGGCGCCTCCATTCGGTAAACGTCAGGCCCAGCTCGGCGTGGAACAATCTTGCCAGGGTGCGCGTGCTGGCCCCCACCGATTCCGCATGCTGCTCAAAGGACAGGCACAGGCTGGGGGCATCGAGAACCGCCTCGCACAATGTGCGCAAGCGTCGATCCCCTCCGGCGGGCATGGGCACCTTGAGGACCGCCGAGCGCAGTTCACGAAGCTCCAGCACCAACAGGTTGTCCAGCGCATCGCGCATCGCCGGGTCTGGACGCTCATCCAGCGTTACCCGCCGGATGATCAGCTCGCGCAGCAGTCGGCTGACCTCCAGCACCTGCAACTCAAGGCCCACTGTATTGGCCAGTTCGGTGCGTAGATAGAGATTGCGCATTTCCAGGGGCGACACGACGCGAATCCCATGGCTCACCCGGGGCGGCAACCATACGGCGCGTTGGGGCGGAACCAGCAGGGCCGCCTGGGTGGTATCGACCCACATGACGCCACTTTCGGCATACAGCAACTGGCCCCATTCATGGCTGTGGGGGTCGATCACCTTGCCTTCGGGATAGGTGCGGGCGAGCGGTTGAACAAGATGAGTCGTGCCCGCCAGATCGGGAGGGGTAGCGAGGGCCATGGCTGGAACTCAAGACAGTGACCTGTGCCTTTTATCACAAGTGGACGGCGTGGGCGGGTCCACGTTGTCCTGGGGCGAGGGGCTCATGTCTGCTGGGGATCACTCCAGCGCTGGAACCACCAGCGCAGCCGGGAAATCGGTTTGCCTTCGGCATCCAGCGGCCGGCCGTCCTCGGCGTAGGCGTGGGCCGGTTCCAGCAGCTGACCGTTGAGGTAGCGCGCCTCGACGGCGGGCTTGCCGTTGGGGTGCAGACGACGATAGTGGCCGTCGCGCACGCCGTCGCGGTAAAACTCGATTTCGGCCAGTTGCCCATCGGGAAAATAAGTATTCGCCTCGCCGTGCAGCAATCCGGCGCGGTAGCTGGCCTGGCGCTGCAACCCGCCCTCGGCGGCATGGAAACGGGCCACGCCGTGCAGTTTGCCCTTCACGAACGGCAAGACCGCCGAGACCTTGCCGTTGGGATGGTACAAGATGCTGCTGCCTTGCAGCTCGCCGTGTTGATAATTGAGTTTGGCTTGCGTGCGCCCGGCTTCCTCTATTTTCAACGGGCCGTCGAGGCGACCGTCCACCAACTGCCCATTGAGCTGACTGTCGTCCCGTTCCACCTCGAGTTTTTTCGAAGCCATCGTGCGCTCCCGTCAGTTGACCTTCACCAGGCCGCCCTTGATCGTCAGCATGCCGCCGCCATCCACGGTCTGTTCGGCGGCGGCCTTGTTCACCAGGCTGACGCCCGCGTCGTTGGTCAGGGTGGTGCCGGCCTTGTTTTCCAGTGACGTTCCGGCCTGATTGCTCAATGCCGTGCCGGCCTTCTGGCTGATGGACGTGCTGGCCTGGGCCGCCAGGTCCGCGCCGCTCTTGATCGCGAAACTGCCACCGCTTTGAAGGGTCAGGGTGCCGCTGACCTTGATCGTCAGGTTGCCGTCCACCGTCAGTTCATAGTTACCGCTGACCTTGCTCGTGTAGTTGCCGCCAGTGCTGTGGTTCTGGTCCGAGCCCACGGTGACGGTGCGGGTGTCTTTCACATCGAGGCTGTCGCTGCCGGTCTGGATCGTCACACTGCGCTTGCCTTTCTCCAGGGTGATGGTTTCATCACCGTCCTTGACCGTGCGCGTGCGGGCGTTCTGCACGGTGAGGGTTTCGTCGTGGCCGACGGTGGCGGTGGTGTCGTTGAGCACGTTGATGTTGAAGTCTTTCTGGGCCTGGAGAAACACCTCCTCGGCATCCTTCTTGTCCTCGAAGCGCAACTCGTTGAAGCCACCGCCGCCCTTGGACGAGTTGGTCTTGATCCCGGACTGGGTCTGGTTTGCCGGCAGCGCATAGGGCAGGGCGTTGTCGCCGTTATAGACGCAGCCGGTCACCAGCGGACGGTCCGGGTCGCCATCGATGAAGGTGACGATGACCTCCTGGCCGATGCGCGGCACGAATTGCATGCCAAAGCCCTTGCCGCTCCAGGGCAGGACCACCCGCACCCAGCAGGACGAGGTTTCGTCGTTCTTGCCGGTGCGGTCCCAGGGAAACTGCAACTTGATCCGGCCGTACTCGTCGGTCCAGATTTCCTCGCCAGCCTTGCCCACCACCAGCGCCGTCTGGGTGTGCATGCGCGGTTTTGGCGTGACACGGGCCGGTCGAAAGGGCGTGGCCTTGGGAATCGCTTCGAAGCGGTTGCGGTAGCTGTCGTGGCTGGCTTCGTGACTGACCGAAATCACCACCCAATCGATGTTCAGGCTCGTGTCTTCATGACCGGCGAGGGTGAACCAATAGCCAGGCACCAACCACCGACAGTCGCTCTCTCCGACAAAGCGCTTTTCCTGGCTGCGCAATCCGTCCACCCGCTGTTTGGTCAACGAGTCACCCTGGGCCTTGGCCGTATAGCCGCCCGGGTGCTCGTACATCGAGGCGGGTCCGGCGACGGCTTCGGCCTGGCTGAACAGCGACGTGGTCGGCGTGGTGAATTGGTAATCGGTCGCCTGGTAAACCCCGGACACGGCTTGCAGGCACACCTGTCCCGAGCGAATGCCGTGCAGTTCACGTTCGCCCAGTTTCTGCCCAAGATAATTCACCGTCGGGCCGTTGGGGATGGGCAAGAAGGCATCGTTGCTATCGGCCAGGATCAGGGTGTGCTTGCCTTCTTCGTGGGCGAAAAACCAGAAAATCCCGTCTTCTTCCATCAGACGCGAGACGAACGCCAGGTCGGTCTCGCCATACTGCACGCAGTATTCACGTGGGGTGTAGCTGCCGGTGAGCTTGAGCTGAAAGTCAGTGAAGCCATGGGCCTTGAAAATCGCGGTGACGATGTCCGACGTGGCAAGGTTTTGGAACACCCGGTTGTTGCTGGCCAGGCTGAGCCACCAGAGCCAGGGCCGGAGCAGCAGTTGGTAGCGCTCGGCGGTGGCGTCGGCGGGAAGCTGGCGGATCTCGGCGACCAGCCAGTCCACTGGACGCAACAGGGCGTCCTTGTGCAGGGTGGTGGTGACATGACTGGCAACGGCTGTGGTGAGGGTCAGCGGGGCGCCGTCGACAATGCCGTTGAGGATGTGCGAGCCCAATGCATTGAGGCGCTCTTCGCCGGACAGTGAGTCAGGGTAGAGTGCCGCCAGCGTGGCGGCGGTGAGGGAGAGGGTGGTGTTGCTGTCGGTGGAGCGGGGCATCAGTGAGTGCCAAGTCTGATATCAGGGTGGCTGTTAAAGTGGATGTCGCCGTTGTACATCCTCACCAACAATTGGCCGCCTGCACTATTGAGTCTGGCGCCCAATGCCATCAGGTCGATATCGGCCAAATGAGTTAACGCGTCCCCCCAGTTCTCCAGCTGGCTTTGATAAGTCGAAAGCGTAAATCCCGTTTGCACATGCGTGAAGTGCTGCACTCTTCCCCCTATCAGTCCGCCGGATGGCTGCCAATTCAGGTCGTGATCGTAAATTTGGCCACCACCATGATCGTTCAAAAAACCGTCGTCTATCAAAATAATGGAAAGTTGCAGATCTGAGGCTTGGCAGTATTTGACGAGGTCGGATGGGCATTGCTGATTGCGAGCCTCATCCTCGCCTTTATTTCCATTGATATGGCTCCCGGTGCTGATAAAAACGAAGTGCCCGGGTTTGGGGTAGCTGAGTTGGCGCTGCAAACGAATGTTCAGGAGTAGCAGAACTTCTGGATCGATTCGTGGAACGAAGGGGGCGCTGATCACAAGGAAGTAATTGCCCTCATTTTCTAGCACTGCCTGGGAAGGAATTTTACCTTTGGCATTGGTCAGGAAGGCTTCTGCATGAGGAGGAAGATTCTGGTTGAGCTCGACCAGTATCAAGGGCAGCGCCGCCGCGCAAGTCACGCCTTCATCCACTTCTATGACTTTCGACTTTATTTCCTTGAAGGTGACAAAAATTTGCATTGTCATGGATCTCCATCGAATGGTTATTCCAACACCCACTCCGCCAACTTCCCCGTCACCTGCGTCATCAACACATTCTCGACATCCCGTGCCCCCGCCGCACTGCACTTGGCAAGTACGGCCTTGACGATCCCGGCATCGAACTCGAACTGTTTGCCGGTCGCGGCCTTGTAGCGGGCGCGCAGTTTTTCCAGCTTCGCCAGCACGATGCCTTCCAGCGTCGCCTCATCCAGCGGCCGGTACGCCACCACCGTCATGCGCGCCAGGAACGCTGGGCGGAAGGCTTGCAGCAGTACTTTGTGCAAGGCCTCATTGAACGCGTCGCTGCCCACTTGTGCCGCCGGGGTATCGAGCAATAGCTCGGCGCCGACGTTGCTGGTGGCGAGCATCACGGTGTTCTTGAAGTCCACCACCAGGCCGGTGCCGTCTTCCATCAGGCCTTTGTCGAAGACGTTGTAGAACGCCTCCAGCACATCCGGGTGGGCCTTTTCGATTTCATCCAGCAGCACCACCGAATAGGGTTTGCGCCGCACCGCTTCGGTAAGCACGCCGCCGCTGCCATAGCCGACGTAGCCGGGTGGGGCGCCTTTGAGTTGACTGACGGTGTGCGCTTCCTGGTATTCCGAAAGGTTGATGCTGATCAGGTTGCGCTCGCCGCCATACAAGGCATCGGCCAGGGCATAGGCGGTTTCGGTCTTGCCCACGCCGGTGGGGCCGACCAGCAAAAACACTCCCACCGGTTTCTGCGGATCGGTGAGGCCGGCGCGGTAGGCTTGCAGGCGTTGGGCGATGGTGTTCAGCGCGCTGCCCTGGCCCATCACCCGCTGGCCCATGCGCTGGCCGAGGGTGCGCACGGCGTGGGCTTCATCGGCGAGCATCTTGCCGACGGGGATGCCGGTCCAGCCAGCGATCACGGCGGCCACGGTCTTGCTGTCCACCTGTTCGGGCACCAGCGGATCGTCCTGGCGGATCGCATCGAGACCGGCTTCCAGGCGCAGCAGTTCGGCGGCCAGGTGATCGATGCGGTTATCGATTTCGGTGTCGGCTTTTTCGCCGTCGGCGCGTTCGCTCAAGGTCAGCAATTCGCGGCGGGTATCAAGCAGTTCTCGCACTGCTTCACGTTCTTCGCCCCATCGGGTTTCCAGTTCGCGGATCGCCTGCACGTTGTCGGCGGACTCGGCTTCCAGCAGGGTGATGCGTTCGCGATGATCGAGCCCGGTGGCCTGTTCCCGGCGCAGGCGTTCGACTTCGTCCTTGAGGCTGTTCTGGCGATGGCGCAGGCTTTCCAGGGGCGGTGGAACGTCATGCTGGCCCAGGGCGACCCGGGCGCAGGCGGTGTCGAGCACGCTGATGGCTTTGTCCGGCAACTGGCGTCCGGAAATGTAGCGGTGAGACAACTTCACCGCTTCGTGGATCGCCGCGTCCAGCACCTGCACGCCGTGGTGCTGTTCCAGTTTACTGGCCACGCCACGGAGCATTTCCACGGCGGTGAGTTCGTCCGGTTCTTCAACCTGCACCAGTTGAAAACGCCGGGCCAGGGCCGGATCTTTCTCGAAGTATTTCTTGTACTCAAGCCACGTGGTGGCGGCCAGGGTCCGCAGTTCGCCCCGGGCCAGGGCCGGCTTGAGCAAGTTGGCGGCGTCGCTGCCGCCCTCTGCGCCACCGGCGCCGATCAGCGTGTGGGCTTCGTCGATGAACAGGATGATCGGTTTCTCGGCACTGCGTACCGCGTCGATAACGCCCTTGAGGCGTTGTTCGAATTCCCCCTTGACCCCGGCGCCCGCCTGCAACAGGCCCAGGTCGAGTACCCGCAGCGTGACCTCCTGCAACGACGGCGGCACATCACCGGCGGCGATACGCAGGGCCAGGCCTTCCACCACCGCAGTCTTGCCGACACCTGGCGCGCCCACCAGGATCGGGTTGTTCTGCCGGCGCCTGAGCAGGATATCGATACACTGGCGAATCTCCCCGTCGCGGCCGACGATCGGGTCGATGCGTCCGTCCCGGGCGTCGGCGGTCAGGTCCTGGGTGTATTGGTCGAGGACCGGGTCCTGTGGTTGCTCCGTCGCAAGCGCTTTTGCCGGTCGCACGCCACCGACATGCTCGCGGGAGCTTTCGGTCCATTCCAACAGGTGCGCGCGCAGGGCGTCCCGGGGAATACGCAGCAGCGAAGAAGCGCTGTTGAGCAACAGACTACGGCGTTCGTCGCGGTCCAGCAGCGCCAGTAACAGCAAGCCCGAGCGGATGCTGTCCAGGCCCAGCACACTGGCCTGGACCACGGCGTCTTCCAACAGGCCGATGGTTTGCGCCGACAGCGCGGGAGTGCGAGTGCTGCCGGATTTGAACAGGTCCAGGGCCTTGTTGGTTTCCGCCGCCACCGCGTCACGTTCCAGCCCGAAGCGCGGCAGCAGGCAGGCAATGTCGCCGCCTTCGATGTCCAACAGTTCCAGCAGCAGGTGTTCGATTTCCACGTAATGATGGCTGCGTTGCATGCAGCGTTGCGCGGCCCGTTCCAGCGCCCGGCGATTGTCCGGGTTGAGGCGTCCGATCAGGCTGGCCAGTTCCATTTCAGGTGATCTCCGGCTGACGAAGGCGGGTTTCGATCCGTTGCACGGCCAGGGTCGATTGACGTTGCAGGCCACCGTTCCAGTTCAAGCGCGGCGGTGCCTGGTGACCCAGTTGCAGCGGGCCGGCACCACGGACCAACAGCACCAGGGTGCAATCCAGGTCCGGGCCGAAATACAACCCATAGAGGCTGGCGAGCAGCGGGTGGGTTTCGCCGTTGGGCAGCAGCCCATTTGCCTGGGCGGCGCTCAGCGGGCCGAGGGTCAACCGTACGCCGGCATGCTCATCCCAGACCCGGGTGCCGGCCACCGCGCTACGACCCAGGCGCAGATTGCGACCGCCCGGCTGTAAGCGGCTGCGGCTGGCCGGCGGTATTTCCCGCCATCCGCCCTGGTAGGCGCTCAGTTCCACGGGCAGCCCGAACTGTTCACGGACAATCGCGGCGAACCCGGCCAGGGAGCGTCGGCCATCGGCGTACAGCGCTGTGCACGCCAGCGCAGCGGAATCAGGCGCGGCCTGGCGTTCCTGCAAGGCCTTGGGCAGCAGGCCGGTCAAGGCGCGCAGTTGTGCTTGTACCGCAGAGGCGCCCGGGGCGGTGAAGCCCAGGGCGATGCGATGCTTGCGCATCACCTTGTAGAGCAGGCTCAGCAGGCGATGCTGGAACAGGTCGAGAAATTCTGCCGGAGCGTGGTCCCGCGCCCGTGCCCGTTGTTGCAGCCATTCCTGGTAGGCGTAGGGCAGGGGGCCGTCCGGACCGCCGAGGCCGAAGATCGGTGTGGTCAGGACCGGCGGTGCGTCGGGATCCTGGTTCAGGCTTTCGACTTCACTGGCGGCGAACAGCGGCGTCAACGGACCGCGCAGGCGCAAGGCCTCGGCGTGGGGTGCGGTGCCGCTGCCCAGGGGCTCGGCCTGGGGCTGTTCGCGTTCCAGCAATAACAAGGCCTGGAGCCATTCGAAGCGTTGCGGATCACGGCGCAGGCGTTGGCTCAGGTTCAGAGCGTCAGGGGTTTGCCGGCTTGGGGTTGCCATGTCTTCACCTCCCTGTCGGACTGGACCAGCACGGTGCGCACGAAACGATTGGCGGTGGCATACAGCGAGAAGAACTGCGCCAGCACCCCGGAGAACAGCACGGCGCTGCTGCCGACGAAGTGTTGCGGATCCAGTTGCAGGCGCACTTCCAGGCCATTGCGCCAGCCGCGCCAGGCGTCTTCGCCAACATGGGCGATGACGCGCTCGCAGCCCAATCCCAGCACGCCTTCGATCTGCCGTCGGGCGCTGGCTTCGTCCCGCAGGTTGTGCAGCTCCAGGATTTCGCGCAGCGCGTCCAATGCCTGGGGCCCTTCGACCAATGACAAGTGGTTGAGGGTCAGTTGCGACACCAGTCGCCAGCGCGACTCACCGTCCAGGCGTGGCAGGCTTTGCGGGCTGGGTGGGTTGCGCAGGCGCGCCCAGGCTACTGGTCCAGGACGCTCGAAACCCAGCGGCGTGCCGGCCGGCAAGCTCTGGGCCAGGTGACGGTTGGTGCACAGCAATTCGGCGGTGAGACTGTAGTCGCGGGGCTCGGCCAACGGGTCGAACCGAGTGTCCACCAGGCTGACCATCAGGTCGGTGCCCAGCCGGTTCGGGCTCATGCCGCTGATCCGTCGGGCGTGCCAATAGCAGGACGGGGCGTTGCCATGCTGGTTGCCGTAATAGGCCGGTACCGCCTGCACACCTTGGCTGGAGGTGGCGCGCATGCCGCGCACGCTGTGAATCTCGACGCTGTTTTCCCGATGACTGTCGGCCACCAGGCGATATTCGCTACGGGTGCCGTCCGGTCGCAGCGGCTCGGACGTCCTGGGGAACAGGTTGATCACTGGCGCGCAACCCAGGGCAATGTCACTGGCCTGCAGCGGCAAACGGCTGGCCGGCGCACGGTCGAACACGATGTACAGATACAAGGACGGGCCATCGCTGACTGCCCCGGCCAGCGGCAGGTCGAAAAAGCCGAATTTGTCAGGGAAGGCGAAGTACTCGGCCAGCAGTCGCATGCCGGGGTGCACGCCATCTTCGTCGGGAAGCAGGGCCTGATCACCGGCGAAACCGACGACCTCCGGCAGGCCCGCCAGCGGCTGCGGCACACTGCCCGGCGGGCCGGCGAGCACCTTTATGGCATGGGCGCCGAGCAGGTCGTAGAGCCAGGCGTTGATCATCGGTGAGGCAGCCAGGTGCACCCGCAGACGCTCGATTCCCAGGGTTGACCATTGGCTTTCTCCCAAGCAACGCAGTTGCAGGCGCAACGCCGAGCGCGCCTGGACCACCCCGGTCAGCGCCTGGGCCTCGTCACTGCCCAGCAGCAGCGCTTCACACATTTCCAGCGGCCACAGGTGCACGGCCGCCGTGGTGCGAAAGTGGATGCTCTGGCCCTTGTCGGTGGTGACGAACAAGGGTGTGTCCCGGGGCAGCGGATAACCCTGGTCGAGTTTGCCTTTGCTGGGGTCGGGTTCGAACTGGACGATGGCGCATGAGGGCAATGGGCGCATGGCCAACGGGTAGAGTTGTTCGAGCAGGGCATCGCTGAATTCGGCGTAGTCGTCATCGAGTCGGCGTTGCAGGCGGGCGGCCAGCAGGGCGAAACCTTCCAGAAGGCGCTCGACGTGCGGGTCGGGGCATTCGCCGGGCGATAATTCCAGGCGCCGGGCGACCTTGGGGTAGCGTTCGGCGAACAGGCTCCCGGCGTGACGCAGCCAGGTCAGTTCCCGTTGGTAGTAGTCCAGCAGTTGCGGGTCAATCGAGTCGCTCATGACGTACCTCGACACCGTCGCCGGCGTGCTCGATGACAAATGCCACAGGCCAGGCGTGCGAGTCGCCGCGCAGCGCTCCCGAGAGGCGTATGCACAGTTGTTGCGGATGGCCCGGCACCGGGCAGACCTCAACCTCGGCCAGTTGCAGGCGCGGCTCGAAGTGGCTGACGGCCTGACGGATTTCCCGGGTCAGCTGGCGCCGGTCATCGCTGCGCTGCTGTTGCAACGCGGTCCAGTCGGCGATGCCGTAGTCCAGGATGCTCGGCGGATCGGTAAGTGCCTTGGGGCCGCGTCGGGTATTGAACAGGCGCAGCAGTTCGGTGTGAACAGAGTCCTGCAATGCCTGCCGATCGAACACCCGGCCGGCGTCGTCCGCCGGGCCGGCCAGTCGTTCGAACAGCGGTGGACGAAGGCCAAAGCCTGCCATGGGCGCGCTCCGTCACTTGGTCATTTTGTTGGCCGCCAAGTCCCACGTAGTGCCCGCCGTGCCTTCCTTGGTGCCGTCGTCTTTCTGGGCGGTGAGCTCCCACTTGATCTTGGTGAAGTTCAGCGACACGGTTTCCACCGGCTTGCCGCCGGTGCCGCCGCTGACACTGACGTTGGACAGCACGACGTTGGTGAGGGTGTAGACAATGAACGGCATGATCTTGCCGCTGCCTTCGGCGGCGTTGCGGCCGATGGTGATGACCGCTTGCGGGATCGGTTTACCGGCGCAGCAATACTCGTTGAGCGAAGGGGTGGAGCTGTCGATGAATTTGGTCAGGGTGAACTCACCGATGTGCGGCCGACCGGAGGTACGCTCCGAGTTGCTGACGTCGTTGGTGACTTGCATCGCCACGTTGTGGCTGTAGGACATGACCTCGATCTTGTCCGTGAACCCCTCCAGCAGGCTGTCGCCCTTGATGTCGCCGCCGAGGTCGAGAATGATTGCATCCATTGTGTGGAACTCCTGAAGAAAAGATACCGATTGGTTAAGGGCAAACGCGGAGCCTGTGGCGAGCGAACTTATTGTGGCGAGGGAGCTTGCTCCCGCTGGGCTGCGCAGCAGCCCCAAAAAACAGGGCCGCTTCGCGCCCCAGCGGGAGCAAGCTCCCTCGCCACAGGTTCTTCTGTCACAGTCCTATGCGTCGTCAGGCGGCAACCGGTGGCGGCAACGTCGCCACCAGGCGGATCGATGCCGTCAGTTCCTCGAGCTGGAAGTGCGGCCGCAGGAACACCGTCGCCTTGTACGCCCCAGGCTTGCCGGCGACTTCGGTCACGTCTACCCGCGCCTCACGCAGCGGGTATTGCGCCTTGATCTCCTGCGGCGCGTTGTCGTTGATCAGCACGTAGTCGGCGATCCAGTTGTTGAGATAGGTCTGCACGTTGTCCCGGGTCATGAAGCTGCCGACCTTGTCGCGCATGATCACTTTCAGGTAATGGGCGAAGCGCGAGGCCGCAAGTACGTACGGCAACATCGCCGAGATCCGCGCGTTGGCGTTGGCCTCGTTGGTGTTGTAGAGCTTGGCCTTGTTGGTGGTCTGGCCGCCGAAGAACACCGCCACGTCGCTGTTCTTCTTGTGGCACAGAGAAATGAAACCCAGGTCGTTGAGCTCTTTCTCGCGCCGGTCAGTGATCGCCACCTCGGTCGGGCATTTGAGCGACAGGTCCCCGGAGCTGGTGCGGAAGGTATGGGCCGGCAGGCCTTCCACCGCGCCACCGCCCTCGGCCCCGCGGATCGCCGCGCACCAGCCGTATTTGGCGAAGGCTTCGGTGATGCGTTGTGACAGCGCCCAGGCGGCGTTACCCCACAGGTATTTGCTGTGGTCGGTGCCGTTGACGTCCTCGACGTAGTTGATGCCTTCCACCGGCAAGGTGTCCGGACCGTAGGGCAGGCGCAGCAGGAAGTGCGGCAACACCAGGGAGACGTAGCGCGAGTCCTCGCTTTCACGGAACGAGCGCCATTTGATCAGTTCCTGGCTTTCGAAAATTTTCGACAGGTCCCTCGGCACCGCCAGTTCGGTGAAGCTGGTCATGTCGAACAGGCGCGGGCTGGCGGCGGCAATGAACGGTGCATGAGCCGCGGCGGCGACGTTCGACAGTTTCTCCAGCAGGCCGATGTCCTGCGGGTGCCGGCCGAAGGTGTAGTCGCCCACCAGCAGGCTGAACGGGTGTCCGCCAAAGGTGCCGTATTCTTCTTCGTAGATCTTCTTGAACAGCGCGCTCTGGTCGAATTCGACGGCTTTTTCCAGGTCGTTCTGCAACTCTTTCTGGGTGACGTTGAGCAGGCGCAATTTGAGCCGAGTGCTGGTTTCGGTGTTCTGCACCAGCAGGTGCAGGCCGCGCCAGGAGGCTTCGAGTTTCTGCAGGTCGGGGTGGTGCAGCACTTCGTTGAGCTGGGCGCTGATCAGCTGGTCGATCTGGCTGATGCGGTCGTTGATCATCGCCACGGTATCCTTGTCGACGGCCATGCCTTCGTCAAGGACCTGGGTGGCGAATTCGGCCAGCATGTCGCGGGCGTAGTCCTGCTGGCTGTCGTCGTGGGCCATGCGGCCCTCGGCGATGATCTTGTCCAGCAGGGACAGGGTCTGGGTCGTGCTCTCGCTGGTTTGAGCGCTGGATGAAGCAGGCATGGCTTTATCTCCCTTGAATGATGAGCACGATCAGGCCTGTGGTTCGGCGGGGGCCGGGTCATCGTTGGCGGCCACGGTCGGCAACTCTTGCGGTGCGTCCTGGGGCCGGGCCGACTTGATCTCTTGCAGGCCTTCGGTGTTGGCGATCACGTCGCGCAGCAGCTTGTCCAGGTCGTCGTTGCCATCGAGCTTGGTCAACAGGTCGCGCAGGCGCTGGCGCGCTTCGAACAGCCGACGCAGCGGCGTGACTTGCTCCACGACCTTGACCGGGTCGAAGTCATCGATGTGACGGAACTTGAGTTCGATGTTCAGCTTGCTGTCGTCACCGCTGAGGGTGTTGTTCACCTGAAGCGTGGCGCGAGGGGAGATGGAGGCGAGCACCTCGTTGAAATTGTCCCGGTCGATTTCCGTGAAGCGCCGCTCATTGAGCTTGGGCAGCGGCTCGAGCGGCTTGCCCGAGAGGTCGGCCAGAATGCCGACGACCAGGGGCAATTCCTTTTTCTCGATGGCGTTGCCGATTTCCACGTCATAGGTGATCTGGACGCGGGGAGGGCGGATTCTGTCGAGCTTGTGCTGGGTACTTTCTGCCATGGTGGCCGACTCCGATGCAGGTGGGAGCAATGCATCGGGAGGCCCGCTCATCGCATTCCCTTGCTGATCCGCAGGTTGCAAACGGAGGGCAGAAAACCTGTCATTCCCTTGACGAACCTGGTCCATTCGACCGTGCTGGTCGAACTATCCAAGACGCTAGAACAGGTCTATAAAAATGCAAGCGAAAACAATTTTTGACCGCTGAGAAAAGGAAGATTCATTTTGCGTGTCTTTTTTTGTGGATTTTTTTTCGGCCTGGCGCTCAGCGGTTGCTCGCTTTTTGCCCCCAGTGTCGACCTCGACAGCCTGACGTTGGACGTAGCGCCCCGGGCCAATGACGACACGCCGATCGCGGTGGATTTCATCGCCGTGAACGACCCCGACCTGCTCAAGCAGCTGTCGGGTATCACCGCCAGCCAATGGTTCGCCGAGCGCGAACAGTTCCAGCGCGACTATCGTCAACTCATGTCGGTATGGGGGCTGGAGCTGGTTCCGGGGCAGTTCATCGACCGTCAACCCTTCCCGCTGGAGGGCCGGCGCGCCGCTGGACTTTTGGTCTTCGCCAGCTATAACACTCCCGGAGCCCACCGGCTTCGGCTGGATGACCAACGCAAGGCCTGGCTGAAGTTCGACAGCCGGGAGATGACCCTGGTCAACGATGACCAGCGCAATGACCGCCTTGAGTGATCGCGGGCCGCTTTGGCGCAGCGAGATTGGGATGTCGAAGGGAGTCGTATGAGTCTGTTACCTGACGCGGTGTGCTGGCATGAGGGCATGCAACTGCTGCCCCAGCATTTTCAACTGCAAGGGCTGCGCGCCGAGGCCCTGGCGGCGCATTTTGCCGGAGCCTGCAACCCGTGGTTCTGGGGTGTCAGTGAACTGGAAGTCGACCCTTCGGCGCTGAGTGCCGGGCAGGTGCGGCTGTTGCAATTGCAAGGCACGTTGCCCGATGGTTTGCCGGTCAACTTGCAGGCCGGGGTCGGGCCGACCTTGGAACTGGACATCACCGAGGCGGTGAACAAGACCGACGATGCCACCGTGACGGTGTACCTGGCCGTCAGCCCGCTGTGGCGTGCCGGGCAACTGCTGCCGCTCAAGGGCCGCTTGCAATCGGTGGTCGGCGAGGCGTTGCCGGACCTCACCAGCGGTGAGTTTCCCGAGTCGATCACCGTGTGGCGGCCTAACCCACGGCTGTGTACGCAGATGAGCAAGGCTGACTCGATCTGTCTGCCGCTGTTGCGCATTCGCAAGGAAGGTGGCGGCTTCCTGCGTGTTCCCTATACCCCACCGACACCGGTCCTGTTACCCGAATCGCTGCTCGGCCGGCGTGTCGCCGGCCTGTGTGCCCGGGCCCGGGAAAAGTGCCTGTTCCTGGCCGGTCGGCTGCGTCAGGCCCAGGCGGCCGGTAACCAGGACAATGCCATGGAGGTCCGCCGGCAACTGACCGCGCTGTGGGCGCGCTTGCCGGAGGTCGAAGGCGCGTTGAACACCCGGGTGGCGACGCCCCAGTCGCTGTACAGTCTGCTGCTGGGACTGGCCGGCAGCTGGTCGGCGCTCGATCTGCTGGCCGGCGTCCCGGCCTTCGCGCCGCTGGATTTCCTTGAATTGCAACGTGCTTACGAGCCGCTGCTCGATTGGCTGGAAACCACCCTGGAGCGGGTTCGTGCCGGTTACCGCAGCCTGGCCTTCGAGCGCAATGACCCGGTGTTTTCGATTCAGTTGCCCGACGATCAGCCGAACCAGCGCCTGGTGATCGGCCTGCGCATGCCCAACGGCGCCAGCGAACAGGCCGCTGCCGAGTGGTTGCGCGCCGCGATCATCGCCTCCGCGCCGCATGTGCCACTGCTGAGTCGGCAACGCATGAGCGGCCTGCCTCATCAAGCCATGAGCCGCAACGAGCAGGTGGCCTACAGCGTCGGTGACGACACCCGGTTGTTCGTGGTGGCCGCCAGTGGGCAATGGTTCGACGGGCAATTGCCGTTGCACATCGTCGCACCGGCGTCGGCCCAGGCCAGCAGTCCGTTGCAAGTGGTCCTGTTCGTCACACAAGCGGATGAGAGTGCCTGATCGCAAAAAGGGGAGTCATATGCCTGATGGAAGTGGCGGGGCGGTTCGGAGTCTGCATGAGGCGCCGCTGAGCAGCGCCTTTCGCCAGGCCTGGCTGAAGTGGTCCCAGGATTGGCAGGACCTGCCCAAGGACAGCGACCCTGCCGCGCTGGTCAACCGCGTGGTGGAATTTTCCGGGCGCAGCGCCCAGCGCTTGTGGCGGGTGGCCTTCGCGGCTGTCGGCGATGCCGCTACCGAGCAGGTCAGGTTGCTGGTCTATGCCTTTGTCGCGCTGGTGGATGAAACCCTGCTGTTCAGCCCCTGGCCCGGGCAACTGGCCTGGCAACAACACCCCCTCGAATCGCGCATGTACGCCAGCCGCCAAGCCGGTGAGCGGTTGCCGGCGGCCATCAAGAAATTGCTGGATGAGCAGATGCCCGGCACCCGGGACCTGGCCAATGTCTACCTGCAATGCCTGATCCTCGGCTTCAAGGGCCGTTTGCGCGGGGAGCCCGGCCAGGTCCAGCACGAAAAATGGCGCCTGGCGCTGTTCACTTTCGCCTGGCAGCACGACCCCGATTATGTCGATGTCAGCCAGCGCCTGGCGCTGTCGGCGGAGGCGCCGCCGGTGCGCATGCCGGCGCAGACATCGCTGCCCGACGGTTTTCGACTGGGATTGGCGATCCTGGCGATGGTGCTGGTGTTGACCGGGTTGGGGCAGGTGTTCTGGCGTGACATCCGCGCCGAGTTGGAACCGGTGCTGCAACTGAACGAGTCGACGGTCCAGGAGCAGGACGCATGAGCACCCTGAGTATCGTTGCCCTGGTGTTGCTTGCCATTGTCGTGGTGTTGCTCCTCGCCGCGCTGCTCTGGTGGTTGCGCACCCAGGGTGGCGCGGCCATTCGCAGTTTCTATGGCGCGGTGCGTCACATGGAGCAGGAGCAGGGCACCCGGGACCGTTACCAGACGCCCTGGCTGATGATGCTCGGCAATGAAACCGAAGGTGCCCGGTTGTGTGCCCAATGGCGTCTGCAACCGACGGACAAGGCGGCGTGGTTCGGCCGTTGGTGGTCGGATGCCGAAGGCGCGGTGCTGGTGGTGCCCCAGGCGCTGTTCCTGCCCGACGAAGGCCTGAACCGACAACGGGGCAACTGGTGGCGCCTGTTGGGGCTGATCCTGCGCTTGCGCAGCAAACGGCCATTGGACGCGGTGATCTGGACCGTGCCGTTCGCCCGCCTCGATGACATTGAACACACCGCCGACCTTAGCCTGAAAGTCCGGCGCTGCTTCATCGATCTGTTGCAACGCTTCGGTCTCAGCTTGCCGGTGTACGTGGTGATCACTGGGATGGAGGAGTTGCCCGGCTTCCAGGAGCTGGTCAGTGCCTTGCCTGCCGAGGCCCGGGAAGCGACGTTGGGCTGGTCATCGCCGTATTCGCCCGACGCGGCCTGGCAGTCGCACTGGAGTGATCAGGCGCTGGATCAGGTCAACGCCGCGTTGGCGCAGTCGATCATCGAGATCGGCGCGCTGTCGGGGCAGTTGAGCACCGATCTGTATGGCTTGCCGGAGCGTTTCGAAAGCCTGCGTCGAGCCTTGCAGATTCTGTTGGAGCCGGTGTTCCAGGGCAACGCCCAAGGCGAGGCGCCGCGTTTTCGCGGGGTGTATTTCACCGCGAGCCAGGCCCCGGCGGTCAGTGGCGACGGGCTCACGGCCAACGACGGTGCCCTGCGGCAAACGGTGTTCGCCCGGCACCTGTGGGCCCGCAGGCTGGTGGCTGAGCGGGGTCTGGCCCAGTCAGTGCCGCGCCTGCTGCGCTTGCGCCAGCGCTGGCATCGGGTAGCCGGCGGGGTGGCGCTGGTGGTTGGCCTGGTGTGGCTGGGAGGCATGATCTGGGTCTGGCAGGACTCGGTGGAACAGGCCGGGGAGCTGTCGCACCTGATCCTCAGCGCCCACAAGAATCACCTCGCGCTCGATCCTGACGAACCGCAACTGGAGCCGACCCGGCACAACGTACAGAACTACTGGAACGTGTTGGAAAAAGCCCCGCGCTGGCGCTTCGTCTCGGTGGTCTTCCCGACCTCCTGGTTTTCCGACGTGGACGACCAGTTGCAGAACGGCCTGCGCCTCACCGCCCGGCACCATTGGGTTCTCCCCCTGCGTGACTTGCTGGCATCGGATCTGGAACAGCTCAAGGCCATCCGCAACACCGAGCGCCGTGGCAACTCGCAAAGTGAAGACCCGGCGCAATGGCCGAGCTATGTGAAAGCCCGGCAACTGGTGGAGTTGGCGGTCCGGCTCGAACAGCACAACCAGATGTTCAGCCAGGCCGTGAACAACCCCAAGGCGCCTCTGGACGAGTTAGTGCAACTGAGCAACAACGCCTTGTCGCTGAACCTCAATACCGGCACTTTGAGCCGGGCGCGGTTCTACAACCGAGTGTTGTTCGATTCGAAAAACAGCGACCTCAAAGGCCTGGACCTGGACGCCGCGCGCCCGGTGGTTTCGGATAACTTCACCGGCCTGATGCAGCGCTGGCTCGATCATTATTTCCTGGCCGACAACTTCGTGCGTCAGGCCGGTTACCTCAAACTGCACTTGCAGCGGCTGGAGGCGGGCAGCGGCAATTCTTTAAGCGAGCTCGAAGACCTGATGGCGCTGATCGACGACTTGCAGACGCTGGTCAGCCTGACCAATTCGGCTTGGGGCCGAGGCAAGGGCCAGGACCTGGTGCCCGGCTACACCCAACTGATGGATAAGGTCAGCCATAGTAGTTTGCTTGGGCCGGATGTCCAGCAAGACTTGGAGAGCCAGGCGGCGAAGTTGCAGCAAAGCTTCAGGGACCAGTGGATCGTCCAGACCGGCTCGCGCGACAATCTGTTGGTGCAGCAGGGCAGCGGCCTGTTGGTGTTGCAAGAACACGTCACGGCCCTGGACGGCGCAGTGCAGGCGTTGTTCAAGCGCGATTTCGTGGCGTTGGCCTTGCAGAAAGATCCCTCGGACAGCAACCCTGATTCGATGGGCCAGGGCGACGGCAGCGATGATTTCAGCGTCGCCCTGAACTACTTTGCCAGTTTCAAGAGCTATGCCAATGAAGAACTGCCGCGTATCCCGCCGGACTACCGCGACGCACTGATGCAGGCGGCTGAAGGCGCGGCGGCGCGGGCCATGTGGTTGAGCTTGAACGAGAGCGACGAACAGCTCCCCGGCATGGGCTTCAATGTGCAGACGACCCAGGCCGTGGCCCTGCAAAAAGCCTTCATGGACGTGCACCGCAACGACCTGGCGGTACGTTTCCAGCGTCTGCTCAATCGCCGTGCCTTGGCGCAGATCAGGAGCGGCCTGAACGAAATCGATGCCCAGCCGCTGTTCAGCCAGCGCGCCGACCTGCAGCGTTGGAACGGCGACAAGAACTTCGGTCTGCAGCTCTACGGTGCCAGCGATCCGCAGGAGCTGAAGCTGAACCTGAACCAGCAATTCGGTGCCATGGTGCAGATTGCCGAGCAGCGGATGCCAGCGCTGGAATGGCTGATCGTCCAGCAGGACAACCTGTCGGCCATCGAGCATGATCAAGTGGCGCGTTTCATGGCGCTCAACGATGAACTGCTCAAGTACAAGAGCCAGAACCCGGCCAGTTCGGCGGCCCAACTGGAGCAATTGGTCAGCCGGGACTTCATCGAGATGGACACCAGCTCCTGCGCGCAGATCCTGAAAACCGCCAATCTGTCCGCCGGGCGCGGTGATCTGGCGCAACGTACCGTGGCGCTGCAACAAAGTGCCCTGCAACGTTGCCTGTACCTGCAACAGAACCAGGCCGCGACGGCCTGGAATGACCTGGCGAACTATTTCAATCAATACCTGGCGGGGCGCTTTCCGTTTTCCACGGATGTGCAAGCCAGCGATGCCGATCCGGCGCGGGTCCAGCATTTGTTGGCGTTGATCGACACACGCCTGCCTTTGGCCCAGGCCGGGCTGACCCTGAGCCAGACACCGGAGCGGTTGGCGGCGCAAGATTTTCTCAACCGCCTGAAACAGGCCGGGACCTGGCTCGGGCCGCTGTTCGTGCGGGACAAGAGCGGCATTCTCGGTGTGGAAATGGACGTGCGCTGGCGCACTGACCGCGACGAAGAGCGCGGCGCCGACCAAGTGATCGCCTGGGGCCTGACCGCTGGCAACCAGCAGATCAACTACCCCGGCGCCGAACAGCCGAACCTGCGCTGGATGATCGGGCAACCGGTGCGCCTGACCTTGCGCTGGGCCCGCAACGGCTACCAGCGCCCGGCCAACGACCCGTTGCAAGCGAACCTGGTGGTGCGCGACCTAGAGGCCGGCTGGGAATACCAGGGGCCGTGGTCGCTGTTGCGGCTGATGCGCTCATTGGCCTCGGCCCAGCGCCAGCCCAACGTTGACTACACCGACTTCCCCCTGGCCTTGCAACTGCCGGTGACGGCCCAGACCCAGGCCCGGACAGCTGAGCGAACCTTGATGTTCGTGCGCTTGTCGCTGATGAGCCAGGGTTCGAAATTGCCGCTGTCGATTCCACCGTTACCGACCGTTGCGCCCCGTTCACCGTTCATGGGCACGGCCTCGATCCCTGCCATCGCCACCCGTGAGGAGGGTTTGTGAGCCTGCCGATATCGCCCTTACCGGAGTTGGTCAGCCAACTGTTGGAGCCGCTGAGTGATGCATCACCCTGCGGCCAGGATCTGCGCTACGCCGCTGAATATGACCAACTGCGCGAGTTGCGCCGCGAGGACGACACCAGCCTGCCCACGGGGGTGTGGCAGTCGTCGATCAAGCGCGCCCAATGGCCCGAGCTGGAGCGGCTCGCTACCACTCTTTTGCTGGAACGCAGCAAGGACCTGATGATCAGCGCCTGGCTGGGAGAGGCCTGGTTGCACCTGGCCGGGCTGGAAGGCTTGCCGGGTAGTCTGGCGCTGATCGCCGGGCTGTGCGAACGATATCCCGAGCAGTTGCATCCCCAGGCCGAGGAGGGCGATCAGTCGTGGCGGGTGATTCCACTGGAGTGGTTGGCTCGTCGCTACAGCGAAGTGCTGCTGACGCGAGTGCCGTTGTTCGATGGTCGGGAAAAGGCCTTCGCCGGCTTTTGCCTGGATGACTGGCAACGCTTGCAGCGCCAGCAAGTGTTGGTCAATGACAGCAAAAACGCCAAGGCCTCGGCGGAGGCGGCACGCACCGAGCAGCAGAAACTCAACGAACTGATTCGTACCGCACCGCTGTCATTCTGGTTGCATCGCCAGGGCAGCCTGATGTTGAGCCTGCAGCATTTGCAGCGGCTCGAAACCTGGAGCGACGCTTACCTGGGCAATCTGGCCCCGGGATATAAATCCCTGCAGGATGTAATGCAGGCCCTGCTGGCGCTGGTAGAGGAGTTCATCGCGATGCATCCACAGCAACCTGCCGTCGTACCGGTGCAGGCTTCTCCAGTGCAGACAACGCCGACTGCCGAGCCCCAGCCGGCACCCGCCCAGGTGTTCCAGGAGCCGGCCAGTCGCGAAGAGGCCTATCGGCAGTTGTTGGTCATCGCGAGCTACCTGGCACGCACCGAACCTCACAGCCCGGTGCCCTATCTGATCCGGCGGGGCGTGGAATGGGGCAACAAGCCGTTGAGCGAGCTGCTGGGTGAACTGATCAGCGCCGATGCCGAATCCCGGCGGCTGTGGACATTGCTGGGGGTTCTCTAGCGCGGCTCGTCGGGGAACGGCACCGGCGTCAGCACCGGTTCACCGGCGAAAAACGCATTCAGATTCTGGCCCACCAGCTCCACCGTGCCCTGTGTCGCTTCCGGTGAAAGGCCGGCGACATGGGGTGTCAGGATCACGTTGGGCAATTTTTTCAGCGCGTCCGGTACTTGCGGTTCGTCATCGAATACGTCCAGGGCGGCCCCGGCGATACGCCGATGCTCCAGGGCACTGATCAGCTCGGTGGTCGCGACCACACTGGCCCGGGCGATATTCACCAGGAAACCATTGGGCCCCAGGGCATCCAGGGCCTGCTTGTTGATCAACTGCCGGGTGTCCAGCCCGCCGGGTGTGGCGACGATCAGGAAGTCCGACGCGCGTGCCAGCTCCGTGGGGGTGGAACAGAAGGTGTAGGGCACGTCGTTGCGCATCCGCCGATTATGGTAGCTGACGCTCATGTCGAACCCGAGGGCGGCGCGTTTGGCAATCGCCATGCCCACCGCCCCCAGGCCCAGCACGCCCAGCCGCTTGCCGGCCAGGGACGGACGCATGACCTTGGCCCACTCACCCCGACGCACGCTGGCGTCGGCCCTGGGAATATCGCGCACCAGCGCCAGCAGCAAGGCCATGGCATGGTCGGCCACCGAAGAGGCGTTGACCCCGGCGCCATTGGTCACCACGATGCCGCGCTTGCGGGCGGCATGCAGGTCCACTTGCTCATAACCGGCGCCGATCACACAGATGATCTGCAGGTTGGGCAGGGCGGCGATTTCGTCGGCCGTCAAACCCAGCGGGCCGCGGGTCAACACCGCGCTGAACCGTTCCCCGTGCTCGAAAATCGCCGCCTTGCGTTCGGCAGGTGTCGGCGCCAACTCCAGGAAATAGCCCTGGTGCTCGAGAATGGGCAGGTATTCGTTGACGGTTTCAACCAGTACCAGGACGGTTGCGGTCATGCTGGGCTCCTGTGGGCAATCGGGCAATTTCATGTATTCAACCTGATTGTAGGAGTCGAGGGCAGAGGGGCCGGCTTTTTAATTCATTTTTCAGGTCGGCATCGCCCTGGTGGGAGCGGGCTTGCTCGCGAATGCGGTGGGTCATTCAGCTCATGTGATACTGATCCACCGCATTCGCGAGCAAGCCCGCTCCCACAGGAATCGCGGTCGCGTTGGATCTCGCAATGACCTGATCCGCACAACCACTCCTCAGCTAAGTCTTTGCTTCTGCTCACTAATCCCGGACAATCGCGGCCCTGTTTCGGCCAGGGCGCTGCCTGTCGGGCTTTTCCGACTCGTCCTGGCCGGGTGCACGTGACCGGAAAGCGGAGATCCGACCGGATGAATGATCAGGCCAACAGCGTCGAAGAGCGCTTTGAAACGACAGTTCCAGCCACCCTCAGCCAATGGAGTCGTCATGACACCACCTGGATGCTGGGTCTGTTCGGCACCGCCATTGGTGCCGGTACGCTGTTTTTACCGATCAACGCAGGCCTGGGCGGCTTCTGGCCGCTGCTGATCCTGGCGTTGCTGGCGTTCCCCATGACGTTCTATGCGCACCGGGGCCTGACGCGGTTTGTGCTGTCCGGGCGTGACGGCGCGGACATTACCGAGGTAGTGGAAGAGCATTTCGGCCTGAAGGCCGGTGCGCTGATCACCTTGCTGTACTTCTTTGCGATTTTCCCGATCCTGCTGATCTACAGCGTGGCGCTGACCAATACCGTGGGCAGCTTCCTGGAACATCAACTGCACCTCCAGCCGCCACCTCGGGCAGTGTTGTCGCTGGTGCTGATCCTCGGCCTGCTGGCGGTGGTGCGCTGCGGCGAGCAGGCAATCGTCAAGGCCATGAGTCTGATGGTCTATCCGTTTATCGTGGCATTGCTGTTCCTGGCGGTGTTCCTGATCCCCCACTGGAACGGTGGCATCCTGACCACGGCGTCCACGGTGCCGGCGCCTTCGGCGTTGCTGCATACGCTGTGGCTGGCGATCCCGGTGATGGTGTTCTCGTTCAACCACTCGCCGATCATCTCGGCTTTCGCGGTGGATCAGAAGCGTCGCTATGGCGCCAACGCTGAGGAACGCAGCTCGCAGATCCTGTCTCGCGCCCATGTGCTGATGGTGGTGATGGTGCTGTTCTTCGTGTTCAGCTGCGTGCTGACCCTTTCTCCAGCGCAGTTGGTCGAAGCCAAGGCACAGAATCTGTCGATTCTGTCGTACCTGGCGAACCACTTCAGCAACCCGACCATTGCCTTCGCCGCGCCGTTGATCGCGTTCGTGGCGATTTCCAAATCCTTCCTCGGCCACTACATCGGCGCCAGCGAAGGTCTCAAGGGGCTGATCGTCAAGAGCGGTCGCCGCCCGGCGCCCAAGACCCTGGACCGCCTCACCGCAGCGTTCATGCTGGTGGTGTGCTGGGTCGTCGCCACGCTCAACCCGAGCATCCTGGGCATGATCGAAACCCTGGGCGGCCCGGTCATCGCAGCCATCCTGTTCCTGATGCCGATGTACGCCATTCGCAAAATCCCGGCCATGGCCCGCTATCGCGGCCAGGCGTCGAATGTATTCGTTGTGTTGGTGGGTTTGGTGGCGATTACCGCATTGGTCTACTCGCTGATGGCTTGACCATCACCTTGTGGGAGCGGGCTTGCTCGCGAAAGCGGTGGTTCAGCTGGCAGGGATGTTGGATGTGCCGCCGTCTTCGCGGGCAAGCCCGCTCCCACACTGGTTTTGGGATGTTCATGGAAATTGCAACCACCCCAAATCCCCTGTGGGAGCGAGCCTGCTCGCGATGACGGTGGTTCAGCTGGCATCAAATCCCAGGCATAAAAAAACGCCGCCCCTCGCAAGAGGGGCGGCGTTTTTAGTCGGACGTCGAAACCTTAGGCTTGAACGACCGGGATGTTGGCGTTTGCAGCCGCTTCGCGGAACTCGGCGATCTGGTCGAAGCTCAGGTAGCGGTACACGTCCGCCGCCATGCTGTCGATCTTGCCGGCGTATTCCATGTACTCCTCGACGGTCGGCAGGCGACCCAGGATGGACGCGACGGACGCCAGTTCGGCCGAAGCCAGGTAGACGTTCGCGCCGTCACCCAGACGGTTCGGGAAGTTACGGGTCGAAGTGGACACCACGGTGGAGTTCGGCTCGACGCGTGCCTGGTTACCCATGCACAGCGAGCAGCCTGGCATTTCCATCCGTGCACCGGCCTTGCCGTAGATGCCGTAGTAGCCTTCTTCGGTCAGCTGATGCGCGTCCATCTTGGTCGGCGGCGACAGCCACAGGCGGGTCGGCAGCTGGCCCTTGACTTGGTCCAGCAGCTTGCCGGCGGCGCGGAAGTGACCGATGTTGGTCATGCACGAACCGATGAACACTTCGTCGATCTTCTCGCCAGCAACGCTGGAGAGCAGGCGAGCGTCGTCCGGGTCGTTCGGCGCGCAGAGCACAGGCTCCTTGACGTCGGCCAGGTCGATCTCGATGACTTCGGCGTACTCGGCGTCCTTGTCGGCTTCCAGCAGCTCAGGGTTGGCCAGCCAGGCTTCCATCGCCTGGGCACGACGCTCCAGGGTGCGGGCATCGCCGTAGCCTTCACCGATCATCCAGCGCAGCAGCGTGATGTTCGATTGCAGGTACTCGGCAATCGATTCCTTGGACAGCTTGATGGTGCAACCGGCAGCCGAACGTTCGGCGGAGGCGTCGGACAGTTCGAACGCTTGCTCGACGGTCAGGGTCTCCAGGCCTTCGATTTCCAGGATGCGGCCGGAGAAGGCGTTTTTCTTGCCTTTCTTCTCGACAGTCAGCAGGCCTTTCTGGATGGCGTAGTAAGGGATGGCATGCACCAGGTCACGCAGGGTGACGCCCGGTTGCAGCTTGCCCTTGAAACGAACCAGGATCGATTCAGGCATGTCCAGCGGCATGACGCCGGTAGCGGCAGCGAAGGCTACCAGGCCGGAACCGGCCGGGAACGAGATGCCGATCGGGAAACGGGTGTGGGAGTCACCACCGGTGCCGACGGTGTCCGGCAGCAGCATGCGGTTCAGCCAGCTGTGGATGATGCCGTCGCCCGGACGCAGGGACACGCCGCCGCGGGTCATGATGAAGTCAGGCAGGGTGTGGTGGGTGGTCACGTCGATCGGCTTTGGATAGGCCGCGGTGTGGCAGAACGACTGCATCACCAGATCAGCGGAGAAGCCCAGGCACGCCAGGTCCTTGAGTTCATCACGGGTCATCGGGCCGGTGGTGTCCTGGGAGCCGACCGTGGTCATCTTCGGCTCGCAGTAGGTGCCAGGGCGCACGCCCTTCACGCCGCAGGCCTTGCCGACCATTTTCTGCGCCAGGGTGTAGCCCTTGGTGCTTTCGGCCGGAGCTTCAGGCTTCTTGAACAGGTCCGATGGCGGCAGGCCGAGTTCGGCGCGGGCCTTCTCGGTCAGGCCACGGCCGATGATCAGCGGGATACGACCGCCGGCACGGACTTCGTCCAGCAGGACCGGGGTCTTCATTTCGAAGGTGGTCAGGACTTCATCGGTACCGTGCTTGCAGACCTTGCCCGCATGCGGGTACAGGTCGATCACGTCGCCCATGTTCATGTTCGACACGTCGAACTCGATCGGCAGTGCGCCGGCATCTTCCATGGTGTTGTAGAAGATCGGAGCGATCTTGCTGCCGAAGCAGAAACCGCCGGCACGCTTGTTCGGTACGTAAGGAATGTCGTCGCCGAAGAACCACAGGACCGAGTTGGTCGCCGACTTACGCGACGAACCGGTACCGACCACGTCACCGACGTAGGCGATCGGGAAGCCTTGGCCGCGCATTTCTTCGATCTGCTTCATCGGGCCGGTCTTGCCTTGCTCGTCCGGCACGATGCCGTCGCGAGCCATTTTCAGCATGGCCAGGGCGTGCAGCGGGATGTCCGGGCGGGACCAGGCGTCCGGGGCAGGGGACAGGTCGTCGGTGTTGGTTTCGCCAGGGACCTTGAACACCCGCAGGCTGATCTTGTCGGCCAGCACCGGGCGCTTCTTGAACCACTCGCCATCGGCCCAGGATTGCAGCACGGCCTGGGCGTGGACATTGCCGTTCTTGGCTTTTTCAGCGACGTCGTGGAACGCGTCGAACATCAGCAGGGTGTGCTTGAGTTCCTGGGCAGCCACTGGCGCCAGCTCGGCGTCGTCCAGCAGTTCCACCAGGGTCACGATGTTGTAGCCGCCCTGCATGGTGCCGAGCAGCTCAACGGCGCGCTTCTTGTCCAGCAGAGGGGATTGGGCCTGGCCCTTGGCCAGGGCGGAGAGGAAACCGGCCTTGACGTAGGCGGCTTCGTCGACTCCAGGCGGAACGCGATTGGTGATCAGGTCAACGAGGAAAGCTTCTTCGCCAGCCGGAGGATTCTTCAGCAGCTCGACCAGGCCTGCGGTTTGTTCGGCGTTAAGCGGCTGGGGAACGATACCCAGTGCTGCGCGCTCTTCGATATGTTTGCGGTAGGCTTCAAGCACAGTATTACCCTCATCAGTGGTCCCAAATGGGTGTCCGGGACGCTCATCCAGAAACCCCACGGTACTCATGCGCGTTGGAGGCTTTTTGGGCCACTACGCCAGAGTTTCCGGGAGTTCCTCACAGAAGCTGCTTTCAAAGTTTTACGCCTGCAGAACGGGGAGCTGATGAGGGTTGGCGTCAGGCTTTCCCCGCTGGAAAGACCCTTCGCCAACACCGCTCTGAAGGAACGACTGTGCTCGTGACGCTTTGAAAACAGCTTCTAACGGACATTGGCGCCTTAAAAGGCTGGCTGATTCTACGGGAAAAAAAAATTAAAGGTAAGTTGGTCAAGGGTGATCAAACATAGACAAAGGGCTAACATGCCGGCCTGTCCTGTTTTTGCGTGCGCTTTTCCCTATGCCAAACCAGCTTATCAAGACCCCCTGCGTCGGCCTTTGCTCCACTGTCTACGGTGACCTGGTGTGCCGTGGCTGCAAGCGGTTCCACCATGAAGTGATTCACTGGAATGGCTACAACGAGGACGAAAAACGGGCGGTGTGGATGCGGCTGGAACAGCTGTTGGTGCAGGTGATGGTGGCCAAGCTCGAAGTTTTCGACCCCGGCCTGCTGCGCCAGCAACTGGAGACCCGCAAGATTCGTTTCGTGGCGCACCAATCGGAATACTGCTGGGCCTACCAACTGATCGCCCGGGGCGCGCGGGTGATCAACAATCTGGAAGCCTATGGCATGGTGCTGTTGCCGGAATTTCGCGACTGGGAGCTGCCGGACCTGCGCGATGCCATTGATCGGGAATTTTTCCTCCTGTCCGAAGCGCATTACCAGCGCTACATCGCGCCGGGGTTTTTGAAGGATGCGATGGGCGGCTGACCCCGGCCATTTGTGCCAATGAGCTTTTGTGGCGAGGGAGCTTGCTCCCGCTCGGCTGCGCAGCAGACGCCTGGATTTCTCAGGACCAGAGATTTCAAGACCAGGAGCGAGGGCCGCTTCGCAACCCAGCGGGAGCAAGCTCCCTCGCCACAGAAGCGAAACCGCTTCATTCCTTAACGGCCAACTCCACCAGGTGATCCTCGACCTCCTGCGGCTTGAGCACCAGCACGTCGCTTTCCAATGTATCGAGCACCGCTTCGGCAGTATTGCCAATCAGAACGCCCGACAACCCCGAGCGCGCCACCGTGCCGATCACCGTCACCGCCGCCTGGAGCTTATGGGCCATGAACGGAATCAGCACGTCCGCCGGACCTTCTTCAATGTGCAAGTGCTGGTCATCGATATCGAATTCGGCCTGGAACGCCCGGCATTGCTCGCGGTAGCGGGCCTCGATGGTTTCCTTGAGCTGGAACGTCGGGTCCGCCGCCGACAGCATCGGCGAAGGGTGGGCGCTGATCACGTGCAGGTGCGCCTTGGCCAGGCTGGCGATGTCGTAGCCGTGGTCGATGATGGTGTTATGCAAGTGGCGGTGTTCACCGTCAACATTGCCGACATCGACGGCCGCCAGGATCACCCGGTCTTTCCAGGACCCGGCGGTTTTCACCAGCAGCACCGGGGTTGGGCAATGGCGCAGCAGTTTCCAGTCACTCGGCGTCAGCAGGGCTTTTTTCAGCGGGCTGTCGGGAAAATGCTGCTTGATCACCAGGCCACAGCCTTCGGCCTGCTGCACATCGATGATGGTTTCGTACAGGCTTTCGTTCCAGGCCTGCTCGGTGGTCACGCTGTAGCCATCGGCCTGCAGTGCGCCTTTGAGCACGCTGAGCAGGCTGGCATGGTCATGCCGCTTGTCGCACACCAGCAGGTGCAGGTGGGCCTGGGTCACGCCGGCGATCAACTTGGCGCGCTTGAGCGCCAGGCTTTCCGAATGTTCGGGTTCGATGACCACCAGGATGCTGCGAATGGCTTGCATGATCGGCGTCTCCATCAATAAGAGGCATAGCGTTGCTCAACTATAGTTGCTATGGGCAGTCTAGTTCTTGTGCAAGAGTCGTCGACTTGATGCATATCAATGACGGTGACTGGTGGTCTCGGGGCAGGCCGGTATAATCGGCGCCCTTCGCTCGATTACCTTTTTCCGTGAGCCCCATGATCCTTCCCGAAATCCATGAGTTCCTTGGCTGCCGCACCCCGGATGCCTGGGTCCAGGCCGCGCTGGCCGATCAGGAAACGCTGCTGATCGACCACAAGAACTGTGAGTTCAAGGCCGCCAGCACCGCCCTGAGCCTGATCGCCAAGTACCACTCCCACGTTGATCTGATCAACATGATGTCGCGCCTGGCCCGGGAAGAACTGGTGCATCACGAACAGGTCATGCGCCTGATGAAGAAGCGCAAGATCGGCCTGCGCCAACTCTCTGCCGGGCGCTATGCCTCAGGGTTGCGCAAGGTGGTGCGCAGCCACGAACCGGTCAAGCTGGTGGACACCCTGGTGGTCGGCGCCTTTATCGAAGCCCGCAGTTGCGAGCGTTTCGAAGCGCTTGTGCCGCATTTGGACGAAGAACTGGGCAAGTTCTATTTCGGCCTGCTGAAAAGCGAGGCCCGGCATTTCCAGGGCTACCTGAAACTGGCCTACCAGTACGGTGACGCCAAGGACATCGCCCAGGTGATCGACAGGGTCCGTGAAGCCGAGCGTGAGCTGATCGAGTCGGCGGATGTGGAGTTTCGGTTTCACAGTGGGGTGCCTGCGGTATAGAGGTGCCTGTGCCGACGCCATCGTCGGATCGCCGCCCGGAGCAGGCTCGCTCCCACAGGGGCCTGCTGTGTCACGCTTATTTATGGACGCTGAAGATCTACTGTGGGAGCGAGCCTGCTCGCGATGGCGTCCTAGCGGCTCACCCCAAGGCGCTCATGCCACTGGGCAATGGACTCCTCAGGGTAAACCTCGAACTGCTGGTCACCCGGATGCGCCTCGACCTCGACCCACGGCGCCTTCGAGCCGAGCATCAAATGGGTGTGCTCAGGTGGCACCGGCAACGGCGTGTCGATGGCTGAGGCAAAAGGGTGGATCAGCTCCGGCCACTGCGGGCTGAACAGCCATAGGCCGGAACCGCACAAGGAACAGAAATGCCGTTCGGCGCTGCTGCGATGGGCGCGCTTTTCACCTTCGTTCTTGAGTCGTGCGTGATAGATCGAAATGTGCTTGCGACCGCGTACTTTCAGGCTCGTCGCATCGCCTCCCAGGTTGATCGCAAAACCGCCGCCGCCCTGGGTCTTGCGACAGATCGAGCAGTAGCAGCGTTGATAGGGGTAGGGATGGGCACAGGTGAGACTGAACGATACCGCGCCACAGTGGCAGGATCCTTCGAGGTGCATGGGAACCTCCGGTTGGAAAGGGTTGGTCTCAGGAGAGCCTGGACGCCCCGCATTTGCAGTCAGTGAAATCACCTGCGACAGCACTGGCCCCTTCGCGAGCAAGCCCGCTCCCACACTGTCCACTGACTGGCACAAAATATCTGCCTGACACAAAGTCCCTGTGGGAGCGGGCTTGCCCGCGAAGAGGCCGGTACAGCCACCTCTGCAAGAGGGCAATGAACGATCACGCAGTACCGCGGCCAGGCACCCGCCACAGATACCACGCCGCCACCGTCCGATGCGGACTCCAAGCCAGGCCGATGTCGATCATCTGCCGGCGGCTGGGCTGCTGTTCCAGTCCCTTGAGCCGGCGATAACCTTCGCGCACGCCAAAATCATCGACCGGCAGGATGTCCGGTCGTTCCAGGCTGTAGATCAACAGCATCTCCACCGTCCAGCGCCCGACGCCACGCAAGGTGACCAAACGCTCGATCAACTGTTCGTCGTCCATGGCCAGGGCGCTGGCGTAATCCGGGATCACTCCATCCAGCGCCGCCTGGGCAATGCCCTGGATGGTGGCAATCTTGCTGGCGGAGAATCCGCAGCCACGCAACCGCTCGAAATCCGTCGCCAGGATCTGTTCCGGCCTGGGAAAGTCCTGCCCGGGAAACAGCGCCAGCAGCCTGCCGAAAATTGCATCGCCGGCCTTGGCGTGCAGTTGCTGATAAGCGATGGAACGCACCAGCACTTCATAAGGCTCACGGGCCGGCTTGGGCTGGAGCAGGCAGGGGCCGATCGTCTCGACGTGGCGTCGCCAGTCTTCGTCGAGGCTAGCCAGGAACACGGTGGCATCGTGGTACGGCACGGACATCGAATATTCGCTCTGCGGGTCGATCAAAACGCCAGGGGCAGTGAAACCTGCACGGCGGCTTTTTCCAGCCGCAATAAAAAGGCTTTGCGCGGCTGTCCACCACCATAGCCGGTCAACGAGCCATCGGCACCGATCACCCGATGGCAGGGGATGACGATCGCCAGGCGATTCTGCCCGTTGGCCAACCCGACGACCCGACTGGCGCCGGGGCTACCCAAGGCGCTGGCGATGGCGCCGTAGCTGCGGGTCTCACCGTAGGGAATCGCCTGCAACTGCGCCCAGACGCGTACGGCAAAAGCGCTGCCCGGCATGTGCAGCGGGACGCTGAATACGCTGAGCTTGCCAGCGAGGTAGTCGGCCAGCTCGGTTTCGATCTGCTGCAAGTGCACGTTATGCCCCGGTGCGACGGTGTAGCCATAACGCTGCTGCAATTCTTCGATCTCCCGCGTCAGGGCAGGGCGGTCGAGAAACTCCAGCAGCACCAGGCCGCGCTGTTCGGCCATGGCCAGCATCGGCCCCAAAGGCGTGGTCAGGCGGGTGAACAGCAAGGGTTCGCTGAGGGCCGCGCGCCCCGGGGTGATGTGGAAGGACTTGACGAAAGCGTCTCGAAAGCCGCTGAGCGATTCGTAGCCGGAGTCGAACGCGGCGTTATCAATGGAATTGCCTTGCTTGATTCCACCCAGGGCAATACCCAGGCGGCGAGTGCGTAGATAGGCGTGGAAGGTCATGCCGAAATGCTGCTTGAACCAACGCCGCAACTTTAGCGGTTCGATGCCTTGCTCCAGCAGCAGGGCGTCGGTCCAGCGCAGTTCGGGCTCGGCGTCCACGGCCTTGAGCAACGCCTGGATCCAGTCCGGGGCGATGGCGGCGGCGTCCAGCGGCTTGCAGCGCAGGCAGGCGCGGTAGCCGGCCGACAGGGCTTCATCGGCATGGGCGAAGAACTCGACATTCTGCGGTTTCGGCTTGCGGGCCGTGCAACTGGGGCGACAGAAAATGCCGGTGGTCTTGACCGCAGTGAAGAACACCCCCTCGTAGGCGGTGTCTCGTTCGAGCATGGCGCGGACCATCTCGGCATGGGGCGGGAGCAGCGAGTCTTGTAGGTTCATGGGGTGAGCTTAAAGCCAGGGCCGGGACTGCTCCACCGGAAAATCGACAATGAATTTCTGACGCGTTGGTCGGATGGGCATGAACAAAAATTGAACCTTTGGGTCTTACGGCTATACCCGTCGATCCGCAGTTCCGGAGGCTTCATGTCAAAACCAAAGAAATCCCTTATCGCCGTTGCTGTATGTGCCCTGGCGCTGGGCGCCTCTGCCTTGTTGCCCGCTGATGTTTCGCCCATCGGGTCGAGCTACGCCGCCGGTGGCAATGGCGGAGGCGGCGGTCATGGAGGGGGAAATGGCGGCGGTAATGGTGGGGGGCACGGTGGTGGTATCGGCGGCGGCCTCGGTGGAGGCCAGGACCATGGCAAGTCCAGCGATTCCAGCGGCATAGGCAAGGGACTGGCCAGCGACCATACCGGCACCCGTACCCGCGATCATGGCGTGAGTGGCAAGCACACCGGTACCACTCGCTCCGACCGGACCAGCAAGGCTTCGCTCACTTCGGCCATCGCCAAGGACCGTGATACCCGCGGCCTGACCAAGGCATCGGCGATTTCTGCTGCGACGCCAGGCACCCACAACACCAAAGGGCTGACCAACGCGACGAGCTCTTCGATCAAGAACGACCTCAAGAACGACCACTGAACCGGCAAAAAAGCCGCGACTCCCATGCCGGGCGTCGCGGCTTTTTTGTGCGCGTCTGGCTGTGAAACGGGCAGTTTTATTCAATACCTGGCCTGGGCAAGAAATTACGCTCGTCGCACGTTTCTGATCATTAAGAAGGTGTGCGATGAGTCTGATTATCTCCATGGCGGCGTTTGCCCTGGTCGCTTCGATTACGCCGGGACCGGTCAATATCGTGGCTCTCAGTTCCGGCGCTCGTTATGGGTTTCGTGCGACGTTGCGGCATGTGGGCGGAGCGACCCTGGGGTTTGTCCTGCTGTTGGTGCTGATGGGCCTTGGTTTGCACGAAGTGCTGCAACGCTGGCCCGGGCTCACTCGAATGGTGCAATTGGGGGGCGTGGGGTTCCTGCTGTTCATGGCCTGGAAACTGGCGATGGACAACGGTCACCTGGGCGGCGCCGACGAGGGACGGGCGCCTTTGATGTTCTACGGAGCACTGATGCAGTGGCTCAATCCCAAGGCATGGCTGGCCTGCGTGGCGGGGATGGGCGCTTTCGTGGCCGATGGTGAGGCGCGGCTGGTCTGGCAGTTCGCGGCCATCTATCTGGTGATTTGCTACGTCTCGGTGGGGTGCTGGGCCTATGCTGGAAGCTTTCTGCGCAATTGGCTGGGCAATCCGTCGGCCATGCGCCTGTTCAATCGGGTGATGGCGGCGTTGTTGGTGGTGAGTGCGGTTTATCTGTTGCTGCCTTGAGCAAATCCGCTTCTGTGGCGAGGGAGCTTGCTCCCGCTGGGTTGCGAAGCAACCCTCGCTTTTTACAATCCAGACGCCTGCTGCGCAGTCGAGCGGGAGCAAGCTCCCTCGCCACGGGGAATGTGTTCAGGCCAGAAATCGCTGCTTCAACCGCGATATTGCCCCGGCGTCGCCGCCAGATGTTGCTTGAAGGCCCGTTGGAAATGCGCCTGGTCTGAAAAGCCGCTGTCCAGCGCCACATCGGCAATCAACTTGCCTTCGCGCAGTTGGCGACGGGCGAACTGGATCCGGCGATTGACCAGAAAGGCATGGGGCGTCATGCCGTAATGGCGCTTGAAGGCTCGGCTCAGGTATGACGGCGAAAGTTGTGAGGCGGCGCAGATGTCCTCGAGCTTCAAGGCTTCGCAGCAGTGGTCATGGATGAACTGCGCCGCCCGCATCAGCCCCGGATGGCTACCCCGGTCCGGGCGACCGGCGGGATTGAGCCGTTGTTGCAAGTCGCTGAAAAACGCCTCGGCGGCGGCCTGTTTGCGCTCGGGATCGATTTGCTCGTCCACCAACTGCCCGTAGAGCCCTTGCAGCGCGTGGAACAGCTCGGCGTCGCGGCTGTGGGTGGTGGAAAAGGCCTGGAAGTCGAGGGTTTCGTCGAAGCCGATACGACGTTGCAGCTCAAGCAGCCACTGGGTGTCGACGTACAGCATCACATACGACCACGGCTGATCGTCAATCGGGTTGCACGCGTGCACATCGCCGGGGTTCATCAGCACCACCGTGCCGGCCTCCACCTGGAACTGGGATCGCTCGTGAGCATAAGTGCTACGCCCGGCGGTGATCGCCCCGATGGAGAAGTGATCATGGGAATGGCGCCCATAGCAGACCTTGCGCCCATCGGCGATGGCCCTGGCCTCGATGAAGGGCAGGGCCGCGTCGCGCCAGAAACGGGGGGCAGCGTCATGGGGTGCGTGCTTCATCGGTCAGCGTCCTCGGTCCTGAATCGTGCTCCAGTGTATTAGCCCTCATGGGCAAATGCCCATCGGATTTCACCGGTTGAAGTGCCATGGGCCTGGACTAGACTTCAGCCATCACCCTCAATGGAGTTGTCGATGCTCGCGCCTGGTAAACCGGAAAATGAGGCCGCGCGCCTCAACAGCCTGCACTCGCTCAAGCTGCTCGATACCGCGCCCGAAGAGCGGTTCGATCGTCTGACGCGCCTTGCCCGGCGTCTGTTCGATGTGCCGATTGCATTGGTGTCCCTGGTGGATGCCAACCGCCAGTGGTTCAAATCCAACGCCGGCCTGGACATCCGCGAGTGCGGGCGCGATGTTTCATTCTGTGGGCATGCCATCCTGCAGGACCAACTGATGGAAGTGTGCGACACACAGCAGGACGAGCGGTTTCGCGACAACCCGTTTGTCACGCAGAACCCGGGCGTACGCTTTTATGCCGGGCAGCCGCTGGGGCTCGCTGACGGCAGTAAGCTCGGTACGCTGTGCCTGCTCGACACCCGGCCGCGCAGGCTCAACGACGAGGAGCGCGACCTGCTGCGCGACCTGGCGCGTATGGCCGAACAGGAAATGGTCGCCGTGCAGATGGCGACCATGGACGAACTGACACTGCTGTCCAACCGGCGCGGTTTCAGGACGTTGGCCCAACATGCGCTGGACGTGTGCGCACGCCTGTCCCGCCCGGCGACGCTGCTGTTCTTCGACCTCAATGATTTCAAGCCCATCAACGACCGGTTCGGTCATGCCGAGGGCGACGCGGCGCTGAAGACTTTCGCCGACGTACTGCGTATCGCCTTTCGCGAAAGCGATGTGATCGGGCGCTTGGGCGGTGACGAGTTCGTGGCGCTGCTTACCGGCTCGTCCCACATAGAAACCACGGCGATCATGGCCCGCCTGCGGGAAATCCTCGACGAACGCAACGCAACGTTGCAGCGCGGCTACGACATCCGCTTCAGCGTCGGCCAGATCGAATACGACCCCTCGCGCCATGAATCCATCGACAACCTCCTGGCCGACGCAGATGCAGCCATGTACGCCCAGAAACAGACGGCACGCCGGTAAGAAAGTGAGGCTTGCCCACGACGGCGGCACATTCAAGATCGATGTAAACAGACACACCGCTTTCGCGAGCAAGCCCGCTCCCACAAAGGAGCTGTGTCGAACGCCGAGCCCACCGACACCCGAGAGCCAATGTGGGAGCGGGCTTGCCCGCGAAGGCTGCGGCACATTCAACATTAATGCTGGCTGAGACACCGTCTTCGCGAGCAAGCTCGCTCCCACAGGGGGGCGGTAACTGAACAGTCGGCAATAAAAAACGCCGCTTGCCCTTTCCAGGCCAAGCGGCGTTTCTACGCAGCGGTGCGCTGAAGATTACTCTTCGATGTTACCCATGGCGGTGGTGTTGAAGCCGCCGTCCACGTACATGATTTCACCGCTGATGCCCGACGCCAGGTCGGAGCACAGGAAGGCGCCGGCGTTGCCGACTTCTTCGATGGTGACGTTGCGACGCAGCGGAGTTTGCGCTTCGTTGGCGGCCAGCATCTTGCGGAAGTTCTTGATGCCGGAAGCGGCGAGGGTGCGGATCGGACCAGCCGATACCGCGTTGACGCGGGTGCCTTCCGGGCCCAGGGAGCCGGCCAGGTAGCGTACGCCGGCTTCCAGGGAGGCCTTGGCCATGCCCATCACGTTGTAGTTCGGCATGGTGCGCTCGGCGCCCAGGTACGACAGGGTCAGCAGGCTGCCGTTGCGGCCTTTCATCATTTCGCGACCGGCCTTGGCCAGGGCGACGAAGCTGTAGGCGCTGATGTCGTGAGCAATGCGGAAACCTTCACGGGTGGTGGCTTCGGTGAAGTCGCCGTCCAGCTGGTCGCCCGGGGCGAAGCCTACGGAGTGCACGATGCAGTCCAGGCCGTCCCACTTCTTGCTCAGTTCTTCGAAGACCTTGGCGATTTCTTCATCGCTGGCCACGTCGCACGGGAAGCACAGCTCAGGGCTCGAACCCCAGCCTTGCGCGAACTCTTCGACACGACCCTTGAGTTTGTCGTTCTGGTAAGTGAAGGCAAGCTCAGCGCCCTCGCGATGCATGGCGGCAGCGATGCCGGATGCGATGGACAGCTTGCTGGCGACACCGACGATCAGTACGCGCTTACCGGCGAGAAAACCCATGTGTTGCTCCTCTTTCAGGTTATTCGGCAGTTGTTGGGGCCAGGAAGGCGGCCTCCAGCAACTGCTGTGTATAGGGGTGTTGCGGCGCAGCGAATAGGCTGCGGGCGTCACCTTGTTCGACCACTTGGCCATGCTTGACCACCATCAACTGGTGGCTCAGCGCTTTGACGACAGCCAGATCATGGCTGATAAACAGATACGTCAGGTTGTACTTGGTTTGCAGCGACCGTAACAGCTCCACCACCTGGCGTTGCACGGTACGGTCCAGGGCCGACGTTGGTTCATCCAGCAGAATCAACGCCGGCTTGAGCACCAGGGCCCGGGCAATGGCGATACGCTGCCGTTGCCCTCCGGAAAATTCATGGGGGTAGCGGTTCCGGGTTTCCGGATCCAGGCCTACCTCCTTCAATGCCGCGATTATCGCTTGTTCCCGCTCGGCTTCGGTGCCGATCCCATGGATCCGCAGGCCTTCGCCGACGATCTGGCTCACACACATCCGTGGGCTCAGGCTGCCGAACGGGTCCTGAAACACCACTTGCATCTCCCGGCGCAGCGGTCGCACTTGTTGCTGTGTCAGGCTGTCCAGCGCCTGGCCTTCGAAGCGAATCCCGCCCTGGCTGCCGATCAACCGCAAGATCGCCAACCCCAGGGTGGACTTGCCCGAACCGCTTTCGCCGACGATGCCCAGGGTCTGGCCCTGGGGCAGGCTGAAGCGGATACCGTCCACGGCCTTGATGTAGTCTACCGTGCGTTTGAACAGGCCTTTCTTGACCGGGAACCAGACTTTCAGGTCCTCGACCTCCAGCAATGGCGGCCCGATCACGTTGCTTGCCGGGCTGCCGCTGGGCTCGGCGCCCAGCAGTTCCCGAGTGTACGGATGCTGCGGTGCGCGGAACAACTCTTCGCACGATGCCTGTTCGACGATGCAACCGCGCTGCATGACACATACGCGATGCGCAATTCTTCTGACCAGGTTCAAATCGTGACTGATCAGCAGCAATGACATGCCCAATCGTGCCTGCAATTGCTTGAGCAATTCGAGGATTTTCAGCTGGACGGTGACGTCCAGGGCCGTGGTCGGCTCATCGGCAATCAGCAGTTCCGGCTCGTTGGCCAGGGCCATGGCGATCATCACCCGCTGGCGCTGGCCGCCGGACAGCTCGTGGGGCAGGGCCTTGAGGCGCTTGTGCGGCTCGGGGATGCCTACCAGCTCCAGCAATTCCAGGGTGCGGCGGGTCGCGACCTTGCCGGTCAGGCCCTTGTGGATGCCAAGCACTTCATTGATCTGCTTCTCGATGGAGTGCAGCGGGTTCAATGAGGTCATCGGCTCCTGGAAAATCATCGCGATCCGGTTGCCGCGGATGTGACGGATGGTTTTTTCCTTCAGGCCCAGCAGATTCTGGCCGGCGTACTGGATGCTACCGCTGGGATGATGGGCCAGCGGGTAGGGCAGCAACCGCAGGATCGAGTGGGCGGTGACCGACTTGCCGGAGCCGCTTTCCCCCACCAGGGCCAGGGTTTCGCCGCGCTTGATGTCAAAGGTGACGCCTTCGACCACCCGTTGGCGCCGCTCACCGACGATGAATTCCACCGCCAGGTCGCGAACTTCGATCAGATTATCCTGGTTCATTTCACTTCCTCGGATCGAAGGCATCGCGAGCGGACTCGCCGATGAACACCAACAGGCTAAGCATCACGGCCAGCACGGCGAATGCGCTGATGCCCAGCCACGGCGCCTGGAGATTGGATTTGCCCTGGGCCACCAGTTCGCCCAGGGACGGCGCGCCGGGCGGCAGGCCGAAGCCGAGGAAGTCCAGGGCGGTGAGGGTGCCAATGGCGCCGGTGAGAATGAACGGCATGAAGGTCATGGTCGAGACCATGGCGTTGGGCAGGATGTGGCGGAACATGATCGCACCGTTCTGCATGCCCAGCGCCCGTGCGGCGCGCACGTATTCAAGGTTGCGCCCACGCAGGAACTCGGCGCGGACCACGTCCACCAGGCTCATCCAGGAAAACAGCAGCATGATGCCCAGCAGCCACCAGAAGTTCGGCTGCACGAAACTCGCCAGGATGATCAGCAGGTAGAGCACCGGCAGCCCGGACCAGATCTCCAGGAAACGCTGGCCGGCCAGGTCCACCCAGCCGCCGTAGAAGCCCTGCAGGGCGCCGGCGATCACGCCGATGATCGAGCTGAGCAGCGTCAGCGTCAGGGCAAACAGCACCGAAATGCGGAAACCGTAGATCACCCGGGCCAGCACGTCGCGGCCCTGATCGTCGGTGCCCAGCCAGTTCATGGCTGAAGGCGGCGCCGGGGCCGGGACCTTCAGGTCGTAGTTGATGCTCTGGTAGCTGAACGGGATCGGCGCCCACAGCACCCAGGCGTCCTTGGCGGCCAGCAGTTCACGGATGTACGGGCTCTTGTAGTTGGCTTCCAGGGGAAACTCGCCGCCGAAGGTGGTTTCCGGGTAGCGCTTGAGGGCCGGGAAATACCAGCCGTTGTCGTAGTGCACCACCAGCGGCTTGTCGTTGGCGATCAGTTCGGCGCCCAGGCTCAGCCCGAACAGGATCAGGAACAGCCACAGCGACCACCAGCCACGTTTGTTGGCCTTGAACAGTTCGAAGCGCCGGCGATTGAGCGGGGACAGGTTCATCTCAATGCTCCCGGCTTTCGAAGTCGATGCGTGGATCGACGAAGGTGTAGGTCAGGTCGCCGATCAGTTTCACCACCAGCCCCAGCAGGGTGAAGATGAACAGGGTGCCGAAGACCACCGGGTAGTCACGGTTGATGGCCGCCTCGAAACTCATCAGCCCCAGGCCGTCGAGGGAAAAGATCACTTCCACCAGCAAGGATCCGGTGAAGAAAATCCCGATGAACGCCGAAGGAAAACCGGCAATCACCAGCAGCATGGCGTTGCGGAACACATGGCCGTAGAGCACGCGCCGGCGCGTCAAACCCTTGGCTTTGGCGGTGACCACGTACTGCTTGTTGATTTCATCGAGGAAGCTGTTCTTGGTCAGCAGGGTCATGGTCGCGAAGTTACCGATCACCAAAGCGGTGACGGGCAGGGCCAGGTGCCAGAAATAGTCGAGGATCTTGCCGCCCAGGGTCATCTGGTCGAAGTTGTTGGAGGTCAGCCCGCGCAACGGAAACCAGTCGAAGTAACTGCCGCCGGCGAACACCACGATCAGCAGGATGGCGAACAGGAACGAGGGAATCGCGTAGCCGATGATGATTGCCGAACTGGTCCAGACGTCGAAATGACTGCCGTGGCGCGTGGCCTTGGCGATGCCCAGCGGAATCGACACCAGGTACATGATCAGCGTGCTCCACAGTCCGAGGGAGATCGATACCGGCATCTTTTCCTTGATCAGATCGATGACCTTGGCGTCGCGGAAGAAACTGTCGCCGAAGTCCAGGTGGGCGTAGTTCTTGATCATGATCCACAAACGTTCAGGCGCCGACTTGTCAAAGCCGTACATCCGCTCGATTTCCTTGACCAGCGCCGGGTCGAGGCCTTGTGCGCCGCGATAGGAGGAACCGGCCACCGACACTTCCGCGCCGCCGCCGGCGATACGGCTGGTGGCGCCTTCGAACCCTTCGAGCTTGGCGATCATCTGCTCGACCGGCCCGCCGGGTGCGGCCTGGATGATCAGGAAATTGATCAGCAAGATGCCGAACAGCGTCGGGATGATCAGCAGCAGCCGTCGGAAAATATAAGCCAGCATCGGGTTACTCCACGCTCGCCGGAGCAGCGTTGTTCTGTTTTTCGATCACTTGTTCCACTTCTTCGGCAGGCTTGGTGTCTGGCTTGACCCACCAGGTGGTGGTGCCAATGTCATAGGTCGGCGTGACTTTCGGATGGCCGATGTGATTCCAGTAGGCCACGCGCCAGGTCTTGATATGCCAGTTGGGAATCACGTAATAGCCCCATTGCAGTACCCGGTCCAGCGCCCGGGCGTGGGCCACCAGGCTCTTGCGCGAATCGGCGTTGATCAGTTGCTCCACCAGTTGGTCGACCGCCGGATCCTTCAGGCCCATGGTGTTGCGGCTGCCGGGCTTGTCGGCGGCGGCCGACATCCAGAACTCACGCTGCTCGTTGCCCGGTGAGCTGGACTGCGGAAAGCTGCCCACCACCAGGTCGAAATCCCGCGAGCGCACGCGGTTGATGTATTGGGACACGTCCACCCGGCGGATCACCAGGTCGATGCCCAGGTCGCTCAGGTTGCGCTTGAACGGCAACAGCACCCGCTCGAATTCGGTCTGGGCCAGCAGGAATTCCAGCACCACCGGTTTGCCCTGGGCATCGACCATCTTGTCGTCGACGATACGCCAGCCGGCTTCTTGCAGCAGTTGGTAGGCCTTGCGCTGCTGGTCGCGGATCATGCCGCTGCCGTCGCACACCGACGGTTGGAACGCCTCGGTGAAGACCTGCTCGGGAATCTTGCCGCGCAGCGGTTCGAGGATTTTCAGCTCGTCTTCGCCGGGCAGGCCGGTGGCGGCCATTTCCGAGTTTTCAAAGTAACTACGGGTACGGGCGTAGGCGCCGTTGAACAGTTGCTTATTGGTCCACTCGAAGTCCAGCAGCAGGCTCAAGGCCTTGCGCACTTTTACGTCCTGGAACACCGGGCGGCGCAGGTTGAAGACAAAGCCCTGCATGCCGGTGGGATTGCCATTGGGGATCTGCTCCTTGATCAGTCGGCCTTCGGTGACTGCGGGGATGTTGTAGGCATTGGCCCAGTTCTTGGCCGTCATTTCCAGCCAGAAATCGAACTGCCCGGCTTTCAGCGCCTCGACCGCGACGGTGTTGTCGCGGTAATAATCGGTGGTCAGCACGTCGAAGTTGTAGAAGCCGCGGTTGACCGGCAGGTCCTTGCCCCAGTAGTCCTTGACGCGCTCATAACGGACCGAGCGCCCGGCCTTCACTTCGGTTACCCGGTACGGGCCGCTGCCAAGGGGGATTTCCAGGTTGCCTTTGTTGAAATCCCGGCCGGCCCACCAGTGCTTGGGCAATACCGGCAGTTGGCCGAGGATCAGTGGCAGTTCGCGGTTATAGGTGTGCTTGAATTTGAACAGCACCTTGAGCGGGTCTTCGGCGATGACCTCGGCGACGTCGTTGTAATAGCCGCGAAACATCGGCGCGCCGTCCTTGGTGAGGGTCTGGAAGCTGAACACCACGTCTTCGGCGCGCACCGGATGACCGTCGTTGAAACGCGCTTCGGGCCGCAGGTAGAAGCGCACCCAGGCATTGTCCGGGGCTTTTTCGATTTTTTCGGCGACCAGGCCGTATTCGGTGAAGGGTTCGTCCAGGCCTTGCTTGGCCAGGGTGTCGTAGATCAGGCCGATATCATCGGCCGGTACGCCTTTGCTGATGAACGGGTTGAGGCTGTCGAAGCCGCCAAAGCCACCCTGGCGGAAGATCCCGCCCTTGGGCGCATCGGGGTTCACGTAGTCGAAGTGCTTGAAGTCGGCCGGGTACTTGGGCTGTTCGTTGTACAGCGTCACGGCGTGCTGCGGTGCGGCACAGGCCAGGCTGGCGAACAGCAGGCCACCTGCCTGCAGGAGCAGGGCGCGAAAAGGCTTCATTGATCTTTCTCCGAAGATTTCAGCCACCACGCGCTCAAACCCAGGGTATAGGGGGGCGTGGTGACGAAGGCGAACCGGTTGCGGTACGCCAGGCGATGATAGTTGAGATACCAGTTGGGAATGCAGTAGTGCTGCCACAGCAGCACGCGGTCCAGGGCCTTGCCGGCGGCGACCTGTTCGTCGCGGGTCTGGGCGGCCAGGAGTTTTTCCAGCAGGTGATCGACCACCGGGTTGGCGATCCCCGCGTAATTCTTGCTGCCCTTGACCCCGACCTGGCTGGAATGAAAGTACTGCCACTGCTCAAGGCCCGGGCTGAGGGTCTGGTTCAATGTCAGCAGGATCATGTCGAAGTCGAACTGGTCCAGGCGCTGCTTGTACTGGGCCCGGTCCACCGTGCGTAGCCGGGCCTGAATGCCGATACTGGCAAGGTTCTCGACGTAAGGTTGCAGGATCCGCTCCAGGTTCGGGTTCACCAGCAGGATCTCGAAACTCAGGGGCTGGCTATTGGCGTTCAGCAAGCGTTGGCCGTTGAGGGTCCATCCGGCTTCCTTCAACAACCCCAACGCCTTACGCAGGGTTTCCCGGGGGATGCCGCGACCCTCGGTACGGGGCAGGCTGAACGGCTCGGTGAGCAGGCGCGGCGGTAATTGCTCGCGATACGGCTTGAGCAACAGCCATTCGTGGCCCACCGGAAGACCTGTGGCAGAGAACTCGCTGTTGGGGTAATAACTGAGGGTGCGTTTGTAGGCACTGCTGAACAGCGTGCGGTTGGTCCATTCGAAATCGAACATCAGCCCCAGGGCTTCTCGCGCCTTGACCTCGGCAAAGGTGTTGCGCCGGGTGTTCATGAACAGACCCTGGGTCTGGGTCGGGATCTGATGGGGAATCTGCGCCTTGATCACATCGCCGCGCTGGACCGCCGGGAAGTCATAGCCGTTGGCCCAGTTCTTGGCCTGGTGTTCGATGTAGATGTCGAATTCGCCGGCCTTGAAGGCTTCGAAGGCGACGTCGCTGTCGCGATAGAACTCCACTTCCATCCGATCGAAGTTGTATTTTCCACGGTTGACCGGCAGGTCCTTGCCCCAGTAATCCTTGACCCTTTCGAACACCAGTTGGCGACCCGGCTGCACCTTGGTGATGCGGTAAGGTCCGCTGCCCAGCGGCGGCTCGAAGGTCGTCGCCTTGAAGTCGCGATCTTTCCAGTAGTGCTGGGGCAATACCGGCAACTCACCCAGGCGCAGGATCAGCAGCGGGTTGCCGGCGCGCTTGAAGACAAAGCGGATTTTCAGTGGATTGAGAATGTCGACCCGCAGCACTTCCTGCAGGTTGGTGCGGTACTGCGGGTGACCTTCCTTGAGCAGCGTCCTGTAGGAGAACGCCACGTCATAGGCGGTGATTGGTACGCCATCATGAAACCGTGCCTCGGGCCGCAGGTTGAACACCACCCAGCTGCGGTCTTCGCTGTACTCCACCGATTGGGCGATCAGGCCGTAGCTTGAGGTCGGCTCGTCCCCGGATGGAGCGTACTGGCCGGTGCCGACCATCAGCGGTTCGTTCAGCTCGTTGATGCCGTACTGCAGGAAATTGGGCGTGGACACCGGGCTGCTGCCCTTGAAGGTATACGGGTTGAGCGTATCGAAGGTGCCAAATGCCATGACCCGCAAGGTACCGCCCTTGGGCGCTTGCGGGTTGACCCAGTCGAAATGGGTAAATCTGGCCGGGTACTTGAGCGTACCGAACTGCGCATAGCCATGGCTTTCGCTGATGGTTGCGCTGGCGGGGTAGCTCAAGGCCAGGCTGATCAGGAGCAGGAGGAGGGGACGTATCAAGTCTGAGATCCGATCCAGGCGGCTTGGGCTTTTATGGCCCGTACAGTAACAGCTTGTATCGGCAGGAAAAAGGCGGGCTTAGGGGAAGGACTGCCGGTTTAGCGGATACCTGCCAGGCAGGGCGCTCTTGTGGCGAGGGGATTTATCCCCGCTGGGCTGCGAAGCGGCCCCAACTGACGATTGTGGTGTCTTAGAAAGAGCGAGGGGGCCGCTTCGCGCCCCAGCGGGGATAAATCCCCTCGCCACAAAAGCCCCCTCGGTCACCGCGAGGGTCAGTGCGGGGAATAGACCGTCAGCATCTGCCCGGGCTTGAGCGCCTTGCCCATCCGTGGATTCCAGCGCTTGAGGTGCTGCATCTCGACGTTGAAGCGCTTGGCGACCACGTACAGCGAGTCACCTTGCTGCACTTTGTATTGGGTCTGCTTGGATTTTTCGCTCTTGCTGTTGGCCGCGACCACAGTGTTGATGCGCTTGCCGGGGCTTTTGGCCGCCTTGGTGGCCTTGACGTCCTGCATCACCAGGGTCTGGCCGACCTTGAGCTTGTTGCCGCTGAGTTTGTTCCAGCGTTGCAGGTCCTTGGTCTGGACGTTGTTGGCCTTGGCGATCTGGGCCAGGTTCTCGCCACGCTTGACCCGATAGGTGCGGCGGGCGCCTTCCACTTCGCTGTCGTCGGCGGTTTCGAAGACCGGTTTGAGCGAGCGCTGGCTGATCAGTTCTTCCGGGCGCATGGTCGACAGGCTGGCCGTCAGCAGTTGCGCCTTGGAGGTGGGCACCAGCAGATGCTGGGGGCCGTCGATGGTGGTGCGTTGCTTGAAGGCCGGGTTGAGCTGGAACAGCTCGTCTTCGTCGATATTGGCCACCGCCGCGACCTTGGACAGGTCCATGCGCTGGTTGATCTCGACGACCTGGAAGTAGGGTTCGTTGGCGATCGGATTGAGGTTCACGCCATAGGCATCGGGGGACTGCACCACTTGGGACAGTGCCAGCAGCTTGGGCACGTAGGCCTGGGTTTCGGCCGGCAGCGGCAGGTTCCAGTAGTCGGTGGGCAAACCCAGTTTTTCGTTGCGTTCGATGGCCCGGCTTACCGTGCCTTCGCCAGCATTGTAGGCGGCCAGTGCCAGCAGCCAGTCACCGTTGAACATGTCGTGCAGGCGCGTCAGGTAATCCATGGCGGCCGTGGTGGAGGCGGTGATGTCGCGACGACCATCATAGAAACGGGTCTGGCGCAGGTTGAAATAGCGCCCGGTGGACGGGATGAATTGCCACAGTCCCACCGCATTGGCCCGGGAATAAGCCATCGGGTTGTAGGCACTTTCGATCACCGGCAGCAGCGCCAGCTCCAGCGGCATGTTGCGCTCTTCCAGGCGCTCGACGATGTAATGCATGTACAGGCTGCCGCGTTCACCGGCGCCTTCGAGGAAGGATGGGTTACTGGCGAACCACAGGCGCTGTTGCTCGATTCGTGGGTTTACGCCGGCGGTTTCCTGCAACTGGAAGCCCTGGCGCATGCGCTCCCAGATGTCCTGGGGCACTTGAGGGGTGGGCTTTTCACCCAGCCAGACCGGCTTCTGCTTGGCGCGGGCGGCCATGTTCTTCGGCACTTGCGCCGTATCGGCCTGGGGCAGCTGGCCGCTGCTCTGGCAGCCCGCCAGCGTGGCGGACACAGCCACCGCGATGGCTTGAGCCAGGCGGGTCAAAGTGTCGGACTGGGCGGACCTGCGTATAGATGACGACATTGGCTGGAAGTAAGTTCCGGGCAAAAATGTCGGCCGATTCTAGAAAGCGCACCCCAACAGGTCAACCATTCAGAATTTTTGTATCAATCGATAGGACCTCTAGAACTTATCTTTCCAAGCCCTCAAGGCCGCAAAAACCTCACTCGGCGTCTGGTTACGCTGGCCGTTCCGTTCGTCTGCTTTTTGTTTAACGGATGTTTCAGTGGCCCGCAGGAACGGATTGGTGAGTTTTTCCAAGGCCAGGGTCGAGGGCAGGGTGATGACGCCTTCGTTGCGCTGCCGACTGACTTTTTCCAGACGGGCGGCGATATCCTGGTTGTCGGGCTCCACGGCCGCAGCGAATTTCAGATTGCTGAGGGTGTATTCGTGGGTGCAATAGACCAAGGTATCCTCGGGCAAGGCGGCGAGCCGGCTGAGCGAGTGGTGCATCTGTTCGGGCGTGCCCTCGAAGAGCCGGCCGCAACCGGCGGCGAACAGCGTGTCACCGCAGAACAGCAAGCCATGATGGTAGTAGGCGATATGCCCCAGGGTATGGCCGGGCACGGCGTAGACATCGAAGTCCCAGCCGAGCACGCTGACCTTGTCGTTATCGCGCAGCGCCTTGTCCCGAGCCGGAATGTTCTCGCTGGCCGGGCCGTAGACGGTGGCCTGCGTGGCGTCTTTAAGCGCCTGGACGCCGCCGACATGGTCATGGTGATGGTGGGTGACCAGGATGTCGCTCAGCACCCAGCCCGGATGGGCGTCGAGCCAGGCCTGCACTGGCGTGGCGTCACCCGGGTCGACCACGGCGCAGCGTTGGGTGGAATGATCCTGTAACAACCAGATGTAGTTATCGGTGAACGCGGGCAGGGCACTGATCTGTATCATCGCGGAATTCGCCAAGCGGAAAACAAAGGCGCATCTTAGAACTTCCTGGCGCGTTGGAGAATGCAATGACCGATGAAGCGTTCGCTCAGGCTGATCCTGACTGGCTGGCGTTGATCAGCGCCGCCCGTGAATGGCTGTCCGGCCCGGTCGGGCAGTTTTTGCTGGAAGAAGAACGCCGCATGCTCGAAGAGGAACTGGGGCGATTCTTCGGTGGCTATCTTGTGCACTACGGGCCTTCGGCGCAGACCCCGCCGTCGGCGCCGCAGGTCCAGCGCAACGTGCGACTGGGGGCACCTTTGCCTGGGGTGGAAATCGTCTGCGAGGAGCAGGCCTGGCCGCTGAGCGAGCATGCCGCCGATGTCGTGGTGATGCAGCATGGCCTGGATTTCTGCCTGTCGCCCCACGGCCTGCTGCGTGAGGCCGCCAGCAGCGTGCGCCCCGGTGGACACCTGCTGATCATCGGCATCAATCCCTGGAGCAGTTGGGGGTTGCGGCACGTATTCGCCCATGACGCCTTGCGCCAGGCCCGTTGCATCTCGGCGTCGAGGGTGGGCGACTGGCTCAACCTGCTGGGCTTCGCGCTGGAGAAACGCCGCTTCGGGTGCTATCGTCCGCCGCTTGCGTCGCCCAAGTGGCAGGCCCGCCTGGCTGGCTGGGAGCGCAAGGCCGGTGACTGGCAGCTGTCCGGCGGCGGCTTCTACCTGTTGGTGGCGCGCAAGATCGCGGTCGGGTTGCGCCCGGTGCGCCAGGTCCGACGCGAGCCGATGGGCAAGTTGATTCCCTTGCCGATGGCCAAGGTCAACCGGCGCCACATCGAGCCATAACCTTTTTCTGATGGTCTGGCCGGGATTTCGGTTGCAGGCGTTTTCGGGCCTGACCGGCAGGCCTTTGCATTTTTTCCTGGATAGATTGGCATGAGCGATAGCGTAGAACTCTTCACTGACGGCGCCTGCAAGGGCAACCCAGGCCCGGGCGGCTGGGGTGCGTTGCTGGTGTGCAAGGGCGTGGAGAAAGAACTCTGGGGCGGCGAAGCCAACACCACCAACAATCGCATGGAACTGATGGGCGCCATCCGCGGCCTTGAAGAGCTCAAGCGACCTTGTGACGTCTTGCTGGTGACTGACTCGCAGTACGTGATGAAAGGTATCAACGAGTGGATGGCGAACTGGAAGAAGCGCGGCTGGAAAACCGCCGCGAAGGAGCCGGTCAAGAATGCCGACCTGTGGATGCTGCTGGATGAGCAGGTCAATCGCCACAACGTCACCTGGAAATGGGTGCGTGGCCACATCGGCCACCACGGCAACGAACGGGCTGACCAACTGGCCAATCGTGGGGTGGATGAGGTGCGTGGTTACAAGCAGGCTTGAACCCGCCGGGGTAAACCTGTGAGGAAGCAGCTCATATGGCAAGGCCGCTTGCATGTGGCGAGGGAGCTTGCTCCCGCTGGACTGCGAAGCAGGCCCATCTTTGTGAGCGCTGCGCACTCAAGCGGGAGCAAGCTCCCTCGCCACAAGAGCGGATCGCCGCATGAGCCTGGCTGACAGGACATTGCAGATGCACTCCCCCCAGCGTGTTAACATCCGCCCCTTTGCAAGCATGCCCCGTTGAGAGCTGAACACTGATGGCCAACAGATCTGTTGTACTGGATACCGAAACCACCGGCATGCCGGTGACCGATGGTCACCGGATTATCGAAATCGGTTGTGTCGAGCTGATCGGTCGGCGCCTGACCGGTCGCCATTTCCACGTCTACCTGCAACCGGACCGCGAAAGCGACGAGGGCGCGATCGGCGTCCACGGCATTACCAACGAATTCCTGGTGGGCAAGCCACGCTTTGCAGAAGTGGCCGATGAGTTCTTCGAGTTCATCCAGGGCGCGCAGTTGATCATCCACAACGCCGCGTTCGACGTGGGTTTCATCAACAACGAATTCGCCTTGCTGGGCCAGCACGACCGGGCCGACATCACTCGGCATTGCACCATCCTCGATACCTTGATGATGGCCCGGGAACGGCACCCGGGGCAGCGCAACAGCCTCGATGCGTTGTGCAAGCGCTACGGCGTCGACAACTCCGGCCGGGAACTGCACGGCGCCTTGCTCGACTCCGAGATCCTCGCCGACGTCTACCTGACCATGACCGGCGGCCAGACCAGCCTGTCCCTGGCCGGCAACGCCTCGGACGGTGCCGGTGAAGGCTCTGGCAGCCAGGTCACGGAAATCCGCCGTTTGCCTGCGGACCGCCAGCCGTCCCGGATCATCCGCGCCAGCGAAAGCGACCTGGCCGAACACGCCGCACGTCTGGAGGCCATCGCCAAGTCTGCGGGGGCTCCGGCATTGTGGACGCAATTGGTTGAAAGCCAAACGGCGGCGAGCTGATCCATTCAGGAAAGTGGCGAACCTGTGGCGAGGGAGCTTGCTCCCGCTGGACTGCGAAGCAGGCCCTTCTGGCGGCTGCTGCGCAACCGAGCGGGAGCAAGCTCTCTTGCCACTTGATTGAATGAAGCCTTAAGTGGGTAGCGCATCTGTCGTTCATTTCTCGCCACAATCGCCACGACCTTCTAACCTAAGATAACGTGCAGCTATTGGATCCCGTTTGATGTCTGAAGATTTGCTGAGCAAGGGCAATAGATGGCAACGCGCCGTTGGTTGGCTCAAGGAATGAGGACCTTCCCCAATATGCAACCCGTCATGAATCCCAAGCGCCCGGGGCTGTCGGTGCGTGTCGCCGATGATGGCTTCGCGGCCTACATCTGGGGCAGTGATTTCAGTTTCGAGGTCAGCGAATACGGTACGGCGCATATCGGTCGGCCCGTGAGCCAATGGCCAGTAACGCCCATCGTTCCTTACAGCAAGTGCTACGGCATCGATCCGGAGGAGTTCGGCAGCTTTCGCAATGCGCCGGACAGCGAGATCTTCATGGCTTATCTCGACGACGAGCCGGTCGGGCACTTGGTGGTCAGCACCAATTGGAACGGCTTTGCCCACATCGACGAACTGGCGGTGCATGCCCCAGCCCGTCGCCACGGGGTGGCCAAGGCGTTGCTCGATGTCGCGCAGTTCTGGAGCCGCAAGAAAAAACTGCCGGGCATCATGCTGGAAACCCAGAACAACAACCTGGGGGCGTGCCGGCTCTATGAGCGCTGCGGTTATGTCCTGGGCGGTATCGATCACCTGCGTTACCGCGGCATCGACCGGCATACCGCCGAAGTGGCGTTGTTCTGGTACCGGCTGTTCGACGATCCGCTGGGCATGTCGATCAGTGGCCCAGCAGCGCCTCGGCTTGTTCCGTAACCCGTTCGAGCAGTGTTTGCAGGGCGGGTGAGGGCGTCGTGCCCTTGAGGGTCAAAGCGTAAAGACCGATCGGCACGGCGGGCGACACCGGACAAACATCCAGGCCTCCACCCTTGGCGCCCGAAGCCGTGAACGGGTCGACAATGGCCAGGCCCTCGCCGGCCTCGACCATGGCGCGCATCATCTGGTGCGTCTGCACGCGAATATGAATCACCGGCGCCGGGCGCAGTGCCCCCAGTTTATGCTCGAACGCCGGGCTCAGCGGATCATGCCCATCGAGGCCCACCAGCGGCTGGCCTGCCAGATCCTGAAGTGAAACGTATTTTTGTCGCGGTTGCAGCCAGCCATGGGGTGCGAGCAATTGCAGCTTGCCCTGGGCAATCATTCGGCACTGGATGTCGGGATGCTCAGGATCATGCAGGCTCAGGCCAAGGTCGCTTGCGCGCAACAACAGGCTCTGGACGATCTCGCGGGTCGGTTGGCTGAGCAGGGTGCAAGGCGCGTCCGGAAGGCGACGGCGCAGGGCAGCGATGCTTTGGGGCAACAGTTGTTGGGCCAGGGGCGGGGTGCAGATGATGCGTAAGGGCGGGGCCTGGTAGTGTTTCAAGCTATTGGCAAGTCGCTGAACCGGCTCCAGGGCGTCATACACTCGGGTAATGCCGTCGCGCAGTTCAAGGGTTTCCCGAGTCGCCTGCAAGCGCCCCCGCACACTGGCAAACAGCATGAAGCCCAGTTGCGCCTCGGCGTCGCGCAGAATCGCCTCGACCTCCGCCGTTGGCAATTGCAGCCATTCCGCTGCCGTGCCGAGGTGGCCGGTTTGCAGCAGCGCCTGGATCACTTCGATGTGGCGTAAACGCATGCAAGAAGTCCATGTTCGGCGGGTATGCCATTGAATGGCCGAATCCTAACCCAAGTCCGGGCATGACTTCTGCTCATAAGAGCGGTTATGAGGCGATTTGCGTTTCAGGTTCTCGGGTCAGTTCGATGCCTGACTGCACCAGCAGGAACAGGTCCTTGTCGAGTTTGGTGACCCGATCACCGATTGCCAGCTTATAGGTGGTGACAGGCTCCTTGCCGTTTCCGTCCGGTGACGGTGTCGATTCCTGGAACTCATGCACCGAATAGACGCGACCTTCGGCGTCCCGCGCATGAAATTGTCCGACAAGTACTGCTGCCATTGCTTAGAACCTCTGGAAATAGATCACTCGATTTGCGGTTCTGTAGACCTTGGTCAAGCGCGGGAAGTTTTCCTACAAGAAAAAAATAGTCGAGCAGGCCGGTTTCTGTCTTTCCACTGGTCCAATTGTCACGCCGATCATCTATAACTAGGAATCCTTCAAGCCAACAGTCGAGAGGCGTCTCATGAGCAGTGTTTATAAAGTGGCCGTTTTGGTGGGCAGCCTGCGCAAGGCATCGATCAACCGCAAGGTTGCCCTGGCGCTGGCCGACCTGGCTCCCGCCAACTTGCAATTGAACATCGTCGAAATCGGCGATTTGCCGCTCTATAACGAAGACATCGACGTGACGCCGCCGGCTGCCTACACCACCTTTCGCCAGCAAGTGGGCGCGGCTGACGCATTGCTGTTCGTCACGCCTGAGTACAATCGCTCAGTCCCGGCACCGTTGAAAAATGCCATCGATGTGGGCTCGCGTCCTTATGGCCAGAGCTGCTTCAGCGGCAAGCCGGGCGCGGTGATCAGCGCTTCGCCGGGCGCCATCGGCGGTTTCGGTGCCAACCATCATCTGCGCCAGTCCCTGGTGTTCCTCGACGTGCCTTGCATGCAGCAGCCCGAAGGTTACCTGAGCGGTGCAGGGACTGCGTTTGACGAGGCGGGCAACCTGTCGCAAACGTTGAAGCCGTTTTTGCAGAAGTTTATTGATGCTTATGCTCAGTGGGTGGAGCAGCACAAGAAGGCTTGATCCGTCCGCCAGACCCGTGGCGAGGGAGCTTGCTCCCGCTCGGTTGCGCAGCGACCGCCAAAAGGGCCTGCTGCGCAGTCCAGCGGGAGCAAGCTCCCTCGCCACGGGTTCACTCGCCGGTCTACGCGCCAGCTTTACCGAATACCCCAGTTTCCCTATATTCTCCCGTCGCCCTTATCCCTCATGCCTGATTCCACGATCCCGTCGAAATCTTCAAGGCTTCTTTTTCAAGGCTGTAGCGCATGCTTGTCGCGTCATTGATTTTCCTCCTGACCATTACCCTGGTGATCTGGCAGCCCAAGGGGCTCGGCGTCGGCTGGAGCGCCACGCTTGGCGCGTTGCTGGCGTTGTTGACCGGTGTGGTGCACATCACCGATATCCCGCTGGTGTGGCAGATTATCTGGAACGCTACCGGTACTTTTGTCGCGCTGATCATCATCAGCCTGTTGCTGGATGAAGCGGGGTTCTTCGCCTGGGCGGCACTGCATGTGGCCCGGTGGGGACGGGGCAGTGGACGCAAGTTGTTTGCCTTCATGGTGTTGCTCGGCGCGCTGGTGTCGGCACTGTTCGCCAATGACGGCGCGGCGCTGATCCTGACCCCCATCGTGATCTCGATGTTGCTGGCGCTGCGCTTTCCCCCGGCGGCGACGCTGGCGTTCGTGATGGGCGCCGGTTTCATCGCCGACACGGCAAGCCTGCCGCTGGTAGTGTCGAATCTGGTGAACATCGTGTCGGCGGATTTCTTCGGCATCGGCTTCAACCGCTACGCCTCGGTGATGGTGCCAGTGAACCTGATAGCGGTGGCGGCGAGCCTGGGGATACTGCTGTGGTTCTTCCGGCGCGATATTCCCGGTGATTACGACCCGGAACAATTGGACGATCCCGCCAGCGCCATCCATGACACCGCTACCTTCTACGCCGGCTGGGCGGTGCTGGTAATCCTGTTGCTGGGCTGTTTTGCCCTGGAGCCGCTGGGCATTCCCATCAGCGCGATTTCGGCGGCCTGTGCTGCATTGCTGCTGGCCGTCGCCGCTCGCGGCCACAAGATCTCCACGCGCAAGGCCATGAAGGAAGCGCCGTGGCAGATCGTGATTTTTTCCCTGGGCATGTACCTGGTGGTCTATGGCCTGCGCAACGCCGGGCTGACGAGCTACCTGGCCCATTGGCTCGACCGTTTCGCCGAATACGGCGTGTGGGGCGCAGCGATGGGCACCGGGCTGCTGACGGCCTTGCTCTCGTCGGTCATGAACAACCTGCCGACAGTCTTGGTCGGCGCCTTGTCCATCGACGCCAGCCAGGCCACCGGGGCGGTGAAGGAGGCGATGATCTATGCGAACGTCATCGGCAGTGACCTGGGGCCGAAGATTACGCCGATCGGTAGCCTGGCGACGTTGCTCTGGCTGCATGTATTGGCGCGCAAGGATATCCGGATTGGCTGGGGTTATTACTTCAAGGTCGGGGTGGTGCTGACGGTGCCGGTGTTGCTGGTGACGTTGGCGGCGCTGGCGGTGCGGTTGTCCTTCTGAACCGAGGTGGCCTTCTCGCGAGCAGGCTCGCTCCCACACGGCAGTTGTGCTGGGTTCAGGAGGGTGGCGTTCGCTCCAGGCCCAGCAAGGTTTCGATCCGCGCCGGACTGAACGGCGGGCGCGGTGCTGGCGGGGCCCAGCCAAACAGATGCTCCAGCGCAGCGCCACAGACCCGGCCCTGGCAGGCGCCCATGCCGCAGCGGCTGGCCAGCTTTGCTTCGCGCCAGTTTTCATTTCCGGCCAATTGGGCATAGGGCACGTCCTCGCAGCGGCACACCAGCGTGTCATCACGAGCCAGGGTCTTGAGACGCGCATCAAGGGCGAAGGCTTTATTCAAGGCTCGGGCGAACCCCTGCCAGCGGGCCCGACGCGGCCACAGGCGTTGAGCAGCAGCGCTGTTGCCGACTGCGGCGTGGCCGGCGATGGCGCCCTCAACCAGAGACAGTTCGCTGCCACCGAACCCGGTGCATTCGCCAGCGGCGTAATGATCAACGCGGGTGGTGGCCTGCCAGGCATCCACCGCGAGGCCCTGATCCTGCAGCGCGCAGCCCAGGGCCTGGCCGAGCTGGGTGTTGGGAACAAGGCCGAAGCCACAGGCCAGTCGGTCGCAGGCCAGTTCAATCGTCTGGCCTTGCTGCAACAGGCGCACGCCTTCGAGTCGCTCGCGCCCCAGCGCCTCCAGTACATAGGTATCGGTGCGATATCCAGCGTCGAACAAGCCGAACGCTTGAAAAAACTTGCCCGGCCAGCGTGGCAGTTGCGCCGCGAAACCGGTGACGGCGGCGCGCTTGGCTTGCTCGGCGATCCGCAGCACTTGCGCGCCCTGATGCTTCGCGGTGGCGGCGCTGGCTAACAGCAACGGGCCGCTGCCGGCGATGACCAGCCGTTCGCCACGCACCGGCAAGCCAGCCTTGATCAGTGCCTGCAAGCCACCGGCCCCGGTCACGCCGGGGAGGGTCCAGCCGGGGAATGGCAACAGCAATTCGCGGGCACCGGTGCAGAGGATCAGGCGTTGGTAAGTGATCTGCCAGCCGCACTCGGCATCTTCCACCAGCAGGGTCTTGTCAGCGGCTTGGGCGATGACCCGAGTGCCGGTGTGGCAGCGAATATTGGTACACGCCTGCAACCGTGCGCGCAGGCGCTGCGCCTCGGCGGGCAAGTGGGCTTGGGGGCCGTCGCGCCAGATCTGGCCGCCGGGCAACGGGTTGTCATCCAGCAGCACGATGCGTGCGCCGCTGCTGGCTGCGGCCAGCGCGGCAGCCATGCCGGCGGGACCGGCGCCGATGATCAGCAGTTCAGTGGTTTCGTTCATGGTCGGGTCTGCACCTGCATGCCGTCGCGGCATAAGGTCTGGCACGCCAGGCGCCGACGGCCATCGATCGTGACCCGGCATTCCTGGCAGATGCCCATGCCGCACAACGGCGCACGGCGTTCGCCGCTGACCGACGTGCGACTGCAACCGTCGGAGCCCAGTGCCAGGGCGGCGGCGACGCTGGTGCCTTCGATGACTTGCAGCGCATGGCCGTCGAGGAATAAGTCAGGCATAGGTCCAGTCCTTCTGGGTTACGGATGTCAGGGGAAAACTCACATCCTGTGGCGAGGGAGCTTGCTCCCGCTCGATTGCGCAGCAATCGCAACAATCTCGGGGCTGCTGCGCAGCCCAGCGGGAGCAAGCTCCCTCGCCACAGGGGACGGCGTCGGGCTTCAGGCATAGACCGGTTCTCCCAGGAAGCGTTGGGGCAGGTAGGGCTCCGGGGCCAGCGGCGCGGTTTCGTTGAACAGCTGCGCGGCCAGCAGGTCGGCGGTCGCCGGGGCGGTCGTGACGCCCAGCCCTTCGTGACCCACCGCCAACCACAGGCCTTCGCGTTGCGGATGCTGTCCCACCAGCGGCAGGCCATCGGGGCTGGCGGCGCGAAAACCGGTCCAGGCGCGGATGCCGTTGAGCTCTGCCAATCCTGGCAGGTACTCGACCGCGCGCTTGAGCATCTTCGCCAGCATCCAGCCTTCCACTTGCGGATCGACAGTGCCGAATTGCCGCGAGGCGCCGATGAATAATTGCCCGGTCGGGCGCGGCTGGATGTTGCAAGCCACCGAAGGGCCGCTGGCGTTGTGGGCGCTGGTGACATAGCCCAGTTCCACCAGCGTGTGAGTAACGGTGGCGGGGTAACGGTCGGTGATCAGCAGGTGGCCTTTCTTCGGTTCGATGGGCAGTTCGGGGCATAGCTCGGTGGCCTGGATGCCATTGGCGAGGACCACCGCATCAGCGCTCAGCCAGTGTCCGTCGTCCAGGCGTACGCGACGGCCATCGACTTCTGTCACCTGGCCCCGTTGCTGATGAATATTGGCCGTGTCCAACATCCAACGGGCGGCAGCCGGTGCGTAGAGAATGCCGTCGCCCTTGATCAGCAAGCCGCCTTCAAGGTCGGGGCGTAAGCCGGGTTGGCGCTGATGCAGGGCCGCACGACCGATCAGTTCGCAGTCTTCGCCATGGGCCAGCAGGTTCAGGTATTTACCCTCGGCCACCGCCATTTCCTCGGCATTGGCGGCCAGCCACAAGGTGCCGTTGTTGCGCCAGGCGCAGCCGTCAGGCAGGACCGGGGCCAGTTCGCGCCAGCGTTGCAGAGAGTATTGACTGAGGGCCAGTTCCGCCGGGTTGTCATCCAGTACCAGCAAATGCCCCATGCCGGCCGCGGTGGCGCCGTGCCAACCGGCGTCGAGCACCAATACCTTCAAGCCGCGCCGGGCCAGCGTCCGGGCGCAGGTGGCGCCGATGATCCCGGCGCCGATGACGATGACATCGGCCACAGGCCCCTCGCTCACGGGCGGATGCCCCAGGCGAACGGGTCATCCGCTTCGATGATCAGCGAGGTCTCGGCGCTGATGAAGGCGCGGCCGCGAATGGTCGGAATGATGCGCTCGCCGGCCTGTTCGTAGGAACCTTCGAACTCGCTGCCGATCACGCTGGCCTGGCGCCAGACCTGCCCAGGTTGCAGTTTGCCGTCTGCCGCCAGGCAGGCCAATTTGGCACTGGTGCCGGTGCCGCAAGGGGAGCGGTCATAGGCCTTGCCGGGGCAGAGTACGAAGTTGCGGCTGTCGGCCTGCGGGTCGTCGGCGAACAGTTCGATGTGATCGATCAGCCCGCCATCCTCGCCGCGAAAGCCTTGCTGTTCCAGGGCCTGCTGGACGGCATAGGTGAAGGCGGTCAATGCGTCGAGGTTATCGCCAGCCACGCGTTGGCCGTGCTCGGCGATCAGGAAGAACCAGTTGCCACCCCAGGCGACGTCGCCCACCACCGGGCCGATGCCGGGCACTTCCAGGCTCAACGCCTGGCGGTAGCGGTAGGCCGGTACGTTGCGCACGCTGACCGAGCGATCCTCATGCAAGGTGGCTTGCACGGTGCCCACCGGGGTTTCGATGCTGTGCACTCCTGGGCCGATTTTGCCCAGATGGGCCAGCGATGCCACCAGGCCGATGGTGCCGTGGCCGCACATGCCCAGGTAACCGCTGTTGTTGAAAAAGATCACTCCGGCACAGGCACTCGGGTCTACCGGCTCACACAGCAGCGCGCCCACCAGCACATCGCTGCCCCGAGGTTCCAGCACACAGGCCGTGCGCCAGGCGTCGTGTTCCTCGGCCAGCCGGCGCTTGCGCTCGGCCATACTGCCTGGGCCCAAGTCAGGAAAACCGTCGACCACCAGGCGGGTTGGTTCACCGCCGGTGTGGGAATCGATCACGGTGATGCGTTTCATGGGCCACGTCCTTTCAGGGGAGATGACACCTAGCGTGGCGGCTGCCGAGGGTCGGCGGCTTGATGGTTTTGTTCGGTGCGGATGACGAAATCGGCACAGGACGCGGATTCGAGCCGGACAAGGATCCCCTGTGGGAGCGAGCCTGCTCGCGAAGCGGATTAACATTCAGCACAGATGTTGCCTGACCCACCGCTATCGCGAGCAGGCTCGCTCCCACAGGGAAGGACGGTTGTACTCGGGACCAGTGCCCGCCACAGAGCAAACTGTGGGAGCGAGCCTGCTCGCGATGGCGGCTTAACACTCGACAGAGATGCTGCCTGACCCACCGCCATCGCGAGCAAGCTCGGCTCTCACTGGAAATGGACGGCTTCAATGACTGGACGGCAAGAACTCGAACAGCGTCTGGCAGACCCCGGCGATGTGTTCGTCCAGCAGTTTCACCGCGCGCTCCACATCTCCGGCGCGGCAGGCGTCGACGATTTCCCGGTGTTCGTGATCAGCGCGTTCCTTGCCGGCCGACAGGCTCATCTGCATGCGCAGGTAGCGTTCCAGTTTGTCGTGGACCGAGCGAATCAGGCTGACCATGAACGGCCGCTGCGCCGGCTCGTACAGGCAGGCATGCAGTTGCCAGTTGAGTTCGGCCCAGCGGCCCACGTCGTCCTCGCCGATGAACTCGCGGCAGATGCTTTCGGCGCGGGTGAAGGTCGCTTCGGTCATGTTGGGAATCGCCAGGCGCAGCACCTTGTCTTCCAGCAACATGCGTACTTCGAACATCTGCGCCAGCTCTGCCTCGGAGATGCGCGTGACCATCGCCCCACGATTGCGCTGGAACATCACCAGGCCCTCGGCCTCAAGCCGCTTGAGGGCTTCGCGCACAGGGATTTTGCTGACGTTGAACTGACGGGCGATGTCGTCCTGGCGAATCGGCTCATCCTCGGCAAAATGCCCGGCGACGATTGCATCACGCAGATGGCGGGTGATGATTTCCGAAGTGGAGGGGGTGTTGCCCAGGTCAGGCAGGTTGAACTTGGATAAAGTCACGGCGGCGGGGTCGTTCGGTTGAGATTTGGATATGGTATACGACTTTGCGACGGTCGGGTCGAGCTCTGTGGCGAGGGAGCTTGCTCCCGCTCGGCCGGGCTGGCGCTCCAGTGCGCGGCGCCCGCAATTTTTGGGGCCGCTTCGCGCCCCAGCGGGAGCAAGCTCCCTCGCCACAGGTGACACCATAAAGCAGGATGCGATTTTCGGTCAGCTGTGGGAAAGCTGAGCCCCATAAGCTTGCGTCCAAACGATGCGCAACCCGGTGATACAAGCCCCAATCGCCAACACCAAGCCGAACAAAACCAGCGCAACATCGGCACCAAAACGGTCCGCCAACACCCCGGTCACCACCACCGGAATGCTGAAGCCGACATAGGCAAACAGAAAGAATCCGGCACTGACCCGGGCCTTTTCCGCGCCGGCCATGGCGGTGATCGCCGATAACCCGCCCAGGTACAGAAAACCGTAGCAAGCGCTGCTGGCCCCCAGTGCGCCGAGCAGCACTGTGGTCAGCGAGCCGACGCTGGCGCCCCAGGCCAGCAACCCGTAGCTCAGTGGCAAGATCAGCAACCCCAAAGCGGTAGCCCTGGCCGGGTGCAGACGGCGCACCCACGGCTGGAACAGCAATCCGCAACTGATCACGGTGAAGGTCGACAGGCCGGACCAGCCCTGCAAACCGTGGGTCACCAGCACTGAAGGCAGGATGGCAATCACCAGGCCAGACGTGGCCCAGGCCAGCAGCATGGAAAAGCTGTAGGGCAGACTGCCGGCGGGGAACAGCGGCAAGCGCAACAGCGGCGCATTGCTGTTTTTCACAGCAGGATCCGGCAGACGCCAGACCACAACCATCGCCATGGCCGCCAGCACCAGTTGCAGCCAGAAACTGCCGGGCGTAACGCTGTGATGAACCGACAGGAACAGGCTGGTCAATGCCGCGCCGAGGCCAAATCCCAGGGACGTGCTGGCCGTTACCCGATTGGCTGGCGAGCGGGTATCGCCGCTTTCCATGAGTTCAGTCATGTAGGCGGTCGAGGTCGCCGAGGCCAGCCCGGTCCCGACGCCCATCATCAGCCGCGCCAGGCCCAGCGCCACCAGACTGGGCCAGAGCAGCGTGACAATGGTCGCCAGCATCGAGAGAGCGAGCGCCACCAGGATCAGCGGCTTGCGTCCGACCCGGTCGGCCAGCCCGCCGAAGGCCAGCAGCACCGGCAGTACACCCAGCACATACGCGGAAAACGCCACCGCCGTGGCACCGGCACCATAGCCGGACAATTGCGCGTAGGTGGTGTAGAGCGGCGCTTGCAGGTTGACCGCAAGGGTGATCAGGCACAGGCCGAAAGCCAGTCCCCATGAGTGTTTTTGATGGGTGTTCAAAGGTGTTCCCTGAGGCGAGTGAGGTCCCCGGGACTATCACGGGGGCGCGCCACGCAAACAAGGAACAGACCGCTGCCTTTTATGCTTAACTGTTCGCTCGAAAATTGAGAACACTTCGTCGAGCGAGCGTGCCGTGGATCTTAAGATTGAGCGCAACGTGGCTGAACCCGTGATTCGGCAACTGGTGAATCACCTCACGGACTGGATCGCCACCCATGGCATCCGCCCCGGCGCCCGGGTGCCCTCGATCCGCCAGTTGGCCCGGGAAAACGACCTGAGCCTGTCGAGCGTGATCAAGGCTTATGATCACCTGGTCGCCAGCGGCGTGCTGGAGTCCCGGCACGGCGCGGGCTTCTTCGTCGCCCAGCAAACGGTCGCGCCGACGGAACCTGAAAGCCAGGCGGACAACCCGGCGTGGCGACTGTTCGACAATGCCTCGACACAGCTCAAGCTGGGATGTGGCTGGCTGCCCGATGCGTGGCGCGACGACGCCGACCTGGGCCAGGCGATCCGCCAGGTCGTGCGCAGCGACAGCCAGGCGCTGTTCAACTACAGCACACCACTGGGCTCAGCCCCGTTGCGCCTGCACATCCAGAAACGCCTGAGTCTGATTGACATTCACGTCGACCCGGGGCAAATCCTCACCACCCAGGGCGCCAGCCACGGCCTGGATTTGCTGGTACGCACGCTGCTCAAGCCCGGTGACTTGGTGCTGGTGGAAAGCCCCGGTTACTACAACTTGTTCAATCTCCTGAAGTTGCACGGGGTCAGGACCCTGGCGGTGCCGAGGACCGCGCAAGGCCCGGACATCGCCCACCTGGAACAGCTTCTAGTCCAACACAAGCCCGCGTATTTTTTCATCAACAGCATGTACCAGAATCCCACGGGCACCAGCCTGGCGCCGCATGTGGCGTATCGCCTGCTGCAGTTGGCCACGGCCCATGATTTCCATCTCATCGAGGATGACATCTACGCCGATTTCCAGAACGGTCCGACTTCACGCCTGGCGTCCCTGGATGCGCTGGATCGGGTGATCTACCTGGCGAGTTTTTCCAAGACGCTGTCCAGTTCGCTGCGCATCGGTTACGTGGTTGCCCGGCCCGAGATCATCCGCCGGTTGGCCGAGGTCAAGATGGTGACCGGCATCGGCTGCTCGTTGCTGGCGGAAAACGTGGTGGCGACGTTGTTGGCGAATGGCGCCTATCGCAAACTGCTCCAGCGCTTGCGCCAACGTCTGAACAAGCAGATGGCGAGCACGCTGCGTCAGCTTGATTCCAGGTATTGGGAGGTGTTCGCCGAGCCCATGGGCGGCCTGTTCGTATGGGCCAAACCTCGCTGCCTGGATTCGCAGCGGGTGCAGCAGATCGCCCGCGACCTGCACGTCCAACTTTCACAGGGCGCTGCATTCCTGCCAGCGGGGGAGGCCTGCGATTGGCTGCGGCTGAACGTGGCCTACACCCAGGATGTACGGGCGCAGACTTTTTTTCAGCGCATCGAGGAGGAATCCATCACGTCGCGTTAATGGGAATACATATCAAACAGGAATGAGTTGCTGTATCGTTCGCACACATTTTTGTCAGCCGCCAACGATGGCGGCGTTTTTGATCGGGATTGTGTGTCGATGCGTCGGATTCTTGTTTCACTGTGTGTGCTTCAGGCTTATTCCATTCCCACCTGGGCCGAGGAGCCCGTCGCTGCCAACCCGGCAACCCTGGAGTTGCAGGCCACCGACATCGTTGGGAGCGCCGATTACGAAACCGCACAGGGCCCGGTCAAGGGCTACCACGCCACCCGTTCGGCCAGCGCCACACGGACCGACACCGCGATTCACGAGACCCCGCAATCGATTTCCGTGGTCTCGCGCGATGTCGTCGAAGACCTCGGTGCCACGCGCTTGCAGGACGCCCTCGACTACGCGGGCGGGGTGGGCCGGGCGAACAATTTCGGCGGCCAGGGCCTCACCACCTTCACCGTACGCGGTTTCACCACCGGTGAGTTTTATCGCAACGGTTTCCCGATCAACCGGGGTTACCCGAACATGCCGGACGCCAACACCATCGAGCGCCTGGAGGTACTGCGAGGTCCGGCCTCCATGCTGTATGGCCGTGGCGATCCGGGTGGCACCTTCAACGTGGTATCCAAGCAACCCTTGGCCGAACGCACGGTGACCCTTGGCAGCCAGGTCAGCGACCAGGGCATGCGCCGTGGCACGCTGGATGCCTCCGGACCGCTGGATGAGCAAGGCAACCTGGCTTACCGGCTGAACCTGGTAGGCGAGGGCGGTGACACCTTCCGTGACCATGTCGAGACCGAGCGCTACGGCATCGCACCGGTGGTCAACTGGCAGGTCAACGACACCACGCGCCTGACCTTTGAAGGCGATTTCATGCGCAACAACCATCCGCTGGACCGTGGTGTGACCCACTATCCCGGCCAGCGTGGCACTGCGTCCAGTGATACGTTCTTCGGCGAGAAAGACGCCGGCAAGCTGCACAACGACAACAACATGCTGCAGGTGCGTTTCGAGCACATGCTCAACGACGACTGGACCCTGGCCGGCGGCACCCAGTGGCTCGACGGCACGTTGCAGGGCAACGCCGTCGAGGGCAATGGCATCGGCGCCGATGGCCGGACCCTGGGCCGCAACTTCAACTATCGCAAGCTGGAATGGACCGACCGCGACTTCCAGCTCAACCTCACCGGACATTTTTCCACCGGCGGCTTCGAACACACGCTGCTGACTGGCGTCGAGTATGAAGACTACGACTACCAGTCCATCATCCAGCGTTCTGCCGCGGGCGCCGGCGCGTACCCGATCGATATTTTTGAACCGGTATACGGTCAGCCACGCCCGGCGTTGACCCGGACCCCGACCAACGATCAGGAAAACCTCAAGACCTTCGGCGTGTTCGTCCAGGATCAGGTGGCCCTCACCGAGCGCCTTAAGTTGCTGGCCGGTGCGCGTTTCGAGCGGTTCGAGCATGAGTACGAGAGCTTCGTCCCGCAGACCCCGTCCGGCAGCCGCAACTGGGAAGTCACCGACCATGCGGTCACCCCGCGCCTGGGCGTGCTTTACGACCTGACCGATACCGTGGCGGTCTACGCCAACACCGCGCGCTCGTTCAAGCCCAACAACGGCGCGAGCCGCCAGGGCGGTGGATTCAAGCCGGAAGAGGGCAAGTCCTACGAGGTGGGGGTCAAATGGGAAGCGTTGGACCGTCAGCTGAGCGTCGATGCGGCGGTGTACCAGATCGAAAAACGCAACGTGCTGACCACCGATCCCGTGGACTCGACGTTTAGCGTAGCCGCCGGCGAAGTGCGCAGCCGTGGGTTTGACCTGAATGTCGCAGGCAACCTGACGCCGGAATGGCGGATGATTGGCGGCTATGCCTATGTCGACGCCGAGGTGACCAAGGATGCCAGCATCCCGTCCGGCACCCGTCTGCTCAACGTCCCCGAACACAGCTTCAGCCTGCTCAACGTCTATGAATTCCAGGACGGCGGCCTCAAAGGCCTGGGGCTTGGCGTGGGCGCCAAGTACGTTGACGAACGCGCCGGCCAGACCGCGGCGAACGCGTTTTCCATGGACAGCTACACCGTCGTCGACTTGCTCGGCTACTACAAGGTCAACGAACGGATCCGCCTGAACCTGGACCTGAAAAACCTGTTCGACGCCGACTACGAGGAAGGCGCGTTCGGCAACGTCTACGCCTACCCGGGCGCACCGCGGACGGTACAGGCCGGGATTTCCTACACCCTTTGAGTGCCCGTATGCGAGCAAGCTCGCTCCCACATTAGGAACGACATCCGGATGCAAAAAAGCCCCGTCACAATGGACGGGGCTTTTCGGTTGTAGCTTGCAGATACGTGCTGTTTTTAGAACATCACGCCCTGACTGCGCAGGTAATCATCGTAGGTGCCGCTGAAGTCCACCACGCCGTCGGCGCTCAGCTCGATGATGCGAGTGGCCAGGGACGATACGAACTCCCGGTCATGGCTGACGAAGATCAGGGTGCCAGGGTAGTTCTCCAGCGCCAGGTTCAAGGCCTCGATGGATTCCATGTCCAAGTGGTTGGTCGGTTCGTCCATGACCAGCACGTTCGGCTTTTGCAGGATCAGCTTGCCGAACAGCATGCGGCCCTGTTCACCACCGGAGATGACCTTGACCGACTTGAGGATCTCGTCGTTGGAAAACAGCATGCGACCCAGGGTGCCACGGATCATCTGTTCGCCTTGGGTCCACTGGCCCATCCAGTCGAACAGGCTGACGTCGTCTTCGAAGTCATGGGCATGGTCCTGGGCGTAGTAGCCCAGCTCGGCGCTTTCGGTCCACTTCACCGAACCTGCGTCCGGGGTCAGCTCGCCCATCAGGGTGCGCAGCAGGGTGGTCTTGCCGATGCCGTTGGGGCCGATGATCGCCACGCGCTCGCCGGCTTCGACGGTGAAGCTGAAGTTCTTGAACAGGGTCTTGCCGTCGAAGCCTTTGGACATGCGCTCGATGGTCACTGCCTGACGATGCAGTTTCTTGGTCTGCTCGAAGCGGATGAACGGGCTCACGCGGCTCGATGGCTTGACCTCGGCCAGCTGGATCTTGTCGATCTGCTTGGCGCGGGACGTCGCCTGCTTGGCTTTCGAGGCGTTGGCCGAGAAGCGGCTGACGAAGGTCTGCAGTTCGGCGATCTGGGCTTTTTTCTTGGCGTTGTCCGACAGCAGCTGCTCGCGGGACTGGGTGGCCGCGATCATGTATTCGTCGTAGTTGCCCGGGAACAGGCGCAGCTCACCGTAGTCCAGGTCGGCCATATGGGTGCAGACGCTGTTGAGGAAGTGCCGGTCGTGGGAAATGATGATCATGGTGCTGTTACGCGCCGTGAGAATGTTTTCCAGCCAGCGAATGGTGTTGATGTCCAGGTGGTTGGTCGGTTCGTCGAGCAACAGCACTTCAGGATCGGAGAACAGGGCCTGGGCGAGCAAGACCCGCAGTTTCCAGCCCGGAGCGACTTCGGTCATCGGGCCGAAATGTTGCTCCAGTGGAATACCCAGGCCCAGCAGCAGTTCGCCGGCGCGGGATTCGGCGGTGTAGCCGTCCATTTCGGCGAACTCGGTTTCCAGCTCGGCGACGGCCATGCCGTCTTCCTCGGTCATTTCCGGCAGCGAGTAGATGCGATCACGCTCGGCCTTGACCTTCCACAGCTCTTCATGACCCATGATGACCGTGTCGATCACGGTGAATTGTTCGTAGGCGAACTGGTCCTGGCGCAGCTTACCCAGGCGCACGTTCGGCTCCAGCATCACCTGGCCGCCGGACGGCTCGAGGTCGCCACCGAGGATTTTCATGAAGGTCGACTTGCCGCAACCGTTGGCGCCGATCAGGCCGTAGCGGTTGCCCGCGCCAAACTTGACCGAGACGTTTTCGAACAGCGGCTTGGCGCCGAACTGCATCGTGATGTTAGCTGTAGAGATCAAAGGTTTATCCTGCGGAACATTCAGAGTAGCTAAGGGTGCGGCAGTACCTGTTCAGTACCTGTTTGCGTTGCTCCCGGCCGTGCAAAGGCGTCGCGGTCGCAAGCGCAAGGGTCCATCCGGCATAAGAGGACAGCTGCATACGGAGCGCCTGGTCCGGGTAGACGTGCGCCGAGACCGGATGAGCGGTATCGGCAAAGGGGGGCGCGTAAAGTTTGGCGGCGATTGTACTGATCTGGCCGCCTGAACGATAGGGTGTTGCCTGGGCAAGACAGTTTTTCACAACTCTGGGATAACCCTCGGTTACAAAATGTGGCTAAATTGCCATCTCCACCCGATGCCATCTTCCTTGCCGCTTGGTTGGCCGAAGAAGGCAGCCTGTCCACTCCTGTTTTGTGACGGACCCCGTGAAACTCATCATTGTCGCGCTGTACATCGTTTCCATCGCCTATGTGCACCTGCGCGGTCGCGTGCGGCACAAGCTCGGCCGCCAGTTGAGCGATCACTCCTCGTTCCTGGCGCCGATCAACTGCCTGCTGTACCTGTGCTCGAAACTGCCCAACCGGCCGTTCCTTCGTCCTGAGGACTTCCCGGACCTGAGCCCGTTGCAGTTGCACTGGCAAGAAATCCGTGCCGAAGGCCAGAGTCTGCTGCAGGCGGGGGAAATCAAACGCTCGAATCAATACGATGACGTGGGCTTCAACTCGTTTTTCAAGACCGGTTGGAAGCGTTTCTACCTGAAGTGGTATGGCGACAGTCACCCTTCGGCCATGAAATTGTGCCCGCGCACCACAGAACTGGTGCAGAGCATCGGTTCGATCAAGGCCGCGATGTTCGCCGAGTTGCCACCGGGGTCGAAGCTGGTGCGCCACCGTGACCCTTACGCCGGCTCTTATCGCTATCACCTGGGCCTGGATACGCCTAACGATGCCGGCTGTTACATCAATGTCGATGGCGAGCAATACCACTGGCGTGATGGCGAACCGGTGGTCTTCGACGAGACATTCATCCATTACGCTGAAAACACCACGCCCCATAACCGCATCATTTTGTTTTGCGATGTGGAGCGCCCGATGAAGTATCGCTGGGCCACGGCGTTCAACCGCTGGTTCAGCCGCACCGTGATGGCCGCCGCCGGCGCGCCCAATGATGCCGGTGACAAGACCGGCGGGCTGAACCGGGCGTTTTCCCGGCTCTACAAGATCCGCTTGCAGGGCAAGGCCCTGAAGAAACGTAATCGCAATTTGTACTATCTGCAGAAATGGGCGTTCTTTGGCGGGTTGCTGGCGATTTTTGTCTGGATCTGAGCACTATTCCGTGGCACTGAACCCTTGTGGCGAGGGAGTTTGCCGTGGCGAGGGAGCTTGCTCCCGCTCGAGTGCGCAGCGCTCGCAAGCTTTTGTGGGTCTGCTTCGCAGCCCAGCGGGAGCAAGCTCCCTCGCCACAGGTTCAGTTGTCACCAGATGGTTTGTGCTCATCCTTTGGGCGCTTGCGCCCCCAATTGCTCCCACATCCTGGCCGTAATCCGCTGGCGATGGCTGTAGCCTTCCCACGGATCCGCTTTCAAACCCCTGGCTCGTTCCAGCGCGGTGTTGATGTCCCATTGCTGGGCGTTGCGCAGGCTGTCCAGCTCGGCGCGGGCAATCGGAACCGAGACCGGCAGGCCGGGCCGGGCGCGTACCGAGTAGGCGGTCACCGTGCTGGCCCCCCGAGCATTGCGCAGGTAGTCGACGAAGATTTTCCCGACGCGGTTTTTCGGCCCCATGGTCGCGGTGATCTGTTGGGGCCTCTGGCGGGTCAGGCATTGTGAGATGGCCTTGGCGAACGCCTTGGTCGTGTCCCAGTCTTCACTGCGCGCCAGGGGCACGATCACGTGCATGCCTTTACCGCCGCTGGTCTTCAGGAACGCCTGCAAGCCCAGCTCGTCGAGCAGCGACAAAGTCATGCGAGTCGCTTCGAGCATGGCGCTCCACGGCAGCGATGGGTCTGGGTCCAGGTCCAGGACGAACAGGTCCGGCGTTTCGATCCGGTCATGGGTGGCCGTCCAGGTGTGCAGTTCCACGGTGCCCATTTGTGCCGCGCTGACCAGCGATTGCACACTGTCGATTTCCATCAGCGCGGCGTGCCCCGGATCCAGCTGCGGATTCAACTGCTTGATGTGGGGAATGTCCAGGCGATCAGCATGCTTCTGGAAAAACTGTTCCTCGCCGATCCCGTCCGGCGCCCGCAACAACGCAACGGGGCGCTGTTGCAGATAGGGCAGGATCCACGGCGCGATGTCGGCGTAGTACTGGGCCAGTTCAACTTTCTGCACGCCGCTGACACTGTCGATCACCCGCTCGGGATGCGTGATCTGCACACCTTGGATCTCCACGGCTTTCTTCTTGCCGCTGCGCTTGGCGCTGGGTTTCAGGGTCCGGGTCGGCAGAGGGTGTTCATGGACGACCTTGGTTGCCGGCATGTCGTCCAGCAATTCCACGAAGCCCGCCCCGCGTACCAGGCCGCCGCTGCTCCATTCACTGAACTCGACTTCACAGACCCGGGTTGGCTCGACCCATTGCACGTCTCGCCCCTGGGCTGCGCTCAGAGGCTTGGGTAACGGTGAAACATCCCGTTGCTGCGCACTCAGTTGTTCGTGCAACTGCTTGATCTGGGCCTGAGTGAAGCCTGTGCTGACCCGGCCGGCATATTCCAATCCGGCGGCACCGTTGACCGCGAGCAACAAGGCGCCGAACCCGTTGCGCCTGCCTTGGGGCTGGGTAAACCCGACGATGACGAAGGCCTGGCGCAGCCGGCACTTGAGATCGACCCAGTCGCTGCTGCGCCGCGACACATAGGGGCTACCCAGCCGCTTGCCGACCACGCCGTCCAGGGCCAGGGCGCTGGCGCTCTCGAGGATTTCGTCTTCGCTGGCGCAGAACGCTTCGGAAAACCTGAGCCGCTTGCTGGCGTTGTTGCGCAGGACTTGTTTGAGCGCCGCTCGACGTTCTTCCACAGGCGTTTGCCGCAAGTCCACACCGTTAAGGAAGGGGGCGTCGAACAGCACATAAACCATGTCCACGGTGCGACCGATCTCGAAGCAATCGCGCAGGGCAGTGGGATCGGACTGCCCGGCGTCGTCCAGCAGGATCAGGTCCCCGTCGAGCCAGCTGTCCTTGAGGTTCAACTCGGCCAGGGCATCGGCATGCAGTTTCAGGCGTTCGGTCCAATCCTTATGCTCACTGCTGAACAGGCGAACCTCGCCTTGCTCGATGCGGGCCAGCAATCGGTAGCCGTCGAATTTCACCTCATAGCGCCATTCACCGCTGGGCGGCTGCTCCACCGGTGTCGCCAGTTGCGGTAACAGGCGTTCGGGGAACCGGCGCTTTTGACTCATTTTGTGGCTGCGGGTTGGTTTTTCGTCCTGAACAGTATTGGATACGCGGGCAGATTCACGCTCGGCCTTGGCCATGACAGATTCCCTTGTATTGCTGGCTTCCTGAGTTTAGCCCCGAGAGGCCTTGGTGGCCTTTTTTGCGGGAGTGGATTTGCTGGTTTTCGTCGGTTTTGCAGCGGTTTTTTCGGTGGCCTTGCCCGAGGCCTTGCCTTTGCTGCCCAGGCTGCGCTTGAGCAGTTCGGTGAGGTCGATGACGTCGGCGGTCTTGCGTTGTTCCTCGCCCGGATCGGTCTCCACCGACTCGAGCCGGCCTTCGTTGGCCTTTTTCTCCACCAACTCCATGATTTTTTCCTGGAACGTGTCTCGGTATTCTTCCGGCGTCCAGTCGGCGCTCATGTCCTGCACCAGACGCTTGGCCATTTCCAGCTCGCCCTTGGCGAGGGTGGGGTTGGTCACTTCATCGCCCAATTCCAGGATGTCGAGCTCGCGCACTTCTGCCGGCCAGCGCAGCATCACCAGGACCAGCGCCGACTCCAACGGCATGAGCGCTGCCAGATGCTGGCGGGTGTGCAACACGACCAGGGCCAGGGCCACCTTGTTGGTCTTGACCAGGGTTTCGCGCAGCAGTGCATAAACTTTGCCGCCGCGTTTGTCGGGCGCCAGGAAGTAGGGCGTGTCGATGTTTTGCAGTGGGATCTTTTCGCTGTCGACAAAGGAAAAGATGTCGATGGTCTGGGTGGACTTGGGGTGGGCGGAGCGGATTTCCTCTTCGCTGAGCAGCACATATTGGCCTTTCTGGTACTCGACGCCCTTGACGATGTCCTCCTTGGTCACCTCCTTGCCGGTGACTTTGTTGACCCGCTTGTAGCCCACCGGATCCATGCTGCGCTTGTCCAGCCAGTCGAAATCGACGCCTTGGGAGGAGGTGGCCGACACCAGCGCCACAGGAATGTGGACCAGCCCGAAACTGATTGCGCCTTTCCAGATTGCCCGTGCCATGGTGGTGTTTTTTCCGTGCCGGTGAGTGTCTCTCTGGTGACCGTAGGGCTCGGAAAAAAGTTTCCGTCGGGCGCTGGCCGGCTCATCGCGCAAACCGTTGTCTAGAGACTCTTCGTTACATCTTTGCGCTGATTTTTCGCTTAACAACAGCGAACCTGCGGCGTAGCGTGTTTTCGATATGCCTGAATTCAAGAGGTGGTCGAATGCACAGGTTGATGCTCGCTCTCACGACATTACTACTGTCGGCAGTTGCTCAAGCGGCGGTGCCGTGGGGCACTTTGCAAATGGCGCAGAACCTGCCGGGCAACAGCAATCCCTACAACAGCCCGACCCGACGGGCCAACCCCAACAGCATGCAGGGCACCCGGTCTAACGTGCCGACGATTCGTGACAATCCAACGATCTCCGTGCCACGGCCACCGACCCTGGAAAACGGTGGGATCGGCAACGGTTATCCGCGCTCCGGTCAGCCCTCGGGTTCGCCGCGACCGACCATCGAATCGCCGACGCCGCCGAGGAATTCTCAGAACAGTGACCGCTAGGTTGCCTCTTTATGACCCCACAGAAGGAAGTGTGCATGTTGCGTAAAACTCTCCTGGCGGCCCTTTGCGCCAGCGCCGTCCTGACCCTTGTCGCACCGGTCTCTGCCGCACCCACCCAGCCGTTCAAGAGCGAAGAGGGTACGTTGGAGCTGACCACCGTGGTCAAGGGGCTTGAGCACCCGTGGTCCCTTGCATTCCTGCCGGGGCAGGGCATGCTGGTCACGGAACGTCCGGGCAACTTGCGGGTGGTCAGTCCCGACGGGAAACTCTCCGCACCGTTGAGCGGCGTGCCTCAGGTCTGGGCCAAGGGCCAGGGCGGGTTGCTGGACGTAGTGCTGTCGCCGGACTTCAAGCAGGACCGCACCGTTTATCTCTCCTATGCCGAGGCCGGTGCGGATGGCAAGGCCGGCACCGCCGTGGGGCGTGGGCAATTGTCCGAGGACTTGAAAAGCCTGCAGAACTTCAACGTGATCTTCCGCCAGCAGCCCAAGCTGTCCACGGGCAACCATTTCGGTTCGCGGCTGGTTTTCGACCGGGACGGTTATCTGTTCATTACCCTGGGGGAAAACAACGACCGACCAACCGCCCAGGACCTGGACAAGCTGCAAGGCAAGATCGTGCGCATCTACCCCGACGGCAAGGTGCCGGACGACAACCCGTTTGCCGGGCAGAAAGACGTCCGGCCCGAGATCTGGTCCTACGGCATGCGCAACCCCCAAGGTGCTGCGCTCAACCCCTGGAATGGTACGTTGTGGGAGAACGAACACGGGCCCAAGGGGGGCGATGAGCTGAACATCATCGAGCGCGGCAAGAACTACGGCTGGCCCCTGGCGACCCATGGCGACAACTATTCCGGCGCCGCGATACCCGAAGCCCAGGGCAAGACCGTCGAAGGCACGGTCGGCCCGCGGCACGTCTGGCAAGTATCACCAGGACTCAGCGGCATGGCGTTCTATGACAGTGATCGCTTCAAGGCCTGGCAACGCAATGTGTTCATCGGCGCGCTGGCATCCAAGGAACTGATCCGGCTGGAATTCGACGGTGACAAGGTCGTCCATGAAGAACGCCTGCTCGGTGAACTGGGAGAGCGAGTTCGTGACGTGCGACAGGGGCCGGATGGTTACTTGTATGTGCTGACGGATGAGGACAGTGGGGCGTTGTATAAAGTCGGGCTTAAATGATCAATCAAGCCTCCACCATCCCCGCGAACCCTGCGGGAGCGAGCTTGCTTGCGATGGCGGTGCATCAGGCACATTGATGCAAGTCGTGCCGGCCCTATCGCGAGCAGGCTCGCTCCCACAAGGGGATCGGGTACAACCGCAGGAGATTGGTCGACTGTCAGGCCGCTTTCGCGGGCAAGCCCGCTCCCACAGGGCCCAAGACAACCTGAAGCGCCAGGTCGGCTATGAGGCCGCCTTGCTTTTGCTTTTGCTTTTGCTTTGCTCTTGATCTTGATCTTGATCTTGATCTTGATCTTGAGCGCCCCATCAACCACAAGGGCCGAACGCAGGCATTGCGTAGTGGGCAACCCGGCATGGATGCCGGGTTAGCCGCGCAGGGCCATGGATGGCCCATCGCGGCGGGCCCACGGAGCAATGCCGGAGTG
>Ga0209370_1000173_pt1 | contig 125602 bp, 115 predicted proteins | sample AgamicAtPrz_FD_187164 | JGI IMG/M metagenome (GOLD analysis project Ga0209370, IMG submission 187164) | Agave microbial communities from Guanajuato, Mexico - At.P.rz (SPAdes) (version 2) | ecosystem: Host-associated > Plants > Phyllosphere > Phylloplane/Leaf | place: Guanajuato, Mexico...
GGCGGGCTCGCAGTGCAGCAGCAGGCCGTCGGCGCGCACCGCGTAGGTCTGGGGATCGACCTCCATCCGCGGGGCGTAGGCATTGTGGACCATGTCCTTCTTGCCCACGCCGCGGATGCCCTTCACCGCCACCGCCGTCTTCGCGAGCCCATAGCGCGCGGCCACGCCGCCCGCGATCGCGGCCTGCGACACGAAGTTCAGCGAGGCCCGCGCCAGCGAGCCGCCGAAGCTGCCGAACATCGGCCGGTAGTGCACCGGCTGCGGCGTCGGGATCGAGGCGTTGGGATCGCCCATCGCGGCCATCGCGATCACGCCGCCCTTGAGGATCAGCGAGGGCTTCACGCCGAAGAAGGCCGGCTTCCAGATCACCAGGTCGGCCCACTTGCCGACCTCGATGCTGCCGACCTCGTGGCTGATGCCGTGCGCGATCGCCGGATTGATCGCGAGCTTGGCGACATAGCGCTTCACGCGGCCGTTGTCGTGGCGCTCCGAATCGCCGGGCAGCTGCCCGCGTTGCTGCTTCATCTTGTGCGCGGTCTGCCAGCAGCGCAGGATCACCTCGCCCACGCGGCCCATCGCCTGCGAGTCGGAGCTGAACATGCTGATCGCGCCGAGGTCGTGCAGGATGTCCTCGGCCGCGATGGTCTCCTTGCGGATGCGGCTCTCGGCGAAGGCCAGGTCCTCGGCGATCGCCGGGTCCAGGTGGTGGCACACCATCAGCATGTCGACGTGCTCGTCGAGCGTGTTGATCGTGTAGGGCCGCGTCGGGTTGGTCGAGCTGGGCAGCACGTTGGCCTCGCCCACCACCTTCAGGATGTCGGGCGCGTGGCCGCCGCCCGCCCCTTCGGTGTGGAAGGTGTGGATGGTGCGACCCTTGAAGGCGGCCACCGTGTCCTCGACGAAGCCGCTCTCGTTGAGCGTGTCGGTGTGGATCGCGACCTGCGTGTCGGTGGCCTCGGCCACGTCCAGGCAATTGGAGATCGCCGCCGGCGTGGTGCCCCAGTCCTCGTGCAACTTCAGGCCGATCGCGCCGGCCTCGATCTGCTCGACCAGCGCTTCCGGCCGGCTCGCGTTGCCCTTGCCGAGGAAGCCCAGGTTCATCGGGAAGGCATCGGCCGCCTGCAGCATGCGCTCGATGTGCCACGGCCCCGGCGTGCAGGTGGTGGCGAAGGTGCCGGTCGCAGGACCGGTGCCGCCGCCCAGCATCGTCGTCACGCCGCTGGCCAGCGCCTCCTCGATCTGCTGCGGGCAGATGAAGTGGATGTGGGAGTCGATCGCGCCGGCGGTGACGATCGCTCCCTCGCAGGCGATGACCTCGGTGCCGGGACCGATGACGATGTCCACGCCCGGCTGCGTGTCCGGATTGCCGGCCTTGCCGATGGCGACGATGCGGTGGTCCTTCAGGCCGATGTCGGCCTTGACGATGCCCCAGTGGTCCAGGATCAGCGCATTGGTCAGCACCGTGTCGACGGCGCCCTGCGCGCGGGTGCGCTGCGACTGCGCCATGCCGTCGCGGATGGTCTTGCCGCCGCCGAACTTCACTTCCTCACCGTAGCCGCCGGCGCGCAACGTCAGGTCGTCCTCGACCTCGATGACGAGCGCCGTGTCGGCGAGCCGGACGCGATCGCCCACGGTCGGGCCGAACATCTCGGCATAGGCGCGTTTGCCGATGCGGGCCATCACAGCGCTCCCTGGATCAGGCCGCGGAATCCCCAGATCTCGCGCAGGCCGGCGATGTCGACCAGCTCGACGGTGCGTTGCTGGCCGGGCTCGAAGCGCACGGCGGTGCCGGACGCGATGTTCAGGCGCATGCCGCGCGCAGCCTCGCGGTCGAAGCTCAAGGCGGCGTTGGTCTCGGCGAAGTGGTAATGCGAGCCGACCTGGATGGGACGATCCGCCGCGTTGACCACGGTCAGCACCAGCGTGCGGCGGCCCGGATTGAGCTCGAGCTCGCCGGCGTCGGTCAGCAGTTCGCCGGGGATCATGCGATCACCAGCCGGGTCAGCAGGCCCAGGCCCAGCAGCGCGATCGCGCCGCCGGCCGCGCGCGACCAGACCGGCGCCAGCGCGCGCAGCTTCAGCCCCAGCGCCAGGCCGCCCGCATGCAGCAGCGCCGTCGCGAGCACCATGCCCACGAGCGCCGCGCCGCCGCCGAGCTCGGCGCCATGCGCCAGGCCGTGGAAGACGGCGAACGCACCGACCAGCGCGGCCGATGCCGTGGCGCCCAGCCGCCAGCGCGCCGCGGCGACCAGCCCCAGCACCAGCACCGAGGCGGCGACCATCGGCTCCACGCCCAGCACCGCGAGGCCCTGCGCCCCCAGCCCCAGGCCCGCCAGCGCGCCGACCAGCAGCAGCCCGGCGAAGGCGAAGGGCGCGGCCAGCATGCGCCGGCCGGTCTGCGTGAGCGCGCTCCACAGCCCCACGGCCAGCATCGCGGCGAGGTGGTCCAGGCCGGTGAACGGGTGCATGAACCCGGCCGTCAGGCCATGGTCATGGGCGGCGTCGCCGGCATGGGCGGCGGCCACGGCGGGCAGCGCGGCAACGGCCGTCGCGACGAGGAGGCGTCGGATCATGGGAGGTCCTCAGGGAATCGGTTGATGGACGGTGACGAGCTTGGTGCCGTCGGGGAAGGTGGCCTCGACCTGGATGTCGGGAATCATCTCGGCCACGCCGTCCATGACGTCGTCGCGGGTGAGCAGCTCGCGGCCGGCCTTCATCATCTGCGCGACGGTCCGGCCCTCGCGGGCGCCCTCCATCACGGCGGCGCTGAGGTAGGCCACGGCTTCGGGGTAGTTGAGCTTCAGGCCCTTGGCCTTGCGCCGCTCGGCGAGCAAGGCGGCGGTGAAGATCAGCAGCTTGTCTTTCTCTCGGGGCGTGAGTTCCATGGCCTTGAGCGGGTGGGCGGCGACGCGCCATTCTTGGATGCCGGTCCACCGCTAGCAAGCCCCATGCCGGTGCGGGCACGGTTCATGCATTTCCCGCCCTGCCCCGCCCCATGGACACACCGCCCGCCCCCCAGGACGCCCCGCAGCACATCATCAAGCTGCGGCGGGACTACAACGCCTGGGTCGCCCGCGAGACGCTGGAGGACTACGCGCTGCGCTACACGCCGCAGCGCTTCCGGCGCTGGACGAGCTGGCGCGTGGCCAACACCGCCTTCGGGGCGGCGTCCTTCCTGATCCTGGAGGCGGTCGGCGCGACGCTGCTGCTGCAATACGGCTGGACCAACGCGGCGCTGGCCATCCTGGCCACCGGCCTGATCATCTTCCTGGCCGGCCTGCCGATCAGCGTCTACGCGGCGCGGCATGGCGTCGACATGGACCTGCTGACGCGTGGCGCCGGCTTCGGCTACATCGGCTCGACGCTGACCTCGCTGATCTACGCGAGCTTCACCTTCATCTTCTTCGCGCTGGAGGCGGCGGTGATGGCCTACGCGCTGGAACTGGCGCTGGACATCCCGCCGCAGTGGGGCTACCTGCTGTGCGCGCTGGTCGTGATCCCGCTGGTCACCCACGGCATCTCCGCCATCAGCCGGCTGCAGCTGTGGACGCAGCCGCTGTGGCTGGCGCTGCTGGTGCTGCCCTTCGCCTGGGTGGGGTGGCTTCATCCTGGTGCATTCGACGGCATCACGACCCAGATTGGGTCGCAATCGGGAACCGCGGCCTTCGACGCGCACGCCTTCGGTGCGGCGCTGACCGTCGGCGTGGCGCTGATCACGCAGATGGGCGAGCAGGCCGACTACCTGCGCTTCATGCCGCGCCAGACCGCCGCGAACCGGCTGGGCTGGTGGGCGGCGGTGCTTGCCGGCGGCCCGGGCTGGATCGTGCTGGGCGTGCTGAAGATGCTGGGCGGCGCGCTGCTGGCCTACCTCGCGGTCAGCCATGCGGTGCCGGCGGAACGCGCGGTCGACCCCAACCAGATGTACCTCGCCGCCTACGAGTACGTCTTCCCGCAGTACGGCTGGGCGGTCGCGGCGACGGCGCTGTTCGTCGTCGTCTCGCAGCTCAAGATCAACGTCACCAATGCCTACGCGGGCTCGCTGGCGTGGAGCAACTTCTTCTCTCGGCTGACCCACAGCCATCCGGGACGCGTCGTGTGGGTCGTGTTCAACACGCTGATCGCGTTCATGCTGATGTCGATGAACGTCTTCGAGGCGCTGGGCCACGTGCTGGGCCTGTACGCCAACGTCGCGATCGCGTGGATCATGGCCGTCGTCGCGGACCTGGTGATCAACAAGCCGCTGGGGCTGTCGCCGCCGGGCATCGAGTTCAAGCGCGCCCATCTCTACGACGTGAACCCGGTCGGCGTGGGCGCGATGGCGCTGGCCTCGGTGCTCTCGGTGGCGGCGCACCTCGGGCTGATGGGCACGCTGGCGCAGGCCTGGTCGGCGGCGATCGCGATGGTGACGGCGCTCGCGAGCGCACCGCTGATCGCCTGGGCGACCAGGGGCCGCTACTACCTCGCCCGCCCGGCGGCCGAGATCCAGGCGGCCGGCACCGAGGCCGTGCGCCGCTGCGTGATCTGCGAGCGCGACTACGAGGGCCCCGACATGGCCCACTGCCCGGCGTACCGCGGCGCGATCTGCTCGCTGTGCTGCACGCTGGATGCCCGCTGCGGCGACCTGTGCAAGCCGCACGCCAGCCTCTCGGCGCAGTGGTCGAGCGCGCTGCGCCGGGTGCTGCCGCGCCGCGGCTGGGCCTACATCGACACCGGGCTGGGCCACTACCTGCTGCTGATGCTGGTCATCACGCCGCTGCTGGCGACGCTCTTCGGCCTGCTCTATCACCAGCAGCTGCAGCAGCTGCCGCAGGTACCGCTGATCGATGCCGCGGCGCAGGACGCCCTGCGCGCGAGCGTGCGCGCGGGCCTGCCGAAGGCCTTCTTCGCGCTGCTGCTGGTGGCCGGCACGGTGGCCTGGTGGCTGGTGCTCGCGCACCAGAGCCGCGAGGTCGCGCAGGAGGAATCCAAGCGCCAGACGCAGGCGCTGATGCGCGAGATCGATTCGCACCGCCGCACCGACGAGGCGCTGCAGGGCGCGCGGCTGCAGGCCGAGCGCGCGCAGGCCGCGGCCGAGGCGGCCAACCAGGCCAAGAGCCGCTACATCAGCACCATCAGCCATGAGCTGCGCACGCCGCTGAACAGCATCCTGGGTTACGCCCAGCTGATGGCGGCGGACGCGGCCCTGCCACCGCAGCGGCGCCAGGCGGTGCAGGTCATCAAGCGCGGCGGCGAGCACCTGATGCAGCTGATCGACGGCACGCTGGACATCGCCCGCATCGAGGCCGGCCGGCTGAGCCTGGAGCCGGGGCCGGTCCGCTTCGACGAGCTGCTGCGCGAGCTGGCCGACATGTTCGAGCCGCAGGCCGCGGCCAAGGGGCTGCGCTTCCGCTTCGAGCCGCAGGGCGCGCTGCCCGGCTGGGTGCGTGCCGACGAGCAGCGGCTGCGGCAGATCCTCATCAACCTGCTGGGCAACGCGATCAAGTTCACCGCCGCGGGCGAGGTCACGCTGCGGGTGCGGCACGGCCGCGAGATGGCGACGCTGGAGATCGCCGACACCGGCCCCGGCATGGACGCCGCGGAGCTGGCGCGCATCTTCGAGCCCTTCGCGCGCGGAACCCGCGGCACCGGTGGCGCGCCGGGCGCGGGATTGGGGCTGACCATCGCGAAGATGCTGACCGAGCTGATGGGCGGCGAGATGTCGGCGACCAGCACGCCGGGCCAGGGCTCGACCTTCCGGGTGCGGCTGTTCCTGCCGGAGTTGCACGGCCGCATCTGGGACACGCCGCGCATGCGACGCGTCGCGAAGGAGCGCATCGGCCTGGACGGCGCGTCGCCGCGGGTGCTGGTGGTCGACAACGAATCGGACGACCGCCAGTTGCTGATCGAACTGCTGGAGCCGCTGGGCTTCACCGTCCGCGAGGCTTGCAGCGGTCACGACGCGCTGGACCTGGTCGCCGCCGGCTGGGTGCCCGACGCGGTGCTGATGGACCTGGCGATGCCGGGCATCGACGGCTGGGAGACGATCCGGCGGCTGCGGCGCATGCTGGGCGACCTCGGCGTGCAGGCGCCCGCCGTGGCGGTGGTCTCGGCCAACGCGTTCGAGCGCGGCCAGGACAACGACGCCGGCATCGCCGCGCGCGACTTCATCCTCAAGCCGGTGCGCCATGAACTGCTGCTGGACTGGCTGACCGAACGGCTGTCGCTGGCGTGGCGGGCGGCGCCGGACCGGGCCGTGGCGCCGTCCGCGCTGGCCGGGGCCGCCGCAACATCAGCCGCGACATCGACCGCCACGCCGGTCGAGGTGCCGCCGCCGGCCCGCCTGGCCGGGCTGCGCGAGGCGCTGCAGCTGGGCTACTACCGCGGCGTGCTGCAGCAACTCGACGCGATCGAGGCGGCCGATCCGGCCTGGCGTGGCTTCTGCGACGCGCAGCGGACGCTGGCGCGCCAATTCCAGTTCGAGGCGATGCTGCGCGGCCTGCCGCGCGGCGAGGACCTCCCGAGACCGACCGAGTTGGGTGACCCGAGATGAACTCCGCGCTTCCTTCCGCCGTCACGACGCTGCTCGACCAGCAGCAGGGCGATCGCGTCCTGATGGTCGACGACGTGCCGGACAACCTGTCGCTGCTGCATGACGCCCTGGACGAGCACGGCTACACGGTGCTGGCGGCGACGAACGGCGAGGCGGCGCTCGCCTGCGCCCGGCAGGGGCGGCCGGACATCGTGCTGCTGGACGCGATGATGCCGGGCATGGACGGTTTCGAGGTCGCGCGGCGGCTGAAGGCCGATCCGTCGACGGCGCACATCCCGATCGTCTTCATGACGGGGCTGACGGAGACCGAGCACCTCGTCGCCGCGCTGCAGGCGGGCGGTGTCGACTACGTGACCAAGCCGCTGGATCCGCGCGCGGTGCTGGCGCGCATGCAGGTGCACCTGCAGGGCGCGCGCCAGGCCCGCCAGACGCGGCAGGCGCTGGACGCCTTCGGCTACGCGAGCATCGCGGTGCGGGCGTCGTCGGGCCGGCTGCTGTGGCAGACGCCGCTGGCCCGCGAGCTGCTGCAGCTCTACTTCGGCACGGTCGCGCCGCAGACGCCCGCGCCGGTGCTGGCGTGGCTGCGCAAGACGCTCGACGAGATGGCGCGCCAATCGCCGGGCGACGGTGCGCCGCCGCAGGAGCCGCCGCGCCTGTGCGCCGAGCTCGGCGCGCGGCGGCTGAGCTTCCGGCTGCACCACTGCATCGGCGGCGAGGAGACGAACGGCACGGGTCCGGAGGCGGCCGCCGGCGTCGGCGCCGCTTCAGCCGCATCAGGCGCTGCCGGCGGCGACTGGCTGATTGTCATGCGCGAGGTCTCGGACGTCGCGGTGATCCGCTCGCTGGGCCTGGCGTTCAGCCTCACCGCGCGCGAGGCCGAGGTGCTGTACTGGGTCGTCAAGGGCAAGATCAACCGCGACATCGGCGAGATCCTCGGCGCCAGCCCGGCGACGGTGAAGAAGCACCTGGAGCGCATCCACGCCAAGCTCGGCGTGGAGACCCGCACCGCGGCGGCCGCGATGGCGCTGACGCGGGTCAGGGAGATGCATCCGCAGTGGGAGGTGTGAGGCGCCCGGCCCTTCCGGGGCCTTTGTCCTTCATCGATCAGGCGATTCTGGATCGCCTCCGGCTTCAGGGCAGGCGCAGGCGGTCGCCCTCGCGGATCACGGCCGTCTGCTCGCGGCCGCGGCCGATCACGTAGTACACGGTCAGGACCTTGGACTCGCCGTAGGCCGGGTCGCCGCCCGCCAGGTCGTTGTCGGCCTGCACGTCGAGGCGGCCGCCGCGGCTGATGTTGCGCAGGCGCTCGGTCACGTCGACGTAACGGCCGCCGCTGCCGTAGGTGGCCCGCACGATCGTCAGGCGCTGGCTCGGCGGACCGTAGTCGCCACCACCGGCGCCCGGCCGGCCGTCCCAGCCGCCGTTCCAGCCGCCCTGGCCCCAGTCGCCACGGCCCCAGCCGGTGAACTGGCCGCCGTCGATCCAGGCGCCCTCGCGGTAGTCGAAGGTGCGCACCTGGCCGCTGCGGTCGCGGGCATAGATGCGCAGCATCTTCGTGCGGCCGACCGCCGGGTCGTCGCGGAACAGGTCGTTGGTCACCCGCACCTTCGCGTCGCGGCGCGCCAGTTCGCGCAGGCGGCCGGTGACGTCGATGCTGGCTTCGGGCACGCCGTAGCGCGCGCCCAGGATCGCGTAGGCACCGTCGTCATGGCCGCCGGGACCGTCCCAACCGCCGCTGCCGCCGCCCTGGCCCCATTCGCCGCCGCGCCAGCCGGTGAAGTCGTTGCCGTCGATGACGTTGCCCTCGCGGAACTCGAACACGCGGGTGTCGCCATCGCGGTTGCGCGCGTAGATGCGCAGCACCTTCGAGCGCCCCACGTCCGGGTCGTCGCCGAAGAGCCCGTTGGTCACCCGCACGCGGTCATCGCGCCGCGCCAGTTCCTTCAGCCGGCCGGTGACGTCGATGTTGTGCTGGGGCGTCCCGTAGCGCGCATTCAGGATCTGCCAATCGCCATCGTCGCGCGCCCAGGCGGAGCCGCCCGTCAGCATCGTCGCCAGCAGCATCAGCGCCGCCAGCAGCCATCGCGCCGTCGCGCGGTCCGGCCGCCGGGCCGGCAAGGGGGTCGAACTCATCGCCATCGCAGTCATCGTTCTGCTCCTGTTTCTTTCCTGTTGTCCGGAGTCGGGGACCAACCCCTGCGCCTGCGGCCCTCGGCCGCGCTCCGGGGAGGGGCCGGATGTTGCCTCAACGGCAGGGCTTTCCCGATGGTGCACGCACGTTTCTTAGAGGTGTTACGACCGGTCACCGCCCGCCCGCGCCTACGCATACGCCCCCGCATACGCCATGTGCCGTATATGCCCCGCAGGCCCGCCTTCCTAGCATCCGGTCACTTCCCGAAGTCCTGTGAAGTCCGCCGACGTCCTCTTCATCCACCGGAGCTCCCCATGTCCTCGCATCCGAAAGCCCCCCGCCGCTTCACGCTCAAGACCCTGGCCGTCGCCGGCGCGCTGGCCGGCCTGAACCTCGCCGCCCTGCCCGCCTTCGCCGCCGACACCATCAAGGTCGGCGTGCTGCACAGCCTGTCCGGCACGATGGCGATCTCCGAGACCGTGCTCAAGGACACCGTCCTGATGGCCATTGACGAGATCAACGCCAAGGGCGGCGTGCTGGGCAAGAAGCTCGAACCGGTGGTCGTCGACCCAGCGTCCAACTGGCCGCTCTTCGCCGAGAAGACCCGTCAGCTGCTCACGCAGGACAAGGTCGCGGTGATCTTCGGCTGCTGGACCTCGGTGTCGCGCAAGTCGGTCCTGCCGGTGGTCGAGGAGCTCAACGGGCTGCTCTTCTACCCGGTGCAGTACGAGGGCGAGGAGCTCAGCAAGAACGTCTTCTACACCGGCGCCGCGCCCAACCAGCAGGCGATCCCGGCGGTTGACTACCTGATGTCCAAGGACGGCGGCGGCGCCAAGCGCTGGGTGCTGCTGGGCACCGACTACGTCTACCCCCGCACCACCAACAAGATCCTGCGCGCCTACCTGAAGAGCAAGGGCGTGAAGGACAGCGACATCGACGAGAAGTACACCCCGTTCGGCCACAGCGATTACCAGACCATCGTCGCCGACATCAAGAAGTTCTCGGCCGGCGGGAAGACGGCGGTGGTGTCGACGATCAATGGCGACTCCAACGTGCCCTTCTACAAGGAGCTCGGCAACGCCGGGCTGAAGGCCAAGGACGTGCCGGTGGTGGCGTTCTCGGTGGGCGAGGAGGAACTGCGCGGCGTGGATACCAAGCCGCTGGTGGGACATCTGGCGGCGTGGAACTACTTCATGTCGATCAAGAACCCGACCAACGATGCCTTCATCAAGAAGTGGGCCGCGTATGCGAAGGCGAAGAACATCCCCGGCCACAAGGACAAGCCGCTGACCAACGATCCGATGGAGGCGACCTACATCGGCATCAACATGTGGAAGCAGGCGGTGGAGAAGGCCAAGTCGACCGACGTCGACAAGGTGATCGCCGCGATGGGCGGACAGACCTTCACGGCGCCGTCGGGCATCACGTCCAAGATGGACGAGAAGAACCATCATCTGCACAAGTCGGTGTTCATCGGCGAGATCCGCGCGGATGGCCAGTTCAACGTGGTGTGGAAGACGCCCGCGCCGGTCAAGGCCAAGCCGTGGAGTCCGTACATCGCCGGCAACGAAGGCAAGCCGGATGAGCCGGTGAAGAAGTGAGCGAGAAGACCCTCACCCCGGCCCTCTCCCGCAAGCGGGAGAGGGAGTAGGAAGGCCGCGGTACTTCCACGGCCGCTGGCCCTCACCCCTGCCCTCTCCCGCAAGCGGGAGAGGGAGTTCCTTGCGAGAGATCGTGAGGAGGGCGCCGGCCGGTATTGCCCCCTCTCCCGCTTGCGGGAGAGGGAGGGGTGAGGGCCAGCGTCCTGTGCAGTCCATGGATCGGAGCGCCCGATGAACCTGTTCCTTCGCTGGCTGGCCGCTTGCCTGCCAGCGGCCTTCCTGGCGTTCGCTCCGGCGGCCCATGCGCTGACGCAACCCCAGGCGCTGGCCGTCGCGCAGGGCGAGACCGACGACCGCATCGCCGCGATCGGCCGCCTGGTCGCGGCCCCCGACGACCGGACCGCCCCGCTGCTGCAGGCGCTGGCGGATGAACGCCTCAAGCTCGGTCCCGACCAGCGCGTGCTGATCGCCTCCGAGGCCGGCGTCGTCGATGCCGCGACCGGCGCGCCGGTGACGCTGGCCGCCGAGGCTGCGTCGTCCCTCGAGGACGTGATGCTCAACAACCGCCTGCGCGGCGCGCTCGATGGCGCGCTGGCCGCGCTGCGGCTGTCGAGCGCGGACCGCTCCGAGCGCCTCGCCGCCGCGAAGGCCTTGCTCGATGCCGGCGGCGATGAATCACGCGTCGCCCTGCTCGACGTTGCGATCGCCAAGGAACGCGACGACGCCGTCCGTGACGCGCTGACACTGGCCCGCGCCGCCGCGCTCGCCGCGAGCCCCGACGACGGCAAGCGCCTCGAAGCCGCGAAGCAGCTCGGCGAATCCCGCAGCCCCGAAACCCGCCTGCTGCTGAACCAGCGGCTCGCCGAGGAGCAGCATCCCGAGGTGAAGCGCGCGCTGCAGCGCTCGCTGCGCGCCGTCGAGGACCGGCTGGCCTGGGGCGAGCGCCTGGGCGCCCTGTTCACCGGCATCAGCCTGGCCAGCATCCTGCTGCTGGTGGCGCTGGGCCTGGCCATCACCTACGGCCTGATGGGCGTGATCAACATGGCGCATGGGGAGCTGATGATGATCGGCGCCTACGCGACCTACCTGGTGCAGGTGGCCTTCCGCCAGTGGGCACCGGCCTGGTTCGACGCCTACCTGCTCGTCGCGATGCCCGCCGCCTTCCTCGCCTCGGCGCTGGTCGGCGCCGCGCTGGAACGCACCGTGATCCGCTGGCTCTACGGCCGCCCGCTCGAGACGCTGCTGGCCACCTGGGGCCTGAGCCTGGTGCTGATGCAGGCGGTGCGCTCGCTCTTCGGCGCGCAGAACGTCGCGGTCGAAAGCCCGTCCTGGATGGGCGGCTCGCTCGCGCTGCTGCCCGGCCTGGCCCTGCCGACCAACCGGCTCGTGATCATCGGCTTCGCGCTGGTGGTGCTGGGCGGCATGTCGCTGCTGATCGCGCGCACGCGGCTCGGGCTCTTCGTCCGCGCCGTCACCCAGAACCGGCCGATCGCCTCCTGCATGGGCGTGCCCACCGCGCGCGTGGACACCTACGCCTTCGCGCTCGGCTCGGGCCTGGCGGGCCTGGCCGGCTGCGCGCTGAGCCAGGTCGGCAACGTGGGCCCGGACCTGGGCCAGAGCTACATCGTCGACGCCTTCATGGTGGTCGTGCTCGGCGGCGTCGGCCAGCTGGCGGGCACCGTGCTCGCGGCGCTCGGACTGGGCCTGGCCAACAAGGCGCTCGAAGGCGTCGTCGGCGCGGTGCTGGCCAAGATCGCCGTGCTGCTCTTCATCATCGTCTTCATCCAGAAGCGCCCCCAAGGCCTGTTCGCGGTCAAGGGCCGCGCCCAGGAGACCTGAATGCGCGCCGATCCCGCCGCCCTCGCCATGAGCCTGCCCTCCTCCACCCACCCCGCCGCGCACGACCCGGCGACGGCCTTGCCCGTCGCGGAGGCGTCCCCGGTCACGGCATCAGGCGCTGCGCCTGGCACCATGCCGCCCCCGGGCGCATCGACCGGCCCCGCGTCGCCCCTGCAGCTGCCACAGCGCCCCGCGCTGCTCGGCCGCGCCGGCTGGCTGGCCGTGCTGGCCGCCATGACCGTCGCCTGCGCGCTGCTGCCGGCGCTCAACCTGCTGGCCCCCGCCGACCATCCGCTGCATGTGGACGGCTACTGGATCAGCCTGCTCGGCAAGTTCTGCTGCTATGCGATGTGCGCGCTGGCGATGGACCTGATCTGGGGCTTCGCCGGCATCCTGTCGCTGGGACACGGCCTGTACTTCGCGCTGGGCGGTTATGCGATGGGCATGTACCTGATGCGCCAGATCGGCACCGATGGCCAATACCGCAGCGCGCTGCCCGACTTCATGGTCTTCCTCGACTGGAAGGAGCTGCCCTGGCACTGGGCGCTCAGCGACAGCTTCCTCGCGACGATGCTGCTGGTCCTGCTGGTGCCGGGCGGCATCGCCTTCGTCTTCGGCTTCTTCGCCTTCCGCTCGCGCATCAAGGGCGTGTACTTCTCGATCATCACGCAGGCGATGACCTACGCGGCGATGCTGCTCTTCTTCCGCAACGAGACCGGCTTCGGCGGCAACAACGGCTTCACCGATTTCAAGCGGCTGCTGGGCCTGTCCATCACGACGCCGGGCATGCGGATGACGCTGTTCGTGCTGAGCGCCGTCGCGCTGATCGGCTGCTACCTCGGCCTGCGCTGGCTGACGCGCGCCAAGTTCGGCCGCGTGCTCAGCGCGGTGCGCGACGCCGAGTCGCGGCTGATGTTCTGCGGCTACTCGCCGCTGCCCTACAAGCTGGCCGCCTGGGTGCTGTCGGCGCTGATCTGCGGCCTGGCCGGCGCGCTGTACGTGCCGCAGGTCGGCATCATCAATCCCGGCGAGATGAGCGTCGCCAACTCGATCGAGATCGCCGTGTGGGCGGCGGTCGGCGGCCGCGGCACGCTCGCCGGTCCGATCGCCGGCGCCTTCGCGGTCAACGGGGCGAAGAGCTGGCTGACGCAGTTCGCGCCGGAGTACTGGCTCTACCTGCTGGGCGCGCTCTTCGTCGCGGTCACGCTCTTCATGCCCGATGGCATCGCGGGCCTGCTCAAGCGCAAGTTCGGCGCGAAGTCCGCCGGCAAGACCGGGGAGGCCACGGCATGAGCCCCGACCTGCTCGAGCAAGGCGGCGAGCGCCTGCGCGCCGCCAGCGGCCCCGGCTACGGCCGCGTGGTGCGGCCCGGCGAACTGGACCTGGCGCATGGCCGCATCCTGTACCTGGAAGACGTGCACGTCAGCTTCGACGGCTTTCGCGCGATCAACGGCCTGTCGCTGGACATCGCCCCCGGCGAGCTGCGCTGCATCATCGGCCCCAACGGCGCGGGCAAGACCACGATGATGGACATCATCACCGGCAAGACGCGGCCGGACCGCGGCACCGTCTTCTTCGGCGGCACCATCGACCTGCTGCGCCACAGCGAGGCCGAGATCGCGCAACTGGGCATCGGCCGCAAGTTCCAGCGGCCGACGGTCTTCGAGGCGCTCAGCGTGTACGAGAACCTGGAGCTCGCGCTGCAGGGATCGCGGGCGCTGCGCGCCTCGCTGTGGGGCGTGCTCAGCGGCGCGCAGAAGGACCGGCTCGCCGAGGTGCTGACGCTGATCCGGCTGCAGGACCAGATGACGCGCGCCGCCGGGCTGCTGAGCCACGGCCAGAAGCAATGGCTGGAGATCGGCATGCTGCTGGTGCAGGACCCCAAGCTGCTGCTGCTGGACGAGCCGGTGGCCGGCATGACCGACCAGGAAACCGAGCGCACCGCGGAGCTGATCCTGACGCTGAAGGGACGGCACAGCCTCATCGTCGTGGAGCACGACATGGGCTTCGTCGACCGCATCGCGGAGAAGGTGACGGTGCTGGCGGAGGGCTCGGTGCTTGCCGAGGGCACGCTGGCGCAGGTGCAGGCGGATGAACGCGTGATCGAGGTGTACCTTGGACGTTGAGCTTCAAGACCGGACCATGGCGGTGTCCGCCGACGACGCGGCGCCCGCGCCGATGCTCGAGGCGCGCGGCCTCCACCAGTACTACGGCGGCTCGCACATCCTGCGCGATGTGTCGGTGAGCGCGACGCCGGGACGCATCACGGTGCTGCTCGGCCGCAATGGCGTGGGCAAGACCAGCCTGCTCAAGAGCTTGATGGGCCTGGTGCCGATCCGTGCCGGCAGCGTGTCGCTGGCGGGCCGGGACATCTCGCACGCCACGCCCTACCAGCGCGCGCGTGCGGGCATCGGCTACGTGCCGCAGGGGCGGGAGATCTTCGCCCGGCTGACCGTCGAGGAGAACCTGCGCATGGGCCTGGCGAGCAAGCCCGGCGGCACGCCGGTGCCGGAACACCTGTACGCGCTGTTCCCCGTGCTCAAGCAGATGCTCAAGCGCCGCGGCGGCGACCTGTCGGGCGGTCAGCAGCAGCAGCTCGCGATCGCGCGGGCGCTGGCGGCGTCGCCCCGGCTGCTGATCCTGGACGAGCCCACCGAGGGCATCCAGCCGAGCATCATCAAGGACATCGGGCGGGTGATCCGGCGGCTGGCCGACGACGGCCTGGACGGCCATCCGGTCGCGATCCTGCTGTGCGAGCAGTACTACGACTTCGCCGCCGAGCTGGCCGACGAGTTCCTCGTGTTGGAGCGCGGCAGCGTGATCGCGCGCGGGAGCAACGCGGACATGCAGACGCCGGAGATCCGGGGGCTGGTGGCGATCTGACGCCGTTCCCCAGCAGGCCCGGCGGATGCCGGGCGCACGGCGCGGTGCTCAGTTGATCTGGGCGTCGAAGGTCAGCGTGAAGACGTCGGCGTACTTGCTGCCCGGGCGCCTGGCCATGTCGGCGACGCTCTGCTCTCCCGCTTCCACATGGATCTTCGACTTCGCGTTCACCGCGTACCCGAGAGCCGGCCTCAATGCCCGTGGCTGGTCGGTGGTGATCTCCAACCGTGACACCGGCTGGCCGCTGTCGGTGACGATCCCCGGCATGCTCAGCGCCACCGAGTACGGCGCGCGGTTGCCCGCGCCATCGTCCAGCCGGCACCGCTGGCCGTCGGTGGAGGCGCAGCTCAGGCTGAGCTTCACCGGCGCGCTGAGGCTGATCACGAAGGGCAGGTCGCGGCTGAGCCGGGGCGGCGCCGCGCCGCCCGCCAGCCATTCCGTCCAGCCGCGCGGCGGTTCCAGCACGGCTCGTTTCGCGGCATCGGGCATGGTGAGCTGGAACTCATGCTCGACCGTCAGTTCGAACTCCAGTTCCACATAGACCCGTTCGATGATGGCTTGCGCCCCGAAGTCGAAATGCCCGCCCCGGCCATTCACCAGGGTCAGCTTTCCCCGGTAGATGCCGTTGCGCATGCTCAGCGGACTGGGCGTGACAAGCGCGTAGCTCACCGAATGACGACCGCCCTCCAGCCAGAAGTCGCCGGATGGAATGGTCCGGGTGGGCTTCTTCACGCACGGCTGAGTGGCGGCCGCAGGAGGCGTCCACCACCTGAAGTAGTACTGGTTGGTGCTGTAGTAAGCCATGCCGGTCGTGATGCAGGGCCCCGCGCCGTTCACCCAGGAGCCGCCCGCCCAGAGGTTGTTGTGGTCATTGGGCGCGATGTTCCGGATGTTGTATCGCCCGGCGTACGACACGATCCGGAATTTGACCTCGGCGGTCTGGCCGGTCGTTTGATGCATCACCGGCACCGTGATGAAGTCGCTCGGGAAGCGGAGATGGACCGAATCAGCATCGGCCGCATTGGGCTGGAGCGGCCGGTAACTCACGTTGCCCAGCGGCAGGTTGATGCTGAAGTCGCCGGGCCCACATTCCGATGGGACGATCACGCAGAACCCGCTCTGGGGCGTCGTGTTGACGAAGGTCGACCGCGTCGGATCGAGGACCGAGGGCTTGAACTGGGCGGTGATCTTCACGTCCGCCGCGTGGGCGCACGGCAGGACCAGGAGCGCCAGGACGGCGGCGATGGCGGACAGGAATCTGTTCATGGTCGGTCAGTCGGTCTGTGCGTCGAAGGTCAGCGTGAAGACGTCGGCGTACTTGCTGCCGGGGTGCTTGATCATTTCGGCGACGCTCTGCTCCCCGGCCTCCACGTGGATCCTGGATTTGGCGTTGGCGGTGAATCCCTGGGCGGGGCTCAGGGACCGTATCTGGTCGGTGGTCATCTCCAGCCTCGACACGGGCTGCGCCGCGTTGGTGACGATCCCCGGAATGCTCAGCGCCACCGAATAGGGCACGCGACTGCCCTGGCCGTTGTCCAGTCGGCACCGGCGACCATCGGTCGACGCGCACCCCAGGCTGACCGTCACCGGAGCGCTGAGGCTGAGCACGAAGCCCAGGTCACGCCCCAGCCTGGTCGGCGCCGCGGCGCCCGCCAGCCATTCGCCCCACCCCCGCGGTGGCTCCAGTACCGCCCGCCTGGCGGCGTCGGACATGTCGAGCTGGAAGTGATGCGCGACGCTCAGTTCGAACTCGAGCTCGATGCTGGAACGGGACGGGATCGCCTTGTCTCCGAAGTCGAAGTCGCCGTGCGGCGCCACGCTGAAGACCTGGGTGCCTCGATAGACACCGTTCTTCATCCCGAAGGGATTGGGCGTCACCAGCTCATACGCGACGGAGTGGTTGGTGAGCCGGAAGCGCTCCCTCGTCGGGATGGCCCGTGCCGGCTTCTTGACGCAAGGCGTGGTGTGGGTCACAGGCGGCGTGCCCCACGCGAAGTGGTAGAAGTCCCAGCCGATCCCGCCGACGCCCGAGTAGGTGCACGGCGCCGCGGGATAGACCCACCGGACGCCGTCCTGCCAGAGGGCCGCATGGGCCCCATAGGCATCGCTGGCGCCGCTGGCCAAGCCGTCGATCTGGTACATCGCGGAGAAGACGCTGACCCGGAACCGCACGATGGCCGGTTCTCCGGACACCGCATGCCGGACCGTCACATCGACGAACTCGCTGGGGACCCGGAAGTGGATGGACTCACGATTCGGCGCACCGGGCAGCAATTCGCCAAAGTGGACCGTTCCCAGCGGAAGGGCAATCGTGAACTTGCCGTTCGGACACTCCCCGGGATAGTTGACGCAGTAACCGGAGATCGGCGTCGTGTTGATGAAAGCCGTCTTGCCGGGATTGAAGATGGACGGCTTGAATTCCGCCGTGATGCGCACATCCGCGGCGAGGGCCAAGCCGCTCGCGACCAGCAGCCACGCGCATGTCGCCATTCGACCCGCGGCGCAGCGCTCGAGCGCGCGTTTCAACCGGCAGGGGAGGCACCCGCGGCTCATAGCGGACTCCGGCCACGGAGCGCGGCGGCACGCGTCGGCGCCTGCTCCGCGGAGGGAAGCTCCGCCTCGACCAGACACGAGACATCCCCCAGCAGCAGGACATCGCCCTCGCGCTGCGCGCGATCGGGCGCCAGCTCCGCGAGGCATTCGCCCAGGTCGGCATGCTTGACGATGAGCTGCGGATTGCGCTCGCTCATCTCGCGCGCGAAGAGGCCGTCGGCCTCGGTCACCGCGTGGCCGGCATGGTTGGTGACGCGCCCGCCGCGGATCGGCTGCTGTTGATGGTCGACCAGGCGGCCGATGACCGTCACGGTCTTCAGCACCCGCACGGTCTGGTGGCCGACGCCGCCCTTGTTCAGGTGATACGGCAGCAGCGAGGGCTGCACGACCGCGGAGGGCGCCGCGACCGCGTCGAACTCCAGGTGCAGCTTGCCGGCCCGATAGGCCGTCACCGGGACGAAGTTCCGTCCGGCGTGGAGCTGCAGGCCGGCACCGTGCACGTCCTGTGCCCACAGGCTGGCTTCCGGCAGGTCGGTGTCGACGTCGATGATCATGCCGGCGTCGGCCCAGGCGGCCTGCTGGTCGCCGGAGACCGCCACGCCGCCAGCGCCGATGGCCACCGCGCTGTTCAGGTTGGCGCCGCCGCTCCACGCCCCGTTCAAGGAGGAGCGCTGCGCGAAGAGGTCGCCCTCGACGAGCTCGTGACGCAACAGCGCCGTGCCGTTCAGGCCCAGGCCATGGCGGTCCATCGAGGCGGTGAGGCCGACCTGCCTCAGCGCGGGATGGTCCAGGCTCTGGCGGACGCCCAGGCTGGCATGGTGATCCCGTCCGCCCTGCGCGTCGCTGCGGGTGCCGGCGCTCATGCTGTAGCTGCGCCGGTCATCGCCCAGGGCCATGGTCAAGGTGAGGTTCAGGCCGCGGTCCCGCCGGCCGAGGGTGCCCAGCGGTCGATCGAAGGCCGAGAACCGGAGGTGGGCGTCCGAGCCGAACAGCTTGCGCTGATGGGTCAGGCCCAGGTCGAGGCCGGTGCCCCGCGTGCGGCCCTGGGTGTGTGTCAGGTAGCCGCTCAGCTGGGTGCGGGTCGACCACTGGTGGGACCAGGCGATCGAGCTGCTGGCCAGCCGTTCTCGCGAGCTCGCCGCGAGGAGACGGGACGACGCCTCGCGCGCCTCGTTGTGGCTGACGGCCAGGCTGCCGCCGCGGTACAGGAGCATCGATTGAAGGTCGAAGCCGAAGCCGCGCTCGCTGGAATGGAATCCGCTGACGAACAGCTTGGCGGCATCGGTGACCGCCCAGTCCGCCGAGGCGCTCGCCGTCCGGCGATCGCCCGTCTGCTGGATCGACGCGCCCAGCACCAGTTGCGCATGTGCCAGGTAATTCACCGCCCCGCCGGCGGTCAGCTCGTCGGCGTCCCGGCCGGACTTGCCGAACACGGCACGCTCCTGCCCACCGAACAGCGCATAGCGCCAGCGTCGTCCGGTATCGCCCCAGGTGGTCGGCTTGTAGATCAGCTCGGTACGCGTCGAGGACAGCTGGCCATCCTCGACCAGCCGCACTTCCACCTCGTAGACCCCGGCGGGCAGCGAGGTCGTGTTGATCGTCTGCAGGCCCGCCTCCACCGGCTGGGTGTAGAGCAGCAGCCCGTCGCGGAAGACTTCGACCACGCCCTGGCGGTTGGCGGTGACATGCAGCGGCGCCATGCTCGGCGAGGCCTGCGCGATCTCCAGCGCGTCCGAAGTACCGACCATCACGCCGGCGGTCGTGTCGGGGAAGGCGTCCGGCGCGCGTGGCGCGCGCAAGCGCCCCTGGTAGTCCGGGACGAAGAACCCGGCCCGGACGAAATGACCGTGCGTTTCCCGCTGCAGGTACAGCCGCGAGACGAGGTGGCGGCGCTCACCGTCCGCCAGGGCGCTCTGCGAGCCCAGCACGGTGCCGATGCCGGTCCATTGACCGACGCTGCCGATCGCATCGACGGTGTAGCGCGCCGCGAGGCTCTGGCGTTCGCCGCCGGCCACGTTCAACGCATTGCGCAGCAGCAGTCCACGACTGCCGCCGTCGGGCAGGCGGTGGTATCGATCGACCGTCCCGGCACGCTCGGCCTGGGAGGTCACGATCGACAAGGTGGAGGTCTGCAGGTTGTAGTGGAGCGCGACGACATCGCCGCAATCGCCGCCACAGGCGCCCAGCGCGCGCGGTTCCCGCAGGAACTGGAGCCATCGCGTCGCGTCCTGGGGGCTGTCACCGGACTCCCGCATCCATTCGATCAACTGGACCCGTCCGGCCTCCGTCAGCACGCCCATGGCGTCCGACAGGAACTGGCCGTCGATCTCCACCCGCATCGCCAGCGGCACATCGAAGAAGTGGTCCTTGAAGTCGCTGGGCAGGCTCCTGCTCTGGGCGGTCAGCGGCAGCTCCTGGAAGTTCGGGGCTGCCGCCGGACCTTCCCCGGCCAGGGCCATGGACACCGCGAACGGCCAGATCAGTCTTTTGGATTGCTTCATGACAAGGCGGGGAAAGAAAAGGGCGCCGGAGCGCCCTCGTGCCATCAGATGACGGAGTCGAACACCATGGCCACCTGGCCGGTGTAGATGCCCGGTGCGGGGGTGGCGGTGGTCGGGGTCAGGACCAGCGGGACGCGTTGGCCGGTGGCGGCGGGCGCCTTGGCCAGCACCTCGATCGACTGGCCCGCGCCGACGGCCAGCTTCTGGCCGTTCACGGTCACGTCGAGCGCCACCTTGTTGGCGCCGGTGCCCGTCATCTCGGCCGTGTTCAGCAGGAAGGCCTTGATCGCGCCGATCGTGCTCTTCATCTCCAGCGAGCGGCTCATGGCCTGCAGGCTGCCGTTGCTGTAGCCGAAGTTCTGGACTTCCGACGCGTTCCAGCCCGCGGACGGGGTGACGTAGAAGGCGGCGGTCGGGATTTCGGCGACGACCGAGATCGTCAGGTCCTTGGTTTCCGCCATCGCGGCGGTGGAAGCTGCGGCGAAAACGCCGGCGGCGATGGCGGTCTTGAGGATTCGAATGGACTTGAACATATTGAATTGGAAAGGATTGGATATCGGATGATTCAAATGACTACTTGATCGTGATCGCGCTCTGTTTGTTTCCCTCCACCAAGTTGAAAATGACGACGGGGCCGGCCTTTTTGTCGAACTCGACGTCGCCTCCGGGCCGGACATGCCGCACCATCGGCGCGGCGCATTCTTTTTGAGCGGCATCGCATTGCATCAATCCGTCCAGCACGATGGTGCTATTGCCCAGATTGCGCACGGAAAATCGCTCGGCGGTCCGTTCGATGCGGGTATCGAAGCGGCTTTCAGCGGGCCGCACGATCGTGATCGCGCCATATCCGGTCAGCACGCTGACACCGGCCCGCAAACCCTCCTGGTATGTCTGGCGCTCGCCCTCCTCCAGCGCGAACTCGTCGCCGGCATCTGGCAGCACCGGAATGAAGCGCACGCGGTAGTGACGCTCGACATCGCGTTCCCCTCGGAACAGCAGTCGTGTCGCCTGCACGCCGCCCGCGGGGACGATCAACCGCATCGGGCTGGCGATCAGCCCCACACCCCCGCCGGCGCTGAGGCCCTGGGTATCGAGGGGCCGCTCTTCGGTTTCACCGGATTCGCCGTAAACGATCTCGCTGACGGAAACCTTGACGAATGCGGTCGAATCCCCGGTGTTTCGAATCTGCTTCAGTATCGTGCTGCGGTCCGACCCCAGATAGTCGAACATCGATCCGATATTGATCACCGGCGCCGCGGCGGCATGAATCGCCACGAATGCGCCCGCCATGGCGACGCATCTGAGAAAGCCTCGGAGAAAGGGCATGTGAAACTCCATACGGGGAATGCAGGGGCGCCACGCAAGGACGCGGCATCTTGTTTTCTGCCAACGGGCGCATCAGTTCCGGTCACGCGAAATGCAGTTCCCGCCCGATGTCCGAGGAATATCGATTCGGTCAATTCGCGGCCCACCCGGCGCTCCCGCGCGGGGGTGGACGGCGATCAGGCGCCAGGGATTCGCGGAACCCCACAAGCGCGAAGCCGGCCCATCCCTCCCGGGATGGCCGGCTGTCGAAGGTCCAGGGCCCGCCTGGACGTTCCGGGGCGGTCGATGGACCGGGCCCGGGGGGCGTGGCTCAGTCCGCCTGGATCTTGGCCGAGCCGATCACCTTGCCCCAGCGCTGGAATTCGGCGTCGCTGTGCGCCTGCAACTGCTGCGGATTCATGTAGTCCGCCGTCGCGCCCAGCTCGGCGGCCTTCTTCTTGAACTCGGGCGTGGCCATGATCTTCTGGATCTCCGCAGTCAGCTTGTCGACGACCGCCTGCGGCGTCTTCGCCGGCGCGAACACGGCGAACCACGAACCGGCGTCCAGCTGGGGCAGCCCGGCCTGCGTCGCGGTCGGCACATCGGGCAGGGAACTGAGTCGTTCCTTGCCGGTCACGGCCACCGCGCGCAGCTTGCCCGACGCGATGAAGGGCATGAACGGCGGCGGCGTGCCGAAGGTGAGGTCGACCTGGCCGCCCAGCAGGTCCTGCAGCGCCGGGCCGGTGCCCTTGTAGGGGACGTGGATCATCTGGATGCCGGCCTGCTGTTCCAGCATCACGCCGGTCACGTGCTGCAGCGAGCCATTGCCCGACGAGGCGAAGGACAGCTTGCCGGGGTTCTTCTTCGCGTGGGCGATCAGCTCGGCCACGGTCTTCACCGGCACGCCCTCGCGCACGACGATCAACTGCGGCGCGGTCAGCACGTTGGCCACGGGACGCAGATCCTTCAGGTCCCAGGCGGCCTTCTGGATGTGCGGCGTGATCACGTGATAGCCGGAGTACTGCATCAGGATCGTGTAGCCGTCCGGCTCCGCGCGCTTGGTCGCGACGGCCGCGAGCGCGCCGCTCGCACCCGAGCGGTTGTCGACGACCACCGTCTGGCCCAGCGCCTTGCCCAGCGGCTCGGCGAGCATGCGCGCGGCGATGTCGGTCGTGCCGCCCGGCGCGGCGCCGACCAGCATCGTGATCGGCTTGTTGGGATACGGCGCCTGGGCCTGCGCGGCCTGCAAGGGCGCCAGCAGCGCGGCGGCGATGGCAACCGCGGTGACGCGGCGGCGGGTCGGGTTCATGGCTTGTCTCCAGAAAGGGCCGCTCGTGGCGGCGTTGTCATTGGGATTCGAAAGAAGCTCGGGAACGCGCGGGCGGGCGCCCCGGGACCACCGTGCCGTCAGGCGTCGCGGGCCAGCGCGCGCTCGCGGATCGCCTCGAAGTCGCGAGGCCGCGGATGCAGGTCGAGCCGACGCCCGGCGCTGACGATCTGGCTCGGCACCGCGTGGCCGATCAGCGCCGGCAGGCGCTTGGCCGCGGCGATCAGGCGCGGCAGGTCCACGCCGGTGTCGCAGCCCATGCACTGCAGCGCATGCACGATCTCCTCGGTGCAGACGTTGCCGGTCGCGCCCGGCGCGTAGGGACAGCCGCCCAATCCGCCCAGCGACGCGTCGAAGCGGTCCGCGCCCGCGTCCATCGCGGCGATCACGTTGGCCAGACCCATGCCGCGCGTGTTGTGGAAGTGCAGCGTCAACTCGGTGGCGGGCCAGCGCTCGCGGAAGGCCCGCACCAGCGCGACGACCTGCGTCGGGTAGGCCATGCCGGTGGTGTCGCACAGCGTCACGCCGCGCGCGCCGAGCTGCTCGATGAAATGGCCGCACCAGCCCAGCACCGTCTGGATCGGCACGTCGCCCTCCATCGGGCAACCGAAGGCGCAGGACAGCGACACGTTCACCGCCGTCCCGGCCCGATGCGCCATCGCGGCGACCTCGGCCAGCCCGGCGAAGGACTGCGCGCGCGTCATGCGCAGGTTGGCCAGGTTGTGGCTCTCGCTGGCGGACATCACCAGGTTGAGCTCGTCGGCGCGCGCCTCGATCGCGCGCTCGGCGCCGCGGACGTTGGGCACCAGCACCGTGTAGACCACACCGGGCCGGCGGGTGATGCCGCGCATCACCTCGGACGCGTCGGCGAGCACCGGGATGGCCTTGGGCGAGACGAAGGCGGTGACCTCGATCTTGGCCAGGCCGGCCTCGGACAGCGCGTCCACCAGCGCGATCTTGTCGGCCGTGGGCACGAAGACGGCCTCGGCCTGCAGGCCGTCGCGGGTGCCGACGTCCTGCATGAAGACGCGACGTCCGGCGCCGGTCCAGACATCGGACGGTGAGCGCGACACCCCCGTGCCGGTGGAGGCGGAAGCGTTGGAAGCGGTCATGGGGACGTCCTCAGGAAACGATCTTGCGCTCGCGCAACGCGGCGATCTGCTCGGCGGTGAGGCCGATCTCGCGCAGCACCTCGTCGGTGTCGCCGCCCAGCCGCGGCGCGGCGCGGCGCACCGCGCCGGGCGTGCCCATCAGCTTGGGCACGATGCCCGGCACGTCGATCTCATGACCGTCGCGGGTGGGCTGGCGCAGGATCATGTCGCGGGCCCGGAAGTGCGGGTCCTCGACGATGTCCTTGGCGGTGTAGACACGGCCGGCGGGCACGCTGGCCTCGGCCAGTGGCGCCAGCACCTGCTCGACGGTGCGCGTCGCCGCCCAGGCGCCGATCGCGGCGTCGATCTCCTCGACGCGCGCGACGCGGCCGGCGTTGTTGGCCAGCGTCTCGTCCCGGCCCAGGTCCTCGCGGCCGATCACCTGCATCAGCCGCTTGAAGATCGAATCGCCATTGCCGGCGATCAGCACGACGCCATCGGCGCAGGCATAGGCATTGGATGGCGCGATGCCCGGCAGCGCCGAGCCCGCCGGACCGCGCACGGCGCCGAAGGCGCTGTACTCGGGGATCAGGCTCTCCATCACGTTGAGGACCGCCTCGGTCAGGGCCACGTCGATGACCTGGCCGCGGCCGCCATTGACCTTGCGGTGGTACAGCGCCGTGAGCACCCCGATCGTGCCGTGCAGCGCGGCCAGCGTGTCGCCGATCGAGATGCCGCAGCGCACCGGCACGCGGCCGGGTTCGCCGGTCAGGTGGCGCAGGCCGCCCATCGCCTCGCCGATCATCCCGAAGCCGGGGAGGTCGCGGTACGGGCCGGTCTGGCCGTAGCCGCTGATGCGCAACATGATCAGGCCCGGGTTGGTCTTCGCGAGGTCCTCGTAGGACATGCCCCAGCCCTCGAGCGTGCCGGGGCGGAAGTTCTCGATCAGCACGTCGGCCTCGGCGATCAGCTGCCGGGCGATGTCCTGTCCGTCCGCCTGGCGCAGGTCGAGCGCGATCGAGCGCTTGTTGCGCGACTGGACCTGCCACCACACCGAGGTGCCGTCCTGGATCATTCGCCAGTTGCGCAGCGGGTCGCCGCTGCCGGGGGCTTCGATCTTCACCACGTCGGCGCCGAAATCGCCCAGCGTCTTGCCGGCGAACGGGCCGGCGATCAACTGGCCCATCTCGACGACGCGCAATCCTTGCAGCGCCTGCAGTCCTTCCATGGCTCGTGCCCTCCTGGTCCTGGTGATGGAGGCGCATTCTGGGAAAGCGCGCCGCTGAGCGGAAGGCGGGAGTCGCGGCGGCTGCTTTCGCGGGTCGCGAAAGCGGACAGGGGTTCACCCTCGGGCGAGGACCTCAGGAACAGAGATGGTCGATGAACACGCGCACATGGCGCGGCAAGCCGTCGAGGTCACGCACGCCGATCAGCAGCCGGCGATCAGACCAGGGCTCGTCGAGCGCGACGCGGCGCAGGTCCAGCGGCTTGAGCAGCGGCTCGACCGCCACGTCCGGCAGCACCGCGATGCCCATGCCCGCGGCCACCATCCGGCACATCGCGTCGAAGCTGCGGACCTGGATGCGGTTCTTCAGGCGCCGGCCCAGGGTCTCGGTCTCCATCTCCAGCCGCTTGTGCAGCGAGGTGGCCTTGGCCAGCGTCACGAAGTCGTATTCGACCGCCTGCGCCCAGCGCACCGCCTTGCGACGGGCCAGCGGATGGCCGGCCGGCGCCACCAGCACGAGCCGGTCCTGGCGGTAGTTCAGGACATGCAGCCCCAGCGCCGGCGTGCGGTCCGCGAAGATGCCCAGGTCGGCGCGGCCATCGAGCACGGCCACCACGATCTCGTGGCTGTCCGCTTCCTCCAGCTCGATCCGGATGCGTGGGTTGTCGCGCACGAAGCCCGAGACCTGCGCCGGCAGGAACTGCGTCACCGCCGAGGTGTTGGCCCACAGCCGCACCACGCCGGTCAGGCCCGACGCGTAGTCCGACAGGTCGGCCGTCATCTGGTCGACGTCGCTGAGGATGCGCTGCGCATGGCGCTGCAGCGCCAGCCCGGCTTCGGTCAGGGAGACGCCGCGCGAGTGCCGCTCCAGCAGCGTCGTGCCCAGCGCGTGTTCCAGGTCGCTCAGCCGCTTGCTCGCCGCGCCGACCGCCAGCGCGGCCAGCGCCGCGCCGCGGCTGATGCTGCCGGTGCGCGCCACCAGGGCGAAGAGCGACAGCGAGACGAGATCGACGCGATGCAGGTTCATGGCCGCCGGAGTATCCATCCGTATCCGCCGCCCCGGCCGGCGCGGGGAGCGCGGGGCCGCCGCTAACATGCCGGCCGATGTTCAGCCTCCACCGCATGTCCTTCCGCCAGATGCTGCTGATCGGCTTCCTGTCGATCGCGGGCCTGCTCGCCGCCGCGTCGCTGGGCGGGCTGCTGACGCTGGAGCGGCTGACGATGCAGAGCCGCGAGGCCGTCGTGCGCGCCGCCCGCATGAGCGGCCAGGTGCAGCAGCTCGGCGATCGCGGCGTCAGCATGGAGCGCGCCGCGCGCCAGTACGCGGTGCTGGAGGACCAGGCGCTGCGCAGGCGCTTCGAGGAGGATGCCGACGATGCCGAGCACGTGCTGGGCCTGCTGCGCGCGCAGGGGCTGACGCCGGCGCCGCTGGAGGCGTGGAAAGCCAAGCTCGACGAGATCCGCGCGCTGATGGACAGCCCGCGCGCCCTCCCCGCCAACGCGCGCAGGCGCGAGACCGAGCTGATGACGCGTTTCCGCGAGCTCGGCGGCCTGACCGGCGGCTTGGCCGAGGACGTCCGCCGCCATGCCGAGACCAGCAACCGCGTGCTGCAGGACAAGCTCGAGAACGGCCGCGTGCTGCTGGGCCAGCAGGTCCTCGGCGCGATCGCCGTGGCCGCGCTGCTGTCGCTGGTGTTCGGCATCTTCCTGACCCGCCCGCTGCGCCGTCTGGAGCGCGCCATCGCCGGCCTGGGCGAGAACCGCCTGGACGACCGCATCGAGATCCCCGGCCCGGCCGACCTGCGCTCGCTGGGCCAGCGGCTGGACTGGCTGCGCCTGCGGCTGGCCGAGCTCGATGCCGACAAGGCGCGTTTCCTGCGGCATGTCTCGCATGAGCTCAAGACGCCGCTGGCCGCGCTGCGCGAGGGCACCGCGCTGCTGGAGGACGAGGTCGCCGGGCCGCTGAACGACAAGCAGAAGGAGGTCGCCCGCATCCTGCGCGACAACACCGCCGTGCTGCAGCGCCAGATCGAGGACCTGCTGCGCTTCAATGCCGCGGCCTTCGAGGCCCGCGACCTCAAGCCGCAGCGCACCGAGCTGGTGTCCCTGATCCAGGGCACGATCGACCACCAGCGCCTGCAGTGGCAGGCACGCGGATTGCAAGTGCGCCTGTCCGGCGGCCCGCTCGAAGCGGAGGTCGACCCGGCCAAGATCGCGGCCGCGGTCGGCAACCTGCTCTCCAATGCGATACGCTTCGCCCCGCCCGGCGGCCACGTCGACATCGACCTCGCGCGCCAGGGCGGCCAGCTCACCATCGACTTGCGCGACGACGGCCCGGGCGTCGCGCCGGCGGACCAGGCCCGCATCTTCGAGCCCTTCTATCGCGGCGAGCGCCAGCCCGACGATGCCCTCAAGGGCACCGGCATCGGCCTGTCCATCGTCACCGAATACATCGCCGCCCATGGCGGTCACATCGACCTGCTGCCCACCGACCAGGGCGCACATTTCAGAATCACGCTGCCATGCGCCCACACGCCACGGTCCCTGAAGTCCCTCACCGCCTGACCGCGCGGCCACCCGTCCCGCTTGCCGCCGTCGCCGCGGTGGCGGTGGCCCTGCTCGCGGCGGGCTGCGCGCAGCAGCCGCCCCGCACCATCGTCAAGGAGGTCCGCGTCGAGGTGCCGGTGCAGGTGCCCGTCGTGGCGCCCACCGACAACGCGGCGCGCATCGTGCTCAATGCCAACGACCGCCTGCGCCAGCTCAGCCCGCTCGAGCTGGGCCAGGAGGTCGCGCCGCGCGACGATGCCGCGCTGCCGCCCGGCAACGCGGTGCAGCTGGCGCTGGCGCTGATGTTCAGCCACAACAACGGCGAGACCTTCCGCGCCCAGACCCTGCTTGACCAGGTGCTGCGCGATGCCCGGCCGGAGGCCAACGAATGGCGCCCCATCGCCCAGTTCCTCGCCGACCGCGTCGCCGAGCAGCGGCGCATGGAAGGCGAGCTCGAGAAGACCAAGCAGGTCCGCGACGACCTGCAACGGCGGCTCGACGACGCCAACCGCAAGCTCGAGGCGCTCAAGGCGATCGAACGCAGCCTCGGCGGGCCGCGTTCGGCGCTGGACAAGCCATGAGCGAAGAGCAGGGCCGCTCCTCGGAGGCAAGCGCATGAGCGCAGGCGCGAGACTCCTCATCGTCGACGACGACGCCGACCTGCTGAAGCTGCTGTCGATGCGGCTGGAAGCGGCCGGCTACGACGTCACCGCCGTGGGCAGCGCCGAGGCCGCGCTGGCGCAGATGGACGTGCAACGCCCCGCGCTGGTGCTCAGCGACGTGCAGCTGCCCGGCATGGACGGCCTGGCGCTGTTCAACACCATCCGCGAGCGCCACCCCGCGCTGCCGGTGATCCTGCTGACCGCGCACGGCACCATCCCGGACGCGGTCGCCGCCACCGCGCAGGGCGTCTACACCTACCTGACCAAGCCCTTCGACGGTCGCGCCCTGCTGGACACCATCGCGCAAGCCCTGACCCTCACCGCGGTCCACCAGGACGACAGCCCCGACCAGGCCTGGCGCGAGTCCATCGTCAGCCGCTCCAACGTGATGGCCGAGGTGCTGGCCGAGGCGCGCCTGGTCGCGGCCTCGCAGGCCCCGGTGCTGATCCGCGGCGAGAGCGGCTCCGGCAAGGAGCTGCTGGCCCGCGCGATCCATGCCGCCAGCCCGCGCGCCAAGCGGCCCTTCGTTGCCGTCAACTGCGGCGCGATCCCGGAGCCGCTGCTCGAGTCGGAACTGTTCGGCCACGTCAAGGGCGCCTTCACCGGCGCGCTGGCCAACCACCGCGGCCTCTTCCAGGCCGCCGACGGCGGCACGCTGCTGCTCGACGAGATCGGCGACATGCCGCTGCCGCTGCAGGTCAAGCTGCTGCGCGTACTGCAGGAACACCAGGTGCGCCCGGTCGGCGCCAGCGCATCGGTGCCGATCGACGTGCGCATCCTGTCGGCCACCCACCGCGACCTGGAGGTCGCGCTCGCCGAAGGCCAGTTCCGCGAGGACCTCTATTACCGGCTCAACGTCGTCAGCCTGACGCTGCCCAGCCTGGCCGAGCGCCGAGAGGACATCCCGCTGCTCGCCCAGCACTTCCTGCAGAAGCTCGCGCTGAAGTACGACAAGCGCCTCAACGGCTTCGCGCCCGACGCGCTCAAGGCGCTCACGATGGCCTCCTGGCCGGGCAACGTGCGCCAGCTCCACAACGTCGTCGAGCAGGTGAGCGCGCTGGCGACCTCGCCGCTGATCCCGCTCTCGCTGGTGCAGCGCGCGCTGCGCTCGCCCAGCGTCGAAGTACTTCCTTACGCGGAGGCGCGACAGCGTTTCGAGCGGGAGTACCTGGTCGGCCTGCTCAAGCTCACCGACGGCAACGTCGCCGATGCCGCGCGGCTCGCCGACCGCAACCGGACCGAGTTCTACCGCTTGCTGCAGCGCAACGGACTGGAGCCCTCGATGTTCCGGTCCGAAGGACCTGTCGCCGAATAGCGACAAGAAAATTCATTCAAAATCAACAACTTGCAGAAAAACCCACCGTCAGCGTCGCCGCCCGGCGACAGAAAATTCACGGTGCGGCAGCGCACAAAACGCGTAAGTTGTTGATCTGAAGGAGAAATCGCCGGTGGCACGGGCCTTGCAGAAAGGCCCGCCACATGCGAACTATTCACGCCCTCACCCCTCAGGCCCGCATCCCGGCGACCAGCGCTCGCCGCCAGGCTGACCAACGTCGGTGGATCGGATCGTTCATCGGGCTGGCCGTCGGCGCCGCCCTGCTGGCCGCGGCGTCCGCCGCGCAGGCCTTCGGCTTCGACGAGATCGCCGAACGCGCCAAGGGGCTGGCGGCCAAGCCCTACGTCGCGCCGCCGGACAACCTGCCGGCCGAGCTCAAGCAGCTCAACTACGACCAGATGCGCGACATCCGCTTCAAGCCGGATCGCGCGCTGTGGCGCCAGGAGCGGCTGCCCTTCGAGCTGATGTTCTTCCACCTGGGCCACTACCAGACCCAGGCGGTGCGCATCAACGAGATCGTCGGCGGCCAGGCCCGGCCGGTCCCGTTCAAGCGCGAGGACTTCGACTACGGCAAGAACAGCCAGCTCTCGCCGGGCAAGTGGGGCGATGTCGGTTACGCCGGCTTCCGCGCGCATTACCACCTCAACAACGACAAGTACAAGGACGAACTCGCCGTCTTCCTGGGCGCGAGCTACTTCCGCGTGCTGGGCGCCAACCAGCATTACGGGCTGTCGGCGCGCGGCCTGGCCATCGACACGGTCGGCGGCAAGGGCGAGGAATTCCCGCGCTTCAGCGAGTTCTGGATCGAACGCCCCGACCCCAAGGCCACCACGCTGACCGTGCATGCGCTGATGGACTCGCCCCGCGCCAGCGGTGCCTACACCTTCGTCATCAAGCCCGGCGCGGAGACCGTCGTCGAGACCCGCGTGCGCCTGTTCATGCGCGCCCCGGTGGCGACGCTGGCGCTGGCGCCGCTGACCTCGATGTACCTGTTCGGCGAGAACCAGCCGCAGAAGGGCGACTTCCGGCCCGAGGTCCACGACAGCGATGGCCTGATGGTCGCCAGCAGCAGCGGCGAGTGGATCTGGCGCCCGCTGATCAATCCGAATGGCACGCTGACCACCTCGTTCACGCTGCCGGGCGTGAAGGGCTTCGGCCTGATGCAGCGCGACCGCCGCTTCGCCAGCTACGAGGACACCGAGGCGCGCTACGAGATGCGTCCCTCCGCCTGGGTCGAGCCCACCAGCGACTGGGGGCCGGGCCGGGTCGAGCTGATGTCGCTGCACACGCCCGACGAGACCCACGACAACATCGTCGCCTACTGGGTCCCGGCGAAGCAGCCGGCCCCGGGCCAGCCGCTGGACTACTCGTACCGCCTGCACCTGCAGGGCGAGCAGCAGCAACGCCCACCCGGCGCCTGGGCGGTGCAGACCCGCACCGGCTACAGCTACGCCAAGCTCGACAAGAACGAGCAGCAGTTCATCGTCGACTTCGAAGGCCCGTCGCTCGCCGCGCTGCAGCCCGGCGCCGAGGTCAAGGCCATCGCCAGCACCAACGCCAACGGCGAGGTGACCGAGGTCAACGCCTATCCGAATCCGGTCACCGGCGGCTGGCGCATGGCCGTCCGCATCAAGCAGTTGCGCCCCGGTCAGTCGACCGAGCTGCGCGGCTTCCTCCAGACGAAGCAGCAGGTCCTCACCGAGACCTGGAGCCTGATTCTTCCTCCCCAGTGAAGGAGCCCGACATGACGCATTCCGCTCTGCATCCCGCCGCCTCGGCCCCCGGTCCGGTCGGCCCGAGCGCGCCGGCCATCAAGCGCGGCGCGATGGTGCCGCGGCCCTGGGGCCAGCGCACGCCGCCGGTCGAGTCGCTGCCGGCCTCCGAGCCGCCCCAGGCCTGGGAAACCGCGGCCCGGAACCGGCGCAACGCGCTCAAGCTGTCCATCGCCGGCGCCACCGCGCTGGCCACCGGCGTGCTCTGGCAGACCCACAACGGCTGGGCCAGCGATCCCTGGGCCTTCGCGCTCCAGTGCGTGCACCTGGCGCTGTTCGCCCTGCTCTTCGCCTGGGTCAGCGCCGGCTGCGTCACCGCGGTGATGGGCTTCTGGGTGATGCTGCGCGGTGACCGTCACGCCATCTCGATCAAGGACGCCGGCAACGAGCCGCTCGGCGCCGACGCCCGCACCGCGCTGGTCATGCCGATCTGCAACGAGGACGTGACCACCGTCTTCGCCGGCCTGCGCGCCAGCTGCGAATCGCTCGCGGCGGCCGGCGCGCTGCGGCTGTTCGACGTCTACATCCTGTCCGACAGCTCCGATCCGGAATGCCGCACGCAGGAGCTGGCCGCCTGGGCCGAGCTGCGCGCGCAGTTCGCCGGCCGGGGCCGCATCCACTACCGCTGGCGCCAGCGCCGCGTGAAGAAGAAGGCGGGCAACGTCGCCGACTTCTGCCGCCGCTGGGGCCGCAACTACCGCTACATGGTGGTGCTGGACGCCGACAGCGTCATGAGCGGCGACTGCCTGCTGGGCCTGGTGCGCCTGATGGAGAAGCATCCGCGCGCCGGCATCCTGCAGGCCGCCAACCAGGTCTGCGGCCACGACACGCCGCATGCCCGCGCGCAGCAGTTCGCGAGCCGCGTGACGGGGCGCCTGTTCGCCGCCGGCATGCAGTTCTGGCAGCTGGGCGAGGCGCACTACTGGGGCCACAACGCGATCATCCGCGTCGAGCCCTTCATGAAGCATTGCGCCCTGGCCCCGCTGCGCGGCAAGGAGATCATGTCGCACGACTTCGTCGAGGCCGCGCTGATGCGCCGCGCCGGCTACCAGGTGTGGCTGGTGGCGGACCTGCCGGGTTCGTATGAACAGCAGCCGCCGCACCTGCTGGCCGAGCTGCAGCGCGACCGCCGCTGGTGCCAGGGCAACATCCAGAACGCCGGTCTGATCGCCGAGCCCGGCCTGCACGGCGTGCACCGCGCGATGCTGGTGACCGGCGCGCTGTCCTACCTGGCCGCGCCGCTGTGGCTGCTGTACGTGGGCCTGGGCGTGCTGCTGTGGAACGTCGGCGGCAACGAGGCCTTCCAGCCCTTCATGGAAGACGGTTCGCTGGCGCCGGGCGTGGCCGCGCTGTGGCTGGGCACGATCGGCATGCTGGTGCTGCCGCGCCTGCTGTCGGTGGCCGCGCTGATCCTGCGCGGCGAGCAGTCGCAGTACGGCGGCACGCTGAAGCTGCTGGCGTCCTGCGCCACCGAGGCCGGCATGTCGCTGCTGCAGGCGCCGCTGCGCATGGTGGCCCATTCGATCTTCTGCGTGGTCGCGTTGACCGGCATCTCGCTGGACTGGAAGTCGCCGCCGCGGGCCGCCGAGGACGTGTCCTGGCGCGAAGCCTTCGCCGCCTACGGCCGCATCAGCGCGATCACCGGCGTGATCGCCGCGGCGATCGGCGCGCTGAGCCCGTCGACGCTGATCTGGATCGCGCCGATCGCGCTGCCGCTGCTGCTGGCCGCGCCGATCACCGTGCTGTCCAGCCGCGCCCGCCTGGGCGAGCGCATGCGCCGCGCCGGCCTGCTGCTGATCCCTGAAGAGAGCCAGACCCCGACCGTGCTGCGCAACGCCTGGGCCTATGGCCGCCAGGAGCGCCATCTTCCCGGCTTCGCGGACCTGCTCGCCAGCCGCCGTCTGACCGCACTGGCGGCCGAGGCGATGGGCCGCCGCGACGTGGGCCAGGGCATGCGCGCGCAGGTGCGTCGCCAGCGCCTGGAGCAGTTGAGCACGCAGCCTGGCGCCCTCGACGCGATGAGCAACGCCGAGCGCATGCGCTTCCTGAGCGAACCGGGCCACCTGCTGCGACTGGCGCAACCGCTGCGCCCCGTGGCGGAGGCGCCGCTCGTCCGTCCCGAGCTGCGCCTGGCAGCCTGAGGCCGCCGGAAGCCGCTACCTGCCGTTGAGTCCCGCCCCATCGACCCGGGCGCCTCGCCGAAGAGTCATGGCGGAGGCGGGGTGCCCGGGATCGATGCGGTCAACGCCGCGGCGCTACATCGGATCGCGGTCGTAGGCCCGGACGTCCTGCGGCAGCCGGACCCAGCCATGCATGCGGCAGGTGTAGACCGAGTCCTGCGGCGGCGGGAAATCCGGATCCCCGAATCCCCCCACCGCCACGCCGACCGATCCCTCGACCCCCTCCTCCGTGTGGAAGACGGTGCTGCCGCACACGGGGCAGAAATGGAATCGGAATCGGGCGCCCCGGTCGCCGGCGCGCACGAATTCGGTCGCGATGCCGATGACCTCATAGGGTTCGGCAAAGGCCGCCAGCGCCGCGAAGACACTGCCCGTGCGGCGCTGGCACGCCAGGCAGTGGCAGAGGCCGGTTCCCAACGGCTCACCCTGCACCACGATCTTCAATTGGCCGCAACTGCACGAAGCGGTACGTGAAGCCATGCGATCACCTCCCCTGGAGACCGGACGTGGAGCGGCCATGCTAAGCGCAGCGCCAGGGCGCTGGCTACCAATCTGAGACATCGTTGCCACACCGACATGAATCGCCGTCCCCTCTCCGAGGGATGCGGCCCGCGCGGCGAGGGCCCGCCTACATCGCCCACAAGCGGGGCGTGGTGCCGTCCAGGCCCCACAAGGCGTGACGCCAGGCGGCCCAGCAACGCCGCAGCAGCAGCGCGACCGGCTCGACCACCGGTCCTAGCACCCGCACCACCAGCACGCCGTCCTGCGCGGCGGTCGCGCCCGCTCTGGTGCGCAGCGGATCGGCGTCGATCAACGCGCGCACCGCGTCCAGCGCGCGTTCACGGCGATCGCGATCCAGCGCGCCGCCGGTGGCGAAGACCAGCGTCCCCAGGCAGCGCTGCCCGGCCAGGCCGAGCTCGCCATCCATCAGCAGTGCGTCGACCGCGTCCAGCCGGCCGCGCTCCAGCCAGACCCCGGGGATCTCCAGGTGCTGCAGGAAGCGGCCGCTCGAGAACGGCTGCCCCGCGCCGGGCAGCCCGAGCGCGGTGATGTCCCAGGCCAGCAATTCGGCCGTCGGCGCCAGCGTGAAGCGCGCCTCGTTGACCGCTTCGCAGCCGGGGTAGGCGATCGCCTCGAGCGGCAGCCATTCCAGGCGCGCGCCCTCGCCCAGCGTCGCCTGCACACGCTGCGTGGCAGGCGCGCCGTCCGGGCTGCGGTAGAAGCGCGTCGCGCCGGGCGTGGTCACCAGCGCATGGGCGCCCTCGCCGACCGTCACCGCGATGTCCAGCGTGTCGCCGCCGACCAGCCCGCTGGGCGGATGGACAAGCACGCTGTGGCAGATCGCGTCGCCTTCCGGGTAGAGACTCTTGAGCAGACGCAACGGTCCGTCGTGCTCATGGCTGACGACGCAACGTCCTCGCTCGAGGCGGTAGTCGGCGCCCAGGCGGGCCAGCCACTGCCGCTGGGCCGGGGCGGCGGTCGTCGCGAACGAAGCCGGGCTGGCCGGGCTCGGCGAAGAGGAGGTCGACGGGAATGAGGGATCGAAGGTCGCGGTCATGACGGCGCAGGAGGCTGGCGGCGGATGTTAGGCGCATCCGCGCCACCGACGCCGCGCGGCTGGGCAAGGCTCACTTCGGCACCGTGATCCAGGCGTAGTCCAGCCAGTTGTCGGCGCGATGCACCGCCTTCACGCCCTGGCGCAGCGCCCAGGGCGCGGCCTGGCGATGCAGCGGCAGCACGTGCAGCTGCTCGCGGTACTCCTGCAGCGCCGCCTTGATGAGCGCCTCGCGCTTGACCGGATCGGCCTCGGCCGAGGATGCGGCCGCGAGCTGGTCGAACTTCGGGTTCCGCGAGCGGCCGTAGTTGTAGAAGCCGGCGCCGGAGGCCTTGTCGTCACTGCGGTAGACCGGCGTCAGGATGGTCTCGGCATCGGTGATCGCGCCGCCCCAGCCCATCAGGTAGAGGCTGGTCTCGTAGCGCTCCAGCTTGGGGAAATAGAGCACCCGCGGCATCGCGTTGGCCTTCACCTTGAGCTTGATCTGCGCCCACATCGACGCGAGCGCCAGACAGATGCCCTCGTCGTTGACGTAGCGGTTGTTGGGGCAGTCCAGCGTGACCTCAAAACCGTCGGCATAGCCGGCGTCGGCCATGCCCTTGCGCGCGGCGGCGAGATCGAATGGCAGGCGCGTCTCGAGCGCCGGATCGTCATAGGCCCCCAGCGGCGACGGCGTGAGGCCGCCGGTGGGTTGCGACAGCCCGTTCATCAGGCGCTTGTGGATGGCTTCGATGTCGATGGCCTGGTACATCGCGCGGCGCACGCGCAGGTCCTGGAACGGGTTTCTGCCGCCCGGCGCGCGGCCGTACACCAGCGTGTCGCGCGCCTGGTCCATGCCGATGAAGACGAGGCGGTTCTCGAGCCCCTCCAGCACCTGCACGCCGGGCGTGGCGCGCAGCCGCGGGACGTCGCGCGGCGCGGGGTCCAGCAGCAGGTCGATCTCGCCCGACACCAGTGCGGCCAGCCGCGTCGCGTCGTTGGAGATCGGCGTGAACTGGACCTCCTGCACGTTGCCCTCGAAGCGGCCCCACCAGTTCGGGTTGCGCTTGTAGACGGTGCGGATGCCGGGCTGACGGCGCACCAGCATGAAGGGGCCGGTGCCGTTGGCGTTGAAGCTGGCGTGGCTTTCCTCGTTGTCCTTGAAGCTGAGCGGGCGCGTGACCTTGTGCTGCTCGCTCCAGGACTTGCTCATGATGAACAGCAGGTCCAGGTGCTGCAGGAAGATCGGATTGAAACGCGGCTGGGTGATCTCGACGGTGAGCTCGTCGATCTTGCGGGCGGTGCCGACCGCGTTGGCGTAGACCGCGAGCTGGGAGGTCGGTGCCTTGGCGCGCTGCAGCGAGAAGACGACGTCGTCCGCGGTGAAGGCCGAGCCGTCGTGGAACCGGACGTTGGGCCGCAGCTTGAAGCGCCAGACGAGCGGGCCGATCTGCGTCCATTCGGTGGCAAGACCCGGCACGATGTTGAGCTGCTTGTCACGGGCGGTGAGGCGCTCGTAGACCTGCGAGTTCATGCCGTTGGTCAGGCTCTCGTTCTGCGAGTGCGGGTCCATGGTCTGGGCATCGCCCTGGCTGGCCCAGCGCAGCGTCTGAGCCGCGGCGGTCGACGCCGCGCCGACCGCCCCACCGACCACGCCGGCGCACAGCGCCAGCAGCATGAGCATGCGCGTCATCCCGGTCTCCCGACGACTCTGTGAATGTCGGCCGAGTGTAGGCAGGCCGGGGTCAGCGGGTGGTCGGGGTCTTTCCGGACGGTTCTCGGATTGCCGTGGGGCCGGCGACTGGCTCGCTCGCTCGGGCGAGTTCAAACAGCCGGGGATGCATCCGACGAACGTTCTCCACGGCCTTGCGGCGCATCCTCTCCATGTACCGGATGGTCTTGATTGGGTCGTAGGGCATCGGGCTGCTCCTCGAGGTTGGGGGGAAACGATTGAAAGGAGAGAACAGGGGACGATCCGTGGAGCGCGGATGGCATCCATGCCCGCGTCTGATTCGAGATCATCTTGAGGATGCCCTGGGCGGGGCGCACGTCCCGGAACAGGTTCCGCGCTTCTGCCCGGTCGATCACAAAAGCATGGGAGGGATAGGCGCCGATCAAGTCGACCAGTGCCTCCGGGCGCAGGTTGCCCCCTTGCGCGGCCAAGCGTTCGCCATAGGCCTGCGCGATCGACATGGCTCGATGCATTTCCACAAGGCGGTGAGGATCGACCTGTGCGGCGATGGGCCAGAGCAGTCCATTGACGAGCGCCGTCACCACCCTGGACGACGTGGCAGTCGAAAGCCCTCGGTCCACGAGGTCGGAGACGGCAGCGTCGAAGGCCGCGAGCTGGGAGGCTCCCAGCAGGTCCAACGCGCCCAGGTACTCGAGGCCGGAGCTGCGACCGTCCAGTTCATCGACACGTTGCACTTGCACATCAAGGGGTCCGAGTTCGCTCTTGTCGTCCATGTGGAGGACCGCCGCGCCCAGCACGATCAGGGTGCCTGCGCTCTTGCAGAACCGCGGGACCAAGGCTTGAACGGTGTCGTAATGGCTCCCCAGCGCGCGCGCAATTCGGAAGGCCGCGTGCGGATCTCCGCCCGAGGTTTCCAGCGCGATAACGACGCGTTCGCTTCGCTTGCGTGTTTCGAGCAAGTCGCAGAGTTGCTCATACCCGCCCATGGTCACCGGTCCGGCGTAGCCGACCACATCGAAAGGCGCATCCGGACAGACGCCTCCCGTCTCAGCCTGCTCGTCACCGCCAGAAACTTCAGTCGCGGTGCGATCTGCACCATCCTTCCAAACCATGGCCATCGGGCGTCTCCTGCGCCAGACATCGGCGCGAGGTCCGCATCTTCGAGCGGCGGCCGCGCGGACGCCATGACCCCGACTAGGAGACCTTCGCCTCGAAACTCGGAGCCCGCCACTCAATCGAGTCTGGCCCGCCTACCGAGACATGCGGTTCGAGCCTGCGCGGCCGCTCACCCCGCCGGCGTCTGCCAGAGTTCATCGAGCTTCTGGAAGCCCCAGGTGGCCGGATCCTCGCGGCCGATGATGCGGTCCGTCGCCCCGGGCGAGGACAGGTCCAGGACCTGCGTCGGGATCGGCATCTGCGACTTGGTCGAATAGAACGCCCGCACCCGCGGCGCCGTCAGCGCGGTCGCGTTCTGCTCCAGCACCACGGCGAGCTTGCCCGACTGCAGCTTCACCAGCGTGCCGACCGGGTAGATGCCCACGCACTTGACGAAGGCCTGGAACACGCGCGGATCGAAGTGGCCGGTCCATTGCGCCATCCGCGCCAGCGAGGACGCCGGATCCCAGGCGTTCTTGTAGGGCCGATTCGAGGTGATCGCGTCGTAGACGTCGCACACCGCGCCCATGCGCGAAAGCAGGCTGATCTGCTCGCCCGCGAGCTTGCCGGGGTAGCCGCTGCCGTCCATCTTCTCGTGGTGGCGCAGCGCCACGTCCAGCGCCGCCTCGGGCACCGAGGTGCCCTCCTTGAGCATCTCGTGGCCGCGCGTCGGGTGGTCGCGCATGATCGCGAACTCGGCATCGGTCAGCGCGCCCGGCTTGTTCAGCACGTTCAGCGGCATCGCCATCTTGCCGACGTCGTGCAGCAGCCCGGCCAGGCCGGCCTCGCGGGTCTGCGCCTCGTCCAGGCCCATCTGGCGGGACAGCGACACCATCAGCGCGCACACCGCCACCGAATGCATGTAGGTGTAGTCGTCCTTGGTCTTGAGCCGCGCCAGGCTGATCAGCGCCGACGGATTGCGCTCCACCGAACTGGCCACCTCGGCCACCAGGGGCAGGCATTGCTCGGCGTCGATCGCCTTGCCCAGCCGGGCCTCGCCGAACAGGTTCATCACCGCGCGCTTGGAGCGCTGCATGACCTGCGACGCGCGCTCGAGCTCCTCGCCCATCGACGCCGGCGCGGTCCCGAGCTCCAGCCGGGGCGCGGCCTGCACCGCCGCCGGAGCCTGGGGCGCGGCCGGCGCCGCGCCTTGGGCCGCCGGGGGCGCCACGTCCAGCCCCTTGGAGGCGTCGATCCAGCAGAAAGGCACGCCGCTCGCCTTCAAGGCCTTCAGGTCATCGGCGTCCGTCAGGACGAACTTGGTCTTCCAGAATGGATGGGACAACCACGAGCCCTCCATCCCCTGCAGGAACATGCCCAGCTTGACATCCGACGTCGGAATCTTCTTCAGCATGACTGGCGTTTTCGTCCAGGACAACACAGTATGGCGCCCTCCCCGGCGCTCGCACAGTCAGGCGACCATGAAAAAAACCGCCCCTCGGGGCGGTTCGTGATTGTCTTCGCGCCGCGGCCGGGAGCCCGGCCTCAGCGTGCCACGGTTCAGCGGAACCGGGACTGCGGGACTGTACGGAGTTCGGACGGCAAGCTGGCCAGGTACTGGGACAGCGTCTTGAGTTCCGCGTGGGTGAACTGCTTGACCTGGCCCGCCATCACCGCGTTGCTGCGGCCGTGATAGGGCTTGCCCTGGATCTGGTAGGACTTGAGCGCGACGTACAGGTAGTCGGCGTGCTGGCCGGCGATCTTCGGATAGGTGCCGTCGATGGGCTTGCTGAAGTTGGCGCCATGACAGCTGGCGCAGGCGCCCTTGTCGAGCAGCTTCTTCACGTCGGCGGGCGCCTCGACCGTCGCCGGCACCGCCTCGACCTGGGCCAGGCCGGCGTAGTACTCGGAGATCTCGGCGATGTCCTTGTCGCCCAGCGGCAGCGCGATGCCGCGCATCGTCGGATGCTTGCGGTCACCCTTGGCGTAGGCGGTCAGCGCGGAGGCGATGTACTTGGCGTTCTGGCCCGCGATCATCGGGACCTTGTGGACCTCAGGGAAGGTGGCCTGGTAACCCGGGATGCCGTGGCAGCCGATGCACATGGCCACCTTGGCCTGCACCGGCGCCTGGGGGCCAGGTGTTGCCGCGGCGGGTGGGGTCGCGGCCGGCGCTTGTCCCGGCGCGGGCGACGAAGGGGCGTTGGACTGAGCGGATACAACAAACGCACTTCCGGCCAGCATCAACGCGAGGGAGATCTGCAGTTGTCTTCTCATGGTCCCGATCTTCGAGGATTTGGGGCGGCGCGATTATAGGGGGGCCCCTATATACTGGTTTTCACCGCTGCGCTAGAGAAACCCCTCATGAAATTCAAAGGTTCCCAGGACTACGTCGCCACGCCGGATCTGATGCTGGCGGTCAACGCGGCCATCACCTTGAAGCGGCCGCTGCTGGTCAAGGGCGAACCGGGCACCGGCAAGACGCTGCTGGCCGAGGAGGTCGCCAAGTCCCTGGGACTGCCGCTGCTGCAGTGGCATGTGAAGAGCACCACCAAGGCCCAGCAGGGCCTGTACGAGTACGACGCCGTCTCGCGCCTGCGCGACAGCCAGCTCGGCGACGACAAGGTGCGCGACATCTCGAACTACATCGTCCAGGGCACGCTGTGGCAGGCCTTCGCCTCGGACACGCCGGTGGCGCTGCTGATCGACGAGATCGACAAGGCCGACATCGAGTTCCCCAACGACCTGCTGCGCGAGCTCGACCGGATGGAGTTCTACGTCTACGAGACCCGCGAGTGGGTGCGCGCCAAGCACCGGCCGCTGGTGTTCATCACCTCCAACAACGAGAAGGAACTGCCCTTCCTGCGCCGCTGCTTCTTCCACTACATCAAGTTCCCCGAGGCCGACACGATGCAGGCCATCGTCGACGTCCACTTCCCCGGCCTCAAGAAGGAGCTGCTGGCGGCGGCGCTGAAGACCTTCTACGACGTGCGCAAGCTGCCGGGGCTGAAGAAGAAGCCCTCGACCTCCGAGCTGATCGACTGGCTCAAGCTGCTGCTGGCCGAGGACATCCCGGCCGAGGCGCTGCAGACGCAGGACGACAAGGTCGCGATCCCGCCGCTGGTGGGCGCGCTGCTGAAGAACGAGCAGGACCTGACCCTGTTCGAGAAGCTCGTCTACATGCAGAGCCGCAACCGCTGAGGCCGCCGCGATGAGCCAGGACTTCAATGCCGCCTGGCGCGCCGCGCTGGCGGACGCGCTGGGCTTCGTGGGCGGCGGCGTGATCGGCCTGCTGGTCGGCCGCGCGCTGGGCTGGGAATTCATCGGCGCGCCCGGCTGGGGCACGACGCAGATCCTGGGCCTGCTCACCATCCTCGCCGGCATGGGCGGCTGCCGCTGGCTGCTGCGCCGGCTGCTGCTCGGCGGCAAGGGCTGAGCGCCCCACTCCTTCCCTCCACCGCCGGCCGCGGGGTCGGCCCGATCGCATGACCGCATCCACTCCCTTCACCGCGCCGGTCACCCTGGCCGGCCCGCACGCGCGGCTCGAGCCGCTGTCGCCCGCGCACCGCGAGGCGCTCGCCGAGGCCGCCGACGACGGCGCGCTGTGGAAGCTCTGGTACACGACCGTGCCGGCGCCCGAGCGCATGGCCGCCGAGATCGAGCGCCGGCTGGGCCTGCGCGACGCCGGCACGATGAATCCCTTCGCCGTCTTCGACGCGCAGGGCCGGGCCGCCGGCATGACGACCTACATGAACATCGACGCGGCCAACCGCCGCGTCGAGATCGGCTCCACCTGGACGCGCGCCTCCTGCCAGCGCAGCGCGCTGAACACGCAGTGCAAGCTGCTGCTGCTCCAGCATGCGTTCGAGACCCTGGACTGCATCGCGGTGGAGTTCCGCACCCATCGCCTGAACACGCAGAGCCGCCGCGCGATCGAGCGGCTGGGCGCGCAGCTCGACGGCATCCTGCGCTCGCACCTGCGCATGCCCGACGGCACGCTGCGCGACACCTGCGTCTACAGCATCACCGCGGCCGAATGGCCGACGGTGCGCAACCACCTGCAGTGGCAACTCGACAAGCCCCGGAGCGCCTGATGGCCACGTCCAAGAAAAACACCGCCAAGCGGGACATCGCCAAGCGGGCCACCACGAAGCGCGCCCGCGCGACGACGGCGCTCAAGGCCCTGGACGTCGACGCGCTCTGGTCGCTGGCGCGACTGGGCGCGCCCAGCCTGTCGCCGGACGGCGCCCAGGCCGTGGTGCCGGTGACGCGCTTCGACATGGAGAAGAACCAGGGCGCGACCTCGCTGTGGCTGCTGTCCACGCTGGGTGGCGATGCGCGCCCGCTGACCTCCGCCGGCGAGAAGGACGGCCAGCCGCGCTGGAGCCCGCAGGGCGACCTCGTGGCCTTCATCGCGCGCCGCGACCAGCAGGGCGACAAGGACGACTCCCCGCAGCTGTACGTGATCCCGCCCGACGGCGGCGAGGCGCGCCGCGTGACGAAGATGCCGTTCGGCGTCGAGGCCTTCAAGTGGTTCCCGGACGGCCGGCGCCTGGCCTTCGTGTCCTGGGTCGATCCCACGCTCAAGGGCCAGGCCGCGCAGGCACAGCGCCGCCAGGCCGAGAAGGATCGCAAGGACTCGGCCTATGTCACCGAGGAAGGCTTCTACCGCTTCTGGGACCATGCGCTGCCGATGGGCCGCGTGCCGCACCTGCATGTCGTCGAGCTCGATAGCGGCCAGGTGCGCGACCTCTTCGAGGGCACCGACTACGAACTGAGCCGCGCCGAGCCCGATGCCGACAGCTTCGACATCTCGCCCGACGGCCGCCGCATCGTCTTCAGCTTCGATCCCAACACGCCCAAGACGCTGGAGCACCGCAACGCGCTGGCCGAGGTCGAGGTGCGCTCCGGCCGGGTCCAGGTGCTGCTGCATGAGCCGGCCTGGGACCTGGTCGCGCCGGTGTACAGCCATGCGGGGCACCACATCGCGTTCGTCGCCTGTCACCAGGGGCTGAAGCACACGATGCCGCAGCAGCTGGCGGTGCTGGACACCCATGGCCACTGGGCGGTGCTGTCGGAGGACTGGGACCAGGAGGTCGCCGCGCCGCTGCGCTGGGACGAGGACGACCTGGGCGTGCTCTTCTGCGCCGAGGAGCGCGGCCGCCGCCACCTCTACCGCTTCGACGTCAAGACGCTGCACGCCTTCCCGCTGTGCGAGGGCGGCCATGTCGGCGCCTTCGCGCTGGAGGCCGGCACGCTGGTCGTCCTGCATGACAGCGCGAGCTTCCCGCCGCGGCTGTCCGTCGTCGACCGGGAAGGCGATGCCGCGGAACAGGTGCTGCACCGGATCGAGTCCTTCAACGACGCGGCGCTGTCGACGCTGGCCTTCGGCGCGGTCGAGGAGCGCTGGTACGAGGGTGCGCTCGGCGAGCCGGTGCAGATGTGGCTCTACTACCCGCCCGGATTCGACCCGCGCCGCAAGACCAAGGCGCCGCTGATGCACCTGATCCACGGCGGCCCGCACACCGCGATGGGCGACAGCTGGCACTGGCGCTGGAACCATCAGGCGATGGCGGCGGCGGGCTACGTGGTCGCCTGCGTGAACTATCACGGCTCGTCGAGCTTCGGCAATCGCTTCGCGGACTCGATCACCGGCCGCTGGGGCGAGCTCGAGCTGGAGGACGTCGAGCGCGCGACCGACCTGCTGCTCCAGCAGCCCTGGGCCGACCCGAAGCGGGTCTTCGCCACGGGCGGCAGCTACGGCGGCTACATGGTCGCGTGGATGAACGGCCATGTGCCGGCCGGCCGCTACCAGGCCTACGTCTGCCATGCCGGCTGCTACGACTGGACGGCGATGTTCGCCAACGACGCCTACCTGTGGCATGCGAAGGAGCTGGGCACGGCCTACTGGAAGGATCCGGCCAAGGTCGCGTCGCAGAGTCCCATCGGCTACGCGCAGCACTTCAACACGCCGACGCTGGTCATCCACGGCCAGCTCGACTACCGCGTGCCCGACGCGCAGGGTCTGGCCTACTACAACACGCTGAAGGCGCAGGGCATCGCCGCCCGGCTGGTGTGGTTCCCGGACGAGAACCACTGGGTCATGAAGCCGCGGAACTCGAAGCTCTGGTATGGAGAGTTCTTCGACTGGCTGAAGCGGCATGACCAGCCTCGAAAGGCCTCGCTGACTGGCGGCGAGGCGGCCGCGCCACGTGCAAGACGCAAGAGAGCGTAAGAGACGTGTCGCGCCCGCGCCAGCCGGATCCAACCAAATCATCACCAATTCGTTCCGATGGCGTGAGCAGCCTCATCCGCTGCTCGACGGCAAGCCGCTTCGCGCGGCCTTCGCCCGCGTTGGGGCGCCCTCGCCCATGTCGCTGCGGGGCCATGGCAATGAAACGATCGCGCCGGTGATCGTGACGCCCACGGTGGGACGAATGCGACGTGTCCGCAAGAATCCGCGCGTCTCGTCTTCCCCGCCTGATTCGTCATGTCCGCAAGCACTGGCCGCGCGTCCTCGCAATTCGCCCTGTTGAGCCTCCTGGTTGCTTCCACGCTGGCGGCGTGCGGCGGCGGGGGGAGCGACAGCGCCACCCCGACACCGTCGACTTCCGGCTCCCCCGCACCCGGACCTTCCACGGCACCGGCACCAGCGCCGCCTCCGGCACCTGCTCCCGCACCAGCTCCCGCACCAGCTCCGACTCCGGCACCTGCTCCCGCGCCGGCTCCGGCTCCGGCTCCGGCTCCGGCTCCGGCTCCAGCGCCAGCGCCAGCACCAGCGCCAGCGCCTGCGCCTGCGCCTGCACCAGCGCCAGCGCCAGCGCCAGCATCCGCGGTGGACTTCACCCTCAAGTGGACCGAGCTTCACCAGACCATGGACGGCTTCGGCGCCTCCGATGCCTGGCATGGCCCGTTGACCGGCGCGCAGGCGGACCTGTACTTCAGCACGTCCTCCGGCATCGGGCTGTCGCTGCTGCGCATGGGCATCAATCGTGACGGTGGCACCTTCTCCACCTGGAACAACGCGAAGCTCGCCATCGCGCGAGGCGCCAAGGTATGGGCTTCCCCCTGGTCGCCGCCGGCGAGCCTGAAGACGACGGGCGATCTCAATTCCGGCGCCTTGCGCAGCGACGCCTATGCCACCTGGGCCACCACCCTCGCGTCGTTCGTGACCAACTTCAACGGCAACGTCGGCACTCCGCTGTACGCGATCTCCGCCCAGAACGAGCCGGACTTCGACACCAAGGGCCTCTACGACATGTGCCTGTACAGCTTCCCCGACATGGCCGCCTTCGTCGGCCGGCTCGGGGCGGCGGTCGCCGCGCTGAACCTGCCCTCACCGCCCCGGATCCTGGCGCCCGAATCGGCGTCCTGGGACAAGCTCTGGAGCTATGCCTCGGCCATCGACGCCGACCCCACGGCCCGCGGCTACGTCGGCATCTACGCCACCCACCAGTACGGCGGCGTCGGCAAGTACCAGCCGCTGAACAAGCCGCTGTGGGAGACCGAGCAGTCCTCCTTCGAGGCCTTCGATCCTTCCATCGCCAATGCGCTGAAGGTGGGCGGCTGGATCAACGAGGCGATCGTCTCGGGCAACGTCACCGCCTGGCACTACTGGTGGCTCAACGGCATCAACGACGACAACGAGGGACTGATCGGCAAGAAGGGCGACTTCCAGCTGACCAAGCGGCTCTTCGCCCTGGGCAACTATTCGCGCTTCGTGCGCCCGGGGTGGGTGCGGATCGGCGTCGACGGCAGTGCTGGGGGACTCCTCATCACCGCCTTCAAGAACCCCGCCACCGGCGAGTTCGCCGTCGTCGCCATCAACGCGGGCGCCGCGACGACACGCACCTTCGCCGTCCCCGGCGCCGACGGCAGCGCCGTGTCGGCCTACGTGACGGCCGACACGGCCCTGGGCGCCATCGGCACGGACGGCAACCTGTCGCTCGGGTCGGCGTCCAAGCAGGTGCCGGCATCGATCCCGGTGGCGCAGGGCCGGTTCACCGCGCCGATCGCGTATGGCGTGACGACCTTCGTCGGGAAAACGAACTGACCCTTCTCTCGATCAACCGCCCCGCCGCCATGATTTCTCGCGCATGCAAGGTTGAACCGCCCCGCACCACCCGGATCCTGTCGGCGGTCGTCAGGGGCTGGGCGCTGGTGCCCTTCCTGCTGACGGCCTGTGGTGGTGGCAGCGACGGCAACCCGACCAATCCGCCGACCGCCAACGGCCCAGCCCCCGCTCCCGCGGCTTCGCCCACTCCGGCACCGGCACCGGCACCGGCACCGGCACCAGCACCAGCACCTGCACCTGCACCTGCGCCTGCGCCCGCTCCTGCACCGGTTCCTGCTCCTGCTCCCGCACCGGCACCAGCACCCCCGTCTGCGCCGGCGCCCGCTCCCTGCGCCCTGCCGTCCTCGTTCTCATGGACCTCCACGCAGCCCCTGATCGCGCCGCAGTCCGGCAGCTTCGTGTCCATCAAGGATCCGACGATCGTCCGCTACAACAATCTCTATCACGTCTTCGCGACCGTCTTCGACACGTCCAGGAGCGCCTGGAGCGCCGTCTATCTGAACTTCAGCGACTTCTCCAAGGCCGCGAGCGCCGTCCAGGTGCCGCTGGCCGGCAAGCCGGTGGGCGACGCCGTCGCGCCGCAGGTCTTCTACTTCCGGCCGCACAAGAAGTGGTACCTGATCTCGCAGTGGGGCGCCAAGTACTCCACCAACACCGACATCGCCAATCCCGACGGCTGGACCGCGCCCCAGCCCCTGCTCAGCGGCGGACCGCCCAAGGCGCTCGACTACTGGGTCATCTGCGACAGCGAGAACTGCCACCTGTTCTTCTCCGCGGACAACGGCAAGCTGTATCGCTCCAAGACCCCCATCGGCAACTTCCCCAACTTCTCGGGCTACGAGACGGTGATGTCGGACGAGGCGCCGCGCCTGTTCGAAGCGAGCAACGTCTACAAGGTGGAAGGCACCAACCAGTACCTGCTGCTGGTCGAGGCCTACGGGCCGCGCTACTTCCGCGCCTGGACATCGACCAGCCTCGATGGCCCGTGGACGGCGCTGGCGGACAAGCAGTCGGCCCCGTTCGCGGGCGCCGCGAATGTGTCGTTCGACGGCCCGCGCTGGACCAACGACATCAGCCACGGCGAAATGATCCGCGCCGGTCACGACGAGACCTTGACCATCAACGCCTGCAACATGCAGTACCTGTATCAAGGCGTCGACCCGGCATCGGCAACGTCGACGGCGGACTACGACCGGCTGCCGTATCGGCTGGGCGTGCTCAAGGCGCGATGAACCGCCCCCCGCAACGCGACGCCGCGCCGCTCACGCCTCGTTCCAGTCGACGTCCCCGCACAGCACCCGCAACCGGCCGTCCTGCCGGTACGCCACCGAGACCGTCACGCACATCCGGGCGCCGTGCAGGCTCAGGTAGGGGCGGGTGACCTGGATCTCGCCGACCGCCTCGGCCGCGCGGCGGAAATAGGGCCGGCGCGCCCAGCGCGCGTCGCCGGCGCGCGCCATCGGGAGGAAGCGCGGATCGATCCCGGCCGGCCCGGTGGCCGGCACCGCGCGCGGGCCGAGTTCGCGCCCTTCCTCGTCGAGCAGGTAGCACATCTGCGCGCCTTCGAGCCGCAGGAAGGCCTGGGACGCCTCGGCCAGCGACCGGCCCTGCTGCAGCGGTCCCAGCGCCAGCGCGAGCGCGCTGCGGAACGGCGTCAGCCGGTCCTGGTGTTCCCGCTGCCGCCGCGCCTGGCGCTCGTTGAACAGGCCCCAGACGTCCTCGAGCGCGGACACGCCCTCCTCGTCGCGCAGGAACGGCGCCGGATGCCCGAAGGCGAAGCCCTGCACCAGGTCCACGTCCGCATCCATCGCGATCTGCGCGTCCTCGGTGGTCTCGATGCCCTCCAGCAGCACCAGCGAGCCGCAGTCATGCAGCAGCGCCACCATCTGCGACAGCGCCCGCGCCATGCGCCGCGACCCGCGCGCGCGCACCAGCAGCGAACGGTCCAGCTTGACGATCTCCGGACGGATGCGCCAGATGCGGTCGAAGTTGGAATGGCCGACGCCGAAGTCGTCCAGCGCCAGCAGGCAGCCGGTCGCGCGCGCCGCCTCGACCGCGTCCTCGAAGGAGTCGTCGCGCGCCATCACGTCCTCGGTCACCTCGAACACCAGCCGATGCGTGGGCAGGCCCAGCTGATGCACCACCTCCACCGCCCGCGCCAGCATCCGCACCTGCAGCGCGGCATGGTTGAAGACGGCCGGGTGGATGTTCAGGAACAGCCAGCAGTCCGGCTGCCGCTGCGCGACGAAGTTGTGGACGTGCAGCAGCCGGCACAGGCGGTCCAGCCAGACCTGCTGGTCGAAATTGCCGACGCCCTCGAAGGCGGTGACCGGCGTGATGGGCCGGCCGCGGTCGTCCTCGACGCGGATCAGGCCTTCATAACCGACCGGCCGGCGGTGCGGATAGCCGTAGACCGGCTGGAACGCGCTGGTCAGCCGGTAGTTCTCGTAGCTGCCGACCCAGCGGCCGCGCTCCTCGCGCACCGCGCCGTACAGCGCCTGCAGCATCGCCTCGACTTCGGCGTTGTCGTCGCCGTGGCCTTGACCGTGATCCATGCACCCGATCCCAACGTTGGAAGCTCCGCGGTCCCGCGGCCGCGGACCCGTGCGTGCCGTCGATGCTACGCCCGCGGACCGGTCAACCGGCATGGATAATGCCCGGATGCCCCGGAGTTCAGGGGGAGGCCCATGCTGATCCAGTTCTTCTACACGCTGCGCGCCGCCAAGCTGCCCGTCTCCGTCAAGGAGTACCTGACCCTGCTCGAGGCCATGAAGGCCGGCGTGCTCGACGACCGCGCCGAGGGCGGCAGCGGCCCCACGGTCGACAAGTTCTACGCGCTCGCCCGCACCGCGCTGGTCAAGGACGAGGCCCTGTTCGACAAGTTCGATCGCGCCTTCGCCGCCTACTTCAAGGGCGTGGAACTGATGGGCGACCTGTTCAAGGCGCTGCCCCAGGAATGGCTCACCAAGCAGCTCGAACGCGAACTCACGCCCGAGCAGCTCGCCCAGCTCAAGGCCCTGGACTGGGACGAGCTGATGGACACGCTGCGCCAGCGCCTGGAGGAACAGCAGGAGCGCCATGAAGGCGGCAGCCGCTGGATCGGCACCGGCGGCACCAGCCCCTTCGGCAACGGCGGCGTGAACCCGCGCGGGGTCCGCATCGGCGGCCCGGGCGGCCAGCGCAGCGCGGTCAAGGTCTGGGAGCAGCGCGCCTACAAGGACTACGACGACGGCATCGAGCTGGGCACCCGCAACATCAAGGTCGCGCTGCGGCGGCTGCGCCGCTTCGCGCGCGAGGGCTCGGAGCTGGAGCTCGACCTGGACGACACCATCCACAAGACCGCCGCCAACGCCGGCATGCTGGACATCCGCATGATCCCGGAGCGCCACAACAAGGTGAAGCTGCTGCTGCTGATGGACGTCGGCGGCACGATGGACGAGCACGTGCATCGCGTCGAGGAACTCTTCTCCGCGGTCAAGAGCGAGTTCAAGCACCTGGAGTTCTTCTACTTCCACAACTGCGTCTACGACTTCGTCTGGAAGAACAACCGCCGCCGCTTCAGCGAGAAGACCTCGACCTGGGACCTGATCCACAAGTACAACCGCGACTACAAGCTGATCTTCGTCGGCGACGCCACGATGAGCCCTTACGAGATCCTGCAGCCCGGCGGCAGCGTCGAATACAACAACGAGGAAGCCGGCGCCGAATGGCTGCAGCGGCTGACCAGCCACTTCACCAGGCACGTCTGGATCAACCCCGAGCCGGCCGGGGTCTGGCAGTACCGCCAGAGCATCTCGCTGATCCAGCAGCTGATGCAGCAACGCATGATGCCGCTGACGATGGGCGGCCTCGAACAGGCGATGCGCGTGCTCAACCGATGACGGCGACGCTACCGACGCCCTCGTTCCTCCGGCTTCTGCGGCGCCTGCTGCCGATCGTGGCGATCGGCGCGGCGGGCGCGATGCTGGGCGGCTGCTCGCTGCTGCCCACCGACCGCAAGGCCGAACTCAAGGTCGCCGCCACCGAGGAGCCGGACGAGGCCAATCCCAACGTCACGCGGCGACGGATCTCCGCCTACGAGCTGACGGTCGAGGCGCCGCCGGAGCTGCGCGCGCTGCTGATGCAGCACCTGGACCTGGCGCGCTTCCGCGACACGCCCGAGGACATGCGCCTGACCGCCGCCGAGCTGCGCCGGCTCGCCGCCGTCGCGCCCGAGCAGGCGACCAAGCTGCTGGAGACCGCCGGCTACTTCAACGCCAAGGTCAGGACCGAGGAAGTCGGCGACCTGAACGACGGCGTGCGCAACCTGCGCCTGATCGTCGAGACCGGCCCGCGCGCGCTGGTGCGCCAGATGGACCTGCGCATCGAGGGGCCGCTCAAGATCGCCGCGGAGCGCGGCGACAAGCTCGCCGGCGCGCTCGAACGCACGCTGACCCAGAGCTGGCTGCTGCAGCCGCAGACCGGCTTCAGCCAGGGCGACTGGGCGGCCGCCAAGAACGCGCTGCTGACCCGCGCCCGCGCGCAGGGGTATCCGCTGGCGCGGATGACGCACAGCGAGGCCGTCGTGCAGGCCGACGACAACCAGGTCGACATCGCCGTGACGCTGGAGACCGGGCCGCTGTTCACCCTGGGCGAGCTGACGGTCGAGGGCCTGAAGCACCAGCCCGAGGACAGCGTGCGTCGCCTGGCCGGCTACAAGCTGCATCAGCCCTACAACGAGAAGCTGCTGCTCGACTTCCAGGAGCGGCTGCTGGGCACGCAGCTGTTTGACAGCGCCAGCGTCGAGATCCAGCCCGAGAGCGTCACGCCACCGCCCGGCGCGGAGACGGTGGAGGTGCCGGTCACGGTCAAGATCCGCGAGGCGGCGCGCCAGCAGGTGACGCTGGGCGTCGGTTACCGGACCGTCGACGGCCCGAGCACCAGCATCGAATACACGCACCGCAAGCCCTTCGGCCTGAACATCCGCGAGCGCAGCAAGCTCGAGCTCTCGCGCGTGCGCCAGGCGCTGGACACCGAAATCAGCTCGCACCCGCAGCCCAACATGCAGCGCAGCCTGGCGCTGGTGAAGGTCGAGCGCATCGACGACAACGACCAGGTCAACCTCAACCTGAGCACCCGGCTCGGCTACGCCAAGGAGACCGAGCCCGAGGACCGGCTGACCTACATCGAGGTGCTGCGCGCCTGGGAGCACAAGCCCGACATCCCGACGACGGTGGCTGGCGCGGTCTCGCTGAACCAGCAGATGACCTGGCGCCGGCTGGACTCGCGGGTGCTGCCGACCAAGGGCTGGAGCGCGACGATGACGGTGGGCGGCGGCTGGGCCGACAGCTCGTCGGAGAAGAACGGGCCGTTCGCGCGCGCCACCGGGAAGGTGTTCTGGTACACGCCGCTGTCGGGCCGCTGGCTGTTCTCGACCCGGCTGGAAGGCGGCCAGATCCTGGCCAAGGGCAAGCTGGGCCTGCCCGAGGCGCTGCGCTTCCGCACCGGCGGCGACGACAGCGTGCGCGGCTACGGCTACAACGACCTCGGACCGGTCAACTCCACCGGCGCGCAGACCGGCGGCCGCGTGCTGCTCAACGGCAGCGTCGAGGTCTCGCATCCCCTCACGCCGCGCATTCCGCAGCTGATGGGCGCGCTCTTCCTCGACGCCGGCCAGGCCGCGCAGAACTGGGGCGACTACCACCCCGCCTGGGCCTACGGCACCGGCCTGCGCTACCGCAGCCCGGTCGGCGTGCTGCGCTTCGACTTCGCCAAGGGCAACCTGGTGGACAAGTGGCGCCTGCACTTCAGCGTGGCGATCAGCCTGTAATCCGATGAGCGATCCCCGCGACGACCTCCCACCGCCCGCGCCCTCCGGCGCGACGCCCGCTGCAGCGCCGGTGCCTGATGGCTCTGGCGCCGACGCATCGGCCACGGACGCCGCCACGGTGTCGCCGGTCGGCTCCCCCGGCCCGACCGACGACGGCGACGCGGCCCGACGGCTGCGCCGTCGGCGACGCGGCCGCGGGCTGCTGTGGGTGCTGCTGGCCGTGCCGGTGCTGGTTGGCCTGCTGCTGCTGGCGCTGGTCTGGGCGCTGAAGACCGAAGGCGGCACGGCCTACGTGCTCGCGAAGGTGCCGGGGCTGACGCTGCAGCAGGCGCGTGGTCGCCTGCTGGGCGACTTCGACGTCGAGCGCGCCGAGCTGGTGTTGCCCGGCACCGAGGACCGCATCGTCCTGGAGCAGCTGCAGTGGCGCAATGTGCGGCTGGCCTGGAACCGGTCGCCGCTGCTGTGGGGCGAGGTCCGGGCGGACCGGCTGGCCGTGGCGCGGCTGCGGGTGCAGATGGCGCCCAGCGCGTCGACCGAGCCGGCGAAGCCGCCGCTGAGCCTGCTGTCGCCGGTGGCCATCACGATCGCCGACCTCGAGATCGGCGAGCTCTTCGCGCCCGGCCTGGACCAGCCCCTGCGCGGCCTGCGCGGCAGCGCGGCGCTGGGCAGCGAGGGCGGCCAGCAGCACGCGCTGACGGTCAGGTCGCTGGCCTGGCAAGGACTGACCCTCGCTGGCGAGGCCCGCATCGCGACGCGCGACGACCTGAAGCTCGCCAGCCGCTGGACGCTGAGCCAGCCCACCGGCGAGCTGCCGTGGACGGCGCCGTTCCAGTTGGACGGACCGCTCGCGGACCTGACGCTGAAGGGCTCGCTCGAGGCGGCGAAGCAGCAGCTGCAGGTGCAGGCGCGGCTGCAGGCCTTCGCGCCCTTCCCCGTCGCCCAGCTGCAGGCACGGGCGCAGGATCTGGACCTGGCCGCGCTGCTGCCCGGCACCGACGGCGTGCCGCGCACCGGCCTGACCGGCCTGGTCACGATGACGCCGAATGCCGACCGGTCGCTGAGCGTCAAGGCCGACCTGGACAACGGCGCGGCCGGCCGCCTCGACCAGGACCGCCTGCCGCTGCGCGCGCTGCAGCTGGACCTGTTGCTGGACCCGTCGAACTGGACCCGGCTGCGCCTGCCGCGGCTCGACGCGCAGCTGGCCGGCGGCGGGCGGCTGCAGGCGGTCGGCCAGACCAGCCAGTCGGGCGGCAGCGCGCTGACGCTGCGCCTGACGGGCCTGGACAGCCGCCAGATCGATGCACGATGGCCGCTGGTCCAGGCCCGCGGCGAATTGAAGCTGGGCACCCCGGCGAGCCTGGCCGCGCGGGGCGCCGACCCGGTCCTGACGGTCGAGGGCGACCTGGCCGGCGTGCTGGGCCAGGGCAAGCTGCAAGCGCCGCTGGAAGTGACGCTGGCGGCCGAGCTTCGGCAGCGGTCCGTCGCGCTGCAGCGGCTGCAGGCCCGCTCCGGCCCGGCGACGCTGAAGGCCGAGGGCGAGTTCACCCTCAACGAGGCACTTTCCCTCGCCGAGGGCTGGAAGACGCGGCTGGAGGCTTCGGTGCAGGGGCTGGATCCGCGCCGCCTGAGCGCGGAGCCTGTGGCTGAAGGTGCGCTGCCGCAGGCGCTCAACGGCCGCCTGCAGGCGACGCTGCAATCGGTGCGCGGCAGCCTCTGGCCGCAAGGCAAGGCCGAGTTCGACCTGCAGCCCAGCCAGTGGCAAGGCCTGCCGCTGAGCGGCCAGCTCCGCTACAGCCGCAACGGCGCGGCCGCGCCGGACCTGCTCGCCGACCTGAAACTGGCGGACGCCACGCTGCAGGCGCGCAGCCGCATCAACGCCTCGGCCCGTCGCGAACAGGTCGACCTCTCGATCGAGCTGAACGCGCCGAAGCTCGCCAGCCTGCAGCCGATGCTGCGCGCCCGCTTCCCGCAGGCGACGATCGTCGGCAGCGCCCAGGCGCAGGCCAGCGTCGTGCTGATCCAGCCTGGCGCCCGCCAGGCGCAGTACGGCAGCGACGGCAAGTGGCAGCTGCAGGGCCTGGGCCTGTCCGGCGTGCCGGGCCTGCCGGCGAATTCCGGCAGCCGGCCGGCGCTGCAGCTCGACGCCGCCTCGGGCCAGTGGTCGCTGTCCAGCCTGAAGGACGCCCGCCTCGCCTGGACGACGCAGCTGCGCCAGTTACGCCTGCCGCAGCAGAGCACGCGGCTGGACGACCTGCAGCTCGAGCTGTCGGGCAGTTGGGCCCAGCATCGCCTGACCCTGAGCACGCAGGGCCAGGTCCCGCTGCCGCCGGTGCTGACGCAGCCCACCGCGACCAAGGTGGTCGCGCGCGCGCAGGCCGCGAGCGGCGCGGGCGGCACCCTCGCCCAGACCGTGCCGCTGGACCCGCAGGGCGCTCGAGCCCGGCTCGCGCTCGAAGGCGCGCTGGACACCGATCCGCTGCAGGCCTGGCGCCAGGGCGCGAACTGGCAGGCCCGCAACCTGGCGCTCGCGCTGGAAGCCAGCCAGCAGCCGACGCCGCTGCTCAAGGCGGGGCCGCTGGCACTGGCGCTGCGACTCGACCGCGGCCTCGATCCGCGGCAGGCGGCGCTGGCGCCGGGGCGGATGGAGCTGCTCGGCGCCGGCCTGCGCTGGGACCGGATGAACTGGCAGAGCTCGTCGCGGTCCGACCTGCCCTCGGGCGAATGGGACGTGCAGGCCGCGCTGGAGCCGCTGGCCGCGGCGCCGGTGCTGAACAAGCTGCAGCCGGACTTCGGCTGGGGCGGCGACCTCCAGATCGAAGGCCGCTTCAAGTCGCGCCGCGACGCGCGCGGCCTGACGGTGGACGCGATGATCGAGCGCACCCGCGGCGACCTGACCGTCACCGACGAAGTCAGCACCCAGCGCCTGGGCTTGACCGACCTGCGCCTGGGCGTGATCGCCGACCAGGGCGTGTGGCACCTGGTGCAGGGCGTGGCCGGCGAGAACATGGGCGCCGTCGGCGGCGCCCTGAGCTTCCGCGCCGCCAACGCGCATGCCCTGCCGACGCCGGGCGCCAAGCTCGAAGGCGGCATCGAGGCCAAGGTCGACAACATGGGCAACTGGGGCCCGTGGCTGCCCGCCGGCTGGCGCCTGGGCGGCAGCCTCGCGGCGACGCTGAGCTTCGGCGGCACGCTGGGCGCGCCCGAGATCCGCGGCCAGGCCGGCGCGCAGAAGCTTTCGCTGCGCAACCCGCTGATGGGCGTGGACATGCAGCAGGGCGAGCTGGCGCTGACCATGAGCGGCCGCGAGGCCAGGCTGGAGAAGTTCAGCGCCCGGGCCGGCAACGGCACGGTGAACATGGACGGCACGCTGCGCTTCGGCGCCCAGCCCAGCGCCGAGCTCTCGCTGAAGGCGGACACCTTCGCGCTGCTGCAGCGCGTGGACCGACGCGTCGTCGCCACCGGCGCCGCGCAGCTCAAGGCCAGCGCGCAGCTGCTGGACCTGAAGGGCCAGTTCGTCGTCGTCGAGGGCCTCTTCGACTTCTCCCGTGGCGACGCGCCGCAGCTCGACAGCGACGTGCAGGTCGTGCGCCAGAGCGCGCCGCCCAAGGCGGTCGACGGCAGCGGCAAGCCGATGCGGCTCAAGCTGGACCTCGACCTGGACCTCGGCCGGCGGCTGCAGCTCAAGGGCTACGGCATCGACACGCGCCTGCGCGGCCTGCTGCATGTGGCGCAGGACGGCCAGCCGAGACCGCAGATGACCGGCGAGGTCCGCAGCGAAGGCGGCACCTTCAACGCCTACGGCCAGAAGCTGGTGGTGGAGCGCGGCGTGTTCAGCTTCGTCGGGCCGCTGGACAACCCGCGACTGGACGTGCTGGCGATCCGCCCCGGCATGGAGAACGAGGACGTGCGCGTGGGCGTGACCGTGACCGGCACGGCCAACAGCCCGCGGATCCGTCTCTACTCCGAGCCCGACATGAGCGAGACCAACAAGCTGTCCTGGCTGGTGCTGGGCCGCTCGCCGGACAACCTCGGCCGCAGCGACACCGCACTGATGCAGCGCGCCGCGATGGCGCTGATCAGCGGCGACGGCGAGAGCGCCAGCGACAAGCTGATCCACAACATCGGCCTGGACGAGCTGTCCTTCAGCGGCGAGGGCGACGACGCGCGGGGCACCGTCGTGCGGCTGGGCAAGCAGGTGAGTCGCAACGTCTTCGTCGCCTACGAGCGCGGGTTGAACGCGACCACCGGCTCCTGGCAGGTGATCTACAAGCTCGCGCAGCGCTTCACGCTGCGGGCGCAGGCCAGCGAATACCAGCAGGGGCTGGACGTGATCTGGCAGTGGAAGTGGGAGTAGCGGGGCTGTAGCGGGCCTGTAGCAAACCCGTGGCGCGGCCGAGGCCGAGCGGCCGCGTGCCAGGCGCTCCTTCCATGCGAGAATCCGCCGCTTTCGCGCAGCCGCCCGCCCGGGCGCTGCGTGGGCTCTCCGTAGTTCAATGGATAGAACGGCCGCCTCCTAAGCGGCAGATACAGGTTCGATTCCTGTCGGAGGGACCAGCGCCCTCGCGCCGGTCTCGCATCGTTCTCGCGCCGCCGGCGCTTCAGCGGCTCCAGCGCTTCCGCACGATTCAGCGCTTCAGCACGATCGTCACCAGCGCCGACGCGTCCACGACGCCGGTCACGCCGTGCACCACCCCGCCCTCCAGATAACAGAGCTGCCCCGCGCGCAGGCGCTGGCGCTGCTCGGCGCCGTCGCGCAGCACACTCAGTTCGAGCTCGCCTTCCAGGCAATGGAGCGTGATCTCCCCGTCCACCTTGTGCGGCGGCAGCGACTTGCCCCGCGGCAGCACCACCCGCATCACCTCCAGGCCCTCCGACTTGAACAGCGCGGAGGACGGCGTCCCGGACAAGGCGGCGCCAAGCGGCGCGACATCGATCGGCTGGGCGGGGGCGGCATGCGGCAAGGCCATGGCTCTGCTCCTGAAGGGCTGACGACGGCGGCGCGGGTCCGCGCCGCGGCTGGCGATCGGGCCATCATGGCACCGACCAGCGCGACGCGCACCCCCGGCGCGCCCCTGCCCTGCCGGAAGTCATCGCCCCCCGTGACGAACGGGATCGGCAAAGCGCCAGGATTGCGCGCGGTACGCGTAAAAGCGGGGTAAACCGACTTTTCATGCCGGGCCGCCTTTTTGCCCGACGCATATACTGGGAACGCCTTTGTTCCGTCCCGCGCAACGGGGACGAACAAGCGGCGCCAAGCAGCCAGGCTGTACTGATTCAAGGTTTTTCATCATGGGCGCCAAACTGAAAGTCGCGGGCTGGGTCGCGTTGGGAGCGATGGCCGGGGTCATGACGACGATGCAGCTGCAGGCCAATGCGCGCAGCACGACCAGCCCCCTTCCGCTCGAGGAACTGCAGCAGCTCGCCGCCGTCTTCGGGATCGTGAAGTCCGACTACGTCGAATCCGTCGACGAGAAGAAGCTGATCAACGATGCCATTTCCGGCATGGTCAGCGGCCTGGACCCCCACTCCCAGTTCTTCGACAAGAAGAGCTTCAAGGAATTCCGCGAAAGCACCTCCGGCAAGTTCGTCGGTGTCGGCATCGAGATCGGCATGGAGGACGGCCTGGTCAAGATCGTCTCGCCGATCGAAGGCAGCCCCGCCTTCCGCGCCGGCCTCAAGAGCGGCGACCTGATCAGCAAGATCGACGACACCGCGGTCCGCGGCCTGACGCTCGACCAGGCGGTCAAGAAGATGCGCGGCGAACCCGCCACCAAGGTGACGCTGTCGATCTACCGCAAGTCGGAGAGCCGCACCTTCCCGATCACGATCACGCGCGAGGAAATCCGCGTCCAGAGCGTGCGCGCCAAGATGGTGGAGCCGGGCTACGCCTGGATCCGCGTCAGCCAGTTCCAGGACCGCACCGTCGAGGACTTCACCCAGAAGCTCGCCGACCTCTACAAGCAGGACCCCAAGATCAAGGGCGTCGTGCTGGACCTGCGCAACGACCCGGGCGGCCTGCTCGAAGGCGCCGTCGCCGTCTCCGCGGCCTTCCTGCCCAAGGGCGTGGAAGTGGTGTCGACCAACGGCCAGCTCGCCGAATCCAAGGCCAGCTATCGCGCCGATCCCGACTTCTACGCCCGCCGCGGCTCCGGCGACCCGCTGCGCCGCCTGCCCGAGGCGCTCAAGAGCGTGCCCCTGGTGGTGCTGGTCAATGAAGGCTCCGCCTCGGCCAGCGAGATCGTCGCCGGCGCGCTGCAGGACCACAAGCGCGCGACGGTGATGGGCCTGCAGACCTTCGGCAAGGGCTCGGTGCAGACGGTGCGCCAGCTCGGCCCGGACACCGCGGTCAAGCTCACCACCGCCCGCTACTACACGCCGAGCGGCCGCTCGATCCAGGCCAAGGGCATCGTGCCGGACATCCCGCTGGACGAGACCGCCGAGGGCAACGTCTTCGCCGAGCTGCGCATGCGCGAGGCCGACCTCGAGAAGCACCTGCACGGCGCCGACGAGAAGACGGAAGAGGCGCGCTCGAAGGAACTCGAGAAGATCCGCGAGGAGCGCCGCCAGAAGCTGGAGGCCGACTACGCCAAGCGCGCCGAGCCGCCCAAGCCGCTGCCCGAGTTCGGCAGCAGCGAGGACTTCCCGCTGCGCCAGGCGCTGAACCAGCTGCAGGGCAAGCCGGTCGCGGTCTCCAAGGTGGCCCAGGAACGCAAGGCGGAAGCCAAGACGGAGTGAACGGCATCGGCCGGCGGCCGACGAGCCACCTTCCCGCCCCCCAATGAGAAACGCCCGGTGCAATGCACCGGGCGTTCTTGTTTGGGGTCCTGGCCGAGGGCTCGTGCCGTGTCAACCGGCCGTCGTGCCCTTGTGTTCTTCGGTATCGTCCGGCGCCCGGGTGTAGCGGGCAAAGGCGCCGGCGGCCCACAGGCCCACTTCGTACAGCAGGCACATCGGAATCGCGAGCGCGAGCTGCGAGACGATGTCCGGCGGCGTGATCACGGCCGCGATGACGAAGGCCAGCACGATGAAGTAGCCGCGGAACTGCTTGAGCTGCGCCACCGTGACGATGCCCATGCGGGCCAGCACCACGACGACCACCGGCACCTCGAAGGCGGCGCCGAAGGCGATGAACATGTTCATCACGAAGCCCAGGTAGGCCTCGATGTCCGGCGCGGCGGTGATGCTCTTGGGCGCGAAGCTCTGGATGAAGGTGAAGACCTTGCCGAACACGAAGAAGTAGCAGAACGCCACCCCCGCGAAGAACAGCAGCGTGCTGGACACCACCAGCGGCATCACCAGCCGCTTCTCGTGCGAGTACAGCCCTGGCGCGACGAAGGCCCAGACCTGGTACAGCACCACCGGCAGCGCCAGCAGGAAGGCCGCCAGCAGCGTGATCTTCAGCGGCACGAGGAAGGGCGACAGCACGTTGGTCGCGATCATCGAACTGCCCTGCGGCAGGTGCGACACCAGCGGCACGGCCAGCAGGTCGAACAGGCCGCCGGGGCCGGGCCAGGCGCACAGCAGGCCGAAGGCCACCCCGATCGCCAGCAGCGCCCGGATCAACCGGTCGCGCAGCTCCATGAGGTGGGACACAAAGGGCTGTTCGGTGCCGGCCAGTTCGTCTTCTTGGGGGCTGCTCATGAGGCTCGGCGAGGAGGACGGAAGCGCGCCACGCGGGCCGCGCCGGATTGGGCATGGCGTTTCACGCCCAGCCGCTGCTTGTACCAGAGCGGCGTGGCGCCCCGCTTCAGGCGCCAGTTCTTCTTCGGATGCGCGTAGACCGGGACCGGCGACGCATAGCCGCCGATCGAGCCCTCCGCCGACGTGCCGTCGACGGACAGGTCGGACCAGGTCGACTGCAGCGCCTGGTTGGCGGAATCCACCTGCTCCTGGACGCTGGCATGCACGTCGCTGACGGCGGTCTCGAACTGGCCCTTCATCTTCTGGAGTTCCTCCAGTTCGATGGACCGGTTCACTTCCGCCTTCACGTCGGCGACGTAGCGCTGCGCCTTGCCCAGCAGCGTGCCCACCGTGCGGGCCACGCGCGGCAGGCGCTCAGGGCCGAGCACGACCAGCGCCACCGCGCCGATCAGGATCAGCTTGTCGAAGCCGAAATCGACCATGCGGGTCGCGCTCAGCTACGGGTCTTGGCGTCGACGTCGACGGTGTTCGGATCGGCCGCCTTGTTGGTGTTGGCCACCTGCTGCGGCGGCGCGTCGGACGAGGTGCCGTCCTTCATGCCGTCCTTGAAGCCCTTGACCGCGGCCCCCAGGTCGCCGCCTACGTTGCGCAGCTTCTTGGTGCCGAACACGGCGATGACGACCACCAGCACGATCAGCCAGTGCCAGATGCTCAAACTACCCATGACATTCTCCAGAGTCGGAAGTCGAAATTCTAAGGGGCGCTCATGACAGCCATACCGGCGATCTGCGCCCCTCCCTGCCCGCATCAGCGGCTTATGCGCCTCACCCTACCCGCTGGGCGAACGCAACCCCTCGTATATCGAGCGGTCGGCGCTGGCTTTCCGGGGCGGTTGCGGGCGAAGCGGGGGATGTTCAGCCCTTCGACCAGGGGCGAGGCCCGCCGATCGCATGCATGTGGAGGTGGAACACCTCCTGACCGCCGTCCGCCCCGGTGTTGACCACGGTGCGGAAGCCGTTGGTGACGCCCAGTTCCTTCATCAGCCGCGGCACCAGCACCGACATCTTGCCCAGCAGCGGCGCATGCTCGGGCTGCAGGTCGGCCATGCTGGCGATGTGCTGCTTCGGGATCAGCAGGAAATGCACCGGCGCCCACGGGTGGATGTCGTGGAAACCGATCAGGTCGTCGTCCTCGTAGACCTTCCTGGCGGGAATCTGGCCCTGGACGATCTTGCAGAAGATGCAGTTGGGGTCGTGGCTCATGGCGGCGGCGGGGCAGCGGTCGGGAATTGGCGAACCGGAATCAGGCGGAGGGCGGGCGCGGCGAGGCGCTGCCTCAGGTCGGCATCGGCCGGCGGTCGTTCATCGCCAGCCAGCCGCGCACGATGCGGTACAGGAACCAGATCGAGATCAGGCACCAGGCGATCCAGCCCGGGATGATGAACAGCAGCCACAGCGGGATCGTCACCACGTACAGGATCCCGCACCACAGCACGCTGCGCAGGCGCCAGGAGAAGTGGGTGGCCTGCCAGGTGCCGACGGCTTCGTCGCGCTTCACCAGGTCGACGATCACCGCGACGATCAGCAGCACGATGCTGGCCTGCACGCCGGGCAGCAGCGCGCCGATGGCGACGATCGCGTGCAGCACGTAGCTGATGATGCCGACGGTGCGCAGGCTGGCCTCGCGCTGCGGATCCAGGGCGACGGACGGCGGTGGCGGATCGAACGACTCGGTCATGGGCGCTCCTGTGCTTGTCTGCTGGCGAATTCCTCGAGGCCGGACAGGCCTTCGCGGCGGGCGAGTTCGGCCAGCACCCGCTCGGGCCGCACGTCGAGCGCGGCCAGCGCCACGATCGAGTGGAACCACAGGTCGGCGACTTCGTAGACCAACTGGTCGGGCGCGCCGTCCTTGGCGGCGATCACGACCTCGGTCGCTTCCTCGCCCACCTTCTTGAGGATCTGGTCCAGGCCCTTGGCGAAGAGCTTGGCGACATAACTCTTGTCGGGATCGCCCTCGGCGCGGCGCTGCGCGACCACGTCGCCCAGGTGCGCGAGCACGTCCCGCGAGAGGGACGCGCCGGCGGCGGTGTTGTCGGTGCTCATCGCGCTCAGGCCTTGTAGATGGTGGCCGGGTCCTTCAGGACCGGCTCGACGGTGGTCCAGCGACCCTGCTCGAGCTTCTGGAAGAAGCAGCTGTGGCGGCCGGTGTGGCACGCGATGCCGGGCTCATGGCCGTGCTGGGTGATGGTCAGCAGCACCACGTCGTTGTCGCAATCCAGGCGGATGCCGTGGACCTGCTGCACATGGCCGGACTCCTCGCCCTTGTGCCACAGCTTCTGGCGCGAGCGGCTCCAGTACACCGCCTCGCCACGCTCGGCGGTGCGGGCCAGCGCCTCACGGTTCATCCACGCGAACATCAGGATGTCGCCGGAGCCCTGCTCCTGCGCGATGACGGGCACCAGGCCGTCGCGGTCCCACTTGATCTCATCGAGCCAGTCCATCGCGGCAGTGTAGTCCGGCCCTGCCGACGTCGCCGGTCGCGCGCCCTCAGACGACATGGGTGAGCCCGACATGGAAGCGCTCCGCGGCGAACCACTGCAGCACCGGGATCGTGCCCGGCAGCACCGGCTGGACCTGCACCGGCAGGTGCTGCCAGCTCATGGCCTGGCCTTCGCGCATCTCGAATTCGCCGGTCCATTCGTAGACCTTGCAGAAGTGCAGCCGCACCTTGGCATGCGGATACTCCATCAGCTCGATCTTCCAGGGATGGGCCGCGCCGATGGTGATGCCGAGTTCCTCGTGCAGCTCGCGGCGCAGCGCCTGTTCCACCGTCTCGCCCGCCTCGAGCTTGCCGCCCGGGAACTCCCAGTAGCCGGCGTAGACCTTGCCCTCCGGGCGCGAGGTCAGCAGGAACTCGTTCTCCCGGCCGCCCGCCTCGCGGCGCACCAGCACGCCGACGGCGACGTCCACCGGCACGCGGTCGGTGGCGGCGGACGGGCTGTGCGGATTGGCCTGTTGCGGCTCAGACATGGTCGAGGCCCTCCGGTGCGTCGCGGTCCGCGGTCGCAGCGACGGACGCGACCGGCGCCATGCCTTCATCGGCACCGCCGCGGCCGGCCAGGTCGCGGGCGAACTGGTAGGCGACGCGGCCCGAACGCGAACCGCGCTCCAGCGCCCAGACCAGCGCCGGCTGGCGTGCCGCCTCGATGCGGGCGGCGTCCAGACCGAAGTGCGACAGCCACTGGGCGACGATCGCCAGGTATTCCTGCTGGCTGAAGCTGTAGAAGCTGATCCACAGGCCGAAGCGCTCGGACAGCGAGATCTTTTCCTCGACCGCCTCGCCCGGATGCACCTCGACGTTGCCGTCGCGCTCCGAGTGGGTGTAGCCCAGGTTGTCCTTCATCTGCTCGGGCAGCAGGTGGCGGCGGTTGCTGGTGGCGTAGATCAGCAGATTGTCGGTGGCGGCGGCGACCGAGCCGTCCAGCATCGACTTCAGCGCCTTGTAGCCGGCCTCGCCCTCGTCGAAGCTGAGGTCGTCGCAGAAGATCACGAAGCGCTCCGGCCGGTCGGCGACCAGGTCGGCCAGGTCCGGCAGGTCCACCAGGTCGGCCTTGTCGACTTCGATCAGGCGCAGCCCCTGGCCGGCGAACTCGTTCAGGCAGGCCTTGATCAGCGAACTCTTGCCGGTGCCGCGCGCGCCGGTCAGCAGCACGTTGTTGGCGGGCTGGCCCTGCACGAACTGGCGGGTGTTGCGCAGCAGCCGCTCCTTCTGGGGCTCGACTTCCTTGAGGTCGGCCAGGCGGATCGTCGACAGGTGGCGCACCGGCTCGAGCCGCGCGCTCGCGCCGCGCTTGCGGTAGCGGAACGCGACCGCCGCCTCCCAGTCGGGCGGCGTCAGGGGCTGGGGCAGCACGGCCTCCAGGCGGCTCAGCAGCGCGTCGGCGCGCCGCAGCAGGGCATCAAGGGCGTCGGACATGGGGCCGAGTGTAGGGGCCGCGCCCCCGGTCGGCGGGCGCTGGGCGGCGGCCGGACTCAGGCGAGCATTCGCATTGCGGCATCCAACTGTTCGGTGGGAAGCCGCTTGAAGCCGGAGCGCGCATACCGTTGCAGCCGGCCGATGATGAAGCTCACCAGCACCGAGGCCTGCGCCTGGGCCTCGACCGTCGGGGTACTGGAGCCCGAGGCTTCGGCCGCGGTGCGCAGCGCCTGGCGCAGCGAGGACTCGACCTTGTCGAAGAACTGGTTCATGCGCGCGACCAGACGCTCGTTCTCGTAGACCAGCGCGTCGCCGACCATCACGCGGGCCATGCCCGGGTTGCGTTCGCCGAACTGCAGCAGCACCGCGACGATGCGCTGCGCCTGGGCCAGGCCATCCGTCTCGCGCTCGGCGATCTGGTTGAGCAGCGAGAAGATGCTGGTCTCGATGAACTCGATGAGGCCCTCGAACATCTGGGCCTTGCTGGCGAAGTGCCGGTAGAGCGCGGCCTCGCTGACTTCCAGCCGCGCGGCCAGCGCGGCGGTGGTGACGCGCTCGGCGCCGGGCTGCTCCAGCATGCTGGCCAGCGTTTGCAGGATCTGCACCCGGCGCTCCCCCGGCTTGAGCCGCTTGCGTGGCAGCTCGGCCGGCTTGGCGGCGGCGGAGTCCGAGGTATCCGGGGGGCTGGTGTGCATGGGAGGGGCCGAAGTGTGCGGCGATTCTGGCACAGCCCGAACACCGCCTTGACGCCGATGCCGGACGGCGTACGGGCCGGCGGTCGGTGGTCGGCGATCAGCGGCCCGACGCCGGGACGCGGTTGCACACCCGCGCGTGGTACCGCTCCGCGCTGGCCGTGCGTGCGGCCCCGCTCCGGTCAGTCGCGCAGCCAGCCCAGGCGCCGCGCCTCGTAGATGGCCTCGACCTTGGAGCGCACCTGCAGCTTGCGGTAGGTGCGTTTCACGTAAGTCATGATCGTGTGCGGCGACACATTCATGAACTGCGCGATCTCGTCGAAGGTGAAGCCCTTGGCGGCCAGGTGCAGCACGCGCGATTCCTGCTCGGACAGCGCCACGACCTGCTCGTCGACCAGCGGCATCGGGGCCGACTCGCCGAAGCCGCGCGGATGAGCGCCCGCGCCCTGCGGCGCCAGGCGCAGCAGCAGGCGGCGCGCGATCACCGGCGAGATCGGGCTGCCGCCCGCGCGCAGCGAGCGCAGTTGGCCGGGCAGGTCCAGCGCCAGCGAGTCCTTGAGCAGGTAGCCGGTCGCGCCGGCTTCGATGCTCGAGAGCACGTGCTGCTCGTCGCCGAAGACCGAGATGACCATCACCTCGCACTCGGGCGCGACATGCGCGGCATGGCGGATCAGTTCGATCCCGCTGCCGCCGGGCAGGTCGAGGTCGACCAGCAACACGTCGGGACGCGTCTGGTCGAACATCTTCCGCCCCTGCTGGAGATCGGTGGCCATGCCCACCAGACGGATGTCCGGCGCTTTTTCCAGGGCATGGGCGAACGCTTCGCGGAAGCGAAGCTGATCTTCGACGATCAAGACGCTGAACAGTGACATGCAATCCCTCACGGCTATGGAGCCGCTGCGGGGCGCATTCTGGGATGTCGCGTCTTTCAGCGGCAATCCCCAGCTTGCAGTGGTATGACCTTCGACCATCCCCGACTCCTGAGCGTTACGCGAGGGCAAAGCACGCTCCCGGAAACGACCGAGCCCCCTCGTTCGGAGGGGGCTCGGTGGGGAATTCCGCCCCTCTGGGGGAGCGCCGGGGACGCCCCCGGGGCAGGAACTCAGCTCAATGCGAGCGGATCATCGTGCCGTAGGCCTGCTCGGAGAGGATCTCCAGCAGCATCGCGTGGGGCACGCGGCCGTCGATGATGTGCACCGCCTTGACGCCGCTGCGGGCCGCGTCCAGCGCCGAGGCGATCTTGGGCAGCATGCCGCCGGACAGCGTGCCGTCGGCGAAGAGCTCGTCGATCTCGCGGGCCGACAGGTCGGTCAGCAGCTTGCCCTGCTTGTCGAGCACGCCGGGGGTGTTGGTCAGCAGCACCAGCTTCTCGGCCTTGAGCACCTCGGCCAGCTTGCCGGCGACGACGTCGGCGTTGATGTTGTAGCTCTCGTTGCTCTCGCCGAAGCCGATCGGGCTGATCACCGGGATGAACTGGTCGTCCTGCAGCGCCTTCACGACGCTGGGGTCGATGGCGACGATGTCGCCGACGGATCCGACGTCGTGTTCCTTGGCCGGATCGTCCTTGTCGATCAGCTTGAGCTTCTTGGCCCGGATCATCCCGCCGTCGCGGCCGGTCAGGCCCACGGCCTTGCCGCCGGCGACGTTGATCAGGCCGACGATGTCCTGCTGCACCTCGCCGGCCAGCACCCATTCGACGACGCTCATCGTCTCCTCGTCGGTGACGCGCATGCCCTGGATGAAGTGGCCTTTCTTGCCGAGCTTGTTGAGCGCGTCCTCGATCTGCGGACCGCCGCCGTGCACCACCACCGGGTTCAGGCCGACCAGCTTGAGCAGCACCACGTCCTCGGCGAAGTCCTGCTGCAGCGCTGGATCGGTCATCGCGTTGCCGCCGTACTTGATGACGATGGTCTTGCCGTGGTACTTGCGGATGTAGGGCAGCGCCTGGGACAGCAGCTCCGCCTTGTCGCGCGGCGGGATGTGGCTGAGGTCGGCGTCGTGGACGGGCGGGGTGTTGCTCATGGTGCTGTCCGGAAGAGGCGGAAGAGGTGGCGGAAGGGGTGGTGGGGGAGCGCTCCAGGGAGGGCGCGCAAGTCGAACGGGCGCCATTCTAGGACCGGCAAAATCGGCGCCATGCAAGTGCAGCAATACCTGAAGCTCTCGGTCCTCGTGGCAGTGCTGACCATCGCCCTGAAGACGGCCGCCTGGTGGTGGACGGGCTCGGTGGGCCTGCTGTCGGACGCGCTCGAATCGGGGGTGAACCTGGCGGGCGCGCTCTTCGGCCTGGCGATGGTGACCATCGCCCGCCGCCCGCCCGACGAGGACCACCCCTTCGGCCATCACAAGGCGGAGTATTTCTCCAGCGCCTTCGAGGGCGCGCTGATCCTGGTGGCCGCGCTGGGGATCGGCTGGGCCGCGATCGAGCGGCTGCGCACGCCGCAGCCGCTGGAAGCGCTGGGCGTGGGCATGGTGCTGTCGCTGGTGAGCACCGCGATCAACGGCGCGCTGGCCTGGAAGATGCTGCGGGCGGCGCGGGAGCACCGCTCGATCGCGCTGGAAGCCGACGCGCGCCACCTCTTCACCGATGTCTGGACCTCGGTCGGCGTCGTGGCCGGGCTGGTCGGCGTGCTGCTCACCGGCTGGACCTGGCTGGATCCGGTGCTGGCCATCCTGGTGGCGCTGAACATCCTGCGCGAGGCGATGCACCTGATGTGGCGCTCCACCGCCGGGCTGATGGACATGGCGCTCGAGCCCGAGGACCAGCAGGCGATCTCCGCCGTGCTGAAGGGCTTCGCGTCGCCGGAGCTGCGCTTCGACCATGTCGCCACTCGCGTGGCCGGGCAGCGCCGCTATGTCGATTTCCACCTGCACGTGCCGGCGCGCTGGACGCTGGGCGAGGCCGCGAAGCTGCGCGGCGAGGTCGAGCAGGCGCTGATGCGCGCGCTGCCCGGCATCCGCGCCAGCATCCAGCTGCTGCCGGTGAATGTCGAGACGCGCTTCGCCGAGCAGGCCGCGCAGGAGGCCCAGGTCCAGGTCCAGGTCCAGGTTCAGGCCCAGGCGCAGGAGGACACCCCGGAGGACGCCCCCGGCGCTCCCTCCCCGCACACCCCACCCACCCCCAAGGAAGGACAGGCATGATCGCGCTGCTCCAACGCGTGAAGGAAGCCCGGGTCGATGTCGGCGACCGCTGCACCGGACGCATCGGGCCGGGCCTGCTGCTGCTGGTCTGCGCCGAGCCGCAGGACAACGAGGCTGTGGCCGACAAGCTGCTGCAGAAGATCCTGAAGCTGCGCATCTTCAGCGACGAGGCCGGCAAGATGAACCGCAGCCTGCAGGACGTGGGCGGCGGGCTGCTGGTCGTCTCGCAGTTCACGCTGGCGGCGGACACCTCCGGCGGGAACCGGCCGAGCTTCACCGGCGCGGCGCCCGCCGAGCTCGGCCGCCGGCTCTACGACCACCTGGTGCGCTCGGCCCGGGCGCAGCATCCGGTCGTGCACACTGGCGAATTCGGCGCCGACATGCAGGTCAGCCTGGTCAACGACGGGCCGGTGACCATTCCGATGCGGATGTGACAGACCGCCGAGTGACGACTTGAACGACCACCCGATGATGGGGAGCCAACGATGATCAGCTACGTGACCTTGGGCAGCAACGACCGCCGCGCGGCCAAGGCCTTCTACGACGCGGTGCTCGCGCCGCTGGGCCTCAAGCCCGGCTACGCGGACGACGAGATGGTCGGCTACGGCCCCGAGGGCGGCGAGACCCAGCTGTGGATCGTGCAGCCGTTCAACGGCCTGGACGCGACCGCCGGCAACGGCACGATGCTGGGACTGGCCGCCTCGACGCGGGCCCAGGTCGACGCGGCCCACGCGGCGGCGCTGGCCGGCGGCGGCCGGGATGAGGGCCGTCCCGGCCTGCGCGAGAGCTACGGGCCCAACTTCTACGCGGCCTACTTCCGCGACCTGGACGGCAACAAGCTGTCGGTGGTGTGCCGCTCGCCGGCGTGACGCGGCGCCCGCCGCAATGAAAAAGCCCGCCAGGAGGCGGGCTTGGGGGGTGATCGGCCGGCGATCAGCCGGCGATCAATCGGCGATCAGTCTGCGTACTGGCCGGCCGCCTTGATGACCGGGGTCCACTTGTTGATCTCGGCCTCGACGAACTTCTTGTGCTCGGCCGGGTTCACGCGGTTGTCGGTCACGATCACCGCGCCCAGCGCTTCCTCGCGCTTGTGGAAGTCGGCGTCCTTGAGCGCCGTCTTCAGCGCGGTGTTGATCTTCTCCAGCACCGCCTTGGGCGTGCCCTTGGGCGCGTACATGCCGTGCCAGATCGACACGTTGAAGCCCTTCACGCCGGATTCGTCCAGCGTCGGCAGCTTGGCCAGCGAGCCGCCCAGGCGCTTGGGCGTCGAGACCGCGAAGGCCTTGACCTTGCCGCCGTCGATCTGCGAGGTGGTGTTGGTGGTCTGGTCGCACATGATGTCGACCTGGCCGCCGATCAGGTCGGTCATGGCCGGGCCGGTGCCCTTGTAGGGGACGGTGGTCATGTCGATCTTGATCGTGCTCATGTAGAGCAGGCCGCACAGGTGCGAGGCCGATCCCAGGCCCGCGTTGGCCAGGTTGATCTTGCCCTGGTTGGCCTGGAGCCACTTCTGCAGCTCGGCGTAGTTGTTGGCCGGCAGGTTCGGGCGCGAGATCAGCGTCATCGGCACTTCGTTGATCAGGCCGAGGTACTCGAAGTCGTCCAGGGTCTTGTACTGCAGGTTGCGGTACAGGGCCGGCGCGGTCGACATGCCGATGTGGTGCAGCAGCAGGGTGTAGCCGTCCGGCGCGGCCTTGGACACCTTGGTGGCGCCCAGCGTGCCACCGGCGCCGCCGACGTTCTCGATCACGATGGTCGCGTTCAGCGGCTTGCGCAGCGCCTCGGCCAGGTCGCGGGCGACCTTGTCGGTCGGGCCGCCGGCGGCGAACGGAACGACGATGGTCACCGGCTTGTCGGGATATTCGGCCCAGGCGGCGCCGACGCTCAGCAACGCGACACAGGCGAGCAAGGTCTTCTTCATGGCTGTCTCTTCCTCGATGGAGGTGTGGGTGATGGCGCGGATGCTAGGTCGCCGCTCTTCCCTGCAACCTTCGGAAACTACGTAAGCCGGCCTGCCCCGAGGCCTGGGACCCGGGCATCTGCCGCGAAACAGCGGGAAATCAGTCGAACTTGCGCAGGTCCTCGATGACTTTTCCGTCGTTGGGCAGCGCGCCCGCGGCGACGAAGGTCACCTCGCCACGCAGCTTGGTCACCTCGCGCAAGGCGCCGGCCAGTTGGTCCGCCAAGCCCTCGGGGACGGCGCCGGCCGTCTCCACCCGCAGCGTCATCCGGTCCTGCGCCATCTCCCCCTCGACGACCAGCCGCCCGCGCCGCGCCTGGGGGAAGCGCCGCAGCACCTCGGCGACCTGGCCGGCATGCACGAACATGCCCCGCACCTTGGCGCTCTGGTCGGCGCGCCCCATCCAGCCCTTGATGCGCAGGTTGGTGCGCCCGGTCGGGCAGCTGCCCGGCAGCACCGCCGACAGGTCGCCGGTGCCGAAGCGGATCAGCGGGTAATCCGGGTTGAGCGTGGTGACGACGACCTCGCCGACCTCGCCGTCGGGCACGGGGTCGCCGGTGCCGGGACGGACGATCTCGACGATGACGCCCTCATCCACGACCAGGCCCTGGCGGGCCGAGGTCTCGTAGGCGATCAGGCCCAGGTCGGCGGTGGCGTAGCACTGGAAGCCGGTCACGCCGCGCTCCACGCACCAGTCGCGCAGCGCGGCGGGGAAGGCCTCGCCGCTGACCAGCGCCTTGCGCACCGACAGCGGCTGGCCCTGCTCAGCCGCTTTGTCGAGCAGGATCTTCAGGAAGCTGGGCGTGCCGACGTAGGCATGGGGCCGCAGCTCGGCCATCGCCTGCAGCTGCAGCTCGGTGTTGCCGACGCCGCCGGCGAAGACCGTGCAGCCCAGCGCCTCGGCGCCGCCTTCCATCATGGCGCCGGCGGGCGTGAGGTGGTAGCTGAAGGAGTTGTGGACCAGGTCGCCGGCGCGCAGCCCGGCCGCGTGCAGCGCGCGTCCGACGCGCCAGTAGTCGCGGCCCAGGCCCTCGGGCTCGTAGATCGTGCCGGGCGACTGGAACACGCGGCGCGCGCCGGTGTCGCGCTTCAGGCCGCGCCAGCCGATGGTCGAGAAGCCGCCGAAGGGCTCGAAGGCGCCGCGCCCGCCGTCGGCGCGCACCGCCTGCTGGCGCGCCAGCAACTCCGACTTGCGCGTCACCGGCAGCCGGGCCAGCGCGGCGCGGCTGCGGACCTGGTCGGGCTCGACCTCGGCCAGCAGCGCGGCGAAGGCCTCGGTGTGCTGCCGCGCGTTGGCGACCTGGTGCGGCAGCGCCGCCATCAGGGCGGCCTCGCGGAGCGCGGGATCGCGGGCCTCGAGGGTGTCGTAGAACTCCGCGGCCATCACTCGTCCGCCCATTGCGCGAGCCGGCGCTTGAGGTCGTCCTGGAGCTTGCGCACGTCGGCGGCGCTGCGGCAGGCACGGGTCTCCCAGTCGGGGCTGCGCATCGGCTTCTTCGCCAGTTGCGCGCTGATCTGGCCGTCGCCGGCCGACAACCGGAGGACCTCACTGCCCTCGAAGCTCCAGCTGTCGCCGCGCTCGGTGAGCTGGCGCAGGTCGCGCAGCGCGCGGCGGAGCTGCACGAGCGCCTCCTCGACCTTGAACGGCGGTGGCGCGAAGAAGTCGTTGTCCATGAACTGCTCTCCCTTGGATCTCCGGCGGGCGCGCGGCGGCGGGCCTCAGGCCAGCCAGCGCTTGCGGCGCTTGTAGCTCTTGACGTCGCGGAAGCTCTTGCGGTCGGTGCCGCCCATGCCGAGGTAGAACTCGCGCACGTCCTCGTTGTCCCGCAGCGCCTGGGCCTCGCCGTCCATGACGACGCGGCCGTTCTCGAGGATGTAGCCGTAATCGGCGTAGCGCAGCGCCATGCTGGTGTTCTGCTCGGCCAGCAGGAAGGTGGTGCGCTCCTTCTGGTTGAGGTCGCGGACGATCTCGAAGACCTCCTCCACGATCTGCGGCGCCAGGCCCATCGAGGGCTCGTCCAGCAGCACCATCTTGGGATTGGCCATCAGCGCGCGCCCGATCGCGCACATCTGCTGCTCGCCGCCGGAGGTGTAGGCCGCCTGCGAGCCGCGCCGCGTCTTCAGGCGCGGGAAGTAGGCGTAGACCTTCTCGAGGGTCTCGGCCACCGCGGCCTTGCCGTCCTTGCGGGTGTAGGCGCCGGTCAGCAGGTTCTCCTCGATCGTCAGGTGCGCGAAGCAGTGACGGCCTTCCATCACCTGGATGACGCCGCGGTCGACCATGGCGGAGGTGGACAGGCGCTCGATGCGCTCGCCACGCAGCTCGATCGAGCCCTTGGTCACCTCGCCGCGCTCGCCGGCGAGCAGGTTGCTCACCGCGCGCAGCGTCGTGGTCTTGCCCGCGCCGTTGCCGCCGAGCAGCGCCACGATGCGTCCTTCCGGCACCTGCATCGAGACCCCCTTGAGCACGAGGATCACGTGGTTGTAGATGACCTCGATGCCGTTGACGTTCAGAAGGACCTTGGTCATGGCGCGCTCCGGGCTCAGCTCTGGCAGTCCGCCGGGGCGCGGCGGGTGACCTTCTTGTCGCTGGCGTACTTGTCCGCCGCCGCCTTGACCATCGGCTTGATGATCTGCTCGTCGGCCTGCAGCCAGTCGGAGGAGAAGTTCCACTTGCTGCCGTCCCAGGTGTGGACGCGCGCCCAGGTGGAGCCCATGTGGTCCTGGCATGAGGTGGAGATCGGCCGGATCAGGTTGCCCAGGCCGAGCGCGTCGAGCCGCTTCTGGTCGATGGACAGGTTCTCCAGGCCCCAGCGCACCTGCTCGCCGGTCATGACCTTGCCCTTGCCGAAGCGCTCCTGCGCGCGGCGGATCGCCTCGACGCTGAGCATCGAGATGATCATCCCGCGCGTGTACAGCACCGACCCGACCTCCTCCTTGGGCCCGCTGCCCTGGCCCTTCTCATGGACATGCTTGAGGATGTCCTGCATGACCCGGGCCTGCTGGCCCGAGCCGTTCAGCGCCAGCGCGTTGTAGCCCTTGGCGCCCTCGCCCACGTCCTTGACGTCGGGCTCGGCGCCGGCCCACCACACGCCGTACATCTTCTCGCGCGGGTAGCCGGTGGCCTGCGCCTCCTTCAGCGCGGTCGAGTTCATCACGCCCCAGCCCCACAGCAGCACGTAGTCCGGACGCTGCTGGCGCACCTGCAGCCAGGCCGACTTCTGCTCGACGCCGGGCGCGGTCACCGGAATCTTCACCAGCTCGAAGCCATGCATCTTCTGCCGCTCCTCCAGCAGCGGGATGGGCTCCTTGCCGAAGGGCGAGTCGTGATAGACCAGCGCGATCTTCTTGCCCTTGAGCTTGTCGAAGCCGCCCTCCTTCTTCGCCAGGTGCTGGATCAGCATGTCGGCGGCGGTCCAGTAGCTGCCCATCATCGGGAAATTCCACTTGAAGACATTGCCGTCCTGCGACGCCGACAGCCCGTAGCCCAGCGTCACCAGCGGGATCTTGTCGGTGGGCACCTTGTCGGTCAGCGCGAAGGTGATGCCGGTGGCCTGCGGATCGAACAGCGATGCGCCCTTGCCCTTGAGCCGCTCGTAGCACTCGACGCCCTTGTCGGTGGCGTAGCCGGTCTCGCATTCCTCGAAGGTGATCTTCACGCCGTTGATGCCGCCGTCGCGCGCGTTGATCAGCTTCAGGTAGTCCTGCTTGCCGTTGGCCCACGGCGTGCCGTTGGGCGCATACGGTCCGGTGCGGTAGACCAGCAGCGGGATGAACTGCTCCTTGGCCTGCGCCAGCGCGGCGCCCGAGCCGCCCAGCAGGCTGGCCGCGGCGGCCAGCATCAGCGCGGCGCGCGCCGCGATCGTCGAGGTCTTGTGTGGCTTCATCGGTCTGTCTCCTGGTGGCACTCGTGATGCCTTGTTGAATGTGTCGGAACCGGAAGGACTGCGGGGGAACTGCGGAATCAATGCGGAATCAATGCGGCTTTCAATGTGGGAAAGGCCACAGGCGCAGCTTCTCCTTGGCGATCTGCCAGAGCCGCGCGAGGCCGTGCGGCTCGACGATCAGGAAGAACACGATCAGCGCGCCGAAGATCATCGTGGTCAGGTGCGAGGCCAGCGCCGTGTCGATCGGGATGCCGAACCAGTACGGCAGGTTGTCCAGCACGATCGGCAGCACCACCAGGAAGGCGGCGCCGAAGAAGGCGCCGGCGATCGAGCCCAGCCCGCCGATGATGACCATGAACAGCAGCTGGAAGCTGCGGTCGATGGAGAACGCCGCCGGCTCCCACGAGCCCAGGTGGATGAAGGCCCACAGCGCGCCGGCCACGCCGACGATGAAGCTGCTGACCGCGAAGGCGCTGAGCTTGGCCGCCATCGGCCGGATGCCGATGACGGCGGCGGCGACGTCCATGTCGCGCATCGCCATCCAGCTGCGGCCGATGTGCCCGCGCACCAGGTTCTTGGCGATCAGCCCGAACACCAGCACGAAGGCCAGGCAGAACAGGTATTTCTGCACCGGCGTCTCCACCGGCAGCCCCAGCACCGACAGCCCCGACACGCCCACGGAGCCCGAGGGCGAATCGTTGGTCAGCCACTTGATGCGCAGGAAGGCCCAGTCGCAGAAGAACTGCGCGGCCAGCGTCGCCACCGCCAGGTACAGGCCGCGGATGCGCAGCGACGGGATGCCGAAGAGCACGCCCACCACGGTGGCGCACAGCCCGCCCAGCAGGATCGCGGCGACCACCGGCATGCCGTCCACCCGCGCCAGGAAGTTGAAGGCCGCGTAGGCCCCCACCGCCATGAAGCCGCCGGTGCCCAGCGAGATCTGCCCGCAGTAGCCGACCAGGATGTTCAGGCCCAGCGCCGCCAGCGACAGGATCAGGAAGGGGATGAGGATCGCGCGCAGCAGGTACTCGCTCGCGAGTCCCGGCACCACGATGACCGCCAGCGCCAGCAGCAGCCCCATGGCCACGCGGTCCTGCGCGATCGGGAAGATCTGCTGGTCCGCGCCGTAGCTCGTCTTGAACTGGCCGTTCTCGCGATAGAGCATGTCGTTCTCCGTTTCAGGCGTTCGGGCCGTTCAGACGCGGTCGATGATCTTCTCGCCGAAGAGGCCCTGCGGCCGCACCAGCAGGAAGACCAGCGCCAGCACGTAGGCGAACCAGATCTCGATGCCGCCGCCCAGCGACGGGCCGATGTAGATCTCCGACAGCTTCTCGCCGACGCCGATGATCAGCCCGCCAATGATCGCGCCCGGCACCGAGGTCAGCCCGCCCAGGATCACCACCGGCAGCGCCTTGAGCGCCACCAGCGAGAGCGAGAACTGCACGCCCAGCTTGGAGCCCCAGATGATGCCGGCCACCAGCGCGACGAAGCCCGCCACGCTCCACACGATCACCCAGATGCGCGACAGCGGGATGCCGATCGACTGCGCCGCCTGGTGGTCGTCCGCCACCGCGCGCAGCGCGCGGCCGGTGCCGGTGAAGCGGAAGAACAGCGACAGCGCGGCGACCAGTACCGCGGCGATCAGCGCGGCGGCCAGGTCCTCCTGGTTGACCATCACGCCGCCCTGGAAGCTCTGCTCCATCAGGAACACCGGATCCTTGGGCAGCCCCACGTCGATCTTGTAGATGTCCGAGCCGAACAGCGTCTGCCCGAAGCCGTCCAGGAAGTAGGTGATGCCCAGCGTGGCCATCAGCAGCGTGATGCCTTCCTGGTTCACCAGGCGCGACAGCACCAGCTTCTGGATCAGCCAGGCGACCGCCACCATCAGCGCCATCGCCACCAGGAAGGCCAGCAGGTTGACGGCCAGCTTGCCGCTCAGGCCGGTCCAGCGCGGGATCCACTCGGCGAAGCGGGCCATCGCCAGCGCCGCGAACAGCACCATCGCGCCCTGCGCGAAGTTGAAGACGCCGCTGGCCTTGAAGATGAGCACGAAGCCCAGCGCCACCAGCGAATACAGCATGCCCGTCATCAGGCCGCCGATCAGCGTTTCGAGGAAGAAGCCCATGTCGATCGCTCCTGCGTCCTGCCGTCAATGCGAGGCGCCGAGGTAGGCGCGGATCACGTCCTCGTTGGCGCGGACCTCGTCGGGCCGGCCGTCGCCGATCTTGCGGCCGTAGTCCAGCACGACGACGCGGTCGCTGATGTCCATCACCACGCCCATGTCGTGCTCGATCAGCACGATGGTGGTGCCGAACTCGTCGTTGACGTCCAGGATGAAGCGGCACATGTCCTGCTTCTCCTCGACGTTCATGCCGGCCATCGGCTCGTCCAGCAGCAGCACCTTGGGCTCCATCGCCAGCGCGCGGCCCAGGTCGACGCGCTTCTGCAGCCCGTAGGGCAGCCGGCCCACCGGCGTCTTGCGGTACGGCTGGATCTCGAGGAAATCGATGATGCGCTCGACGTGCTCGCGGTGCGCGATCTCCTCGCGCTCCGCCGGGCTCCACCACGGATTGCGAAAGGCCTGCGCGAACAGGCCGGTGCGCATGCGCAGGTTGCGGCCGCTCATGATGTTGTCCAGCACGCTCATGCCCTTGAACAGCGCCAGGTTCTGGAAGGTGCGGGCCACGCCCATCTCGGCCATGCGGCGCAGCCGCGTGCGCGGGCTCAGCCGGCGCACGTCCTCGCCGCGGAACAGCACCCGGCCCTGCTGCGGCTGGTAGACGCCGTTGATGCAGTTCAGCATCGAGCTCTTGCCGGCGCCGTTGGGGCCGATGATGGCGCGGATCTCGTGCTCGCGGACGTCGAAGCTGATGTCGTTGAGCGCCTTCACGCCGCCGAAGGACAGCGTGATGTTGCTGACTTCCAGGATCACCTCGCCGACACGGCGCTGCGCGGCGGGCGACTCGCTCGCGGCGGGCGCGCCCGGATCGGCGACGGCCGCGGCGGCCTGGGCATCCTGGAACAGCGCCGAGCCCGGCGCGGTGGCGATGGCGCTCATCAGGCGGCCCTCCGGGTGGGCGAGAAGGTGCGGGCCTCCTCGATGCGCAGGTCGGCGGCGACACTGCCGCTGCGGCCGTCCTCGAAGCGGACCGCCGTCTCGATGTACTGCGAGGGCCGGCCGTCGTAGAGCGCCTCGATCAGCACCCGGTACTTGTCGGCGATCGCGCCGCGGCGGACCTTGCGGGTGCGGGTGAGCTCGCCGTCGTCGGCATCCAGCTCCTTGTGCAGCACGAGGAAGCGGGTGATCTGGCTGCCGGCCAGGCGCTCGTCCTGCGCGAGGTCGGCGTTGACCTTCTCCACGCAGTCGCGGATCAGCGCGTAGACCTCGGGCTTGCCGGCCAGGTCGGTGTAGCCGGCGTAGGGCAGGTTGCGGCGCTCGGCCCAGTTGCCGACGGCCTCGAAGTCGATGTTGACGAAGGCGCAGACGCGGTCGCGGCCATCGCCGAAGGCCACCGCCTCCTTCACGAAGGCGAAGAACTTGAGCTTGTTCTCGACGTACTTGGGCGCGAACATCGCGCCGTCATGCGCGCCGCCGCGCAGGCGGCCGACGTCCTTGGCGCGGTCGATGATCTTCAGATGGCCGCCGGCATCGAGGAAACCCGCGTCGCCGGTGCGGTACCAGCCGTCGGCGCCCAGCACCTCGGCCGTCGCCTCGGGGTTCTTGTAGTAGCCCTTGAGCAGGCCCGGCGAGCGCACCAGGATCTCGCCGCTCTCCGCCAGCTTGATCTCCACGCCGTCGATGGGCACGCCGACGGTGTCGGACCGGGCCTCGTGGTCGGGCTGCAGGCAGACGAAGACCGCGGTCTCGGTCGAGCCGTAGAGCTGCTTGAGGTTGATGCCGATCGAGCGGTAGAAGCTGAACAGGTCGGGGCCGATGGCCTCGCCGGCGGTGTAGGCCACGCGCACCCGCGAGAAGCCCAGCGCGTTGCGCAGCGGCCCGTAGACGGCGAGGTCGCCGAGCCGGTACTTGAAGCGCTCCCAGGCGCCGACCGGCTGGCCGTCCATCAGCGCGGGCCCGACGCGATGGGCCAGCGCCATGCAGCGGGCGAAGAGCCAGCGCTTGAGCGCGCCGGCGTCCTCCATGCGGATCATCACGCTGCTGGTGAGCAGGCCCTCGAAGACGCGTGGCGGCGCGAAGTAGTAGGTCGGGCCAATCTCCTTGAGGTCGATGCTGACGGTGCTGGCCGACTCGGGGCAGTTGACGACGTAGCCGCAGGCCAGCCACTGCGCGTAGCTGAAGATGTTCTGGCCGATCCAGGCGCACGGCAGGTAGGCCAGCACCTCCTCGTCGTGGGTGAGGCGGTCGAAGCGCGCGCCCGCCTGCGCGCGGTCGATCAGCGTCGCATGGGTGTGGACCACGCCCTTCGGGTGGCCGGTGGTGCCGGAGGTGCCGGAGGTGAAGAACATCGCCGCCACGTCCTCGGCGCGGCCGGCCTCGACCTCGCGCTCGAACCAGCCGGGATGGCGCATCGCATGGGCGCGGCCGTCGTCGCACAGGCCGTCGATCGAGCCCAGGCCGTCGGCCGCGTAATGGCGCAGGCCGCGCGGATCGTCGAACCAGACGCGGCGCAGCGCCGGGCACTGGTCGCGGATCTCGAGCAGCTTGTCGACCTGCTCCTGGTCCTCGACGACGGCGAAGGCGACCTCGGCGTTCTGCAGCGGGTAGACGAACTCGGCGGCCACCGCGTCCTGGTACAGCGGCACCGGGATCGCGCCCAGCGACTGCGCGGCGAGCATCGCCGCGTACAGCCGCGGCCGGTTCTCGCCGATGACCACCAGATGCTGGCCGCGCGCCATGCCGGCGGCGGCGAAGCCGTGCGCGAGATCACGCACCAGCGCCGCGAGCCCGGCCCAGTCCAGCGTCTGCCAGATGCCGAGCTCCTTCTCGCGCAGCGCCGGCGCGCCGGGGCGCTGCCGTGCATGGGCGAGCAGCAAGCGGGGGAAGGTCTGGTCCACCGTCGTCTCCTTGTGGTCCCCGCTGTCGCCGTCTCTGGTGGAGGCGCTCATGCCGCAGGGTGAATGGACTGTAGGCCGGCTCATTGACGCCGTGTTGTCGTTGCGACGACATTCCTAGGGAGAGTTCGGGGCAGCGTTTTCCCCAGGGGGGCGCGTCAGGCTGTTGTCATGCGCCGGCGCGATGAACGGGGGATGGCCTCGATCACCGACACCGCTGTCCGCGCCGCGCTGGGTTCGCCGTCCCCGCCGCCCCTGCACCCGTCCCTGTCGGGGGCCGTGCCGACGCAGCCGCTGCGGCTGCGGGCGCGGGCCGCGAGCGCGCAGGAGATGGGCGCCATCCCCTGGCTGAAGGCGATCGAGCCGGAACTGCGCGAGCGGGTCTCCGCCAGCATCCAGGTGGCGGAGGTGGAGGTCGGCGAGCGCATCTGCCGCATCGGGCGCGAAGCCAATTTCTGGTTCGGCGTCATCGACGGCCTGCTCAAGATGAGCAACGACGAGGCGGCGGCGCGCCAGGTCACCTTCACCGGCGTGCCGCCGGGCGGCTGGTTCGGCGAGGGCACGCTGCTCAAGCGCGAGGCCTACCGCTACAACATCCAGGCGCTGCGCCGCAGCGTCGTCGCCGGCCTGCCGCTGGACAGCTTCCATGAACTGCTGGAGACCAGCCTGGCCTTCAACCGCTACGTGCTGAACCAGCTCAACGAGCGGCTGGGCCAGTTCATCGCCGCGCGCGAGATCGACCGCCAGAGCGATCCCGACCTGCGCGTCGCCCGCAACCTGGCAGCGCTGTTCCATCCGCAGCTGTACCCCGGCGTGAACGGGCTGCTGCGCATCACGCAGCAGGAGCTGGGGCATCTGGTGGGGCTCTCGCGCCAGCGCGTCAACGAGGCCCTGCGCCACCTGCAGGCGCAGCGGCTCATCGCGGTCGAGTACGGCGGATTGCGGGTGCTGGACCTGGCGGGGCTGCGGGTGTATCCGCAGCAGTAGCGGCGCCGGGGTGACGTCGGTCCGCGGGCGCGGGGCCGGCCGGCCTCAGGCGCCGAACGGCGTCGCCTCGGGCTGCGCCGGCGGGTGCGCGGCGTACTGCGCGGCGTTGATCTCGTAGAGCAGGCTGGCCGCCTCGCCCGGATGCTCGGCGACCGAGCCGGTCAGCCGCAGCCCGACCCGCTCCAGCGTCTTACGCGCCGCGGTGTTGCCCGGTGCCAGCAGCGCCTGCACCGAGGTCGCGTGCAGGCTGTCGAAGGCCAGCGCCAGCGCCGCCAGCGACATCTCCGCCGCATACCCCTGGCCCCAGTGGTCGGACAGGAAGTGGAACTCCAGCAGCAGCGCCGGCGCGCCGCAGATCCGTCCCCGGCTCAGGCCGCCGAAGCCGATCGCGCCGAGCGAAGGCTGCTCGCGCAGCGCGACCGCCCACGGCCCCAGTCCGTCGCGCGCCCACAGCCCGCGCCATTGCTCCAGCCGCTCGGACATGGCGGGACCGCCGGATTCGAATCGACGATTCGCCGGGTCGCACAGCAGGTCGCGGAAGGTCCGGGCGTCCGCCGCCGCGGGCGGACGCAGGGTCAGCCGGGGCGTGTGGGTGAGCCGCTCGACGGCCGGGATGGAGAAGAGGGAGGCAAGCATAGGGGTTAACCCGCAAATTATGCGCCTGCGCCGCATTTCAAGTCATCTCCCGACCGCTCGGTCGGCGACGGCAGCGGGACTTGCGTCACGAAAGGTGACGAAGGCGATGGAACCCTGGAAGTTTTGGCCCCTTGCGCGCAGATCGCCCGCTGCTTGCGCCGATCCCAAGGCCGCTCCCGGGGCCGTTACCCCGGCCGCGCCGGGCGACAGCCCCGCGACAGGTCAGCGCGGGCCGACTCGCATAGCATTCCCGGCATCCGCGGGCCCGGCGGGGGACTTTCCCCCCTCCGGGCTCCCTCCCCAGGACGACGCGGCGCCCGGCGCCGCAGGAACGTGAGCCTCGTCATGAAGCTGCTGGTCATCGAAGACAACCCGGACATCGTCGCCAACCTGTTCGCCTACCTCGAGCCGATGGGCTACGAGCTGGACGTGGCCCGCAACGGCCTGGGCGGGCTGGCGCAGGCCGCCGCCGGCTCCTACGACGCGATCGTGCTGGACCTGACCCTGCCCGGCCTGGACGGGCTGGACGTGGCCCGGCGCCTGCGCAAGGACTTCCGCCGGCCGACCCCCATCCTGATGCTGACCGCGCGCGACACCATCGCCGACAAGGTCACCGGCTTCGAGAGCGGCGCCGACGACTACCTGGTCAAGCCCTTCTCGCTGGTCGAGCTGGAGATCCGCCTCAAGGCGCTGATGCGGCGCTCCCACGGGCTGAACCTGAGCTCGGCGGTGAGCTACGCCGACGTCAGCTTCGACCCCGACACGCTGGAAGCCACCCGCGCCGGCAAGCCGCTGCAGCTCACGCCCACCGGCTACAAGCTGCTCTCGGCCTTGCTGCGCGAGGCCCCCAAGCTGGTCCGCCGCGAGGACCTGGAACGCGAGGTCTGGGGCAACGACCCGCCCGACAGCGATGCGCTGCGCACCCACATCCACGCGCTGCGCTCGGCGCTGGACAAGCCCTTCCCCGTCCCGCTGCTGAAGACCCATCCGGGCATCGGATACCGGCTGGTGTCGCCCGATGCGGGCTGAGCCCCGCGTGACCCGCGCCCCCTGGCGCCTGCGCTCCACCGCCGCGCCGACGACGCTGCGCACGCGCGTCGCTGCGGCCTTCCTGCTGCTGACCCTGCTGGTCTGCGGCGCCTTCGCCGTGGCGGCGGTGCGCATCGCCTCCAGCATCGAGGACCGCCTGATCGACCAGCGCCTGAGCCGCACCGCCGACGAGCTGATCGCCCGCGAGCGGCAGGGCCTGGAGCCCGACCTGCCGCCCAGCGTCACGCTCTACCGCGGCACGGAGATCCCGGCCCCGCTGCGCGGGAAGCCGCCCAGCAAGTACACGCTGCCGCAGGACGGCCAGCTGGTCAGCGCGCTGGTCCGGAACGACCTCGGCCCGGTCTTCGTGCTGACCGACCGCGACGAGGACTTCGCCAAGATCGAGGCGGGCGTCTACGGCCTGCTGGGCCTGGCCTTCGTCTGCTGCCTGGGACTGGCGCTGTTCCTGGCGCAGCTGACCGCGAGCCGCATCGTCGCGCCGGTGACCGCGCTGGCACGCGCCGTGGAAACCGGCGCCGCGCCGCGCGAGTACCCGCTGCAGGATTCCACCGACGAACTGGGCGTGCTGTCGCGCGCCTTCGCCGCCAAGACCGAGGCCCAGCAGCGCTACCTGGACCGCGAGCGCTGGTTCACCGGCGATGTCAGCCATGAGCTGCGCACCCCGCTGGCGGTGATGCTGGGCGCCGCCGAGGTCCTGAAGGCGCGCCTGCAAGGCCGGGACGACATGGTCGAGCTGGCCGAGCGCATCCGCCGCACCGCCGCCGACACCAGCGAGCGCGTGGTCGCGATGCTGCTGCTGTCGCGCGATCCGGCCAGCATCGGCGCGCCGCCGACCGCGGTGCTGCCGCTGCTGCGCCAGGAGATGGAGCGCTGCCGGCCGCTGCTCAAGGGCAAGGCGGTCGAGATGACGCTGCATGCCGCTCCCGCCGATGCCGCCCTGGAAGTGCCGGCGCGGCCCGAGCTCGCCGCGATCGCGCTGGGCAACCTGATCCGCAACGCCTGCCAGTTCACCGAGGAAGGCCGCGTCGACATCCGGCTCGAGGCCGGCCGGGTCGTCATCGAGGACACCGGCATCGGCATCCCGCCGGCGGTGCGCGATCGCATCTTCGACCGCTTCATGCAGGTGGACCCGGCCGGCGCCGGCAGCGCCGGCCTGGGCCTGGCCATCGTCAAGCGCGTGGCCGAGCACCTGGGCTGGACCGTCAGCCTGGAGGCGCCCGCCAACGGCGGGACGCGCTTCGCGCTGAGCTTCGGGCAGGCGTCCAGGGAGCGGGACATTCTCCCCACTTGAAGCGCGACATCCGCTGGACGGGTCGGCCGTCCCACCTATACTGTATGCACATACAGTTCCCAACGCCGGTGTCACGACCGGCGTTGTCGTCTCTTCCGCCGACCGTCCCGCTGATCGTTCCGCCGACCGCCCCGCCATGTCCGCCCTGCCCTTGCCCCTTCCCCCCGCCGTGGCCGAGGCCGTCTGGCGCGGCGACGCGCTGGGCCGCGGCACCGACACCGTCTGGCCCAGCGGCTTCGACGCGCTGGACGCGGAACTGCCCGGCGGCGGCTGGCCCGGCCGCCAACTGACCGAACTGCTGCTGCCGCAGTTCTCGCTGGCCGAATGGCGGCTGGCCGGCCCGGCGCTGCGGCGCGTGGTCGCCGACGGCGCCGCGGTGGCGATGGTCGGCCCGCCCAAGCGCCCGCACCTGCCCGGCCTGATGCACCTGGGACTGGACGAGCGCCACCTGGTCTGGATCGACGCGCGTGCGCCCTCGGAGCGGCTCTGGTGCGCCGAGCAACTGATCAAGTCCAACGCCGCCGGCGCGGTGCTGGCCTGGATGCCGCAGGCCGCGCCGGAACAGCTGCGGCGGCTGCAGGTGCTGGCGCAGTCCTTCGAGGGGCCGGTGTTCCTGTTCCGGCCGCTGGCCGCGCGCCACGATCCCTCGCCGGCGCCGCTGCGGCTGCAGGTGACGATCGACGTCGACTGGGCGCTGGACGTCCTGATCCTCAAGCGCAAGGGCCCCGCCCACGAGACGCCGCTGCGGCTGGCGTCCATCCCGGGCGGGCTCGAGCGGGTGCTGACGCCCCGGGTGATGCGGCCCAGCACGATGCGCCCCGTCGCGCCGGTCGCGCCGGTCATGCCCGCCGCGACCGAAGCCGCGCCCGCCGCAGCGTCCGCCGCCGCCTTGTCCGAATCCCCGCGCGCGCCGCAGCCGTTCGCCTTGTTCCCGGAGCTGACCGATGTTGTGGGTCGCCCTGATCCTGCCGCCTCGTCCGCCGGCGCCGTCCGCTGATCCGGCCGCGCCGCCGGACCATCCCTGGGGGATCTGTCCGGAGGCGCAGGCGGGGCTGGCCGTGTGGTGCCTGCAGTTCACGCCGCGCGTGGCGCTGATGGAGGACGCCGTCGTCATGGAGGTCGAAGCCAGCCTGCGCTTGTTCCGCGGTCGGGGCGCGCTCCAGGCTCGCATCGCCGACGAGGCGCCGGACCTGGGCGCCGTCGGCATCGGTTGGGCGCCGACGGCCACCGCCGCGCTGGTGCTGGCGCGTTGCGGCGTGCCGGACCTGGGCGGCCGGCTGCTGCAGGCGGTGCTGGATCCGCTCCCGCTGCAGGCGCTGAGCGCCGGCGCCGAACATGCCGAGCCGCTGAGCCGTGCCGGCATCAACACGCTGGGCCAGTTGCGGGCCTTGCCACGCGGCGGCATCAGCCGGCGCTTCGGCGCGGCGCTGCTGGCGATGCTGGATCAGGCCTACGGGCTGCGTCCGGAGGCGCATCGCTGGGAAGTGCTGCCGGAGGATTTCCACGCCCGCATCGAGCTGCCCGGCCGCGTGGACCACGCGCCGGCGCTGCTGCTGGGCGCGCGGCCACTGCTGATGCGGCTGTGCGGCTGGCTGGCGGCGCGCCATGCCGGCGCGACCGGCGTGACGCTGCACTGGGTGCACGACTCGATGCGCGCCAAGGATGCCGGCGATGGCGGATCACTGACGATCCGCACCGCCGAGCCGATCCGCGCGCTCGAGCATTTCTGCCGGCTGATGGCCGAGCACCTGGCCAAGACGAAGCTGCTGGCGCCGGTGGGCGAGCTGCGATTGGAGGCGATCGGCGTCCAGGCCCTGACCGAGGACAGCGCCTCGCTGCTGCCCGACACGGTGCGCACCGGCGAGACGCTCTACCTGACGCTGGAGCGCATCGCCGCGCGCCTGGGCCCGGAGCGGATGATGCAGCCGGCGCTTGGCGACGATCACCGGCTCGAATGGATGACGCGCTGGCAGCCCGCCACCGACGGCCAGCGCGCCGGCGCCTCGGGCACGGGGCGCCGGCGTCTGGCGACGCGGCCCGCGCCGTCCATGCCCGAACCCGGCTTCCTGCTGGAGCCGCCGCTGCGCCTGGCGCTGCGCGAACACCGGCCGCATTACCAGGGCGCGCTGACGCTGCTGGTCGGTCCCGACCGCATCGAGGGCGGCTGGTGGGACCGCCTGCCGGCGCGAGCGCCAGCGGACGCGGCGGCCGGGACTGGGACCGGAGCTGGAGCCGGAGCCCGGGACCAGACCGCGCCGCCCTTCACCGCGCTCGTGCCACAGGACGACGCGGCGATGGTGGCCGTCGGCCACCGCAACGTCGTGCGCGACTACTGGATCGCGGTCAACGACAACGCGGGCGTCGTCGCCATCTTCCGGCAGCCGCTGGACGATGGTGGCAGCGCCTGGTTCCTGCACGGCGTCTACGCCTGAACGAGGTCGAGCGATGACGGCCCCGCCTGCCCTGCCCGCCGCCGCACTGTCCGCGCTACCCGCGCTGCCGGACTACGCCGAACTGCGCTGCCTCAGCAACTTCAGCTTCCTCAAGGGCGCCAGCTGGCCCGAGGAGCTGGTCGAGCGCGCCAAGGAACTCGGCTACAGCGCGCTCGCGATCACCGATGAATGCTCGATGGCCGGCATCGTGCGCGCGCACGTGGCCGCCAAGCAGCATGGGCTGAAGCTGCTCGTGGGCAGCCAGTTCCGCATCGACCCGCGCGACGGCGCCGGCCCGGACGAGGAGGCCCCCTTCACGCTGGTGGCGCTGGCCTGCAACCTGAACGGCTACGGCAACCTGTGTCAATTGATTTCGAGGCTGCGGCGCTCGGCCGACAAGGGCAGCTACCGCTGCACGATCGACGACATCGGCCCCCAGGCACTGGATGACTGCGTCGTCATCGCGTGCCCGGACCGGCATGCGGCGGCCGCGCCGCTGCTGACGATGTCGCGCTGGCTGCTGTCGCGCTTCACCGGCCGCTGCTGGCTGGGCGTGACCCAGACCCGCGAGCTCGACGACGAAAGCCGCCTGCTGCGGCTGCGCGAGGCGGCCGCGCTGACCGAGATCCCGCTGGTGGCCGTCGGCGACGTCACCATGCATGTGCGCAGCCGCAAGCCGCTGCACGTCACCATGCATGTGCGCAGCCGCAAACCGCTGCAGGACGTGTTGACCGCGACCCGGCTGGGCCGGCCGCTGACCGAGTGCGGCCAGGCGCTGGACCGCAACGCCGAGCGCCACCTGCGCGCGCGGGGCCGGCTCGGGCTGGCCTTCCCGGCCGAACTGCTGGCCGAGACCCTGCGCGTGGCTGCCCGCTGCGACTTCAAGCTCGACGAACTGCGCTACCACTACCCCTCGGAGGTCGTGCCCGAGGGCGAGACGCCGGCCAGCCACCTGCGCCGCCTGACCTACGAAGGCGCGGGCCGGCGCTGGCCCGACGGCATTCCTCCGGCGGTCAGCGAGCAGATCGAGCGCGAGCTCGCGCTGATCGAGGAACTGCGCTATGAGCATTACTTCCTCACCGTCGCCGACATCGTCCACTTCGCGCGCTCGCAGGGCATCCTGTGCCAGGGGCGCGGCAGCGCGGCCAATTCCATCGTCTGCTACTGCACCCACGTGACCGAGGTCGATCCGCAGCGGATGCAGGTGCTGTTCGAGCGCTTCATCAGCAAGGAGCGCAACGAGCCGCCCGACATCGACATCGACTTCGAGCACGAGCGCCGCGAGGAGGTCATCCAGTACCTCTACCGCAAGTACACGCGCGAGCGCGCGGCGCTGGCGGCGGTGGTGATCTCGTACCGGGTCAAGAGCGCGCTGCGCGACGTCGGCAAGGCGCTGGGTTTCGAGCCGGAGACCCTGGACACGCTGTGCGGCAACCACCAGTGGTGGGACGGCCAGACCATCGACGCGGAGCGGCTGCGCGAATCGGGCCTGGACGCCAACGACCTGGCGGTGCGGCAATTGGTGGAGATCACCGCGGAGCTGCTCGGCTTCCCACGTCACCTGTCGCAGCACCCGGGCGGCTTCGTGCTGACGCAGGGACCGCTGACGCGCATGGTGCCGGTGGAGAACGCGTCGATGCCGGACCGCACGGTGATCGAGTGGGACAAGGACGACCTCGACGCGGTCGGACTGCTCAAGGTCGACGTGCTGGGGCTGGGCATGCTGACGGCGATCCGCAAGACGCTGGACTTCATCGGCAAGCGCCAGCGGGCTCCCTTCGAGGTCAAGGACATTCCGGCCGAGGACCAGGCCACCTACAAGATGATCCAGCGCGCCGAGACGATCGGCGTGTTCCAGATCGAGAGCCGGGCGCAGCGCAGCATGCTGCCGCGGCTCAAGCCCGAGAAGTTCTACGACCTGGTGATCGAGGTGGCGATCGTGCGGCCCGGTCCGATCCAGGGCGGGATGGTGCATCCCTACCTGCAGCGGCGACAGGGGCTGGAGCCGGTGGTCTATCCGAGCGGATTGGAATCGGTGCTGGACCGCACGCTGGGGGTGCCGGTGTTCCAGGAACAGGTGATGCAGATCGCGATGATCGCGGCCGGCTTCACCGGCGGCGAGGCCGACGAGCTGCGGCGCTCGATGGCGGCCTGGAAGCGCAAGGGCGACCTGGGGAAATACCGCGAGAAGCTGATCGAAGGGATGCGCGCGCGCGACTACCCGGTGTCCTTCGCGGAGCAGATCTTCGAGCAGATCAAGGGCTTCTCGGAGTACGGCTTCCCGGAGTCGCACGCCGCGTCGTTCGCGCTGCTGGTCTACACGAGCAGCTGGCTCAAGAAGCACCGGACGGCGGAATTCCTGGCGGGGATGCTGAACGCGCAGCCGCTGGGCTTCTATTCACCGAGCCAGCTGGTGCAGGACGCCCGGCGCAGCGGCGTCGAGGTGCGGCCGCCGGACGTGATGCACAGCGACTGGGACTGCACGCTGGAGCGTGCCGATGGCCGCGTGATCCGGCCCACGCGTCGCGGCAAGGACACCGAGGCGCTCGATGCGCGGCCACTGGATCAGGACGGCATCGCGCAGGACGAGGACGGCGACCCGTATCTGGAGTCGGATGAAGCGCTGGCGATCGACGCGGCGCCGGTGGCGGTGCGGCTGGGACTGCGGCTGGTGAAGGGCCTGCAGCAGGCCTCGGCGGCGGCGATCTGCCTCGAGCGCAGACACGGCCCGTTCAACGACGCGGAAGACCTGGCGCGTCGCACCGGCCTGAACCAGCAGCAGATGACGATGCTGGCGGCGGGCGACGCGCTGACCAGCCTGAGCGGCCATCGGCGCCAGCAGATGTGGGACGCGGCCGCGCAGCATGCGCCGCCCCCGCTGCTGTCGACGGCACCGGTGCAGGAGGACTTCCTGGCGTTGCCGCAGGCGCCGGAGGGCGAGGAGATCGTCTTCGACTACGCGTCGCTGGGCCTGACGCTGCGGCGGCATCCGCTGTCGCTGCTGCGGCCGATGCTGCGCGAGCAGCGCTGGATGTCGGCACAGGAGCTGAACGAGTTGCCGGATGGTCGCCCGGCGCGCGGCTGCGGGATCGTGACGGTCAAGCAGCAGCCGGCGACGGCCAAGGGGACGATCTTCATCTCTCTGGAGGACGAGACCGGGGACATCCAGGTCATCGTGCACCGCGCGCTGTGGCAGCGGCAGCGCCAGGTCATGCTGCATTCGCGGCTGATGGCGGTGAAGGGCAAGTGGCAGCGCAGCGGCGAGGTCCGCAACCTGATCGCCGGGCACATGGAAGACCTGACCCCGATGCTGGGACGCTTGAGGACGGAGAGCCGGGATTTTCACTAGATCACTGGAACGCCACCGACGCGTCGACGGAAACCACATCACGTGGCGACGCTACCTTCTCCCCAAGCAACTTGAGCTTCTTGAAGGCAGCCCTGTCGAACGTCATGAACACCTCGCCACCCGAAAGACGCCCTTCACAGGCGATCGCCCCATCGGCGAAATCGCCCCCGAGGTCGAGCACCGCCAGCCCTGCGGTAACGGCAAACAGGTTGACCTTGACACAGGGCTTCTCCACAAGCGCTCGAATCGCCTGGGCAATCTCGCCCGCTTCGAATTTGTACGAGCGTCCAAGCACCCAGGCGAACTCGCAGAGACACGACACCGGGACAACCACGAGCTCTGCGTCACCCAGCAAGCGCATTGCGGCACAAGCCTGATCCAGGTCGTCCATGACGGCGATCCGGACCAGCACGTTGGTATCAACAGTCACCTTCATGGCTCTCCGGCCCATCCGTTCGCGATGGTCTCATTCATCTCGTCGATCGATACCGCCCCGGGGCGCCCCCGCGGCACTCCCGCAAGGATGCCAAGAAGGTCTCGAATATCGCCGGTCCGTCCACCTCGAAGAACGCAGCAGCCGTTGGGCAGCAGGTCGACCTCGATCTTTCCGCCTGGCCGGACCTTCAGGTGATCGAGCACCAACCGTTCAAGCTTGACCGTACGACGCTGAGACACCGTCATCGGCAGCAAATCGATCATCACGATGCTCATGAACAACCTCTCTCGTGCGTTGATGGACCCGGAAGACTAGCCCCGCACGCCATCGAAAAACCGCCTCTCCCCCTGACTTCCATCAACGGTGGGAGAGAACGCGCAGCCTCCCCCTGCGGATCCCTCGGCTGTAGGTTTCGTCCGACGGCGCAATGCGTCCTCCGGGGGGTACCCAAGGGGTCGGTCCTTGCGGAAAGATCGGCTCAATGGTCCTCATGCCGACCCGCCCGTCCCGATGGCCTGGCCGGCCCCGACATCATGAAAAAGATCGCCGTCCGTGCCCGCGCGCTGCCCGTCGCGGCGCCGCTCATCCCGTCGCCCTCCTGGGCGCTACTCGGCATCGAGCCGCTGCGTGCCGCGATGGAATACGCCAGCTGCCGCCTGATGGACCGCAGCGGTCATCCGCCCGGCGACGGTCATCCCGTGATCGTGTTCCCCGGCCTGGCGGCCGACGCGCAGTCGATCGCGCCGCTGGTGGGCTTCTGCCATGGCCTCGGCTACGCGGCGCGCGACTGGGGCCGCGGCCTGAACACCGGGCCGGTGGGAAACATCGACCGCTGGCTCGACGCCCTCGCCGCCGACATCGAGGCGCTGGTCGCCGACCAGCCGCAGGCGGTCTCGCTGGTCGGCTGGAGCCTGGGCGGCATCTACGCGCGCGAGATCGCCAAGCGCATCGCGCTGCCCGTCCGGCAGGTCATCACGATCGGCACGCCGATCACCGGCGAGGCGGCGCAGACCAACGTCAGCCTGCTCTACCGCTGGATCAACGGCGCGCTGCCGGTGCTGGACGAGGACTTCAAGGCGCGCCTCCTGGCCGCGCCCCAGGTGCCGACCACGGCCATCTACAGCCGCAGCGACGGCGTCGTCGCCTGGCAGGCCTGCGTGCAGCGCGAGGACCATCCGATGATCGAGAACGTCGAGGTCGACGGCAGCCACTGCGGCCTGGTGTGGAATCCCGCGGTGCTGAAGGTGGTCGCCGACCGGCTCGCCCATGCGCCCGGCGCGTGGCGCCCCTACGGCGACGCCACCGAGGCGGAACCCGCGCGCGCCGTCCAGTCGCTGAACTGATCGGCGCCGAGCGCCGAGCAGCAGCACGCTGCGAGCGACGGCAGACCGCCGTCAACCCTCAGCCGTCGCAGCCAGCCGTCGGCAACCAGCAGGCCGGTGGCGAGCAGCGCTCCGGGAGCGGCAGGCGCCGGGAGGCGCCGTGCCGCACCCGCGCTACCGGATCAAGGCGATCAGGATGATGATCGGAATCGGCACGCCCAGCAGGTACAGCAACAGCGATCGCATGCGAGCTCTCCTTGCTTCAGTCGATGAGGTCGCGCTGCCGGCCGCCGACGGTGGCCAGCAGGCTCGCGGTGAAGGCGCCGATCAGCAGCGCCACGAACATCCACAGCGCCGCCGCCAGCGTCGCCTTGCGCGCGGCATCCGCGGCTTCGCGGGCGCGCGTTTCCAGCGCCTGCGCCTCGGCGCGGGCGCGCTGCAGCGTCTCGGTCACGCGCCGTTCGGCCTCGGCCTGCGTCAGGCCGGTCCGCTGCGCCACCAGCTGCGAGGCGGCGCGCGTGTCGTCCGAGGACAGGCGGCCCTCATGACGCAGCGCCCGCACCACCAGGCGTCGCAGCGCGGCGGACGACTGCTCGTCCGCATGCGCCATCGACGCGTCCGGCCAGCCGCGCAGCGTCGCCGGATTGGCCCCGGCCGGCGCAGCGCCGGCGGTCGCGGTGAGCGAGGGCCGCAGCAGCGTGTCCACGTAGTAGCCGAGATCGTCGCGAGCCAGCGGATCCGAGCCCGCCCGGCCTTCCGCGCCGCGCTCGGCCAGGGTGCCGTCGGTCTCGGGCGGTGTCCCCGCGGTCGCCGTCGTTGCCGCCGTTGCCGCCGCGCCGGCCGTCGCGACGCCGGCCGCGGTCGCCGCTCCCTTCACGCCCAGCCCCGCAATCGCGCCCACCGACGCCGTCAGCGTGGCCGCGGTGAACAGCGTCGCCACCGCCCAGGACAGCAGGCCGTGGGCGGTATCGCGGAAGTGGACCTCGTCGGCATCGGTGCCGCGCCAGCGCACCCGCAGCCGCCCGGCGAGGTAGCCGCCTAGCCCCGACGCCGCCAATTGCGTGAAGGCGAGCCACGCGATGCCCGCCGCGCCGAGCGTGCCGGCGCTGGCGCCATCGCCGCCCCAGGGCGACACGGCGGCCAGGCCCAGCCCCACGCCGAGCAGCAGCAGGATCAGCGACAGCGCCGCCGCCGCGGCCGCACCGGCCAGCACCGCGCCCCACGACACCGCCGAGACCGTCCCCCGGGCGGGGTAGGCTCCGCCGACGCTGCTCTCGCCCGCATACCAGGCTTCGTTCGCGACCATCGCAATCCCCTCGAGTGGTGATGAGGTCTGCTGGCAAAGGACGGACCTGAGATCGGGGACGCCCCTTTGGAGACGGCGCCCATGACCGGTGCCGTAACCCCGTGCCGTAACCCGGCGCCGTAACGCGCGTTACGCGGATGCCGTCACACCGACCGCGCGGCCCGCGCAGAATGCGTCACCCATGACCGTTGCCACCGCTGCTACCGTTTCTTCCGCGCCCGTCGCCGACGGCGTCGCGCATCGCCTCCAGCTGCTGCCGCACGGCCTGCGCATCGACGGCCTGCCCGAGCTGCGCAACCGCCTGCTGCCGCGCCTGCTGGCCGCGCTGCTGCAGGCGCACGAGCAGGGCCTGGCCCGCGTCGACAGCCCCTGCTCGCGCGCCGAGCTGCGCGAGCGCATCGCCGGCATGGCCGAGCTGCACCGCACCCAGGTCTGGCGCGCGCTGGCGCTGCTGGACGACGGCCCGCTGGCCGCGCTGATCGAAGCCAGCGCCCGCAGCAGCGGTCCGTTCTGGCTGAATGCCCCGCTGCTGGCGCGCTGCCAGGTCGAGATCGACGGCGAGCCCGCCGCCGGCGAAGCCCTCGCGCGCTGGCTCGGCCAGCAGCGCCCGGTGCGCGCGCCGGCCGCCGCGCCGCTGCTGCCGCTGGCCTACGCCGAGGCGCTGGCGCGCGCCGACTACCTGCTCGACCGCGGCGAGCTCTACCCCGCCCGGCTCGCGCTCCAGCAAGCCGCGCCGCACGTGCCGGAGGGCGACGACGCCGCGGCCGCCGCGCTCGGCCTGCGCCGCGCCCGCATCGCGCGCCGCCTGGGCGACTGGGCCGCGCTGCAGGACGAGCTGCGCGAACTCGGCCAGGCCCTCAACCACGGCCGCCTGCCGAGGCTGGAACGCCGGCAACTGCGCGCCCGCGTCGCGATCCTGGCGGCCTGGCACTGGTACGGCAGCCTCGGCCAGGCCGCGCCGGCGCTGGACAAGCTCGACGAGGTCGAGCCCGAGGCGCTCGCCAGCGACTCCACCCTGCGCTGCGACCACGGCAACCTGCGCGGCATCGTGCTGCGCGAGCTCGCCCTGACCCGCGGCGACGCGGCGCTGGCGACGCAATCGCTGGCCAGCCTGGGCGACGCGCTGCGCGCCGCCTCGCTGGCAGGCCTGCCCGACGCGCTGCAGGTCTGCGCCGCCAATTTGTCCAACACGCTGGGCCAGCTCGTCGAGGCCGGCCTGCTGCCCGCCGGGGGCCCCGGCATCGAGGACGCGCTGCGCTGGCTGCTGCTGAGCGACGCGCTGTGCGCGCGCTGGCAGCTCGGACGCAGCTCGCTGCTGAACACCATCTTCCTGCTGCGCCTGGCGGCGCTGGGCCGGCTGGACTTCGCCGCGCTCCAGCGCCTCGCTTCGGCGCAGGGCCTGCCGCTGCCGGCGGTCTCCTTCAACGAGCTCGCGGCCCAACGCTGGGCCTCCTGCCGCGCGCGCCACTCGCAGATCCCCGCCGACCAGCGCTGCGCCTTCCTGCTGCTGTGGGCTCGCCATGCGCTTGACGAAGGCGACGCCTTCACCGCCACCGACCTGGTGCGTCAGGCCCGGCTGCAGGCCCGCAAGCTGCGCGACGAGGACGCGCGGCGCCGCTACCTCGACGAGGCCGAGACGCTGATGCCGCGCACCCGCCGCGCCTGAGCCGAAGCGATCCACCGCTGCGCCCGCGCAGCGTGGGATCGACCACGCGAGGTCGCAGGTCGCCGGCGCAACGCCCGTAACCGCACTTCGATAAGGCGCCGCGCGGCGGACTCCGGACACTGGCGGCCTCGATCACCGCACGGAGTTCCTCCATGACCCTGTCCCGTCTGTCGACCGGCGCCCTGCTCGTCTGCCTCGCGCTCACCGCCTGCCGCGCCTCGTTCGCACAGGGCGGCGCGACGCCCACTCCAGCCCCGTCCGCAACGTCCGCCGCGCCCACCGCCCTGGCCGTCGTCCCCGCCGACCAGCGCGAGCGCTGGGAGACCCGCCCGGAGCTGCAGCGCCATTTCACCGAGCTCGGCACCGCGGGCACGATCGCCGTGCTCGACACCCGCGCGCATCGCTGGATCGCCTCGGACAGCGTGCGCGCCTTCGAGACCTTCCTGCCCGCCTCGACCTTCAAGATCCCGATGTCGCTGATCGCGCTGGAGACCGGCGCCGCGGTCGACGAGACGCAGCCCTTCAAGTGGGACGGCACCGAGCGGCGGATCGCCGACTGGAACCGCGACCAGACGCTGGCCTCGGCCTACCGGGCCTCGGCGGTGTGGGTGTTCCAGTCGCTGGCCCGGCAGGTCGGCCAGCCGACGGTGCAGCAGTTCCTGCGCGACTTCCGCTACGGCAACGCGATCGCGGGCCCGGTCGGCGATCGCTTCTGGCTCGACGGCGACCTGCGCATCTCCGCGGTCGGCCAGGTGGAATTCCTGCGCCGCGTGCATGACCGCGCGCTGCCGCTGTCCGACCGGACCTACGACATCGCCCGCAAGGTCCTGCTGCGCGAGCAGGGCCCCGGCTGGCGGATGTACGCCAAGACCGGCTGGGCCGATGTCGCCCGGCCGCGGCCGATCGGCTGGTTCGTCGGCTGGGTCGAGCAGGACCGCGATCCGCGCCCGGTCTACTTCGCGCTCAACCTGGACATGACCGATGTGGCTTTCGCCTCGCGCCGCGAGGAGATCGCCAAGCGCGTGCTGCGCGCGCTCGGCGCGCTGGAGCCCGCCAAGCCGTGAGCGATCGCCGATACTCGCCCGATCGTCGACAACCCCGATTGGACGCCTCCCGATGAAGTCCCCCGCTCTCGCCCGCGCCGCCCTCCTTCCCCTCCTGCTGGTCGCCGGACTGGCCCAGGCCCAGGTCGTCGTCAGCGACGCCTGGGTCCGCGCCACGGTGCCGCAGCAGAAGGCCACCGGTGCCTTCATGCAGATCAAGTCGCCGACGGACACGAAGCTGGTGTCGATCAGCTCGCCGGTCGCCGGCGTGGCCGAGGTGCACGAGATGGCGATGGACGGCAACGTCATGCGCATGCGGCCGGTCAGCGCGCTGGCGGTGCCGGCCGGCAAGCCGGTGGACCTGAAGCCGGGCGGTTATCACGTGATGCTGATGGAGCTGAAGGGCCCGCTCAAGACCGGCGACGCGGTGCCGCTGACGTTGGTGTTCGAGGGCGCTGACAAGTCGCGCTCGACCGTCACCGTCCAGGCGCCGGCCCGGACCGGCCCGGTCGCCGCCCCCGACGCCAAGGACCCGCACGCGGGCCACGGCGACCACAAGCACTGAGCACGCGACCGCGGCTCAGGGGCGCCGCAGCCCCTCCGCGAGGTGATCCACCAGCGCCTTGAGCCGCAAGGGCAGGAAGCGCTGGCTGGGCATCAGCGCATGCAGCGGCATCGGACGGCCGACCCACTCGGGCAGCACCTCCACCAGCGCGCCGCTGGCCAGGCTGTCGCGGATGTCGAGGTCGCTCTTGTAGGTGAGCCCCCGCCCTTCGAGGGCCCACTGGTGGGCGATGCCGCCGTCGTCGGCGGTGCGCCGGCCCTGCACCGACACCTCCACCGGCGCCGCCTGCATCGCGTCGCGGCGCCAGAAGCGCCACTCGCGCTCCAGCCGGTCGCCGATCTTGAAGCGGATGCACTCGTGCTGCGTCAGCTCGCCGGGATGGGCGGGCCGCCCCTGCCGCTTCAGGTAGTCCGGCGACGCGACCAGCAGCCGGCGTCCGTCATGGAGCTTGCGCGCCACCAGCCGCGAGTCGGCCAGCTCGCCATACCGCAGCGCCAGGTCCACCTCGTCGCGCACCACGTCCTGCAGCGCGTCGCCGACGCTGAGCTGCAGCTCGACGCCCGGGTGGCGGTCGAGGAAGCTGTCCAGCAGCGGCAGCAGCACCCGCCGCGTCAGGTCGCTGGACGCGCTCAGGCGGATGCGCCCGCGCAGGGCCGCCTGGCTGCCCCGGCCCTTGCCCGCCGGGCCCTCGCCCTCGGACACCAGCGCCAGGCCCTCGTCGAGCAGCTCCAGTGCCCGCTGCGCATAGTCCCGCAACCGCTCGCCGGCCATGGTCAGCCGCAGCGCCCGCGTGCTGCGCTCGGCCAGCCGCACGCCCAGCCGCGCCTCCAGCTTCTTCAGCATCGCGCTGGCCGCCGCCGGCGTGATGCCCATTTCTCGCGACGCCGCCGTCAGGCTGCCGCCCCGCGCGCACTCGATCAGCAGACGCAGCTCGGCGGTGTTCTCGATGTCCATGGGCCGTCCTCCTCGGGGGATCTTCAATCCAGCGTTGAAACTGATAGCAATTCAGCGGACTTCATTGATTCTGCCCAAGCGCGCACCATCCGTCCCCTGCGAATCGTCATCCCCTCTTCCTGTCTCCCAATCCTTAAAAGGAGTCGTCTCATGAAAGCCGTCGGCTACTTCCAGTCATTGCCCATTACCGCGTCCGAGTCGCTGCTCGACCTGGACCTGCCCCTGCCCGCCCCCGGAGCGAAGGACCTGCTGGTCGAGGTCGCCGCGGTCGCCGTCAATCCGGTGGACACCAAGATCCGGGTGCGCCGCGCCAGCGCCGACGGCGCGACGCCGGTGATCCTGGGCTGGGACGCGGTCGGCACGGTGCGCGCGATCGGTCCCGAGGTCAGCGGCTTCGCCGTCGGCGACCGGGTCTGGTACGCCGGCGACATCACCCGCCCCGGCAGCAATGCGCAGTTCCAGTGCGTCGACCACCGCATCGCGGCCCGCGCGCCCACGACGGTGAGCGACGCCGAGGCCGCCGCGCTGCCGTTGACCGCGATCACCGCCTGGGAACTGCTGTTCGACCGCCTGCAGGTGCAGCATCAGGCGGACCGTCCGGTCAGCCTGCTGGTCACCGGCGCGGCGGGGGGCGTCGGCTCCATCCTGGTCCAGCTGGCGCGCCGCCAGACCCACCTGACCGTCATCGGCACCAGCTCCGAGCCGGAGGGCGAAGGCGGCCGCTGGCTGCGCTCGCTGGGCGCGCATCACGTGATCAACCACCGCGAGCCGATCGCGCCGCAGATCGCCGCCCTGCAGCGCGACGGCGCGCCGCCGCTGCGCTACGTCACCAGCCTGACCCACACGCCGCAGCACTTCCCGGGCCTGGTCGAGGCGCTCGAGCCGCAGGGCAAGCTGGCGCTGATCGACGACTTCGGCCCGGGCGACATCGACGTGATGGCGCTGAAGGGCAAGTCGCTGTCGCTGCACTGGGAACTGATGTTCACGCGCAGCATGCATGCGACGCACGACATCGCCGCCCAGGGCCGGCTGCTGGCCGAGGTCGCCGCGCTGGTCGACGCGGGGCAGCTGCGCACGACGCTGGCCGACGTCGTCGGTCCGATTTCCGCCGAGCACCTCCGGCGCGCCCACGCGCTGCAGGAGAGCCAGCGCCAGCGCGGCAAGCTGGTGCTGCAGGGCTGGCCCGCCTGAACGGGGCCTGAGCGCGGCCTGAACGTCGGGGCCGCGAGGTCCGCGTTGCGCGCATGCCGCACTTCTCGTCACAGTTGTGACGTCTTACCGCCCCGGCCCGCCGGGGCGTTTTCATTGGCGCGCGGCTCGGGAAAACCTCCAGTGCGCGACGGCCTCGCGCAGGCGATACCTGCTGCCTCGGACGCCACGACGCGTCCGGCGAATCAACAACGGCCGACCACGGCCATGCAGAGCGAGGGATCGTCATGAACATCCGCAAGGTCCTGGCCGCCGTCCTGCCGGCGGCCCTTCTGTGCGCCGGCGCCTCGGCCACCGCCGCCACCATCGGCGTGATCCTGCCGGGCAGCTACCCGAGCACGGCGCAGGCCGAGGAACTGCAGCTGGGCATGACGCTCGCGCTCAAGACCTGGCCCGGCGACGCGGCGCCCAAGCTGGTCATCAAGGACAGCGGTTGCGACGCCCGCAAGGCCGATGCGATCTCCCAGGAATTCATCAAGGCCAAGGTGGACCTGGTGCTGGGCAACTGGTGCGAGATCAACGCCGGCGCCGACGCGCTGAAGGCGGCCGGCATCCCCTTCATCTCCAGCAATGCCGAGCGGGTCAAGGACCAGGACCTGCAGCTGCAGCTGGGCCGCATCGAGCTCAATGCCGGCGAGAAGATCGCCGCCGACCTGCGCCGCCAGACCGGGCTGCGGATCAGCGCGCGGACCTCGTGCTGGATGGACTTCGACGCGACGCTGTCCGAGCGCGTGGACGCGGTGCTGTGCCCGGTGCTGACGGTCGACCGCGGCCGCTGGGACCAGGTGGCCAACACCTACGGCGCGGCCTTCCGCAAGCCCTTCACCGCCTCGGCCGCGCGCGGCTACGCGGCGATGGAGGTGGCCTTGAACTACCTGCGGCGAGCCAAGGGCATGAAGCCCGCGGCGGCGCTGAAGGAGACCCAGGCTATGGCCACGCTGCTGGGCCCGGTGCCGACGCTGGACGCGCCGGCACCGACGACGGCGCTGCAGCTGGTCTTCCGCCACGACCTGCCCAAGCTCAATCCGCAGCAGTCGCAGACGCTGGACAAGCTGGTCAAGACCAAGGGCTGCGCCTGCCCCGGCGGCACGCTGCGCAACGGCTGCCCGCGCGACTCCGGTCCGTGGGGCGAGTTGCCCTTCGTCGTGCGCGGTGGCGGCACGCCGCCGGCCTGCACCAAGCCGATCGGATTGCTGGAGCTCTGAGCGGTCCGGTTCAGCGCAGCAGCAGCGCGGCGATCCGCATCGCGATCTCCACCAGCGTCGGCGGCGAGCCGCCGCTGGATTCGGGCCATCCGGAGCTCGGCCATTCGCGGGCGCCTCCGCGGTCGCGGCGGGCGTTCTCCCGGTCGTAGCGTTTCTCGTAGTCGCCTCGCCAGAAGTGGCCATGCTTGCCGCCCGCCGGATCGCTGGGCGTGACATAGGAGGCCAGCCGGCGGCGGCGCTCCTGCTCCACCTCGTCCTCGGCGACGCGCCCGTCGTGCTCGAGCGCATCGAGCAAGGGCCCAAGTTCCTCCAGCGACGGCACCACCACCGCGTGATGGCAATGCCCGCAGCGCGTCTCGCGCGTCGGATCCATCGGCGCGCCGCAGCCGCGGCAGGCCCAGCCGACCGGCTTGCCGCCGCTGGGCATCAGCAGCGGCTCCGAGGGCGAGCGCCGGCGCAGCGCGTTCGTCAGGCGCGGCATGTCGATCATCACCAGCGGGCTCCGGCACCACGGGCAGTCCTCGCCCTTGCCGTCGGCCGGGCCACCGCAGCTCAGGCAGCACAGCTGGCGCCGCTCCGCCTGCAGCGCGCCGCGCTCGGCGGGCAGCAGCGGCCGCACCAGGCCGCGCTCGGCCAGCATGCCGGCCTGGCTGTGCAGGTGGCCGCCGCACCCCCCGCACTCCAGCACCGGGAAGCGCCCGTAGCGCGTGAGGTTGCGGACCTCCCTCAGCGCCTTCGCGCAGAGCGGGCAGGCCCGGCTCGGCGTGTGGGGCACGTCCGCCTGGCGCAGGCGGTGCAGGTCGCGCAGCAGCTGGATCCAGGCGGCCGGGGACAGGTGCACCGACTCGCGCGCGTCGAACCACACCAGTCCGCAAGGGCCGCAGTGGTCGATGTCGACCGTCGCCGGCGCGTGATGGCCGGGCAGGCTCAGGTGGCGCATCGGGGCGCGGCACTGCGGGCAGTCGACCAGCGCGCCCTTGCGCAGCGGCAGGTCGTGGTCCATCGCCAACGGCGGCAGCGGCGGGGGCGCCTCCGGCACGGTGTCGGGGAAGTCGTCGCCTGGGCGGCGGCCCGGCGTGGTGGTCGGCAAGGACATGGCCGGGATTCTGGTCCATGCGCCGTTCGCCCCGATGGGGGGTTGCGCACGTCAGGCGCGTCATCGTGACGCGCGGCACGCGCCCTATAGTCCGGTTCTCGACGAGCGGCGGAGGTCAGCGCCGCCGCCCCGCGACGACAAGGAACGCCCATGGTCAAGAAGCAACAGAAGACGGCCGCCCCGAAGCCGGCGAAAGGCCGCCGCAAGGACGCCGCCTCGGCGAAGGCGGCGGACACGCCGTTCGCGGAGCAGGTCAAGGCCTCGGCGCAGCAGATCTGGTCGGCGGGCCTGGCCGCCTTCGCCAAGGCGCAGGACCAGGGCGGCGCGATGCTGGACAAGCTCTCCGGCGACAGCGCCAAGACCCAGGACCCGATGCGCGGCGCCGGGGAGAAGCTCGACAGCGCCGCGCGCCGGATGAGCGACCTGGCCGGCGAGGTCGGCAGCCGCGCCGGCCAGCACTGGGACAAGCTGGAATCGATCTTCGAGGACCGCGTCGCGCGCGCGCTCGCCCGGCTGGGGATGCCGGCTGCGGAAGAAGTCGCCCGGCTGCAGGCCCGCGTCGAGGCGCTGGCCGCCGAGGTCGCGATGCTGCGCGCCCAGGCTGCGCCGGGCGCGAAGGCCAAACCGGCCAAACCGGCCAAACCGCGCAAGGCCGAATCCGCCAAGTCCGAATCCCCAAAAACCGAATCGCCCAACACCAAGGCGCCCAAGGCCCGGACGGTCCAGGCGGCCAAGTCGACCAAGTCGACCAAGGCGGCCAAGCCTCGCGCACGCACCACCTGACCCCTTGAAGCGGGCGCGCGTGGCGTGCGAAACGTCACGAATCGTTTCGGCATCCCCAGCGCACAGGGGGATGGCAGGCGGCGGGCGGTCTCGAACAATTCGACACAAGCGCAGACCTCCTGCGCGCCCCTTGTCGAACTTCCGAGTCCCGCCGCCATGAAGCGTCTGATTGCAGCCTCCCTCCTCGCCGCTCCGCTGTTCGCGTTGGCCGCGCCCGTCAACCTGGTCAACAACGGCAGCTTCGAGTCGACCGTGATCGGCAATGGCAGCTATGCCATCGTCAACAGCGTCGTCGGCTGGACCGTCGGTCCGCACGGCCTGGAAATCCGCAACAACGTCGCCGGCTCGGCCTTCAACGGCAGCAACTTCACCGAGCTGGACACCACCACCAACAGCTGGATCAGCCAGACGCTGAACACGGTGGCCGGCGCCTCGTACACGTTGAGCTTCGCCTACACCAACCGCCCGGACAACCAGGGCGCGGTGAGCAACGGCCTGACCTGGCAGATCGGCGACCTGAGCGGCAAGGTCGGCAACAACACCGACACGACCTGGCAGACCTTCAGCACCACCTTCACCGGCACCGGCAGCCCGATGACGCTGCGCTTCGGCGCGACCGGCCGCAGCGACTCCTACGGCACCTCGCTGGACAACGTGGTGGTGTCGACGCTGAGCGCCGGCGGCAACGCCTCCGCCGTGCCGGAACCGCACAGCCTGGCGCTGATGCTGGCCGGCCTGGGCGCGATGGGCTTCGTCGCCCGCCGCCGCAAGGGCGGCAAGGCCTGACACCAGGACAAGCGGGTCCTCGACGACTCGTTGGGAGCGCGACGTGGGGTAGAGACCGCGGACGCGCATGGAGACAAGGGCACCCCACGGGGTGCCCTTTCTCTTGGGCGGCGCGATGGCGCGCGCCCGGCGCCTCAGCCCAGGTAGCGCGTCTCCAGGTGGCGGCGGAAGTGCGCCGGCGCCAGCGCCTCGCCGCTGGCGCGTCGCACCAGCTCCGGCGTCTCCCAGCGGCTGCCCTGCGACCAGATGCGGTCCTTGAGCCAGTCGAAGACCGGCGCGAGCTCGCCGCGCGCGATCTCCTCGTCGAGCGTCGGCCGCTCGCGGCGCATCGTCGCGAACCACTGCGCCGCGTACATCGCGCCCAGCGTGTAGCAGGGGAAGTAGCCGAAGAGGCCGCAGCCCCAGTGCACGTCCTGCATGCAGCCGTCCTTGTAGTTGCCGCGCGTGTCCAAGCCCAGCAGCTCCTGCATCTTGCGGTCCCACAGCGCGGGGATGTCCTCGACCTCGATCTCGCCCTCGATCAGCGGGCGCTCGATCTCGTAGCGCAGGATCACATGGGCCGGGTAGGTCACCTCATCGGCGTCGACGCGGATGTAGCCCGGCGCCACGCGCGTCATCAGCTTGTGCAGGTTGTCCGCGGCGAATCCGCGCTGATGGCCCAGGTGGCGCTCCACCAGCGGCTGCAGCAGGCCGGCGAAGCCGGGATGCGCGGCCAGCTGCATCTCGAAGGACAGGCTCTGGCTCTCGTGCAGGCCCATCGAGCGCGCCCGGGCCACCGGCAGCCCCGGCCACTCGCGCGGCAGGTTCTGCTCGTAGCGGCCGTGGCCGGTCTCGTGGATGGTGCCGGTCAGGCTCTGCAGGAAGCTGTCGTCGCGGTAGCGCGTGGTCATGCGCACGTCCTCGGGCACGCCGCCGCAGAACGGATGGGCGCTCTCGTCCAGCCGGCCGGCCTCGAAGTCGAAGCCCAGCAGCTTCATCGCGTCCAGTCCGAGCGCCCGCTGCGCGGCCGCCGGGAACGGCCCCTGCGGGTGAATGACGCTGTCGCGCGCCTGGCGGTCCATGACCTGCCCGATCAGCCCCGGCAGCCACTGGCGCAGGTCGCCGAAGACGCGGTCCACCTCCGCCGAGCGCATGCCGGGCTCGAACTGGTCGAGCAGCGCGTCGTAGCGGCTCAGGCCCGCGTCGTCGGCGAGGTACTGCGCCTCCTCCCGCGCGTAACGCACCACCGGACGCAGGTTCTCGACGTAGCCGGCCCAGTCGTTGGCCGGGCGTTGCTGGCGCCATTGATGCTCGCAGTGCGAGTTGGCCAGCGAGCGCGCCTCGACCAGCCGCTGCGGCACCGCGTTGGCCGAGCGCCAGACGCGGCGCATCTCGCGCAGCGAGGCTCGCTGGACATCGTCCAGCGGCTCCTGCGCCGCCTCGTCGAGCAGCTGCTTCAGCGCCGGGTCGGTGCCCAGCTGGTGCAGCAGGCCGTCCATCTCGGCCAGCGCCTCGGCGCGGGCCTGCGCGCCGCGCGACGGCATGAAGGCGGACTGGTCCCAGGACGCGATCGACTGCAGGTGGGACAGACGGTGGATGCGCTGGTGGCGCTGGCACAAGGCGTCATAGGCCGGGGTGCGGGGGGTGCTCATGGCGGGGTCTCCTGTCGGTGCCCCGCATTGTGCAAGCGTCGGCGCAGGGTCCCTCCAGTCACGTCCGACCGGGCGCGGCGCCGCGCTCAGTCCAGCATGGCGACACCCACCGAGGTCATCAGCAGGTAGCGCGCGAACTTGCCGATCGCCATGTAGCCGACGCAGGGCCAGAACGGCAGACGCAGCCAGCCCGCCAGCGCGCACAGCGGGTCGCCGACGATGGGCAGCCAGCTCATCAGGCAGGTCTTCGCGCCGAAGCGTCGCAGCCAGCCGAGCACCCGCTGGTCGCGCGGCGAGTGATGCACGGCCGCCTCGTAGGCGCGCTCCGCGCCGTAGCCCATCCACCAGGTGATCGCGCCGCCGAGGGTGTTGCCGACCGTGGCCACGAGGATCGCCGGCCAGAAGAGCTCCGGCTTCGCATGCACCAGCAGCAGCACCACCGGTTCCGACCCCATCGGCAGGAGCGTCGCCGACACCAGCGCCACGACGAACACCGCGCCCAGGCCCACCTGAGGGAGAGCCAGGGTCTCCAGCATCAGGTGAATCATGTGTTGCAGCCAAGCTTCCATGCGTGGGATTATCTGAAGACCATGTCCTTGCGCCGCCTTGCCGTCTCGTCGTTCGCGCTGATCGGCCTGGCCCTCGCGGGTCCGGGGCACGACGGCCGCCTGTCCCCGGCCGCGACCGCGCGGGCGCAGACCGCCCCGCCGTCCGCTTCCGCACAGGCAAGCGCGGCGCCCGGTCCGGCCAACCCGCTGCCTCCCATCCCGGGCTGTCCGCTGCTGGTCGCCTCGGGCAACCCGCAGTACCCGCCCTACCTGTGGCGCGACCCGGCCGACGAGCAGAAGCTGGTCGGCGCCAATGCCGACCTGATGCAGTGGCTCGCGGCCGAGATCGGCATCCCGGTCGAGACCCGCTACGTCGGCCCCTGGGGCCGGGTGCAGGAGGAGATGCGCGCCGGCCGCATCGACCTGATCGCGGGCGCCTTCTTCACGCTGCCGCGCACCGAGTACATGGACTACTTCCACCCGGCTTTCCGCGAGACGCGCAGCGTGATCTGGACCCGCAGCGCCGCACCGGTGGCGTACAAGCGCTGGAGCGACCTCGCGCCCAAGCTGGGCGTCACGGTGATCAACAACAGCTTCGGCGTCGAGTTCGACAACTACGCGCGCCAGTCGCTCAAGATCAGCCAGGTCGCCAGCATCGAGCAGGCGATCCAGATGCTGCAGCGCGGCCGCGCCGACTACCTGATCTACGAGGACACGCCGGCCGAGGCCTATGTCGCGCGCAACGGCGGGCCGGCGATCCAGCCGCTGCTGCCGGCGATCGCGCGCGAGGGCCTGTACCTGACGCTGTCCCACCGCTCGCGCTGCAACACCCCCGAGCTGCGCGGCCGCCTCGCCCGCGCGGTCTACAAGCTGTCGCAGGAACGGGTGATGAACCGGCTGGTCGAGCAGGGCTTCGTGCTCTGGCGCAAGCAGCCGTCGCCCTGACGGCCCCACCCGCCGGAGGGATCGGGAGGGGAAGCCGGAGCGGTATACTTCTGCCTCTTTTTTGTGCAGCCTCCGCACCGCTCCCGATGTCCACGCCGCTGCCCGGCACGCTCACGCTGGGTTCCTTCGTCCTGCCGAACCGTCTGTTCGTCGCCCCGATGGCGGGCGTGACCGACCGGCCCTTCCGCGTCCTGTGCAAGAAGCTGGGCGCGGGCTACGCGGTCAGCGAGATGGTGACCTCGCGCAAGGACCTGTGGAACAGCCTGAAGACCTCGCGCCGCGCCAACCATGAGGGCGAGCCGGCGCCGATCTCGGTGCAGATCGCCGGCACCGACGCGGCCATGATGGCCGAGGCCGCCGCCTACAACATCGACCGCGGCGCGCAGATCATCGACATCAACATGGGCTGCCCCGCCAAGAAGGTCTGCAACAAGTGGGCGGGCTCGGCGCTGATGCAGGACGAGGCGCTGGCGCTGCAGATCGTGGAGGCCGTGGTCGCCGCCTGCGCGCCGCGCGGCGTGCCGGTGACGCTGAAGATGCGCACCGGCTGGTGCCAGGCCGAGAAGAACGCGGTGGCGCTGGCCCGGGCGGCGGAGTCCGCCGGCATCGCGATGGTGACCGTGCACGGCCGCACCCGCGAGCAGGGCTACACCGGCCACGCCGAATACGACACCATCGCCGCGGTCAAGGCCGCGCTGCGCATCCCGGTCGTCGCCAACGGCGACATCGACACCCCGCGCAAGGCCCGCGAAGTGCTGGCCGCCACCGGCGCCGACGCGATCATGGTCGGCCGCGCGGCGCAGGGGCGGCCCTGGATCTTCGCGGAGATCGCGCACTTCCTCGCCACCGGCGAGGAACTGCCGGCGCCCCGCGTCGCCGACGCCAAGCGCTGGCTGGTCGAGCACCTGCACGACCACTACGCGCTGTACGGCGAGCTCACCGGCATGCGCAGCGCGCGCAAGCACATCGGCTGGGCGGTGCGGGCGCTGCCCGGCGGCGAAGACTTCCGGCGCCGCATGAACGCGCTCGAGACCTGCGACGACCAGGTCCGCGCGCTCACCGACTGGCTCGATGCGCTGGCGGCCCACCACGAGCGCCTGCCCTACGTGCCGGCCGCCGATGACGCCGCGAACGACGGACAACACCAAGACGAAGACCAAGAAAGAAGGCTCACGGCATGACGCCCAAACCGATCGACTCCTGCATCCGCGAAAACCTGGAGGCCTACTTCCGCGACCTCGGCGGCGAGGCGCCGCACTCGATGCACGAGATGCTGATCCGGCTCGTCGAGAAACCGCTGCTGGAGGTCGTCATGCAGCACAGCGACGGCAACCAGAGCAAGGCCGCCGAATGGCTGGGCATCAACCGCAACACCCTGCGCCGCAAGCTCGTCGAACACAAGTTGATCTAGACCCCCCCTACCGGCTCACGCCGGCCGACACCAGAGGTGTCGGCGTCATCCAGGCAGAAACAGTCCTCAGGACTGTTTCTGTCCGGGATGACCCCCTCAAAGGGGCGAACGCGGGAGCCCGGCAAAGCCGGATCTCCGCGTTCCGCTTGGTCACACCCGAATCCCCCCGCATCGAAGGAATGTTCATGGCCCAACTCACCGCCCTGATCTCGGTCTCCGACAAGACCGGCATCGTCGAATTCGCCCAGGCACTGCATGCGCTGAACGTGCGCCTGCTGTCCACCGGCGGCACCGCCAAGCTGCTGGCCGACGCCGGTCTGCCGGTGACCGAGGTCGCCCAGCACACCGGCTTCCCCGAGATGCTGGACGGCCGCGTCAAGACGCTGCATCCGAAGATCCACGGCGGCCTGCTGGCGCGCCGCGACCTGCCCGAGCACGTCGCCGCGATCCAGCAGCACGGCATCGACACCATCGACATCCTGGCGGTGAATCTCTATCCCTTCGAGTCCACCGTCGCCAAGCCCGGCTGCACGCTGGAGGACGCGATCGAGAACATAGACATCGGCGGCCCGGCCATGGTCCGCAGCGCGGCCAAGAACTGGAAGGACGTGACGGTGCTGACCGACGCGTCGCAGTACGCGCAGGTGCTCGAGGAACTCAAGGCCCACGGCAAGACCAGCGACAAGACGCGCTTCGCCGCGTCGGTGGCGGCCTTCAACCGCATCGCGCAGTACGACGCGGCGATCAGCAACTACCTGAGCGCGCGCCTGGACGACGGCTCGCTGGCCGAGTACCCGGCACAGATGAACAGCAGCTTCGTGAAGGTGCAGGACCTGCGCTACGGCGAGAACTCGCACCAGACCGCCGCGCTCTACCGCGACCTGTATCCGGCGCCCGGCTCGCTGGTGACCGGCAAGCAGTTGCAGGGCAAGGAGCTCAGCTACAACAACATCGCCGACGCGGACGCCGCCTGGGAGTGCGTGAAGAGCTTCGACACGCCGGCCTGCGTGATCATCAAGCACGCCAATCCCTGCGGCGTGGCCGTCGCGGCGAGCGCCGCCGACGCCTATGCCAAGGCCTTCAAGACCGATCCGACCAGCGCCTTCGGCGGCATCATCGCGTTCAACCGCGAGGTGGACCGCGCGGCGGCCGAGCTGGTGTCCAAGCAGTTCGTCGAGGTGCTGATGGCGCCGTCCTTCAGCGCCGAGGCGCGCGAGATCTTCAAGGGCAAGGTCAACGTGCGCCTGCTCGAGATCGCGCTGCCGCCCGGCGGAGGTAGACCGCGCGGCCGCCGAGCTGGTGTCCAAGCAGTTCGTCGAGGTGCTGATGGCGCCGTCCTTCAGCGCCGAGGCGCGCGAGATCTTCAAGGGCAAGGTCAACGTGCGCCTGCTCGAGATCGCGCTGCCGCCCGGCGGCGCGCGCCCCTGGGACCAGGGCCGCAACGCGCAGGACGTCAAGCGCGTCGGCTCGGGCCTGCTGGTGCAGACCGCCGACAACCACTTCCTGTCCAAGGCCGACCTGAAGGTCGTCACCACGCTGCAGCCGACGGCGCAGCAGCTCGATGACCTGATGTTCGCGTGGACCGTCGCGCAGTACGTCAAGAGCAACGCGATCGTGTTCTGCGGCAACGGCATGACGCTGGGCGTGGGCGCGGGCCAGATGAGCCGCATCGACTCGGCGCGCATCGCGTCGATCAAGGCGGAGAACGCCGGCCTGGCGCTGGCCGGCTCGGCGGTGGCCAGCGATGCGTTCTTCCCGTTCCGCGACGGCCTGGACGTGCTGGCCGACGCGGGCGCGTCCTGCGTGATCCAGCCGGGCGGCTCCATGCGCGACGACGAAGTCATCGCCGCGGCCAACGAGCGCGGCATTGCGATGGTCTTCACCGGCGTGCGCCACTTCCGCCATTGAGCGCCTGCGCCGGGGCCGGGTCTTGCCCGCCCCGCGCGCGCTCCGCGCCGCTTCAGGCCCGGCCCTCGCGCCGGGCCTTTTGCTTGGCGCGTCATCGTCGCCGGTGCCGTCGCGGGTGGCGCATCCCTGACGCATCTCTGCCGTTAAGACCGCATCAATGCATGTACGTTCTGCAGAGCGGACCCACTCTGATTGGGGATGCGGAACCTAGGCACCCACTCATTTGCGTCGCGGGCCTGCAACTCCGTATGCACTTTTTTACCGGAGCGTGACCTCTTCCATTGACCGGCCAAGTGCGGCGTTGATACCTTTCGCCCCCGCATCGCCGAGATGCGATTTTTCTTTAGAGAGAAGTATTCGAATGACCAAGATTTCCGCCATCGTCGCCGCCGCCCTGCTGGCCGCCGGCGCCGCTCAAGCCCAAACCGCGACCGCCAACCCGTTCTACGGCGAAGTCGGCTACACCTTCGTCAAGGTGAAGGCTGACGGCGCGTCGATCAAGCCGGGCATGATCCGCACGATCGTCGGCTACGAACTGCACCCGAACGTCGCCCTGGAAGGCATGTTCGCCTTCGGCGCGTCGGACGACACCGTCGACGGCGTGAAGTACAAGGTCACGCGCAGCGTCGGCCTGTTCGTGACCCCGAAGTACGCCTTCAACCAGTTCGAAGTGTTCGGCCGCCTGGGCTACGCCGACAGCAAGATCAAGGCTTCGGAAGCCGGCGTCTCGGCCTCGGACAGCGACGGCAGCTTCGCCTACGGCCTGGGCGCGAAGTACAACTTCGACAAGTCGTTCTACGGCGCCGTGGACTACATGCGCTACTACAAGAAGGACGACGTCAAGGCCGACGGCTTCACGCTGAGCGTGGGCTACCGCTTCTGATCGTCGCGATCGCCTCGTGCGATCCGACCGGGCCCTCATCGGCTCGAATTGAAAGCCCGGCTCCGGCCGGGCTTTTTCTTTTGGCGCGCCGGCACGCACCGGATCCGCCACGGCTAGTCGCGCCCCTCTAGTCCAGGGTCGACGCGCTTGGCCCGCCACGCGAATGCGCATAGCCTTCGGCTCATTCCAAGCATCCCGCGGAGACACGCGATGGACCAAGCCCTGCACGAGCGCCTGCACCTGATCCTGGAGCAGCAGCGCGCGGCCTTCGACCGTGAACGCCTGCCCTCGCTCGCGCAGCGTCGCGACCGGCTGGAGCGGCTGCGGCGCATGACCGCCACGCATGCGCAGGACCTGGCCGAGGCGATGTCCCGGGACTTCGGCCACCGCTCGCGGCACGAAAGCCTGCTGGCCGACCTCTTCACCGTCGAGTCCGGCGCGCGCCATGCGATCCGGCACCTCAAGCGCTGGATGGCCGTGCGGCGCGCGCCGACCGCGCTGCACTTCCTGCCCGCGTCCAACCGCCTGATGCCGCAGCCGCTCGGCGTGGTCGGCATCGTCGCGCCCTGGAACTATCCGTACTACCTGGCGATGGCGCCGGCGCTCGCGGCGCTGGCCGCGGGCAACCGCGTGATGATCAAACCCTCGGAGCTGACGCCCGCGACCTCCGAGCTGATGGCGCGGCTCGTCGCCCAGCACTTCGCGCCCGACGAGATGACGGTCGTCACCGGCGACGCCGAGGTCGGCAAGGCCTTCACCCACCTGCCCTTCGATCACCTGTTCTTCACCGGCTCGACGCCGGTGGGCCGGCTGGTGGCGCAGGCCGCGGCGCAGCGCCTGACGCCGGTCACGCTGGAGCTGGGTGGCAAGTCGCCCGCGATCGTCGACCGCAGCGCCGATCTCGCGCTGGCCGCCGAGCGGATCGCCTTCGGCAAGCTGCTCAACGCCGGCCAGACCTGCGTCGCGCCGGACTACGTGCTGGCGCCCAAGGAGCTGGTGCAGCCGCTGGCCGACGCGATCGTGGCGGCGGTGCGGCGCTTCTATCCGCGCATCGACGGCAACCCCGACTACACCGCCATCGTCAGCCCGCGCCACCATGCGCGGCTGCGCGGCCTGCTGGACGACGCCCGCGCCCGCGGCGCGACGCTGCGTCCGACGCACGACGAGGCACCGGCCGATCGCCGCCTCGTGCCCACGCTGCTGCTGGGCACGACGCCCGACATGACGGTGATGCGCGAGGAGATCTTCGGCCCGCTGCTGCCCATCGTGCCCTACGGCCATGTGTCCGAGGCGATCGCGCAGGTCAACGCCGGCGACCGCCCGCTGGCGCTCTACTGGTTCGGCGAGGACCGGGCCGCGCGCGAGGACGTGCTGGCCCGCACCGTGGCCGGCGGCGTCACCGTCAACGACTGCATCTGGCACCTGGGCCAGGAAGAGCAGCCCTTTGGCGGCGTCGGCGCCAGCGGCATGGGCGCGTATCACGGCGTGTGGGGCTTCAACACCTTCAGCAAGCTCAAGCCGGTCTTCCTGCAGACGCGCTTCGCCGGCACCCGGTTGTTCCATCCGCCCTATGGCCGGACCTTCGACCGCCTGCTCGGCCTGCTGAAGAAGATCGCATGAGGGCCGCGGACCGCGTCGACGCCGACATCGTGATCGTCGGCGGCGGCTCCGCGGGCGCGGTGCTGGCCAGCCGGCTCAGCGAGGACCCGGCCTGCCGCGTGCTGCTGCTGGAAGCCGGCGGCCGCGGCGACGGCTGGATCACGCGGACGCCCTTCGCCGGCGTGCTGCAGGTCGCGGCCAAGCTCAACAACTGGGGCTTCGAGACCGTGCCGCAGGCCGGCCTGAACGGGCGGCGCGGCTACCAGCCGCGCGGCAAGGCGCTGGGCGGTTCCTCGGCGATCAATGCGATGGTCTACACGCGCGGACATCGCAGCGACTACGACGCCTGGGCGGCGGCGGGCAATCCGGGCTGGGGTTACGACGAGCTGCTGCCGTACTTCGTGAAGGCCGAGCGCAACGCGCGTTTCGGCGCGCCGTGGCACGGGCAGGACGGCCCGCTGCGCGTCGGCGACCTGCGCACCGACAGCCCGGTGCACGCGGCCTGGCTAGCCGCCGCGCGTGAATGCGGCCATCCGGTGCGCGAGGACTTCAACGGCGACGACATGGCGGGCCTGGGCGTCTACCAGGTCACGCAGCATGAGGGCGAGCGCTGGAGCGTCGCTCGCGGCTACCTGCATCCGATCCTCGGCCAGCGCCCCAACCTGCGCGTGGAGACCGGCGCACGCGCGCTGAAGCTGCTGCTGGAAGGCCGGCGCGCGATCGGCGTGGAGGTGCTGCAAGGCGGCCAGCGTCGGACGCTGCGCGCGGCGCGCGAGGTGCTCGTCTGCGCGGGGGCGCTGCAGTCGCCGCAGCTGCTGATGTGCTCGGGCGTCGGCGACGGCGCCGCGCTGCAGGCGCTGGGCCTGCCAGTGGCGCACCACCTGCCGGGCGTCGGTCGCAACCTGCACGACCATCCGGACTTCGTCTTCGGCTACGCCTCGGACCGGCTCGAACTGGCCGGGCTGTCGCTGCGCGGCGGCTGGTCCTTCCTGCAGCAGGCCCGGCGTTACCGCCGCGAGCGGCGCGGCCTCGTCACCAGCAACTTCGCCGAATGCGGCGGGTTCCTCTCGACGCGCCCCGGGCTGCCGGCGCCCAACGTGCAGCTGCACCTGGTGGTGGCGCTGGTGGAGGACCATGCGCGGCGGCTGCACCTGGGCCATGGGATGTCCTGCCATGTATGCCTGCTGCGTCCGCGCAGCCGCGGCGCCCTGACGCTGGCGAGCGCCGATCCGCTGACCGCGCCGCGCATCGATCCGGCCTTCCTCGACCACCCCGAGGACGTGCGCGAGCTGATCGAGGGCTACAAGCTGACGCGCGACCTGATGCGCGCGCCGGCGATGCGGGCGCTGTGGCGGCGCGAGCTGTGGAGCGCCAACGTCGGCGACCACGGCAAGGGCAACGGCTCCGGCTCTGGCAACGACGACGACCAGGCGATCGAAGCGCTGCTGCGCGCGCGCGTCGACACCGTCTATCACCCGGTGGGCACCTGCCGCATGGGCGCGGACGCGCTGGCGGTGGTGGACGAGCGGCTGCGGGTGCGCGGCCTGGACGGGCTGCGCGTGGTGGACGCGTCGATCATGCCCAGCGTCGTCAGCGGCAACACCAACGCGCCGGTGGTGGCGATCGCCGAGAAGGCGGCCGCGATGATCCAGCAGGGATAATCGCGCCCCATGGTCCTTGCCGAAATCACCGGCCTGTTCCTGTCCTGGCTGGCGCGCCTGATCACCGGCGCCCAGGGACACTGGAAAGGCTGCCCGCCGACGTCGGAACAACGCATCTACTTCGCCAACCATCAGAGCCATTTCGACTGGGTGCTGATCTGGGCCTCGCTGCCCGGCGAACTGCGCGCGCGCACCCGCCCGATCGCCGCGCGCGACTACTGGACGAGCTCCGCGCTCAAGACCTGGCTCACCACCGCCGTGTTCAACGCCGTCTACGTCAGCCGCACCCGCGCCACGCCGGACGAGGATCCGCTCGAGCCGCTGGTGGACGCGCTGCAGGGCGGCGACTCGCTGGTCATCTTCCCGGAGGGCACGCGCTCCAACAAGGGCGCGCCGCAGGCCTTCAAGGCCGGCCTCTATCACCTCTCCGAGCAGTTCCCCGAGGTGCAGCTGATCCCGACCTGGATCGACAACGTCCAGCGCGTCATGCCCAAGGGCGAGGTCGTGCCGGTGCCCATCCTCTGCACCGTCACCTTCGGCGCGCCGATCCGCATCGAGCCCGGCGAGGACAAGCGCGCGTTCCTGGAACGCGCCCGCGCCGCCGTGATGGCGCTGCGTCCGGGAGGGTGGAAGGAATGAGGTGGCTCAAGTCATTGAACACCGGCGAGCAGGTCGCCTTCCTGTTCGTCGTGCTGTTCGGCGCGCTGCTGCTGGTGAGCATCGGCTCGGTGCTGTGGTCGCTGCGCGAGCGGCCCGAGCAGGAGCAGGAAGCCTGGCAGGCGCGCTGGGCGCGGTTCCGGCATGAACTCAACATGGTCTGGGTCGGCGCCTGCCTGTTCTGGGCCGCCTGGGTGTCGGGACCGGTCGGGGCGACGCTGCTGTTCGGCGTGTTCTCCTTCCTCGCCTTCCGCGAGTTCATCACCCTGCTGCACACCCGCCGCGCCGACCACCGCGGGCTGATCATGGCCTTCTTCGTGATCCTGCCGCTGCAGTACGTGCTGGTGGGCACGCGCCACTTCGACCTCTTCTCGGTGCTGATCCCGGTCTACGGCTTCCTGGCGATCCCGGTGGCCAGCGCGCTGGCGGACGATCCGGGCCGCTTCCTCGAGCGCAACGCCAAGATCCAGTGGGGCATCATGGTCTGCGTCTACGGGCTGTCGCACGCGCCGGCGCTGCTGCTGCTGGACATCCCGAAGTACCAGGGGCGCGGCGCCTTCCTGCTGTTCTTCCTGGTGGCGGTGGTGGCCTGCGGGCAGATCGCCCAGGCGGTCGCGACCAGCCGCTTCCGCGCGCGGCCGGTGGCGCGCCGCATCAGCCGCTCGTTCACGATGAAGGCCTGGTGGATCGGCGCGTTCGCGGCCGCCATCGCCGGCGCGCTGCTCTACTGGATCACGCCCTTCAAGGCCGGCCAGGCGGCGATCGCGGCCTTCATCGCGGCCGGGTGCGGCAGCTTCGGCGTCTTCGTGATGCAGGCGCTCAAGCGCGACGCCGGCATCCATGCCTGGGGCAACCGCAGCGCGATCACCGGCGCGGTGGGGTTGCTGGACCGCATCGCGGTCATGTGCTTCGCGGCGCCGGTGTTCTTCCATTCGGTGCGGTGGTACTTCCGCGCCGCGACCTGAGGAGATCCGCCATGCGCATCCTGGGCATCGACCCCGGCCTGCAGACGACCGGCTTCGGCGTGATCGACGCGGACGGGCCGCGCCTGGCCTACGTGGCCAGCGGCACGATCAAGACCAACGCGCTGCCGACCGGCGACCTGCCCGGCCGGCTCAAGATCCTCTACGACGGCATCCGCGAGGTGGTGTCGCGCTACCAGCCGACCTGCGCGGCGGTGGAGATCATCTTCGTCAACGTCAACCCGCAGTCGACGCTGCTGCTGGGCCAGGCGCGCGGCGCGGCGCTGACGGCGCTGGTGTCCTGCGACCTGCATGTGTCGGAGTACACCGCGGTGCAGATGAAGAAGGCCATCACCGGTCACGGCGGCGCGGCCAAGGCGCAGGTGCAGGCGATGGTGGCGCGGCTGCTGGCGCTGCCCGGCGAGCCGGGCAAGGACGCGGCCGACGCGCTGGGCATCGCGATCATGGACGCGCATGCGCGGGTGTCCTTCGACGCGATGAGCCGCCAGACCACGCTGCAGCGGCGCCAGCACGCGCAGTTCAAGGGCTCGCGCACCTACTGAGGCCCAGGGCGGCGCTTCAGGGCTCGTCGTGCCAGTAGTCGAGGTCGCCCTCGCCGACCTTGCGCAGCGCCTCGAACGGGCGGTCGCCACCGATGCCGGCCTCGGCCATGAATTTGTTGGAGTCGGGATAGACGCAGATCTCGGGCTGCTCCATCGTGCTGATGGACAGGTATTTGATCGGCGCGTCCGAGGTGTTGATGATGTGGTGCGGGTACTCGGGACCGGCGGGGATGAAGATCACGTCGCCGGCCTTGATCGGCAGCCGCTCGCCGGCCACGCGCAGCGTGCCGGTGCCTTCCAGCACGATGAACATCTCCTCCTGCGCGTGATGCAGGTGGTAGGGGCAGGTGGTCTTGCCCGGCTCGACGATGTCGTAGGACGCACCGAGTTTCCTCGCGGCGGTGCCGCGCGCCAGCCGCGCGAAGCGCGACTCGTACAGCGGCTCGCGCTTGAACGCGGTCAGCTCGACTTCATGGAAATTGCGGATCAGCTGGGCGGCGAGCGCCTGGGCACGGTCGGTCATGCGGGGTCTCCTTGCGCGGCGACGGGGGTGTGGGGTTCACTTGAACCCGGAACCGCAGGCTATCGCGTGCCGACCGGTCCGTCATCACACCACCGGCACACCCGACGCGCTGCCATAGCGATTCGGCGCGGTCGGCTGCACCAGCCAGTACAGCACGACGAAGAAACCGATGATCGGGATCAGGCTGATCAGCTGCCACCAGCCGCTGCGGTCGATGTCGTGCAGGCGGCGCGAGGCGGCGGCCAGCGAGGGCACCAGCATCGCCAGCGAGAAGATCAGGCTCAGCACGTCGGAGAAGACGCCCAGCCCCAGCGAGACCAGGACGAGGAACAGCGCGAACCACCAGTATTCGGACCGGCTGGCGGTCCCGTTGAAGTCGGCGTACTTGCGCAGGCAGATCTGGATCGATTCTCCGAATGTCATGGCATCCCCCTCTCTCGTGTGAACATGTCGCCCCGGATCGGGGTCGGGGCGGATCGTAATGGCCTCCCGCCACCATGGCGATCCCTCGCAGGGAGGACGAAAGTCAGTTGGAATAGCCGGCCTTCCTGCCGTGTTCATGCAATACCCCCCAACTGATCCCAACCCAGGAGACCCCGCATGACGAAGACCCTCAAGCTCACCGCCGCCGCGCTGCTGATGGCCGCCGCCGGCCTCGCCACCGCGCAGACCGCTCCCGCGATGGCCAAGGACGGCGCGCTGGTCGGCGCCAACGACATGACGCTCTACACCTTCGACAAGGACGCCGCCGGCTCCGGCAAGAGCGTCTGCAACGGGCCCTGCGCGACCAACTGGCCGCCGCTGATGGCCCGCGCCGAGGACAAGGCCAGCGGCGACTGGTCCATCATCACCCGCGACGACGGCTCCAAGCAGTGGGCCTACAAGGGCAAGCCGCTGTACTTCTGGGTCAAGGACGCCAAGCCCGGCGACCGCGGCGGCGACGGCATCAACCAGGTCTGGCACACGGCGAAGCCATAAACCGCTCCCCTGTTTCTGCGACCGCAGGCCGTCCGTCCCATGCCCCTCGTCCTCGACGAAGCCTTGCCGCTGCTGCCGCGCCTGCGCCGCCACGCGCGGCTGCTGTGCGGCGACGCGGCGCGGGCGGACGACCTGCTCCAGGACACGCTCGAGCGCGCGGCCCGCAAGGGCGCGCTGTTCCATGCCGAGCCCGGCCCCACGCGCCTGGACGCGATGCGCAACTGGCTGCTGACGCTGATGCATCGCCTCTACCTGAACCAGCGCCGCGATGCCCGCGAGGCCCTGCACGAGTCGCTGGACGACGAGGACACGCCGCAGCCGCTGGTCCATGAACCGCAGCAGCAGGTGGCCCTGCGCCTGGACCTCGAGCGGGCGCTGGCCGCGCTGCCCGCCGCCTCGCGCGAGATCCTGCTGCTGGTCTGCGTCGAGGAACTCAGCTACCAGGCCGCCGCCCAGGTGCTGGAGGTGCCGGTAGGCACGGTGATGTCGCGGCTGTCCCGCGCGCGGGAGCGGCTGCGGCAGTCGATGGACGGCGTCGCGCCGGCCCGCCCCCCGCTGCGAGTGGTGAAATGAGCGCCCCGCCATGACGCACGACGACCACGAACTCGACGACGCCACGCTCCACGCCTACGTGGACGGGCAACTCGAGCCCTCCCGCGCCGCCGAAGTCGCCGACCGGCTGCTGCGCCAGCCGCGCGCCGCACAGCGGGTACTGGCCTGGCGCGAGCAACGCGAAGCCCTGCAGGCGCTGCATCGCGACTGGCTCGACGAACCGGTGCCCTCGCGCCTGAGCGCCGCGCTGCACCCGCCGGCCACGGCCGCCGTCGTCGCCTCGCCCTCCCCCTGGCCGCGCGCCTGGGCCGCCGCGCTGCTGTTGGCGCTGGGCCTGGGCGCCGGTGCCGCGGGTGGCTGGGGCGGTCACGGCTGGTGGCAGGGCAAGCAGCAGGCCGCCGCGCAGGCCGCCGCCCAAGCCGCCGCGCGCGCGGCGGGCCGCGATCCGACCGTCCCCGAATACGTCCGCGACGCCGCCATCGCCCACGCCGTCTACCAGCCGGAAAAGCGCCATCCCGTCGAGGTCGGCGCCGACCAGGCGGACCACCTCGTCCAATGGCTGAGCAAACGCTTGGGCGCGCAGCTGTACACCCCGGTGCTGCGCGACTACGGCTGGAAGCTGGTCGGCGGCCGCCTGCTGCCCGCGAGCGATGACCCCTCCGTCGGCGGCGCGCTGGCCCGCGCGCAGTTCATGTACGAGAACGACGCCGGCGAGCGCTTCACGCTGTACGTCAGCACCGGCGCGGCGTCGCCGGACGCCCCGGTGGCCTTCCGCCTGACGCAGCGCACCGAGGGCGGCAGCACGACGCGCAGCCTGTACTGGATCGACGGCAAGCTGGCCTACGCGCTCAGCGGCAACTTCGACGAGAGACGCCTGCGCGTGCTCGCCGACCTGGTCCATGCCCGCATGGGCATGATTGCCCGCGCGGCCTCATCGCCCTGACCTTTCGACGTGAAAAGTCCGGCGGGCACAATGCGCCGCCATGTCGCTCACACGCCTGATCGCCGGCCACATCCGCGGCCATTGGCGGCCCTATGCCGCCAGCGCGCTGATGCTCAGCACCATCGCCGTCCTGACGGTCTGGATCCCGCGACAGGTGGGCCATGTCGTGGACGCCCTGGTCGCGCACCGCCTCGCCGGCTGGGACCTGATCGCCCAGCTGGGCCTGCTGGTGCTCGCCGGCCTGGCGATCTACCTGCTGCGCGTGGGCTGGCGCCTGGCGCTGTTCCGCACCGCCTATGAACTCGGCCGGCAGCTGCGCACCCGCCTCTACGCCCAACTGACGCGCCAGGGGCCGGCCTTCTTCCACGCCCAGCGCACCGGCGACCTGATGGCGCTCGCCACCAACGACGTCGACGCCATCGAGATGGCCGCCGGCGAGGCGCTGCTGGCCGCCTTCGACGGCTCGCTGACGCTGATCCTGGTGCTCGGGATGATGACGATCGGCGTCGACTGGCGCCTGGGCCTGGCCGCGCTGGTGCCCTTCCCCTTCATGGCCTATGCGTTCTGGCGCATCTCGACGCAGGTCCACGTCGCCTGGTCCGATTCGCTGACGCGCTTCTCCGCGCTGAACCAGCAGGTGCAGGACAGCCTCGCCGGCGTGCGCACCGTGCGGGCGCTGGGCCTCGTGCGGCGCAGCCGCGCGCAGTTCGGCGAGCTCGCGCGCGACGCCGGCGCGGCCGCCTACCAGGCGCAGCGCTGGGAGGCGATGTTCGAACCCGCCGTCGGCCTGTCGCTGGGCGCGGCCACGGTGATCGCGCTGGGCGTGGGCGCGTGGCTGGTCGGCACAAACCTGATCACCATCGGCCAGCTGACCGCCTTCACGATGTACCTGGGCCAGCTGATCTGGCCGATGTTCGCGGCGGGCTGGGTGCTGTCGTTGCTGGAGCGCGGCCGCGCCGCGTGGTCGCGGCTGCAGCCGGTGCTCGACGCGCCGGCCGGCCTCGTCGACACCGGCACGCGCGAGCTGCCCGCGCAGGCGGACATCGCCTGGGACCGCGTGTCCTTCCGCTATCCCGGCATGGCGCAGCCGGCGCTCGAGGACATCACGCTGACGCTGCCGCCGGGCCGCACGCTGGGCATCGTCGGCGCGACGGGCTCGGGCAAGTCGACGCTGCTGCGGCTGCTGCTCCGCCAGTACGAACCGGATGCCGGCGCGGTGCGCCTGGGCGGCGTGCCCGCGCCGGAGATCCGGCTCGACGCGCTGCGGCGCGGGCTGGCCTGGGTGCCGCAGGAGCCTTTCCTGTTCTCGGCCTCGGTGGCGGACAACATCGCGCTCGCGCGCCCGGACGCGACCCGCGAGCAGATCCTGGCGGTGGCCGAGCTGGCCGCCGTGCACGACGACATCGCGCGCCTGCCGCAGGGCTACGAGACGCTGGTCGGCGAGCGCGGCGTGACGCTGTCCGGCGGCCAGCGCCAGCGCGTCGCAATCGCGCGGGCGCTGCTGGCGCAGGCGCCGGTGCTGCTGCTGGACGACGCGCTGTCGGCCGTCGACAGCGGCACCGAGACGCAGATCCTCGATCACTGGCGCGAGCTGCGGGAGCGCCATCCGGAGCGCAGCCTGGCGATCGTCAGCCACCGGCTCTCGGCGGTGATGGAGGCCGACGAGATCGTCGTGCTGAAGCAGGGCCGGATCGTCGAGCGCGGCCGGCATGAGGACCTCATCGCCCTGGGCGGCTGGTACGCCGGCCAATGGCGTTATCAACAACTGGAGGCCAGCCTTGACGCCGCCTGAGACCGCGTCCGGCACGGACGGCAAGACGCAGCCCGACCGCCACTCGCCGCGCGAGGCGCTGGCGCTGCTCGCGCAGGCCGCCGCACCGGAGCGCCGCGGCCTGGCCAAGGGCCTGGGCTGGCTGGTCGTGGCGGCCGCGCTCGAGGCCATCGGGCCCATCCTCGGCAAGCACTTCATCGACACCCACGTGCTGCCGCGCGATTTCTCGCTTGGCCCGATGGCGCTGCTGCTGGGCGCGATGCTGCTGGCCGGCTGGGCCGCGAGCCTGCTGCGCTACGCGCAGCTGCGGCGCATGGCGTCGGTCGCGCAGCGCTCGGTGCTGCGCCTGCGCGAGCAGGTCTATGCCCATGTGCTGGCGCAGCCGATGGCCTTCTTCGACCGCAGCATCACCGGCCAGCTGCTGAGCCGCATCACCAACGACACCGACGCGGTCAACAACCTGTACCGACAGGTGCTGTTCGTGATGCTGGACTCCACCATCGTCGTCGCCGGCGCGCTGGTCGCGATGGCCTGGCTGGACTGGCGGCTGATGCTGATCGTGCTGGCGCTGGTGCCGGCGAGCTCCGGGATCATCTGGCTCTACCAGCGCGCCAGCAGCGGCCCGGTGCAGAAGGCGCGGGCGCTGCGGGCCGAGCTCAACGCGCAGATGGCCGAGAGCATGGCCGGCATGGCGATGCTGCAGTCGGCAGGCGCCGCGCAGCGCTTCGCCGCGCGCTACGAGACGGCCAACCAGGCGCAGCTGCAGGCGCGCGTGCAGGAACTGCGCGCCAATGCCTGGCTGCTGCGGCCGGCGCTGGACCTGCTCAACGTGCTGCTGATCGTGACGGTGATCTACGGCTTCGGGCAGCGCGAGCTGTCGGGGATGGAGGTCGGCCTGCTCTACGCCTTCCTGGCCTACATCGCCCGGGTCGTCGAGCCGCTGATCCAGATCACGATGCAGTTCAGCCAACTGCAGCAGGCGCTGGTGGCAGCATCGCGGGTGCGCGCACTGCTGCGCGAGCCGTCCGAGCCGCGCTCGCACCGACCGGACCTGGTGGTCGGCGCCGGCGCGATCCGCTTCGAGCACCTGCACTTCGCCTACACGCCGGAGCAGCCGGTGCTGCGCGACCTGGACCTGGACATCCCCGCCGGCAGCTTCGTCGGCATCGCGGGCCACACGGGCTCGGGCAAGTCGACGCTGCTGGCGCTGCTGCTGCGCTTCTATCAACCGCAGCAGGGCCGCATCCTGATCGACGGCCAGCCGCTGGCCCAACTGCCGGACGAGACCTTCCACGAGGCGCTGGGCCTGGTGCCGCAGGAGCCCTACCTGATCGCCGGCAGCGTGCGCGACAACATCCGCATGGGCCGGGCGATCCCCGACGAGCAGCTCGAGGCGGCGGCTCGCGCGGCGCGGGCGCACGACTTCCTGAGCGCGCTGCCGCAGGCCTACGACAGCCGGCTCGGCGACGGGGGGCTGGCGGTGTCCACCGGGCAGAAGCAGCTGATCGCGCTGGCACGCGCGCTGGCCGGGAATCCGCGCATCCTGCTGCTCGACGAGGCGACGGCCAACATCGACAGCGCGACCGAGGCGCAGGTCGGCGAGGCGCTGCGCGCGCTGCGCGGCCGCGTGACGGTGATCGCGATCGCGCACCGGCTGTCGACGATCCGCGACGCCGACCAGATCGTGGTGCTCAACCACGGTCGCCTGTCCGAACGCGGCACGCACGAGGCGCTGATGGCGATCGAGGGCGGCATCTACCAGCGCCTGGTGCAGTTGCAGGCGCTGGAGGAGTGAGCGGGCCTGTGCCGATTCGCGGCTGAAACGACAGAAGCCCGGTCTTTCGACCGGGCTTCCGAGGGCCTCGAAGGGCGGGTTTCCAGAAGATTCCCCGAAGGGCTGGAAGCTAGGAATGGCCTCAAAGGGCAGGACGGATTCTGCTTGTCGCTCTCAACGCCATCAAGACATTGATCCAAGTGGCGGACCTGCTTCGATAAGCGCCCCGCTCACACCAGCAGGATCAACCGCTCCAGGATCAGCACCGAGAACGCGCCGATACCCGCGATCACGGTCCACTTGATCAGCAGGATCGCGCGGCGGCGCCAGACCGGGCGCTTGGTGGCGATGTAGAGCGCGAAACACAGCAGCCCCGCCACGAGCAGCAGCGCGATGACGGTGCGGACGATCAGCATGGCATCGGCCCTTGCGATTGGGCAGCCGCAATCGCGAGCTCTTCGAGCGAATAGAAGTAGCGCGCGTGGCTCACCCGCAGCGCCGCCTCGCTCGCTGCGCTGAACAGCACGATCTCGTTCTCACGATCGCTGCCCAGAAGGCTCAACTCCAGCTCCAGCCGATCATCCGCGGCACGGACGTGATCCGCATCGTCGTACTTGTCGAACCGCAGCAGTTGCTGTGCACGGCGGTCGTAATGCACCAGAAAAATCATCGGAGCTCCAATCGTTCCGGAATGCTCAGCATGAAATCGTTGAGCCGCTGACGCGCGTGCCTCAGTCGCTCCTCGATCTTCGCCGCACTTTGACTCACCCGCGTGGCGTCGCCCGCAAGCTCATGAGGCAATGAGGCTTCAAGTTGAGCAAACTCGGTTTCGAAGGCCTCAACCTCCGCGACGCACTGCGAAGCGTCTTGAAGCAAGCCTTGGACTTCATCAAGGCCGCCGCCGTACTTGACGGCATTGCCGAATCGATCCGCCATTCGTTCCGACAGCAGCGCCCAGCGGTTCTGGAGCGCCGTCCGGATCTGAATCTCCACGCGACAGGTGCCGTGCTTCACCACGACATGCACAGCACGGTAGCCATGACTGGGCACCGCGCGACGATCCTTCACCGCGCCATCAGGGAAGCGTTCCAGCAAGGCATGCAACGCCCGGGTCTGCGCCGCCATGTCCGGCACGGTGATGCGGCAACCCGCGATGTCCTGGATCTGTCCCAGGTGCGTGGTCTGGCGCTGCAGCTTTTCCAGGATCGCTTGCGTGCTTTTGGCCGGTCGCTGCGAGGCCTCAAACCCGGTCGACGCATGGACCGCTTCCGCTACCGCCGCGCTCGCTGCGAGGAATGAGCGCCGGTAGTCATCCAGCAACCTCAGATCGGCCGCGGTGACGCACCCTTTCAGTCGTTTGCCCAGCTTCTGCAGCTGGCTCTGACTCAACGGCATGCGTCCCCAGTCGCCTCAGCGCTACATCACCACGCCGGCGCCAACTCCGCGAACCCCGCCGGGGCGTCGCGCTCGTCCTCGAAGGTCACGATCTCGTACGCTTCCGCGTCCGCCAGCAGTTCGCGCAGCAGCAGGTTGTTCAGCGCGTGCCCGCCCTTGAACGAGGTGTACGCCGCCAGCAGCGGATGCCCCACCACCTGCATGTCGCCGATCGCGTCCAGGATCTTGTGCTTCACGAACTCGTCGTCGTAGCGCAGCCCCTCGGCATTCAGCACGCGGTAGTCGTCCACCACGATCGCGTTGTCCATGCTGCCGCCCAGCGTCAGCCCGCGCGAGCGCATCAGCTCGATGTCCTTGGTCATGCCGAAGGTGCGCGCCCGCGCGATCTCGCGCTTGTACTGGCCGCTGCCCATGTCGAAGACGTAATGCTGGCCCGTCGCCGACACCGCCGGGTTGTCGAACTCGATCTGGAAGCTCAGCGTGTAGCCGTGATGCGGCACCAGCTTCGCCCACATCAGGCTCTTGCCCTCGCCCTTGCGCACCTCCACCGGCTTCTTCACCCGCAGGAACTGCTTGGGCGCGTTCTGCAGCTCGATGCCCGCGCTCTGCAGCAGGAAGACGTAGCTCGCCGCCGACCCGTCCAGCACCGGCACCTCGTCGGCGTTGATGTCGATCAGCAGGTTGTCGATGCCCAGGCCCGCGCAGGCCGACAGCAGGTGCTCGATCGTCTGCACCTTGGGCTGGCCGGGATCGCCGCCGGGGCTGATCGTCGTGGCCATGCGCGTGTCGCAGACGCTGTGCGTGTTGACCGGGATGTCGACCGGCTGGGCCAGGTCCACCCGACGGAACACGATGCCGGTGCCGGGCGCCGCGGGCCGCAGGGTGATCTCCACCTTCTGGCCGCTGTGGATGCCGACCCCGACCGCGCGGGTCAGCGATTTGATGGTGCGTTGCTTGAGCATGGGCGGCATTCTCCCAAATCGGGGTCAACCCTGCTGGACGACGGCCTCATGGTCCGCGCGCGCCACCGGCAAGCGCAGCGTCACCACCGTGCCGTGCCCCGGGCTGCTGTCCACCCGCAGGGACCCGCCCAGCACCTTCGCCCGGCGCTGCAGGCCACGCAGGCCGCGCCCCTGTGAAATCGTGCCGACGTCGAAGCCCTCGCCGTCGTCCTCGACCCGGATCTCCACGCGCTTGCCCAGGTCGCGCGTGACCACCCGCACCCGCGACGCCCGCGCATGCTTGAGCGCGTTGGTCAGCGCCTCCTGCATCAGGCGGAGCACATGCAGCGCGTCAGGCGGCTCCAGCCATTCCAGCGGCGGCAGGTCGTGCACGTCCCATTCCAGCTTGAGACCACCCAGCTGCAGCCGCTTGCCCAGCCGGTAGCGCATCGTCGCCAGCAGCGACACCAGGTCGTGGCCGACCGGCTCCAGCGAATCGATCACCAGCCGCAGGTCGTCCACGCATTCGCGCAGCACGTCCACCACCTGCTCCTGCGGCATCGTGCCCTGCTCCACCGCGACCATCGCCGACAGCAGCGAGGAGCCCAGCCCGTCGTGCATGTCCTGCATGATCCGCTGCCGCTCCAGCAGCAGCGCCTGCTGGCGCTCGACCTCGCGCAGCTTGTCATGCTGCGCGCGCAGCTCGACGCTGCGCTCCTCCAGCCGCTGCGCCAGGTCCTCGTTGGCGCGCTCGACCTGGCGCAGCGCCTCGATGTAGCGGTACTGCACCGCATACAGGAAGCTCGCCAGGATCACCAGCGTCGCGAACGGCATCAGGTAGACATGCTCCGGCCACCACCAGCCCGCCAGCAGGCCGAGGTCATGGACGCCGAGCGCCACCCCGATCACCAGCGCCGCCGCCATCACCCGCAGCTCGCGCGTGCCCTGGCGCCAGGCGACGCTCGCCACGAAGGCGGTGCCCGCCAGGCCCACCACCGCGTTGCAGATGTGCAGCAGCACCAGCGCGTCGAAGCCGCGCCCCCATAGCGGCATCGACGCCAGGCTGGACACCAGCACGAACAGCGCCATGCCGCGCTCGAAGCGCGCGAAGCGCTGCCGCGCGAAGCGCAGCGCGAAGAGGAAGGTCAGCAGCATCACCCATGACATCGAGGCATGGGTCACCCACCAGAACCACTCGAGCGCGTCGCGGGTGCGCGGCAGGTCCAGGTGGTAATGCAGGTTGCGGACCAGCCAGGCGACGGTGGCCAGCGAGAACAGCAGGTAGGAGGAATCCTCGCGGCGCTTGAACCAGAGCAGCAGCGCGAACAGCCCCAGAGTCACCAGCGTCAGCCCGGTGGCCTGCGGCACGCCGATCTGCAGCACCCAGCGGCGATCGTGGCGCGGCTCCAGGTCCTCGCGCGCGCCCAGCCAGACGCTGGACACCGAGTAATAACCGGCCTGCATCACCGGCACGGCGATGACCACCTCGATCTCGCGCGCCTGCTGGATCTCGGTCAGCGCCGCCGGCAGCACCACCCACAAGGGCCGCACCCATTGCTCGCGCGCGCCGGACTGGTTGTCGAAGACCGGTCGCCAGCCGTCGTCGGTCTTCACCAGCACGGCGGCGGCCAACGCCACCAGCCGCGGCATGTACAGCGCGACGCTGGTGGGCCAGCGCCCGTTGGGCGCCGCGTAGCGCAGGCGGTACCAGCGCATCTGGAAGCGCGGGGCGGCGCCGGTGGTGGTGGTCGCCTCGCGCTGCTGGAATTCGGGCAGCCGCACGGGTTGCCAGGCCGCGGGGTCCGACGGCGGCAGCAACGCTTGCGGCAGCGCGCCGTCCTGGCCGTCCATCACGCGCAGCGCGCGCCACCAGGCCTTCAGCTGGTCCTGGGTCCAGTCGCTGGTCGCGACCTCGGCCTCGGTCGCGCGCTGGGCGCCAGCGGCCGGCCCACTGTCGGGCACCGGTCGCGCCGGCCCCAGGGGCGACGCCCGCGTGGCATGCGTGTCACGCGTCGCCCCGGTGAGCGGCATGGAGCTCGAGGCCGTCCCGTTCGAGGCCGGGCCGCCCGGGGCGGCTCGCGTCCCGCTGTCGGCATCGCCCGGTGGACCGATCGGACCGCCACTCGCGCCACGCCCTTGAGACCACGCAGTGACCGGCGCCGCGAGCATCAGCGCGAAGACCATGAGCAAGAGGAACGGCGCCATGGACGACACCATGGACGACGCCAGGATCGACGGCTTCGAGGAACGCGACATCCATGACCGCCGCGCCCGCGCGACCGGCCCACTCGCCGCCGACATTCCATCCTCGCCCTGGACCATGCATTCGCTCTGTCTTGTGATCGGGCGCCAGTGTGCCGAAGTTCACGCAGCGGCACGAGCATTCAATTGCAACAGCCTCCCCCCGAAGGATGGGGGGCGCAGCAGCGCCGTCGTTCCGCCTTTCGAAAAGCAAAAGAGGCCACGCCCCCGCGAGGGGACATGGCCTTCAAGCTGATGGCGTTCGAGAAAGAGGTCGGTCTCAGTCCGCCTGCTTGCGCAGGAAGGCCGGGATCTCGATCTCGTCCATGCCGTTGGACGACAGCGCCTCCACCTTCGCGGCGGCGGTGCGGCCATGGCGCCAGACGCTCGGCACGCTCATGCCGCCGAAGTCCGAAGCCGTCATCGGCGCGGCGGCGGGGGTGCCCTGCGCGGCGGCGCTGCCCGGCATCACCACCGGCTGCGTCAGCACCGGCATGTTGTCGGTGCCGGTGCGCAGCTGCGGCTGCTGAACGACGAGCTGCGGTTGCTGGCGCGCCGCGGAACGCTGGCTCAGGCCGGTCGCGATCACGGTGACGCGCAACTGGTCTCCCAGCGATTCGTCGTAGGCGGTGCCGTAGATGATGTGCGCGTCTTCAGCGGCATAGCGCTTGATCGCGGTCATCGCGTTGCGGCTCTCGGCCAGCTTGAAGTTGTTGCGGCTCGCCGCGATCAGCACCAGCACGCCACGCGCGCCGGACAGATCGATGCCTTCCAGCAGCGGGCAGGCCACGGCGCCTTCGGCGGCCTTGGTCGCGCGGTCCGGACCGGCCGCGACGGCCGTGCCCATCATCGCCTTGCCCGGCTCGCTCATCACGGTCTTCACGTCTTCGAAGTCGACGTTGACCAGGCCCGGCATGTGGATGATGTCGGAGATGCCGCCCACCGCGTTCTTCAGCACGTCGTTGGCGTGCGCGAAGGCCTGGTCCTGCGTGACGTCGTCGCCCAGCACTTCCAGCAGCTTGTCGTTGAGCACGACGATCAGCGAATCGACATTCGCCTCGAGTTCCTGCAGGCCCAGGTCCGCGGCCTTGCCACGGCGGTTGCCTTCGAACTCGAACGGCTTGGTGACCACGCCGACGGTCAGGATGCCCATCTCCTTGGCCACGCGCGCGATCACCGGCGCCGCGCCGGTGCCGGTGCCGCCGCCCATGCCGGCGGTGATGAACAGCATGTGCGCGCCGGTGATGGATTCGCGGATGCGGGCTTCCGCTTCCTCGGCGGCGGATTTGCCGACCTCGGGTTTCGCGCCGGCGCCCAGGCCGGTATGGCCCAGTTGCAGGAGTTGATCGGCCTTGGAGCGATTCAGGGCTTGGGCATCCGTGTTGGCCACGATGAATTCCACGCCCTGGACACCTTGGCTGATCATGTGCTCGACCGCGTTGCCGCCGCCGCCGCCCACGCCGATCACCTTGATCTGGGTGCCCTGATCAAACTCTTCGATCATCTCGATCGCCATATCAAACCTCCTGTCCATATTGTGCAGTTGCCATCAGCAAAATAGAAGTGGGATCGGCCCTTTTTTAGGGGGCAAAACCCTCGAACGTCGTAAAGAAA